>ERZ1066118.27-NODE-27-length-195456-cov-14.417746_pt1 | contig 195456 bp, 181 predicted proteins | sample MGYA00382765_ERZ1066118 | MGnify/ENA primary metagenome ERZ1066118 (study PRJEB33369, sample SAMEA5778348) | biofilm metagenome | biome: Industrial cooling water; feature: Water cooling tower basin; material: Biofilm | place: United Arab Emirates | collected... | reverse complement strand
AAACTACCCAAACTCAATGGCGTTTGGGCTAACCCAACTTAACGTCGTACATCAAGTTTAGAGTTCGAAATTTATGAACGCCCTCAACTTCAAACCGCGCGGCGGACCGCTTCAAACTTCAAACTTCAAACTCTTGAACTTCCGCATCGGCTACGGCTACGACGTCCACCAACTCGCCGAAGGGCGGCCCTTCTGGCTCGGCGGCATCCGGGTGCCGCACACCCACGGGGCCGTCGGGCATTCCGACGCCGACGTGCTCGTCCACGTCATCTGCGACGCCCTGCTCGGCGCGGCCAACCTCCGCAACATTGGCTACCACTTTTCGGACAAAGACCCGCAGTACAAAGGCGTGGACAGCACGATTCTGCTCCGCAAAGTGCTCGAAATGGTGCGGGAAAAAGGCTACGAAGTGGGCAACCTCGACGCCACGGTGGTGTTGCAGGAGCCGAAACTCAACCCGCACATCCCGGCCATGAAAATCCGACTGGCAGAGGTGATGGGCGTGGACGAAGACGCGATTTCCATCAAAGCCACCACCTCGGAGCTTATCGGTTTCGTGGGCCGGGGCGAAGGCGTGGCGGCGCACTGCGTGGCGTTGATTTTTAAGGTTTGAGGGCGCCGCGTGGTTTGAAACTGACAACCCCCAACGTTCAAACCTTCAAACTTGTCTATGCCCGAACTGACTACCGCCCCCAAGCGCCCGCCCCTCGTCACGATTTTCCTGACCGTGTTCATCGACCTCCTCGGCGTGGGCATCGTCGTGCCCATCACCGGGCCGCTGCTGCTCGAACCGGGCGGGCTGCTGGCCAACTCGGTGCCCTACGCCGAACGGACGGAGTTGCTGGGTTACCTGCTGGGCATTTTTTCGTTTTTCCAGTTTTTCAGCGCGCCCGTGCTGGGCAGCCTGTCCGACAAGTACGGGCGGCGGCCCGTGCTCAACCTCAGCCTGCTGGCGACGGTGGCGGGCTACGCCCTGTTTTCGCTGGGGATTTATTCCAAAAACATCGCGCTCCTGTTCGCCTCGCGGGCCTTCTTGGGCATCGCGGCGGGCAACCTCTCGGTGGTGTACTCGGCCATCGCCGACGTGAGCGACCCCGCCTCGAAGGCCAAAAACTTCGGGCTGGTAGGGGCGGCTTTCAGCCTGGGGTTCATCGTCGGGCCGGTGGCGGGCGGGCTGCTCTCCGACCCTACGCTGGTGCCCTGGTTCAGCTACGCCACGCCGTTCGCGTTTTCGGCCCTGCTGGCGGCGGTCAACCTCGTGCTGGTGTACTTCAATTTTCCCGAAACCCACGCCACGCCCAACCGCGAGGCCGTTATTAGCCCGTGGACGGGCCTGCGCAACCTCGGCAAGGGCTTCAGCAACCGCACGCTGCGGCCCATTTTCCTCGTCGGGTTTCTGTTCACGTTCGGGTTTTCGTTTTTCGTGCAGTTTTTCCAGGTGTATCTCATCAAGAAATTCGCCTGGAACGCCCAGCAACTGAGCTACTACTTTGGCTACGTGGGTCTCTGGGGCGTCATCACCCAGGGCGGGCTGCTGCGGCTTTTGTCGGGCCGCATTGCGCCCCGGCAGATGCTCGTCGTGACGCTACTCTGCAATTCGCTGGCCTACCTGGTGCTCTTGCTGCCCGACGTACCCTGGCAGTTGTACCTGGCCGTGCCCCTGCTTTCGATTCCGCAGGGGCTGAGTTTCCCGAACATCTCCTCGCTGGTGTCCAACGCCGCCTCGCCGGAGTTGCAGGGCGAAACGCTCGGCATTCAGCAGTCGGTGCAGACCCTGGCGCAGTTCATGGTCACGCCCATCGGCGGGTACGCCATCGGGCATTTCGGCGAAGGCTCGGTGCTGTACTTCGCTTCGGCCTTCGTGGGGCTGGCGTGGGTGGTGTTCGTGGGGGTGGTGTGGCGGCAACGACCAGCGAACCGGGCGATGGCTCCACCTGCAGCGGGTGCGGAAATGGGTTGAGGAAACACCGACAGAATGCCTATTTTTGTTCGTCTTACGAAACGAAATCATGACGGAAATCACGCTTCAAATCGACGACAGTCTGATTCAGGCCTACGGCCGGGCGGCCATTGAGCACGTCATGCGGCAGCAGTTGAAGAAACTGGCCGTCAGGCGGGCGGCGCAAGAAATTCTTGAGGAAATCGATGACTACGACCCCTCGAAGGATGAAGAGTGGCAGGCGGCGCGGCGGCTGGCCAAAGCGAGAATCGGTTTTGTGAAATAGCGTAACGATGCATGCCTAAAATTTACGAGTACTTCGGCATCGTGTTTCTCATTTACACGGACGACCATGAGCCGGTACACGTTCATGCTCAGTACGGTGATGCAGAAAACAAAATCGAACTCTACTACGCGAACGGCCAGCTAATTGACGTGGTGTTTCAGCGCGTGCGCGGCAAAGCCGAACTGCCAAGCGTTCAACAGGGCAAGACGGAACAGTTCGTTCCTGAATACCACGAAGGCATTGTCAGCAAATGGAACGACGTCCAGGTTTTCAAGCGGAAACCGAAATTTGAGAAGATTACGAAAAAGGCGAAATGAAAACGGAAACTCTTGCCATTGATTCGGCCCGCTACCTGGATGACCTGCGGCTCGAACTTCGGTTTTCGGACGGGACCGTCCGTGCTCTCGATTTCCGTCCTTCCATCGAACGGCAACAGGTGCCCGAATATCGAGTTTACCTCGACCCTGAGAAGTTCAAGGAATTTAAAATCGAATCCGGAAACGTCGTTTGGGGCGAAGACTGGGATTTGGTTTATCCAGTTTGGAAACTGTACGACGGGCTGATTTGATGAGGGTAATTCCTTTCAACGAACGCGCCGCGAGTCTTGCCCGCGGCGCGTTCGCTTTTCACACCTTCACCAACTTCCACCTTCCCCGCCTAAACACCCACACGGCAAACACCGCCAGCAGGGTTTCGCTGAAGGCCACGGCCCAGAACACCCCCGGTGGCCCCCAACCCACCGGGTTGGCCAGCAGGTAGGCCAGCGGAATCTCAACCGCCCAGAAGCAGAGCAGGTTGAGCAGCGTCGGCGTGCGGGTGTCACCCGCGCCGTTGAGGGCCTGGGTCATCACCATGCCGAAGGCGAAGGCCAGGTAGCCCAGGCAGAAAATCCGGAGGCTCTGCACGGCCACGGCCACCACGCCGGGGTGGCGGTCGAAAAAGCCCACGATGGGTGCCGCGCCGAGGTAAAACACCACGGCCACCAGCACCAGAAACGCCACGTTGCAGTACGCCGCCCGCCAGGCCGAGGTTTCGGCCCGGTCGGGTTGGCCCGCGCCGAGGTTCTGGCCCACGAGCGTGGCGGCAGCGTTGGCCATGCCCCACGAGGGCAGAATCGTGAACACGATGATGCGGATGGCGATGGTGTAGCCCGCCACCACGTCCGGCCCGAAGGTGGACAGGATGCGCATCAGAAACACCCAACTCGCCGAGGCAATCAGGAATTGCCCCGTGCCCCCGGCGGCCACGCTGAGCAGGTTGCGCATCACGGCAAAATCGGGGTTCAGGTCGGCCCGCGAAAGCTGCACCGTGCCGCCCCGTGTGCGCAGGAAAGCCGCCAGTTGGTAGGCCACGCCGATGCTCCGGCCCAGCGTGGTCGCCACCGCCGAACCCAGCACGCCGAGTTCGGGGAAGGGTCCCCAGCCGAAAATCAGCACCGGGCAGAGCGCGATGTTCACGCCGTTGGCCACCCAGAGTGAGCGCATGGCCACCGCAGCCTCGCCGGCCCCGCGCAGGGCACCGCTGAGCGTGTAGAGCAGCATGATGGCCGGGGCACTGGCGAAAATCATCTTCGTGAACGGCGCGCCGCTGGCGATGAGGTGGGCATCGGCTCCCATCAGGCGGAGGATGTCTTCGCCGAACAAAAAACCCGGCACGCCCACCAACACGGCCATACCCACGGAGAGCAGAATCACCTGCCCCACCACGACCCCCGCGGCGCGGGCATTGCCTTCGCCCACGCGGCGGGCTACCAGGGCCGTGGCCCCGGCGCTGAGGCCCATCGCCAGCGAGTACACGAGCGTCAGCACCGACTCGGTCAGGCCGACCGTGGCCACGGCTTCGGTGCCGATTTTGGCCACGAAAAACACGTCGACGATGAAAAACAGCGACTCCATCGCCATCTCCAGAATCATCGGAACGGACAGCAGAAAAATGGCCCGGTTGATGCTCCCGGACGTGAAATTGGATTCCTGCCCGCGCAAGGCGGCCAGGAAAAGTTGGAAAAACTTTTTCATGAAAAAAGAGGGACGAGGCGGCTCCGCTCGGGAACAGCCTGCACTTGGGTTTTCGGGAAACGACAGAAACGGCCCGAACGAGGCGGGCGAAGGGGGAAGACGAGAAACCGCACGGGGGGTTTCTAAGCGAGGAACTTCATGGGCGTAGCGCGTTGAGGCACAAAGGTAAGGGAAGTTTCACCGGAAAAAAGCCAGCGTTTTTCCCCAAACCGCAAAAGTTTCGGTTGAACCGGTTTTTTCCGACCCTCAACCGGTCAACCCGCCACCGTTTCCCACAGCAGGTACCCGTTCAGCGCGATAATCACCGCCGCCACCGCCCAGGCGAGGGCCGTCAGCCAGCGGGGGTTGGTCAGCTCGCCCATCAGCCGTTTTTTGCTCGTGAACGCCACCAGCGGCACGACGGCGAAGCTGAGTTGGAGCGACAAAATCACCTGGCTCAGCACGAGCAAATCGCTCAGGCCTTTTTCGCCGAACCACAGCACGCCCACCAGCGCGGGCACGATGGCCACCAGGCGGGTGAGGAGCCGCTGGAGCCAGGGTTTCATCCGCAAATCGAGAAAGCCCTGCATCACGATTTGCCCGGCCAGGGTGCCGGTCACGGTGGAGTTCTGCCCGGCGGCGAGCAGGGCCACCGCGAAGGCCACGGCGGCGAGCTTGGCCCCCAGCAGGGGTTCGAGCAACTGGTGCGCCTCGGTGATGTCGGCCACGTGCTGGTTGCCGGTGGTGTGAAACGCCGCCGCCGCGACGATGAGGATGGCCGCGTTGATGAAAAACGCCAGCACCAGCGAGCCGGTCGAGTCGATGGTGGCGAAGCGGATGGCCTGCCGACGGCCCTCGGGGGTTTGCCGGAAGGCCCGGGTCTGCACGATGCTGCTGTGGAGGTAAAGGTTGTGCGGCATCACCGTCGCGCCCAGGATGCCGATGGCGAGGTACAGCATGCCGGGATTCGTAACGATTTCTTTCCGGGGCAAAAATCCGCCCAGCACGGCCCGCACGTCGGGGTTTGAGACGAGTATTTCGTAGGTAAAACAAGCCAGAATCAGGCCAATCAGCCCGGCGATGATGCGTTCGAGCAGGCGGAAACCCCGGTTTTGCAAGTACAAAATCAACAACACGTCGAGCACGGTGACGACCACACCCACGGCCAGGGGCATCCCGAACAACAGATTCAGGGCCAGGGCCGAGCCGAGCACTTCGGCCAAATCGGTGGCCGCAATGGCGATTTCGGCCAGCACGAACAGCACCAGCGAAACGGGCCGGGAGTAATTGGCCCGGCAGGCCTGGGCCAAGTCCTGCCCGGTGGCGATGCCCAGCCGCAGGGCCAGGTGCTGAAGCAGCATGGCAAACAAACTCGACATCAGCACCACGGCGAGTAATGCGTAGCCGTAGCGCGCGCCCCCGGCGATGTCGGTGGCCCAGTTGCCGGGGTCCATGTACCCCACGGCGACCATCAGGCCCGGCCCGACGAAAGCGGCCAGTTTACGCCAGAACCCGCCGCTTTCGGGCACCCGCACGCTGGCGAAAACCTCCGGCAGCGAGGGAGGGGGATTTTTCGGGGAAGAATTCAAAGCGGATTTAGCGGCAACGTTTTCCATGCATCAGAAAGAAGGACCACTACAAGATTACGATGACATTTTGAGTTCGCAAATTATTTTTTTAGATAAGTCTAAAATTTATTTTTCGCAAAGCTCTAACCTATTTTTGCGGCTGAATTTCGTTGCTCAAACGCCCCACCCACCGGACCAACGGAAAGCCACCGGTTTTCCACAGCGTGCAGACATGGCTTCGTTCACCGAAGAAAACTACCTGAAAATCATCTACAACCTGTCCACCCGGCAGGACGAGGACATCAGCACGAACGCGCTGGCCGAACAAACCCAGACCCGCGCGGCCTCGGTGACGGACATGCTCCGCAAACTGGCCGAGAAAAACCTGATCCACTACAAAAAGTACCAGGGCGTGCGCCTCACCGGCGACGGCGAGCGCGTGGCCTTGCAGGTGATTCGCAAGCACCGGCTCTGGGAGGTGTTTCTGGTCGAAAAACTGGGCTTCCGCTGGGACGAAGTGCACCCGCTGGCCGAGGAACTGGAGCACATCGACTCGCCCGAATTAATCGAAAAACTGGATGAATTTCTGGGCCACCCCACCGCCGACCCGCACGGCGACCCCATTCCCGACCCCACGGGCCGGATGCCCCAGCCCGGCTACGCCCGCCTGACCGACGCCGTGCCGGGTGCCCCCGTGGTGCTGATGGGCGTGTCGGAACACGCGGCGGCGTTTTTGCAGTACCTGGCCAAAACCGGCCTGACGATAGGCTGCCAGCTCGAAGTAGTGGACGTCAACGCCTTCGACGGCTCGGTGCAGGTGACTGTCAACGGCCAACCGCCGCTGTTCGTCAGCCAGGCCGTGGCGAGGAATCTGCTGGTGCGGTGAGGGTGAGAAGTGAGAGGTGAGATGTGAGATGTTCAACTGCCTTTTACTTTTTCAAAAAATCATCTCACATCTCACCTCTTACTTCTCACAACCTTGAAGTTACTCGACGCCTACATTTTCAAGCGCTTTCTGAAAACCTGGATTTTCGTCATCGCGATGATCACGCTCATCATCTGCGTGGTGGATTACACCGAGAAAATCGAGGATTTCATCCGCCGGAAGCCGAGCACGGGCGAGGTGCTGTTCGATTACTACCTCAACCTGATTCCGTACTGGGCCAACACGATCAGCCCACTGATGGTGTTCATTTCGGTCGTGTTCATGACGGCCAACATGGCCGCCCGCACCGAAATCATCGCGATTCTGAGCAGCGGAGTCAGCTTTTTGCGGTTCACGCTGCCCTACTTCATGGCGGCCACGCTCATCGGGGTGTTCACGTTTCTGATGGTGGCCTACGTGATTCCGAGGGCCAACCGGACGCGCATTGCCTTCGAAAACAAGTACGTGAAGGGCGAATACTACTACGAAGGTCGGGACGTACACCTGAAAATCGCGCCCAACGTGTACGCCTACCTCGAAAGCTACAACAATGCCACCAATACCGGCGACCGCTTCACGCTGGAGCGGGTGGAGGGCAATCAGTTGAAGGAAAAGCTTTCGTCGAGCCGCATCGAGTGGAACCCCAAAAAGCAAAAATGGACGGTGTACGACTACACCATCCGCACGATTGACGGGCAAACCGAAACCCTCCGCAAGGGCACCCAGCTCGACACCACGCTGACCCTAAGGCCCAAGGATTTTGAAAGCACCTACCGCCTCTGGGAAACGTTCACGCTGACCCAACTCAACGATTACATCGCCGAACTGCGCCTGCGCGGCTCCGACGGCATCGAGACCTACCTGATTGAAAAATACACCCGCTTCGCCAACCCGTTTTCGGTGCTCATCCTGACCGCCATCGGCGTGATTGTCTCGGCCCGGAAGTCGCGGGGGGGCGTGGGGTTGCAGATTGCGCTGGGGTTCGGCCTGGCTTTTGCCTACATTTTGTTTTACCTGCTCAGCAGCGGCATCGCCGCCAAAGGCTCCATGCCCCCCCTGCTGGCCGTCTGGCTGCCCAACCTGACGTTCACCCTGATTGGTCTGGTGCTGTACCGGACGATACCCCGATAGTGTAAAGTGTAGAGTGTAAAGTGTAAAGATGCGATTCATGCCTTTCACTTTACACTTTACACTCTACACTTTACACTCATGAAAGCCACCCTACGCCACTACCTCGAACTTCACCTCGTTGTCGGCATCCTGAGTTTTACGGCCATTCTGGGGCTGTTGCTGGAAGGCATCACGCCCCTGTCGCTCATTTTCTGGCGGACGGCGCTGGCGGTGGTGGGGCTGGTGGTCGTGTTGCGTTGGAATGAAAATGAAAAACAAGGAATGAAAAATGAAAAAGGCAGAAGGTTCTCATTTTTTCATTTTTCATTTTTCATTCCTTGTTTTTCATTTAAAAAAATAGCCCCCCTCCTCGCCCTCGGCGCGTTGCTGGCGATTCACTGGATTTTGTTTTTCGGCGCGGCGCGGCTGGCCAATGCTTCGGTGTGCCTGGCGGGCATTTCCACCGGGTCGCTTTGGACGGCCTTTCTCGAACCGCTGTTTCTGCGCCGTCGGCTGCGGGGGCTGGAGGTGGTGCTGGGGCTGGTGGTGGTGGTGGGGCTGTACGTGATTTTTTTGTTTGAATTCGACAAACTGCTGGGGTTGGTGGTGGCGGTTGCCGCCGCCGCGCTGGCTTCGCTGTTTTCGGTGCTCAACGCCCGCATCACCGCCCGCTACGACGCCCGGATGCTGACGCTCTGGGAAATGGTCGGGGCGAACCTGACGATTCTGGTCCTTTTGCCCGTCTATCACCTTCTCATCGCTCCCAACGAGCCGGTGCGGTTCTGGCCCCAGGGCTGGGACTGGCTGTGGCTGGCGCTGTTGGCGGGGGTTTGCACGGTGTACGCCTACTCGGCGATGGCCCGGTTGCTGCGGGTGTTTTCGGCGTTTACGCTCAACCTGGCCATCAACCTCGAACCGATTTACGGCATCGTGATGGCCGTGCTCATTTTCGGCAACCGCGAACGGATGACCACCGGTTTTTACTTCGGCGCGGCCATCGTGCTGGCCGCCGTACTGGCCTACCCCTGGCTGAGCCGGCGGGGGCGCGGGCGGGAGGTGCCGACGGGTTAACTCTATTGTGGGGCGGGTTGATAACCCGCCCGTGGGTACAATCCTTGACGCGACGGGCGGGTTATCAACCCGCCCCACACCAAATTTCATATGCTCGGTTCTCTCCGAAAATTCCCCCTCCCCGAACTCGCCGTCTGGCTCCTGTTTCTCACCGCCGTGGTGCCTCTGCTGGCGCTGGCCGTGTACAACCACCCCTCCCCCGCCGACGACTACTGCTTCGCCTTTATGACCCGCGACCACGGGTTCTGGCACGGGCAGCACGCCTACTACACAGGGTGGACGGGCCGGTATTTCGCCACGTTTTTGTTCCACGCCACGCCGCTCTGGGCGGGGTGGTTGGGGTATTTCAAAATTCTGCCGTTCGTGCTGGTCGCGCTGCTGTTCCAGGCGCTGCTCAGTTTGCTGGGCGAAGCGTTCCCGGCGGCGACGGTTCGGCACCGGGCGGCAGTGGCGGCGGGGTTCATCGCCGTGTACGTGAGCCAGGTGGCGAGCCTGGCCGAGGCGTTTTACTGGTCAACCGCCGTGTATGTGTACCTGCTGCCGAGTATCCTGCTGCTGTACCTGCTCACCTGGGCCTTGCGCGGGCACCGGGCGGAATACCGGCGGTTGCGCGTGCTGGGGGCGGTTTGGGCGGCGTTTCTGGTGTTTGCCGTCGTGGGATCGAACGAAATGACCATGCTGCTGACGGGCGCATTGCTCGGTGGGGCGGTGGGCTACGACTTGCTGTTTCGGAAAAAATTCAACGGCTGGATGGCGTTCCTGCTCGGGGTCTGGGCCGTTTCGGCGTACCTGATGCTGTCGGCCCCCGGCAACGCGGCCCGGCTCGGCACCAACCCGCAGGGGGGCGACGCCGTGGGGGCGATTTTGAAAGCCTTTGAAACAACCCTCACCCAGGGTGTCCGCTGGCTGGTGCGCTCGCCGTTGCTGCTCCTAACGCTGGGCTTTGCCTGGTTTTTGCAAAAACAACCCGGCTTCCGCCTCACGCCGACCTTGCAAATTCCGGCCTGGGTGGCCGTACCCGCCTGGCTGGGCGTCACGGCCCTGATGTTCGTCCCCCAGTTTTACGGCGTGGGGGTCGAAACGCCCGCCCCGCCTCGGGTGCTCAACCTGGCCTGGTTCGTGTTTTTGTTGGGGTTGCTTTACCTCGTGGCGCTGGGGCAACGTGGCCTGGCCTCCGCCCGGCCGCTTTGGGGCGAGGGCCTGTTTTCGCCCCTGAGCATCGCGCTCATCGCCCTCGTGGTCGGCTGGGGTTTTTTGCGGAGCGAACCCATCCGCACGATGTACCACGACTGGCTGCGGGGCACGGCCCGAAATTTCGACCGGGAAATGACCGCCCGCTACGCCCAGATTCGCGCCAGCCAAAGCGATACGGTGCGCGTGGCTCCGCTGCAACACATGCCCACTTCGCTTTTCGTGGAGGACGTGCGGGCCGACCCGCGCTTTCTCTGGAACACCTGCGCGGCGGAGTACTTTGGGAAAAAGACCCTAATTTTGGCCGAAAAAAAATAGTTGAATGGCGGGCAATTGGTGGATTGGGTAAGGGGTAATTGGTTTTTCACGAATTACCCACGTACCCAAGCCACCAATTGCCCATTCGACCAATCACCTCGCTTTGCGTCCCACCGACCTGTTCATTTCCGTCATCGTGCCCTGCTTCAACGAGGAGCCGGTCATCGAAGTTACCTACCAGCGCCTGACGGCAGTGATGCGCGGGCATTTCGGGCGGTACGAACTGCTCTTCATCAACGACGGCAGCCGCGACCGCACGTTTTCGATTCTGAAAACCCTCGCCGCCACCGATTCCAACGTGCGCGTGTTGTCGTTTTCGCGCAATTTCGGCCACCAGCCCGCCGTCACGGCCGGCCTCCAGCACTGCGGCGGCGACGTGGCCATCATCATCGACGCCGACTTGCAGGACCCCCCGGAGCTTTTTCCGGAAATGGTGGGCATCTACCTGCGCGAAGGGGCCAACGTGGTGTACGCCGTGCGGCAGCAGCGCAAGGGCGAATCGGCCTTCAAGAAACTCACCGCCCGGCTGTTTTACCGCACCATCAACTACCTCTCGGAAGTGCCCCTGCCCCTCGACACGGGCGATTTCCGCCTCGTGGACCGGAAGGTAATCGACGAATTCCGGCGGCTGGGCGAGCGCAACAAGTACATCCGGGGGCTGATCAGTTGGCTGGGGTTCAAGCAGGTGCCCGTGTACTACGTGCGCGAGGAGCGTTACGCGGGCGAGACGAAGTATCCGCTCTCGAAAATGCTCAAATTCGCCCGGACGAGCCTGCTGTATTTCAGCAAAAAACCCCTGAAAGTCGCGCTGGGCATGGGTCTGTTGAGCACGCTGGCCGGGTTGGTGCTGGCGCTGTGGGTGCTGTGGCTGGTGGTGTTTCACCCCGACCGCGTGGTGCCGGGCTGGGCCTCATCAGTGGTGTCGGTGGTGTTTTTCGGGGGGGTACAGCTCCTGACCATCGGCGTGATGGGCGAGTACATCGGCAGTTTGTTCGACGAGGTAAAACGCCGCCCCGAGTACGTCGTGGACGAGCGGATTAATTTTGAAGAAGCGGGTTTGAAGTCTGAAGTTTAGAGTTTGAAGTTGCAGGTGTTCGTAAACTTCAAACTCTGAACTTCATACTTCAAACCACAACCTGTAGACTCCTGAAACGCCAAAACCTCTTTGTTGCCGCGCTGATTCTGCTGCCCGTCGTCGTGTTTGCGGGGTACTGGCACCTCTACGCGGTCAACGTGCCCTGGTTCGACGACTTCGAGGCCCTGCCCGATTTTCTGCTCCGCTTTCTCGACGCCCCCACGCTTGCGGAAAAGGGGCACTGGCTGCTCTGGCCCAACAACGAGCACCGGATGGCCACCGGCAAGGCCGTGACCGTGGCCCTGCACGCGCTGACGGGGCACATCAATTTTCGTACGCTGGAGGCCGTGGCCAACGGGAGCACGCTGGGGTTGCTGGCCTTGTTTTTCGCCGCCTTCCGGCGACTGGACCTGCCGCTGGCCCTTTTTCTGCCGGTGCCGTTTCTGCTCTTTCAGCCGCAGTACCACCTGCTCAGTTTCTGGACGATTACCGGCATTCAGCACCAGCCCGTGCTGCTGTTGGCGTTTCTGGCTTTGTTTCTGGTGGCCGAAAGCTCGCCGACGGCGCTGGCGCTGGGGCTGCTTTCCGGCCTGGTGGCCACGTTCACGATGAGCAACGGGATGCTGGTGTGGCCCGCCGGGGCGGTAGTGCTCGCTTTGCAGGGACGTTGGCGGGGGCTGGCCGTCTGGCTGGGGGGGGCGGCGGTGGGCATCGGTGGGTATTTTTACGGGTTTCCCTCGCGGGCCAATGCCAACAGCTTTGCGCAGTTTTTGAAAACGCCGTACCTGTCGGTGGTGGGCTTTTTCACGTTCTGGGGGGCGGCGTTCGACTTTTTTCCGAACGTGCCGATTGTGCTGCGGTCGGTGCTGCCGACAGCAGCGGGGGCGGGGTTGGCCTTTTTTATGGGAAGATGGGCGTGGAAACGGGGATTGAAGTTGAGTGCTACCGGACGACGACTTTGGCCGGTACACGCGGGCGGCTCTGGTGAGCCGCCCCACCATTTGGTTCGCCATTTCCTGGTCGGCAGTCTGCTGTTTCTGCTCGCCAACGCCGCCATCGTGGCCGTGCTGCGGCCCCACTTCGGGTATTTTGTGCTGCTGGTGAGCAATTACAAACTCTACCCGACGCTGGCCCTCGTGCTGGCGTACCTGATGCTTTTGGAAGCGAAACCGGCCCTAGCCACGCGCCGCCTCGGCTGGTTGGTGACGGGCAGCGTGGCGTTCTGGGCCATTTCGTACCTCGCCTACACCCCCGACGTCAGCCTGCGGCGGCGGTACCTGCTGGCAAGCGTGTACAACCAGGTCAACAGCGGCATCGGCCTGGGGGCTACCCGCGGCGACGTGGGCGAAACCTACATCGAGGGGGTTTTTCAGAAATTGCTGAAACGAAACCTCTACGAATGGCCGGACGAATTTTCCGCCGCCCTGCACAGCCCCACGCGCGCACCGACCGCGCTGAACGTGCGCATTCGCCGGGACGAGACGTTTTTTTACGTGGAAAACGACGACTTCACCCCGCCCAACGGCCGCGAAAACGCCGCGTACCTCTGGCTGCAACACGGCACCGACCGCTGCCTGTACCCCGCCGTGCCCCAACCCTACCGGGGCCGGAATCCGTTCCGCACCGGTACGGGGTTCGTCGCCATGTTTCACCACCACAACCTCCGCCCCGGCCCGTACACCCTGACGCTCTGCGTACAGGAAAACGGTAAAATCACCGCGTACCCAATTCACCAATCCATAAATCAGTTTTGAGTTTAGGGTTCAGAGTTCAGAGTTTGTTAACGACAACTCTGAACTCTGAACCCTAAACTCTGAACTTCAAGGCATGAACCTCCCCCAACTCACTGCCACGCGGTTTTTCGCGGCTTTCGCCATTGTGGTGTTCCACTTTGGCGTGTTTGGGCGGGAGGTCTGGCCGTTTTCGGTGCCCTGGGTACGGGCGGTGTTTCAGTTTTCCTACCTCGGCGTCAACTACTTTTTCGTGCTGTCGGGCTTCATCATGGCCGTGGTGTACTACCAGCCGGGGCACCGCCTCGACCGGCGGCGGTACTGGGTGGCCCGCTTCGCCCGGATTTACCCGCTCTATGCCCTGGCCGGACTGCTGGCGCTGCTGCTGCCCCTGCTCCCGCCGGGCGACACCTTCCGTTTGGGGGCGGGTGCCGGTTCGCTGGGGGGCGCGGCACGGGGACTGCTCGACGTGGTCAGGGACTGGGATTTCACCGGCATTCTGCTGCATTTCAGCCTGCTGCAAGCCTGGGTGTACGGCTACTCGATGGTCGTCAACGCGCCGGGCTGGTCGCTCTCGGTGGAGGCGTTTTTTTACCTGTGCCTACCCCTGCTGCTGCCGCTCACCTACCGGCTCCCGGTGCCGAAGCTGGTGGCGCTGACGCTGGCCGTTTGGGCGGTTTCGATTGCCGCGCAGGTAGCCTTCATTCGCTCCGGCGATTACTGGCTGCATTTTCCCCCCACCAACCTCAACGTATTTTTGTTCGGCCTGACGACGGGCGTTTTGTTCCGAAAATCCGTCGGTGGTGATTTCACCGAAGGCCAAACCCGCGCCTGGCAACTCGCCCTGGCCGGGCTGGCGGTCGTTTGTCTGGGGCTGGTAGGTGCCGTTCCGGCGCTGAAACCGTACCTGAGCGTGGGCCTGCTCAACCCCGTGTTCGCCGGGTTCATCTGGTGGTGCGCCGCCAGCCGCTCCTGGCTGACGACCCGGCTGCTCACCTGGCAACCGCTGGTGGTGCTGGGCGAGGTGAGTTACGGCGTGTACATTTTGCAGATGCCCGTGTTTTTGTACCTGCTCCGCCTGTTCGACGCGGCGGGCGCTCCAATCGCCAGCCAGAGCCTACAGTTTTACGTCGGCAGCCTGGGGCTGATTCTGATTTCCACGCTTTGTTTTTATTTCCTGGAAAAACCGCTGCGCCGCTTCATCAACCAGCGCCTGGGCCGACGACTCCACGCCCAGCCTACCGGCCTGACCCGTTAATTTTTTCGATGAAAAACCATTCCCTTCGCGTCCTGGTGCTTCTTTTCGCCGCCCTGCCCGTGGTCGTGTTTTACGGCTACTTCGGTTGGTATGCGGTCAACGTACCGTTTCAGGACGATTACGACGGGGTGCTCGGCTCGGTGATGCAGTTGCTCGACGCCCGGTCGGCGGGGGAGTGGTTCCAGGCCCTGATTGCCCAGGACGACGAGTACCGCGTCAGTTTCGTGCGGCTGGTGTCGCTGGGATTGTACGGCCTGACCGGCCAGGTGGATTTTCGGGTGTTGGGGTGGCTGGGGAACGGGCTGTTGCTGGGTTTTCTGGTGCTGTTTTACCGCACCACCCGCCAGCTTGGCCTGCCGGTGGTGTACTTCGCGCCGGTGCCGTTTCTGCTGCTGACCCAGCATTTTTACGAAGGCACCTTCTGGGGCTGGATTCCCTGCCAGTACTTCGCCGTGCTGTTCTGGGCGTTTCTGACGCTCTACCTCGTCAGCCGCAACCGCGTTTGGTCGTTCGTGTGGGCGGTGGGGCTGGCCCTGGTGACCACGTTCACCAACGGCAACGGCCTGCTTGTGTTCGGCGCGGGGGCCGTGTTGCTGCTCTACACCCGCCGCTGGGCCTGGCTGGCAGTCTGGCTGGTCGCCATGCTGGCCGCCGCCGGGCTGTATTTTTACGGCTGGGAACTGCCCGCCTACCGCCCCAAGCTCGCCGACAACCTTCGCGCCTGGCCCGTGATGGTCGGCGGATGGTTCGCCTTTCTGGGTGCCCAATTCGACGTGTTTCCCGACCAGCCCACCCTCCGCCGGGCCGTTCTGCCGGTGGCGGCGGGCCTGTTCGTGGCCGGTTGGGTAGTGACGTTGCTGGTCATTTTTCTGCGGGGAACGTGGTTTCGGATAAGCAAGCCCACCATCGCCGCCGTAAACAACCATCAACAACGGAAAACCAGCAACCTAACCGCCCTCCTCGCCATCCGCCCCCAGGCCTACCTCTTCGTGCTGGGCGGGCTGCTGTTCATCGGCCTGACGGCGGGCGTACTCGTGGTGGGCCGGGCCGCGCTGGGGCTAGACACCGTGCTGCTGAGCCGATACAAACTCAACGCCGCCCTGGTGGCCTGCCTGACGTACCTCTCGGTGGCGGCGGTGCTGACCGGCACCGCCCGCCGCGCCTGGGCGGTGGTCGCGGGGGTACTCGCCGTGGGCGTGTGGGGCTGGTCGTACCTCCGCTACACGCCCGACGTGGCCCAATTCCGGAAGGAAAAACTCCTCGACACCTTCGCCTGGCGCCACACCCGCACCCTGCCCACCTCGCCAATTTACCTCACGCCCGCCATCCACCGCAGCCTCGACAGTCTGTTCATCGCGGCCCAGCGGCGGGGGGTGTACCGGTTTCCATCCGCTTTTTTTTCGGAACTTGAAAACGACCTTCTCGCCCCGCTGCCCACCGTCCCGCCCGCCGCGCCGCTGGCGGACACGCTCCGGCCAGTGGGTGAATTTCTGGTGGCCGAAAACGAAGCGTTCGTCGCCGGGCCTCGGCGGGACGACGGGGCGTATTTGCTGTTGAAATCGGACCGGGAGACGCACCTGTTCAACACGCACCCGCACCGGAGCGGCCGTCGGCGGTTGCTCACCACCGGGCGGCTGTACCGGCCGGGTTTCACCTCGTTCCGGGTGCTGAAGGCCTCGCTCGCGCCGGGCACGTACCGCGTGGGCTGGCTCGTGGTGGAGGGCGACCGGAAGCGGTTTGGCTACACGGGCCAGACCATCCGGGTTGAAAAGTCATTGAAGACTGCGTTAATTTTGACGAATTGAGTCGTACAAAAATGCTCAATGTTCAATGTTCAATGCTCAACGTCAAACGGTCCAGTTGAGCATTGAACATTGAACATTGAACATTGAACATTTGCCTTTTGGACCAGCCCCAGATTTCCATCGTCGCCCCGCTTTTCAACGAAAGCGAAACCTTCCCCCACCTCGTCGAACGGCTGAACCGGCTGCTGGATCAGCTTCCCTGGCTGACCGAAGTGGTGCTCGTGGACGACGGCAGCCGCGACAACACGGCCACGCTCATGCAGGCCCTGGCCCTGAGCGACGCGCGCTACCAGTGCGTGTTTCTGAGCCGCAACCACGGCCACCAACTCGCCCTGACGGCCGGGCTGGCCGCCGCCACCGGTACCGAGGCCGTGCTGGTCATCGACGGCGATTTGCAGGACCCGCCCGAACTGTTGCCCCGGTTTTTCGAGAAAATCCGGGAAGGCTACGACGTGGTGTACGCCGTCCGGCGCAAGCGCAAGGAAGGCTGGGTGAAGCGCACGGGCTACTACGTGTTTTACCGCCTGCTCAAATCCATCTCGACCATCGACATCCCCCTCGACAGCGGCGATTTCGCCATGATGAGCCGCCGCGTGGTGGACGTGCTCAACCAGATGCCCGAAGAAAGCCGCTACCTGCGCGGCATGCGGGCCTGGGTGGGTTTCCGGCAAACGGGCCTCGAGTACGAGCGCGACGAGCGGGTGGCCGGCGAGTCGAAGTACTCGTTCAAGCAGTTGTTTCGGCTGGCGTACAACGGCATTTTCAACTTCAGCGAATTTCCCATCAAATTCCTGACGCGCCTGGGCGGGGGGGCCATCGCACTGGCACTCGTGTACTTTTTTTACAACGTGGTCAAACGCTTCGTGTTGGGGCAGGAAGTCCCGGCGGGTTTTACGGCGTTGCTGTTCACGATTATTCTCTTCAGCGGCATCAACCTCGTCGGGCTGGGCATCATCGGCGAGTACGTGCTGCGGGTGTTTTTTCAGTCCAAAAACCGCCCGCTGTTCATCGTGAAGGGGAGAATCCGGGGGGGGAAGTGGGAGTAGGGCGCGCCGTGGGTAAAAAATCCCGCGCGCCGGGAAGGTTTTCGGGCGCGTTCGCGTTGGGCTTCTCGTTAAAAATTCCGGTTCCATGACCCTTCCCATTTACCAGGCCGACGCCTTCACCGACGAGCGATTCAAAGGCAACCCCGCCGCCGTCGTACCCCTCGAAACCTGGCTGCCCCGCGAAACGATGCAGGCCATCGCCGCCGAAAACAACCTGGCCGAAACGGCCTTTTTTGTTCCGAACGGCGACGCCTTCGGCCTGAAGTGGTTCACGCCTACCGTCGAAGTGGACCTCTGCGGGCACGCCACGCTGGCCACGGCCCGCATTCTCTACGATTTTCTGGGGTACACGGAAGACGAGGTTCGGTTTGACACGGCCAGCGGTCGCCTGACCGTGCAGCGCAACGGTGCTCTGCTCACGCTCAATTTTCCCGCCGACGTACCCGAACGGATTTCGCCCGCTTTCCACGACGAACTCACCGCCGCCCTCGGCACCGAGCCGCTCGACGTGTACGCCGGGAAAACCGATTTGATGGTCGTGCTCGAAAACGAAACTACCGTGGCCGCCTTGCAGCCGGATTTCCGAAAGCTGGCCCAAATCAAAGCCCGCGGCGTCATCGTGACGGCCCCCGGCGACGACGTGGATTTCGTCAGCCGCTTTTTCGGCCCGCAGTCGGGGATCGATGAAGACCCGGTGACGGGTTCGGCCCACACCACGCTGACGCCGTACTGGGCGCACCGCCTGGGCAAGCTGCAACTGACGGCCCGGCAGATTTCACCCCGGGGCGGCGACCTCTGGCTCGAACTCCTCGGCGACCGCGTGCTCATCAGCGGCGAGGCGGTGGTGTATTTGAGGGGGGAGATTTTTGTCTGAACCTTTCTGTCTGAACCGCGATTGGCCGGGATTTGAGGATGAGCAGGATGAAATTCAGCGAGTCAGCACCATCTTGAAAATCTCTTAATCCTGGCCAATCGCGGTTCAGACAATTCACACAAAATTCACCTCCGCCACCAACTCAATCCCGAATTTCTCCCGCACCGACGCCTGTACTTTTTCGGCCAAAGCCCGGATTTGCGCGCCCGTGCCGCCGCCGTAGTTGACCAGCACGAGGGCCTGCCGCTCGTGAACGCCCACGGGGCCGTCGCGGTGGCCTTTCCAGCCCGCCTGCTCGATGAGCCAACCCGCCGGCACTTTCACCGCCGCGTCGGAGGTAGGGTAGCCGGGGAGGTTGGGGAAGCGGGTTTTCAGGTCGTCGAACTGGTCTTTGGGAATTTCCGGGTTTTTGAAAAAACTGCCCGCGTTGCCCAGGTGTGCCGGGTCGGGCAGCTTGGAGCGGCGAATGCGCACGACGGCCTCGCTGACGGCCCGGATGCTCAATTCCTGGACCCCCATCTCGGCGAGGGTTTTCTGGATGTCGCCGTAGCCGGTGTGGAAGGTGGGCGTCTTGGCCAGCCGGAACGTCACGCCGACGATGGCGTAGCGGCCTTTGGCTTCGTGTTTGAAAATGCTTTCGCGGTACCCGAAGCGGCACTCGGCGTGCGTGAACGTGCGGAGGTCGCCCGTTTGGAGGTCGAGGGCTTCGAGGGAATCGAACACGTCCTTGATTTCCACGCCGTACGCCCCGATGTTCTGCATGGGCGAGGCCCCCACCGAGCCGGGGATGAGCGAGAGGTTTTCCAGCCCGGCGAGGTGTTGGTCGAGCGTGTACAGCACCAGTTCGTGCCAGTTTTCGCCCGCGCCCACGTGCAGCCAGACGTGGGTGTCGTCGTCCCGCACGATTTTTTTACCGGGAATCGCGATGCGAACCACCAGCCCGGCAAAGTCGCCCGTGAGCAGTACGTTGCTGCCACCGCCGAGGAGCAGGCGGGGCATTTCGCGGAATCGGGGGTCCTGAATGACGGCCCGCAGTTCGTCCACGGTGCGGACTTCGGCGAAAAATCGGGCGGTGGCGTCGAGGCCAAACGTATTGTAGGGGCGGAGCGAAACGTTTTCCTGAACAACGAGCATTTGAAAAGCGCGGATTGGCCCGCGCTTCAAAATTACGCCCAAACCCGCCGCCGCTGACGAAGTTTTCCCGAAAACCGGCATTTTTGCGAAGACCTAACCGCATTCACCGCATGAAATCAGGCATGGAAGTGCTGGCCCTCGGCGGGCTGCTTTTTCTGGCGGGCTGCGCGCCCAAAGCCGCCCCGACGGCCAGCCGGTCGGCGGCGACGTTCACCGAAGACCTCAGCGCGTACCGCCCCCGCTACACCCCGGCGGCACCGCCCGCCACCGCGCCCGCGCGTCCGGCAACCCCCGAAAAACGCCCCGTCCCGGTCGCCTCGACCGACCAACCCCTGCACGTGACGCGCCGCCTCGACATGGTGCTCGACACCCTGGCCATGCGCAACAAGTACGTCAAGCACGCCCGCGGGTACCGGATTCAACTCTACGTGGGCAACTCCCGGCAGGAGGCCGACGAGGTGAAAATCTACGTGTACCAGACCTTCCCCGAACTCAACGTGTACCTCAGCTACAGCGCCCCGACCTACCGGCTGCGGGCGGGCGATTTCATCAACCGGCTGGACGTGGAGCGGTATTTCGAGGCCCTGAAAACGCAGTTTCCGAGCGCCATGATTCAGAACGATAAGGTGGAGATTCGGAAGAGTTTGTTGATTAAGTAGTCGTCAGCCGTCAGTCGTCAGTCGATAGCAGCGTATTTTTGCCACCCGGTCGGGAGCAGCGTGACGTTTTCAAAACGGGCGACTGACGACTCGCGACTGACGACTTTCATGAAAAAAGCACTCATCACCGGCATCACCGGTCAGGACGGGGCCTACCTGGCCGAACTGTTGCTCGCCAAAGGCTACGAAGTCCACGGCATCAAACGCCGCTCGTCGCTCTTCAACACCGACCGCATCGACCACCTCTACCAGGACCCCCACGAGCAAAACGTCCGCTTTCGCCTCCACTACGGCGACCTATCCGACTCGACCAACATCATCCGCATCATCCAGGAAGTGCAGCCCGATGAGATTTACAACCTGGGGGCCATGTCGCACGTGCAGGTGAGTTTTGAAGAACCCGAGTACACCGCCCAGGTGGACGGCATCGGCACGCTGCGCATCCTGGAAGCCGTGCGCCTGCTGGGGCTGACCCAGAAAACCCGCATCTACCAGGCCTCGACCTCCGAACTCTACGGGCTGGTGCAGGCCGTGCCCCAGAGCGAAACGACGCCGTTTTACCCCCGCAGCCCCTACGCCGTGGCCAAACTCTACGGCTACTGGATTACGGTCAACTACCGCGAAGCCTACGGCATGTTTGCCTGCAACGGCATTTTGTTCAACCACGAGTCGCCGCTGCGGGGCGAAACCTTCGTCACGCGCAAAATCACGCGGGGCGTGGCCCGGATTGCCCTGGGTTTGCAGGACAAGCTCTACATGGGCAACCTCGACGCCCAGCGCGACTGGGGCCACGCCAAAGACTACGTCGAGGCGATGTGGCTAATTTTGCAGCAGGACCAGCCCGAGGATTTTGTCATCGCCTCGGGCGTGACCACGCCGGTGCGGGAGTTCATCCGCATGGCCTTCGGCGAAGTGGGCATCGAGTTGGAGTTCTCCGGCGAGGGCGTGGGCGAAGTGGGCCGGGTGGTGGCCTGCACCAACCCGGAGTTTAAAGTGGAAATCGGCAAGGAAGTCGTCTGCGTGGATGCGCGGTACTTCCGGCCTACGGAAGTGGATTTGCTCCTGGGCGACCCGACGAAGGCGAAAGAAAAGCTGGGCTGGTCGATGAAGTACGACCTGCCTGCGCTGGTCAAAGACATGGTGCAGGCCGACGTGGCCTTGTTCCAGCGGGACCGACTGCTGGAGCAAAGCGGGCACCGGGTGATGAATTACTACGAGTGAATTGATTTTTCCCCAAAAAGCCCTGTCCTCCGGTGCGAAGACAGGGCTTTTTTTTGCGCGGATTTCACCCGTTCAGCCAAGCCTTGAACGCCTCCGCCCGCTCCCGACTGACAAAAATTTCTTCTTCGGCGGCGCGGTGCTTCAGCCAGAGGCGCAGTTTGCCGTTGAAGTGCGGCTCGATGCGCTCGATGGCCTCCAGCCGGGCCAGAAACTTGCGGTTGAGGCGGAAAAACTGGCGGGGGTCCAACTGCCGTTCGAGGTCATCGAGGGTTTCGTCCACGATGTGTTTGCGGGTGGGACCGGTGACCAGAAACACCACCTTATCCTCGGCGAAGAGGTACAGCACGTCGGCGGTTTCGACCACGTCGAAGCGCCCGCCCTGCTTGAGCAGAAATCGGCTGCGGTGCGCCACGGGCTTCACGCCGTAGGCTTCGAGCATTTTGCCCAACTGCTCACTCACGCCCGGCGCGGCGGCCTGGCCCTGGGTGCGGCGGAATTTCTCCAGCGCGGCGGCGAGTTCAGCTTTTTCAATCGGTTTCAGCAAGTAATCCACGCTGTTGACCTTGAACGCCCGCAGCGCGTACTCGTCGTAGGCCGTGGTGAAAACGACGGGCGTCTCGACGTGGGTTTTCTGGAACAATTCAAAACTCAGCCCGTCGGCGAGCTGGATGTCTAGCAGCAGCAGGTCGGGCGGTGGATTTTCACCCAGCCAGCGCAGGGTTTCGCGGACGCTTTCGGTTTGGCCCACCACCGTGGCGTCGGGGGCCACTTCGCGCAGCAGGGCCGTCAGGCGGCGGGCGGCGAGGGGTTCGTCTTCGACGAGGAGGATGTTCATTTTTTTGTGAGATGTGAGAGGTGAGATGTTTTAAAGCAAGGCAAGCAGTAAGACGAAAAAGACAAACCTGCATTTTACATCTCACCTCTCACCTCTTACATCTCACAACAACGGCAGTTTCACGCTAAACTCGCCCTCCGTTTCGTCCACAACGACCTCGCGATTGGTCAGCAACGCGTAGCGGTGCCTGAGATTTTTCAGGCCAATGCCCGTCGAGTCGGTGGGGAGGCGGTTTTTGCGCTGGAGCGTGTTGGTCACGACGACCGCGTCGGCGGCGATTTCAACGCGCACCGTCAGGGGCTTTTCGCGCGAGCATTCGTTGTGCTTCAGGGCGTTTTCGACCAGCGTGAGCAAGCCCTGATTCACCACTTGTTTTTCCAGGTCCTCCGGCGGCACGGCGATGGCGTAGCGCAGGTTGTCGCCGAAGCGCATTTTGTGGATGAACAGGTAGGATTCCACGATTTTCAGTTCCTCGCCCAGCGCGACGGTGGCTTTTTCGGTGTTCTGCAAATTGTACCGAAACACCTTCGACATCCGCTCCACCATCGTCACGGCGTTCTGCGGGTCTTCGGGAATCAGCGCGCTGAGGATGTTGAGCGAATTGAACAAAAAATGCGGGTTGACCTGGGCCTTCAAACTCTCAAATTCCGCTTTCAGCACGGCCTGCTTGAGTTCCTGCTCCAGCACGAGCGAACTTTTCCAGCGTTGAATGAAAAATTTCAGCGAGTACAGCGTCGTGACACCCGCCGTGACGACGGTGAACTGCCCGGCGTTGACGAGGTGGTCGGTCAGCGTGAATTCCACGCCGAACAGGACCTGAATTGAACTCATCAGGGCCAGGTTGGCTACGGCCCAGGCCGTCAGGCTGCTGGCCAGCACGGTGGTGGCCACCACTTCGCGGGGGTTGAGGGTCTCGGCCAGGCGGTTGATGTGCCGGGGTACGAGCCAGGCCAGGACGCCGTAGGTGAGCAGCCCCGCCGCCGCCACCTGCACGACGTAGCCCAGGCGGGTAAACACGTCGAGGGGGCTGGGAAACACGAAAAGCAGAAAGGCCAGCACACTCAAAATCAGTAAGGCGGCCACGGGACGGAAGTTTCTCACGGAAAAAAATAAGTTCTTCCCCAGCGGTTTAAACCGCCCGGAGGAATGGGCGACGGGTTAAGCGCGGGTGACCGAACTGACCCCCGTCGATTCGAGGCGGACGGCCGGGTTGCCCCGGTAGCGAACGTTGCTGCACCCGACGGCCTCGGCGTCGAGTTCGCGGGCGACGAACACCTCGGCGTTGCTGGCTCCGACGGCCTCCACGCGGGCAGTTTGGGCGTGCAGCCCGAAGGCCGCGAACGTGGAAGCCCCCACGGCCTCGGCATCGAGGTGCTGGCAGGCACCTTCGGCCTGGATGCGCGACGCCCCGGTTGCCTCGGCCCGCAGGCGCTCGACCCGCCCGCTGAATTTGATGACCGTGGCCCCCAGGGCTTCGAGGCTGAGGCTATGCGGGTGATCGATGCCGCTCAGGTGGACGATGCAGGCCCCCGACGCTTCGAGTTCGCGGAGTTCGGGCAACGTGACGGCCAGCGTGACGTTGCGCGGCCCCCACCAAAAGCCGAACCGGTGCCGGGCGCGGAGCGTGTCGGAGGTTTGGGCCACGTCGAGCCGGGCGATGCCCGCCTGGCTGCCCCGTGCCACCACCCGAAATTCTGGCCCCTGCGTGACGAGCAGTTTCACCCCGCTGTGCACGTCGATGCGGTCGAAGCCGCTGAAGGCGTAGGTCGTTTCGGTGGGGCCGGTGGTGGTTTCGGTGCCGTCGGGAGCCAGGGTCATCAGCACCAGCGTGAGCAGGCCGAGGGCCACGATGGTCGTCGTCAGGAAGGCGTTGACGGGGGCCGTCTGGGCCGCCTGCGCGTGGCTGAGAATGGGAACGAAAAAAAGCAGGAAGACGGCAGAAACCCGGCGCATGGTCGTTGTGTTTTTTGCGTCAAAAATGAACCCCGCGCCCGCCGCTCCGCCACCGCTTTCCGAACAACCGTCGGATTCGGGGGACGAAGCGTTGGCTGGGTGAGACGGAGGTTTTTTTAACCACAGAGTTCACAGAGTTTTAGCACGGAGGACACAGAGACTCTGCGCACTCTGTGCTTTAACTCTGTGAACTCTGTGGTTAAAAATCGATTCAGCCACAAAAAACCGAATTCATGCCCGAATTACCCGAAGTCGAAACCTACCGCCGCTATTTTGAAGAAACCTGTTTGTTCCAACCCATCGCCAGCCTGTTCGTCGAAGACAAAAAACTCCTGACCACCGAGTTTGAAACCCTGAGCGCCGCCTTGCGGGGGCGGCAGTTCGTCGGCACGCGGCGGGTGGGCAAAAACCTGTTCGTGCAGCTCGACGTGCCCGATTTCTGGCTGCACCTCCACTTCGGCATGACGGGCGATTTGGCCTACTTCCGCGACGCCGAAGACACGCCCCGCTTCGCCCGCATCCTGTTTTTCTTCCAGAACGGTTTCCGCCTGGCGTTCATCTGCCCCCGCAAGTTCGAGCGCGTGGGCCTCGTGCCCGACCCGGATTTGTACCTGAAAAAGAAAAAACTCGGTCGCGACGGGCTGGAGGTGACGGTGGAGGAACTGGGCGCGATTTTCCGGAAAAAAGCCGCTCCCATCAAACCCGTGCTCATGGACCAGGCCACCGTGGCCGGGCTGGGCAACTGGATTGTGGACGAGGTGCTGTTTCAAGCCCGCATCCACCCCGAACGCCGGGCCAGCGCGCTTTCGGAACAAGAAACCGCCCAACTCCACGACGCCATCCAGTTGGTGCTGACCACGGCCATCCACCACGAAGCCGACTACGCCTGCTTCCCGAAGCGGTTTTTGATTCACGCCCGCGCCTGGGCCGCCTCGCCCTACGACGACCCCCAGGCCCACACCCGCTGCCCCGCCTGCGGCGGTGAACTGACCATCAAGCCCGTGGGCGGGCGGACGACGTATTTTTGTGTCAAATGCCAGGTTTAGAGTTTAGAGTTCAGAGTGTTGATTGACCCTAAACTCTAAACTCTAAACCCTGAACCCTAAACCCCAAACTCACGGCTTGTTCGAGTCCACCGCAATCCGCTTCTCCCGGTTGGCCAGTTCCCAGGCGGTGTAGAACACCAGTTTGGCCGCGCGTTCGGCGGCGGTGAAGTTCATTTTCTCGACGTCGTCGCCCACCTGGTGGTAGTCGGCGTGGGTGCCGTTGAAGTAGAAAATGCTGGGGATGCCGTTTTTGGCAAAATTGTAGTGGTCGGAGCGGTAGTAAAACCGGTTCGGGTCGTCGGGGCGGTTGTAGGTGTAGTCGAGTTCGAGGCCGACTTTTTTGTTGGCCTCCTCGTTGATGGCGTGCAGTTCGGAAGAGAGCTTGTCGGCTCCGATGACGTAAATGTAATCCGGCTTGCCTTCGTGCTGCCGGTCGGCGCGGCCCACCATGTCGGTGTTGAGGTCGGCCACGGTGTTGGCCAGGGGCACCAGCGGGTGTTCGGCGTAGTACTGGCTGCCGAGCAGGCCCTTTTCCTCGGCGGTCACGAGCAGAAACAAAATGCTCCGCCGGGGCCGGAAACCCTGCCGGGCGGCTTCGGCGAACGCCTCGGCCTGTTCAAGCACCAGCGCCGTGCCCGAGCCGTTGTCATTGGCCCCGTTGTACACCTGCCCGTCGGGGGCGACGCCGATGTGGTCGTAGTGGGCGGAAATCACGAGCACTTCGGCTTTTTTGTCCGTGCCTTCGAGCAGGGCCGCGAGGTTGGCGGCGGGCAGGGGCGTGGTAATCGTTTCGGCTTTCACGGCAATGGTCGCCGTGAGGCTGCCGGGGGCGAGGCGACCGGCTTGCAGGTCAGCCAGCTTTTCGTCGCTCAGGTTGAAAAGTGCTTTTGCCAGCGAGGATTTTACCTGAAAATTGGGTAGGCGCTTCAGCGGGTTTGGGTCGTCCTGAAACGACAGCCCGGCCCGGCCGGTGTACAGCCGCAGCCGGTCGAAGTAGCGGACGGCGTCGGCATCGGGCATGGTCAACAACGTCACCACCCCGCGCGCGCCTTTTTCGAGGAGCGTTTCCATTTTTCGCCGCAGGCCCAGCCTCGCGTCCGACCAGACGGAGGGTTTGGTGGTGCCCGTCACGGTGTAGCGGCCGTCGTAGGCTTTCGGTTCGCCGGGAAGGAAAAACACGAGTTTGTTCTTGACCGACACGTTCCGAAAATCGGAATACTTTTCGTCGTCGATGGCGTACCCGGCGAAGACGACTTCCAGTATTTCTTCTTTCGGAAACGCAAACGCCCCCGGCGCGACGTAAAAATCTTCCAGAAAATCCCGCTTCTGCCCGTCCACGACGAGGTAAGGCAGCCCGTTCCAGGTGCGGGTCACGAGGCCGATGTCCTGAAACCAGGTGCCATCGGTGCCCGCGGGTTTCAGCCCTAACTTCTGAAACTGCTCGGTCAGGTAGCGGGCGGCTTTGCGCTCGCCGGGGGAGCCGGTGTCGCGGCCTTCGAGGCTATCGGCGGCGAGCACCGAAACGTGGCGGCGGAGGTCTTCGCCCCGGATGGTCTGGGCAAACGGCGCGGCGGGGTCCTGCGCCCCGGCGGTGCCCAGCCCGAACAGGAGGGCGAAGGCGAGGGTGGTTTTTCGCATGAAGCGGGTTGGTGAAGGGTCGGTGTTGGTCAAAAATACGGGGAAACGGCGAAACCGTTTTTTTCTATTTTCGAGAAAAAATAGAGCGTATGAACCCGGCATCTTTGGAACCCTACGATTCGGAATGGCCTGACGGTTTTTACACGCCTGTCGGCGAACCGCTGACCATTGACCAGTTGGCCCAGCGCCTTGACGAGGCTGCCAAGCAGTCCGGAATTTCGTTCGAGGAGTTTAAGCGGTGGCTTGAGCAGTTGGATTGAAGTTGAGCTGTGCGTATTCTTGAAAATGAACCGTCTCCATCCCTAGCGAGGGAATTAATTCCCTCGCTAGGGATGGAGACGGTTCATTTTCAAGAGAAAACCTAACCATGATTCGCATTCATCCTTCACGGCTTTAGCTGGCAAAAACCAGCCCATTCCCCCGAAAATCCTCGTACTTTTGCCCCGCCAAACCACTCTCTTCCTCGCCATGCTTCCCGAAACCGACACGTTGCTGGCCGCTCCGGACCTCACCCACCCCATCGCCTTCGAGCGCATTCCCACCCGGATTTACGCCGATTCCAACGAAGCCTCAGCGGCGGTGGCCCGCGAAATCGCTGACATCATCCGCGCCCGGCAACTGGCCGGCAAACCCGCCGTGCTGGGCCTGGCCACGGGGTCGTCGCCGAAAAAGGTGTACGCCGAACTCATCCGCATTCACCGCGAGGAGCGGCTGAGTTTTTACAACGTCATCACCTTCAACCTCGACGAGTACTACCCCATGCAGCCCGACAGCCTCCAGAGCTACGTGCGCTTCATGCGGGAGCAACTCTTCGACCACATCGACATCCCCGTCGGCAATTACTTCATCCCCGACGGGACGCTGCCGCTGGAGGCCGTCCACGATTTCTGCGTCGAATACGACCACCGCATCGACGAACTCGGCGGGCTGGATTTCCAGATTCTCGGCATCGGGCGCAACGGGCACGTCGGGTTCAACGAACCGGGTTCGCACGTTTCCTCTAAAACCCGCCTGATGACCCTCGACCTCACCACCCGCATCGACGCGGGCATGGACTTCGGCGGGCTGCACAACGTGCCCCGCAAGGCCATCACCCTCGGCGTGGGCCAAATCATGAAGGCCAAGCGGGTGGTGCTGCTGGCCTGGGGCGAGCACAAGGCCCGCATCATCCAGAAGGCCATCGAAGGGCCGGTGACCGCCGAAGTGCCCGCCAGCTACCTGCAGGGGCACCCCAACGTGCAGTTCATTCTGGACGAATCGGCGGCTTCCGAACTCACCCGCCGCAAAATGCCCTGGATGGTCGAAGAGGTGGTGTGGGACAAAAAAATGATTCGGAAAGCGGTGACGAGCCTGGCCTTCAAGCTCGACAAGCCGGTGCTCAAACTCACCAACCGCGATTACAACGACAACGGGCTTTCGGACCTGCTCGCCCAGGTGGGCCAGGCCTACGACCTGAACATCGAGGTGTTCAACCAACTCCAGCGCACCATCACGGGCTGGCCTGGTGGGAAGCCCAACGCCGACGACGCCAACCGCCCCGAACGCGCCAATCCCGCCCGCAAACGCTGCCTGATTTTCAGTCCTCACCCCGACGACGACATCATCTCGATGGGCGGCACGTTCCAGCGGCTGGTGGACCAGGGCCACGACGTGCACGTGGGTTACCAGACGTCGGGTAACATCGCCGTGGCCGACGACGAGGCCCTGCGCTTCGCCGATTTCGTGGTGGACTACAACCAGCAGTTCGGCATCGAAAGCCCCGACGCCGACCGGATTTTCCGCGAAGCCATCGCGTTTCTGAAAAAGAAAAAAGATTCAGAAATGGACACCGAAGAGGTGCGGGCCGTGAAGGGCCTCATCCGGCGCGGCGAGGCCAAAGCCACCTGCCGCTTCGTGGGCAACGGGGCCGACAACGCGCACTTCATGAACCTGCCGTTTTACGAAACGGGCAAGGTCCAGAAAAAACCCCTCGGCGAGGAGGACATCCGAATCACGATGGACCTCATCCGCGAACTGCGACCCCACCAGATTTACGCCGCCGGCGATTTAGCCGACCCCCACGGCACCCACAAGGTCTGCCTCGACGCCATCATGGAGGCCGTGCGCCGCCTGAAGACCGAGGGCTTCAAAACGGCGGACTACGATTTTGCCGAAGACTGCTGGGTGTGGCTTTACAAAGGGGCCTGGGACGAGTGGGCCATCGACCTAATTGAAATGGCCGTGCCCATGTCGCCCGACCAGGTGATGCGCAAGCGCCAGGGCATTTTCAAACACCAGTCGCAGAAAGACGGCGTGGTGTACCAGGGCAGCGACTCGCGGGAATTCTGGCAGCGCGCCGAAGACCGCAACCGCGCCACCGCCGGGTTGTACAACGAACTCGGCCTGGCCGAGTACGAGGCCATGGAAGCGTTTGTGCGTTGGCGGTTTTAATGAGGGTAAAAAGTTGAATGGGGAATTGGGTAATTCGTCAATTCAACGAATTACCCAATTCCCCATTCAACTTTTACAAAATCTGCTATCTCCGCAATTCCGCCACCCACGTCCCGTCGGTTTTCACCTGCTTGGTCACCAGCCAGTTGACCATGGCTTTGTCGAGGGCGCGGTTCAGGAACGCCACCGTGTTGGACCGGCGCACGTCGAGGCATCTGCCGTCGAGGTGCTCTTCGTAAATCAGTTGCTTGTCGTCGTTGTAAAACTTCACCACCGAGCCGGTTTTGGCCTTCGGGTTGGTCTCAACGACCCAGAACCCCGCCTGGGGCAGGTCGGGGCGGCGGGCCTGGGCGTTGACGTTCAGCGTGAGCAGCAGGGCGGCGGCACCGGCGAGCAGGAGGGTTTTGGAGTTGACTGGGGCGTTCATGGCTGTTTGCGTTTGAGGGTTGAACGAGGTTTCGTTGGAGTGAGTCGGAAAACTCGAGTCAAACGTAACAGCCTTTATTTCGCCCCGCCCGCCTTTTCGCCCAATCCGACCGGCGCGTCGGCACACGTGAAGCGGCTGGGTGCCAGCGCCGTTGGGCGACGCGGCCCGTCGTTCGGCGACGACGAACCGCCGTTGGTCGAAAAACCGCCCGGTTCGTGGATTTCTTCGGGGGCTTCGGGTAACTTTCCCCGGCCTAAATTCACCGTCCGACCATGAAATCGCCCTTCACCTACGAGTTTGTTTTCTCCAACGAACCCCGCGTTCGGCTGGCCCGGCACGCGTTGTTTTGGGCGGCGTGGGTGGTGTTCTCGACGCTGATTTACTTGCCTATCAACTCCACCCGGTCGCAGGGTGCCGCGCTGCCCTACTTGCTGGCAGTAACGTTCGGCGAGGCCCTTATTTTCGTCGTCTTCTCCCACTCCGTTTTTGCGTACCTGCTGGCTTATTGGTTGGTGCCCCGTTTTTTTTACAAAAAGCGCTTTGGCTGGCTGATCATCGGGTTCGTGGGGGTTATTTTCCTGGCGGGTACAGGCTCCTACGTGGCTGGAGAACTTATCGGTCGCCCATTGCGGCTGGCCCTGGGGTTTTCCTACCGCGATTCATCCTTCGGGTTTGGCTTGCTGGCGGGCGTTCGCGGCGGCATGACGGTTGGCGGACTTTTTCTGGCCCTTGTCATCGCCAAAAAGCTGTTTCGCCAGCAGGAATTGTTGCTGAAAACGCAGCGGGAAAAACTCGCCGCCGAGTTGGAAGCCCTCAAGGCCCAGGTTCACCCGCATTTTCTGTTCAACACCCTCAACAACCTCTACGCCCTCACCCGGCGGCAGGCCCCCGAAGCGCCCGACGTGGTGCTGCGGCTCTCCAACCTGCTCAGCTACGTGCTCTACGAGTGCAACGCGCCGGAGGTGCCGCTCAACCAGGAAATTCAGTTTCTGAAAAATTACGTCGGCCTCGAACAACTCCGTTACGGCGACCGGCTCGACGTGTCGCTCAACTTCACGGGCGACATCCACGGGCGCAACATCGCCCCGCTGCTCTTGATTCCTTTTTTGGAAAACGCCTTCAAGCACGGCACCAGCGAGCAACTCGACCAGTCGTGGATTAGCCTGAACCTCGCCGTGGAGGGCCGCACGCTGACCTTCCAACTCCTCAACAGCCGCGACCCCGACGGCGACGAAACCCACCTGACCGGCGGCATCGGCCTGCAAAACGTGCAAAAGCGCCTCGACCTGCTCTACCCCGCCCGCCACGACCTCCGCGTGCAGGCCGAAGCGGATACGTTCCTGGTGACGCTGAAACTGCACCTTTCGGAACAGCCCGAACAGCACCAACCGACCGAGTTGGTTATGCAGGAGGTTTAGAGTTCAGGGTTCAGGGTTTAGAGTTGGGGACTTCAACTCTAAACCCTGAACTCTAAACCCTGAACCCTAAACTCAACTCCCATGAAACTCCGCTGCCTGCTCGTCGACGACGAACCCCCCGCGCTCGAAATCCTCCAATCCTACGCCGAGGCCGTGGACGGGCTGGAAATCGTGGGCACCTGCGCCAACGCCGTGCAGGCCTTCGGCGTGCTGCAAAACCAGCCGGTGGACGTGCTGTTTCTGGACATCAAAATGCCCAAACTCCTCGGCACCGATTTCGTGCGGAGCCTGCGACACCCGCCCAAAATCATTTTCACCACCGCCTACCGCGAATACGCCCTCGACGGCTACGATCTCGACGTGGTCGATTACCTGCTCAAACCCATCGCCTTCGAGCGCTTCCTGCGGGCCGTTTCCAAACTCACCCGCGCCGACGCGCCCGCCACGCCCCCCGTGCCCGAACGCGAAACCTTCGCGCCCAACGCCGAGGCGTTCCTCTACTTCCGCGCCGACCGGAAGATGGTCAAAGTCCTCACGCGGGATATCCTGTTCGTCGAAAGCCTGAAGGATTACGTGAAAATCGTGACGACAACGGGCAAACCGCTGGTGGTGAAGCAGACGATTTCGGCCCTCGAAGCCATGCTGCCCGCGCCGCAGTTCGTGCGCACGCACCGGTCGTTCGTCGTCGCCCTCGACAAAATCAGCGCCTACACGCCCACGCACGTCGAAGTGGCCGGGCAGGAAGTGCCCGTGGGGCGGTTGTTTCAGAAAGAGGTGGAGCGGGCGATGAAAATGAATTGACGAATTGTTGAATTGTCGGAAAAGGCGGTATTTCGACAACTCAAAATTCAACAATTCACCAATTGACCTCCCGTCTGCTTTCCCTCGACGCCTTCCGCGGCCTGACCGTGGCGGCGATGATTCTGGTCAACAACCCCGGCGACTGGGGGCACATTTACTGGCCCCTCGAACACGCCGCCTGGCACGGCTGCACGCCCACCGACCTGGTGTTCCCGTTTTTTCTGTTCATCGTCGGCGTGTCCATCGCCTTTTCGTTGGGGCTAAACACACCGCCGGGGCGGATTCCCGCCGATGTTGAAAACCTCGATGGCGTTTGGCGAAAAATCCTGATTCGCGGGCTGAAACTCTTCGCCCTCGGTCTGTTCCTCAACCTGTTCCCCCGCTTCGACCTGACCACCGTCCGCGTGATGGGCGTTCTCCAACGCATCGCGCTCGTGTACGTGGCCTGCGCCTTTATTTTTCTGAAAACGAACCCCCGCCAGCAGGTCTGGCTGCTGGTTTTCCTGCTCGTCACGTACTTTTTGCTGCTCTCCAAAGTTCCCCTGCCCGGCGTGGGCGCGGCGAACCTCGAGCCCGACAGCAACCTCGCCGCCTGGTTCGACCGGATGATTTTGGGCGAAGGCCACCTCTGGAAAGCCGTGCAGGGCCGCTGGGACCCGGAAGGATTGCTGAGCACCCTGCCCGCCTTGGGCACGGGCCTCACGGGCATGTTGGCCGGTTACGCCCTCCGGCGGCGGGGCGATGCGGCCAAGCGCACCGTGCGGCTGGTCGGCGTGGGCTTCGGACTGGTGGTGCTGGGGCTGGCGTGGAGCTACTGGTTTCCGCTCAACAAATCGCTCTGGACGAGCAGCTACGTGTGCTTCACGGCGGGCCTGGCCATGCTGCTGCTGGCGCTTTTCTACTGGCTCATCGACGTCCGCGGCCACCGGCGCTGGGCGCGCCCGCTGGAGGTGTTCGGCGTGAATGCCATCACCGCGTTTTTTCTGTCGGGCATGATTCCGAGAATCCTCAACCTCATCAAAATCGACGGCACCGGCGCGCAGACCTGGCTGTACAAAAACGCCATCGCGCCCGCCTTCACCGACCCGTACCTGGCCTCGCTGGCGGGGGCACTGGTCTGCGTCGGCGTTTTCTGGGCCGCGATGGCGTGGATGTACCGGAAGGGGGTGGTGGTGAAGGTGTGAGTGAGTTTGTGGTTTGTAGTTTGTGGTTCCTTCGGCATCAGCCAACTACAAACCACAAACTCAAAACAACTTCTCATTCGGCGGCTTCACGCCCTTCAGGCGAATGTATACCGTCGTCTGGCCCCGGTGGTGGGTTTGGTGCTCGAAGGCTTTCAGGACGGCCTGCTCGCGGGGCATGTCGAAGCGGTTGAACACCTTCACCGGGTCGCCCATCTGGCCTTCGCTCAGGCCCTTCAGGCTGGCGAGCACGAAGTCGTAGCTGTCCATGACGGCCTTCGTCACGGCGGCTTTCGACTTGTCGCTCATCGTTTTTTCCAGCGAACCCTGCACGGGGCTGGCTTTGCCGCTGGCGGCGGTGATGAAGCCGTAGTTGGCGTCGGCCAGGTGGAGCATCACGTCGGCGAAACTCCGGATGTCGGGCGTGGGTTTGAAGGCGTAGCCCTCGTCGGGCATGACGTCGAGGTACTCCTTCGTGTAGCTTTTGGCCCGTTCCCAGTCGGCGGTCATCTGGGCCAGCGTGGCGCGTTGCGGGGCGTCGAACCCGCTCATCAGCAGCAGGCACAGGCCCGCTCCGAACGAAAGTAATGTACGAAACATGGAGGTAGAGGTTTTTGTGGAAAACGGGGGAAAGGTAGGCATTTTCAGAAACCACCCCGCTTCACGACGGGTTTGTCCGAAAAAATTTCACGCACTCCGGTGGATTTTCGCCCCAAGCGGCCTTTGCTAAACGACGGCCCGCACGCCGGTTTGCCGAATTTGCCTCCATGCGCCTGTTGCCCCTTTTTTTGCTCCTGACCCTGCCGCTGTTCGCCCAACGCAGCGACACGACCATCGTCCTGAAAGCCATCGCGGGGTTGCAGTACGACCAGCCCCGGCTGGTGGTGCGCCCCGGCACCCGCGTGACGCTTCTGCTCGAAAACTACGACGACATGGCCCACAATGTGGTCATCACCAAACCCGGCGCGCGGGCAGAAGTCGTTAACCTGGCACTGAAGGTTTCGGCGGAGAAAAACTACGTCCCCGACACGCCGCTGGTGCTGGCGGCCACGAAGCAGGTGATTCCCGGCGCGAAGGAAACGATTTCGTTCGTGCTCGAAAAAGAAGGCATCTACCCCTACGTCTGTACCTATCCCGGCCACGGGTTCGTGATGTTCGGGGCGCTCTACGCCACCACGAAACCCCTGCCGCCGCTCGACCGCGACCCCAACATGCCGCCAACCGTCAAGCAGGCGCAGGCCGCTGCCCACGCCGGGCACCACAACGCCGCCCCGAAGTCGCCGCATCCGTTCCCGGTCGAGTACCCGGTGCTGTACCGCACGTTCATCGCCGGGAGCAGCCCGGCGGCCATCGTGGTGAGCCTCAGCCCCACGCTGTCGTACTGCTGGGACGCCGGGCAAAGCCGCCTGCGCTTCGCCTGGGCGGGCACGGTGGACAACGGCGAGCAGTGGCAGGGCAAGGGCAACAAACTCAGCAAGGCCGTGGGCGAGGTGTTCTGGCGGGAAGATTCGCTCAATTACCCGCTTCGGGTGGGCGTGCCCGACCAGCGTCCCGCCGTGAAGTTTCTCGGCTACCGGCTGGCGGGGCGGCTGCCCCGGTTCCGCTACGCCGTGGACGGGGTGGAAGTCACGGAAACGATTCGCGCCCTGCCCGGCGAACGCGGCTTGGTGCGTGAGTTTTCGTTGAATAAATTTTTGGGGAAACCCCTGTTTTTCGGCGTAAAAAACGCGCCGGGCATTCGTTACGAAAGCTCGGCGGGGAAATTCCAGAACGGAATCCTGAAGGTGCCGAGCGGAACGATGAAGTTCTCGGTGACGATGCTGCGAACGCCCCCGGCCTCCGCGTCGGCCCGCCGTCCGGGAACGGATTGACAAGTTTTCGATGAAAAAAATCCTGCTCTTCGCGGCGCTCCTGCTGGCCTGCGGGCCGCTTTTCGCCCAAACCGATACCGCCTACGTGGCCGAAACGATTCCCCTGCCGCCGGGGCTGACGGCCGAGGTGGGCGGCATGGACTTTCTGCCCGACGGGCGGCTGGCGGTGGCCTTCCACCGGGGCGAGGTGATGCTGTTCAACCCGAAAACGAAAACCTGGAGCCGCTTCGCCGAGGGCCTGCACGACCCGCTGGGGGTGATGGCCGTTTCCAATTCCGAACTGCTGGTCATGCAGCGCCCCGAACTCACCCGCGTCCGCGACGGCAACGGCGACGGGCGGGCCGACGAGTTCAGCGTCGTAAGCGATGAGTTCGGCATTTCGGGCAACTACCACGAATTCGCCTTCGGCCCCGTCCGCGACCGGGAGGGCAATCTGTTCATCGCCCTCAACGCGGCCTCCAACGGCGCGGGCATCCGGCCCGAACTGCGGGGGGAGTACAACCCGCTCGGTCGGCAGGGCCGGATGTACTCCTGCGTACCGTACCGGGGTTGGGTGATGAAAATCGGTAAGGACGGCAAAACGACGCCCTTCGCGCTGGGTTTCCGCTCGCCCAACAGCCTGGGTTTCGACGCCGCCGGGCGGCTGCTCGTGTGCGACAACCAGGGCGACTGGCTGGGCACGAGCAAGCTCTACCACGTGCGGAAGGGCAAGTTTTACGGCCACCCGTCGAGCCTGGTTTGGGATGAAAATTTCCCGAAAATCGACCCGCTGAAACTACCCGTCAAAACGTTGGATTCCATGCGTACGGTCGAATCGGTGGCGTTTCCGCACGGCTACCTGGCCAATTCGCCCACCCAGCCCGTGTTCGACAACACGAACGGCAAATTCGGGCCGTTCGCGGGGCAAACCTTCGTCGGCGAAATGGACCACCCGTTTCTGATTCGCACGTTGCTCGAAGAGGTGGACGGCGTGACGCAGGGCGCGGCGATTCCGTTCCCGGTGAAGGGCCTGCGGCGGGGCAACAACCGCCTCGCGTTCGCCCCCGACGGCACCCTCTGGGTAGGCCAGACCGCCCACGGCTGGGTGGGGGCGGAGGGCCTCCAGCGCATCCGGCACACGGGCGGGCCGGTGATGGAAATCCTGGCCGTGAGTTTAACCAAAACCGGCTTCGACCTCACCTTCACCCAGCCCCTGGCCGCCGCCGACACGGCGCTGTTTCACGTCAAACGGTTTTACTACGAGTACCACCAGGCCTACGGATCGAAGAAGTTTGAGGAAAAACCCGTCCCGGTCAACGCGGTGCGCCTTTCGCCCGATGGCCGCACGGTGTCGCTCGAACTGGCGGAACTGAAGCCGGGGTTTATCCACGAAATCACGCTCGGCAACGTGGCTTCCCGCACCGGAACGAAGCCGCTGGGGCGGTTGGTTTGCTACACGCTGAACCGGTTGAGAAGGTGAGGGAGCCCCTTCTTCAGCGCGTTTCGGCTTTTTTCACAAACGCATAGCTCCCGTACTCCACGAAATCATTCACCTTCACGTCCATCGAAACCACTTTCCCGTTTTCGACTTTGAACGGTAGCGGGTGCGTGCCCATCGTGGGGTTGGGATAAGCGGCCAGGAAGCGGTTTTCGCCCAGGGGCTGGAGCACGGTGCGGAGGGTGGGGTGGTGCTCGAACTGGAGCACGAGCGCGCCGTTTTCGGGCTTGATTTCGGTGAAGCCGTACACCGGGTTTTCGTAGCGGCCCGCGTAGGCGGCGAGCGGCAGGGCGGGCGTGGGTTTGCGGGCGGCTTCGGCGCGGAGGGCGGCGAGGCGTTCGCGCTCGCGGCGGTCTTCCTGGCGGTGGTTTTTCAGGAAAATCTCGTGGTAATTCCGGTAGGGCTGGTTCAGAAACGCGTCCAGGATTTGCAGGCGAAGGGCGGTGTAAAACGCGTTGGCGTCGGTGTTGGTGAAGACGAGGACGCCGAGGCGTTCTTCGGGCAAAAAGCAGGTGGAGGTCACGAAGCCGTCCACGCCCCCGTCGTGGGTGATGACCCGCCGCCCGGCGTAGTCCTGCACGAACCAGCCCAGGCCGTACAGCCCGAATTGGTTGGGCAGCAGGCTCGATTTGTTGGTGTTGACGATGGTCTGCGGCATCCAGGTTTTCAGTATCGCGGCTTTCGGAATCACCTGTTTTCCTTCAAATTTTCCCGTGTCCAACTGCATGAGCAGCCAGTGGGCGTGTTCGCGGGCCGAGGCGGCGATGCTGCCCGCCGGGGCGAGGTTGTCGATGGTGGGGTAGGACAGTTTGACGAGTTTCCCGTCGAACCAGGTGTGGCTGGCGGCCTTGTTTTCGGCGGCGAGCATTTCCGCCGAAAGCGCCAGGGCGCGGGTCATGCGGAGGGGTTTGAAGATCTTTTCCCGAATGAAAGCCTCCCAACTGGTGCCGCCCGCCACCGGCACCACTTCGCCCGCCGTCAGGAAGCCCGCGTTGCAGTAGCCGTAGCGGGTGCGGAAGCCGTAGGGCGGCATGTTGAGGCCAAATTTCTGCATGACCTGCTTCCGGCTGAGGTTGGAAGTCCAGTACGTGAAATCGCCCTGGAACGTGCGCAGGCCCAGGCGGTGGCAGAGCAAATCGGTGAGCGTGGCCTGCCCGGTGGCGCAGGCGTCGTGCAGTTTGAACTCGGGCAGGTGCTTCGTGACGGGGTCGTTGAGCGAAAGTTTGCCCTCGGCTTCCAGCATCGCCAGGGCCGTGGCGGTGAAGGCTTTCGTGTTGGAGCCAATCAGGAACAGGGTGTTTTCGTCCACCCGGTCGGGCTGGCCGAGTTCGCGGAGGCCAAAACCTTTGGCCAGCACGATTTTCCCGTCCTTCACCACGGCCACGGCGCAGCCGGGAATCTGCCACTCGCGCAGGCCGCGGGCCACGTAGGCGTCGAGGCTGTCGGTGAGAAAGTGGGGGAGTTGGCAGTGGGCGGTTGGCAGTTGGCAAAAAACGGCCAGGAGCAGGAGGTGGGGGCGTTTCATCGGGTTGGCGCGGAAGCGTTGGGTTGATTTCGCCAAGTTCTCAAAACCGCCGGTCAATGCCTAATTTTGCGCCCGTTATGCAAAAACCCTTTATCGTCGGCATCACCGGCGGCAGCGCCTCGGGCAAAACCTTGTTTCTGCAAAGCCTGATGGCCCAGTTTTCCCCCCAGGAAATCACGCTCATCTCCCAGGACAACTACTACCGCAGCCTCGAATTCATCCCGAAAGACGAGAACGGCGTCCACAATTTCGACCTGCCCGAAACCATCGACCACGCCCGCTTTGCCGAGCACATCCACCAGTTGCACGAGGGCAAGGTGGTCAGAACGCTGGAGTACACCTTTAACAACCCCCACGTCGTCCCGAAGGAATTGGTGTACCACCCCACGCCCATCATCGTGGTGGAGGGGCTGTTCGTGTTTTATTTTAAGGACATTTACAAGCAACTGGATTTGAAGGTCTTCATTGCTTCAAAAAATAAGGTCAAACTCGACCGCCGCATCGCCCGCGACCAACTGGAGCGCGACATCGCCCTGGCGACGATTCTCTACCAGTGGGAACACCACGTGCGGCCCACGTACCGGAAGTTCATCAAGCCCTACAAGTCGAAAGCCGACATCGTGATTCCCAACAACAAGCACTTCAAAATGGGGCTGGAACTGATGGTGGGGTATTTGCGGGGGAAAATCAATTCGTGAAGGTGAAACACGGCGAGGCCCGCAACGTGCAGCACGTTGCGGGCCTCATTATGTTCCGGAAAACCCGGAAGATAGCGCCCTCACTTTATTGGTAATGTTTCCGGCATTGAGCCACGATGATGGCCTCTTTGGTAACCGTGTAAACCAGCCGGTGTTCGTCGGTGATTCGCTTCGACCAGAAGCCTTTGAAGTTGTGTTTGAGTGGTTCGGGCTTGCCCATGCCACCAAACGGGTTGCGCACGGTGTCTTCCAGCAAAACCATGACCCGTTTGAGCGTTTTCAGGTCGGTTTGTGCCCAGTAAAATAAATCCTCCTGGGCCGTGGCTTCCAGGATGATTCTACGCATCGAACTGAGCTTTGAGGTTTTCCAAGTCCAGTTCGACGAGATTTTTTCCTTCCCGAATGTTTTCCACCGCTCGCATCAGGCGCTCGGCGTTGACCGGATTGTCGAGCAGGTATTCCGTTTCATCAACGGGCTGCGCGTCAATCACGATGGTCAGGTGCTGGCTCTTGAACTGAGTCTTCAGGTTTTGCAAAAAAGTCTCGTCCAGTTCTTCTTCGGCGAGGTGAAAGACGGCTTGCATGGTTGGTTTCTGTTTGCTGAAAGTTACACTTTTTCTGTCCGAATGTTATCCAAATTATAATGTAGCCCCACGTTCTCCCGCCGGGCCGAGGCCATTTTGATGACCAGGTAGGCCACGTTAATCATGTTCCGCAGTTCGCAAATCGGCACCGATACTTTTGATTCGCGGTAGAGCGCCTCGTGTTCTTTGTAGAGCAGTTGCAGGCGGTCGTGGGCGCGCTGGAGGCGGCGGTTGGTGCGCACGATGCCCACGTAGTTGGACATGATGCTGTTCAACTCCCGCGTCATTTCGGTCACGAGCACGGCTTCTTCGGGGTGGGTCGTGCCGGAGTCGTCCCACTCGGGCACGTTGTCGGGGATGCGCGCCCGGTGCAGGTGCTCGACCGTGCTCAGGTACGCCCGGTGGCCGTACACCACGGCTTCGAGCAGGGAGTTGGAGGCCAGTCGGTTGGCCCCGTGCAGGCCCGTGCAGGAGCACTCACCGGCAGCGTAGAGGAAACCGATGTTGGTGCGCCCCCACTCGTCCACCTTCACGCCCCCGCAGAGGTAGTGCTGGGCGGGCACGACCGGAATCAGGTCCTTGCGCACGTCGATGCCCAGGTTCAGGCAGGTTTGGGTGATGTTCGGGAAGTGCTCGACGAACCGCTCGTAGTCGAGGTGGCGCACGTCGAGGTACACGTGGTCGGTGCCGTTGGTTTTCATCTCGGAGTCGATGGCGCGGGCCACGATGTCGCGGGGGGCGAGCGAGAGGCGCTCGTCGTACTTTTCCATGAACGTGCTCCCGTCGGCGTTTTTGAGCACCCCGCCGAAGCCCCGCACGGCTTCCGAGATGAGAAACGAAGGCTTTTTGCCCGGCTGGTACAGGCTCGTCGGGTGAAACTGGATGAACTCCATGTTGTCGCAGATGCCCTTGGCCCGGTAGGCCATCGCGATGCCGTCGCCGGTGGCGATGGTGGGGTTGGTGGTGCTTTGGTACACGTTGCCGATGCCCCCGGTGGCGAGCATGGTGGTGCGGGCCAGAAACTTCTCGACCTTGCCCGTGCGGGTGTCGAGCACGTAGGCCCCGTAGCACTCGATGTTTTCGTGGTAGCGGTACACGGTTTCGCCGAGGTGGTGCTGGGTGATGAGTTCGACGGCGAAAAAGTGCGTGAAAATCTGAATGCTGGGGTGACGCTTGACCTCGTCGAGCAGGGCGCGTTCGATTTCGGCCCCGGTGATGTCTTTGAAGTGCAGGATGCGGTGGTCGGAGTGGCCGCCTTCGCGGGCGAGGTCGTAGCCGTCGCCGTCGTGGGCGAGGTCGAAGCGGGTGCCGTAGTCGATGAGTTCCTGGATGCGGGCGGGGGCCTCGGTCACGACGATTTCCACCACGCGGCGCTTGTTGATGCCGTCGCCGGCGTCCATCGTGTCGTCGATGTGTTTCTCGAAACTGTCTTCTTCCGACCACACCGCTGCGATGCCGCCCTGGGCGTATTTCGTATTGGTTTCGTCGGCCTGGACTTTGGTGATGACGGCAATGGACACCACTTCGTTGCGGGCCTCGAAGTGCCGGGCCAGTTTGGTGGCGTAACTCAGCCCGGCAATGCCAGAGCCGATGACGAGGAAGTCGTGGGGGGAGGTGGGCATTTTAGTTTAAAATACCCCGGTCTGTGGCACACAGACCGGAACGGATTGCGGGTTACTTTTTCCGTTCTGTGTGCCACAGACCGGGGGAGTGAGAAATCGTAATTGCAAGCGACTTTGTTGCATCGCTAAAAAAACAGGAGAGCGGGCAGGGTTAGATTTGGAGCAAAACCAAAACCAACCCCCGCCTCTCCTGATGAGCAAAGATAACCAAACCAAAGCCGCCCCCGCGCCACGGACCGGCCCTAACCCCCCCTACCGGATTATCAACTGGCCCGACTACAACCAAGCCCTCTGCCGACGCGGCCAACTCAGCCTGTGGTTGCCGACCAACCTGGGCCAGTTTTGCTACCAGGACTCGCCTGGCCCCCGCACCGGGGGCTATGGCTCCAGCCAGCGGGCCATTGAGTTTTGCCTGACCCTGCGCCAGGCCTACCACCTGCCTTACCGCCAGACGCAGGGCTTTGTGGAAGACCTTTTCGAGTGGCTGGGCCTGGAATTGAGCGTACCTTCTTACTCGCAGATGCAACGGCGGGGCCGGGAGTTGTCCGTTTCCCTGCATCCGTCGGAGGGGCCTGAAGCCGGTCCGGTGGACGTGGTCATCGACTCGACGGGCCTGAAAGTGAGCGGCCAGGGGGAGTGGAAAGTGCGCCAGCACGGGAAAGGCAAAACCCGGCAATGGCTGAAACGGACGCTGGTTAGTCGGCCCCGGGGCTTGGAAATCCTGGCTCAGCGGCTGACCCACCACGATAGCGACGATGCCCGGAGCGGCTTGGAGGTGATGGCTCGACCCGGCCAGCCTGTCAGGTCCTGTGCGGCCGATGGGGCCTACGACAAGGAGAAGTTTCGGGCTTGCCTGTCGGCAGCCACCCGGCAACTCCTCCCGCCCCAGGAAAACGCCGTTGCCTGGGCGGGGAAGCCGGTGCTGGCCCAGCGCGGCGAGGCCATCGCCGGGATTGCCACCACCGACCGGGCCACCTGGAAACGAGCCGTCGGCCATCAGGTGCGCAGCCAAGGCGAAGTGAACATGTTACGTTACAAGACCCTCTTGGGTGAGCGCATTCGAGGGCGAGAGTTGGTCAACCAAGCCAGTGAAGTAGCTCTGAACTGCAAGCTCCTGAACCGGTTTGCCCAACTGGGTTTACCTCAATCACGCCTGATTAGGCCGTGAGTAGATGCAACAAAGTCATGTGGAACCATGATTTAGAGGATTCCGAAGGATTGAAGGATGGTTGGTTTCACTCATCTTTCAATCCTTCGGAATCCTCTAAATCATGGTTCTTTTTTAAACCATCCCGCGTACATCATGTAATTGTTCGCCGTGCGGTCGAACACCTCCGCCGCTTCGGGCGAAATGGCCTTCAGCAACTTCGCCGGGTTGCCCGCGTAGATGCTGCCCGGCGGCACGACGGTGTTCTGCGTAACGATGGCCCCGGCGGCGATGATGCTGCCCGTGCTGACGACGGCCCCGTCCATGACGATGGCTCCCATGCCGATGAGCACGCGGTCTTCAAGGGTGCAGCCGTGAACGACGGCGTTGTGGGCGATGCTGACGAAATTGCCGATGCTGGTCGGGGCTTTCTGGTAGGTGCAGTGGATGACGGCCCCGTCCTGGATGTTGACCCGGTTGCCGATGCGAATGTAATGCACGTCGCCGCGGACGACGGCGTTGAACCACACCGTGCAGTCGTCGCCCATCACCACGTCGCCGACGACGGTGGCGTTGGGGGCCAGCCAGCAGTTCTGGCCGAATCGCGGCTCGGTGCCGTTGACGGGGAGAATCAGGGCCATGTTTTGTCGAAAAAGCTTAACCGCAAAGGCGCAGAGGATGCCGCAAAGGTCGCCAAGTTATTCCTTGCGCTCTTTGCGGCATCCTCTGCGCCTTTGCGGTTAAAAACAATTAAAAATTCCGCTCCCCCGCCTCGCGCTTGCCGAGCATCACGGCCCCGACCATCGCCACGAAAAAGAGCACGGTCACGAGTTCAAACGGCAGCAGGTAATCGCGGAAGAGCACCTTGCCGAGGCTTTCGACCATGCCAATCTGGGAGTTGTACTCCTGCGGGTTGACGGGGGGCAGTTGGGTGTTGCGCATGGCTGCCACCATGAGTACGAGCAGCACGCCGCCCAGCACCGCCGCGCCGAGTTTGACGAGGTTGGTCTTCGATTCGGCCGAGTATTCCCGCAGGTTCAGAAACATGATCACGAACAGAAACAGCACCATGATGGCCCCGGCGTACACGATGATGTTGACCGCCGCCAGAAACTGCGCGTTCAGCAGCACGTAATGCGCCGACAGCGTGAAAAACGTGAGAATCAGGTACAGCACGCTGTGGACGGGGTTGCGCACCACCACGACCATGATGGCCGAAACCAGCGTCAGGAAGGTGAGAAAATACCAGATGTAGTCGACTTTCATGTTCAAGTGGTTTAGAGTTTAGAGTTCAGCGTTTAGAGTTAAAAAACAACTCTAAACGCTGAACTCTAAACTCGTTAACTCTATTTCCACCCTTCCCGCAGATACCGGTTGTTCATATCCTCGACGAGGCGGTCTTTGCCCCAGATGACCTGGTCGCGCTCGGTGAAGACGGGCAGGTACTTGTCGTGCTGGAGGAAAATGGCCTCTTTCGGGCAGGCTTCCTCGCACAGCCCGCAGAAAATGCAGCGGAGCATGTTGATTTCGTACACCGCCGCGTATTTCTCCTCCCGGTAGAGGTGTTCTTCCCCCTTTTTCCGCTCAGCGGAAACCATCGAAATGGCCTCGGCGGGGCAGGCCAGGGCGCAGAGGCCGCAGGCGGTGCAGCGTTCGCGGCCCTGTTCGTCTTTTTTCAGGATGTGTTGTCCCCGAAACACCGGCCCCAGGTAGCGCTTCTGCTCGGGGTACTGGATGGTCGGTTTTTTCCGGAAAAAGTGCTTTATCGTGATGGCAAGCCCGTTGGCGATGGCCGGAACATAGAGGCGTTCGGCCAGCGTCATCTCCCGCTTGTCCACTTTTTTGGCTCGGTTGGTGAGTTGCATTTGTGTTCAGAGTTTAGGGTTTAGTGTTCAGAGTTTAGGATTAGGCAAAACGCTAAACCCTAAACTCTGAACACTAAACTACGTCCGATGCGGCTGGATAACCTGCCGGGGCCGGGCCGCCGAGACGACCGCCGCGATCACAACGACAACGATGATCAGCCAGGAAGCCCAGGGGGCGTTGAACAGCAGGCCAAATCCCGTGACGACCACGTTGAGGATGGCCAGCGGAATGAGTGCTTTCCAACCCAGGTTCATTAGTTGGTCGTAACGGAAGCGGGGCAGCGTCCAGCGGACCCACATGTAGAAAAAGATGAAAAAGAAGGTCTTGGCGAACATCACCGCCACCTGAATCGCCGTCATGATGTTGTGGCCCGTGGCTCCGGCGGGCAGCGCGGCCCGGAGGTTGTCCATGAACGGGAAATTGTACCCGCCGAAGTACAGCACCGAAATCACCGCCGACGAGACGAACATGTTGATGTACTCGGCGAAGAGGTAGAAGCCCAGTTTCATCGACGAATACTCCGTGTGGTAGCCGCCCACAAGTTCGGTTTCGCATTCGGGCAAATCAAACGGCGTGCGGTTGCACTCGGCGAAGGCGCAGGTCAGGAAGATGATGAAGCCGAGCGGCTGGTACAACACGTTCCAATTGGCCCCGTGCTGCTGGTTCACGATGTCGCGCAGGGCGAGCGAGCCGCTCATCATCAGGATGGCGATGATGCTCAGGCCCATCGCGAGTTCGTAGCTGATGTTCTGCGAAGCGGCCCGGATGGCACCGAGCAGCGAAAACTTGTTGTTCGACGCCCAGCCGCCAATCATGATGCCGTACACGCCCAGCGACACGACCCCGAAAATCCAGAGGATGCCAATGTTGATGTCGATGCCCTGGAAAGACGTGAACTTGCCGTCGTACTGAATGCTGTCGGCCCAAGGAATCACCGCGCTCGACATGAGGGCCGTGAGCATGGCCAGGCACGGCCCGGCGATAAACAGCCACTTGTTGGCCTGGGCCGGGATGAATTCTTCTTTCGTGAACATTTTCACGGCGTCGGCCAGGGGCTGGAGCAGCCCGAACGGCCCTGCCCGGTTCGGCCCGAGGCGGTCTTGCAGAAATCCGGCCACCTTGCGCTCGGCGTAGGTCGAGTAGGTGGCAATCAGGAGCGTGATGGCAAAAATGCCGAGGATGATCAGCGCCCGGATGATGAAGGTGGTTAAGTCCATTGGAAATCGTTGTTCGTTGTTCGATGCTCGTTGTTCGGCATTCGATTCACCCGTTTCATGCGAACAACGAGCATCGAACAACGAACAACGACAGAGCCTACTCCGCCGGAGGCAGCAATTTCTCAAACCGCTCTTTCGGCACGGGCTGGATGCCCAACTGCGACTTGTCGCGGTCTTCTTCCAGGGGTTTGTACTGCAAGGCGGCCTGCTTGAGCGGGAAGCTCGGCTTGGTCAGGTTCGCGCCGTACTTGTTGGCCGAAATCACCGAGGCCCGCTTCACCGCCGTGGGGCCTTCGATGACCCAGTCGCTCGTTTTTTTCGTCTCGAACCGGCACGTATTGCAGATGAATTCGAGCGTTTCGCCCCACTGGTTTTTGCGGGCCGTGACCCGAATCACCTCGTCACCCCGGTACCAGAGCGTTACGTTGCCGGAGCATTTGGAACAGTCGCGGTGGGCGTCCACGGGTTTGGTGAACCACACCCGGTTTTTGAACCGGTAGGTTTTGTCGGTCAGCGCGCCCACGGGGCATACGTCGATGACATTGCCCGAGAAATCGTTGTCAATCGCCTTTTCGATGTACGTGCTGATTTCGGCGTGGTCGCCCCGGCCCAGCACCCCGTGGATGCGGTGGTCGGTGATTTGGTCGGCCGTCTGCACGCAGCGGTAGCAGAGGATGCACCGCGTCATGTGCAACTGGATGTACGGGCCGAGGTCGTGCTTGTCGAAGGTCCGCCGTTCTTCCTCGTAGCGGGTCTGCACCGAGCCGTGTTCGTAGGCAAAATCCTGGAGGTGGCACTCGCCGGCCTGGTCGCAGATGGGGCAGTCGAGGGGGTGGTTGATGAGCAGGAATTCCACCACGCCCTTGCGCGCGTCGAGCACCTGCTGGTTGGTGGTGTTTTCCACGACCATGCCGTCCTGCACCTGCGTGATGCACGAGGGCACCAGTTTGGGCATGGGACGGGGGTCTTTTTCCGAACCGGCGGTCACCTTCACCAGGCAGGCGCGGCACTTGCCGCCCGAGCCTTTGAGCGGCTCGTAGTAGCACATGGCGGGCGGGGCCACTTCCGGCCCGATTTTGCGGGCGGCCTGGAGAATGGTCGTGCCGGGTTCGACGTCGATGGCGATGTTATCAATCGTTACTTTCATGCTGAAAGCCTAAATTTTCCGGAACCTGATTTTATTCTTGTTGATGGTGATAAACTGCCTTTCTTCGGATTCTTCGATTTCCTTCAACGAACCGAGCAGAAAATTCAGAATCACCGGATAATCCACTTTGTCGTACCGGAGGAAAACAATGGTGACGTTGGTCAAATGATGAGAAAAAACCCATTCGCCAAAATCACTGTCTTCCGTAATTAAAACCGCGTTCAACTTTTCGGCGGTTTGCAACACCCGAAGGTCGTCTATTCCGCTCGCCGTTCGGCTGATGGCCGTGACTTCGTATCCTGCCTGTTCCATCGCCGCGATGAGTTTCCCATTCAGGCATTCGTCAGCGACAATCATTAGGCGGCTTGCAGGATGCGTTCGTTGGCAATGGCCGAGGCGGCGTACTCGACCGCCGCCAGAATATCTTCGCGCGTCAGGTGCGGGTACATTTCGAGAATTTCTTCAAACGAATATCCTCCCGAAATTTTCCGCAGAATCAGTTCGACGGTGATGCGCGTGCCCTTCACGACGGGCTTGCCGAGCATGACCGCCGGGTTGGAATCAATGCGCGAGAGCAGGTTTTCCATGGTTCAAAGTTCCGAAACTTACACCAATTCCAGCGCCCCCCGGTACACCGCCCCCGGCTGAGTCGCCTCTTCGGGGTGCGTGACGTGCCATTCGAACTCCTCGCGGAAGTGCCGGATGGCCGCCGCCACAGGCCAGGCCGCCGCGTCGCCGAGGGGGCAGATGGTGTTGCCTTCGATTTTCTTGGCCACGTCCACCAGCAGGTCGATGTCGTGCATGGAGCCTTTGCCGTGTTCGAGGCGCTCCAGCACGCGGGCCATCCAGCCGGTGCCCTCGCGGCAGGGGCTGCACTGCCCGCAGGATTCGTGGTGGTAAAACCGCGCAAACGTCCAGGTGTTGTGGACAATGCACGTGGTTTCGTCCATGACGATGAAGCCCCCTGAGCCGAGCATGGTGCCGGTCTGGAAGCCCCCGTCGGCCAGCGATTCGTAGGTCATCAGGCGAGGTTCGCCGTTGGCCAGTTTCAGAATCAGGTTGGCGGGCAGGATGGGCACCGACGAACCCCCGGCCACCACGGCCTTCAGCTCGTGGCCGTCGCGGATGCCGCCGCACCACTCGTCGGAGTAAATGAATTCTTCGACCGAAATGCCCAGCGGGATTTCGTACACGCCCTGCTTGCGGATGTGCCCCGAAGCCGAAATCAGCTTCGTGCCCGTGCTGCGTCCGATGCCGATTTTGGCGTACGCTTCGCCGCCGTTGAGCAAAATCCAGGGCACGTTGGCGATGGACTCGACGTTGTTGACCACCGTCGGACAGGCATACAGCCCCTGCACGGCGGGGAAGGGCGGTTTGTTGCGGGGGTTGCCCCGCTTGCCTTCGAGCGATTCGAGCAGGGCCGTTTCCTCGCCGCAGATGTACGCCCCGCCGCCGGGCTGCACGTACAAATCGAGGTCGTAGCCGCTGCCGAGGATGTTTTTGCCGAGAAAACCCTTCGCGTAGGCTTCGGCGATGGCTTTTTCGAGAATCTTGATGACGTACATCAATTCGCCCCGGACGTAGATGTAGCTCGTCTTGGCACCGAGCGCGAACGACGACACAATCATGCCTTCGATGAGCGTGTGCGGCGACTTCATCATCAGCCAGTGGTCCTTGAAGGTGCCCGGCTCCGACTCGTCGGCGTTGCAGACCAGGTAGCGGGGTTTGCCCTCGGGCTTGGCCAGAAACGACCATTTCATGCCCATCGGAAAGCCCGCGCCGCCGCGCCCGCGCACGCCGGATTTTTTGACTTCCTCGACGATTTCCTCCGGCGTCATTTGCTTGAGCGCCTTTTCGACGGAGCGATAGCCGCCGTGTTTCATAAACACGTCAATCGTCTCAATGCCGGGAACGTCGAGGTGTTCGGTGAGAATTTTTATGCGTTCGTTGGCCATAATGTTGGCGAAAACTCGTGGGTTACTTTACAAAATCGGCCAAGTCATGGCCGATGGAATCGCAGAACGAGGGGGCTTCGGCAATCTCTCCTCGTTGGCGACTGTATTTTAACCAATTGTTCGTCTGATAGTTGTACACAAACCCTTCGTCCACTTCGTAATCCTCCACCAGCTCAACCACTTTCCTAAAATCCTTTTTCCACCCATCCGCCGCCACTTCAATGATGACCACGTTGCGGCTCCGGACGTTATCGTAAAGCAAAACGTCGGGCGTTGGGCTGGTTTTGCTGGCGTCAATCATCACCTCCGGAAACGGTTCGTACGGAATTTTGCCTTGCGCAAAAAGCCAGTACAATCCGGCCGTCAGCTTCGCGATGACCCGCTGGTGTTCTTTTGGAGCGTTGACGCCCATGTACGGAGGAATTTCCAGCATGTTTGAAATTCGTTTGCGACGTCATCACCAATCCTTCCCCTCCGTCAAACAATTTTCCTCCGCCAGGTTCTCCGGGTTTTTGTACACCGTCACGCCGCTGTGCTCTTCGGCCTGCGAGGTAGCACCGGTTTCGAGGCGGTGCTTGGGGTACGAGCGGAGCGTCGAGTAGTGGCACACGAACGACTTGCGGGTCAGCGCGGGATTGCCGATGCGGTTGCCGCCGTGGGCCAGGGCTGCGTGCCAAATCAGGATGTCGCCTTTTTTGAGCAGCAGGGTACTTTTTTTCAAGCCCGCGCCCTCGGCGGTTTTTTCGAGATACTGCGCAAAATCCTTGTCTCGGTACAGCGATTCATCGGCCCGGTAGAGGATGCCCGTGCCGAAGTTAAACTTGGGCATCCGGTGCGAGCCGGGGTAGTAAAACAGCGGCCCCGAGTCGGGGTGCACGTCTTCGAGCGGAATCCAGGCGGCAGCTAAGTGGCTGGCAATCTGCGACCGGACCCAGGGAAAATCCTGGTGAACGTCCTGCTGACTGCCGTACTTAAAAATTAGGCTCTGAAACACCGCCACCGGTTCGTTGAAAACCGCCCGCAGAAACGTGGCAATGTTCGGGTGCGTCATCACCCGCTTAGCCCCCACCGAACTGTTGTGGTACTCGATGAGTCGGGCGCCGATGCCGCTGAGTTTTTCCTCAGGCACCTCACAAATCGGCGTTTCCTTCTGGTCGTTGAACTGGTACACCAGCGACTTGAGGTGGTGCTTTTTGTGCTCCCGGATGGTCTGCTCAATTTCGGCCCAAAGTTGGTCGAGCCAGACCGGGGGCACGGCCCCTTCCAGAATCACGTACCCGTTTTCCCGCCAGAACCGCAGTTTCTCGCCCAAATCGTACGGATAGTCCGCCGGGACGGGGAAGGTCTTCAAAAATCCGTCGATGTCGGCATCGGCGCGGTCAATCCACGGGAGCGTGGCCGGGTCGAATTCCAGGTTGGCCCCATTGAGTTGAAATTTGGCCGCTTTGTAGTATCGCCGGAGTTTGTCTTTGACTGGGTTCATTGAGGGGAAAATTAGCCGTGCTGATTTAACCTTGCCGACGGTAGTCGTCCAGAATGATATCCACCCGCTCGGGCGTCAGGTGCATGTGGTATTTTTCGCGAATCTGCATCACCGGCCCCATGCCGCAGGCAGCCAGGCACTCGACTTCCTTCAACGTAAACAGCCCGTCGGCGGAGGTGCCGCCGACTTCGACGCCCAGCCGCTGGCAAAGGTGATCGCGGATGCCTTCGTAACCGAGCAGGCAACACGGCCCCGTCCGGCAGATTTCGATAACGTGCCTGCCCACCGGCTCGACGTGAAACATCGTGTAAAACGTGGCCACTTCGTACACTTCGATGGGCTGGATGTTGAGCAGACCCGCCACGTAATCCATCGCCTCGGTAGGCATCCAGCCCGCTTGTTCCTGGGCCAGGTGCAGCAGCGGCAGTAAGGCCGATTTCTGCTTTCCTTCGGGGTAATGCGTGATGAGTTCCTGCGCACGGGCGAGGCGCTCAGGGGTGAAAGCGAAGGGGGCTTTTTCGAGGGTTTCGGTCGTCATGCTTGCTTGAAGCAGAAGGAATAATAAGGAATAAGAAATGAAGAAGAAGAAAGTCTGAACAGCAACCTTTCTGATTCCTTATTTTTCATTGCTTGTTTTTCAATCAATAAATCAGGTTCAATCAGGCGTCCAGTTCCCCGGCAATCACGTTAAGGCTGCTCATGATCACGATGGCGTCGGAGAGCGTGGTGCCCTGGCACATTTCGGGGTAAGCCTGGTAGAAAATGTAGCAGGGCCGCCGGAACTTGAGCCGGTACGGTGCCCGCCCGCCGTCGCTGATGAGGTAAAAGCCCAGTTCGCCGTTGCCGCCTTCCACGGCGTGGTACACTTCGCCGACGGGGGCGTCGATTTCGCCCATCACGATTTTGAAGTGGTAAATCAGGGCCTCCATGTTGCGGTACACCTCCGGCTTGGGCGGCAGGTAGTACTCCGGCGCATCGGCGTGGAAGGGGCCTTCGGGCAGGTTTTCCAGCGCCTGCTCGATGATGCGGAGGCTTTCCCAAATCTCGCCGTTGCGCACCATAAAGCGGTCGTAGGTGTCGCCGTTGTAGCCGACGGGGATGTCGAAGTCGAAATCGTCGTAGCTTGAATACGGGTTCATCACCCGCACGTCGTAGTCCACGCCCGCCGCCCGCAGGTTGGGGCCGGTGAAACCGTATTGCATGGCCCGTTCGGGGGTAATGCCGCCCACGTTGACCACCCGGTCCATGAAAATCCGGTTGCGGTTGAACATGCTCTCAAACTCGCGCATCACAGGGGGGAAACTCTTCAGAAATTCCCGGAGCTTGCGGATGGCCTCGGGCGAGAGGTCGCGCTCCATGCCCCCGATGCGGCCCATGTTGGTGGTGAGGCGCGCACCGCACACTTCCTCGTAGATTTCGTAAATCTCCTCCCGCTTCTGGAACACGTACAGAAAGCCCGTGAAGGCTCCCGTGTCCACGCCCAAAATGGAGTTGCAGATGAGGTGGTCGGCGATGCGGGCCAGTTCCATCATCATCACCCGGATGTACTGCGCCCGCTTGGGCACGGTCACACCGAGGAGTTTCTCGACCGTCATCCACCAGCCCATGTTGTTGATGGGGCTGGAGCAGTAGTTCATCCGGTCGGTGAGCGGCGTAATCTGGTAGAACGGCCGCCGCTCGGCGATTTTCTCGAACGCCCGGTGAATGTACCCAATCGTCTGCACGCCCGACACGATGCGCTCGCCGTCCATCTGGAGCACGTTCTGGAAAATGCCGTGCGTGGCCGGGTGGGTGGGGCCGAGGTTGAGCGTGGTCAGCTCGTTGACGTACTGGTTCTGCTTCTGGTTCGTCGCCAACTGCCGTTCGGCAATGGCAATGTCTTTTATTTCGTCGGTAGGCATTGTTAACTGAGTGATTGAGTGACTGAGTGACTGAGCGAGGTGAGCGAGTCTTTTCTTCTCACTCAGTCACTCAGTCACTCAGTCACTCAGTTTTTAGCGCCCAAACAACTCGTCAATTTTATCCTTGCGGGTGGCGTCTTCGAGGGGGTACTCCTTGCGCATCGGGAAGTAGTCCATTTCTTCCACGTTGAGGATGCGGATGAGGTTGGGGTGGCCCTCGAACTGAAATCCGAAAAAGTCGTAGGCTTCACGCTCCATCCAGTTGGCGCAGGCAAACACGTTGACCATCGTGGGCAGCACGGGGGCCTCAATCGGCACGAAGACCTTCACCATCACGCGCACGTTGTTTTCCCAACTGTGCAGGTGGTAAATCATGCCCAGTTCCTTGCCCTTCGCATCGGGGAAATGAATCCCGGCCATGTCGGTCAGGAAGTTGAACTTGAAGCGGGGGTGCCGGTGCAGGTATTCGACGACGGCGATGATCCGGTCGGCGGTCGTTTCTACGTTCAGCAAGCCGTAGTGTTCGACCGGGTTCGTGATTCCGTCTTCCCCAAACTGCCGAATCAGGTCCTCGGCGATTTCCTGGTTGGTGAGCATTCGATGGTGCGTTGTTCGTGCTTCGTGCTTCGTGCTTCGTCGTTCGTTCGCATTTTTCTCGAACGACGAAGCACGAAGCACGAACATCGTTTTTACTGAATGGCATACGACTCCATCAGCGCCTGGTATTCGGGCAGGTTGCGGCGACGGATGGATTCGTTTTTGGCGATTTCCTGCAATTGCATCACGCCGTCGAGAATCTGCTCCGGGCGGGGCGGGCAGCCGGGCACGTACACGTCGACGGGAATGATGCGGTCGATGCCCTGGAGCACGGAGTACGTGTCGAAAATGCCGCCTGAGCAGGCGCAGGCCCCCACGGCAATCACCCAGCGGGGTTCGGCCATCTGGAGGTACACCTGCTTCACAATCGGCCCCATTTTCTTGGCAATCGTACCCATCACCATCAGCATGTCGGCCTGGCGGGGCGAGAAGCTGGGCCGCTCCGAACCGAACCGGGCCAGGTCGTAGTGCGAGCCCATCGTGGCCATGAATTCAATGCCGCAGCAGGAGGTGGCAAAGGGCAGGGGCCAGAGGGAGTTGCTCCGGGCCAGGCCCACGACTTTGTCGAGTTGGGTGGCAAAAAAGCCTTCGCCCTGGTAGCCATCGGGGGCTTCGATTCGGGGGGCCTTGGCGGTTTGAATATCGCTCATGTTGGAAGTGTCTTGTGGCGAATTCGTAACGGTTTTTTGAGGAGAAAAGTTGGTAGTCTGAACCGCGATTGGCCGGGATTTTAAGATTGGCAGGATGGCTAATTCCTGATTTTTGAATTTCATCTTGTCCATCCTAAAATCCCGGCCAATCGCGGTTCAGACAAGACGGTTCAGATTACTCCGCCCACTTCAAAACCCCCTTGCGGATGACGTAGTAGAATCCCACCAGCAGCAAGCCCATGAAGATGATCATTTCGCCGAAAATCAAGAAGGCCGTCTCGCGGGATTCCCTCATCCAGTCGATGAAATTGACCGCCCAGGGGTAGAGGAAGATGATTTCCACGTCGAAGAGCACAAACAGGATGGCGACGAGGAAGTACTTGACCGAAATCGGCGTGCGGGCGTCGCCCTCGACGGGGATGCCACACTCGAAGGGGTCGTCTTTTTTCTTGCCGTGGCGCTTGGGCCCGACGTAGTGCGACACCAGCATCGACCCCACGATGAAGCCAATGGCGGCGATCAACTGCACCACAATGGGCAGGTAATCGGAAGGCAGATAGGAGGTATTCATGAAAGAAATGGCTCGTTAGGTAGTTGGTTGTCAGTAGTTGGTGGGTGGTTGTCGGTTGTTCGTTTTTCAGCAACCGACAACCACCAGCCAACAACTCTCAAACCGGCCCGCAAGTTACTCACAAAAATGGTTTCCGCCTAGAAAACGTAGCGGACGCCGCGCGGTTGCCCCCGCGCGGCGTCCGCTACGTTTTCAGGACAGCAGCCGAATCAGCTTCTCCATGAAGTGGGTGAAAAACGAGGCGCTGCCCGGCCCGTACCAGTTCATGGTGTAGGTTTCGTAGCTGTCGCGGCTCCAGTACTTGTCGGGGGTCACGTAGCCGATGTAGCCGCCGTTGAAACTCGTCACGATCAGGTTGAGGCCCCGCTGCCGGGCTTTTGCCGAGAGGTCGGCCATCAGTTCCCCCGAAAAATCGCAGGGCGCGCCGATGAACAGCGTGTTGCCCACGCGCAAGGCTTTGAGTTCGACCGGGTAATCGCCGTACACGCGTTTCCAGAGCCAGTGCCGCATTTTCAGGTTGCCAAACACCCGCCACTGCGGTTCGCGGAGGCTCACGGGCAGCGAGACCACGTGCAGGGTGTTGTCGGTGCGGAGCGGAATCTGCCGGATGACCCGCTGGATTTCCAGTTGCAGGCCCAGGGCCATGTTGCGGAGTTCTTCCCAGTCGGTTTTGCCTTCTTCGAGCGGGGCCATGCTGCCCACGGCCCCGGCCATGTACTGGGCGAAGTTGACGGTTTTCTGCTTTTCGAGCGAATCGACCAGCGCGCCGGGCCAGTCGCGGGAAAGCACCACCTCCCTGGGCTCGATGGTCGTCGAGTGGGCGGCGTAGGTGCAGAGCAGGGCCGTTTCGCCCCCAATTTTCCGGATTTTCAGCATCCGGATAAACGGGTCGAGGGTGCCGTCGTCGCCCACCAATCGGTTGCGCACCATGTCGGCCTGGTACACCTGGGCGTAGCCGGTTTGGGCGGGCATCATCCGGCGCTGGGCCACCACGATGGCTTCGAGGATGCGGTTGGTGATGAAATCGACGGTGGCCGCGCTGAACTCCCCCGCAAACACCCGCCCCGCCAACCGTTCGCCCCAGCCGCCGAGGCTGTTGTGGGTGTGCGTGGCCCCGAGGTAGGTTTGTTCGAGGGTCAGGCCGAGGCTGGGCAGTTTTTCCTTCAATTTCGCCGTGACCGTGGGCGGAATGATGAGCAAATCGGCGCTGACAATCGCCGTGCGGACGGGGCCGTTTTCGAGCACGATGGCCCGCACGAACACCGAATCGTGAATGCCGCCGTAGGTCTGCCCGTTGCGCACGCCGTAGCCCGCCGTGGGCGTGGGGTTAGGAGGCGTGAGCGCTACTTTCGCCCAACCCGCCCGCAGCGTGGGGATGGGTTTGGGCAGGGTTTTCGAGGAATCAACCAGCGGCTGAGGCGGCACCGGCTTCAGGTTTTCAAAATTCCGGCGGGTTTCGAGGTAGGCTTCGGTCTGAAGATAAGGTGTGTGCGAGGCGGGAGCCAGGCTCACCGCCAGAAACAACAGAATCAGCCCCAGCAGGCCCAGCAGCACGTACAACCCGAAGCGGGCGATTTTCATAATGCAACGATTGGGTGGAAGTCAGGGCCGAAACTAAAACCGGCGACGCGGTAATTCAACCACGTCGCCGGAATCAGGGGTAAGTAGCAAGTCGTAAGGGGTAAGTTGGCATTTCCTTGCCACTTACTCCTTACGACTTGCTACTCGTAATGCACCTCCGCGTTCTGGAGGATGTAGTTCAGTTCGTAAATGTCCGAGGCGTTGAGTTTCAGCGTGCCTTTGAAGGTCTGCACCTCGTCGGTTTTGAAGCGGCGACCGGGCTTTTTCAGTTTCAGGGCCATTACCGATTCCGGCCCGCCGCCCCCGCAGAAAAAGCACTGGCTGTACGGAAAGGCCGACAGCACGAACTGGTTGCTTTCCACGTCCACCGGCACGAGGTAGCCTTTGATGGTGATTTCCTTGCCGTCGAGCTTCGACACGTTCGGCCCGAAGGTGGGGTAGAGCATGTAGATGCTTTCTTCGGGATACCATTTTTTCTTGAACGTCACGTCACGCAGGGTTTCCCAGGTGACTTTGGCCGGTTCGGCGCTGGGCCGCACGACGGGGCGACCCGTAAAGGCCGTGAGCAGCAGGCCCACGATCAGCAGGCTCAGGGCGGCAAGAGGACGAAATACGCTGAAACGTTCCGATTTCATGGCAACAAAGAGAAGCGACGCGGTTAAAACCCGAAACGCCGGGCGCGGGTTCAAAAATACGCAGACGACCGGGCTTTCGGCAAATTTTTAGGCCCGCTTCACTTTCATCAAATCCCACGCGTTGCCGTACAAATCCTCAAGCACCGCCACTGTGCCGTAGGCTTCGGCGCGGGGTTCTCCCCGAAACCGCACGCCCCGTTCCCGAAAAAGTTTGTGGGTGAATGAGAGATTGGGTAATTGGTTCTTCACGAATTGACAAATTACCCACTTTCCTTTTCAACCAATCCCCTACTTCACGTCGATGCTCCGGTACGCGGCCAGCGCCGCCCGCACACCGTCGGGACCAGAGGTGCGCAGGCCGTGTTCCAGCCCGACGAAACCCCGGTAGCCCTTGTCGTAGAGGTGCTGAAGGAAATTCGGGAAATTGATTTCGCCCGTCGTCGGCTCCTTGCGGCCGGGCGTGTCGCCGATTTGCACGTAACCGATTTCGTCCCAGGCGTAGTCGAGGGTGGGCAGCAGGTTGCCTTCCTGAATCTGCACGTGGTACACGTCGAAGAGCACCTTCACGCTGGGCCGCCCGACGGCCTTCGCCAGCGCGTAGGCTTGCGGAATGGTGTGCAAAAACATGCCGGGGTGGTCGTGGCGGTGGTTCATCGATTCCATGACCATCACCAGCCCGTGGGGTTCGTAGAGGTCGGCGATGCGCTTGAGTAGTTCGATGGCGTTGGCCATCTGGAAGTCATGGGGCAGCTTCGGGTCGGCCATGCCGAGTACGTTGTGGATGAACTTCGTGTTCATCCGCTTCGCGATTTCGACCGACGCCCGCACGTCGGCCAGCACTTTTTCGCGGGCGCTGGCGTCGCGCCCGGCGAAGGTGACGTCCTTGAAGGTTAACGTGCCCACAAACTGCCCGAACTCCATGCCCAACTGCTGCATCGTCCGGCTGATTCGCTCCTGCTCGGCAACAGGGCGGTTTTTGAGCATGGTGCTTTCCCAGGCCCGGAAGCCCTGGTCGTAACCCCACTTGAGCTGGTCCACCGGGTCGGTGCCCGCCAGGGCGGGGAAGACGTTGAAGTCGGGGGAAAATTTGGTTCTGAACGGCGTCGCGGCGGGTAGCCGGAAGGCCGAACCCACCGCCAGCGCGGCGGTGCCCAGCAGGCTTTGTTTGAGGAAGCGACGACGAGGGAGCATACGATGCGTGGGTAGTGCTCAATGTTCAATTTTCAATGCTCAATTTTCAATGATAAAAGCATTGATCTTTAATTCATTGAGCATTGAACATTGAACATTGAAAATTCTCCTGCCTTTCACCGCAAAATCGCCTGATCCGTCTTCGGGTCCTGGTCCTGAGCGAGGAGGAAGGCCATCAGGTCGGCCATTTCCTGCTTCGTCAAAAGTTGGTCGAGGCCCTGGGGCATCATCGAGGTGGGGTAGAGTTCCATCGAAACGACGTCCGAACGCGGAATCCGAACGGAGGTTTGCGGCCCGGTGCCGAGCACCACCACCGCCGGGGATTGCTCCTGGATGATGCCGGTGAGTTCACCCCCTTTGGTTTTCACCCGGTAGGTTTCGTACTCCCGCACGAAGCTAACGCTGGGGTACACGATGGCTTCGAGCAAATCGTGGGCGGATCGGTCGCGCTGGATGGACGTCAGGTCGGGGCCGAAGCCGCCGCCGTCGGGACCGATTTTGTGGCAGGTCGAGCAGATGGCTTTCCCGAAAAACAGACTCCGCCCCCGGTCGAGGTTGCCCTGGGCAATCGTCGCCTCCATTGCCTTCAACCGCGCCAGCCGCTCGCCCTGCACCCGTTGCAGCTTGGCCAGCAGTTCCTCCACGGCGGATTTCACGCCCGGCCCGTACGCGGCAAAAACCGTTTTCAGATTTTCCTCCGAAAATCCATCCAGGCTCGGCGAGTGGGCCAGGGCGCGGGCCAGGGCGTTGCCTACCAAATCGTCGCGGACGGCCCCGTCGCGGGTTCCGGCGAACACGGGCACGAGCCGGGGCAACGTGAAGGCGTCGGCCTTCGGCAGTACTTCCTCCGCGAGGTGAAGCAACTGCGCCTCCGAAAGTTTCGCCCCCGCCAGCACCGTGGCCGCCTGCTGCCGGAGCGGGGCTTCGGCGGTGGGTTGCAGTTGGCTGACGAGGTAGGCAAATTGGGCTTCCGTGGGCGTCGGCTCGGCCTTGAGCAGCGCCCCGATGGCCCCCAGTCGGAGGCTGGGCGCGTTCCAGGCTTCGCTGGCCACGCGGCGGAGGGGTTCGGCCAAGCCCGTCAGGTTACGGAGCGTGACGAGTTCGAGGGCGCGGGCCTGCACCTGCGGATTGGGGGCCGACACCAGTTCCCGCCCGACGGGCGGCACCCAGCTTTCCGGAAATTTTTCACCCCCAAACTTGCCCATCACGCCCAGCAAAAACCGCTTCCGCTCGCCGTTGCCGGTGCCTAATTGCTCCACGATGAACCGCTGCACGGTCCCGCTCCGGCTGAAGGCCACCAGGATTTCGCCGTAGAGTTTTTCCTCGTCGGCGGTCAGGGGGCCTTCCGAGAAGCGGTTTTTCAGAAACGCCGCCATGTCGTCGGCCCATTCGGGGTGGCGGGAAGCGATCCAAAGCGCGGTACGCTGGAGAGATTGGGGCGAATTTTTCAAAAATGGCGTCAACTGCCCGGCCCGGAGCGTCGAGGCGTCCATCTGGTCGAGGGCCAGCAGGGCGGCTTCGCGCACGTTGGGGTAACGGTGGTTCAGCGCCTGCGCGACCGGCTGGGGCTGGTTGAGCGTGATGAGCGAATAAATCAGGGCGTGGCGCACGAAGCGGTCTTCGGCTTTTTCAGCGGCCGCCAGAAGCGTTGGGATTCCGGCAGCGTCGCGGAGTTGGCCGAGGGCCGTGGCGGCCTGCCGCCGGGCGGCGGGGTGCTCGGCGGCGACCATCGCCCGGAGTTTCGGCAAAGCCCCGGCGTCGCGGGCCAGGCCCACGGCGCGGGCGGCGGCGACCCGCACCGACACGTCCCGGTCAGCCAGTGCGAGGCGTACCCCAGCCAGCGCGGGTGGCGTGCCGATGCGGGACAGCGCGAACACGGCCCGCGTGCGCGCTTCGGCGTTGGGCGAGCGTTTCAGCGCCTCCGTCAGCGGAGCCACCGCCGCAGTGCCCACCTCCACCAGCCGTTCCGCCGCCCGGTCGCGGACGGTCGGGCGGGGGTCAGTGAGAAGACTCACGGCCTGCGCCGCATTCAGCGTGGCCCAGGCGAGGCGGTTGCCGGTGGGGTCAACGGCCTTCGGCGCGCCCGTTTTTCGCACCCGGTAAATCGCGCCTTTCAACTCCGGCTTGGAAACCTGCGACAGCGGGCAGCCTTCGATGAACCAGCCCCCCGTTTCGACCACGAGCAAACTCCCGTCGGCGTCTTCGAGCACGTCGGTGGGGTGGAAGTCTTCGTTTTCACTCGAAAAAAACACCTCGTCCACGGTGCGGAACGAGGCCCCCTCCCGAATCAATTTGTGCCGCAGCACCCGGTGCGTGTTGAACTGGGCGCTGAAGAGGTTGTCCTTGAAACCGGCCCCCAGCGCCGTGTGCCGGTATCGCCCGATGCCCGAGGGGGCCACGCGGGAAAACTTCGTGATGACGGGCATCAGGTCGCCCGTGCGGGGCAGGCTGTCGCGGTCGATGTTGCGGTTGGGTTTGGGGTACACGCCGCCTTCGGTCCAGTACACGAGGGCGTCGCGTTGCCCGGCCACGGGGTCGGTGAAGTAGGTTTCGGTGCCGATGGGTTCGGCGGCTTCGGTGAAGGTCAGTTCGACGGGGTTGTTCATGCCCCCGGCGGAAATCCATTCGAGGCCGGAGCCGTCGGGCCGCACCCGCCAGATGCGGGCCGTGCCGCCCTTCATCCGCTGGCCTTCCTTCGTCGTCACGTCGAAGCCCATGATGGCGCTGGTCAGGTACAGCCAGCCGTCCGGCCCCCAAAACGGCCCCACGAGGCTGTTGGCGTTGACGTTGAGCGTCCAGCCCGAGAGCAGCACCTCGCGCGTATCGGCCACGCCGTCGCCGTCGGTGTCGGTGAGTTTGAGCAGGTCGGGCGCGGAGGAGGCGTAGAGGCTGCCCCGGTAAAACACCCCGCCCTGGGGGAAGCCGACTTTTTCGGCGAACACCGTGCTGCGGTCGTAGCGCCCGTCGCCGTCTTCATCGGTGAGGAGTTTGATGCGAAACTGGGGTTTATCCAGCGCGTCCTTCGTCTTTTTGTACACGTGCCCGGTGGACTCGAAGACGAACAGCCGACCTCTTTCGTCCGCCGTGGCAAACATGGGGTAGTCCACCAAGTCCGGCCCGGCGGCGATTTCGACGGCGTAGCCGTCGGGCACCCGGATGTCGGCGGGGGGATGGGCGGGTTGGCTAGCGGGAAACAACCCGGCCAGCAGCCCGGCGAGCCAGAAGAAAATCGAGGTGAAGGAGAGCATGGAGGGAAAAGTTTGGCAAAAAGGTACACTTCCCCACCGGCTTCAGGTATCCTGCGCTGTCGGCAAAAGGCATAAAAATTGGCCGCCCACCGCCACGAGGAAACGTCGTGGCGGTGGGCGGTGGCAGCGGGCGGCGTTTTAACTGTCGTAACTCAGCCCGTACTGCGCCAGCACGTCGGCGGGTACGCCCTCCCAGTTGTTGGGGGTGTTGCCCACGTAGCCGAGGTCTTTGATGCCGATTTGGCTGGTGTAAAATCCGGTGAGCGTCAGGTTGCGCATCGAACTGAAAAACGCCGCGCCCTGGCTGTATTCGGGTTTCACCTCCTGCGGGTAGGCGATGTCGTCCACCATCTGGAGTTGCTGGGCTTTGGTGCATTCCACGAAGGGCTTGCCGAAGCGCTTGACGCAGGTGTTGTCGAGCCAGCGCATCCCCCCGCGGAGGGGCGTTTGCCAGCGGGGCTGGTCTTTGACGATGAATTCGATGAAAGCCGGTACACCCGCCTGCGAGGCGCTGCCCGACTTGGCGTCGGCGGGCACGATGATGTCGCTCAGCACGGTGATGGTCTGGAGTTCGCGGGGGGTGAAAAATTTCTCGGCCATCAGCTTCGCGTCGCGGATGGCTTCGAACTTTTGCCGCCCGCCGGGCACCTTGACGGGCGTTTCGGGGGGCGCGGGCACGGCGGCTTCCACCGGCAGCACGGCGGCCCCGAGGGAGGTGAGCGTGAGGGCTTTGAGGGAGTCTCTGCGTTTCATGGGATGCTGGTTTAGTGTTCAGCGTTTAGGGTTTAGAGTTCAGCGTAGTTGGTTAGCGTTTCGTACAATGATTCAGGCTCATTAACCTTGTAGCGCACACCTTTGTGTTCACTGCGATTGAGGTGGTCGGACAAGCGCCGAATTTTACCACCAATCTGGTCGGCCAATCGATACAATTCGGTGAAGGTTTCGTCGGCAATAAAGCGACGGTTTCGGCAGCGGTGCAACTGCGAGCGAACCTCGCCCGCCGACCCTTTGGAGATGGTCAAAAAACGCAGGAATTCATTTTTGCTCCCCCGTTCAAAACCTTCCGCAATGTTGTCGGCGACCGAGCCACCCGACCGCAGGATCTGCTCCCGCAACGAGGAATCAGGACGAAATGCAACATCCCGTGTCATCTCCCAAATCCGCTGATCCAACTGAATCGCGTCCTGCCAGACTTTTAATTCCTCAAACCGCTGAACGGTAGCCATGAGAATGAATTTTAACGCTAAACGCTGAACCCTAAACCCTAAACAGCGAGGTTCAAATATTCTTCTTCTTCACCTGATCCGTGATGTAATCCGACGTCCGCCAGGAGGAGGCCAGGATCGTCCACGTCACGTTTTTGTCGCCCTGGCTGGGGAACGGCGCGGCATCGACGGCGAAGAGGTTCTTCACGTCGTGAGCCTGCTGGAAGCCGTTGAGGGCCGATTTGTTGGGGTCGTTGCCCATGCGCACCGTGCCCACCTCGTGGATGATGGCCCCCGGCGCCGCCAGGCCGTAGTTCTCGTCCGGGCCGGGTTTTTTGCCCAGCGGGATGCCGCCCATCTCGGTGATGAGCTCCTCGAAGGTGTCCTGCATGTGTTTGGCCTGCTTGATTTCGGCGTCTGACCACTTGTAGTGGAACCGCAGCGTCGGGATGCCGTACTTGTCCACGCCGTTGGGGTCGATTTCGCAGTAGTTGCTTTCCAGCGGGACGGGTTCGCCCCGCCCGGCCATGCCGATGTTGGCCCCGTAGAACCGCCGCACGTCGTCCTTCAAGCCCGCGCCGTAGCCGCCCACGCGCTTTTTCTGCCCATCCCGACCCGGCACGAGGCCCTGCACGCCTTCGAGGCCCATGCCGAAGCCGTAGCCGGGCATGCCCATGCCGCCGCCGTACTCGATGTGGTAGCCACGGGGGAAGTCGAGCTTGGCGTTGTCGAGCCACCAGGGGGTGAAGACGTGCATCCCCCCTACCCCGTCTTCATTGTAGCGCTTGCGGTCCATCAGGGCGGGGATGAAGCCCGAGCGGGAAGCCCCGGTGGAGTCGTTGAGGTACTTGCCGATGACGCCGCTGGAGTTGGCCAGCCCGTTCGGGAAGCGGCTGGATTTGGAATTCAGCATAATCCGCGCCGTTTCGCAGGTGCTCGCCGCCAGCACGACGACCTTCGCCCGGACGGTTTTTTCCTGCAACGTCGCCGTGTCCACGTAGCTCACGCCGGTGGCGAGGCCGCTGGCCGGGTCGGTCGTCACTTCGCGGGCCATCGCGCCGTTGATGAGCGTGAGGTTGCCGGTTTTCATGGCCGGGATGCAGAGCACCGACGACGACGAAAAATCGGCGTACACCTGGCAGGCCCGCCCGCACTGGGCGCAGTAGAAACAAGAGCCGCGGTCTTTGTTGATGGGTTTCGTCAAAATCGAAAGCCGCGATGGGATGACGGGAATCCGGAGGTTTTTCCCCGCCTTTTTAATCATCAATTCGTGGAGGCGGGGCTTGGGCGGGGGCAGGAAAATGCCGTCGGGTTCGTTGCGGATGCCTTCTTTCGAGCCGAAAATGCCCACGAGCCGGTCCACGTTGTCGTAGTACGGGGCGAGGTCGTCGTAGCCGATGGGCCAGTCTTCGCCCACGCCGGTCAGGCTGCGGCGTTTGAAATCGTCGGGGCCGAAGCGGAGTGAAATGCGCCCCCAGTGGTTGGTGCGCCCGCCGAGCATCCGCGACCGGAACCAGCGAAACTCGGTGCCGGGCTTGGCCGAGTACGGCTCGCCCTCGATGTCCCAGCCCCCCCAGGCGGCGTCGAAGTCACCGAAGGCCCGGGTGGTGCCGGCTCCGCGCCGGGGCGATTCCCAGGGCCATTTCAACTGGGTAATGTACTTGGGGTCGGCGGGGTCGTAGTAGCCGCCCGCTTCGAGGAGCACGACTTTGGCCCCGGCTTTGGTGAGCTGGTAGGCTGCCATGCCGCCGCCCGCGCCCGAACCAACGATGGCCACGTCGTACACGACGGGGGCTTTCTGAATCTGCACGTCTTTCATGCGGTTTAGGAGTTCAAACGAATGAGCCTTAAAAGTAGAGATTTCGGGAGAGAAACCGGAACATTGGAAGGATTCCCGCCCAAATTCCCCGCAATACGTCGCGGAGCCGGGCCGAATCACGGCGTAAGTCGGGGGAAATGGGCGAAGGTTTCGGTTCAAAACTCCCCCTCCGCGCTTTCCTTCTTCTTCTTCGCCTGCCGCAGCCGGTAGTTGAGCGTCAGGTTGACCTGCCGGAGGCGGCCCTGCGAACGGCTTTCGGTGTAAAAACCGGCCCCTTCGGTCACGGCCCGGAAGACGCGGGAGTTGAACACGTCGATGACGTTGAGCGTGAGCGTACCGTTGTTCTTCAGCACGTCGCGGCTCAGGGCGAGGTCGAGTGTGGCGATGGCGCGGCGCAGGCCCTGGGGCGTTTGCTGGGGGGCTTCGTAGTTGGCGCGGAGCTGGAGGTCGGTGGTTTTCCGAATCGTGAACCGCGACAGGCTGCGGGCAAACCAACTGTAGGTGTCGGCCCGGAAGGTGGCGTCGAGGTTGGCCCCGTTGGTGGTGGCGCGGAAAAAGTTGAGGCTGCCGTCGAGCTTCCACCAGGGCCAGGGGGTGAACGTACCCGTGAATTCGGCCCCGTAGGAGTCCTCGGTGGCCAGGTTTTCGGGGCGGGTGTTCGAGTTGCCGTCGGCATCCACGCGGCGGATGCGGATGATCTTGCCCGTCGTGTGCCGGTAGTACAGCGAGGAGGTGAAGGAGCCTTTGCCCACCGTTTTCAGGTGCCCAATCTCGAAGGCGTCCGTGAATTCGGGGTTCAGGTCGGGGTTGCCGCTGAAGAAGTTGCGCGCGTCGCTGAAGGTCATGTACGGGCTGAGGTCGTTGTACTGCGGGCGGCGCACCCGGCGGCTGTAACTCAGTTGCAGGGCGTGCTGGCGGGGCAGTTCGTAGCTGACGTGCACGCTCGGAAACAGGTTGGCGTAGCTCCGGGGGTTCACCTGGCCGGTTTGGCGGAGCGTGGTGTTGAGGTCGGTGTACTCGGCCCGCACCCCCGCCTGGTAGGAGAGGTGCCCCGACTTGTTGCCCACGATGCCGTAGGCGGCGTGGATGATTTCGTCGTAGAGAAACGTGTTGGTCAGGCCCGGCAGCGGCACCCAGCCGCCCTCGGCGGTTTGCTCCTCCACCGTGAAATCGTTGGTCATGCGCCGGGTGCTGCTGCGCACGCCCGCTTCGGCCTTGCCGTCTTTGGCGAAAGGCCGCACGTAGTCGATTTGCAGCAGAAACTGCTTCTCGGTTTCGTCGTTGGGCGAGCGCTGGAGGATGTCGCGGATGCCGGTGGGCTTTCCGTCGGGGGTGCGGGTGGCCTGGGTGTAGAACTGGCTGGATTTTTCCCAGTTGTCGAGCAGCCGCAGGTCGGCGGTGAAGGTGTGGCCCTCGCGGGCGAAGGTGCGCTTGTAGGTGAGGGCGTACTCCGAGTTGGGTTCGGTCTCGGTTTCGTCCTGGGTGCGCTTCGTGACGGCGCTCAGCCGGGTGCTGTTGGGCAGGTAGTCGAGGTATTCGATGTCCGAAAACCGCTTGCCCTTGCTGGTGCGCCAGGTGTAGGCCGCCGTGAGGGTGTTGCGGGGGTTGAAAAAGTAATCCAGCCCGGCGCGGGCGCTGTTGTTCATGCCGTTGAGGCGGCTGGTCATGCTCTGGCGGCTGGCGAAGGTGCTGTCGCCCCGGTACACTTCCTGGTAGAGCGAGTTGCGGCCGGGCGTGTTGCGGTACGAGGCCGTGTAGTTGACGAAAAAGTTGAGGTTTTTGCGCCGGTAGTTCACGTTGGCGGCCAGGCCGTAGTTGGTCGGGTGCCCGGCGATGACGTCGAACGAGCCGTTGAAGCCCTGCCGCTGGTCTTTCTTGAGCACGATGTTGATGATGCCGCTCATGCCTTCGGCTTCGTAGCGGGCCGAGGGGTTGGTGATGATTTCCACGCGCTCGATCATGCTGGCCTGCAACTGCTGCAAGCCGCTGCCGCCTTTGAAGCTCACCAGCCCCGAGGGTTTGCCGTCGATCAGGATGCGCACGTTGCTGCTGCCGCGCAGGCTCACGTTGCCCTCCACGTCGACGGCCACCGAGGGCACGTTGCCCAGGATGTTGAGGGCCGTGCCGCCCGCGTTGGCGAGGTCTTTGCCCACGTTGAACACCTTTTTGTCCAACGCCAGCACCATTTGGCTGCGTTCGCCCCGCACCACCACCTCGTCGAGGCGCTGGGAGTCGGCGGTGAGGGCGAGGGGGCCGAGTTGCACGTCCCGGTTGCCCACTTCCATGTCCTTCATGGTGCGCTCGCGGTACGACACGGCGGTGAGCTTCAACTCGTACCGGCCAGGGGGCACCTGCACGGCAAACTGGCCCGCGTCATCGGCCACGGCCCCCGTCACGAGGGCGTTGCCAGGGCCGTACACGGCCAGGGTGGCAAAGGGCACGGGCTTCTGCTGCTCATCGACAAAGGCGCCCCGCAGCCAGACCTTACGGCCCGCGCCGGTTTGGGCGAACGCAATCACGGGGAAAAGCAGGAGAGTCAGCCAGACGGACTTTGTACACGTTCTGATCATGCGGGAAGGGCGGCGCGCCGGGGGTTTAGAGCACGAAAGCGCGCCAACCCGCAAGTTTACTCCATGAACCTACTGGACTTCTGATTCAATCGGCGGAGAACGGAAATGTTCCGACAAAGGGCGGGGATTGGGGGACGAAGGATCTGTTCGCGGAAAGCCCGTCATGAACACAATCAAAAGGCAATTAGGAATTTTGAAAGCCAGGTTTCACCTTTTCGTCCGAATGGCGGGCCTTCTCAGCCGCCACACGCCGACCGACCACCGCGTTTAACCCATTCCGTCCGCCTTTTCGTCCTTTCTCTTGCCATGATGCCCTCCGAACAGCGCCCCGCTCAAGCCATTGGCTTCCGTAAACCCGTTGTCGTAACCGCACTTAAACGGGTGCTGGTCGCCGGAGCCGTTTTGTGGGTGCTCGGGGTTAGCGGCAGTTGCGCAAAGCGCGACCGCGTGACAACCATTTATGGTGTCGTGACGGATGTTAACCTACAGCCAGTGGAAGGCGTACAGATTCTATTTGCAGGTTATCGAACCCTTTCGCTAGCTAGAACGGACAATTTGAAAACCGTTCTTACCGACAAGAAAGGCGAGTATTCCGTTACCATTGAGCCGGAAAAACGGCATAGTAGCGTCCATGTCATTTGCCAGTATTTTGTTGACTACAAGCTACAGGCCAAATACGAATCCTATTACCCCATGAAGAATGGCCAACACATCAGCCACTGCTGCCCGGCACCCATTGGCCAGAAGACGGAATACAATTTCACGCTGCTTTCCCGGTAAAACCGAAGGCGCTAATACGGATTCTTTCTCCAAATGAGTGGCGCACCCGGCTCTCACCGATTTGCAAATCGGTGAGAGCCGGGTGCGCAAACGGGTTGGACCAAGTGAGGAGATTTTCACCTTTTCCTGCTTTCAAATTCCAACGAATCCCTTCAACTTGCGCAGTACCTCACTGCCCGGCGGGCTAACCTCTACTCCATGGACGTTTTCCAACTTAAAAAAGCCCCCGTCGTGTACGACGCCGTCATCGTCGGCTCGGGCGCGGGCGGCGGCATGGCCGCGTACCTGCTCACCAAGGCCGGGGCCAGGGTCTGCCTGCTCGAAGCGGGCGGCTACTACGACCCCGCCGACCCCAAGTACATCACCCAATTGAAGTGGCCCTGGGAATCGCCCCGGCGCGGAGCCAGCACGGCCTCCCGCTCCGGGGGCGACTTCGACGCGGCCTGGGGCGGTTGGGAAATCGAGGGCGAGCCGTACTCGTCCGCACCCGGTGCCGACTTCCACTGGTTCCGGTCCAGGATGCTCGGCGGGCGCACCAACCACTGGGGGCGCATTTCGCTCCGCTTCGGCCCCGACGACTTCCGCCGCCGCTCCCTCACCGGTGTGGGCGACGACTGGCCCATCGGCTACGAGGACCTAAAGCCGTTTTACGACAAAACCGACAAGCTCATCGGCGTGTTCGGCACCAACCTGCCTGGTTTTCCCAACGAACCCGACGGGTTTTTCCTGCCCCCGCCCAAGCCCCGCCTGCACGAACTGATGCTGCAAAAAGCGGCGAAGAACATCGGCATCCCGGTCGTGCCGGCGCGGAAGTCCATGCTGACGAAGCCCATCAACAACGAGCGCGGGTCGTGTTTTTACTGCGGGCAGTGCAACCGGGGCTGCCAGGCCTACGCCGATTTCTCGTCGTCGTCGGTGCTGTGCATCCCGGCCCTGAAAACCGGCAACCTCACGCTCATCAACGGCGCGATGGCCCGCGAGGTCCTCACCGACGCCCGCACCGGCCTGGCCACGGGCGTGAGCTACGTGGACACCGTCAGCCTCAAGGAAGTGGAAGTGCGGGCCAAGACCGTGCTGCTCGGGGCGAGCACCTGCGAAACGGCCCGGCTGCTGCTCAACTCCAAGTCGAGCCGCTTCCCCAACGGCCTGGCCAACTCCAGCGGGATTGTCGGCAAGTACCTCAACGACTCCACCGGGGCTTCCCGCTCCGGGTTTGTCCCCGCCCTGATGGACCGCAAACGCTACAACGAAGACGGCGTGAGCGGCATGCACGTCTTCACCCCCTGGTGGCTCGACAACCGCAAGCTCGACTTCCCCCGTGGCTACCACATCGAGTACGGCGGGGGCATGGGCATGCCCGGCTACGGCTTCGGCATGGGCCTCGAAGGCGTGCAGGGCCTCGTGCCGGGTCGGGATGGGCAGAAAAAGCGCGTGGGCGGCTACGGCGCGGGCTTGAAGGACGACGTGCGGCGGTTCTACGGGGCCAACATCGGCATGGCCGGGCGGGGCGAACCCGTCCCGCTGGAAAGCAACTACTGCGAAATCGACCCCAACGGCGTGGACAAGTACGGCATCCCGACGCTGCGGTTCCACTACAAGTGGTCAGACGCCGAAATCAAGCAGGCCAAGCACATGCAGGACACCTTCGAGGAAATCATCCACGCGATGGGGGGCATTCCGCTGGGCAACAAACCGGGGCCGAAGGAAAACTACGGCCTCGCCGCCCCCGGCCGCATCATCCACGAGGTGGGTACCGTCCGCATGGGCAACGACCCCAACAAATCGGCCCTGAACAAGTATCAGCAGGCCCACGACGTGAAGAACCTCTTCGTCGTCGATGCCGCGCCTTTCCCCAGCCAGGGCGACAAAAACGTGACGTGGACGATTCTGGCCTCGTCGATGCGCACGACGGAGTATTTGATTGAGGAGGTGAAGCGGAAGAATTTGTAGGGCGGGCGTCGTTCCAAAATTTTCCCCACCCCCGCCTTCCATTCCCCCCGGCTGGTTACCTTTGGCAAAAAATTTCCCTAATCACCCAGTCATGAGCGTTTTAGTCAACAAGGCTTCCAAGGTTATCGTCCAGGGATTTACGGGTTCAGAAGGGTCGTTTCACGCCCAACAAATGCTCGAATACGGCACCAACGTGGTCGGCGGGGTCACGCCTGGCAAGGGCGGTAGCCAGCACCTCGGCAAGCCGGTGTTCAACACCGTGCAGGACGCCGTGGACCAGACCGGGGCCGACGTGAGCATCATTTTTGTGCCCCCCGCCTTCGCCGCCGACGCCATCATGGAGGCCGCCGACGCGGGCATCGGGGTCATCATCGCCATCACCGAGGGCATCCCGACGAAGGACATGATTTACGCCAAAGAGTACGTCAAAGACCGCAACGTGACGCTCATCGGCCCCAACTGCCCCGGCGTCATGACCGCCGAAGAGTGCAAGGTGGGCATCATGCCGGGGTTTATTTTCCAGAAAGGCAAAATCGGCATCGTCTCGAAGTCGGGCACGCTCACCTACGAGGCGGTTGACCAACTCACCAAAGCGGGGCTGGGCCAGACCACGGCCATCGGCATCGGCGGCGACCCCATCATTGGTACGACCACCAAAGAGGCCGTCGAACTGCTCATGAATGACCCCGAAACCGAGGGCATCGTGATGATAGGCGAAATCGGCGGGGGCATGGAAGCCGAAGCCGCCCGCTGGATTCAGGCCGACGGCAACCGCAAGCCCGTCGTGGGCTTCATCGCTGGCCAAACCGCCCCCAAAGGCCGCCGCATGGGCCACGCCGGGGCCATCATCGGCGGGGCCGACGACACGGCCGCCGCCAAAATGCGCATCATGCGCGAGTGCGGCATCCACGTCGTCGAATCGCCCGCCCTCATCGGCGAAACAATGGTGAAAGCGCTGGAGGAAGCGGCTGTTGGTGAGAAGTAAGAAGTGAGAGGTGAGATGTTTTGAACGTGCTCCGGGCTTCTGATTCTTTTGTCGTCAAAACCAAACCTGTGGGTCACCCGGCTCACAGGTTTTTGGTTTTCAGGCTACTTCTGGCTTTTACTTCTCACCTCTCACTTCTCACCTCTCACCAGGCAACCGCCCAGGGCGTCGGCCCCGACAGCAGTTACTTCCTCGTCCACGACTTCGCCGACGACTGGCAGGTGTACGACGAGGGGGCGAAAGCCTACGTACCTTACCTGCCCGAGCGGCACCAGAATTACAGTTCGTTCAGCCTGTTCCTGAACCTCGAAACGGCCCGGTACTACCGGTTGCTGGTTTTCTCGGAACGGGAAAGTTACCTGTTCCTGAACGCCTCGCTCCAGCGGCAAATCCCGGCAAACACCTGGGCCGTGCTGAACGTGGACAGCCTCTACCAGCGCTACCGCACACCCGAAATCCTGCTCACGCTCTACGGGCGCGAGGAAAGCCCCCGCGCCGGACCCGCCCGCGCCACCGTACTGCTGGGCTACCGCCGCGCCGCCAACCAGAAGCCTGCGGCTCTGAGCGGGGGCCTGCTGCTGGCCAAACCACGTTCCACCGACGACGCCTTCACCAACTTTTTCATCCTCGGTTTCCTGGTGATTCTGCTGGGCTACGCCGGGCTGTTCGTGGCCTTCAACAAAGCCTTCAGCCGGTTTTACAGCGTCCGCGATTTGCTGACGATTAATCCCCGTGACCCGACGCTGTCGGTCACAAAATCGCTGGACATCAGCAATTTGTTTTTCGTGTTTCACCTCAGCCTGGTGGTGGCGTACCTGTACCTCATCGTGGCCAACCAGAACGTTGATCTGTTCTCGACGCAATCGCTGTTGCGCGAAGGGCAAACCCTCGGCGATTTGCTCATCCGCTTCGGCGAGGCGGCGCTGCTGGCGTTTGCGTTGTTCATCGGCAAGTACGCGCTGCTTCAGGTGCTCGGCAGCCTGTACCGTTTCGAGCGCGTGGCCGACTACCATTATTTCAAAATCCTCCAGGCGTCGAGCCAGTTTTTCACGGGGCTGCTGCTGGTGGTGATGGTCATGGCCTCGTCGTTTCCGGCGGCGCTGGTGGAGGTCGAAACGTACGTCGTGGTGCCCGTGGTGTTGTTCTTTTTGGCCCGGCTGGTCCTGCTGTACTTTTCCATAAATAAGTTGGCTTCGGTCAAAAACCTCTACCTTTTTTCCTACCTTTGCATCGTCGAATTGATCCCCATTATCGTGGGTATTCGTTTCGCCCTTTAATGGAAAGACGATTCGGTTGGTTGAATCTCTTTTTAATCAGTTACGCTGCATGAGCGAAACGCTGACCAAGAACCTCCCCGAACGGCTGACAAAAGTAGAAAGCATCCTGGTGACCCAGGCCCGTCCCACCGACGAGAAATCGCCCTACTTCGAGTTGGCCAGTCGGTACAACATCAAAGTCGATTTCCGCCCCTTCATCGAGGTTCGCGGCATTTCCTACAAAGATTTCCGGGCCAAGCAGCGGGTCAACATCCTCGACCACACGGCGGTGATTTTCACCAGCCGCAACGCCGTTGATCACTTTTTCCGGGTTTGCAAGGAAGCCAAAATCGAGATGCCGCCCGAGATGAAGTACTTCTGCATCACCGAGCAAACGGCCAATTACTTGCAGAAATACATCGTCATCCGCAAGCGGAAAATCTTCACGGGCACCAAAACCGCCGCCGAACTGCTTGATCTGATTAAAAAGCACAAGAGCGAGAAATTCCTGTTTCCCTGCTCCGACAAGCGCCGCAACGACATCCCCGAATTTATGGGCACCAACGACCTCCAGCTCACGGAGGCCGTGCTCTACGAAACCGTGTCGGCAGACCTTTCGGATTTGGAAAACGTGTTTTACGACATCCTGGCGTTTTTCAGCCCCTCGGGCATCAAGTCGCTGTTTGAAAACTTTCCCGATTTCAAGCAGAACAAAACCCGCATCGCCGCTTTCGGCCCCACCACGGCCAAGGCCGTTACCGACGCCGGGCTGATTCTCGACATCGAAGCCCCCCTGCCTAATGCCCCCTCCATGACCGGCGCGCTGGAATTGTACATCAAAAAAGCGAACGGGCTGGTTTAAGGAAATTTAAAATAAGAAATAAGGAAGGCAGAATGCGGAAGTAAACACTTCAACATTCTGCCTTCCTTATTTCTTGTGTTGCCTTCTCTAAACGCCACCCATTAACACCACGGGTCCTTTCGGCCCGGCTTCGGTGGTGCTGCCGCCGGTGGCTTCGAGCGAGATGGCGAAGGCCTGGGCATTGGTCATGTCCCGCTGCCGGGTCAGGCCGCCCTGCACGTCGAACACCCCCGCGTCCACGGGCTTGCCGCCCACGATGGCCCAGAGTTGGTACTGCTTCCCGGCGGGCGGGGCCTGGAGGGTGGCACTGGCCAGGTACACCTTCTGCTGAGTGGCGTTGTAAAACACCGTGGCTTGGGCGTTGGGGGCTTCGGGCGTTCCTTTCAAATCCACCCGGCGGGTCGTCGGGTTTTGCAGAACAGCGAGTTCTTCAGTAAACCGCGCCTGCTGCACATCCACGCGCTGGGCCAGGGTCGTGTTCTGGGCTTCAGCGAGGGTGAGGCGGTCTTCGGTGGAGCGCAGGCGGCCGAAGAGGAACAAATTACCAAGCAGACTCAGCAGCAACAACCCCCACGACGCGGCCACCCACCACGTAAACCGGGGCGAGCGGTACACCGACAGCGGCGGGCTGGACGTGAGCGGAATTTCTTTGCCTCCTCTTTCGTCAACATCGTCTTCATCCTCATCCTGCTCTCCAAGTTCGTTCAGCGTACCCAACACCCGATCGCGGAGGTCGGCGGGCGGTTCCTGCTCGTAGCTCAGGGCAAATTCTTCCAGCGCTGACCGGAGCGAGGTCAACTCGGCCTCAATCGCGGGGTGCTGTTGGGCAAGCCGCTCGACCTCCGCCGCTTCCTGAGCGGTGGTCAGCCCCAGCACGTGGCTTTCGAGGATGCCTGACGCTATGTATGCCTGAACGTCCAAGGAGGTGGGAGATTGAGTGGTGTCGTTTCTGGTTAACTGTTGTTTGTCAGTCGGAAAAGCCAGTCGGTTATCGTGCATCGCAGGGGCACCAGCAGCAGCAACAGGCCCGTGATGAGGCTCCGCAACTGCGTCAGCGCCGTTTTGACCCGGGTTTTCACCGTGCCGAGGGGGATGTTTAATTCTTCCGAAACCTCGGCTTGGGTGTACCCTTGGAAATAAATTAGTTCGATGAGCGTGCGGTGTTCAGGGCGTAAACCCGCCACGACGCGCCGCAGTCCGATGGCGTCCACTTGCATATCCACCGGATTTTCCTGCTCAACGATACCTACGAAATTATCAAGCGATTGGCTTTGACTGGCTTGTTGAAATTCCTGGGAACGGATTTTATCGATGGCCGTATTGCGGGCCACATTCAGAATCCACGTAAACAGGGTGCCTTTTCCAGAATGGTAACTGTCGATGTTCCGCCAGATTTTCACGAAAGCGTCCTGCATGACGTCGGCCGCCACTTCTTCGGTGCGGACGATTTTGAGAATAATCCCGTAGAGCGCGGCGGAATAATTGTCGTAAAGCAGGGCAAACCCCCGCTGGTCGCGCTGTTGCAGGAGGGCAACCAGGTCGGCTTCGGCGATGAGGGTTCGGCGCTTGCTCAACAGGAGAGGGGATTTGACGCGGGCAAAGCTACGGACGGCGGCTAAAAATGCAAACGAGTCGAGGGGTGTTCTCATAGGTGCTGGGGAACGGACGGGTCGGTTTCAACCCGTCGCGCTTCCAGCCTGCTCCGACGGAAAAAACGGTGCCAGCCCGTTCGTTCAACCAGTAGGCCGGGAAAGACAAAAGGCCCTCATACTGAGAGCCTTTTGTGCTGCAAAGAATTAACCCACACCTTAAACTACCGTAGTCGGGCGCGAAGCCCGCTTGGTAACTACAGGTTGTACTGATGAGACGTACGAAAATTCGGGAAGGTTGGATTTTTAGCCGACTAAATTTTTTAAGATTCGCCTTCCAGGCAGGCCCCACCCGGTGGCCGGATTCCTTGAAATTAGCCATCCGACTACCTACCTTTCGTCTTTATGGGAAAGCCAGCCATCAAACCCGCCTTCACCATCGAGGACTACCTCGCACGGGAGCGCACGTCACTCGTCAAGCACGAGTACTACGAGGGGGAAATCTTCGCGATGGCCGGGGGTACGCCCCGGCATAGCCGCTTGGCAGCTAATGCTGGGCGCGTTCTGGGCAACGCCCTTGCGGGCAAAGACTGTTTCGACTACAACAGCGACCTGAAACTCGCCACGTCCCGGCGAAAATACGTGTACGACGGCGTGGTCTTCGACGCCAACTCGGCCGAGGAATGGCTGGCGAAAAAAGGCCCGGCCCTGGGGTAATTTCCCCGCCACTGACCAACGGCTTTTTCGTACCTTCGCCCACCGGCTATGGAAAAGAACTTCGTCGTATCGGCCCGCAAGTACCGGCCCGTCACCTTCGATTCGGTGGTGGGGCAGGAGCACATCACCACGACCCTCAAAAATGCCATCCGCACCAGCCACCTGGCGCAAGCGTTCCTGTTTTGCGGGCCTCGGGGGGTGGGCAAAACTACCTGCGCGCGGATTCTGGCCAAGACCATCAACTGCCAGCGGTTGGACGACCACGTCGAAGCCTGCGGGGAGTGCGAAAGCTGCGTGTCGTTTCAGAACAATGCCTCGCTCAACGTCCACGAACTCGACGCGGCCTCCAACAACTCGGTGGACGACATCCGCAACCTCATCGACCAGGTGCGCTACCCGCCGCAGGTGGGCAAGTTCAAGGTGTACATCATCGACGAGGTGCACATGCTCTCGACGAGCGCCTTCAACGCGTTTCTGAAAACGCTCGAAGAGCCGCCGAGCTACGCCATTTTCATTCTGGCCACCACCGAGAAGCACAAAATCCTGCCGACGATCCTGAGCCGGTGCCAGATTTTCGACTTCAACCGGATTCAGAACCGGGACATTTCGAATCATTTGGCCAAAATCGCCGAAGCCGAAGGCATCGGCTTTGAGAGCGACGCCCTCGAACTCATCGCCCAGAAAGCCGACGGCGGCCTCCGCGACGCGCTGTCGATGTTCGATTTGAACGTCACGTTCTCGACCGACGGCACGCTGCACTACGCGGAAGTCCTCGACAACCTGCACATCCTCGACTACGATTATTATTTCAAGATGACCGACGCCCTGCTCGGTCAGCGGGTGGGCGAGGCGTTGCTGATTTTCAACGAAATCCTGAACAAGGGCTTTGACGGGCACCAGTTTGTCGTGGGCCTGCTCGAACACTTCCGCAACCTGCTCGTCTGCAAGGACATCGCCACGGTGAAGCTCCTCCAGGTGACCGAAACCGTGCAGCGGAAGTACCTCGCCCAGTCGGAAGCGGCCCCGCTGTCGTTTCTGTTGTCGGCGCTCAGCGTGGGCAGTCAGTGCGACATTCACTACAAACAGGCCAAGCAGCAGCGCCTGCACGTCGAAATCACGCTCAGCAAACTGGCCAGCCTGCCCGCCGTGCTCAACCTGGCGCAGTTGCCGCAAAACGGCCACGCGAACGGGGTGACGGTTGAGATTTCCGAAAAAAAAAAGCCTGAAGGAAGTGTAGAGAGCAGAGAGCAGAGAGCAGAGAAACCAGAGGAGGACCCGACTTCAATCCGCAATCCGCAATCCGCCAATCCGCCATCCCAAGTTGCCCGCCCCGCGCTGACCAAGCTCAAAAGCACGGTGGATTTGACGGCCCCCGCGCCGACCAACGGCACGGCCAACCTCAACGCCACCACCGAGCCGGAGGTGCGGTACTCCAAACCCTACACGCGGGAGCAGTTGCAGGAAGCCTGGAAGGGGTTCATCGAAAAACGCGAAGCCGTGGGCCGGGCCAGCGAGGCCGTGATGCTCAACCGGGAGTTCGACGTGGTGGACGGGGTGATTCAACTCGGCCTCGACAACGCCGTGCAGATGGGCCTGTTGCAGGATTTTAAGACCGATTTGATGCATCACCTCCGCGAGACGCTGCAAAATTCAGGCATCCAGCTTCACGCCTTCGTCAACGAGCAGCGGGTGCAGCGGATGCCTTACACCCAAGCCGAAAAATTTGCCTTCCTGGCCGAAAAAAATCCCGCCCTGCACGAATTGAAGGCGGCGCTGGGGCTGGATTTTGATTATTGAACACCGGGTTTTCTTAAAGCGAGCCGTCCCGTCCATCCCCAAACCCCGGACTTAAGTCCGGGGTTTGGGGATGGACGGGACGGCTCGTAGGTTTTGTCGGGATGACTTACTCCTTCACCCCCATAAAATCCACCCCACTCGGTTTCCCGGCGTCGTGCAGGACGAAGAGCACCCAGATTTTGGGCTTGCCCGGACGCCAGTTCATTGTTTCGCGGGCGTACTGGCCCACGCGCTGGCCGTCGCGCCAGAGTTCGTACTTCTCCTCATCGAGTTTGCGGGCTTCCACGCCGTCGAGGGTGTAGGGGCCTTTGCCGAAGCGGTCGTACTGAAATTGGTACGAACCATTCACCCGGCTCACGCCCAGCCAGTTGGATGTTGGCAGGGCGCAGCGCAACGGGTCGGCTTCCACGCGGTAGCGGCCTTCAATCGGGCCGTCGGTGGGCGTGACTTCGAGGGTTTCCTTCCGGCAACCGGCCAGCACGCTCAGGCAAATCAGGGAGAGGAAAAGTGGCTTCATGGGTTTCAGGCGTTTCGGTTCGCAAGAGACACAAGCCGACGAAAAAAGGTTGGAAAGCCCGTTTTATTTTTTGAACAGGCTTTCCACGAACGTCCGCTTGTTGAACACCTGCAAATCCTCGATTTTCTCGCCCACGCCGATGTACTTGACGGGGATTTTGAACTGGTCGGAAATGCCAATGACCACGCCGCCTTTGGCCGTGCCGTCGAGTTTGGTGATGGCCAGGGCGTTCACGTCGGTGGCTTTGGTGAACTCCTGGGCCTGAATGAAGGCGTTCTGGCCCGTGGAGCCGTCAAGCACGAGCAGTACCTCGTGGGGGGCGTCGGGCAGTACTTTCTGCATTACCCGCTTGATTTTGCTCAATTCGTTCATCAGGTTGACCTTCGTGTGGAGGCGGCCCGCCGTGTCGATGATGACCACGTCGGCACCCCCGTCGGCGGCCTGCTTCACGGCGTCGTAGGCCACCGAGGCCGGGTCGGTGTTCATGCCGTGGTGGATAACCGGGATGCCCGTGCGTTCGCCCCAGAGGCGGAGTTGCTCCACGGCGGCGGCCCGGAAGGTATCGCCCGCGCCGAGCACCACTTTTTTGCCCGCCTTAAAGTAGCGGGAGGCCAGTTTGCCGATGGTCGTGGTTTTGCCGACGCCGTTGACGCCCACGACCATGATGACGTAGGGTTTTTTGCCGGGAGGGGTGTCGAAATCATCCGTGATGTCAGCGGATTTGTTTTCCGAAAGCAATGCCGCTACTTCATCGCGCAGAATCTGATCCAGTTCGTCGGTGCTGACAAATTTGTCGCGCTCCACGCGGGCTTCGATGCGGCGAATGATTTTCACCGTCGTTTCAACGCCGACGTCCGAGGAAATCAGGATTTCTTCCAGTTCGTCGAGCACCTCGTCGTCCACCTTCGATTTGCCCACCACGGCCCGGCTCAGTTTGCTGAAAAAGCCCTCCTTCGAGCGTTCCAGCCCCCGCTCGAGCGATTCCTTTTCTTCCTGGACGACCTGCTCTTTTTTCTTGGTAAAAAAGTCGAATAAACCCATTGTTGAGTTAGTTGGCAGTTGGCAGTTGGCAGCGGGGCGCGTAGCCTTGGCAGTTCAACAGCAAACCGGTTCGGCAAAAAATTCCCCCTTGTGCGGCGGGCTGTGCGCGAGCCGAGGGGGGGTGCGGCTGGTCGGTGCGGTGGGAGGGCAGGGCTGTTAAGTTCTCAAATGCTTGAACCTAATGTTCAATGCGGTCCGCCGCGCGGTTCAATGCTCAATTCTCAATGTTCAATGGGCTATTTCTCTGACTTTCAATCATTGAATATTGAGCATTGAGCATTGAAAATTGAGCATTGTCTACCGTAGGTGTAGAACTTAACGGCCCTGCGGCGGGAGGGGGATGTCACCCAGCCGACCCACCCAGGCAAAACTACAACAAAAAAAGTCCCCCGGCTTTTTCGGGGGACTCGGACGGGCGGGTTATCAACCCGACCCACAACATTTCGAGAAGCTTAACCTTTCAAGGTATCCTGCACCTGGTCGAGGGGCACGATTTCTTCCTTGAAGGTGTAGGCCCCGGTCACGGGCGACTTGACGGCGCGGATGACCTTCGCGAAGTTTTTACCCCCTTCTTTCTTCAGGGTTGCAACGACTTTCTTTGCCATTGGAGTGGTTCGTTAGGCGTTGTTCGTTGTTTGTTGTTCGTTGTTCGGGCAAAAATCGAACAACGAACAACAAACAACGAACAACGAAGTGATTACTTAATTTCTTTGTGAACGGTCACCTTCTTCAGGTACGGATTGTACTTCTTGAGTTCCATGCGACCGGTGGTGTTCTTGCGGTTTTTGGTCGTGATGTAGCGCGACATGCCGGGAACGCCCGAGGTCTTCTGCTCGGTGCATTCCATGATGACCTGGATGCGGTTGCCTTTCTTTGCCATGATTCGTTGGTCGTTATTCGTTGGGCGTTGTTCGCCGCGCCGGTCCGGGAAGGACAACGAAAACGAAGCACGAACAACGGGGTTTGCTGAAAACAGGACTGCAAAAGTAGGAACTTTTCACCACGCGGCAAACGGAGCCGCCAAAGATTTTGGAACTTTGCCCCGTGAAACCACTTCAATACCAGTACCATCCCGACAACCATCGCCTTTCGGACCCCAACAAGTACCGGTTAGAGAACCTGCGCTCGGAGGAAATGGTCATCAACCTCGGCCCGCAGCACCCTTCGACCCACGGCGTGCTGCGCCTGGAAGTGGTGACCGACGGCGAACTCATCGTCGATGTGGTGCCGCACCTGGGCTTTCTGCACCGCTGTTTTGAAAAACACGCCGAGTCGGTGCCCTTCAACCAGGTGATTCCCTACGTGGACCGCCTCGATTACCTCGCCGCCATGAACTCCGAGCACGTGTACGCGATGGGCGTGGAGCGGATGCTGGGCATCACCGAACTGCCCCGGCGCGTGGAATTCATCCGGGTGCTGGTGGCTGAACTGAACCGCCTCGCCTCGCACTTCGTGGCCGTGGGCACCTACGCCCTCGACATTGGGGCGTACACAGCGTTCCTCTGGATGATGCGCGACCGCGAACACCTCCAGCGGATGCTCGAATGGGTGAGCGGGGCCAGGATGCTCTACAACTACATCTGGATTGGCGGGCTGTTTTACGACTTGCCCGTGGGGTTTGAGGAAAAATGCCGGGAGTTCGTGGCCTACCTGAAGCCCAAGCTCGTGGAGTTGCAGCAGTTGGTGATTGAAAACCAGATTTTCGTCAGCCGCACGGCGGGCGTGGGCGTGCTGCCCCTGGCGCTGGCCGTCAATTACGGTTGCACGGGGCCGGTGCTGCGCGGCTCGGGCCTGCGCTGGGATTTGCGGAAGGTGGACGGCTACTCGGTGTACCCCGAGCTACATTTCGACGTGCCCGTGGGCACCGGGCAGGTGGGCAAGCTCGGCGATTGCTGGGACCGCAACTACGTGCGCGTGCTCGAATGCTGGGAATCGCTGAAACTCATCGAGCAATGCCTCGACCACCTCGAAGGCCCCGAACGCCGCACGCCCGACTTTGACCCGCAGGCCGTGGTGCCGAAGAAAATCCGCCCGAAAGCGATGGAGTTTTACGTTCGGGGTGAAACGCCCAAGGGCGAACTGGGCTTTTACTTCCGCACCGACGGCCGCAGCGACGTGCCCCCGCGGGTGAAGTGCCGCTCCTGCTGTTTCCACAACCTCTCGCCCATCCACGAAATGAGCCGGGGTGCCCTCGTGGCCGACCTCGTGGCCATCATCGGGTCGCTGGATTTGGTGATGGGGGAAGTGGACCGGTAGTTGGCAGTTGGCAGTGTACAGTTGGCAAAGCTTGAAACCCGTAGATTCGTGAGAAAATGGAAAAGGCCATGCTTGAAACCCGCAGCCGCGAACGTATTCCGAAGCCCCGGCTTTACTCGCTGAGCCAGTACCTGGTTCGGGAGGAAAAGGCGCAGGAAAAGCACGAATTCTACAACGGAATCATTCGTAAAATGCCGGGAGGAACCTTTCGCCACAACGAAATCGCCAGCAACACGCTGACCGCTTTGAAAGCCGCCGTCCGTGGCCTCCCCGGTCCGTACCGGGTGCTCAACAGCGACCAGAAAATCTACATCGAACCGGCCAACGTCGGCGTGTACCCCGACGCGCTGGTGATTTGCGCGGAGCCGGTTTTCTACCAGGGCCGTCAGGATTTGATTACCAATCCGCTCGTGGTGGTGGAAGTGCTTTCGCGCAGCACGGCCTCCTACGACCGGCAGGGCAAGTTTTTGCTTTACCAGCAACTGCCCTCGTTCCGCGAGTACGTGCTCATCGAACAAACCCGCCCCGAAGTGGAAACGTGGTTTCGGGAAGAAGAAAATCTGTGGCGGAAAACCGTCGTCAGTGGGATTAAGGCGCAGGCGCTGCTGCGAGCGCTGGGGGTGGCATTGCCGTTGGGAGAGGTGTATGAGAATGTTTTGTTTTAGTGAAAATTTAAACAGATGAAATTATGCCCTCAAAGATTCAACTACTGACTCTCTTTTTGTTCATATCCGGTACAACGTATGGACAGAATTTGATTCATGAATACAAGAAATACATTAAAAATAGTATTCATCATCCCCATAAAACAGCTACTTACAAAGCTTATTGGAAGGGATTGGAAGAAATTTTTTCTGAATATAAAAAAGCCAGCAGTTTAGATTTAAACAAAGTAGATACTTTGTACGTAGTATTCTCGGGACCTGATGAGTATGTCAATTTTTTTACAGAAGCAAGAATTTGGAATCGTCAGATTGATTTGAGTGTGACAACGTCAGATATTTTCGCAAAAAAGGTGGTGTGGAATGTAGTTCCAACAAAAAGAGATCCGATTACAACCAATGCATCGGTGATGGCGGTAGTTGATTTAATTAAAAATTGGATTGAGCTAAAAGATACGGCATCAATTCATAAACAATCGGCCAAGTGTACGATTTTTGGTGGGAGTAGGTATCTTAGTTTTATTGCTGAAAAACAAAGGGAGAAGTATTCAGTATTTATTTTTGGATTTGAAAATTTATGTTTGAAGCAACCAGATATTCGCTGGAAATTAGAATTACAAGATTGAAAATCAACGTTTCATGTTTCTTCTCGACCCCCAAAAATCCTACCCCAAACGCACCCACACCCGCTCGGTGATTCGCTTTCAGGACTGCGACCCGCTGCGGCACCTCAACAACGCGAAGTATTTCGACTACTACTTCAACGCCCGCGAAGACCAGCAGGCCCTGCTCTACGGCCTGCGCTCTGATTACACCTTCCGGCAGTACAACGCCTCTTGGGTGGTGTACAACCACCAGATTGCCTACGTGCGCCCGGCCAACGTGAGCGAGTGGGTGGACATCATCACGAGCGTGATTTTTTTCAACGACACCACCAAAGTGACCGAGTACGTCATGGCCGACGAAACGGGTCGCGAACTCAAAAACCTGCTCTGGACGACCTCGAAGTACATTTCCGTCGAAACGGGCCGGGTCATCGAGCACCAGCCCGATTTGATGGACTACCTGCGGGCCGTGACCGTGGAAGGCGTGGATTTCGAGCACATCACCTTCAACGAGCGCGTGCGGCAGGTGAAGCGCGAACTGGCCGAGGGGCGGTATGTGTGAAAACTCTGCTCAACGGGTAAGAAAAGCCTCCCAAAAGTTCAAACCGGCGTGTCGATTGTTCGAGAAGGGATGTCGAACATTAAAAAAGGCATGTCAACAATTCAAAAAGGCGTGTCAAATATTCAAAAGCGGGGGTCAAAAATTAAAAAGAGAGGGTCAACAATTAAAATGAGGAGGTCAGAAGTTAAAATGAGCGGGTCAGAACGTAAAATAGGGAGGTCAGAACGTAAAATGAGCATGTCGGATGTTCAAAAAGGCATGTCAGAAGTTCGGGAGAGCGTGTCGGATGTTCGGGAAGGTCAGACGCTCAACTGATAAATCCCCGCCAAATTCCGCCCCAGGCCGTCGTAATCCAGCCCGTAGCCGACGACGAACTTGTTTTCGATTTCAAACCCCACGTACCGCAGCCGGAGCGGCACCCGCGTGGCCTCGGGCTTGTGGAGGAGCGTGGCGATTTCGAGGGAACGGGGCTTGAGGGCCGTAAGCTGGCCGAGGAGTTCGGTCATCGTCAGGCCCGTGTCCACGATGTCTTCGACGATGATAAGGTCGCGGTTTTCGATGGCTTCGGTCAGGCCGAGGATGGCCTTCACCTGACCGGTGGACCCCATTTTTTCGTAGGAAGCCACCCGCACGAACGTGATTTCGCAGGGCACGTCGATGCCCTTCATCAGTTCGGCGGCGAACAGAAACGCCCCGTTGAGCACGGCCACCAGCAGAGGCTGCCGTCCGGCGTAATCCCGGCTGATTTGCTGGCCCAGTTCGCGGATGCGGGTTTCAACGGTGGTTTGGTCGAGAAACGGTCGGAAGGCTTTGTCTTTGACGGTGACCATTGAACGTGGGGAAGAAGAAAGCCAAAAGTAGGCATTTGCCGTTTAACAAAAATTTTGGAAGCCACGAAACGACCGCAGCCCCGGCGGCGTTTTCGATTCGCTGTTTGTTTCATCAATTTGCTATGCGCATTCTGATTTTCAAGGTTTTGCTGGTTGGTTCGCTGGTTCTGGCGGCGACAAGTGCCGCCCAGGCCCAGTGGTGGAAAGACGCCGACGCGGGCGAAAAAGCGCGTTCGCAGGGCCTGCTCCTCAAAAACATGGAGGTGCAGCACGACGCTACCGTGGCCGTCAATGCGATGTACAACTACAATTTTGCCGAGGCCGACAAGGAATTCCGCTGGCTGCAAACCAAGTACCCCGAGCACCCCCTCCCCTACTTTCTCTTCGGCCTGGCCGAATGGTGGAAAATCGTGCCCAACTCCGACAACGCGATGTTCGACGAGAAGTGCCTGAGCTACATGGACCAGGCTATCGAGAAAGCCGAAGCCCTGTACGACGAGGACGAAAACAACGTAGAAGCCGCCTTTTTTCTGGCTGCCGCCCACGCCTTCAAGGGGCGGTTGTTCGCCGAACGGAAAAAGTGGACGAAGGCGGCTTTCGCCGGAAAAAGCTCGCTGAAGTACCTGGAGAAAAGCAAGAACCACCAGGATTTCAGCCCCGAATTGCTCTTCGGCGATGGGCTGTACAATTACTACGTGGAGTGGATTCCGGCGAATTACCCGGCGCTGAAGCCCTTCCTCTGGTTTTTCAGCAAGGGCAACAAGGCCGAGGGCATCCGGCAGTTGGAGAGCGTGTCGAACAACGCGTTTTACACCCGGACCGAGGCGCAGTACTTCCTGCTCCAGATTTACAGCATGGAAAACCAGCACGAGAAAGCCTACCAACTCGCGCGGTACCTGCACAACGCCTACCCGAACAACCCGTTTTTTCACCGCTACTACGCCCGCACGGCCTTCGTGACGGGGCGGGTGAACGAGGCCGAAACCGAATCGCGCAACATCCTCCAGCGCATCGACGCCAAGCATTTTGGCTACGAACCCATCAGCGGGCGGTACGCGAGTTTCATCCTGGCGTACTACAACCAGTTTTTCTACAAAAATTTCGGCGTGGCGAAGGAAAACTACCGCCGGGCCATCGCCTTTGCCGAGCAGACGGGCGCGAAAAACTCCGGTTACCACGTGTCGTCGTGGCTGAACCTGGGCAAAATCGCCGATGCCGAGGGGAATCTGGAGGAGGCGAAGGGGTATTTTGAGAAGGTGGTGGAGTTTGCCGACAAAAAATCCAGCCAGCGGGAGGAAGCCAAAAAACTGCTCGACGAAAACCGCAGAAAGCAGAAGGCGGCGAAGAAACAGCAGCGGAAGGCGGACAAGCAACCGTGAGGCTGACGTTTCAATAAACTTCCTCCAGCCGCTTGTTCACGCCCAGTTCACGGAAGAGCGTTTCCCAGTACTCGGTCACGTGGGGGTTGTTGACTTTGCTCGAAGCCGTCGGGGCGAAGGGCAGCACGAGGTACGCTTCCACGCCGGACAGGTGGGTAAGGTTTGATTTCAGCCGTTCGGTGTCGGCTTTAGCCCAGGTTTGGGCCTGCTCGGAGGTGCGCGGGGGCGTGGTGTGAAAATCGCGACGGCTGGCACCCGGCATGCTTTCTACCATGTCGCTGAAGTAGTAAGCTTTCACCTGCAAGCCCCGCTCGGCCAGGCGGTCGAGCAGCGGCAGGCTGGCTTGAATGTCGGTGTACCGGTTGCTGCGCGAGGCGTTGGGGGCGACCATCTGCGTGTAGGCTTCGCGCAAAAACCGCTGCTGTTCTTTTTGGAGCGACACTTCGAACGAAGTTTGGGCCGCTTCGGCGTCGGTCTGGTTGGCGCTGCTGACGTCTTCTTTTTCCGACTGGGCAACGCGTTCGAGGGCTTTGGCTTTGGCGGTGTTGTCGTGGATGAAGTACACGTCGAGACGGTCGCCTTTCTGGCGGATGTTCTCCGAAATAAGTTTCGTCAGAGCCTGCTGATATTTTTGCCGCACGAAGGCGTCGTTGGGATTGACACTGAGTGATTTGTCAAAAAAAACGACCGAAGCGGTGTTGGGCGCGGCCACCTGGGCGTTGTCTTCCCGGACCTGCTGGGAATCCGACGACGAACAAGCCGACAGCACGGCAGCGACCAACCACCAAACACTTTTTTTCATGGAAGTTTGACGGGTTATCAAGCAGTATAACGGCAAAAAGCCGCGCAGGGATGCGCGTTCGGCCCGCTTAAAAACGACGTGCCAAAGTTGGGGTGCTTTGGATTTTGGGGCAAATGCTAAAAAATTATGCTCCTCGGAGAAGGGTGAAAACGGCATTATCCGTTATTTTGTGCAAGCCTTTCATCGCATAATTCAAAAATCCGCTCTCTAATGAACAAATGCGTGTTCCTGGACCGGGACGGCGTACTGAACCAGGATACGGACGGGTACCTCTTCCGCCCCGAGGACCTCGTGATTCCCGACGGTACCGTGGAAGCCCTGCGCAAGCTGAAGGACGCCGGGTACCTGCTCATCGTCGTGACCAACCAGGCGGGTATTGCCAAGGGCCTCTACAGCCGCGAGGACGTGTGGCGTTGCCACGAGTTTTTTCAACAACAATGCGGCCACCTGCTCGACGACCTGTACTTCTGCCCCCACCACCCCGAGCACACCACCAATTCGCTGCTCCGGAAGCCCGATTCGCTCATGCTCGAAAAAGCGATGGCCAAGCACCGCATCGACCGCCACCGCTCCTGGATGATCGGTGACCGGGAGCGCGACGTGCTGGCGGGCCGCAAGGCGGGCGTGCGCACCATCCGCATTGCCCATCCGCCCCTCGAAGTCGCTCCACTCGGCGAGCACACGACGCGGTCGCTGTTGGAGGCGTCGGCGGTGGTGGTGGGGTGAAAGAGTATTAAAAAAGTGGAAGAGCCACCAAAAAAATACCCGCCGTGACGCGGGTATTTTTTTGGTGAGAAGAACAGGTTCAACCCGGCAGAAACTTGTTAATCAACGTAATAATCACGCCCAGCGCCACGAATAGCACCACCAACCCATTGCACTGGTCAGAAAACGTCTTGATGATGTTGGCTTCTGAATGGGCTATCTGTTCGAGCAATTTGGCTTGTTCGGAAATAAAAGCTTCCTCAGCGCGCAAGAGATCGGCTTTGGCCGCATTCAGTTTTTCCGACGCAACCGACCGCCGATCATCGGAGTTGAAATGCGCTTCAACGAATTCGGCTATCGCCTCGGCGGATTCCCGACCGAACTGCTTTTGAAGCTTTGCGTAGGCGGTAAACTTCGACATGGCTCGTTGAAAATGAAGTTGAAGTAAACCATTCCCCGCAAAACATCAAACCAATCACCGCCGCCGTGTCGCCCGCTCCCGGCGCTTGCCTCGGGGCACGGCGTCGGGTCGCGAACGCCGGTCGGCGCGGTACTCGGGGCGGAAGGCCCGGCGGTCGGCTCCAACGAGTTCGAGGTCCATGCTGCGGCGGGCGAGGTTGGTTTCCTTCACCCGCACCCGCACGGGATCGCCGAAGGTGAACACCCGGCCGCTGCGTTTGCCCACGATGCGGTAATTCTGTTTGTCGAGTTCATAAAAATCGTCCTTCAGGTCGGACATTTTCACCAGGCCCTCGCAGGCCGTTTCGGTGATTTCGACGAACATCCCGAACTCGGTCACGCCCGTGATGAGGCCGTCGAATTCCTCGCCGAGCAGTTCGCTCATGAATTCCACCTGCTTGTACTTGATGGAGGCCCGCTCGGCTTCGGCGGCCACGCGTTCGCGCTCGGAGGAGTGCTTGCACTGGCTTTCGTAGGCGGCCCGGTCGGCGGGCTGGCCCCCGTCGAGGTAGTGCTGGAGCAGGCGGTGGGCCATCATGTCGGGGTAGCGGCGGATGGGCGAGGTGAAGTGCGAGTAGTGCTCAAAGGCCAGGCCGAAGTGGCCTACCGGGTCGGTGGAGTACCGGGCTTTGGCCATCGTGCGCACGGCGAGGCTCTCGATGACGTTCTGCTCGGGCTTGCCTTCCACGCTTTCCATCAGGTGGTTGAGCGCCCGCGACACGTTGGTGCCGTCGATTTTCAGCTTGTAGCCGAGTTTCTGGGCGAACGTGGCGAAGGTTTGTAGCTTGTCAATGTCCGGCGCTTCGTGGATGCGGTACACCATCGTGTTGCGGGGGTCGTCTTTCTTCTGGTGGAAGACGAACTCCGCCACCCGCTTGTTGGCCAGCAGCATGAACTCCTCGATGAGCTTGTGGGCGTCCACGCGCACTTTCTGAAACACGCCCAGGGGCTTGCCGACTTCGTCGAGGCGGAAGCGTACTTCGACGGTCTCGAAGTTGACCGCGCCGTGGGCGAAACGCTCGGCGCGGAGTTTTTTGGCGAGGTCGTTCAGCGTGAGTAGTTCGTGGCGGAACGGCCCTTCCACCTTCCCGTCGAGGACTTCCTGGGCACCTTCGTAGGCAAACCGGTGGTCGGAGTGAATCACGGTGCGGCCAAACCACTCGTTCACGACCTTCGCCTCCGGCGTCAGCTCGAACACCGCCGAAAACGTCAGCTTGTCCTCGTGGGGTCGGAGCGAGCAGAGGTTGTTCGACAGCTTTTCGGGCAGCATCGGCACCGTGCGGTCCACGAGGTACACCGAGGTAGCCCGCTGGCTGGCTTCGCGTTCGAGCAGCGTGCCCGGTTTCACGTAGTGCGTCACGTCGGCAATGTGGACGCCCACGCGGACGTGGCCGTTCTCCAAAAATTCCACTGACAACGCGTCGTCAAAATCCTTCGCGTCCACCGGGTCAATGGTGAACGTGGTGATGGCGCGGAAATCGCGGCGGCCTTTCAAATCTTCCTCCGTCAACTGGTCCGAAATGGCGTTGGCTTCGGCGTCCACGGCTTCGTCAAAATGGTACGGCAAGCCGAATTCGGCCAGGATGGCGTGCATTTCGGTGTTGTTTTCCCCGGCTTTGCCGAGCACCTCGGCCACTTCGCCTTCGGCGCGTTTCCCAAATTCGGGGAACTGCGTCACGCGCAGAATCACCTTCTCGCCCGCTTTGGCTCCATTGAGCGCGGCGGCGGGCACGTAAAATTCCTCGTAAATCCGCCGACTGTCAGGCACGAGCGTGGCGAAGCGGGGGCCGGTTTGCTCCAGCGTGCCGACGACCGTGGCGTGGCGGCGTTCGAGGATTTCCTTCACCTCGCCCTCGGCCCGCCTCCCATCGGAGCGCCGACCGCTGCGTTTGCTGCCCTGCCAGACGGCGACCTTCACCACATCGCCGTCCATGGCGCCGTTGAGGTCTTCGGTGGCGATCCAGACATCGTTGTCGGGGTGTTCTTCCGAAACGAGGAAGGCGAAGCGCGCATTGGCGTGTTCGACGCGACCCGTGCGGTAGCGCAGGCCGGTATCCACGGTGTAGGTGCCGTCGGAGTGGCGGAGGAGTTTGTTGCTTTCGGCGAGGTCTTCGACGACGGCCTGAAAGAGTTCTTTCGTGCGGCGGTCTTTCACCGAAAATGCCTTATGAATTTCGTTGAGCGAAAACGCCCGCTCGTAGTTGAGGTCGAAAAAGGAATAAATTTCGTCGTTGAGTCGGCCCAGGAAACGTTCTTCTTTCGTCGGTTTGGGGGTTTCTTCCTGTTTGCTGTGTTGGTTCTTCTTCATGCGAAAATCTTCAAAATGGTAACGATGAGCAGGTTGGGAAAGCGTTCCTGAAAAACCCCTGCAATCCATGTTCCAACCGGGCAACAAAGCCCGGAGGCGGTTCGTTCAGGGCGCAACCCGCTCCCACTTTCCCTCCCCCCGATTGCCCCCATAAATAAAATCCGCCGGGGTTGTTTCTGGCGAAACTTCCCTAATTTTGCACATACTCAGTAAACTAACCCTGCCACGACCCCCCCAACGCCTTTCAAATGGGATTGTTTGATTTCCTGACCAGCGACATCGCCATCGATTTGGGTACGGCGAATACGCTGATCATCCACAAAGACAAAATCGTCGTCGACGAACCCTCCATAATCGCCATGGACAAGATTTCCGGCAAAGTGCTGGCCATCGGAACCAAGGCGATGCAAATGCACGAGAAAACCAACGAGAACATCAAAACCATCCGCCCGCTGCGCGATGGGGTGATTGCCGACTTTACCGCCGCCGAACTGATGATTCGCGGCATGATCAAACTGATTGACACCGGCAGCCGCTTTTTCACGCCCTCGCACCGGATGGTGATTTGCATTCCGTCGGGCATTACCGAAGTGGAAAAACGGGCCGTGAAGGATTCCGCCGAACACGCTGGCGCGAAGGAAGTGTACATGGTCCACGAACCCATCGCGGCAGCCATCGGCATCGGCATCGACATTCAGCAACCCAACGGTTCGATGATCGTAGACATCGGCGGCGGGACGACCGAAATCGCCGTCATCGCGCTGTCGGGCATTGTTTGCGAACAGTCTATCCGCATCGCCGGCGACGTGTTCACCCGCGACATCGTCGATTACATGCGCCGCGAGCACAACCTGCTCATCGGCGAGCGCTCGGCGGAGATGATTAAAATCGAAGTCGGCGCGGCCCTGCCCGAACTCGACAACCCGCCCGCCGACTACGAAATCCGCGGCCGTGACCTGATGACGGGCATTCCGAAAGAAATCAAGGTAACGTACTCGGAAATCGCCTACGCCCTCGACAAGTCGATTTCAAAAATCGAGGAAGCCGTCATGAAGGCCCTCGAAATCTCCCCGCCGGAGCTTTCCGCCGACATTTACCACAACGGCATCCACCTGACGGGCGGCGGGGCGTTGCTCCACGGCCTCGACCGGCGCATCGCGGCCAAAACCAAACTGCCCATCCACATCGCCGACGACCCCCTCAAGGCCGTCGTGCGCGGCACCGGCGAAGTGCTCAAGGATTTGGACAAGTACCGGGCGGTGTTGATTAGCTAAGTTTCAGAGCAGAGAGTAGAGTGATGAGAGCAGAGAAAAGATTACATCTCAACGCTCATTTCTCTGCTCTTTTCTCTCTGCTCTTTCGACATGGATCAACTCTTCGCGTTCATCGCCCGGCAGCGGGCGTTTATTTTGTTCGTGGCGCTGGAGGTGCTGAGTTTGTGGCTGTTTTTCAAGTACAACAACTACCCCAGCGCGGTGTACTTCAACTCGGCCAACTACTACGCCGGGCGGCTGATGCAGGTGCAGGCCGCCGCCACGCAGTACATGAACCTGGGGCGGGTCAACGCGGGCCTGGCCGAGGAAAACGCCCGCCTGCACGCCCAACTTGCTCAGCTTCGCAGCCAGCAATTGACCAGCCTCAACTACAAGGCCGACTCGGCCGTGGCCAACCGCTTCCACACGCTGGTGGCAAAGGTCATCAACAACTCCACGAGCCTGTCGAACAACTTCCTGACCATCGACAAAGGCACCGCCGATGGCGTACGGCCCGGCATGGGCGTCATTTCGGCCACGGGCGTGGTGGGCAAAGTGAAAGTCTGCTCGGAGCATTTTTCGGTGCTCACCTCGGTACTGCACTCCGAAAACATGGTTTCTTCGAAAATCCAGCGCAACGGCGAAATCGCCTCGGCCAAGTGGGACGGCGTCAGCCCCGACCTCATCAATTTGCTCTACCTCTCGCGGTACAAATCGGTGAAACTGGGCGACACCGTCGTCACCTCCGACCTCAACTCGGTGTTTCCCGGCGGGGTGCCCGTGGGCTACGTCCGCCAGTTGAAGCCCAGCGCTGACGGGGCTTTCTGGGACATCAAACTCCGCCTCGCCACCGATTTCCCGAACCTCTCGTACGTGTACGTTGTGGACAACCTCCTGAAAACCGAGCAGGACTCGCTGGAAGCGGAAGCGAAAAAATAGTTTGAAGTTTGTAGTTTGTGGTTTGTAGTTGAAGATACCCTTGACAAAATCGCCACGAACTACAAACTTCAAACTACAAACTACAAACCCGAATTTGACCACCCGAACCCTCCTCAACCTCATCACCTGGTCGCTGGTGTTTGTGACCTTGCAGGTGTTGCTGTTTCGCAACCTGGCGCTGTTTCACTACGGCTTTTGCTTCGTGTACGTGGCTACGGTGCTCATGCTGCCGTTTGACATGGGTCTCATCACCGCCATGTTCATCGGGTTTGGGGCGGGGCTGCTGGTCGACGTGTTCTACAACACCCCCGGCATGCACGCTGCCGCCACGGTGCTCGTGGCGTACCTGCGGCCGTTTGCCATCCGGCTGCTCATGCCTCCACGCGGGTACGAAGAGCGCAACGAGCCGTACATCAGCGAGATGGGCCTGCCCTGGGTATTGACCTACACGGCGTTGCTGGTGCTGGTGCATCACCTGGCCGTGTTTTTCCTCGAAGCGGCCAACTGGAGCCTGTGGCTACCCACGCTGGCGAAGGTCGGCGTGAGCACGCTTTTCACGACCGTGGTCATTACCCTGCTACAAGTTTTCCGCAGGAGTTGAGGAAAATTTCCGTCACTTTGACAGCCCCAGCCAACCAAAACCGCCGTGGCAAGTTTTGTGCGAGGGGTTGTTTTTCTACCTTTACCCCTCACACCGCATTCCTATGGCCGACGAGCAAGAACCCATTGAACAGGAGCAGGAACAGGAGGAGGTCCTTCCCCAGCGTCAGAACTACAGCGACGAAGAAAAATACCGCATCTTCGACAAGGAGTTTATGCCCCACATCAACTCCATGTACAACTTCGGGTTCCGCCTGACGATGGACGAAGACGAGGCCAACGACCTCGTGCAGGACACGTATTTGAAGGCTTTTCGCTTCATCAATTCCTTCGAGACCGGAACCAACGCCAAAGCGTGGCTGTTCCGCATCCTGAAAAACAGCTTTATCAACGACTACCGGAAGAAAACGAAGGAGCCGAATAAAGTTGATTACCAGGAAATTGAGCAGTACTACGACTCAGAAGAAAGCGCCGGTACCGAGCAAACCACCGACCTGCGCAGCGAAACGGTCCAGGAACTGCTCGGCGACGAAATCGCCCGGGCGCTGAACCAACTGCCGGTCGATTTCCGCACGGTCATCATCCTCTGCGACGTGGAGGGGTTCACCTACGAGGAGATGGCCAAGATTCTCGACATTCCCATTGGCACCGTCCGGTCCCGCCTGCACCGCGCCCGGATGCTGCTGAAAGACAAACTCAAAACGTACGCCGCTTCGATGGGTTACAACACCGAAGAGGAAGTGCCCGAATAAGCCTTTGTCCCTCAGGTAATTAAATTAACATTTTTTTAGAAAAAGTTACAACGGACGGAACCAAGCCCTGACCCACGACGGTTTCCGTGCCATCCTGACAACCTGACTGACAAATGAGCCAGCCTTATCAAATCGAAGAATTGTCGGCCCTGGTGGAAGCTTCGGCCAAAGCCGGCGACGAGGGCAAGCAACACCACTGCCAGCACCGTACCGACTGCATGAAAATGATTGAACTCGTTCTCGACGGCGAAGCCACCCCCGAACAGTTCGAGCACATTCGGAAAAACATCGGCAAGTGCCTCCCCTGCGAACACGGTTTCGCCCTCGAAAAAAGCATCAAAGATGCGCTGCTGCTCCGCCTCGAACGCAAGGACGTTCCGCCCACCCTGCTCGACTCCATCCGCACCCGCGTGGCTAAACTTTAAGTTTGTCGGTTCGTGGGTTTGTCGGTTCGGTTGTTTCGACCAACCAAACTGCTGAACATCCGAACTCCCAAACTATATTTGCCCATGCAAGGCAAACTCATCATCTTCTCCGCGCCGTCGGGTTCGGGCAAGACGACCATCGTTAAACACCTGCTGGCCACCAACGCCAACTTCGGCTTTTCCATCTCGGCCTGCACCCGCGACAAGCGGGGCCGCAGCGAGGAAAACGGCAAGGATTACTACTTTCTCACCCCCGCTGAATTCAAGCAGAAAATCGACGCCCACGAGTTCGTGGAGTGGGAAGAGGTGTACCCCGGCGCGTACTACGGCACGTTGAAATCGGAAATCGAGCGGGTGTGGGAACTGGGTAAACACGTGCTGTTCGACGTGGACGTGCGCGGGGGCCTGAGCATCAAAGAACACTACGGCGACCGGGCGCTGGCCGTTTTCGTAAAGGTCCCTTCGGAAGAAGAACTTGCCCAGCGCCTGCGCGGTCGCGGCACCGAAACCGAAGACAGCCTCTCCCGGCGATTGTTCAAAGTGAAATTTGAGATGAGTTTCCAGAACCAGTTCGACGTCATTCTCGTCAACGACGACCTTGACACGGCCCTGGCCAAAGCCCAGAAGCTCGTGGACGATTTCCTGCAACGCGACGTGATTCCGGCGAAAGCAACGGTATTGTGAGAAGTGAGAAGTGAGAGGTGAGAAGTCAAAGGCAGACTTTGTATTCCCACATTTTACTTCTCACTTCTCACCTCTCACAACATGCAAATTGGCCTGTTCTTCGGTTCCTTCAACCCCATCCACGTCGGGCACCTCATCGTGGCCAACGTGATGGCGACGACGACCGATTTGGAGCAGGTGTGGTTCGTAGTTTCGCCGCAGAATCCGTTCAAGAAAAACAAGTCGCTCCTCCACGAATTCGACCGCTACGACCTGGTCGAGCGGGCCATCGCCGACAACCACCGCCTGAAGGCCACCGACGTGGAGTTTTCGATGCCCCGGCCCAGCTACACCATCGACACGCTCCGGCGGCTGCGCGAGAAATTCCCCCAGCACCAACTCCGCCTCATCATCGGCGAAGACAACCTGGCGCAGTTCGGCAACTGGAAAGAACACGAGGTCATCCTCGCCGACTTCGGGTTGTACGTGTACCCCCGGCCGAACTCCGCGCCGAGTCCGTTTCACGCGCACGCCAACGTCCGGATGGTCGAAGCGCCCCTGCTCGACATTTCGGCCACATTCATCCGGGCGCAACTCAAAGCCGGGCGGTCCATCCGATACATGGTGCCCGACGCGGTGGAGCGGTTGATTGAACTCAAAAAATTTTATGTCTGAACCGCGATTGGCCAGGATTTTGGGATTTGCAGGATGAACAAAAAAATCATTTTCCTCAATCCTGTCAATCCTTTAATCCCGGCCAATCGCGGTTCAGACCAACTCACGATGACCATCTCCATCCTCGGTTGCGGCTGGTTGTGTTTGCCGCTCGGTGCCGAACTTGCCCGACAGGGCTACCGCGTGAAAGGCAGCAGCACCCGCGCCGAGCGGTTGCCAATGCTGGCTGAAGCGGGTGTCGAGCCGTTCTTGCTGCATTTTTCGCCGCAGCCGGAAGGCGATTTGACTGGTTTTCTCGAAACTGCCGACGTTCTCGTCGTCAGCATCCCGCCCCGCGCCGGGCAGCAGGGCGACGCGTTTCATCCGGCTCAAATCGCGGCGTTGACTGAAAAGTTGGTAGTTAGGAATCAGCAGTTGGCCGTCGTCTACATTTCATCGACCTCGGTTTATCCGGATTCCGGCGGGGAAACGACGGAATCAAGCGCAGTGCTGGAAAATCACCCGCTCATCCAGGCCGAAAACGAGCTGAAGTCAACCGGTCTCCCGCTCACCGTCGTCCGCTTCGGCGGGCTGATGGGTTACGACCGGATTCCGGGCAAATACTTCATCGGCAAAACCGTCACCACCGGCGAGGTGCCCGTCAACTTCATCCACCGCGACGACGCCGTGGGAATTCTCGTTGAAATCATCCGGCAAAACGCCTGGGGGCATACGTTCAACGCCGTCGCCCCCCAACACCCAATCCGACGCGACATTTACCTCAAAAACGCGGCACAATTCGGCTGGGAAGCGCCGCGCTTTGAGGCACACGCCGTACCCGAACCCTTCAAAGTCATCTCGCCCGCTCACCTCATCCGCCGCCTGAGCTACCGCTTCCGCTATCCCGACCCGCTGGACTTTTTCTACGCATAAAAAAACGGCGGCACCAAAGGCACCGCCGTTTCCGTACAGGTCACAGGACCTGCTACTTGATTTCCACATCAAAAGTGCCATCGAAGTCGGTGCTGCCGGGGCCGGCCGTGCCGTTTTTCACCGGGTTGCCGCCCACGGGGGGCTGGTGGCGCAGCACCACCTGAAGTTTGCCCGTCGCCGCCGCACCGGTGACCGCCGTGGCTTTCAGGCCCACGGGCTGGTTGCGGGCGTCTTTGTCCGTAATCGTGACCGTCAGCAGGTTGGCCGGGGTGGGCGTGTACACGAACAGGTGCTCGTCGTCCTCTTCTTCAATTTCTTCCGTGATGTCTTCCGCCGGGCTTTTTGACTCGTCAAGAAGTTTCACCGTCAGGTCGTAGGTTTTGTTGGGAGCCAGCGAAAGTTTCCCAATCGTCGGGGCCGCGCCGCCTTCGCCGTCGGCGTCTTTCCAGGTCACCGTGCGCACGTTGGTCGTGCCCCGTTCGGTGAACGTGAGCGTCACGGTTGTGATGAGTTCGTTTTCTTCGGGTTCGGGTTCGCTGTCTTTCTTACAGCCCATCACCGCCACGGTCGCCGCCAGCAGCAGGATTCCCGTTTGTCGTGTCAGGTTCTTCATTGCAAATTCCAGCGCGGTTTTGTGAACGCACTAACGTTGCAAAAATCAGAAAAAATCATTCCAACTGCAACGGTATTGCAAAGGTGGTGAAGAAAAGTAACTTTGCAACACTGTTGCAAAAATATTCCCACCCATGAAAAAATTTTCCGCTAAAAAACTGCCCGTCACCGTGTTGAGCGGTTTCCTGGGGGCAGGCAAAACCACCCTCCTGAACCACGTTCTGCACAACAAGGAAAACCTGCGCGTGGCCGTCATCGTCAACGACATGAGCGAGGTCAACGTGGACGCCCAACTCGTGAAGGCCGAAAACGTGCTTTCCCGAACGGAAGAAAAACTCGTCGAACTATCCAACGGCTGCATCTGCTGCACCCTGCGCGAAGATTTGATGGTGGAGGTGGAAAAACTCGCCACCGAAGGCCGCTTCGACTACCTGCTCATCGAATCGACGGGCATTTCCGAACCCCTGCCCGTGGCTCAGACGTTCAGTTACGTCGACGAAGCGATGGGCATCGACCTCAGCCGCTTCAGCCGCCTCGACACGATGGTGACGGTGGTGGACTGCCTGAATTTCGGCACCGACTTCGCCTCCATCGACACGGTACAAACCCGCGACCTGAACGGGGAAGATAAGGCCGACACCCGCACCATCGTCAACTTGCTCACCGACCAGGTGGAGTTTGCCAACGTCATCGTGTTGAACAAAACCGATTTGGTTTCGCCCGAACAACTGGGCGAGTTGAAAGCGGTTTTGCGCAAACTCAACCCTTCGGCGCGGCTCATCGAATCCAGTTTTGGTAAGGTTTCTCCGCAGGAAATCCTGAATACCGGCCTGTTTGATTTCGAGGAAGCCTCGGCTTCGGCGGGCTGGATGGAAGAACTGCGCCGGGGCCAGCATACGCCCGAAACCGAGGAGTACGGCATCCGCTCGTTCGTGTTCCGCGACCCCCGGCCCTTCCACCCCGAACGCTTCTGGCAATACCTCAGCGAGAACTGGCCCGCGGGCATCATCCGCTCGAAGGGCTTGTTTTGGATAGCCTCACGGCCCTCGAAAGCCCTGAGTTGGGGGCAGGCGGGCGGCTCCCTCCGCGCCGACCCGGCGGGCACCTGGTGGGTGGCCATCCCGGCCAACGAGCGCGTGATGTACCCCGCTTACCTCGAAAACGAGAAAATGATTCGCAGCCGCTGGCACGAGCAGTTCGGCGACCGCGTGAACGAACTCGTCATCATCGGCCAGGATTTGGCCGAAGACACCATCCGCCGCGAACTGACCGAGTGCCTCTGCACTCCCGCCGAAATCCGGCAGATGGAAAGCGGTGCGCGGTTCCGCGACCCGTTCCCGAAGTGGGAGTGACGTTTCGGCTTCCCCAAAACAACGCCGCCGTTCCCACTTCGGGAACGGCGGCGTTGTTTTGGGGAAGGCCGGGCCGCTGACTTTGGGGCGTTTCACCGTTCCGCCACGCCCGTCGCCTTGAGCAGGAACGGGTGCAAATCCACATTTTTGACGAGAGCGGGCAGTGCCTCGCTGCCCGGCCCGAGCATGGCCAGTTCCACGAAGTCGGCGGAGTGGTCGATGCCCGCCCAGCCCACCGAGGTGTGGGCGGTCTGCAACTGGGCCAGTTGGCGGAAGGGCAGTTTGCGGGGGTTGTACACGCCCGTTTCGTCAAGCTGGGTGTAATGGCTGAGCAGGCTCTGGGCTTCGTCGGCTTTGAGGACGATGCCCTGAGCGGCCTCCACTCGCTCAACCACCTGAGCCGCCGTGAAGTCTTTCGTGATGCCGTTCAGAATCCACTCGTTGGTGTGCCGGAACTGCTGAATCCGATCGAACTTCCGGTCGCCGCCCGAAAACAGGCCGGGGTTGGCGTTGCCGTGGTCAGTGGTGATGACGACGAGCGTGTTTTGGTCCTTTTCGGCAAAATCGACCGCCACTTTCACGGCCTCGTCGAAGGCGAGTTGGTCGTAGAGCAGCCCCCCGACGTCGTTGGCGTGGGCGGCCCAGTCCACCTTGCCGCCTTCCACTTGCAGCACGAAGCCCTTCGGGTTCGATTGCATCCGGGCGATGGCTGTGGCGGTTAGCTCGGCCAGGGTCGGGACGGTTTTCTGCAACGCCGCGTCCTGGGCGCGGTCGAGGCTGTACGGCAGGCCGTCTTCGTGGAAAGCTCCCAGCACCGGCCCGCCCGGTTTGAGGGCCAGCATCTCGTCGCGGGTGCGGGCCACGTGGTAGCCAGCCCGGCGAAATTCGCTAAACAAATCTTTTTTGTCCCCTCGTTCTTCGGCCAGAAACTGCTCGGTGCCGCCGCCCATCAGCACGTCGAAGCGCAGGTCGAGGTACTGGCGGGCAATGTCGTTCATGCTGCCCCGGCTTTTGCTCACCACGCAGAACCCGGCGGGCGTGGCGTGGGTGATGGGCACGGTGGTCACGCAGCCCACGCTTTTGCCCGCCGCCTTGAATTTTTGCAAAATGGGCCGGTGTTCCCGGCCGTCGGCCCCGACGTTGAGCGCGCCGTTGGGCACGCGCACCCCGCCGCCCCAGGCCGAGGAAGCCGCCGCCGAGTCGGTCACGAGCGAGTTGGCCGAGGCCGTGTCCATGAGTGCCCGGCGGATTTTGTTTTCCCGGTACAGCCCCAGCCAGGTGCTCGAACGGCCTTCTTTTCGTTGAAGCAGCAGGTCGGCCATGTTGAGCGTACCGGTGCTCATGCCGTCGCTGACGAGGAAAATGACGTTTTTCGTCGCGGCCTCGCGCGGGGCGCGGGCCAGGGTGCGGGAGCCGAGGAGCGAACCGCTCAGGGCGGCGAAAGTGCCCGTTTTGAAAAAATGCCGTCGGTTCATGGAAACGATGTTTTTCGGGGAAAATCTAACTCGTGGTGAAGGTGTCCGCAAAGCTACGGCGCGGCGGGTTACCAAATCGTTAAACCTTCCCTCTCAGACCGAACACCGCTATTTTCACCCGTTCAGAACGTTTTCTCTACCCACTCCCGGTTGAGCCAGTGCGCACGTTGGATAGGGAAGAAAATTTCACGAAAGAATCGGTTCGTGAAGAAAATCACCGGCGCATCCGCCAAGCCCCCGCTCCGCCCAGCAGGGCCGCCCCCAGCAGCAAAACCAGCACGTCCCCGGCAACCGGCGGAGTGGGTGCCGGGGTTGGATTCCAGACCGGCATCTGGTCGTAGTCGGCGGCGGTCATGGCGTGGTTGGCGAATTTTTTTGGAACGAAAAAATCTTTCACCGTTTGGTGAAACCGCCGGAGGGCGGCCTGGTAGGCCCGGTGGCTTTCCTCGTCGGTACCGGCCAGGCGGTTGAACAAATCCTGGGCGTTGACAGCGGGCAGCAAGCCCCGCACGGCCCGGACGGCGCTTTCGCGGGCAACGATTTGCGCTTCCTGCCGTTCCACGAGCGGGGCCAGGTTCCGGTCCACCAGTTCGTTGCGGGCGTAGTACACCATCAACGAAAGGGCTGGGCTGGTGGTGTCGCTGCGGCTCAACCGGGGATTTTTTTCGTAAAAAAGCCGCAGGGTTTCGGCCTTAGGCCGCACGGTGGCGTACTCCTGCCGCACCCGCCCGAGTACCTCGGCCCGGTCGGGCAGAGGATGGCGGCGGTCGAGGGCCAGTTGGGTCAGCGCCGGGGCCACGAGCACGAGCAAAATCCAGAGACCGAGCAACGCCACGGCGTTGAAGGCCGACGTCCGCCCCTGCGCCACGACCAACGCCGACACCCCAAACCAGAAGGCCACGTAAGCCGCCGCCACGCCCAGCCAGAGGAGCAATCGCCCCGCTTCGCCCGCCGGTACGCGGTTGACCAGCCCCGCCAGCAACGTGAGCACCGCCACGGCCCCCAGCACGAGGGCGAAGCGAAACAGCAGTTTCAGCCCCAGCACCCCCGCCACCGACACCGGCTGCGAACGCAGCAGGGCCAGCGTACCGCGCTCCGCTTCCGCCGACAGCACGTTGTACGTCAGGGCGATGATGACCAGGGGCAGCAGGTACACCAGCACGAAGGAAAGGTCGAAGTGCCCGGCGAGGAGTTTCTGGGGGTTGACGAGTTCGGTCAAATCCACCTGCCGCAGCAGCGAGCGGGCCGCTACGGGTTGGTAAAACGAGCGCAGGTCCCGCCCGCCCAGGGCCAGTGCCGCCAGCGGCCGGGGTTCGTCGATGGCGTAGCGGTAGCCGTCCACGTCGGCGAAGTACGGGTCGCGGGCGTCCTGCCAGGCCTGCCGGTTGGCCGCGACGGTCGTGTCGAGGGCGAGGTGGGCGCGGAGGGTGTCGAGGCGGGTTTGCTCGTCGTGGTGCAGCAGGGCGATGGTGGCTTGCTGGCGCTCGATTTCGGTTTTCCCGTAAAAAATCGCGTAGCCCCCCGCCAGCAGGAGCAGCCCCAGTAGCCAGCCGAGCAGGCCGCTCCGCCGGAGCATCAGCCACTCGGTCCGAAACACGGTGTTCAGGTTCGTCATGGCGCTACACGCGGAGGCGATTGGTGGTGAAACAAACCAGCAGCAGCCCGCCCAGCATCCAGCCCAGCAGCGACGCGATGGCCAGGCCGTAGCCCCGTAGCACGGTCCCGGCGGTGGGCGGGGTGTAGGCAAAATCGGGCAGGTCGTCCCAGATGTTGACCTTGAATTCCCAGTCGCCGGTTTTGGAATTGTCGCGCATGTAGTGGTTCAGAAATTCGACCATCCGAAACCGGTAGGCTTCGGCCCGTTGCTGAAAGTCCACGAACTGGGCGTAGTCGTTGCCCGCCAGGCCCATCGAAAGGCTCCGCACGGCCAGGTACGGGTTGAGCAGGCTGGCCCAGTCGGCCACGCGGTTTTGTCGCTGGTAAATCGTCCGCAGGTTGCCGAAGTGCTTGTCGTTGACCCGCGTCGTGTACTTCTCGCTTTCCTGCATGGCCAGGCCGTCGAAGTTGATGGGCAATTGGCTCAGGCTGTCCACGCCGTACTGTACCAGGATTTTTCGTTCCAACTCCTTCATCCGCTGGCTGGCCGGGTCGTGGCCGTTGAGGCCCTTTTCCTCGTCTTCGTGCAACGCCCGGATGAATTCAAACCGCGAAGGGGCCGGGTGCAACGTGGCCCCCAGGTTGGCCGTGGCCTTCGGCAAGAGCACGCAGGCCCCAATCCAGAAGCCGAGCAAGCTCAGCAGGGCCACCGTCGAGGTCTGGCTGTGGGCCGACACCAGCACCGAGCCGACCACGAACACCGCCGCGTAAAGCAGGTAGAACACCGTCAGCCAGGCGGCGCGGGCGAGCAGGTCGCCGGTGGGGGCGGTTTCGCCGGTGAAAAAAAGCAGGGCCGTGCTCAGGAGCAGCGCCGGAAATACCACCAACCCCGTCACCGCCCCCAGCCCGAGAATTTTCCCGAACACCACCTGCCGCCCCGACACGCCCTGGCCGAGCAGCATGCACAGCGTGGCCTCCTCGCGCTCGCGGGTGATGGCGTTGAAGCACAGGAAAATCACGAGCAGGGGCACGAGCAGTTGGAGCACGAAGGCCACGGTCAGTTCGCCGAAGCGCAGGAGTGCTCCGCCGTCCTGGGCGGCGCTGAAGCGGGCCGGATTCTGGCGGTGGCCTTCGAGGTAAATCACGTGGCCGAGGTAGCGGTCCAGCCCAAAATCCACGTAGCTCAGCGCCGACTGGGGCCGGAAGGCGTAGGTACCGTAGTGGGCCGCCGAGTGGGGATTTTTGTCGCCCTGGCCGAGCCATTGGTTGCGGGCTTCGCGCTGGGCGGCTTCGCGTTGAGCCTGGAGTTGCCGAGCGCTGGTGAAGCCCACGAGCGTGGCCGTGCCGAGCAAGGCCCAGACGGTCAGGGCCACGGCCCAGAACCGGCGATCGCGCAGGGTGCTCCGAATTTCCTGGCGGGCGATGGTCATCGTCGGGTTCATGGTTCAGACGGTTTTGAGGTAGATTTCTTCGAGTTCGCGGGCGTTCATTTCGTCGGGGCGGAGGGTCTGCACGAGGCGACCTTCCCGCATGATGCCCACCCGCGTGCCAACTTCCTTCGCCCGGAACAAGTCGTGGGTGGCCATGAGCACGGCCACGCCCTGCCGGCTGAGGTCGGTGAGCAGGTCGGAAAACTCGTTGGCGGCTTTGGGGTCGAGGCCGCTGGTGGGTTCGTCGAGCAGCAGCGCTTTGGCCTCTTTGGCCAGGGCGATGGCGATGCCCACCTTTTGCCGCATGCCCTTCGAGTAGGTGCCCACGCGCTGGCGGTGGGCTTCGGGTTGCAGGCCCGCTTTGGTCAGGAAGGCTTCCAGGGCGTGGGGCACGTAGCGGAACCCGGCCAGTTCGCTGAAAAACTGGAGGTTCTCGATGCCCGTCAGGTGCGGGTAGAGCATCACCGTTTCGGGCAGGTAGGCCACGAACTTTTTGGTTTCGAGGGGGTGCGCCGCCACATTCAGCCCGTTAATGGTTGCCTCGCCCGAGGTGGGTTCGACGAAGCCTAGGAACAGGTTGATGGTCGTGGTTTTGCCCGCGCCGTTTTGCCCCAGCAAGCAGAAGATTTCACCGGGAGCGACGCTCAGCGTGAGGCCGTCGAGGGCCGTATGGCCGTTGTATTTTTTGGAAAGCTGGGTGGCTTGCAGCATGGTTCGGGGGATTGGCGAACCGAAGATGCAAAGGAGAATTTCAAAATGCAACTGTATTGCATTTAGTTACTGTTACACCAGCCCGCGCGTCCGTCAGCTAAAGCAGACGGACGCGAACTGATGGGGGCGCGGCTAAAACGCCCACTTCGCCCGCAAGGCCACGTTGCGCCCCAGGTCGTCGGCGAAGTAGCGGAACCGGTTGAGGTATTCGCGGTAGCTGGCATTGAGCAGGTTCGTGGCGCTCAGGCTGAGGTTCAGCGGACGGTGGGCGGTGCGGAGCGTCAGACCGGCTTCGGCGTTGTAAAGCCAGTAAGCGGCTGGGGGCGGTGCGAAATCGCTGTTCGCTTCCACCCGCGTCTGCCGGGCTACGTGCAGGCTACCGAGCAGGACGTACGCCCCGCGTTTGCCGAAATCGTACCGCAGGCTGTTCTCCCAGCGATTCGACGGAATGTTGACCAGAAACCGGTCGTTGCGCACGTCGCGCACGCGCAGGAAGGCATATTTGCTTGTCAGCGTCAGGCGGTCGGTGAGCCGCACCGAGCCGGAGGCGTCGAAGCCCCCAAACACGGCGTCCACCTGGGTGTATTTGAAATACGGAAACGCTCCGCGCACAGTCAGCCGGACCGAATCCTGGGGGTTGAGGTAGATGAAGTTCTGGATGTGGTTGTAAAATAAATTCAGTTCGAGCGCCACCCGTTTGCTGGCAAAGTTGCCCGTCAGCGAGGTGTTGTAGGCCGTTTCGGGTTGCAGGCTGGGGTCGCCTTCCTCGAAAGCCGCCGCACCGTGGTGAACGCCGTCGGAGTACAGCTCACTCACGTTGGGTGGTCGCCAGGCCGTGCCGGAATTGAAGCGCAGCGTGAAGCCTTCGCGCACGGTAAAAATCGCCCCGAGCGTGCCCGACAGACTGTGGTTGAAGCGGTTGTTTTCGGTGATTTCATCGTTGCTCGCGGCGGCGAAGCGTTTTTGAAACGTCTGCAAATGCCGCCCGTCGAGGCGCAGGCCGAGTTCCCATTCCCAGCGGGGCGTCACGAGGCGTTCAATCAGAAAAACGCCGCCCGTCCAGTGCCGGAAATTCGGAATCAACACGGTGCGGTTCAAGGGCTGGGCGATTTCAAAACCCGTGGACAGGTTTTCCTGCGCCAGGCCGCTCACCCCGAGGGTGCCGGAGAGCTGACCGAGCCGTGGACCATCCAGTCTGGGCATTTCCCAGAGCACTTCGCCCGTGAACGTGGTGAGCCGGAAACGTTGCTGGACGCTGTTGCTGTTGCGGGTGAAGTCGTATTCGGCGCGGTAGTTGAACTGCCGGGCCAGTGTGAGCGTCAGGGTACCGCCCAGGGCGGGCCGCCAGAACGCACGGGTTCTGAGCAGGTTGTGTTGCACGTCCTGGTACGGGCGTTCGATGCGGTAGCTGAGGCGGTCGGGGGTGTACTCGGGGCGGGGACGGAGGCGTTGCAGGGCGGCGGCCAGGTCGGTGGTGCTGCCGATGTGCGAGCCGGAAAAAATGCCGATGAGCGTGTTGAACTGGCTGAAAAACACGTCGCCCCCCGCCCGGCGGGTGCGGTAGCCCGCCGCCAGCGAAAAATTCAGTTCGCGGATGCCCGTGTTGACGAGCCGGTACTGGGCCGCGCTCACGTCGCCGCCCCGCTTGGCCGTACCCTGCGCCCGCCAGCCGAAACCCGGTACGCCCCGCAGGCCACCCTGCACGAGGCCCGACGCCACGCCCTGCCGCCCGTTGGAAAAACCCACCAGGTTGACTTCTCCCGAAACGCCGCTCGTGTCGGGCAGGGGGTCGGGTTCGACCAGCACTACGCCCCCCACGGCGTCGGCCCCGTAGCGGACGGCGGCGGCTCCTTTCACGACCGAAATTTTTTTTGCGACGAACGGGTCCACCTCGGGGGCGTGCTCGGCCCCCCACTGCTGCCCTTCGAGGCGCACGCCGTTGTTGAGAATCAGTACCCGGTTGGAATGCAGGCCGTGGATGACGGGTTTGGCGATGTTGCTGCCCGTTTGCAGGCTGGTCACGCCTGTGACGGTCTTTAGGGCTTCGCCCAGGCTCTGGCCCCGGGTGCGGTCGAGGTCGGTGCCGATGAGGTCGGTGCGGGCCTGGGTGGAGGGAGCGCTGCGGCGGGCAGTCACGACCACATTCTGGAGGTGAACGTCGGCCTCGCGGAGGGTCAAATCCTGCTCCGTTTCGGCGTGCGTCAGCAGGATTTTTGTTTCAAACGGCTTGTAGCCGACCAACTGGCATACCAGTACGTATCGGCCCTGGCAAAGATTTTTGAGCGAATAAAACCCGAGGCTGTCGCTGACGGCGTTCCGCTCGGTACCTTTCAAAAAAATAACCGCCCCGGCGAGGCTCCCGCCGGTTTCGCCCTCGGACACCCTCCCCTGAACCGTGCAGGTGCACTTCGGCGACTGGGCGTAAACGCCGGTCAGTCCAACCCCCAAAATGGCAATCAGCACGTACTGCATCTCTAGTTGAGTCAATCGCGGGCAAAGGTACAAAATGCGTGCAAGGGCGTTGCAAAAAGAGCTTGGACGGGTTTTTTGAATCGGTTGGCAAGGCCAATTTTGTTTAATGCTTTCATCAGTCGGTTAAACGAGACTCCGGAAAAGCGGTCTGGCAAGGATTACGATTCAAGAACGCACTAGGGTACTTCACAGGAAAGATGGAGAATGGATTTCAGTGCTTGTTTAAGCTTTTCTAAAAAATTTTAAGCAAAAGATTTGGAAGTCTGTTTAACGATGCCTTGTTTTGGCTTAAACAAACTTAAAACCTGACCACCATGACGGCGTTGGAATTCACGAACACCATCGGCAAGGTCTCCAAATCCCTGCGGCCCTTCGCCCTGCGTCTGACGAAAGATTCGGAAGATGCCAACGATTTGCTCCAGGATACCCTCCTAAAAGCATTCACCAACCGCGATAAGTACGCCGACGGCACCAACCTGAAAGCCTGGCTGTACACCATCATGAAGAATACCTTCATCACCAACTACCAGCGGATGGTGCGGAAGAATACCTTCATCGATACGTCGGAAAACCTGCACTACATCAACTCGGTGGAGAGCAGCACTGACAACGGCGCGTACTCGACCTTCGCCCTGAACGACATCAACCGGGCTGTCGAAGCCCTCGACGACGCCTACCGGACGCCGTTCATGATGCACTTCCGGGGATTCAAGTACCACGAAATCGCGCACAAGCTGAACATTCCCATCGGAACGGTGAAGAACCGCATCCACATCGCGCGTAAGGAGTTGAAGGGCAAACTCCACATGTACGCGCACTGGAACTGAAAATGGTGAGAAGTGAGAGGTAAGCGGTGAGATGTAAATTCAAAATGACTGTCTTTCAACATCTCACCGCTACCTCTCACTTCTCACCAACGATAGCAAGTTTTTTGGTTAACAGAAGAAGGTTGCAAAGGGTTGGGGGTCTCCTCCAACTTTTTTGTTTTCCGGCGGTTTCTCCGAACGGTTTCTCCGAACGGTTTCAAAAAAAGTTGCTCTGGTGCTCCGAATCAGCCAATTTGCGATTCCGGGTGCCGACCCACCCAGCATTGCATGACAGGAAAACACATCGTTGTCATTGGCGCGGGCTTTGCGGGCCTGGCCGCCGCCACCGCGCTGGCCGACCGGGGCTACCGCGTGACCGTTCTCGAAAAAAATGACCAGCCCGGCGGGCGGGCGCGGGTGTTCCGCGAAGGCGGCTTCACCTTCGACATGGGGCCGAGTTGGTACTGGATGCCCGACGTATTCGAGAAGTACTTCGCCCGGTTCGGCAAAAAACCATCGGATTACTACCACCTCGTCCGCCTCGACCCCTCGTACGCCGTCGTGTTCGGCCCCGACGAAACCATCGCTCTGCCCGCCGGGACCGAGCCGCTGGCGGCGCTCTTCGAGCGGATGGAGCCGGGCGTAACGCCGCGCTTTCACCAATTTCTCGAGCAGGCCGGGTACAAGTACAAGGTCGGCGTGGGTGATTTTGTGTGGAAGCCTAGCCGCCGGGTTTCGGAGTTTCTGAGCCTGAAACTCCTCGCCGACGTAGCCCGCCTCGACGTGCTGCAATCCTTCCACGGCCACGTGCGGAAGTTTTTCCGGGATGAACGACTCCTGAAACTGATGGAATTTCCCATCCTGTTTCTCGGAGCCGTGCCCGAAAACACCCCCGCCATGTACAGCCTGATGAACTACGCCGAAATCACGATGGGCACCTGGTACCCCCTGGGTGGGATGCACGAAATCGTGAAGGGCATGATGGCGCTGGCCGAGGAAAAAGGCGTGCAGTTCCGCCTCGGCGAGGCCGTCGAGCACATCGAAGTCTGCGAGGGCGCAGCCCGGCGGGTGCGGACGGCGAAGGGCAGCTACGACGCCGACGCCGTGGTGGCCGGGGCCGATTACCACCACGTGGACGACGCCCTGCTCGAACCCGCCTACCGCAACTACTCCGAAACGTACTGGGATTCGCGCACGCTGGCCCCTTCGTCGCTGCTGTTTTACCTCGGCGTAAACCGGCGGGTGGACAAACTCCTGCACCACAACCTGTTTTTTGACGAAGATTTCCGCCAGCACGCCCGCCAGATTTACACCGAACCGACTTGGCCCGACCGCCCGCTGTTTTACGTGTCGGCCCCGTCGAAAACCGACTCGTTCGTCGCGCCGGAGGGGCAGGAAAACCTGTTTCTGCTCATTCCCGTCGCGCCGAACCTCGACGAACCGGCGGACATCCGCGAGAAATACTATAATTTGGTGATGGACCGGCTGGAGCGGTACGTGGGCCACCCCATCCGCCCGCACGTAACGGTGAAGCGCAGCTACGCCCACCGCGAATTCATCGAAGACTACCACGCCTACAAGGGCAACGCCTACGGTCTGGCCAACACGCTCCGGCAAACGGCCCTGCTGAAGCCTTCGCTGAAAAACCGCCGCGTCCGTAATTTGTACTACACCGGCCAGTTGACCGTGCCCGGCCCCGGCGTCCCGCCCTCGCTCATTTCGGGGCTGGTCGTGGCGGGGGAAGTGGAAAAGGAAATAAATTAGGAGCGGTCCGCCGCGCGGTGAGTAGTCAGGAGTGAGGAGTGAGTAGGAAAATGCGAGTTGATTTTCTACTCACTCCTCACTCCTGACTACTCACTCCTCAAGAAAATGAACCTCTACGACCGTACCACCTTCGGGTGCAGCCGCCTGATTACGCAGGAATACAGCACCTCGTTCACGCTGGGCATCAAGACGTTGGCCCCGAAGTTCCGGCTGCCCGTGTACGCCGTGTACGGCTTCGTGCGCTATGCCGACGAAATCGTGGATACCTTCCACGGGTTCGACAAAAAGCGATTGCTCGCCGATTTCCGCACCGACACCTACCGGGCCATCGACGAGGGCATCAGCCTGAATCCCGTGCTACATTCGTTCCAGCTCGTGGTGAATCGGTACGGCATCGACCGCGACCTCATCGAGGCCTTCCTGCACAGCATGGAGATGGATTTGACGGAAACGAAGTACGCCCAGGACGGCTACCAGGAGTACATCTACGGCTCGGCGGAAGTGGTGGGCTTGATGTGCCTCCGAATTTTCTGCGAAGGTGACGTGGCCCTCTACGACCGCCTCCGGGCCGACGCCCGCAAACTCGGCGCGGCTTTTCAGAAAGTCAACTTCCTCCGCGACCTGAAAGCCGACTACGACGAACGGGGCCGCACGTACTTCCCCGGCGTGAACTTCAACGCCTTCACCGAACGGGACAAAAAAACCATCGAAGCCGACATCCAGCAGGACTTCGACGACGCCCTGCGCGGCATTCGTCAACTGCCCCGGTCGGCCCGCCTGGGCGTGTACCTGGCCTACCGCTACTACCTCCGGCTTTTCGACAAAATCAAGGCCCTGCCCCCTTCCCGCATCCGCGAAGCCCGCATCCGCGTGCCGGATTTCCAGAAACTGCTGCTGCTGGCGCAGACGTATTGTTTGCACCAACTACGAGTAGTTTGAAGTTTGTAGTTTGAGGTTTGTAGTTGTTTCTAACTTCAAACTACAAACCTCAAACTACAAACTACTTCCCAAACAACTTACCCGACAAATACCGGTCGCCGCGGTCGCAGACGATGCAGACGATGAGGCCGGTTTCCAATTCCTCGACCAGGCGCAGGGCGGCGCTGACGGCCCCGCCGCTGCTCATGCCGCCGAAGACGCCTTCGACCTTCGCCAATTTTCGCGTCATTTCCGTGGCTTCCTGCTGGGAAACGTCCAGAATCCGGTCCACGCGGGTGGGGTCGTAGATTTTGGGCAGGTACTCCACGGGCCAGCGGCGGATGCCGGGAATCGACGAACCTTCCGTCGGCTGGCAGCCGATGATTTGAATCGCCGGATTTTTTTCTTTCAAAAAACGCGACGTGCCCATGATGGTGCCCGTAGTGCCCATCGACGAAACGAAGTGGGTGATTTGGCCCTCCGTGTCCCGCCAGATTTCGGGGCCGGTGGTGCGGTAGTGGGCCAGGTAGTTGTCGGGGTTGGCAAACTGGTTGAGCAGGAATGCTTCACCCTCAGCGGCTTTGGCCTCGGCGTAATCCCGGCAGGTTTCGATGCTTTCGAGCAGGGTCACGGTGGCTCCGAAGGCTTCCATCGTCAGCACGCGTTCGCGGGTCGAGTTTTCGGGCATGACCAATTCGATTTCCAAATCAAACAGCCGGGCAATCATCGCCAGGGCAATGCCCGTGTTGCCGCTGGTGGCTTCGATGAGGCGCTGGCCGGGCTGGATGTCGCCCCGGTCGAGGGCACCCCGGATCATGCTCAGGGCGGCGCGGTCTTTCACGCTGCCTCCCGGGTTATGACCTTCAAGTTTGGCAAAAAGCCGCACGCCGGGCTTCCGATGGAGTTTTTTGAGTTCAACGAGCGGCGTGTTGCCGACGAAATCGAGGAGGGTCGCCATGCGCAGGGAGGTCTGCCAGCCGTAGAGAATTTGTGCGCAAGGCACGGCTGGCAGACCGGTCCCGCCTTGCGGTCGGATTTCATGAAAAAACGCACCCGGAGCGGGCAGTGCCCTTCCAAGTGCGTGTGGCGCGGAAAAGGTTCCGTCTATTTTTTGGCGAACAGTTTCGGATAAATCTCCGCCTGGTATTTCTCGAATTTCTGCGATTTGTAGTGGTCGTCGCCGAAGTACGTGGCGATGAGGTGAAATTCCTTCGCGTCGCGGTAGCCGGGCAGGGGCTGAATCATGCCCAGTTTTTCGTCCAGAAAAACCACCGATGGGTAGCTCATCTGCCCGTTGAGCAGCGCGGCGGCGAGCTGGTGGTAGCCCTTCTGCCCCTGGGGTACGAACTCGAACTTCTGCGGCCCGAGGGTGATGGGTTCGCGCTGCTCGGCGTCGAGCTTCACGGCGTAAAACTTCTGGTTGATGTACGCGGCCACCTTCGGGTCGCGAAAGGTGTTTTTGTCCATCACCTTGCACCAGCCGCACCAGTCGGTGTACACGTCGATGAGCAGCTTGCGGGGCTGTTTCTGGTTTTTGGCGTAGGCCTCGGTGATGCTCAGCCACTGAATTTTGGCGGGTTCGGGGGCGGTTGCTGGGGGGAAAAAAGCCACCAGTCCGAACAGGGTGAGCGTCAGCGCGGCGGCAAACAGGAGGGTTTTCATAACGTCGTTGCTTTCAGGGTCAAAGCTAAGCAAAAAACGATTCGTTCCGAGCCGCTCCACAACTCCTTGCAGTCACGGCAACGAGGTGAACCGTGCTCACCCCAACGGGGCTTTGGCCGAAATCAAAGCCCACGGCGGGCGGTTGAGGCGGTAATTTTTCGGGAACGGCACGTACCTCCTTCCCCATCGGTCCATACATTCAACCTCCAAACCCGAGCCGGGGCCAGTCTGGTTTGTTCAAACCTTCGGGCGCATCCGCAGGTTTTTTTAGTTCATCCGAAAAGATTTGACCAGATCGGCGCGCCAAAGGCACCAAAGTGTGCCCATTCCGCCGTAAACTTGCCTTACTTTTCCCGATGACATCCCCCCAACGTATCGTCCGACTTCGCGCATGGAACACCTCGACGGGTCTGCCCATCCCGTTTGGCCTCCGGTAGTGGACGGCGTACCCCTGCCTGCCGAACGCGAAACTTTGTATGCTTACTTTCAGCAACTCCCCGTGGCCGTGGCCATTTTCCGGGGGGAAACACAGGTATTTGAGTTCGTCAACGAAGCCTACGCCGAACTCATCAGTCGCCAACCGGCGGCGGTGTTGGGGCAACCGCTGCTCAACGTGTTTCCCGAACTCCGGGGCACGCCCGTCGAGGCCATCCACCACGAGGTGTGGGCCAGCGGGCAACCCCGTGAGGTGGAGGAGCACCCGGTCTCGTTTCGGCGAAATGGGGTAACCTACGAAGGTTTTTTCAACACCAAATTTCAGCCCCTCCGCAACGCCGACGGCGGCATCGGGGGCGTCATTGCCGTAGGCTACGAAGTGACGGAGTTGGTGAAAAGCAAAAAAAGCCTCGCCGACCGAACCCACCACCTCGGGCAGTTGGCCGACGCCATGCCCCAGGTGGTCTGGATGGCCGAGCCAAACGGGGACGTCACGTACTACAACCAGCGTGTGGTCGAGTTTGCCGGGGCTACCCAGACCCCCGACGGCAAGTGGCATTGGGAAGGCGTGGTGCATTCCGACGATCTCCCGGCTACGGTGGAGGCCTGGCAGCGGGCCGTGGCTACCGGCCACGTGTACCAGCACGAGCACCGCATCCGGATGCGCGACGGCACCTACCGATGGCACCTGAGCCGGGGCGTGCCCCAGTACGATGCCGGGGGAGCCGTGGTAGGGTGGACGGGCACGGCCACCGACATTGACGACCAGAAACAGACCGAAGAAGCCCTGGCGTACCAGAAAAAGCTGCTCGAAACCGTCACCGGCAACACCTCGCTGGCCTTGTTTCTGATGGACGACCACCAGCACTGCATCTACATGAACGAAGCCGCCGAAGAAATGACCGGCTTCAAACTGCCCGAACTCCGGGGCAAACAACTCCACTACTACGTCCACCACACCCACCCCGACGGGCGGCCTTACCCCCTCGAAGAATGCCCAATCGACCGCGCCCTGCCCCAGAAGCGCCGGGAGCAGGGCGAGGAGGTGTTCGTCCACAAAGACGGGCATTTTTACCCCGTGGCGTTCACGGCCAGCCCCATCGTGGTCGAAGGCAAACCCATCGGTACGGTCATCGAAGTGCGCGACACGACCGAAGAAAAAGCCCGGCAGCAGGCCCTGCGCGAAAGCGAGGAGCGTTTTCGGACCCTGGCCGAAACCTTGCCTCATCTGGTTTGGATGACCGACGGGCGGGGCGCGTACGAATACGCCTCCCACCAGTGGCGGGCGTACTCGGGCCTTGACCCCACGCACCCCGACACCTGGGCGAACATGGTGCATCCCGACGACCTGCCCGCGTTGACCCGGGCCTGGGAGCACTGCCTGCACACGGGCCAAACGTACAAAGCTGAAGCCCGGCTCCGGCGGCAGGACGGGGTGTTTCGGTGGCACGCCGTTCACGGCGAACCTTTACGCGACGAAGCGGGGATCCTCATGCGCTGGATCGGGGCTTTCACCGACGTTCACGACCAGAAAACGTTCGCCGAGCAATTGGAAGCCCTCGTGGCCCAGCGCACCCAGGCGCTGTACGAAGCAAACCGCTTTCTCGAGGAGCGCAATGCCCAACTCCAGCGGGCCAACCAGGAACTCGAATCGTTCAACTACGCCGCCAGCCACGACCTTCAGGAGCCACTGCGCAAAATTCAGTCGTTCATCAGTTTTCTGGACCGGAACGACCTCGACGAAGCCCGGCGGGCCGAATTTCTGGCCCGGGTCCGCTCGTCGGCCGGGCGGATGTCCGAACTCCTCCACGACCTGCTCAATTACAGCCGCCTTTCCAGCCCCGAAGCCCGGTTCGTCCGCACCGACCTCAACGCCGTGCTCGACGGCGTGAGGGGCGATTTTGAGGACGTTCTGGCCGACAAAAAGGCCGACATCGAGAGCGAGCCGCTGCCCACCGTCGAGGCGGTTCCGCTGCAAATGAGCCAGCTTTTCGCCCATCTCCTCGGCAACGCGCTGAAGTTTTCGCCCCAAAATCCGCGCGTAACCATCACGGCCACCGCGCTCACCGGCGCGCAACTCCCGCCCGACCTGCACGCCCCCGCCGGGCAGCGGTTCGTGGCGTTGGCCTTCCGCGACCACGGCATCGGCTTCGAGCCTCGGTACGCCGCGCGCATCTTCACGCTGTTTCAGCGCCTGCACCCGCGCAACGCCTATGGGGGCACGGGCATCGGCCTGACCATTTGCAAGAAAATCGTGGACAACCACCACGGCTTCATCACCGCCGAAGGACAGCCCGGCAAGGGGGCCACGTTCACGGTGTACCTGCCCGAGGAGCAACCCGAAAAGGAAGTGCAATTCCCAGAAAAAATGGGCTAAAAATCGCTGGTTTTCAGAACCGTTCCCACCAAAAATGGTGTTCTCCGGGTGTCGTTTGAAAGGGCACCTCCATGAATGCACAAGACCGCAAACAGATTCAAAAACTCAAGTCCCAACTGAAGGAAGCCATCAGTTTTCTGGACCGCATCGAAAAAGAATCCCTGGCCGAAGCCCGCAAAAAAGCCGCCACCAAACGCCGGGAGTCGCCACTGTCGGAGCGGCCGCTGGCGCGGCAGTAAAAGCCAGAATTTTTCGGAACATGAAAAAGGCGTAAACCTCACGGTCTGCGCCTTTTTTCGTACCCGGGACGGGACTCGAACCCGTACAGGCCTTACGGCCCAAAGGATTTTAAGTCCTTCGTGTCTACCATTCCACCACCCGGGCACATACCCCAATTTTTGTCATTCCGACGTCAGGAGGAATCTCGTCGGGCCACCAAACACATGGACTGTCGAAAATCGGCTTACAGGCCAACGAGATTTCTCGTTCTTCGAAATGACAAAGCTGGGATGAACTTTCAACAAAAAAAGCCCCGAAGTTTTCGGAGCTTTTTCGAGCGAAAGACGGGGTTCGAACCCGCGACCTCGACCTTGGCAAGGTCGCGCTCTACCAGCTGAGCTACTTTCGCGTTGCCAATCGGTGGCGATTGGGAGTGCAAATGTAACGGCCTCCAACGACGTTTGTCAAGGCGTTTTCCGAAAAATTTTCAAAAAAATCGCGCGGCCCAGAGCAGCCCGAAAAATAGGTTCAGGCACAGCGAGCCTAAGGCGTTGAGTTTCATCGTCGAACGGAAGTCCGCGTTTCGGGCATCGCGGAAGGCCCGCAACTGCCACATCAGGAAGTACCCGACCACCGGCCCGAGGCAGGCCAGGTACAGCGCAAACTGCGGCAGGCCGAAGGCGGACTTGTGGTTCAAAAAAAAGAAAAACCCCACCGTCACCAGCCCGAACACGGCCCCCGTGAACAGAAACGTGCCCCGGATACCGAGCAACCGGCTCATGGTTAAATCGCCCCGGCGGGCGTCTTCGGCGTGCTGGTAAATCTGGGTCATGGGGTAAAAACCGAGCAGGTTGGCCGTGGCGAGCAAGGCCGGAAACAGGTGTTCCCGGCGGAGCAGGTCGGGGAGCGGCAGGGCGTCCACGGCCTGCAACACGGCCAGGTACGTGAACCCGCCCTGAAACACGCCGATGACCGCCCAACTCAGCACGGGGTATTTTTTCAGCCGGATTCGGTCGTGCGAATACGCCTTGGAAACCGCGCCGTACGCGAACATGGCCACCGCGAACGGCCAGCCCACGAGCATGAAGCTGAGCAAAACCGCCAGCCCGTCGAGCGCCCAGGCGAGGGTGTGGAGGCGTTCGTCCACGGGAGGCGGGTTTTCGAGGCCGCCGATGGGGCCTTCGTCGCGGTCGAAGTAGGAATTGTAGGCGTTGGAAGCGGGGTAAATCAAAAGGTGCAGAATCACGAACACCGCCACGGCCTTGCCCGCGTCGGGCCGTTGGCTCTGGCTGAGGGCGAACCAATACACGGGCATCAAAAACAGCGAGAAGGGCAGGCGCAGGTGAAGCAGCAAATCGCGGCTCAGGGTCAGGGGCATGAGGGAACTGGCAAACTTTTTTGACCGGAATCCGTAAATGTAGTTAAATCACCCTTCCATGCCCGGCAGTTACCTCAACGCCATCGGGACGGCGGTGCCCGAACACTGTTTTTCCCAATCCCAAATTGCCGAGTTCATGGCGTCGGCGCTGCGGTTCGACGAAGCCGACCGCCGACGGCTCCGGGCGCTCTACCGCAGCACGCACATCGACCAGCGCCACACGGTGCTTCCCGACTACGGGCGGCAGCCGAGGGACTTTGAATTTTACGCCAACACGCCCGATTTGGAGCCGTTCCCGACCGTGGCCCAGCGCATGGCCGTGTACCGGCGCGAGGCCCTGCCGCTGGCCGTGAAAGCCGCGAACGCCTGCCTGAGCGCCCGGCAAGCCGTGCCCGCCGGAGGCGACGAAGACGAACCGGAAGACGTGGATTTGGGCGAAATCACCCACCTCATCACCGTCAGTTGCACCGGCATGTACGCGCCGGGGCTGGACATTGACCTGGTCAACGCCCTCGGCCTGCCGACCACGGTGCAACGCACGGCCATCAATTTTATGGGATGTTACGGGGCCTTCAACGGGCTGAAAGCCGCCGATGCCCTCGTGCGGGCCTTCCCCGATGCCCGCGTGCTGGTGGTGTGCGTAGAACTGTGCACGATTCATTTTCAGAAACGGCGCGACGACGATTTTTTGCTTTCCAATGCCCTGTTCGCCGACGGGGCCGCCGCCGCGCTCGTCGAAAGCCGACCCAACGAGGCAGGGTCTTCGTTGGCCCTGCGGCAGTTTTTCTGCGACCTCTACCCCGACGGCGCTCCCGACATGGCCTGGCACGTGGCCGATTTTGGGTTTGAAATGACCCTGTCGAGCTACATCCCGAAGCTGGTCAGGCAGGGCATCGGCGCGCTCGTGGAGCGCCTGCTCGACCGGGCGGGCCTCGACCGCGAGGCCGTGAGCCTCTACGCCATGCACCCCGGTGGCAAGGCCATCCTCGAAGCCATCGAACAGGCCCTGAGCCTCACCCCCCACGACAACCGCCACGCCTACGCCGTGCTGCGCCGATATGGGAATCTTTCCTCGGCCACCGTGCTGTTCGTTCTTAAAAACCTGCTCGATGAACTAACCCCCGCCGACGCGGGCCGGAGCGTGCTCAGTTGCGCCTTCGGGCCGGGGTTGACGCTGGAATCGGCGGTGTTGGAAGTTGTGAACCGTGATTTAGAGGATTTTGAAGGATGAAAGGATTGAAGATTTCTTCTCATCCTTTCATCCTTCAAAATCCTCTAAATCACGGCGGCCGCCGCGCGGTTCATTCCCGCGCAATCGCATCCGCCACCCCATCCGGGTCGTTGCGGGCGGTGCCACGGGTGGGCAGGCGGTTCCCCCGAATCAGGAGCAGCCCGGCCACGTGCGGGGCGGCCATCGAGGTGCCGCTGAGGATGGCGTAACGGCCGTTGCGGTAGGTCGAGGGCACGCGCACGCCGTAGGCGGCTACGTCCACCACGTCGTTGCCGTAGTTGGAGAAACTCGCGAAGTTGTCGGTGCTGTCCACCGCCGTGACGGTGAACACGTTGGCGTGGTTGAGCCGGGCGGGGGAAAAGTCGCGGGCGGGTTTGCCTTCGTTGCCCGCCGCAATGGCGAACAGAATGCCCTTGTCGGCGGCGGCTTTGACTTCGCGTTCGAGGCTGGCCGAAATGCCGTCGCCGCCGAGGCTGAGGTTCACCACGTCGCCCGCTTTGCCGTTCTGCGCCACCCAGGCCACGGCCTGAATCGTGGCCGAAAGTTTCCCCTCGCCTTCCTGGTTGAGCACTTTCAGGGCCACGAGGTTGGCCCCCGACGCCACGCCGAGCAGGCCGGTGGTGTTGTTGAGCGCCCCGATGACGCCCGCCACGTGGGTGCCGTGCCCGTTCTGGTCGTCGGCGGAGGTGGTGCCGCTGACGAACGAGCGGCTGCGAATGGGGTCCACGCGGAGGTCGGGGTGGTCGAGGTCGATGCCCGTGTCGATGATCCAGGCGGTTTTTTGTGAAAAATTCAGCCCGTTTCCGTAGCCGGTTTTGCGCACGCTCCAGGTCAGGGTGCGGGCGTCGGCCACGTCCACGCAGCCGCACATCGACACGATGCGGTCGGGTTCGACGGCCAGCACGCGGGAATCGCGGCGGAGGCGGGCCGCCTGGGCATCGGTCAGGCGGGCCACGAGGCCCGGGGCGCTGCCCTCAAACCGGGCCTCGACTGCCGAAGCGGGCAGGGCGTACTCGGTCAGCACGGCGCTCACCGGGTCGGCCCGGCGGGCTGCCGCTCCGCCCGGCAATTCTTCGGTTTGCCGGAAGGTCACGATAAATTCACCGGGAATGACGACCCCGTTGTTGGGCGAAGCACTCACCAGGCAATCGACGGGCGTGGCGGGCGTCGTTTCGCCGCTCCGCTTGCAAGCTCCCGCCAGCGCCGCCAGCAGGACACCAACCAACACAACACGCTTCATGGAAAAAAGGCAGGTTTTGGAGAAACGTAAACGCGTGTTGCAAGCGGGAAATTGGGGTATTGATTGGCGGGTTAAAAACGGGTTTTGGGGGTGAAAAATTTCTCGTCGGTAAAAACTCTGCGCCTCCGCGCCTCTGCGTGAAGAAAGTGTCACGCAGAGGCGCGGAGGCGCAGAGAAAAAGCCGATTTACCCCTTCGGCACCTTCCACCCGTTGTGGTACTGGGCGGCGAGGTACTCGTTGGCGGTTTTGTCGGAAAAACGGCCCTTCGCCGCGTCCCAGTCGAGCTTGCGGCCGGAGCGGTAGGCGATGTTGCCGAGTTGGCAGACGATGGCCGTGTTGGCGGCGATTTCGATGTCGCAGTTGGGGCGTTTCCGCGAGCGGATGCAGTCGACGAAGTTGGCGGCGTGGTTGTCGAGGCCGTTGCCCACTTGAGCAGTGCGCGGCACGGCTTCGAGGCTGCTTTTTTTCTCGGGCTGCACTTCCCACCCGCCCCGGTCCACCACGAGCGTGCCCTCGTTGCCCACGAACGCCACGCCGTGCTCGCGGCCGTAGTCGCCCCCACCGATGCCCACGCCGTGCGCCCACACGAGCGAGAACTTGTCGAATTGGTAGAGCGCCTGCATGGTGTCGGGGGTTTCCATCCCACTGTCGGGGTAGCCGAAGCGCCCGCCCGCCGCGCTGACCGAAAGCGGTGCCGTGGCGTTCATGCCCGCCAGGGCCATGTCGATGAGATGCACGCCCCAGTCGGTCATCAGCCCGCCGCCGTAGTCCCAAAAGTGCCGCCAGGTGCCGTGGAAGCGGTTAGGGTTGAAAGGCCGCTTCGGGGCGGGGCCGAGCCAAAGGTCGTAATCCACCCCGGCGGGCGCGGGTGCATCGGGCAGGGAAGGCACTTCCTTGTACCAGTTGAAATACCCCCACACTTTCACCAGCCGCACGTTGCCCAGTTTTCCCGACTGGACAAATTTCAGCGCGTCCTGCCAGTGCTGGTGGCTGCGCTGCCATTGTCCCACCTGCACCACGCGGTTGTAGCGCCGGGCGGCGGCCAGCATCAGGCGGCATTCCTCGATGCTGTTGGCAAGGGGTTTTTCGCAGTACACGTCCTTGCCGGCTTCCATCGCGTAAATCGCGGGCAGGGCGTGCCAGTGGTCGGGCGTGCCGACGATGACCGCGTCGAGGTCTTTCGATTCGAGCATTTTGCGGAAATCGCCGTAGGTGGCCGGGCGTTTGCCGGTGAGTTGCTGCACCTCGGCGGCGCGTTTTTCGAGCACGCCCGAATCCACGTCGCAGAGGGCTGTGCAGGTCACGTTGGGCAGTTTGAGGTGGGCTTTCAAGTCGGCAAAGCCCATGCTGTTGACGCCGATGAGGCCGAAGCGTATCGCATCGGCGGCGGAGGTTCGGCGGGCGAACGCGGGCAGGGACGAAGCCGCCAGGCCGAGCGTGGCGGCGGTGGTTTTTTGGAGAAAATCGCGTCGGATCATGGTGTAGAGGCAAAGGGTGTCCCTTTTGTCAGGAATTTAAAACGAACGGCTTGTTGGCGTTTAAGTGCACGGTCACCCGGACCGTTCCGCTGCGTAACAAAACGAAAAAATGGTTAGCAAAAAAAACACGGACAAAACGAGGTAACTCGGTGCATCGCGGTCGACGAAACTGTAAGCGACAAAAAAAAGCGTGACGATGCCATTCGCGAGTTTACACAGCCCGAAAACGAGCGGGCGGGACTCTACGGCCTTCCACGCGGCCAGGTTGAGAAAACCAACAAACACCCCCATCAGGCCCATTCCGACGAACCACATGGTGCTGGGCTTGATGGTGTTGAAAAACACAGGCGTTAATGCGATGTGAAGAAGGCTAACGCTCAAAACCACATGGGTCATGAGTCGGTACATCGATTTGGTAGTCATCGGCGAGCATTCAATAACGCGTGGCACGTCTACCCGTTCCCCACCCAACTGATACCTCCGCCCAGAGCAGTTGCTTTACTGAAGCAACTCGCCTCTGATGAATTCTTTCACCCCAATTGCACCGGTCAGATCAAGCCTGATCTCGTGTTCCGCATTGGACACGGTCAGGTTGAAGGTGAAAAAAGGACAGCATTTTCGTTCGGCTTTTACAAAGTCGATCAGGTTGTCCAGCACGTCATCCCCACCGGGAAACCGGAACGCAAACCCGTTGTCGAGTTCGTTCCACCCGATGACGTGCTGCCTGGCGCTTTCCATAAGCGTGTTACGGCGTCCGGTTAACTCGGAATCAATCAGTTGACAACGGATTCCGTCTTCGCCGGGGTTGTCGCTCAACGTGAGGGCTGCTTCTTGGTTCATGTGCTTGTTGACGGGACACTCGTTAAACCGTACAGGTGCCGAAGAAGGGCCAAGTGCCGTGACGAAAACTGGACTGAACGCCAACCTCAACACCCATGAATTTTTCTGAAAGTTCTGAATCTTTCGGGAATTTCCGTGCCTCACCCTGCCAGTGCCTGCGCCAAATCCTCCCGTAAATCCTCCAAACGCTCCAACCCCACCGACACCCGCAGCAGGTGGTCGGGCGTGGGGCTTTCCGGACTTTCAACCGGCTTGCGGTGCTCCACCAGGCTTTCGACCCCGCCCAGGCTCGTGGCGCGGGTGAATAGCTTCAGCCGCCCGGCCACGGCGCGGGCCGCGTCGAACCCGCCCCGCACCGTGAACGACAGCAGCGCCCCGAAGCCTTCCGGCATCTGCCGCCGGGCCAGTTCGTGCCTGGCGTTACTTTCGAGTCCGGGGTAAAACACTTCCTCGACGTTGGACTGACTTTCGAGAAACCGCGCCAGTTCCAGCGCCGCGGCCGACTGCGCCCGCACCCGCAGGCCCAGCGTGCGCAGGCCACGGGCAGCCAGCCAGCAGTCGAAAGGCGAGGGCACGCCGCCGGTGAGCGACTGAATTTGCCGGAGCCGCTGGGCCAAGTCGCCGTTTTCGCGCAGCACCAGTGCCCCGCCGAGCAGGTCGGAGTGGCCGCCGATGAACTTGGTCGTGGAATGCATCACCACGTCGGCCCCCAACGCGAGCGGCTGTTGCAGCACGGGCGTGGCGGCGGTGTTGTCCACGGCGCAGACGGCCCCGGCCTCGTGGGCGATGCGGGCCAGCGCGGCCACGTCGGCCACGTGAAGTTGAGGGTTGGAGGGGGTTTCGACCCACAGCAACCGGGTGTTGGGGCGGATGGCGGCCTGCACGGCTTCGGGGTCGGTCAGGTCGGCGGTGCTGAGTTCGATTCCCCAGGCTCCGAACACCTCGCGCATGAGCACGAGCGTAGCCCAGTAGCCATCGACGCCCGCCAGCACGTGGTCGCCGGGGCGGAGGGTTTGGAGTAAGGCGGTGGTGGCCGCTTGCCCCGAAGCGAAGGCCAGCCCCACGGCCCCGCCTTCGAGGGCGGCGAGGGCGGTTTCGAGAACGCGGCGGTTGGGGTTGTCGGCGCGGGTGTAGCCGTACTCACCCATGAGATTCCCGTCGGGGTGGCGCTCGAAGGTAGTGCTCAGGTACAGCGGGGCAATCACGGCCCCGGCGTTGGCGTCGGGGAAGCGCGTGGCCTGGATGGCGAGGGTGTCGGGGTGCATCAGGGGTGATTGGTCGATTGGTAAATTGGTAAATTGGGTAATCGGTGCAGGAGGATGACACGTTTCGTAAAAACGAACTTTCCAAATTACCCATTTTACCAATTACCTTTACCAATTACCCAATCGCGAATCCCCCAGTTCCCGCCCCGTCATCAACTGCAAAAACTTCTTTTTTCCTTCGGCGAACTCATCACCGCGCTTCCGCCTTCGATGACGGGGTCACCCCCGAAGGAGGTGTTGGGCTGAGTCAGACTTTTCGGGGCCTTACCCACCGCAACAACGCGTAGCCAACGCTCATGGTCACGCAGGCCGGGCAAATGCCAAACCGAAAAAAGAACAAAACGATGCGCTTGTGAACCGGCAGATTGACCCTCACCAGTGGGCAACTTTTTCCGTCGCCTTCGTACTCCTGGATGCTCCAGATATTCATAAAGGGTTTGTGTTTGGTTGATTCACCCCTTGATGTTGCCGGATGCAGCGCAATCACCCGTATCGATAAAAAAATTACCGAAGACGGGTGATGCGGGTCAGTTCACCGGCATCAAGGGAAAAAACAGCGCAACCATGATCACGCAAACCCTTCCGAACCAAGCCGCGAACCGTCCCGCTACGCCTTTACTCCTGAAAATTCTCACCGGGCTGCTTTTCGTGTGGATGCTCGCCATTGGCATCTTCAAGCTGATCGGCACCCAGCCTGATTTGGTAGCTACCTTTCGGGCCATGCACTACCTGGGCATCATGCCTTTCGTCGGGGCGCTCGAAATTGCCGGGGGCACCGGCCTGCTGATTCCCCGCCTGCGCATCTGGGCCGCCCTGGGGTTGTTCTTGCTGTTCTTCGGTGGTCTGGCCTCGCACCTGGCTTCGGCGACGTACCTGCCGATGGCGCCTCTGTCGGTGGTGGCTATGCTGATGGCGGCCTGCGTGATTCGCTTCGACGGGCGGCTCCGCATCGGCTGATCCGCCGGTTGCCGTCAATTCCACGCGACGGGCCGACCACCCGGTTTGGCCCGTCGGCTTCCACATTCTATTTTCGCACCGCATGGCTATCCCTTCCGCCACCGACCTCCAGACCCTGGCACAACTTCGTCGGCGCGACGAAGCCGCCTACCAGCTTTTGTACCGGGCCTACTTTCCCATGATCGAGCGTCTGGTGGTGCGCAACAGCGGGACGCCCGACGACGCCCGCGATTTGTTTCAGGATACGCTGCTGGTGCTGGTTGGCCAACTTGACAACGAGGATTGGTCACTGACCGCTTCGCTCAAGACCTACCTGTACGCGGTGGCGCACCGGCAGTGGCTAGCCCGGCTTCGCCAGCAGGCCCGTACCGAGCGGGTGGACGGCGACCGACTGGCCGAACTGACGGTCTGCGACCCGCTTGAAACCGAAGAGCCGTCGGCGGCCCAGCGCCTGACACACTGGTTGAGTCGCATTACCATCCATTGTCAGAGGCTGTTGCGGGCACTATTTTTCGGGCAATCCAAACTCGCAACCACCCCGTACAAAAACGCAAACACGGCCCGCAATCAACGGTACAAGTGCCTGCAACAGGTCCGGAGCATCGCCGACGAGGACAAACTTGGTTGATCGCCTTACCCAATCAACCGCCCCGCCCCGTCATCAACTGCAAAAATTCGTCGCGTTTTTTCGGCGAAATCATCACCACGCTGTCGTCTTTCATCACGGCGTAGCCGCCGTCGGTTTTGATCATGCGCTTCACTTCAGCGAGGTTGACGAGGTGGGAGTTGTGGATGCGGAAAAACTGGCGCGGGGGCAGCAGGTTTTCGTACTCCTTCAGGTTTTTGCTGACCATGATTTTGCGCCCGTCTTTCAGAAAAAACGTGGTGTAGGCCCCCGCTGCTTCGAGGCGGATGATCTGGGCGAGGGGCACGAACTCCAGCCCGTCGAGGGTGGCGAGGGTGATGGTCTGGCGGTCGGGGTCGGAGTTGGCGAGGTTCTCCAGGAGGCGTTCGAGGGCGGCGTTGGGCTGGGGTTGCCGCCGCCGCTGGCGCACTTTTTCCACGGCCCCGCGCAGTTCGTCGATGTCGATGGGCTTCAACAGGTAATCCACCGCGCTGAACTTGATGGCCTGGAGGGCGTAGTGGTCGTAGGCCGTGGTGAACACGACGTCGAAGGCGCGGCTTTTCACGCCCTGCAACACGTCGAAGCCCGTGCCCGACTGCATTTCGATGTCGAGAAACACCAGGTCGGGGTGCAGCTCGTCGATGAGTCGGATGGCTTCGGGCACCGTTTCGGCGGCTCCGACCACGCGCACGCCTTCGCAGTAGCTGGTGACGAGCGTTTTCAGAAATTCCCGGCTGTGGAGTTCGTCTTCGACGATTAACGCGGTCATGGGTTTAGGGTTTAGGGTTCAGGGTTCAGCGTTTAGAGTTTAGAGTTGTTTCACGCTAAACCCTAAACCGGTAACGGTATCATAATCTCCACCCGCGTCCCGGCGGGTTTTCCGGCTTCGTCCCGCAAATCAATCGTCACGACGCTGACGGGTTCGGCTTGCCCGGCGTTGAGCAGGTGCAGGCGGGCGTCGGTCATGGCCGTACCCCGCGACACGTGCGACCGGGGGCTACGGGCTTTCAGTTCAGCGGCGGCGGCGCGCCCGATGCCGTTGTCGGCCACGACGCAGAGCAGGTGCGTGACCTGGTTCATGAGGTGGATGCTCAGGCGGCCCGGCCCGTCGGTTTTAGGGCGTAGGCCGTGCAGGATGGCGTTTTCGACGTAGGGCTGGAGCAGCATGGGCGGAATGTCGGTCGCGTAGGGGTCGAGGCCTTCGTCCACGTCGATTTCGTAGCGGAAGGCCCCATTGAAGCGCAGCCGTTCGAGGTCGAGGTAGTGGGTCAGAGCCTTCAATTCATCGGCGACGGTGACGGTTTCGTTCACCGAATTTTCGAGCACCTGGCGGATGAGTTTCGAGAATTTCGAGAGGTACTCCAGGGCTTCCTTCGGCTCGCGCTGCACGACGAAATGCTGGATTGAATTGAGGGCGTTGAAAATAAAATGCGGGTCCATCTGGGCTTTGAGCGCCTGGAGCCGCAGGGCTTGGTTGATGGTTTCGATGGCGTCTTTCTGCCGTTCGATTTCCTCAAACTGCCCGTGAAGCTGCTCGTTCTGCCGCCCAATCGTTGCGTTGCGGGTTTCGAGTTGGTGGAAAGTGGCTTCGAGTTCGCGCTCGGTGGCCCGGTTGAGGTTTTGCTGGTACACGAAGGCCGCCACGAACAGCACGAAACTCACCAGCGCGCTGGCGGTTTGGGCAGCGGCGTTGTCGAGGTCGGCGTCGAGGGGAACGGCCTCCAGGCGGGGAATGGCTTCCGTGACCGGGTCGTACAGCAGCAGCGACAGCAAGGCCCAGCCCACGCCCGCCGCCATCTTGCCGGGTTCGTTGACCTGAAACAGCAGCAGCGGGGCAATCACCACCGAGAGCAGGGCCATTTTCTGACTGACGGGCGGACCGTCCCCCGCCATGCCGGCCCCGAGCAAAATGAACACCGAAGGCGCAAACGACAGAATGAACCGCGAGGCGTCGTACCAGCACTGGGCGTTAAGCAGCAGCGGCGAGGTGTACACGAGGGCCGCCAGCAGGTAGAATGCGAACAGGAAGGGGACTTTGACGAACAGAAAACCCGCCAGCAGAATCACCACGCCCACCGTGGCGGCGATGCGGTTGCAGAGCACGATTTTCTTGCGCAAATCGAGCGGCAATTCCGGCTTCACGCCGAGGTACGAGAGGTCGCGCCAGAGGGAGGCGAGGTTCATGGATGAGGCTGGGTTGCGGGCCTGCCGCGCGCCCGTCAGCTAAAGCAGACGGACAGCGCGGCAGGCAACAGGCGAAAGCTACGAAATCAAGCGGTTGAAACCGCCAGTGGCAACCGCAGTTCCACCCGCGTTCCGGCGCTCTGCCCCCCGGCGTCGGTCAGGTCGGTGGTGCTCAGGGTGATGGGGGCGGTGCTTTCGGCGTTGAGCAGGCCGATGCGGTCTTTCACCAGCCGCTCGTGGGGCGTCAGGTCGGCGGTGGTTTTGCGTTGGCGCAGGCGGCGGGCCTGGTCGCGGCCCACGCCGTTGTCGATCACGGTCACCAGCAGGTCAGCGCCTTCGGTGGCGAAGCGCACGTCGAGGCGGCCTTCGCCGCCGGGCCGGTTGAGCAAACCGTGGTAGAGCGCGTTTTCGACGAACGGATGCACCAGCAGCGAGGGCATTTCGTGCTCCAGCGCCTCGGTTTCGGCCGTTACCTCAAACCGGAATTTGTGCGGAAACCGCGCCTGCTCCAGGGCCAGGTACTGCTCCAGCATCCGGCACTCGCGGGCCACCGACACCCGGCCCGCCGTAGCCCCGTCGAGCAAATCGCGCAGGAAGCGCGAAAAGGCCGCGATGTACCGCAGGGCCGCTTTTTTGTCGTCGAGCGTGACGAAATACTGAATGGCGTTGAGCGAATTGAAAATAAAATGCGGGTTCAATTGAGCCTGCAACACCTTCAGTTCGAGCCGACGGTTGGCCAGTTCGATGGCGGCTTTCTGGTCGAGAATCAGGCGGTTTTGCGCTTCAAGGGTTTGGTTGAAGCGCTGTTTGCTCCGAAAGCGACCGTACAGCGTCAGCGCGACGACGAGCGCCAGCACGGCCCCCAGCACGAGGAGGTTGCGGTAAATCTTCTCCTGCTGCACCCGCACCGCCGCGTCCACGAAGCGCTGGGTGACGATTTCTTTTTCCAGTTTCAGCAAACTCACGTCCGTTTCCGGCACGGCGCGGGCCAGTTCGTCCGTCACCAGTTCCGACATCCGGGGGCCGAGGTACTTGCGCATGAGGTCGTGGCTCAGTCGGCTGAAGTCCGGGCTGTTGAAAAACGCTTCGACCGGCTCCTGCCAGTCGCTGTGCAGCGGGTAAATCCCGGCGAAGCCCTCGCGGCGAGTGGTCAGCACGGGCTGGCGTTTTACCTTCATGCCTTTTTGCAGGGCCACGATGTAGAGCGAAAGCGGCAGGTAGCCGAAGGCGTTTTCCTGGCGCGAAATCCGGGCCAGGATGTCGTAGTCGTCGGGCAAAAACCGCATCGGTACCGGCCCGAGGCGCTGGCGGAGGGCGGTCACGTCGTCGGCCATCGTGGTGTTGCGCATGGTGAAGGCCTCGCCCCGGCGGAGTTGGAGCAGGGCTGCCGAATCGGTTTGCAGGTCGGGCGCACGGCTGTTGGTGACGAGCACGCTGAGGTCGGGCATGTAGGGCGGGGTGAAGCGCACCTGCCGCCGCCGTTCGTCGGTGATGGAAAAATACCCCCAGCCGAACACCCCCGCCTGCCGGGTGCGGGCCACGTAGGGCAGCAGTTCCTCGAACTTCGGTACTTCCACCCAATTCACCGTCAGGCGGACGCCGTAGCGGCGGCGCACCCAGGCGGCGAAGGCCTCCATCACCTCAACCTCCACGCCAACGAGCCGCCCGGTTTTATCCCGAAAAATGAACGGATCGACGCCGTTCCAGAGGGCCGTCACGGTGCCCTCGCCCCGCTGGCGGGCCTGCGCCCAGGCGTTGGCCCGGAGCAGGGGGGGTACGTCGGCGCGGGCGGTGGAGGCCAGCAGCAGCAAACCGAACGAGAGGGCGTACGCGTGTTTCATGCGGGAAAGGGTTGACGCCGAAAATTTCCCGAAAAAAGCCCGAAATCCCGCATTTGGCTTGACCGATGCGCCGAACCGCTTGACGGAAGCGGGCGGCGAATTGACGAACCGGTTGAGTCGTGGCCGCTTTTCGCCCACCTGGTAAACAAAAACGCCCCCGATGCTGGAAACCGGAGCCGTTTTTGACTCGCTGACAACCACCCGTCGGGGACGGGCCAGGGTGGGTTTAGTTTACAGACCGAGGAATAGGGAGTTAACTACGCCAAAGATTTTCGTTGCCAGTTGAAGTTAAGTTTTTTGCCTACTCCGCTACCCAGGCCTGTACCCCAAAGGGCCTGGATGAGTGGGGGTGCAGGCCCAGGATTACCAGGCCTTGTTGGTCAAATGGAAATGATTCGTCAATTTTCCGGTATGGAAACCAACCAAAATCGTCAGGGCCAGTCTGACGCACCTTTCCCGGAAGACTTTAGATACGACCCTGACCTGGCGAATCGTTACCCTGACGACCTGTTTGCCGAGAAACACGCCTGTGCCGCCGAGAATCTTAAAAAATTCGGGCTGCCCAGAGACTTGCCAAAAGGTGTGCCTTCTCCATCCATGCAGAAAAAATCAAGCAAGGGGAAGCCATTTTACACGGATCAGGTCTAACGCCAGTTGCCTGCAAGAACAGCAAACCCCGCCGTCCAGCCCCGCTGCGACGGCTTTTTTCTGCCCCGAAAGGCCTATCTTTGCGCCCTTCTGCCTTCATCGGCACCGTAACGCGCATGACTTCTGAATCCGGCATTTCCAAAACCTACCAACCCCAGGACGTGGAGGCCAAGTGGTACGCCTACTGGCTGAACCACAACCTGTTTGCCTCCCAGCCCAACCCAGAAAAAGAGCCGTACACCGTCGTGATGCCGCCGCCCAACGTGACCGGCGTGCTACACATGGGCCACATGCTCAACAACACCATCCAGGACATCCTCGTCCGGAAGGCGCGCATGGAAGGCAAGGAGGCACTCTGGGTACCCGGCACCGACCACGCCTCCATCGCCACCGAGGCGCGGGTCGTGGCGATGCTCAAGGATCAGGGCCTGAGCAAGCAGGAGGTGGGCCGGGAGAAGTTTCTCCAACACGCCTACGAGTGGAAGGAAAAGTACGGCGGCATCATCCTCGAACAACTCAAAAAACTCGGCGCTTCCTGCGACTGGAACCGTACGAGCTTCACGATGGACCCGGCCTACTACGAGGCCGTGATGGAAGTCTTCGTGCGGCTTTACGACAAGGGCCTCATCTACCGCGGCGTCCGGATGGTCAACTGGGACCCGCAGGGCAAAACGGCCCTGTCGGACGAGGAGGTGATTTTCAAGGAAGTTCAATCGAAACTCGTTTACATCAACTACCCCGTCGTGGGTGGTGAGGGGCACGTAACCATCGCGACGGTGCGCCCCGAAACCATCATGGCCGACACGGCCCTCTGCGTCCACCCCGACGACGAGCGGTATCGGCACCTCCACGGCAAGCGGGTCCGCATTCCGCTGATTGACCGCGAAATCCCCGTCATCACCGACGAGTACGTGACGATGGACTTCGGCACGGGCGCGCTCAAGGTCACGCCCGCGCACGATTTGAACGACTACACCCTCGGCCAGAAGCACCGCCTGCCCGTGGTGGACATTCTCAACGACGACGGCACGCTCAACGCCAACGCCCAGATTCTGGTCGGGCAAGACCGTTTTGCCGCCCGCAAGGCCATCATCACGCTGCTGGAGGAAGGCGGTTTTCTCGAAAAAGTCGAAGACTACAAATCGAACGTCGGAACGTCGGAGCGCACCGGCGCGGTCATCGAGCCGAAACTGTCGATGCAGTGGTGGCTGAAAATGGAAGACCTCGCCCGGCCCGCGCTCGAAGCCGTGGAATCTGACGAGGTGCGGTTGATTCCGGCCAAATTCAAGAATACCTACCGGGTGTGGATGGAGAACATCCGCGACTGGTGCATCAGCCGCCAGCTTTGGTGGGGGCAGCAGATTCCGGCGTTTTACCTTAAAGACGGGACGATTATCGTCGCGAAAAACAAGCGTGAAGCCCTGCGGAAAGCCCAACGTGAGTACCAGCTATTCGCTCTCACCGAGCAGGACCTGGAGCAGGACCCCGACGTGCTTGACACCTGGTTTTCGTCCTGGCTGTGGCCGTTTCAAGTCTTCGACGGCATTCAGAAACCCGACAGCCCGGATCTGAAGTTTTATTACCCGACCAGCGACCTCGTCACCGGGCCGGACATCCTGTTTTTCTGGGTGGCCCGCATGACCATGGCCGGGTACGAATTCCAGGGCCAGCGGCCGTTCAGCAACGTGTACCTGACGGGCATTGTCCGCGACGCGAAGGGCCGGAAAATGTCGAAATCGCTAGGTAATTCCCCTGACGCGCTGGAACTCATCGAACGCTTCGGAGCCGACGGCGTGCGCACGGGCCTGCTCTTCAGCGCTCCGGCGGGCAACGACCTGCTCTTCGACGAAAAACTCTGCGAGCAGGGCCGGAATTTTTGCAACAAAGTCTGGAATGCGTTTCGGCTAATCGCCGGGTGGCAAACCGACAACCAGCAACCAACAACCGGCAACCAGTACGCCGTGCAATGGTTCGAGTCAAAACTATCCGTTACCGTCGCCGACGTGCTCGACCATTTCTCGAAATTCCGCATCTCCGACGCGCTCCACGCCGCCTACAAGCTGATTTGGGACGACTTCTGCTCCCAGTACCTCGAAATCATCAAACCCGAGTACGGCAAGCCCATCGACAGGGGAACTTACGAGGCGACGCTGGGCCTCTTCGAGAAGTTGATGGCTTTGATGCACCCGTTCATGCCCTTCATCACCGAAGAAATCTGGCAGAACCTGCGCGAACGCCTGGAAGGCGAAAGCCTCTGCCGGGCTGCGTACCCCACCGCCGGAACCGTGGACGCCGAACTGCTGGCCGACTTTGAATTGCTTTTCGAGGTCGTCAAAAAAGTGCGAGATCTGCGAAGCGGCAAGGGAATTTCCCCGAAAGAAACCCTGCCGCTTTCGGTGAAAACTGACACCCCCGACCGCCTGCTGCGCCTCGACGGCATCCTCCGCAAACTCGCCAACATGGGCGGCCTGCAAGTCGTCACTGACGACGTGCCCGGCGCGACGGCCTTCGTGGTGAAAACCGCCAAGTTTTTCGTCGAAACCGGCGAGGAACTCGACGTGGTGGCCGAAACCGAGCGGCTGACGAAAGACCTGGACTACCAGCGCGGTTTCAAGGCTTCGGTCGAAATGAAACTGAGCAACGAACGCTTCGTGCAAAACGCCAAGCCCGAACTCGTCGAGCGCGAACGCCAGAAACTCGCCGACGCTGAGGCCAAAATCAAAGCGCTTGAAGAAGCGTTGGAAGGCTTGAAAAACCAGCAGGAAGCATGAAAATTCTGAACTTGCTGCTGGTCGGCTTGGCGCTGAGTTTCAACGCCCTCGCCCAGGACATGTACCTCGAATACAAAATCAGCGGACCAGCCAGCGGCACGAGCAAGATGTACACCTCGGCGGCGGGGATGCGCGTGGAGGCCGACATGACGGTACCGCAGATGGGTGCCGTGAAAAACGTGACCCTCGTACGTGCCGACCGCCCCAACGTGATGGTCACCTACACCGACAGGGCCAAAACGTACCAGGAAATCGACACGAAATCGGCGGGCGTCGAAACGGTGAAGTACGACGTGAAGGTCGTCGGCAAGGAGCGCGTGGGGGCCTACAACGCCACCCGAACCACCCTGAGCGCCAACGGCAAACCGGCGATGGACGTGTGGACCACCCGCGACCTGCCCGGTTACGAAAACCTGATGAAGCTGACCAAAGCCCTCGGTTCGATGGGTTCGGAAAACCTCTACCGCCAACTCGAAGCCAGCGGCGCGGGCGGCATGATGGTGAAAATGAAGCCCGCCAGCGGCAACGGCATGATGATGGAACTGATCAAAGCCGAGCGCCGCGCGAACCCCGCGAGCCTGTTCGCCGTCCCGGCGGGCTACACGAAAAGCAGCTTTGACCCGGCCAAACTCCAGAACATGTCCCCCGCCGAGCGCCAGAAGGCCGTGCAGGAAATGATGAAGCAATACGGCGGCAAGCCGCAGAAACCGTGAATGAGTTTAGGGTTTAGGGTTCAGGGTTTAAAGTGAAAAAACAACCGCGCGGCGGCCGCTCTAAACCCTGAACCCTGAACTCTAAACCCTAAACCCAACAAAATGTCCTGGTTTACCCGCAAAGACAAAGGCATCCAGACCCCCACCGAGGCCAAACGCGAAGCCCCCGACGGGCTTTGGTACCAGTGCCCTGAGTGCAAGACCATCACGCACACCCGCGAACACCGCAACCTGGCCTGGACCTGCCCCAAGTGCAACTACCACGAAAAAATCGGCTCGGCGGAGTATTTCTCGCTGCTGTTCGATGAAAACGGGTTCATCGAACTCAACGCCAACCTGACCTCCGGCGACCCGCTGCATTTCGTCGATACCAAAAAATACCCCGACCGCATCCGGGCTACGGAGAAGAAAACGGGTTTGAAAGACGCCGTCCGCACGGCCTACGGACCGATGAACGGCCGCGAGGTGGTGGTGGCCTGCATGGATTTTGCCTTCATCGGCGGCTCGATGGGGTCGGTGGTGGGCGAGAAAATCGCCCGGGCCATCGACCACGCCCTGGCGCGCCGGATGCCGCTGCTGGTGATTTCCCGCTCCGGCGGGGCGCGGATGATGGAAGCCGGGTTTTCGCTGATGCAAATGGCCAAAACCTCGGCCAAACTCGCCCTGCTCGATGAAGCCAAAATACCCTACGTCTCGCTCCTGACTGACCCGACCACCGGCGGCGTGACGGCGTCCTACGCCATGCTGGGTGATTTCAACATCGCCGAACCCGGCGCGCTCATCGGCTTCGCCGGGCCACGGGTGATTCGGGAAACGATTGGGAAAGATTTGCCGAAGGGCTTCCAGAGCGCCGAATTCGTGCTCGAACACGGCTTCCTCGATTTCATCGTGGACCGGAAGGAATTGAAGAACCGACTGACGGTGCTGTTGGGGATGCTGGAATGAGTTTGTAGTTTGAAGTTCGTAGTTTGTAGTTCTGCTTCATCAACTACAAACTACGAACTTGATGTGCGACACTAAGTTAGGGTAGTCTACTTCCTTCAAAAAGTGCTGTTTTTATCATTGAAGACGTCCGTTGAAGACGTCGCATTCTGAAGCCAACCGTGGATTTCGCCTGAATCAGTGCAAATCAGAGGGTACCCTAACTTAGTGTCGCACATCAAACTTCAAACTACAAACTTATCTCCTAAATACCTTCCTCACCAACCACAGCACCAGCCCGACGACGAGCACCAGCACGATGATGCCGGTCCAGGCCCCGGCCTCGAAAATGTCGCCGACGAGTTCGCAGCTACTCAGCGTCAACGTGAGGGCGGCGAGGAGGAACAAAAAGTAGGTTTTCATGGAAAAATTGGAGAGGGTGAAACGTTGCTTTTTAACCTCAAAATCTCGCACCACCTTCGGCCCCGCCCCCGGCGGGGCTTTTGTTTTGGGTGCCAGGGCGGTTAGTTTTGCGGGAATTGCCTGTCTGAACCGCGATTGGCCTGGATTTCAGGATGAAGAGGATGGCTAACAACGGGATTTGAAATCCTGCTCATCCTAAAATCCAGGCCAATCGCGGTTCAGACAATCTTCCCATGAGCCTGATTCTCTTCGACGACCCCGCCCGGCGCACCGCCCTGCTGCCGCTGACCTTCACCCGCCCCGTGGCCGACCTTCGCGTGGGCATCCGCACCGTGGCCGAAAAATGGGCCGATTGGCTGGGCACGGAGCCGTCGTTCCTGACCGAGCCGTACCTCCAGGCGAAATTTCCTGCGTCGTCCAAACCAAGAGTGCTGTACGTCAACGGAGCCGCGTTGCCCACGGCGGAACTCGTCGCCCAGGTGCGGGGGCTGGGGGTGGGAGGAGGGCTTTTTTCGGGAAATGACCTGCTTGCGGTGTGCTCAGCCGAACCGCTGGCCTATGGGTTTTCCGCCGAAAATTTCCGGCGCGTCGAAACTGAAACCCCACCCGTGCTGCTGGGGGGCCTGACCGACATCTTCAAATTGAACGGCTCCCAAATCGCCGCCGACTTCGAGCGCCTCACGGCGGGGCGCACGTCCCAACCGATTGCCGACCGCTTCACCGCCGTTTACAACGAAGCGCAAATTTTTGTCGAAGAAGGGACCGACATCAAAGCCGCCTCGCTCAACGCCACGGGCGGGCCGATTTACATCGGGCGCGGGGCGAAGGTGATGGAGGGCGCGCTGGTGCAGGGGCCGTTTGCCCTCGGCGAAGGGTCCATCGTCCACCTCGGCGGCAAAATGCGGCCCAACACCACCGTGGGGCCGTTTTGCAAAGTCGGGGGCGAAATCGGCACGTCGGTGATTTGGGGGTTTTCCAACAAAGGCCACGAGGGGTTCATGGGCAATTCGGTGGTCGGGGCCTGGTGCAACTGGGGGGCCGACACGAACAATTCCAACCTCAAAAATGACCTCACGACCGTCAAACTCCACCACTACGGCACCGGCCAACTCGAAGACACGGGCGAGCTGTTCGTGGGCCTGATGATGGGCGACTTCAGCAAGGCGGGCATCAACACGATGTTCAACACGGGCACGGTCTGCGGGGTGAGCGTCAACGTGTTCGGGGCGGGTTTTCCGCCCAAGCACCTGCCGTCGTTTTCCTGGGGCGGGAGCGAGGGCCTGACGGTGTACCGCCTGGAAAAAGCCCTCGCCGTGGCCCGCGAGACGGTCAGCCGCCGGGGGATTGAGTTCGGCGAGGCGGACGAAGCGGTGTTCCGGGAAATCTTCCGGCGGACGCACGGGGGCTGATTTTTGGTTAATTTTGGGAAAAAGACGGAACGCCATGCACGCTACGTACCACCTTGAACCCGAGGAACTGAACGGAGATTTTCTCGAAGCCCTTAAAACGTTGTTCAAAAACCAGCGCCTCACCGTGACCGTCCATGCTGAACCCGCCGTGGACGAAACTGACCGCATTCTGGTCAATCCGGCGATGAAACAAATGCTGGAACGGCGGCTGGCGAATGTGGAGAAGGGGTTGGTGACGGAGGTTTCGATGTGATGACGCTGAAGAAATTTTTTCTTTGAATCGCAATGGTAGAATTTATCGGCGAAATCCTGTTATTTCTGTTCGTTGACTGCCTCATAAACGGAGTTGCAGGTACGTTGCGCTGGATGATTTTCAGTCAAAAACAGAAGAAATCTTGGTCGGCTTACCGGGAAGAAACGGACGTGAATCGTCCCGTTTTCTTTGGTCTTCTCATGCTGGTCATCGTGTTGATTCTGGTGTTTTGAAACCAGCAACCAACAACCCGCAACCGACAACTTAACTCCCGTGCTCTTCCGCGACATCCCCGGCCTCGACGCCCTCAAACATACGCTGATGCAGTCGGTGCGGCAGCGGCACGTGGCCCACGCGCAGTTCTTCCACGGCGGGCCGGGCAGCGGCAACCTGGCCCTGGCGCTGGCCTTCGCGACCTACCTCAACTGCGAAGACCCGGATGAAAACGACGCCTGCGGGCGCTGCGCTTCCTGCCACAAACTCCGCAAGCTGGCCCACCCCGACGTGCATTTCGTGTACCCGGTGGCCTCCACGAAAGCCATCAAGGAAACCGAAAGCGACGCCTTCCTGCCGCTCTGGCGGAAATTCGTCGAGACCCAGCCCTACGGTTCGCTCTCCGACTGGCTCACGCACATCGGGGCCGACAACAAGCAGGGCAACATTTCGGCGGAAGAAGCCCGGAACGTGATTAAAAAACTGGCGCTGAAAGCCTACGAAGGGCCGTACAAAATCATGCTGCTCTGGCAGCCGGAGGCCCTCAACGTGTACTCGGCCAACGCGCTGCTGAAAATTCTGGAAGAACCGCCCGACCAGACGGTGTTCCTGCTCGTCGGGTCGCAGGCGGACCGAATTCTGCCCACGATTCTCTCGCGCACGCAGCGGGTGGCCGTGCCCGCTTTTTCCGACGAGGAAATCACCCGGTTTTTGACCGAGAAAAAAGGCACTCCCGCCGAGCGCGCCCGGCAGGTGGCCTACCTCGCCGAGGGCGATTTGCAGTACGCCCAAACGCTGGCCGAAGGCGGCGAAAGCGACCGCCACGCCTGGTTTGCCGACTGGATGCGGATGTGTTACAAAACCGACGTGCTCAAACTGGTGCCCCTGGCCGATAAGTTCGACGCGCTGCCGAAGGAAGAACAGAAAGGCACGATGGAGTACGGCCTGAGCCTGTTCCGCGACGTGTTTCTGAGCCAAAACGGCGGGGAAACGTTGGTGCGATTGGAAGGCGGAGAACGTACCTTTGTGCAAAATTTCGCCAAAGCCATCCCGCCCGAACGGATTGAACCCATCGTGAGCGAACTCACCCTGGCCCACTACCACCTGGAGCGCAACGTGCGGGCGAAGATGATTTTCCTCGACCTGTCGCTGACGCTGGCGCGGTTGTTCAAACAGTAAAAACCATTGTGGGGCGGGTTGATAATCCGCCCGTGTGCGTAACCTGACCCCGACGGGCGGGTTATCAACCCGCCCCACAACAGCAAGAATGCACATCACCATCGGAACCCGCAGTTCAAAACTCGCCCTCTGGCAGGCCGAGTACGTGCAGCGTCGGCTCGAAAGCGAGGGCGTCACGACCGAACTGATTCCCATTGAAACGAAGGGCGACAAAGTGCTCGACCGCTCCCTGGCCAAAATCGGCAGCAAGGGCGTGTTCACCCAGGAACTCGAAGACGGCCTCCGCGACGGCACGATGGACATCGCCGTCCACAGCGCGAAGGATTTGCAATCGGAAATCGCCGAGGATTTGGTACTGCTGGCCTTCAGCGAGCGCGAACCCGTCAACGATGTGCTCATCGCCCGCCGCCCGCTTTCGCTGCAAAGCGGCGAGCGCTTCGTGGTGGGCACCTCGTCCACCCGGCGGAAGGCCTTGCTGCGGCACTTTTTCCCGCACATCCGCACCGTCGAGATGCGGGGCAATTTGCAAACCCGCCTCCGCAAACTCGACGAAGGGCAATGCGACGCCCTGCTGCTGGCCTACGCGGGCGTGCACCGCATGGGCTACGACGACCTCATCGTGGACCTGCTCCCCGAAGAACCCTTCGTGCCCGCCGTGGGTCAGGGGAGCATCGCCGTCGAGTGCGCCCGTTCGCTGGACGAAGCCAAGAAAACGTACATCCGCCAGCGTGTCAACCACGCCCCCACCGAAGCCTGCCTGCGGGCCGAGCGGGCGTTTCTACGGCGGCTCCAGGGCGGGTGCAGCATCCCGGTATTCGGCCTGGCGACCATCAACGACGAGTACATTCGCCTGACCGGCGGCCTCATCAGCCTCGACGGCGACCACCTGCTGAGCGAGTTCGTCGTCGGTAATGCCGCCCACGCCGAAGGCATGGGCACGGCCCTGGCTGAGGAAATCCTCGCCCTCGGCGGCGCACAACTTCTATCAGAAATCCGGAATCAGTTGGCATGAACGAGTTTTTCAGAAAGACCTTGAAGATCGCCTTGCTCACCCAATTTTCTCCGCTCGCAATGACCTGGGGATTAGGGCTTTGTTTTTTTGTTTTTGCTGGAAATCCTGCCTTCGCCCAGAAAAAAAAGGGCCGCGACTACCTCGTCACCGTTTCGACCCGTTTCGGCGACATGAAGCTGGTGCTCTTCGACCAGACCCCGAAGCACAAGCAGAATTTTCTGAACCTGACGACCAAGAAGTTTTACAACGACCTGCTGTTTCACCGGGTCATCGACGGGTTCATGATTCAGGGCGGCGACCCCAACTCGAAGGGCGCGCCCGACAACGTGCAGCTCGGCAACGGCGACGTGGGTTACCGCGTGCCCGCCGAATTCCGCCCCGAATTGTTCCACCGCAAGGGTGCCCTGGCCGCGGCCCGCGACAACAACCCCGAAAAAGCCTCCAGTGGCTGCCAGTTTTACATCGTGCAGGGAAAAATCTACAACGAGTCCGACCTCGAACGGCAGATGGCCCGCAGCGGCCGCGCGCTCACCGACGCCCAAAAACAAGTTTACAAAACCGTCGGCGGCAGCCCGCACCTCGACGGGGGTTACACCGTCTTCGGCCAGACCATCGCGGGCCTGGCCGTCATCGACAGCATCGCCAAGCAACCCCGCAACGCCTACGACCGCCCCCTCCGCGACGTGACCATGCGCGTCACCGCCGAGCGGATGCGGAAAAAGAAAATTACCCGGCAGTACGGGTACACGTTTGAGTAAAATTCAGGGAGAATGTTCAATGCTCAATGTTCAATTTTCAATGTTCAATGACTGCGGTTCAGCTCATTGAGTGTTGAAAATTGAACATTGAGCATTGAACATTGAACATTCTTCTGCCTTCATGCCCAAATCCCTCCTCCTTACCGGCTCCAACGGCCTGCTGGGCCAGAAGCTGGTCGCGCTGCTGCGGGGCCGCGATGACTTGCGCCTCGTGGCCACGGCCCGCGGGGCCAACCGCCTGCCCTTCACCGACGGGTACGAGTACCGCGAAATGGACATCACCGACCCCAACGCCGTGGCCCGCGTGATGGACGAAATCCGTCCCCAGGCCGTCATCCACGCCGCCGCCATGACCAACGTGGACCAGTGCGAGTTCGAGAAGGAACTTTGCTGGAAAATGAATGTGCTCGCCACGGAGTACATCGTGACGGCTTGCGAACGGCACGGCAGTTTTCTCTGCCACGTCTCGACCGACTTTATTTTCGACGGCACCGCCGGGCCGTACGCCGAGGACGCCACGCCCAGCCCGCTGAGTTTTTACGGCTGGAGCAAGTACGCCGCCGAGGAAGTAGTGCGGCGCTCGGCCCTCCGCTGGGGCATCGCCCGCACGGTGCTCGTGTACGGCATTGCCTACGACATGAGCCGGAGCAACCTCATTTTGTGGGTGAAAAAATCGCTGGAGGAAGGCAAAACCATCAAAGTCGTCACCGACCAGTTCCGTAGCCCGACGCTTGCCGAGGATTTGGCCATGGGCTGCTGGCTCATCGCCGACCAGGAAGCCGGGGGCGTGTTCAACATTTCGGGCAAGGATTTTTTGACGCCCTACGAAATGGCCCTCAAAACCGCCGATTTTTTTGGCCTCGACAAAACCCTCATCACGCAGGCCGATTCGAGCACCTTCACGCAGCCCGCCAAACGCCCGCCCCGCACGGGTTTCGTGCTCGACAAGGCCAGCCGGGTACTGGGCTACGCCCCGCATTCGTTTGAGGAAGGCATCGCGTTGCTGGCGAAGCAGTCGGCGGTGGTTAGCCGGTAGGTTTGGTGATGAACTGAATTCAGGTTGGACATCGTAGGGGCAACCCTTGCGGTTGCCCGGCAGCGGTTACAAACCCAGACGCCACGGGCAACCACAAGGGTTGCCCCTACGATTTTGAGATTTTAGCATGAAAAAAACACTGCTTATTGCCCTCTGCCCCCTGCTCCTCGCCCCCCGCGCCTGGGCGCAGGCCGTCACGTACCACCCCTGGGACAACGTGCTGGCCGTGGCCAGCAACCCGCAGCGGGTGGTGTGGGGCGAGGCGCGGTTTCAGATGAATTCGCTTTTCGCCGCCCTCGACACCGAACTGGCCCCGATGGTCAATTTCCGGCGCTCGCCCCAGTCGCAGTTTTACGCGGGCGGCGGCGTGGCGTTCGGCTTCGTTTCGCATTTCGTCGACAACGCGCCGTTGCTGAAGGGCTACTTCCTGAGCGTCGGTACGCGGATCCACCCGCTCGTGCAGGTGCCGCAGGTGGGCGTGGCGTTCGAGATTTCTCCCTACACCGCCGAAGATTTCCGTTCGGGCCGGTTCCGGGCCTGGCTGGGCGTGACCTGGCAGTTTGGGCGGAAAATTCCTACAAAAGCGCAGAGAGCAGAGTGATGAGAGCAGAGATTTTCAGGTCATCTCTGCTCTCATCACTCTGCTCTCTGCGCTGAACCTGCCTACTGCTTCGCCATCTGCTCGGCCTTATCGAAGTAGCGCAGGGCCTGCTGGTAGGTGGGGTCGTAGGTGGCCATAATGCGGTAGAATTCGTTGCGCAGGCCCACGTTGCCGCTTTTTTTCTCGAAAATCTGCCGGGCCACCAGCGCCTTGATTTGCGTCTGAATGAAGGTTTTCGACCGCTTGAAATCCTTCTCCACGAAGGGCACTCCTTCCGACGCCGCCATCCGAACGAAATCGTTCAGCATGGCCTCGCTCACGGTGAACGTGTCGAAATACTGCTGGAAACTCAGCTTGCTCAGGGCCTTCTGGTTGTCTTCGGCGTAGTTGATGGCGTACTCGGGCACGAGGCTCTTGCTGGCCAAATCGCGGAGGTACTTCGTGATGTAACTCGTGTCGGCGGGAATGAACACGTCGGGCACAATGCCGCCGCCGCCGTACACCAGCCGCCCGGCTACGGTTTTGTATTTACGGGTGGTGTCGTACTTGATGCTGTCGGCGTGGAAGAGTTCGCCGCTTTTGAAGCGCAGTTCGTCGTCCTTGTCGTAGATGCTGTACGGTTTCTGGATGCTCCGGCCGCTGGGAGTGTAGTAGCGCGAGATGGTCAGGCGGAGTTCGGAGCCGTCGGAAAGCGATACCGGCGACTGCACCAAGCCCTTGCCAAACGAGCGACGGCCCACGATGAGCGCCCGGTCGTTGTCTTGCAGCGCCCCGGCCACGATTTCCGAGGCCGACGCCGAGTTGTCGTCGATGAGCACCATCACGGGGCCTTTTTCAAAAAGTCCTTCCCGCTTGGCGAAGGTGCGCTCGTCGTACTGGTTGTTTTTGCCGTCGGTGTACACGATGAGCCGGTTGCCGCCGAGCAGTTCGTCCACGATGTTGGTCGCCCGGTCTTTGTAGCCGCCGCCGTTGCCGCGCAGGTCGAGCATGAGCTGCTGCATGCCCTGTTTTTTGAGCGACGCGAGCGCGTTGCGGAACTCGGCGTAGGTGCTTTCGGCGAAACTGTTGATTTTGATGTAGCCCGTTTTGTCGTCGATCATGTACACCGCCGGGACGGAGTACGAGGTAATCCGGTTGCGATTGAGCGTGAACGTCAGCGGGTCTTTAGCGCCCCGTCGCTGGATTTCGAGCACCACCTGCGAACCGCGCGGGCCGCGGAGTTTGCCGAAAATGAGTTTGTTGTTCAGGTCAGGCCCGGTGAGTGGCGTACCGTCGGCTTTCAGGATTTTGTCGCCGGCCCGGATGCCCGCCGTTTCCGACGGCCCGCCGGGCATGGTGTTGAGCACGTACACGGTGTCCTTGAAAATGTTGAACTCCACGCCGATGCCGTCGAAACCGGCCTCCAACTGCGAGCGGGAAAAAGCGACTTCCGCCGAGGGAATGTAGCTGGAGTGCGGGTCGAGTTTTTCGAGCATTTTCTTAATCGAAAAATCCACCAGCGAATCGGTGTCCACCGAATCGACGTAGCTCTGGTCGATCATCGAGAGGATTTCGCGGTACTTGACGTAGTTTTTCAGAATGTCGCCGGTGTTTTTGGAGCCGCCGCCGAAAAACGTCGCGCCGAGCAGCATGCCCGCCGCGAGCGTCAGCCCCAGCAGCATCGGCAGGCGCACTGTGGCGGGGCTGTTTTGAATGGGATTCTCCTGCACAGTTCGTGAATGGTTAAAGGTTTTTGGAAATTGGATGCTGGATGAAATTCAAGATGCTGGATAAAAGGCAAGATGCTGGTTTAAAGATGACATTAACTCAAGTTGTGCGGGATGGAAAAAGCCGACCATTGACCCGAAAGGCGCGTTTCAGCCCACGGTTGAAACCGTGGGAACTGGGGAAATCAGCGTGTTTTTCAACGGTTTCAACCGTTTTCGTGCCGACTGCTGCCCGCCGCCCCGGTACCACACAACTTGGGTTGACTTTATCCAATATCCAGCATCTTGAATTTCATCCCTGTTTTCATCCCGCATCCTTCCCCGACGAAGATACCAAAAAAGCCCGCAAACCGACGTTGAAGCCGTATCTTTGGGGTTCATTTTTTGACGAACGGCACCGTGGCCCGACTCATCGCCATCGATTACGGCACCAAACGCGTCGGCCTGGCTGCCACCGACCCGCTGCAACTCATCGCCTCGGCGCTGGACACGGTCCACGCGAAAGATGTACTCGGCTTCCTGAAAACGTACGCGCAACGCGAAGAAATTGAGGCCTTCGTGGTCGGAATGCCCAGCCGCCTCGACGGCACGGCGACCGACGCCACGCCGCACGTGCGGGGGTTCATCAAAAGTTTGAAAAAAGCCTTTCCCGGCACGCCCGTGCACGAGCACGACGAGCGCTTCACCTCGGTGCTGGCCCAGCGGGCCATGCTAGCGGGCGGGATGAGCAAAAAAGACCGCCGCGACAAAGCCAATGTGGACAAGATTTCGGCCACGATTTTGTTGCAGTCGTTTATGGAAACAAGGAAATAGTTTTGAGTTTGAAGTTTGAAGTTGATGTGCGACACTAAGTTAGGGTAGTCTACTTCCTTCAAAAAGTGCTGTTTTTATCATTGAAGACGTCCGTTGAAGACGTCGCATTCTGAAGCCAACCGTGGATTTCGCCTGAATCAGTGCAAATCAGAGGGTACCCTAACTTAGTGTCGCACATCAAAGTTCAGAGTTGAACAACTTCAAACTTCAAACTTCAAACTTCAAACTAACAACTGAAGTGATTTACCCCATTGTCGCCTACGGCGATCCGATTTTGCGGAAGGAAGCCCAGCCCATCGAGCCGACTACGCCGATGGACTTGAAAAAACTCACCGACGATATGTTCGAGACGATGTACGCCTCGGCGGGCGTTGGGCTGGCAGCCCCGCAGATTGGCCTCGGTATCCGGTTGTTCGTCGTGGACGGCACGCCGCTCCAGGCCGAAGACGAAACCAGCGAGGAGTTCGACCCCAGCCTCGTCGGTTTCAAGAAAGTTTTCCTGAACCCCGAAATCCTCGACGAAGACGGCGACGAGTGGGCCTACGAAGAAGGTTGCCTGTCCATCCCCGGCATCCGCGCCGACGTGTACCGCCCAGAAACCGTCACCATCCGCTACCAGGATTTGGACTGGGCCGAGCACACCGCTACGTTCGACGGCATGGCGGCCCGCATCATCCAGCACGAGTACGACCACCTCGAAGGCATCCTCTTCACCGACCACCTCGGTCCGCTCAAAAAGCGCATGCTCAAAAACAAACTCGCCAGCATCACCAAAGGCGACGTGAAGGTGGACTACCGAATGAAATTCCCGAAGTAGTACACAGTACACAGTTTACAGTTCACAGAGAAAGACAATCTGCATTTTCTGTGAACTGTAAACTGTGTACTGCCAACTCAAAACCGCGGCCCGGTGAAGAACCCGCCGAATTTCAGCACCAGCGGACTGCGGTAGAACGAGCGCGGATCGTCGGCGCTGGGGTTGTAGAGGGCGGTGATTTGAAAACCGCCGAGGTTGACCCCGCCGCCGATGAGGAACGAGGGTTTGAAGTTTGATTCAAAATTCAGCCCCCAGTACTGTTCCACTTCGGCCTGAGCATAAATGACCCGCAGTTGTTCGGGCAAAAAAGCCAATTGCTGGCGCACGAAGGGGTTAAGGCTGATGACACTCGACCGCTGCCGAACGCCCCCACCAAAATTGATGCTTTGGTAGATAAAATTGGCCCCCAGCGCCACGATGGTGCTCGTGGTGGCCTGGTAGCCGAGCATCGGGTTGATGCCGATGCGGGTCGGATTGCCCAGTTGCAGGCCCGTCAGGCCGCCGCCCAGCAGCAGCCGCTCCTTAAATTTCATGTACTTCAGCGGGTTTTCTTCCCGCACCAGCGGGTCCACATCGCCCGAATCCGACGGGGCCTGGCGGATAACGATGGGCTGGTCGTCGGTGGGGCGGCGGGGTTGATCGGGGTACTGGGCGTGGGCGGAAAAATGGAGTCCGGTCAGCAGGCTGGCGAAAAGCAGAAATCGCATGGTTGGGTTCCGAAATGTGTCGTGAAGGTAGTTGCAAAATGCCCGTTTTCGGGACTTTAGAAAAACGTTCGGGCGGGCACCGACGGTATGTTCAATGTTCAACGGGTTTAAGTTTTCGGAAAAACAAAGACAACACCGCCGCCACGCCTAACGCCCCTGCGATGGCCGCGAACGCAGGCCGGTAACTGCCCGCCTGCTCGAACCACCAGCCCGTGACAATCGGCCCCAGAAACGACCCCGTCGATTCCCAGAAGTTGATGCTGCCGTTGATTTTCCCCGCCGCTTTCAGCCCGAAGGTCCGCACGATGAGCACGTTGTAGAGCGTAAACACCCCACCCCAGCTCAGGGCCGTCAGGCCCACGGCCCAGGCGATGCCGCCGCTCCCGAAGAATGCCAGCCCCGCCGCCCCCAGTGCCAGCCCGACGAAGCAGGCCGTGAACACGGCGTACACGTTGACGTAGTCTGACAGCGACGAAATGGCGAACTTGCCCGTCAATGCCAGCACGAAATACAGCGAAAGCATCCCCGCCGCTGCCCCGGCGTTGAAATTCAGCCCGCGCAAGTGGAGGAACAGGTTGGAAGTCAGCCCCACGACGCCGAAAAACGACAACAGCCCGCAGGCGCTGATGAGCCAGAACATGGGCGTGCGCAGGGCGTCGCGGTAGTCCATGCCCGCGTGGAGCAGGTCGGTTTCGGGCGTTTCCAGCACGTTGTCTTGGTCGCCCCAGGCCGTGCCGCCGACGTTTGCCGGGGAATTGCGCACCACCACCGCCACGACAACCGCCAGCATCACGGGTAGGGCCGCCAGCAGCCAGAACGTGCTCCGCCAACCCTGGCTCTGGATGAGGTGAGTCAAAACCGGCGGGAAAACCGCGCTGCCCAGGCTCGTGCCCACGAGCGTCAGCCCCAGGGCCAGCCCCCGCTGCCGCCGAAACCAGGCCGACACGAGGATGATCACCGGCACCGACCCCGCCGTGACCAGCCCCAGGCCCAGCAGCACGTGCAGGGCGTAGAGGTGCCAGGTTTTCTGGATGAACCCGTACAGCCCCAGCGCCAGCGTCATGAACCCCATGCCCGCCAGCAGCAAAGCCCTCACGCCCACGCGGTCAATCAACCAGCCCGACATCAGGATAAACAGGGCCGCCACGGCGTTGGTGATGGATTCTTTGGTTTTGAGCTGGGGGCGGTCGAGGCGAAACTCGCGGGTGAGCACCTCGTCGAAGACGGAGAGGGAAGAGGTCGTCAGCCCGTTGACCACGATGAGCACCAGCAACCCCGCGCCGACGATGAGCCAGGGGTAGTAATGCTGAAGCCGAGACGTTTGCGGGGTCAGGGTAGAAGTTTCGCGCATACGCGGGGTAAACGCGATGGGGTGGGGAAGGTTCCGGGATTATTCGCCCGCATCGTTGAGGACCTGGCGTTTTTGCTCATTTCGTTGAATCGTTTCCAAATCCTGCTTCAGGTCTTCCACGTCGTAGTTGACCGGAATTTCCCGGCTGGCCAGCAGAAACTGGAAGTGACTGCGGGGAATGCCCGCCAGTATGGCCACCTTGCCCATCAACAGCTTACGCTTCTGGTGGAGCACCGCGGCCAGTTCGGTGCGCATCTCGGCCTCGGTCAGGTTGGCCGCCAGCAGGAATTCGTCGTCGATGTGCATGGCTCTGGGCTTTTGATTGACGAGAAAGTTATGAAAAGTAGGCGAATTACCCCTGACTCGTTGCGGCGGTTGCCGTTCGCTGAACGGAGCAAATCGGAGATTTGCAAACGCTCGGACGTAGTTGAAACCACGCCCAGCTTGAGTAGCTTTTTTAGGTGAACGATGGCGCGCCGGTACATTCCGATAGGGACAGGACTTAGCTTGACGCGAGCGAACCTCCGTGCACCGTCCACCGACCAATTGCCGCCGTCAACTCCTGTTTTCATACCGTCAACCCGTGAATTGTCATCATCAACTTACAATTTATCATCATCAACCCACGAATTGTCACCGTCAACCCGTGATTTGCCGCCGTCAACCTTCAAATTGTCAGAGCCAACTTACGTATTCGCACCATCAACCTGTGAGTTGTCATCATCAACCAACGTACTTGCAGCGTCAACCGGCTTATTCTCACTTTTTACGAGGGCCTCACCGGTATTCACCCCCTCCCCACCTCGTTACCCCCCGCCCGCGTTTGTAACGCGGACGAGGTGGGTTCACCAACTCAGCACCTCATCGCTTAAATCACGCCACATTACGTTGAAAGCGTCAATCAAGTCCTCCTTCTTTTTCCGCGAACCGCCCTTCAACTGCTTTTCTCGCGCAATGGCTTCTTCAATCCGTGTGAAGTTTTCGTAAAAAACCAGGCGGTCCAGGTTGTAGCGGGCCGTGAAACTGTTCGGGTATTTCTTCTCGCGGTGTTCCTGAATCCGCGCCGCCAGATTCGACGTGACCCCGACGTACAGCGTCGTACGGTTCTTGTTCGTCAAGATGTACACGCTGCCGCCGTACTGCATGGCAAAATTTGATTTTAAGCCTCTAAAATCCCGTCATTGAGCTCTCCACCACGTCATTGCGAGCGGAGGCGGTTGAAACGAGTGAAGCGAGGTTTCAACCGCCGGAGCGAGGCAATCCCTTCCCGAAGATCAAGAGAGCTTTGGGCAACTACCTCAAGGCTACCGGCCAGCGGATTGCTTCGTCGCTCGTACCTCGCTCCTCGCAATGACGGGGTAGTAAAGGAAATCATCTACCGCATTGTATTTCAAACATGGTTTCTCGTCCGTTCCTGAAAAGACGAAAATGCAAATCGTTAGAATGCTTTACCAAAGAATCCCCAATCTGAGCGTATTCCCAAATTTTTTCACCTGAAGCAAGTTGGAAGGAATACGCTTCGCCTTTCCCATCAGCATCTTCATCGATTCGGAGATACCTTCTCCCATGCTCTTGCTCACGCCGAAATTTTTCAATGACGATGCCCTTAAACGCCCGATTCCTGACTTCATTTTGAAGATATTCCTGACAGTCAAAAGCGCAGGAAGTGCAGAACGACAGGGGAAGTAAGCACAGCAGTTTCTTCATTTCGTCGAAAGTTCCCCCCTCAAAAACACCCCTGTATAACTCCCCTTCGCCTTCGCCACCTTTTCGGGCGGGCCTTCGGCGATGAGTTGGCCGCCTTTGGTGCCGCCTTCGGGGCCGAGGTCGATGACCCAGTCGGCGACTTTAATCACGTCGAGGTTGTGTTCGATGATGAGCACGGTGTTGCCCTTGTCCACCAGTTTCTGGAGCACGGCCAGCAGGTGGGCGATGTCCTGGAAATGCAGGCCCGTGGTGGGTTCGTCGAGGATGTAGAGCGTCTGGCCGGTGTCGCGCTTGGAAAGCTCTTCGGCCAGTTTCACCCGCTGGGCCTCGCCGCCGGAGAGCGTCGTGGCCTGCTGGCCGAGCGTGATGTAGCCCAGGCCCACTTCGTGGAGGGTCTGCACCTTGCGCAGGATTTTCGGCTGGTTTTCGAAAAACTCCACCGCCTGCTCCACGGTCATGTCGAGCACGTCGGCGATGGACTTGCCCTTGAAGCGCACTTCCAGCGTTTCGCGGTTGAAGCGCTTGCCCTTGCAGGTTTCGCAGGGCACGTACACGTCGGGCAAAAACTCCATCTCGATTTTCTTCATCCCCGCGCCCTCGCAGGACTCGCAGCGCCCGCCCTTCACGTTGAAGGAGAACCGCCCCGCCTTGTACCCCCGGATTTTGGCCTCCGGCAGTTCGGCGAACAGCGTGCGGATGTCCGAAAACATGCCCGTGTACGTGGCCGGGTTCGAGCGGGGCGTGCGGCCAATCGGGGCCTGGTCCACCTCGATGACTTTGTCCAGGAAATTCAAGCCTTCCACGCTTTTGTAGGGCATCGGCTCCCGCTTGGCGCGGAAAAAATGCTGGTTCAGAATCGGGAACAGCGTGTCGTGGATGAGCGTGCTTTTGCCGCTGCCGCTTACGCCCGTCACGCAGACCATCGTGCCGAGGGGGAGTTTGAGCGTCACGGCCTTGAGATTGTTGCCCGTCGCACCACTGATTTTGAGCGTCTTGCCGTTGCCCTTGCGGCGCTCGGCGGGCACCTCGATGGTCAGCCGCCCGCTCAGGTAGCCCGCCGTGGTAGATTCGTTTTTCAAAAACTCCTCGGGCGTACCCTGCCCCACCACGACCCCGCCGTGCCGCCCGGCCCCCGGCCCGATGTCCACCACGTAATCCGATTCGAGCATCATGTCCTTGTCGTGCTCCACCACCAGCACGGTGTTGCCCAAATCGCGCAGGTTTTTGAGCGATTCGATGAGCTTCACGTTGTCGCGCTGGTGGAGGCCGATGCTCGGCTCGTCCATGATGTAGAGCACACCCACGAGCTGCGTGCCAATCTGCGTGGCGAGGCGGATGCGCTGGGCTTCGCCGCCGGAGAGCGTGCGCAGCGCCCGGTTGAGCGTGAGGTAATCCAGCCCGATGCCGAGCAAAAAGCCGATGCGCTTGCGGATTTCCTTCAGGACCTCTTTCCCAATCAAATTTTGCCGCTCGGTCAGCCTGCTTTCGAGGCCCGTGAACCAGGCGGCCAGTTCCGAAATGTCCAACTGGGCCAGTTCGGCGATGTTTTTGTTGGCGATTTTGAAAAACAGGGCTTCTTTTTTCAGCCGTGCGCCCTCGCATTCCGGGCAGGTTTTCACGACCATGAAATCCTTCAGCCAGTCCTGAATCTTGTCGGTACCCGATTCCTGCTGGCGTTTCAGAAAATTGACGATGCCCTCGTACTTCGTGTTCCACTCGGTGCCTTCGTACTTTTTGCTCGGCACGGGCACGGGTTCGTCGGTGCCGTAGAGCATCAGTTCGATGGCTTCGGGGGGGAATTTCTCGATGGGCGTGGTCAGGCCGACTTTGAAGGGCTTCAGCAGCACTTCCAACTGCTTGAAAATCCACAGTTCCCGGTACTCGCCGATGGGCGCGATAGCCCCCCGGCTGATGCTCAGGCTGCGGTCGGGAATGACCGATTCCTCCGTGATTTCTTCCACCACGCCGAGGCCCTGGCAGGTGGGGCACCAGCCGTAGGGCGAGTTGAACGAGAACGTATTCGGCGCGGGTTCGTCGTAGCTGATGCCCGACACGGGGTCCATCAGATTCTTGGAAAACCACCGGGGCTGGTCCTTGTCGTCCACGAGCATCATCAGGCCCTTGCCCTGGGTGAGCGCCGTCGTGACGCTCTGGCTGAGGCGAAAGCGGTCGTCGCGGCTGGGCACGAGGCGGTCGATGACGATTTCGATGTCGTGAATTTTGAACCGGTCCACCTGCATTTTGGGCACGATGTCCTGAATCACGCCGTCCACGCGCACCTTCGTGTAGCCCTGCTTGGCGATTTGCACGAACAGTTCGCGGTAGTGGCCTTTGCGGCCCCGCACGGCAGGGGTGAGGAGGATGGTTTTTTTGCCCGAAAAATCCTCCAGAATCCGGTCCACAATCTGGTCGGACGAAAGCTGAATCATGCGCTCACCGGTGACGTAGCTGAAGGCTTCGCCCGCGCGGGCGAAGAGCAGGCGCATGAAGTCGTAGATTTCGGTGACGGTGCCGACGGTGGAGCGGGGGTTTTTCGAGGTGGTTTTCTGTTCGATGGAAATCACCGGCGACAGGCCGTTGATTTTGTCCACGTCGGGCCGCTCCATGTTGCCGATGAAGCCCCGGGCGTAGGCCGAGAAGCTTTCCATGTAGCGCCGCTGCCCCTCGGCGTAAATCGTGTCGAAGGCCAGCGACGATTTGCCCGACCCGCTGATGCCCGTCACGACGACGAGTTTGTTGCGGGGGATGCTTAAATCGACGTTTTTGAGGTTGTGTTCACGGGCACCGAAAACCTCGATGCTGTCGTCCTGGGCGGTATGATTCAGTTTTTGGGAAGTCGCTTCTGCCATGAATGCGGTCGGAAAAACAAACCGTGAAGATAGGCATTTCGGGGCGGAAAACGTAGCTTCGGCTGAACTTCCGGCTGTTCCATCCGGATGGTTCTTCCCGTGTTCCGGGAAAACCAACTTCCTCCTCCAAACCTGTTTTCCACATGAAAAACGTCCTCCTGTTCCTCCTCACCGCACTGGCTACCTCGGCAGTCGCCCAGGATTTGGTCAGCAATCAGTCCCGCGACGTGGTGTTCCGGGGCGTCAACGTCATTCCGATGGACCGCGAACGGGTGCTGGAAAACCAGACGGTCGTTGTCCGAACCGGCCGCATCACGGCGATGGGCAACGAAGGCAGCGTCCGCTACGGCCGCAATGCCCTCGTCGTGGACGCGAAGGGCAAGTACCTCCTGCCCGGCTGGGCCGAAATGCACGCCCACGTGCCGCCCATCGACGACCTCGGCCCCATGCGCGAGGTGCTGATGCTGTACCTGACCAACGGCATCACCACCATCCGTGGGATGCTGGGCCACGCGAAGCACCTCGAACTGCGAAGTAAAATCAAGAGCGGTGAAATCCTCGGGCCGCACTTTTTCACCACCGGCCCGTCGTTCAACGGGCAAACCGTCAAAACCGCCGAACGCGGTGCCCAGATGGTGCGCGACCAGAAAGCCGCCGGGTACGACTACCTGAAACTCCACCCCGGCCTGACCAACGAAACCTTCCCGGCCATTGCCCGCACCGCGCAGGAGGTGGGTATTCCGTTCGCCGGGCACGTGTCGTTCAACGTCGGCGTGTGGCGGGCCATCGACGCCCGGTATTCGTCCATCGACCACCTCGATGGGTTCGTCGAAGCCATCACCCCCGGCAGCGACACGCTCGTGGAGCAGGAAACGGGCCTGTTCGGGGCGTGGATTGCTTACCAGGCCGACGCGGCGCAGATTCCGAGGCTGACGAAGGCCTTGCGCGAGAAGAACATCCGGGTGGTGCCCACCCAAGCCCTGGCCGAACGCTGGCTTTCGCCACAGCCCGCCGAAACCTTTACCAGCGCCCCGGAAATGAAATACATGACCGCGCAGGAAGTGAAAAACTGGGTCAGCGCGAAGGAGAGCTACGCCCGCAACCCGAATTTTTCGAAGGAACGGGCCGAAAAGTTCGTCCAGGTTCGCCGGAAGCTGCTTTACGAATGCCAGAAGGCGGGCGTTGACCTGCTCCTCGGCTCCGATGCCCCGCAGGTGTTCAATGTGCCGGGTTTTTCCATCCACCACGAAATGCAGTACCTGGTCGACGCGGGTCTGACGCCCTACGAAACCCTGCGCACGGGCACCGTCAACGTCGCCGCGTACCTGGCCCAGCCCGACGCGGGCACGGTCAAAGTCGGCAACGTGTCGGATTTGGTGCTGCTGGGCGGCAACCCCCTCCGCGACATCGCCCAGACCCGCGCCATCGAAGGCGTGATGATGGGCACGAACTGGCTGTCGAAGGCGTACATCGAGAAGGAATTGAAGAAGCTGGAGAAGCAGTAGTTTCCCCAAAAACTTACCCCGCCATTGCCCCCGCCAGCAGCGCCAGAATCAGCAGCACCAGCAGCGCCACCGGCCCCAGCCAACTCGTGCCGCCCCGGCGGCGGAGTTCGGCCAGGGTCTGTTCGTCGGGCAGGTTGAGGGTCTGCACCTCAGCAATTTTGTCGAGGGCGTGGCTGAGGTACCAGCGGTTGGCGAAAACCCCGACGACGCTGGCCGTGAGGAGGTTGAGCAGCACGTTCCAGGCCGGTATTTTTTCGAGTTGGGGGAAAAGCCAGGTTTCCAGTTGCTGCTCCAGCGTCATGACCAGTGCGGTAATGACAAACAAGGCGTACATTTTCCGGTACAGCATCCAGAGAATGCCCAGGAAAAAGGCCGGGATGTGGTAGCGGTACCGCACGCCGTCGCGGAAGTCCCGGGCCACGTCGAGGTAGTAGTCGGCACTGGGGCCGACGAAGGCCCGCAGGAGGTCGTTGTGAGTGGCGCGGAGGTCGGTTTGGAGGCGGTTCATCGGCTGGGTACGGCGCTCCGGTAAAACTCAAACGCATCCCGCGTCAGTTGCCGCAGCGAGGGCTTGTGGATGTACATCATGTGGCCCGATTCGTAGTAGGTCATCTTCACGTTGCGGCGCAGGGCGGGGTCGAGCATCATGTGCCGGAAGGTGTACTCGGTGGCGAAGTACGGCGTGGCCATGTCGTAGTAGCCGTTGGCGACGAGCACCTTCAGGTAGGGATTTTTCGTCATCGCGTTCCGCAGGGTTTCGGCCACGTTGAGGTACTGGTTCTGCACGTTGTTGTAGTTCCAGGGGCGTACCCGGCCGGTGAGCATTTCGTAAGGCAGGTCGTTTTCCACCTTCAGCGTACGGCGCAGGTGGTCGTTGACGGCGGCCGTAAACGGCCCGTAAATCGTGGCGTTGTAGCTAGGGTCGAACTCGTAGTTTTCGCCCACCCGGTCGTAGTCGCTGCCGGTGAACCGCCCGTCCAATCGCCCGACGGTTTTGCCTTCTTTCCGCAGCAATTCTTTCGTAAACCGGTCGTCGCGGATGCGGAGGTTGGTCCCCAGCAGGTACTCCACCGACAGGCCCGTGAAGCGGTGCAGTTTTTCGGCAATGGTTCGGCGTTCGGTATCGCTCAGGCGGTCGCCCTGCATGAGGGCCAGCACGTAGTCGTTCATCACGAACTTCTCCACGTCGTTGAGCAGTACCTTCAGGTCGCTGTACGCCGGCACCTGCTTGTGGTACCAGGCCATGGCGGCGTAGGTGGGCAGGTAGAGCAGGTAGGGCAGTTCGTTGCCAGTGTTGAAGTCGTTGGCGGCGAAATCGAGCACGGCTGAAATGAGCGAAATGCCGTTGAGAAACAGCCCGTGGCGGTCCTGTAAATACCCCGACAGCCCGGCGGCACGGGTGGTGCCGTAGCTTTCGCCCGCCAGAAATTTCGGCGACGCCCAGCGTTCGTACTTCGTGGTGTACAGCCGGATGAAATCACCCACCGACTGAATATCCTCGGTGTAGCCCGTGAACTCCTTTTTGTCCACGCCCTCGGCGGGGCGGCTGTAGCCGGTCATGACGGGGTCGATGAACACCAGGTCGGTGAAGCCCAGCCAGGTGGCTTCGTTGTCCACCACCTGGTAAGGCGGGGAGAGCATTTCGCCGTTATCACCCATCACCACCCGGCGCGGGCCAATGGCCCCCATGTGCAGCCACACCGAAGCCGAACCCGGCCCGCCGTTGAACACAAACGTGATGGGCCGCTGGCGGGGGTCGGCGGGTTGGGCGGGAGGACGGCTGCGGGCGGTTCGGGCATCCGGGGTGGGCTGCTCGCCTTCGGGCAGGCCCTCCGGGGCAGGGGCGTTGGGGGCCGGGTTGCCGCTGCCCGCCGTGCGCGACACGTTTTCGCGGGTGTAAGCGATGAAAAACACGTTGGCGCGGGTTTTCCCCGCTTCGTCTTTCAGCGGCAGGTAGCCCGCCGTGGCCTTGTACGTCAGGGTGAGGTTGCCGAAGCGGGCCGTGTGGGTGGTGACCGACAGGGGCGGGTCGTCGGATTTAGGGGCGTTGGGGGTGGGCGATTGGGCCAGAGCGGCCCCGGTCAGGAGCGAAAACAGCAGGGCAGGCAGAAAGCGCATGGGTTAAGTACAGGTTGGACGCCTAAAATACGGGCAAGGACAGCAAGGAAGCAACCAATTCACGAACCGGGCCGCCGAAGCCCAGGAAAAGTTAGAAATTTGGGCTGTTCCCAGCCAGCGCCACCGCTTTTCAACCCTTCGCCCTTTTCGGAATCTTGGGAGAAACGGCGGTGGCGCACCCGGCACCAGTTCGGAGTGGAAGGGAGGAAAACGATGTGGTTTTAAAAATGCGTGGAAGTGGTTGCGGGAATGCGGGAAAGTGCGTAGTCTTGAAGCACCAAGCCGACGGGTTGGCGCAATCCAAGCAGCGAAGGGCCGGAAAGCGCCCGTTGCGTCAACCGGCCCATAGAATAGCGGGTTGACGCAATTGGCTCGCAGACAAACGGCCGATTGATGCAACTTGGTGGAGTTGAGAGTTGCGTCAACCCAATTGTTGAAGGTAACCCGGCAACAAACAACCACATATCGGTTATGGACTGGATAGCACTGTACAAGACTTTAGGAATTTGTCTTATCTCCACAGTCGCTTAACCCCGGCGAGTGACGACTATTGCAAGCGCCCCTGGCGCGTGATGGCCAGCGAGCGCGTTTTTGTTGCCGAAAGTAGCTGAAATAATGGGTAATGCGAATTCGGTGGAACGAAACCATTCCTCGGTCTGTGCCACAGACCGAAACGCTCAGGCGGATAGCTTGATGGCTACAGACCACGGCAGAAAAGACTCACTCGACGTTGAAATTTCTGGAGGTCAAGTTAAACTAAAAAATCTCCCTGTTGCAGTTGAAACCTGAATTCACTTCGTTCAAACCTTAAATGCTAGAAATATGTCATTCTTCAGCAAAATCAGGTGGGTTGCAAGCATCCTTTTAGTCTTTTTCATAGTTCTGATTACGAATCTCATTGACAGAGCAAACTTCAGCAAACTGAGTTACTCAGTAACGACCTTGTACGAAGATAGAATCGTCGCGAGCGACCTATTGTTCGAGATGTCAAGGCTTATGCAAAAAAAGGAAATTGCCATCATCGCTGCTAACACTAATTTTCTTAAAAACGAAAACACCAAATTCAACTCAGAAGTGAACAATTTACTTGAAAGGTATTATCAGACGAAATTGACTGAAAAGGAAAAATTAGTTTTTGACAAATTAAAAGCAGAATTGACTACTCTTGCACGAACCGAAAAAAATGAAACCCCGGAAAGGGAGAAGTTACTAACGAGCATCGAAAAGATAAATCAATACGTATACGACTTGGCTAAGGTTCAAATCCAGGAAAGCAAACGGCAAGTGTTTATAAGCAACAAAGCAATGGACACTATTGATCTATTTACCCAGTTTGAAATTATTTTCCTGATTCTTATGGCAATACTTGTTCAAATTATCATCTTTTACAAGCCAAAATCACTTCATGAAAATTAGACTTGTTGCGATTGTGATTTTCAGTGGTTTATATAAAACTTCCACAGTCCTGCACAGACCTCCAGTTTCCTGTCGTAAGCCTGAAGGTCGTGCATCCGCAAGCGATTGGACAGAGCACGGTACCTTTTCGTGCCCCCAATTCCATGCTCCACGGCCACCCTTTGAGAACTAAATTTCTGATTGACAGACTTTTGCTCCGCCGTTAATTCTTGACCTTTCTTTTTCTTGGTGGGAAGTTCAACCCCACTACACTGATACGATTTCTCAAACCCTAAATATCCTAAACCCACCTGAATTTCGTGATTTTCAAACCAATTCTCGCTCGGAGGAAATACTGTTTTCAGCAACGTGATATCGTGGATTTTACCAGGAAAACAGCGACTGATAAAATCAATACGAGTCAAAGAGCTACTGATTATCATCGTTTTTATCGTGTGAGCTTTTTTTTACCGCTGTAAACTTCTTTCTGGGATTGGAAATCAGCAGGCCTTTGCCGCCGCTGCTCCGTACCGTCAATGATGAGTTTAATGTTTTTGTTAAAATAGAGTTTAAAGTCTTCAACCGATTTGAACTCCCTGATTGGCGTATGCCCTAAATCACTAAGTGCTGATTTTAAAATAGTTATCCCCGTATCCTCGTTTCGCTTGGCATTCGAACCATCAAAGCCACAAACCAAACCGAGCAAGTCATATGTCAAGTCAGCTTTAAAACTGAACAGGGTGAAAAACAACAGTTCTTCGTAGCCGTTCAAGGTACATTCCTGGGGGCTTTCTGATTGCCGTTCGGCCAGAGTCCGCTCAAAATGTCGCTCGTAAGCCACCCGAAATGCACTTAGTAGTATCTCAAATCGAGGTTTGTCCATGCCCGTAGCGCTACGCCACTGGCGCTCGGTTTTCAACTGACTTAATGAAATATTCATACCCAAAATTAGGATTTGTTTTGTCCATCGCAACAACTCTATTGTGATGGCCGCAACGGTTGTCAACACCTTGCGTCCATCCCCATTATCGGAAACATTCGAATAACTGAGCGCCTTCGCAACCGGATCAAAGTCACCGAAGGCGAGATTGTAAATCATCGGCTCCCCGACGAACTTAAATTCCACTACTTTCTGAATCCGGCCCTTTCTGCCTTCGCTGATAAATTCATACTCGGTTAAGTCCGGCGAGAACGTGACTTGGTAACGGTCAAGATTCATGCCCCGAACCTACTGATTTTTAGAAACAAAAAAACGCCGCCGACCCCGAAGGGCCGACGGCGTTTCCACGTCCGGCGAAACCCGGCTTACGCCAGTTCCCGCCGTTTTTTCGGCGCACGTTCGCGGATTTCCACGAACTGCTCGGCTTCTTCTTTCGAGTTGACGAGGATGTCCTGGTAGCGGCGCACGCCCGTCCCGGCGGGGATGAGGTGGCCGACGATGACGTTCTCCTTCAACCCTTCGAGGGTGTCGGCTTTAGCCCGGATGGAGGCTTCGCTCAGCACCTTGGTGGTTTCCTGGAAGGACGCCGCCGAGATGAACGAATCCGTACCCAGCGAAGCCTGCGTGATGCCCATCAGGGTGGGCTGCGACACGGCGGCTTCGGCGTCGCGCACGGTCACGATGGCCATGTCGCGGCGCTTGAGGCTCGAATTTTCGTCGCGCAACTGCCGAGCCGTCACGATTTGGCCGACTTTGAACTTGTCGCTGTCGCCGGAATCCATCACGACTTTTTTGTCGAGGATGGTGTCGTTTTCGGCCCGGAGCGTCCACTTGTCCACCATCTGACCTTGCAGGAAGTTGGTGTCACCGGCTTCGATGATTTCCACCTTCTGCATCATCTGGCGCACGATGCACTCGATGTGCTTGTCGTTGATTTTCACCCCCTGCAGGCGGTACACTTCCTGAATTTCGTTCACGAGGTACTCCTGCACGGCCGTCGGGCCTTTGATGGCCAGGATGTCCGAGGGCGTCACGGCCCCGTCGGAGAGCGGCATCCCGGCGCGGACGAAGTCGTTGTTCTGCACCAGAATGTGCTTCGACAGCGGCACGAGGTACTTTTTCTCGGTTTCGTCCTTGCCTTTGATGAAAATCTCGCGGTTGCCGCGCTTCACGCCGCCGTAGGTGACCACGCCGTCGATTTCCGAAACGACCGCCGGGTTCGACGGGTTGCGGGCTTCGAAGAGTTCAGTCACGCGGGGCAGACCGCCGGTGATGTCGCGGGTTTTGCCCGCCGACCGCGGAATCTTGGCCAGAATCTGACCGGCCTTGATTTTCGCGCCGGGTTCGACCACCAGGCGGGCGGCCACGGGCATGTTGTAGTCTTTCGACTCGGTGCCTTTGACCACGATGGCCGGGTTCTTCGTTTTGTCGCGGCTTTCGGTGATGACTTTCTCCTTGAAGCCAGTCTGTTCGTCGAATTCCTCCTTGAAGGTGATGCCTTCTTCAATGGCTTCGAACGACACCGTTCCGTCGTTTTCCGACAAAATCACGGCGTTGAAGGGGTCCCAGGCGCAAAGTTCGTCGCCTTTCTTCACCACCTGGCCGTCCTTCACCCGCAGGTAGGCACCGTAGGGCACGTTGCTCGAAATGAGCACCTGGCCCGTGCCGTCCTGGATAATTTGGATTTCGCCCGAACGACCCATGACGACCGTCACCTGCTCGCCTTCGGCGTTGGTGGTTTCCACCGTCCGCATTTCGTCGAACCGGATCGTGCCGTCGAATTTCGCCTTGATGTTGGCGTCGAGGGCGATGTTCTGGGCGGTACCGCCGACGTGGAAGGTGCGGAGCGTGAGCTGCGTACCCGGTTCGCCGATGGACTGCGAGGCGATTACGCCGACGGCTTCGCCGATGCTCACCATGCGGCCCGTGGCCAGGTTGCGGCCGTAGCACTTGGCGCACACCCCGTTGCGGGTTTCGCAGGTCAGCACCGACCGGATTTCGACGGTTTCAATGCTCGTTTCGTCAATGCGGGCGGCTACCTCTTCGGTGATTTCCTCGCCCGAGGCTACGATGAGTTCGCCCGACAGCGGGTCGTTGACGTCGTGGACCGACACCCGGCCCAGAATCCGCTCGGCCAGGGGTTCGACGATGTCTTCGTTGTCTTTCAGGGCCGAAACTTGCAGGCCGCGGAGCGTGCCGCAGTCTTCCTCGTTGATAATCACGTCCTGGGCCACGTCGTGCAGGCGGCGGGTCAGGTAGCCGGCGTCGGCGGTTTTGAGCGCCGTGTCGGCCAGACCTTTCCGGGCACCGTGGGTGGAGATGAAGTACTCCAACACGTCGAGGCCTTCCTTGAAGTTCGACAGAATCGGGTTTTCGATGATTTCGCCGACCGAACCCTGGAGGTTTTTCTGCGGCTTGGCCATCAGACCGCGCATCCCGCCCAACTGGCGAATCTGCTCGCGCGAACCCCGGGCACCGGAGTGCATCATCATGTAAATCGAGTTGAACCCGCCCTGGTCGGCCTCCAACTGCTTCATCAGCGTCTCGGTAATCTGCGAGTTGACCCGCGTCCAGACGTCGATAACCTGGTTGTAGCGTTCGTTGTCCGTAATCAGACCCATCAGGTAGTTCTCGGTCACGCCCTTCACTTCCTCGACGGCCTTCTGCACCAGCGGGGCTTTGGTGTCGGGAATTTTCACGTCGGACAGCCCGATGGACAGCCCACCCTTGAAGGCCATGCGGAAGCCCAGTTCCTTAATGTCGTCGAGAAACTGCGCCGTGCGGGCACCCCCGGCGATTTTGAAAATGTGGGCGATGATTTGCTGAAGTTTTTTCTTCGTCAGCAATTCATTGATGAAACCTACTTCTTCGGGCACGGTCTGGTTGAACAGAATCCGCCCGGCCACCGTGTCCACCAGTTTGGTTTCAAGTTCGCCCGCTTCATTGCGCACTTTGAGGCGGCACTTGATGAGGGCGTGCTTCGAAATCCGGCCTTCGTTGATGGCGATAATCACCTCGTCGGGGCCGTAGAACGTCATGCCTTCGCCCGCCACCTTGTGCGTGTCGGTCGATTTCCGGCCTTTGGTCACGTAGTACAACCCGAGCACCATGTCCTGCGAGGGCACCGTAATGGGCGCGCCGTTGGCGGGGTTCAGGATGTTGTGCGAGGCCAGCATGAGCAGCGAGGCTTCGAGCACGGCTTCCTGGCCCAGCGGCACGTGCACGGCCATCTGGTCGCCGTCGAAGTCGGCGTTGAAGGCTGTACACACAAGCGGGTGCAACTGAATGGCCTTGCCCTCGATGAGCTTAGGCTGGAAGGCCTGGATGCCGAGACGGTGCAGCGTCGGGGCGCGGTTAAGCAGCACGGGGTGGCCCTTGAGCACGTTTTCCAGAATGTCCCACACGACGGGGTCTTTCCGGTCCACGATTTTCTTGGCCGATTTCACCGTCTTCACGATGCCGCGCTCGATGAGCTTGCGAATCACGAACGGCTTGAACAGTTCGGCGGCCATGTCTTTCGGTAGTCCGCACTCGTGCAGCTTCAGTTCGGGACCCACCACGATGACCGAACGGCCCGAGTAGTCCACGCGCTTGCCGAGCAGGTTTTGCCGGAAGCGGCCCTGCTTGCCCTTGAGCATGTCCGACAGCGACTTCAGCGCGCGGTTGCCTTCCGAACGGACGGCGTTGACCTTGCGGCTGTTGTCGAAAAGCGAATCGACGGCTTCCTGGAGCATCCGCTTTTCATTGCGGAGAATCACTTCGGGGGCCTTGATTTCGATGAGGCGCTTGAGGCGGTTGTTCCGGATGATGACCCGGCGGTACAGGTCGTTCAAATCGGACGTGGCGAAGCGCCCCCCGTCCAACGGCACCAACGGGCGCAGTTCGGGCGGGATCACCGGCACCATGCGGATGATCATCCACTCCGGGCGGTTTTCGATGCGGCCCTGGGCTTCGCGGAAGGCTTCGACCACCTTGAGGCGCTTCAACGCCTCGGCCTTGCGCTGCTGCGAGTTGTCAGTCGCGGCGGCGTGGCGGAGTTCGTAGCTCAGTTCATCGAGTTTGGTGCGGCTGAGCAGCATTTCCAGCGCGTCGGCACCCATCTTGGCGATGAACTTCTGCGGGTCGCTGTCGGGCAGCATCTGGTTTTCGCGGGGCAGCTTGTCGATGATGTCGAGGTATTCGTCTTCGGTCAGGAAGTCGAGTTGGTTCAGGTTTTCCTGAATCCCCGGCTGCACCACCACGTACCGCTCGTAGTAAATAATCTGGTCGAGTTTTTTCGTGGAAAGCCCGAGCAGGTAGCCGATTTTGTTGGGTAAACTGCGGAAGTACCAGATGTGCGCCACGGGCACCACCAGTTCGATGTGGCCCATGCGCTCGCGCCGCACTTTTTTCTCGGTCACCTCCACGCCGCAGCGGTCGCAGATGATGCCTTTGTAGCGAATGCGCTTGTATTTTCCGCAGTGGCATTCCCAGTCTTTCACCGGCCCGAAGATGCGCTCGCAGAACAGCCCGCCCATCTCCGGCTTGTAAGTCCGGTAGTTGATGGTTTCGGGCTGCGTCACTTCGCCGTAGGAGCTTTCGAGAATCGACTCCGGCGAGGCGAGGCTGATGGTGACTTTGGAGAAGTCACTGGTGAACTTGCGGTTCTTTTTGAATGACATTTTCGGTTTGTTTTTGTGAAAATGACCGTTTGTGTTTGTCAGTCAGACTGACTACTGCTTTACTCCAGGAACCAGGATGGAATCGAAAGTCCCTTGAATTGTACCGTTGACAACTGCCTGCTGTTCAAGAACTAAGGTAGTTTTCGTCAACTTCTTTACTTTCAAAATCTGCCCTTGTTCAGCAGGTGAGTACGCATCTGAGAAACATTGAATTTCATCGACGCTTTTCCATACCCATTTTCCTTTCTGAACCACAGCAGTTGCAAAATCCCGACTCACCAGACGCTCATAGTTTCCGTTCGGCTCGAACATCAAATTCCAAGTAGTAGCGGCTCGCTTTAACGATTCATCCGCAGAAGGAATTTTCGCAAAAAGCATTTCGATTTTATCGTTTTCACTTTTTACAAAACTTCCCAACTCAGGACTGTTGCTGTAATCAATACTTTGAATCTTCCACGGGTGAGCCGTAAGAAGTGCCGTCCGTTGCCCTTGAGTTTGACCGTTCAAGGATAGAATACTGGTTAAAAACCAAACACCAATGAACCTGGCAATCATTTGCTTAGTGGAAATTGCAGGAACGCATGTGGTGCGTTCCTGCAAACCAGCAATTTATTCCAGCGTGATTTCCAAAGCCAAACCCCGCAATTCGTGAATCAACACATTAAATGATTCAGGAATGTTAGGTTTCGGCAGGTTCTCGCCCTTCACGATGGCCTCGTAGGCTTTGGCCCGGCCAATGACGTCGTCCGACTTCACGGTCAGGATTTCCTGGAGAATGTTGGCTGCGCCGAAGGCTTCGAGCGCCCACACTTCCATCTCGCCGAACCGCTGGCCGCCAAACTGCGCCTTCCCGCCCAGCGGTTGCTGGGTGATGAGCGAGTACGGCCCAATCGAGCGGGCGTGCATCTTGTCGTCCACGAGGTGGCCGAGTTTGAGCATGTAAATAATGCCCACCGTAACCGGCTGGTCGAACTTCTCGCCCGTCAGGCCGTCGTAGAGGTACGTGCGGCCGAATTCGGGCAGACCAGCGGCTTCGAGTTCGGCGGAAACTTCGGCTTCGGTGGCCCCGTCGAAAATCGGCGTGGCGTACTTTTTCCCGAGTTTTTCACCGGCCCAGGCCAAGACTGTTTCGTAAATCTGGCCCAGGTTCATCCGCGAGGGTACGCCCAGCGGGTTGAGCACGATGTCGACCGGCGTGCCGTCTTCGAGGAAGGGCATGTCTTCGGCCCGGACAATCCGCGCCACCACGCCCTTGTTGCCGTGGCGACCGGCCATCTTGTCACCCACCTTGAGCTTGCGCTTTTTGGCGATGTAAACTTTGGCCAGTTTCACAATGCCTGCGGGCAGTTCGTCGCCCACTTCGAGCGTGAAGCGTTCGCGCTTGAAGCGCCCGGCGATTTCGTTGCGCTTGACGAGGTAGTTCTTGACGAGCCGCACGAGCAGGGTGTTCGTGTGGGCGTCGTCGGTCCAGCCTTCGAGCGTCAGGTCGCCGATGAGGTTTACTTCCTCGGGCACGGCGTAGCTGCTTTCGTCGCGGTAGATGTTCTTGTCGGGGAACAGCACGTCTTCGATGTTCCGCCGGGTGAACTTGTTGCCCTTGGCGATAAGTTCGTTGCCGAATTTGTGCTTGACGCCCTGCGACGTCTTGCCGTCGAGGAGGTCAGTCAGCTTGTCGATCATCACGGCGCGCACGTCGAGCAGGTCTTTGCTGTAGCGCTTCATGAGCACTTTCAGGTCGCCTTTCGACTTCTCGCGCACGTCTTTGTCTTTCTTCGGACGGCTGAACAGCTTCGTGTCCACCACGACGCCCTTGAGCGACGGGGGTGCTTTTTTGGAAGCGTCCTTCACGTCGCCAGCCTTGTCGCCGAAAATGGCGCGGAGCAGTTTTTCTTCGGGCGTCGGGTCGGTTTCGCCTTTCGGGGTGATTTTCCCGATGAGGATGTCGCCCTCCTTCACCTCGGCACCCACGCGCACGATGCCGTTTTCGTCGAGGTTCTTGACGGTTTCTTCGCTGACGTTCGGAATTTCCGCCGTGAGTTCTTCCTCGCCCCGCTTCGTGTCCCGCACTTCCAGCTCGAATTCTTCGATGTGAATCGAGGTGAAAATGTCGTCGCGGACCACTTTCTCCGAAATCACGATGGCGTCTTCGAAGTTGTACCCCTGCCAGGGCATGAAGGCCACCTTCATGTTGCGGCCCAGGGCCAGTTCGCCGCCCTGCGTGGCGTAACCTTCGCAGAGGGCCTGGCCTTTTTTCACCTTCTCGCCCTTGAACACGATGGGGCGGAGGTTGATGGTCGTGTCCTGGTTGGTCCGGCGGAACTTGATGAGGTTGTACGTTTTGGCGTCGCCGTCGAAACTCGTCAGGCGCTCGTCGGTGGTACGCTCGTACTTCACGACGATTTTCGTCGCGTCCACGTAGTCGATTACGCCGTTGCCTTCGGCCACCACCAGCGCCCGCGAGTCGATGGCCACGCGGCCTTCGAGGCCGGTGCCCACGATGGGGGCCTGGGGCCGGAGCAGGGGCACAGCCTGGCGCTGCATGTTCGAACCCATCAGGGCGCGGTTGGCGTCGTCGTGCTCCAGGAACGGAATCAGCGAGGCGGCCACCGACACAATCTGGTTGGGCGCGATGTCCATGTAGGTCGTTTCTTCGGGAGCCACAATCGGGAAATCCCCTTCGTAACGGGCCTTCACGCGGTCGGCCTTGAAGTTGCCTTTGTTGTCGATTGCGACGTTGGCCTGGGCGATGTGGTGCCCGTCTTCTTCCTCGGCCGTCAGGTAGATGATCGACTTGTCGATAGCCACCTTCCCGTTTTCGACGGGACGGTAGGGGGTTTCGATGAAGCCCATCGAGTTGATTTTCGCGTGGACGCACAGCGACGAAATCAGCCCGATGTTGGGGCCTTCCGGCGTTTCAATCGTGCAAAGCCGCCCGTAGTGGGTGTAGTGCACGTCGCGTACCTCGAAACCGGCCCGCTCGCGGCTCAGACCGCCCGGCCCGAGGGCCGACATCCGCCGCTTGTGCGTGATTTCGGCCAGGGGGTTGGTCTGGTCCATGAACTGCGACAACTGGTTGGTACCGAAGAACGAGTTGATCACGCTGGAGAGCGTCCGGGCGTTGATCAAATCCACGGGCTTGAAATCCTCGTTGTCGCGCACGTTCATGCGCTCCTTGATGGTGCGCGCCATCCGGGCCAGGCCCACGCCAAACTGGGCGTAGAGTTGCTCGCCCACGGTACGCACGCGGCGGTTGCTGAGGTGGTCAATGTCGTCCACCACGGCCTTTGAATTGATGAGGCCGATGAGGTACTTCACGATGGACACGATGTCCTGCGTGGTGAGCACCTTCGTGTCGGCGGGGATGTCGAGGCCGAGCTTCTTGTTGATGCGGTACCGGCCCACGTCGCCGAGGTCGTAGCGCTTGTCCGAGAAGAACAAACTCTGGATGATGTCGCGGGCGGTCTGTTCGTCGGGGGCTTCGGTGTTGCGGAGCTGCCGGTAGATTTGCTCGACGGCTTCCTTCTCCGAGTTCGACGAGTCCTTTTGGAGCGTGTTGTAAATGATGTTGTAATCGGCCACGTTCATATCCTCCTTGTGCAGGATGATGGACTTCACGCCCGATTCCAGAATCGTTTCGAGGTGTTCGGCTTTTACTTCCGAGTCGCGTTCGAGCAGGATTTCGTTCCGGTCGATGGAAACCACCTCGCCGGTGTCTTCGTCCACGAAATCTTCCTGCCAGGTGCGCAGCACCCGCGCGGCCAGCCGACGGCCCACGATTTTTTTCAAGCCCGCCGCCGTAGCCGGAACTTCCTCCGACAGGCCGAACAGGTCGAGAATTTCTTTGTCCGAACCAAAACCAATGGCCCGCAGCAGCGTCGTGACGGGGAATTTCTTCTTCCGGTCGATGTAGGCGTACATGACGTTGTTGACGTCCGTGGCGAATTCAATCCACGAGCCTTTGAACGGAATAATCCGCGCCGAGTAGAGCTTGGTGCCGTTGGTGTGTTTGCTCTGGGCGAAAAACACGCCCGGCGAGCGGTGCAACTGCGACACGATGACGCGTTCAGCCCCGTTGATGACGAACGAGCCGCGCTCGGTCATGTAGGGGATGTTGCCCAGGAACACTTCCTGTTCGAGGGTTTCGAAGTCTTCGTTGTCGGGGTCGCTGTTGGAAAGGCGCAGTTTAGCCTTCAGGGGCACGGAATACGTCAGCCCCCGGTCGATGCACTCGTCGACGGAGTACTTCGGAGGGTCAACGGAGTAGTCTACGAATTCCAGCAGGAAGTTCTCACGGGAGTCCGAAATCGGAAAGTTCTCCGAGAACACCTTGAACAACCCTTCCTGGTTGCGGTGTTCGGCGGGCGTTTCCAACTGAAAGAACTCCTGGAACGACTGAAGCTGAATCTCGAGAAAATCGGGATAGTCAATCACCGAATTGATCGACGCAAAACTGTGTCGGGATACTTGAGTTTGCTTCGCCAAGGCAAATAGCGTTTAGGTTTGGGAATCAACCAATTGCGGGTCCGGAAGACAGGACTTCGCAACGTCCGGAAAGCCGATTCACGGTTTCCGTAAAAAATTGCCTCGTAGCGGGAAAGCCGCCTTATTTTCCCTCTGCATCGCTCCTACGAAAAAGCGAAGTGTTTCAGAAAAAACGCGGATACTTGGTAAGGATTTCGGGGCTGCAAATGGTTCCACCCACGCCCCTCTATTTAAACGGGAATAGACCTGACACGAATGCCAGGTCTATTCGGGGGTTCGGAGTTTTGAGTTTAGGGTTTAGAGTTGAATTATTAACTCTAAACCCTAAACTCGCAACCCTAAACGAGTTTACTTCACTTCCACTTCGGCACCGGCTTCTTCGAGGGCCTTGCGGAGCGATTCGGCTTCGTCTTTGGCGACGCCTTCCTTCACGGGCTTCGGAGCGCCGTCCACCAGTTCTTTGGCTTCTTTCAGGCCCAGACCGGTCAGGTCTTTCACCAGTTTCACCACGGCCAGTTTGCCGGCACCGGGGGCTTTCAGAATCACGTCGAACGAGGTCTTCTCGGCAGCAGCCGGAGCGGCGTCGTCGCCACCCGCGCCAGCACCACCGGCCACCATCACGGGAGCGGCGGCGGCGGGTTCGATGCCGTACTCATCCTTCAGGATGGAGGCCAGTTCGTTTACTTCTTTCACAGTCAGGTTCACCAACTGTTCAGCAAAGGCTTTCAAATCTGCCATTGTATTGGTCTTTTAAGATTGGTTACGAAATGAAACTAGAGCGTGTATGTTTGGTCTTGGAAGCCAAAAACAGTTTGTAGTTTGTGGTTTGTAGTTTGAAGTTGTCTTTAACCACGAACCTCAAACTACAAACTTCAAACTGACTAAGCCTCTTCGCGCTCGGAGAGCGTTTTGAGGATGCCGGCCAACTTGTTGCTACCGCCTTGCAGGGCGCCGATGACGTTCTTGGCGGGCGATTGCAGCAGGCCGATGATTTCGCCGATGAGTTCCTGCTTCGACTTCAGGTTGAGCAGGGTGTCGAGTTGGTCGTGGCCGATGAACAGGCCCGAATCAATCGACGCGCCTTTCAGCTTCAGCTTGTCGTTGCCGCCTTTGACAACCTCCTTGATGAGCTTGGCGGCGACTTTCCCCGACTCGGGGTGGAACATTACGCCGCTAAAACCTTTCAGCACGCTGTCGTTGAACGGGGTGTAGTCCGTATCGAGCGATTCGAGGGCTTTGGCAATCAGCGTGTTTTTCACGACGCGGTATTCGATTCCCGCCTCGAAGCACTTCCGGCGCAGGGCGTTGGTTTCCGCCACCGACATGCCCGACGCGTCCGTGATGTAGAAGTACGGAGTCTGGGCGAACTTTTCGCTCAACTCCCCGATGATGGCACCTTTTTCTTCTCTCGTCATGGCTTACAGGCCGTTTACGGTGGTTTTGTCGATGGAAACGCTCGGACTCATCGTGCTCGACAGGTAGATGCTTTTCACGTAGGTACCTTTCGACGACGAGGGCTTAAGTTTCAGCAACGTGTTAATCACTTCCTGAGCGTTCTCGGCGATTTTTTCGGGGGAGAACGACACTTTGCCGATGGAGGTGTGGATGATGCCGGTTTTATCGACTTTGAAATCAATTTTACCCGCCTTCACTTCCTTCACGGCTTTGCCCACTTCGAGGGTCACCGTGCCCGACTTCGGGTTCGGCATCAGCCCGCGGGGACCGAGGATTTTACCCAGACGACCGATTTTGGCCATCACCGTAGGCATCGTGATGATCACGTCCACGTCGGTCCAGCCTCCTTCGATTTTCTGGATGTACTCGTCGAGGCCCACGAAGTCGGCACCGGCGGCGGTGGCTTCGGCCTCTTTGTCGGGGGTGCAGAGCACGAGTACCCGCACTTCCTTGCCCGTGCCGTGGGGCAGAGCCACCACGCCGCGCACCATCTGATCGGCTTTGCGGGGGTCCACGCCGAGGCGGACGTCGATGTCCACCGAGGCGTCGAATTTGGTGTAGGAGATTTGCTTCAGCACGTCTGCCGCAGCCGCCAGCGAATACGCCTGGGCCTGGTCAAACTTCGAAAGCGCCTCTTTCTGTTTTTTAGTCAGTTTTGCCATTGTCTTTCAAAAGGTTAACCTGTCCTCAGAACGGTTTCTGGCCGGTTACCGTCAAACCCATGCTGCGGGCCGTGCCGGCAACCATGCTCATGGCCGACTCCACCGTGAAGCAGTTGAGATCGGGCATTTTGGTTTCGGCAATCTGGCGCACCTGGTCCCAGGTCACCGAGCCGACTTTCTTGAGGTTGGGCTGGGCCGAACCCGTTTTCACTTTCGCAGCCTCCAGCAACAGAATCGGAGCCGGGGGCGTTTTGACGACGAAGTCGAACGACTTGTCTTTGTAGTACGTGATGAGTACGGGCAGCACCTGACCCATTTTGTCCTGCGTGCGGGCATTGAACTGCTTGCAGAACTCCATGATGTTCAGACCCTTCGAACCCAGCGCCGGACCGATTGGGGGCGAGGGGTTGGCCTGGCCGCCTTTCACTTGCAGCTTTACGTAGCCGCCAATTTCCTTTGCCATTTGCTTAAAAGCTTTGTCGTTATCGAAAAAAGAGCCGTTGCCAAGTGCCGTTGGTTTCTGGAAGCGAAACCCGGCGGGCAGCGACTTGAATTGGAGAAGCACTTCATCAGTTTAGGGTTTAGCGTTCAGTGTTCAGAGTGGAAAACCCCAACTCTAAACCCTGCACCCTGAACTCTAAACTTTAACTTTCTTTTTCCACCTGCGCGTAGCTGAGTTCCATCGGGGTGTTGCGGCCGAAGATTTTGACGACGACGTTGAGTTTTTTCTTTTCGTCGAAAATCTCTTCCACCGTGCCCGTGAACCCGCTGAAGGGGCCGTCCATCACCTTCACGCTTTCGCCCCGGATGAACGACACCGTCGGCGCGGTGGCTTCCTGCGTGTTTTCGTCCACCTTGCCCAGAATCCGGTTCACTTCCGATTGCCGGAGCGGGATGGGAATTTTGGAGGTTTTGCCTTCCGAGGCGCTCAGAAATCCGATGACGCCCGGCATGCTCGTAATCAGGTGGTTGACTTCACCGTTCGACAAATCGGCCGAGATGATGATGTAACCGGGGAAAAATGCCTTCTCGCGCACGCGCTTTTTGCCGTTGCGCATTTCGTAAATTTTCTCCGAAGGAATCAGAATCTGCGGCACCTGTTCGCCGAGGTTCTGGCGGGTCACTTCGTTTTCGAGGTAGGATTTTACTTTTTTCTCCTGCCCTGACACTGCCCGCAAGACGTACCATTTGGGTTCTGCCATGTTCGTTCAGGGTTTGGGGTTAGAACGAACTGTACCAGGCGTCGGCAGCCGTTTTGAACACGAGGTCGATGGCTCCGACGAGCAGGGCGAAAATCAGCGAGGCAATCAGCACCAGCCACGAACTGTTCTGCAATTCGCTGAATTTAGGCCAGGTAATATTCTTGGTGACTTCGTCGTAGGAAGCCTTAAACAACTCGACGACCTTGTTCATGGTGGTGATTTGGTTGCGCCCGCCGGTCGTGAACCGGTGGGCCTGAAGAGCACGGGTGGAGAGATTCGAACTCCCATCAACGGTTTTGGAGACCGCTATTCTACCCTTGAACTACACCCGTTTGTGGCAGTCCGTTTCAACCGGTCGGCGAAACGGACTGCAAAAATACGACTTTGTGACAAAAAACAAGTGCATACCCCGGAAGATATGCACTTTGTCTTTTGAAAATCAGGTTTCAACTTAGTCGAGAATTTCCGTCACCTGACCGGCACCCACCGTGCGGCCGCCTTCGCGGATGGCGAAACGGAGGCCTTTTTCCATGGCGATTTTGTTGATGAGGTCAACTTCAATCGTCAGGTTGTCGCCGGGCATCACCATTTCCACGTTTTCGGGGAGTTTGATTTCGCCCGTCACGTCGGTGGTGCGGAAGTAGAACTGCGGACGGTACTTGTTGAAGAACGGGGTGTGACGGCCGCCTTCTTCCTTCGACAGCACGTACACTTCGGCCTTGAACTTCTGGTGGGGTTTCACCGAACCCGGCTTGCAGATTACCATGCCGCGGCGGATGTCGGTTTTCTCAATCCCACGGAGCAGCAGACCCACGTTGTCGCCGGCTTCGCCGCGGTCGAGGATTTTGCGGAACATTTCCACACCCGTCACGACCGACTTCAGGTTTTCGGCACCCATGCCGAGGATTTCAACCGGTTCGCCCGAGTTGATGATGCCGCGCTCGATGCGACCCGTAGCCACAGTGCCGCGGCCGGTGATCGAGAACACGTCTTCGACCGGCATCAGGAAGGGCTGGTCGGTCAGGCGCACAGGCAGCGGAATGAAGCTGTCCACGGCGTCCATCAGGTCTTCGATGGTTTTCACCCACTTGGCATCGCCGTTCAGGCCGCCGAGGGCCGAACCTTGAATCACGGGAATGTTGTCGCCGTCGAATTCGTAGAAGCTGAGGAGTTCGCGGATTTCCATTTCCACGAGTTCGAGCAGTTCGGGATCGTCCACCATGTCCACTTTGTTCATGAACACGACGAGCTGGGGCACACCCACCTGACGGGCGAGCAGGATGTGCTCACGGGTCTGGGGCATGGGGCCGTCGGTGGCGGCCACCACGAGGATGGCACCGTCCATCTGGGCGGCACCGGTCACCATGTTTTTCACGTAGTCGGCGTGGCCGGGGCAGTCCACGTGGGCGTAGTGACGCTTGTCGGTCGAGTACTCGACGTGGGCCGTGTTGATGGTGATCCCGCGCTCGCGCTCTTCGGGAGCGTTGTCAATCTGCGAGAAGTCTTTCTTTTCCGCCAGACCTTTTTCCGACAACACCTTGGTGATGGCGGCGGTCAGGGTGGTTTTCCCGTGGTCGACGTGGCCGATCGTCCCAATGTTCACGTGGGGTTTGGAACGGTCAAAGGTTTCTTTTGCCATGACTAAAAGTTTCTAAAAGAATTGGTTTTGTGTTGGTTGGATCCGGACGAAGCGGACGGCAGACTTGATTTTTACTGACGCAAAAAATTCCCGCTCCGGGAAGGGAGAGGGAATGAATCAAGTGGAGCCTTTGAGGGGATTTGAACCCCTGACCTCTTCCTTACCAAGGAAGTGCTCTACCCCTGAGCTACAAAGGCCTATTTCTAAGTTGTTGGTTGCGGGTTGTTGGTTGAAAAACTGAAAACTGACAACCTTCAACGAACAACCTCCTCACCGAGCGGGAGACGGGGCTCGAACCCGCCACCTATAGCTTGGAAGGCTATCGCTCTACCAAATGAGCTACTCCCGCTTTTTTCAGTGACCAGTTATCAGTGTTCAGTTATCAAACATACTGGTCACTGAACACTGATAACTGGTCACTGAAACGTGGGGACAGATGGATTCGAACCACCGAAGGCATACGCCAGCAGATTTACAGTCTGCCCCATTTGGCCACTCTGGTATATCCCCAAATCCTGTCGTAAAAGAACGTTTTCCCCGACCGGTTCGTCAATGGAGTTGCAAAAGTAAGGCGTTGGGGTAAAAACTCAAAACGGGGGTTTGAAAAATATTTTTCCGGGAATCGAAAAAGGCCCTCCCGGCATCAGGAAGGCCTTTTTTCAAAAAAGAGTTGATTGAGTCTCAGAACTTGATGCCGAAACTGATTGCCCGCAGGTCGGGGCCGTTTTCGGGGCGGAAAAGCGGGTTGAGGTCGTAGTTGACGAACAGGTCAGGGAAGTTGCGGATGCCCAGTTCGGCCCGCAGGCCGTAGCGGAAGTTTTCGAGGTAGAAGTTGCCGTGGGCGTGGTCCTTCCCGCCGTTGCCCCGCTTGATTTTGGTGTAGGCGTCGAGGCGGTAGCCCACGTGGCCCCCGGCGCTGAGGTAGGAGAAAAAGCCCCGGCGGAACGAGGTCGTCAGCATCACGGGCAGGTTCAGGTACGCCACGGTGAGTTTGCTTTTGCGCAACGATTCAGTCGATTCCTGGAACCCAAACCTTCCGACCGTCGGCACGTCCTTCACGGCGATGCGGTTGCCCTCGAACATGAAATTGTACCAGGAAAACTCCAGGCCGAGGTTGAGGTTGAGCGCCGCGTCGCGGCCCCGGGCGAGGCGGGCGTTTTGCAACCAACCGAAGGCGATGTACCGCGAACCGAGGGGCCGGAGCGTGAAGTCCTGGCTGGCGGGTTGGCCCACGAGCGGCTCGCCCTGCACAACGTTGTTCAGGCCCAGGTTGACGTAAAAACCCTTGTTCGCCCCCGACCACCAGCGGTTGCGGCGGCGTTCGTTGGAGCGGAGCGTATCCCTGTCGGTTTCAGGGTTTCCGATTCGCACTTCCTCGTCCCCATCCCGCACGTAGATACCCCGCCAACTGATGTGGACTTCTTCAGAGCCTTCTTTGTAGTGAATGCCCTTGATGCCGATCCGGACGTAGGACTTTCCATCGTCGTCCCGCCGGTGCCGGATCGAGTCTTTCAGGTAAACGCTGCCGTCGGTTTCGGCCACGACCACCCGCGTTTCGGTGGGCGAAATGGAATCGACTTTCACGCCCAAATCATTGAGCAGCCGGTTGAGGTCGTAGTTCCGGAGTTTCTGAAAATCGTCCTTGTTCTGGGTGTAAATGATGATTTTCGACTTGTTGCCAAACTGCACGATGATGGAATCGCGCGGGGCGAGGGCGCTGGCAGCGCTGGTCAGCAAAAACAGGGCGGGCAGGAGGGTGAGCAGGCGTTTCATGGACGTACGGAATCAGAATGCGGATTTTTCTTTGAGGCTGCGGTAGGTTTCATTGACTTTATCGGTACTCCGGTCGAGTTTCTCTTCGGCGCGGGCCAGCAGGGCGGGCGGGTTGATGCCCACTTCGCGCCAGTCCACGCGTTCGCCTTGCTTGGCGTTGTTCAACTGGCGCAGGATGCGGCCCAGGCGATTGCGCTTGCGGGGCTGCTCCGCGCCAGGTTTTTCGTCAAACTCCGTGTTGGCCAGCGTCACGACAAGCGTAGTTGGGGTGGCTTTGGTCGGTTCGGCGGCGGGCGACGTCACCTGGGCGAGCGTCGGCTGGGCTGCGTTCGGTGCCTCGCTCGGCTGGCTGGGTTGCGCAGGTTCTGCTTTCGCCACCTGCACGGGCGCTTCCACCACCTGCCCCGGCGTCACGACGGGCGCGGCTTCCGGCTGCCGGGGCGAATGCGGCGTTTCCATTTTAGTACGCTGAACCGTGGGTTTGCGGGGGGTGTGCCGGGCAACCTGCGGTGCCTCCACCGGCAACGTCGGCGCGACGGTTTTTTCGGAACCCGTCGGTTCAGGCTTCAGGGGCTGCGAAGCCGGTTTTTCGACCGCCGGTTGCCGGTTTTCCGCCAACTCAGGCTGAGGCTGCCCCGAACCTTCAGGCTGACGAACCCACCAAATGCCAGCCAGCAGGAGCAACGCCACCGAAGCCGCCACGCCGTAGGCCCAAAACGGCACGATGCGCTGGGTCTGTTCCTCCCGCCCCATGCGGGCTTCCAGGCGTTTCCAGGCCTCGGGCCGGGGCGTCTGCTCGTGCCGCCGCAGGGCCTGCCCGAAGCGGCGGTCGAGGGGATGTTGTTCGTTTTTCATGGTTGTATCGGTTAACAGGCGTCGTCAGGCCAGGGCGGTCAGACGGCGGCCAGGTTTGGTATCGGTTTCCAGTTTCTGAACCCACTCCTGCAACAACGCCCGGGCGCGGTGCAGTTGGGACTTCGAGGTATTCTCGCTGATGCCCAGCGTCTCGGCGATTTCGGCGTGGTTGTAGCCTTCGACGGCGTAGAGGTTGAACACCGTCCGGTAGCCCGTGGGCAACTGCTGCACCAGGCGGTGCAATTCGTCGGCTTCGAGGTCAGTGGCGGCGGCGACGGGTTCGACTTCGTACTCCACGTCCTCGTAGCTGGCCTGCCAGCCCGCCGCTTTTTTGCTCCGCAGGTACATCAGGCTTTCGTTGACCATGATGCGCCGAATCCAGCCTTCAAAACTCCCTTCCAGCTTGAACTGCCCGATGCGGTCGAACACTTTCATGAATCCTTCAATCATCGCTTCTTCGGCCTCAAACTCGTCGGGCAGGTAGCGCCCGCACAGGCTCAGCATCCGGGCCGAGTACCGCTCGTACACCCGCCGCTGTGCCTTGGGGTCGCCTTGCTGGCAGGCCCGGACGAGGCTTTCTTCCGACTGAAAAAGCGGGATGATTTTCACAGGGCAGGGTTGATTTCGGGAGGAAGATGCAACGCGTTGCGCGCAGGTTGCGCCGGTCGCTGATTTTTTTCAAATATGCCTCATCGCAGGGTATGCCGAACGGCCCTCCTTTTACCCGTGCGTTTTTTCCACCGCGTTGCACCGGACGTGATGCGCCCTACTCCCCTTCTTCATTACTCAACACGGCTACCTCATCAACCAACACGGCATTTCCCGCAACCAACACGCAGAAACCCGAAACCAACATGCCGACATCAAAAGACAACACGCAATTTCCCGCAACCAACCTAGCTACATCAATTACCAACATGCCGACATGAACAACCCGTACGTAATTTCCCGCAACCAACACACAAAAACCCGCAACCCACGGGCTTACATCATCAATCAACACGGCATTTCCAGCAACCCACCCGCAGTTTCCGGCAACCCACATGCGCTTTTCATGTTCCGTCGTACGGTAATCGGCAAGAAGGCATTCCCATCGTTACGTTCTGAATTTCCAAGAAAAAACCCGCCGTTTTGGGGCGGGTTGTTCAGAAAAATAGAGCTAGAGCCTCAGCCCAGCGCGCCGTTTACGCGGCTCCGCACGGCCAGCCGCCGGGCCTTCTCGCGCTTGCTGTTGCGCCACCAAAGGAACGCCACCACCGCCACGACGAGGTACGGCATGCTGAGTAGGTACAAAATGCCCGTGTTGAGGCCGGAGCCGTTCACGTAGCGCCCGTTGCTGAAGGTGCTCTCCACGCTCGACCGGCACATGGCGCACTGAGCCAGGGCCAGTTGGCACTGAGCCGTGAGCAGGAGGCAAAAAAGAAGCAGCTTTTTCATTGTCATGAAGTGTTAAACCATTCCGATAACTCGTAGGGGCAACCCTTGCGGTTGCCCGCAGCCTCTCGAAGCACGACTGCTACGGGCAACCGCAAGGGTTGCCCCTACGAGTTTACCGGTAATACGGACTAATCATCAGGTACGCCAGCACGCCCGTCACCGACACATACAGCCAGATCGGAAACGCCCAGCGGACAGTTTTCTTGTGCCGCTCAAATTGCCCGCTCAGGGCAAAGTACAGGGACAGCAGCACGAAGGGCACCACCACGATGGACAGAACGATGTGGCTGATGAGCACGAAAAAATACACGTACCGGATGGCCCCCTCGCCCCCGAATTTCGTCGATTCGTTGGAGAGGTGGTACAACACGTACGACACCAAAAACAGCGAACCGAGCGTAAAACTCGCCGTCATGCTCAGGCGGTGCAGCGGTATGTTGTGCCGCCGGATGGCGAAGAAGCCCACCAGCAGCAGCACCGCCGTGGTGGTGTTGAGCACGGCGTTCAAGTGCGGGAGCAGTTTCGTCCATTCGCCCAACTCCACTTTCTGCCGGATGCCCAGCAGCACGGCCACCGCCAGCGGGATGGCCACCGACAACACCCGGATGAGGGTGTAGTATTTTTTTTCCTTTTCGCGGGAAATTGCGGGCCGCATCCCAATCAGGTTTTCCATGTTTCAATCGACGCTTCAACTACCGCGCTTGGCGTAGATGTCGAGCAGTACCCGGATTTCCAGAATGAGCCGGTCCACATCTTTTTTGTCCGTGCCGTCGTAGTACCCCCGGATAACGCCCTCCTTGTCCACCAATACTAACTTTTCGCTGTGGGTGAAGGTTTCGTCGGGGTTGCCGTTTTCGTCCTCGTCCTGCTGCACGGGCAGGAAGTAGCCTTTCAGCGCCAGCCGGTAAATGTCGGCCTGCGGGCCGGTGACAAACGTCCAGCGGTCGGGGCGGGCGTCGTACTCGCGGGCGTAGCGGCGCAGCACGGCGGGCGTGTCGTGCTCGGGGTCGATGGAGTACGAAATCAGGTGCACGTCGGGCTGCTGGCTGAACACTTCCTGCACCCGGCTCAGTTGGGACGACAGTTTCGGGCAAATGCTGCCGCAACGGGTGAAAAAGAAATCGGCGACGTGGATTTTGCCCTTCAGCGCGGCTTCCGTCACCACGGCGCTGTCCTGGTCGAGCAGGCGGAACGGCGGAATGGTGCGAAACACCGTGTCCTGCTTCGGTTCAAAAAACTTCGCGGCGGGGTTTTCCCGCATGACGATGTTCCCCGTCAGGGAATCTTCCAACGGGTAGTACCGGCGCAGGGTGTAGTGATTTTCCCCGAAAAACCGCAGGTAGATAAAGATGAAAGCCGGAATCACCAACACAGCGGTCAGGATTCCGGCTTTGGCCAGTTTGTTCATGCCTTGCTAAAACAATTCCCCGAAAATGTAGCCGCCTTCCAGCAGAAGCGCCAGCAGCAGCCAGGCCACAAACAGCGTCGGAATCAGAATCGTCCAGATGAGCGATTTGGTTTCGTGCTTGAGGTGCATGAACTCGCCCACGATGTAGGTGGCTTTCACAATGGTCAGGAACACGAAAATGCCGATTTTCGCTGGTCCCGCGTGCATCGTAAATGCGATAATAAATTCGAGGGCCGTTACCGCCGCCAGAATCCAGAAGGTTTTCCAGATGACCTTGGTTTGCGGGGGTGGGGGCGTAAACGTTTGGTTGTCGCCCGGTTGATTGATGACTTGTGCCATGATTGAAAACGCGTTGAATGCTTTAAGAGGCTGGATGAAAATCCAGATACTGGATTTTTAGATATTGGATGCTGGATGAATTCATCCAATATCTTGAATTTATCCAGCATCTTGTCTTTCATCCAGCATCTTACTTTAAACCAAATAGAAGAAGGTAAATACAAACACCCACACGAGGTCAACGAAGTGCCAGTAGAGGCCCACCTTCTCGACCATTTCGTAATGCCCCCGGCGCTGGTACACGCCGATGGAAGTGTTAAAGAAAATGATGATGTTGATGATGACCCCCGAAAACACGTGCGTGCCGTGAAAGCCGGTGATGAAAAAGAACAGATCGGCGAAGGGCTGCGGGCCGTACTGGTTTTCGATGAGGTTGGCCCCATGAATCGTCCGGCTGACCCATTCCCCGTTCACCAGTTCGCGCACCACCGTGCCTTCTTCCGTCCCGTGGATGAAGTGCGTCCATTCCCATGCCTGCGAACCGAGGAAGGTGAAGCCGCCCAGAATGGTCCAGAGCATCCATTTTTCCACGTCCTTCTGGTCCATCCGGTGGCCGGCTTCGACGGCCAACACCATCGTCACCGAGCTAAAAATCAGGATGAAAGTCATGATGCCCACAAACACCAGCGGGGCGCTTACGCCGTGCAGGAAGGGCACGGCCTCGAACACTTTTTCGGGAATGGGCCAGTAGGCGTGTGAAAACGTGAAGTCGGCGACGGCTCCATCGTAGGCCTTGTGGCTGTACCGAATCAAGCCGTAGCTGATGAGCAGGGCCGAAAACGTGAACGTATCCGACAGGAGGAAAATCCACATCATCAGCTTGCCGTAGCTGGCCTTCATCGGCTCGGCTCCGCCCAGCCAGAGGTGTTTCGGTTCGGCGACCGCGTGTGTTGCCATGGGTCAGGTTTACTTAATTATTGTACAAAAGAAAAATGAACAGGTACAGCCAGAGTACGTCGAGGTAATGCCAGAACGTCGCCGCCATCTGAATGCCCGTCAGGTTTTTGGCGTGGATTCGCATCCGAAACGCCGCCACCAGCGCGAAAACCAGCACGACGAGCGCCGCGATGATGTGGACGCCGTGGACGAGGCTGAACACGTACACGAACGAGCCGGAGGGATTGCCCACGAAAAATACGTTCATGTCAACGAGCTTGCCCCAGCCCATTACCTGCATGACCAGAAAGGCCAAACCGAGCGCAAAAGTAATCGAAATCAGGGTTCGCAGGGGGCCGAATTTGTCTTTTTTCGCCGCCCACGAGGCCAGGGCCATCGTCAGGCTGCTCGCCATGAGCACACCGGTGCTGTACCAGAAAATCCGGGGGAGTTCAAATTCCAGCCAGTTGCCCTCGGCCTTGCGCACGAGGTAGGCGCTCGTAAACGCAGCGAACATCATCGTGATGCTGACGATGAACAGCCACAGCAAAAACTTCCGGGGGTGCATCGAGAGCGTTTCTTCCGGCTCTTCCTGCACGTTCAGGGGTATGTTGGTGAGTTGGGTTGCCATTGGTTGAGTTTCGGGTTTGAAGTTTGTAGTTTGAAGTTCGTAGTTACTGATTTTGAACTACGAACTTCAAACTACAAACTTCAAACTCAGACGATTTTATCCAGCAAAAACGCAATCTGCACGACGGGCAGGTACACGAACCCACCCAGCAGCATCAACAGCGCGGCCCGGTCGGTGGTTTCGCGCATGAGGTGAAACGTTTGGGCCAAAAACAAAATGCCGCAGCCCATCGCCACCAGCGCCGACGTGATGCCCGTCATGCCGAGCAGGTAAGGCAGCCAGCCCACCGGCAGCAGGAACAGCGTGTAGGTCGTGATGGTCAGCGCCGTGCGGACGTCTTTTTGCCCACCGTTGGGGAGCATTTTGAAACCCGCCCGCTTGTAGTCCCCATCAGCCAGCCAGGCCACGGCCCAGAAGTGCGGAAATTGCCAGAAAAACTGGATGGCAAACAGCACACCCGGCTCCCAGCCAAAGTGGTTCGTGGCCGCTACCCACCCAATCATCGGCGGAAACGCCCCCGGAAACGCACCCACCAGCACCGAAATCGGCCCGACGCGCTTCAGCGGCGTGTACACGAATCCGTACAGCACCAGCGAGAGCAGGGCGACCAGCGTGGTGCGGATGTTGAAGTAATTAATGAAAATGAAGGTAGCCAGTAACGTCAGCACCACGCAAAACACTTCGGCTTCGCGGCTGCTCAACCGACCCGTGGGCAGGGGTCGGCCCGCCGTGCGGCGCATGAGCTTGTCGAAATCTTTTTCAATCAGTTGGTTGATGATGTTCGACGCGCCCGTGATGGAAAAGCCCGCGATTGCCAGCAGGGCCAGTTTCGCCCAATCCACCTGCGGGACGGCCAGCGCGTAGCCAAACAGCGCCGACAGCACCACGAACGTGGACAGCCGGAACTTCATCAGTTCGCCGTAGGCCCGCACTTTTTCCAGCCAGCCGCCGACCACGGCCACGTCGGCCGTACTGTTTTTTACTTCTTCCATTCAGACAGAAATCGTGGGGATGGGCTTCGATTGAGAAATTTCACCGAAGACCCGCTCCCGGTTGAGCAATAAGAAAAGCACGAACTGAATCCCCAGCGCCACGATGGCCAGCGTGAGGTGAACGGGCTGCAACACCGCCGGGACGCCGAAGTAGGCCATCACGACGCCCGTTCCGATTTCCACCAGCACCAGCACCAGCAGGGCCGTGGTGTAGAGGTACAGCAGGCCGCGTTCGCGAACGGCCCTCCGCAGTTGGTAAATCAGGTACCCGTGAACCGCCAGCACGAGCAGCGAAAACGAGCGGTGGACGTAAAATTCCAGCCCCAGTTCACCAATCCAGGCTTGCCGGTTTTCGTACCCGATGCGGTTCACCACGCCGTCGATGGCCTCGCGCACCTGCGTGCCCAGCACTACCTGCGCGAGCATCAGCCCACCCGCCAGCAAAATCAGGCGGTTGAGTTGAGGCCGGTTGGCCACTTTTTCGACCTTGACCAAACCCGAGTACGACCGCGCCACGGCGTACAGCAACACGAACACGATGCCAATCGCCACGAGCATGTGCGCCGTCACCAGCACGGGGTGCAGTTCGGTCGAAACGACCTTTGAGCCGAGCCAGCCTTCAAACCCCACCAGCACCAGGGCCAGCAGGCTCAGCCAAAACACCTTTTTATCGCTTTTCAGAAACGGAATTGCGGCGAGCGTGGTGGCGAAAATAGCCAGGCCCGTCAGCACACCGAGCAGGCGGTTGAGGTATTCCGTCCAGGTTTTGGTGGCGTTGAAAATGACCTCGCCCTTGAGTTTCGCCCCGAAAATTTCGGCGTAGTTGGGCGGCAACTGGCTGGCGTCGGTGGGCGGCACCCAACTACCGAAGCAGCGCGGCCAGTCCGGGCACCCCATCCCCGACCCCGTCGCCCGCACGATGCCCCCCACCAGAATCAGCAGGTACACGACGGCGACGGTGACGAGGCCGAGTCGTCTGAACCGTGATTCGTAGGATTTTTGGATTGCCATGAATTTGCTTCTACATCTGTTCCGGTTCGGTTCGGCTTTTCAAGGTAATCCTCGAATCCTACGAATCACGGTTCAGACAATCAAATGGGCTAACGGGCTTCGACTTGCGTCCCCCGTTAGCCCATTCGGTGTTTTTCAGGACAAGCGGCTTAGTGCTTGTACACTTCGTTCTGGCTGTCGAGCAGCGCGTCGATTTCCTTCTCCATCGGAATCTGCTCGTTTTCGTGCGGCAGGTTCGATTCAGGCGTGGCCGAGTACGGAATGTTCTGCGGGATGAAATCCTGCTTCGCGCCGGGCTTGCTGTAATCGTAGGGCCAGCGGTAAACGGCCGGAATCGCCCCTGGCCAGTTGCCGTGCTCGGGGTGAATTGGGGCTGTCCACTCCAGCGTATTCGAATGCCAGGGGTTCTGGGGCGCGCGCTTGCCCCGGAAAATCGAGTAGAAGAAGTTCCAGGCAAACAGGGCTTGCGAGCTGAACGTCAGGATGGCCGCCACGCTGATGAACACGTTGAGGTCGCTGAACGAGTTGGTCGCGTCGTAGGTCGTGAACGAGTAGTACCGGCGCGGGAACCCGGCGATGCCGATGTAGTGCATCGGGAAGAACACGCAGTAAATGCCCACGAACGTCAGCCAGAAGTGGATGTAGCCCAGTTTTTCGTTCATCATCCGCCCGAACATTTTCGGGAACCAGTGGTACACCCCGGCCATCAGCCCGAAGAACGAGGCCGAACCCATCACGAGGTGGAAGTGCGCCACTACGAAGTACGTGTCGTGCAACTGGATGTCGAGGGCCGAGTTGCCGAGGATGATGCCCGTCAGACCGCCCGAGATGAAGAACGACACCAGCCCGATGGAAAACAGCATGGCGGGCGTAAAAACGATGTTGCCTTTCCAGAGCGTCGTGATGTAGTTGAAGGCTTTCACGGCCGAGGGCACGGCGATGATGAGCGTCAGGAACATGAAGACCGAACCGAGGAAGGGGTTCATGCCCGTCACGAACATGTGGTGCGCCCACACGATGAAGGCCAGCAGCGTGATGCCCATCATCGAACCAATCATCGCGCGGTAGCCGAAAATGGGCTTGCGCGAGTTGGTGGCGATGATTTCGGAGGTGATGCCCAGGGCGGGCAGCAGCACGATGTACACCTCGGGGTGACCGAGGAACCAGAACAGGTGCTGGTACAGAATGGCCGAACCGCCGACATTGGGCAGGGCTTCGCCATTCACGTAAATTTCCGACAGGTAAAAACTGGTACCCAGCATCCGGTCGAAAATCAGCAGCAATACCGCCGAGAACAGCACCGGGAACGACAGCAAACCGAGGACAGCCGTGAAGAAAAAGGCCCAGACCGTCAGCGGCAGCTTTGAGAAGCTCATGCCCCGGGTGCGGAGGTTGATTACCGTCGTCACGTAGTTGATGCCGCCCAGCAACTGCGACACGATGAACAGGGCCATCGAAACCAGCCAGAGCGTCAGGCCAAAGGCCGAGCCGGGAGCCGCCTGGGGCAGGGCCGACAGCGGCGGGTACACCACCCAGCCACCACCCGCCGGACCAGTCTCGACGAACAGCGAGGCAAACATGATGACGCTGGAGGCGAAGAAGAACCAGTACGACAACATGTTCAGGAAGCCCGATGCCATGTCGCGGGCACCCACCTGGAGCGGAATCAGGAAGTTGGAGAACGTCCCCGAAAGCCCCGCTGTCAGCACGAAGAACACCATGATGGTGCCGTGCATCGTCACCAGAGCCAGATAAAAATCAGGATTGATTTTGTTGGATTCGTTGATCCATCCGCCCAGCAGAGGCCGCAACCAGCCCATGTCCATGTCGGGAAACCCGAGTTGGAGCCGGAACAAAATGGACAGCAGACCGCCGATGAACGCCCACAGAATCCCCGTGATGAGGTACTGCTTGGCGATGGTCTTGTGGTCTTCCGAAAAAACGTATTTCTGGATGAAGCCGAGTTCGTGGTGTTCGTGCTCGTCTTCGTGGGCATGAGCCGTGTGCGTCAATTCAGCCGTTGCCATCGTGGTTCTCAGTTTATGGTTTTCGGTTTTCGATTCTGGTGAAAACCGCACATTTTTTTACTTCAACGAAGCGCTTGCCGTGGCGACCGAAGCCGTCGCGGTGCTGTCGGCAGCGGCGGGAGCCGGTTCCGCTGCCGGAGCCGCTTCGATGTACTTCATGGCCCGGGCCTTCAGGTTGGCGGGCACACGACTAAGGTACTGCGGGTTGTTGGTCAAGTCAGATTTGTTCGAGGCCAGCCAGGCTTTGTACTCTTCCTCCTCTTCCACCACCATCGCCATCCGCATCGAGAAGTGTCCCTGACCGCAGACTTCCGTGCAGTTCAACTGGTAATTGAACTCCGGGTTACCAGTTTCGTTCCGCATCTCCTCGGTTGTTTTCGTGGCCACGAACCAGAATTTGGTCGGCATCCCCGGCACGGCGTCCATTTTCACCCGGAGGTGGGGCAGAAACACGCTGTGCAACACGTCGCGGGCGCGGATTTTCAAGAGCACCGGCACGCCCTTCGGGATGTGCAGTTGGGTAGCGGTAAAATCGTCGAACGATGCCTCGTCGCTGAAGTCGATGCCCGTTTCGTTGGTCGGTTCGATGAGGCGGTAGTTGTAGTTGCCCAGCTTGCCGTCGTCCTTGCCGGGATAGCGGGCGTACCAGTTGAACTGCTTCCCGACGAGTTCAATCACGTAGGCGTTTTCGGGGGCCTGTGCCGTAATGTCCCGCCATACCCGCCAGCCGGTAAACACCAGCACTGCCATCACCACAGCCGGAATCACTGTCCAGATGATTTCGAGTTTGTGGTTGACGGGGTAAAACACGGCCTTGCGGTCGGCCCGGTACTGGTAGCGCCAGGCAAACACAAACAGCAGCATGTTGGTGATGAAAAATGCCAGCGTGATGATGCCCATCGAAATCCAGAACATGTTGTCGGTCAACACGCCGTGTTCCGAGGCTGCCTCTGGCAAAAACCGGTTGCTTGCCTGCACAAACGACCACGTTGCCGCGATGGTCCCCACAATCGGAAAGGCCAGCATCAAAAACGCGTTCAATTTGTTGCTCATCCCCGTTGGGTGCATGTACGGGTTTTGGGTCCCGTCGTTGTCACCGGTTGGGTTGATGCCTTTCGCCAATCGCATGATTCGGGCCAGCACCACGAAGGTGAGCACCAGAAACAGCACGGCGACGATTCCAACGAGATAAACCATGACTTAGTCGATTATTTTCGTTCGATAAACTATTCAAAGGTACGACTCAGAAAAAGGCCTCCCAAACGTATAGAAAGCACTTTTTACGGTCTTTGCGCCTCATTTTGCTAACCGGGTGTGCAGCGAAGATGTTTTCTGAGAGTCGAAAAAATTTCGCGGCTCACTAGATGTCGTGGTGCAGCGCTTCTTCGAGCATCGGGTGGTTTTTGGCCACCAGCGAGGCTTTCGTCAGTTGGGTGTAATACACAAAGCCGAACAGCGACGCGAACAACAGAATCGTGCCGAGTTCAATCAGCCCAAAGCCGCCTTCGGCACCCACGGCACCCGGCATAATCATCTGGTAAAAATCGAAGTAATGCCCGATAACCACCCCCCAGCAGGCCACCTTCATGAACACCGGCGTCCGCTTGGCATCGCGGGTCATCAGGGTCAGGAAGGGAAAGACGAAGCAAAGGAACAGGTTGATGAAGAAAGGGGCTTTGTAGATGCCGCCGTAGCCGTTGAACCGCTCTTTGAAGTAGATGATTTCTTCGGGGAGGTTGGCGTAGTAAATCAGCAGGAACTGCGAAAACCAGGTGTACGTCCAGAAAATCGAGAACGCAAAAATGAATTTGCCCAGGTCGTGCAGGTGGCTTTCGTTCACCCAGCGCAGATAGCCCTGATCTTTCAGGTACAGCACTGCTAACGCAATTACGGCCAGCGTAGTGACGTGCCAACTAGCAAACAGGTACCAGCCGAACATGGTGCTGAACCAGTGCGTGTCGATGGACATCACCCAGTCCCAGGCTGAGGTCGAAGACGTAACGGCAAAAATCAGGATGAACACCCGGCTGATGTTTTTCATCCGGTACCAGTGCTCCGTGCCGCCCAGTTCGTCCTCACGAATCGAGGTCGCCCGCAGCATCCGCCACAGCACGTACCATGCTCCGATGCTGAACACCATGCGGATGAGGTAAAACGGCTGATTCAAAAACCCTTTTTTGCCCGCAATGATGGGGTCATACTCAGGCCCTCCTTCCACATAAAGCCCGTCGTGCGTCCAGTGGAACAGGTCGTGCTTGAACAGGAAAAACAGCCCCAGCAGCAGCACCAGCGAGAAGGGCAGAAATGCCGGGAAGGCTTCCGGCACCCGCTTCAGGATGGACGACCAGCCCGCCCAAGAGAGGTACTGAATGGCTACAAAAAACATCCCAACCGCAGCAATGCCCGTAAAAAACACGCTGTTCAGCCAAAGGCTAGCGATGACGCGCTTCAGCCAGCCTGCCGTTTCATGATGTTCGCCGCCTTCGTGGGCACCGTGGGCGTGACCACCCGCTTCGTGCGCGTGTTCGACACCGATGCCCCAGCCTTTCGAGACCAGAAATGCCCCGACGATTAGCAGCAACAAACCGACCACCATGCCGGTTATCAAGCGACGGCGACCTTCGGGGGTAAACTGATACCACTCCTCCATTTCCGCCGGGTTAAAATCGTGATGTTCAGCCATTTTCAGTAATCAGTGAACAGTTATCAGTTAACAGTGAATGAGGAGCAGCCAATCAGTACCAGGAGTTCATTCTGACCACTGATTACTGCATCCTGATCCCTGAATCAGGGGTTAAATTGCAGTTTATGCACCCAGTGGACGATTTTCCAGCGTTCCTCGGGCGTAATCTGCGAGCCATGGGGCCACATCCGGCCTTTGCCGTAGGTAATGACGTGGAAAATGTGCCCGTCGTTGAGGTTCTTCAACGCGTCGCTCTGGTACACGGGCACACCCTTGTAAATTTTGGCCACCGCGCCGTCGCCTTTGCCCTGCTCGCCGTGGCAGTGAACGCAGTACCGACCGTAGAGCAGTTCGCCTTCTTTCAGTGTGGCGTCGGTGAGCGGCACCGGATTGGTCAGGGTGCGGGCAGAAATGCTGATGCTGTCGGCGGGAATGTCGTACACCATCAGGTCTTCTACCGCCGTGCTGTCGTCGGTGCCGAAGCGGGTGTTGTAATTCCGCTTGGCCACGGTGCCTTTCACGGGATAGCGCATGTTCGTACCCATGGGGTTGATGGGGTTCGGATCCACCTGCTTCAGCGGCTCGTAGCCCACATCGCGGTACATGTTGGGCGAGTATTCGAGTTCGGTCTGGTTATGGCCCCGTTTCAGCGACATCAGCACGATGACCACCAGGGCACCCAGCAGCCACACGTACCCGATGTTTTTTCTCAGAAATTCCATTTTCGGAAAGGTAGGTACTTTAGTGTTTGACGATTTCTTTGACGTTCACCTCGATGGCCCCCGACTCCTGAAATGCCTGCGTAATGGCGGCTTCGGACAACCGGTTTTTGCCCAAATCCACGGCCACGACGAATTTGTCGTCGGTGGTGCGGAGGTCGAACATCTTGGCGTCGGCACCCCACCACAGGCCGTTCGTGATGAAAAAGGTGAACACCATCCCGAAAGCCGTGAACAACACGGTGAACTCGAACATGGGCGGAATAAAGTCGGGCAACGCGATGAAATCCTTGCCGCCGATGATGATCGGCCAGTCGTAGCCCATCGTCCAGATGGTCAGGGCCGTCATGCAGGCCAGCCCCAGCGTGCCAAACATGAAGGCCGCGATGGGAAGGCGCGTCCGCGGGTGCCCGATGGCTTTGTCGAGGCCGTGAATCGGGAAGGGCGTGTACACTTCGTGGATGTTGACGCCGCTTTTTTTGACCTGCTTCACCGCCGCCAGCACTTCGTCTTCGTCGTCGTACACCCCGACCAGGAATCGTTTGTTCGTGTCCATGTTTTTAGGTTCGGGTTTAGGGTTCAGAGTTCAGGGTTTAGGGTTATTTTTTCTAACTCTAAACTCTGAACCCTAATCTCTAAACTCATTGGCTACTCAGAATCTTTGTTGAACGAAGGCCGCACGATGCGTTCGCTGGGGGCGGCGCTGACTTTTTTCTTGTACGGGTAATCCGACGATACGCCCTTGAGCACCGCCTTCACCTCGGCCATGTTGACCACGGGCAGGAACTTGGCGAAGAGCAGGAAGGCCGTGAAGAACAAGCCGAACGAGAAAATGTAGTCGCTGATGTCGAAAATGGTCGGCGAGAACATGGCCCAGCTCGAGGGCAGGTAGTCGCGGTGGAGCGAGGTCACGATGATGACAAAACGCTCAAACCACATCCCAATGTTCACAATGACCGACAGCACGAACGTGGCCGCCAGGCTCCGGCGAATGCGGCGCACCCAGAAGAGTTGCGGCGTAATCACGTTGCAGGTCATCATGGCCCAGTAGGCCCACCAGTACGGACCCGTAGCCCGGTTGAAGAAGGCGTAGAATTCATACTCCACGCCCGAGTACCAGGCCACGAAAAATTCGGTCAGGTAGGCAATCCCTACAATCGAGCCGGTCACCGTGATGATTTTATTCATCGTCTCGATGTGCTCGATGGTGATGTAATCTTCCAGCTTAAAGGTGTAGCGGATGATGAGCAGTAGGTTGTTCACCATCGCGAAGCCGGAGAAAATGGCCCCGGCCACGAAGTACGGCGGGAAGATGGTGGTGTGCCAACCCGGAATCACCGACGTGGCGAAGTCGAAGCTTACGATGGTGTGCACCGAAAGCACCAGGGGCGTTGAAATCCCGGCCAGAATGAGCGACACGTACTCGTAGCGCGCCCAGGTTTTGGCCCCGCCGTTCCAACCCATGGCGAAAAAGCCGTAGGCAAATTTGGAAACTTTGCTGGTAGCCCGGTCGCGGATGGTGGCCAAATCCGGCAGTAGCCCGACGTACCAGAACACCAGCGACACCGAGAAGTACGTCGAAATGGCGAACACGTCCCACACGAGCGGGGAGTTGAAGTTTACCCACAGCGAACCGTAGGTGTTCGGAATCGGGATGGCCCAATAGGCCAGCCACGTGCGGCCGGCGTGCATGAGGATGAAGCTCGCCGCGCAAATCACGGCGAAGATTGTCATGGCTTCCGCCGAGCGGTTGACTGACGTCCGCCATTTCTGGCGGAAAAGGAGCAGGATGGCCGAAATCAGCGTTCCGGCGTGCCCGATGCCCACCCACCACACGAAGTTGGTGATGTCCCAAGCCCAGCCGACGGTCTTGTTCAGACCCCACACGCCCAGCCCCTCCCACCAGGTGTAAAACACGCAGGCGGTGCCGTAGAGCAGGGTCACGACCGAAATCAGAAACACAATCCACCATTGCCGGGTGGGCTTGCCTTCCACCTGGCGGCTGATGTCCTCGGTGATGTCGTGGTAGGATTTACCGCCCGTCACCAGAGGAGGTCTCACAAGTGCGCTTACGTGCGACATGGTTAGTTTACAGTTTACAGTTTACAGTTCACAGTTTTTTTTAACTCATTCACGGTTCGTTTTCTGTGAACTGTGAACTATTTACTGTGAACTCAAAAATCAGCTATGCGTGGGACCGTTCCCTTGCCGGGCGTTGTCGTTTTTCTCGGAGGTGGCGGCGACTTTGTTCCGGATTTTCGTCAGGTACGAAATCTGCGGCAGCACGTTGATTTCTTCCAGCACGTGGAAGGCCCGGCCGTTGGTTTCAGCGGCCAGGATTTTCGAAATCTCGCTGTCGGGGTTGAGCATGTCGCCGAACACGATGGCCCCCGTCGGGCAGGACTGCGAGCAGGCCGTTTCCACTTCGTTGGCTTCAGGACGACGGCGCTCTTTTTTGGCCTTCAGTTTCACGTCCTGAATGCGCTGGACGCAGAACGAGCACTTTTCCATCACCCCGCGCGAACGCACCGTCACGTCGGGGTTGATGACCATCTTGCCGAGGTCGTTGTTGAAGTGGAAATCGAAACGGTCTTCGTTAAAATACTTGAACCAGTTGAACCGGCGCACTTTGTAGGGGCAGTTGTTGGCGCAGTAGCGCGTGCCGATGCAGCGGTTGTAGGTCATCTGGTTGAGGCCCTCCCAGGAGTGCGAGGTCGCAATCACCGGGCAGACCGTCTCGCAGGGGGCGTTCGAGCAGTGCTGGCACAGCATGGGCTGGAACGTCACCTCCGGGTTGTCGGCGGCCACTTCCAACCCTTTTAAGTCATCGTGTTCGGCGTCCGAGGAGTAGTACCGGTCAATGCGAATCCAGTGCATTTCCCGGCGCATGATGACTTCGCGGCGACCCACCACGGCCACGTTGTTTTCGGCTTGGCACCCCACCACGCAGGCGTTGCAGCCGGTGCAGGAGTTCAGGTCGATGACCATCCCCCAGGAGTGGTTTTTCTTCTCGTGCCCGTTCCAGAGCGAGAGGCTGTTGGGGTCCACCTTCCCGACCGACGTGGCTACTTTTGGCTCAAACCGACCGGCTTTGGGATTTTTCTGGAAATTGGCCAGCACCGATTCCTGAATCACCGCCTGACGGCCCATCACCGTGTTGTGGGTCTGGGTCTGGGCGATGCCCGGTTTGTAGGTGCCGCCCGTGGCCCCGACCGTGATGGTGGGGGCAATCAGCCCCACGTAGGGAAACACGTTCACACCCACGTTGTCGGCCGATTTCCCCGCTTTGGTCCGGCCGTACCCGATGGCTACGGCCACCGTGTCGTCGGCCTGGCCGGGCTGCACGAGCACGGGCAGTTCAAACGACCCACGCCCGGCCACGTCCACTTTCAGGATGTCGTTCTGCTCAACGCCGAGTTTGGCGGCGGTTTTCTGCGAAACGCAGGCGTAATTGTCCCAGCAAGCTTTCGTTACCGGGTCGGGCAATTCCTGGAGCCAGGGGTTGTTGGCCTGTGAGCCGGTGCCCATGCTGACTTTTTCGTAAATCGCCAGTTCCATGCCCGTCGAACCGGCCTTGTACCGGCCCGTGATGGCCGCCGAAGCCGCCGCCACGTCGGGGTTGACGGCACCGCCCGCGGCAGCCGTCGCGCCCCCGCCGGGTTCAAATACGCCGTCGTGCAGGCATTGAATCCAGAAGTTCTTGAAATCCTGCGAGCGGTCGGAGCGCGGGTACAGGTTCGTGCGCCAGTAGGTTTTCAGGTACTCTTCGTAGTCGGCGTTCAGCCCCGCCCAGGCCAGCAGCGAAGCCTGGGCCTGACGGGTTTTGAAAATCGTTGAAATCGTCGGTTGGCAGAGGCTGAAGTAACCCTGACGCGGCTCGGCGTCGTTCCACGATTCGAGGAAGTGCGAGTCGGGTGTGATGAATTTGCAGAGCGAAGCCGTTTCGTCGGCCCGTTCGGCAAACGACACCGACAGGGGCGCCCGGCCCAGCGCGTCGGCGATTTCCTTGCCCCGGGGGTGGTTGTACACGGGGTTAGCCCCGTAGAAAATCACGGCGTCCACGCGCCCGCCCTTCAGGTCGTCGATGAAGGCGTTCATCGCGGCGTCGTTGCCCTGGCGGAAATAACTCGGTGTGCCGAGGTCGATGGTGCTGCCGTAGCTGCCAAGCAGGTTGTTGATGGCGGCCACGACGGTTTGTACGGCGGGGTCGTTGGAGCCGGATACCACCAGGGCGGCCCCCTGGGCGGCTTTCAAATCGCGGGCGGCCTCGTCGAGCCACTTCACGTTGAGGGCCGGTGTCGCCGCGCCAGAGCCGCCGAGTTTGGCGTACAGCGCCAGAGCCACGAGGCCTTCCTGCGAAGGCTTGATGGGCGTACGGTAGTCGGCGTTGCAGCCGGTGTTCGACATCACCGTTTCAAACTGGTAATGCCGCGACATGCTTTTTTTGCCGCCCTCCGCCGAACTCAGTTTCCGCGTGCGGGCGTACTGGTTCTGGTGAATGGCCGGGGCCACCCAGGTGCCGAGGAAATCGCAGGACAGGCCGACGATGACGTTGGCTTTCGAGAAATCGAACGAAGGCAGCACCCCGCCGTGGGCCTGGGTCAGCGCGTAGGCCGAGTTGGCGTCGTACTGGATGTGCTGAGTCGAAGGGTATTTCGCCTTGAAATCGTTGATGACGGCTTTGGTTGCCGGGCTGAGGAGGGTCGAAGAAACGATGCGGATGTTGCGGCTTCCGGCGAGTTGGGTCCGGATTTTGGCGTCCACCGTGTTCCACTCGGCGTTCTTGCCGCCATCCTGCGGGCCGCGCAGTTTTTCGTTGTCGTAGAGGCTCAGCACCGACGCCTGCGCGCGGGCGCTCAGCACGCCCCGGCTCACGCTCGAAAGCCGGTTGCCTTCGAGTTTGATGGGCCGACCCTCGCGGGTTTTTACCAGCACGCTGTAGTACTCGCCGCCGTCGGTGTAGGTCGAGGTGTACCAGTTGGCCAGGCTCGGCTCCACGTCCATCGGCTTGTTGAGGTACGGAATGGCCTTGCGCACCGGGGCTTCGCAGGCGGCCAGCGACACGGCGGCCACGCTGAAACCCAGCATTTTCAGGAAATCACGGCGTTGCGTACCGCCCCCGTCGATGAGGCTCTCCTCGGGCTGCTCCGCAAATTCTTTATGGGCGTTCCGGACGAACTCCGGGTCGTTTTTCAACTCCTCAATTCCCCGCCAGTACCGTTTGGTCGTATTTTCCATGGGTTGGTTTTACGCGAAATAGTTTAGGGTTTAGCGTGTAGGGTTTAGGGTTTTGTTCCTAACTCTAAACTCTGAACTCAAAACTCTAAACTGTATCAATAGTGGCACTTGGAGCACTCCAGGCCGCCGATGTTGGCTACTTTCAGGTCTTTGCCGCCGTCTTTTTTGTGAATCTCGATGAGCTTGTCGTAGTAGGCGTTGCCTTCGGTGTTCACGTTGGTCTGCCGGTGGCAGTCGATGCACCAGCCCATCGTGAGCGACGAACGCTGCTCCACCACTTCCATTTTCTCGATTTCGCCGTGGCAGGTCTGGCACTGGAGGCCCCCCACGTTGACGTGCTGGGCGTGGTTGAAGTAGGCGAAGTCGGGCAGGTTGTGCACGCGCACCCACTCGATGGGCTTGTCCTGCTCGATGGCCCGGTAGATTTTCTGAATCTCGGGCGACTCGCGCTTGATGACCCCGTGGCAGTTCATGCAGATGTTGGCCGACGGAATGTTGGCCGACTTCCACTTGTTGACGCCCGTGTGGCAGTAGTTGCAGTCGATTTTGTACTGCCCGGCGTGGAGTTTGTGCGAGTAGGCGATGGGCTGCTTCGGCGCGTACCCCTGGGCTACGCCGATGTTAAACATGCCATCGAGGGTGGCCTTGCCGGCCAGCAGCAGGAAGAGCAGCAACGCGCCGGTGCGGAACGAGGGGTTGGCACCCAGTTTGGCGGCGTTTTGCTGCAGGCGCTGGAAGAACGGAATCCGCTGGGCTTCGGGCGAATCGGGGGCCACGCCCATCAGGCGGCTCAGCAGCGTAACAATCGTCAGCAGGGCCACTAGTACGAGCACCATCACCACGAGCAGGGCAATCAGGATGACGTTGAAGAGGCCGGAGGGTTGCTCGCCACCGCCCGCATTTTGAGTACCACCGCCACCACCGGGCGTACCGGGACCAGCCGTCTGTGGCGGTGCCGCGTTCGCTTCCCGCACGTACGCCAGAATTCCCCGGATGTCGTCGTCCGAGAAGTTCGTGAAGGCCGTCATCTGGACCTTGTTATACTCGTTGTAGATCTTGACGGCGTAGGGATCGCCGGCGGCAATCATGGCGGCGGGGTTCCGAATCCATTTAATCAGCCAGGCTTCGTCGCGGCGTTCCTCGATGCCCGCCAGACCGGGGCCGATGAGTTTTTCACCCGTTACGTTGTGGCAGGAAGCGCAGTTGTTCTGAAACAATTCCTTCCCTTTGGCGGCATCGCCCCCGCCAGCGGCGGCGGCGTCCTGTGCGAAGGCCTGATTACCACCCACCCAGGTCACGAGCGACAACGCTACTGTGCCCATGAAGCAGTAAAGCGCTTTTCGTAGCATATTTCTCTAAATTTTACAAAATCAGGTGAATTGGCGAAGGGGCCTTTTTCGAGGTCACAAAAGTACAAGCCGAATTTTTTCCGTCAAACTGGGCCGTTTTTATCCGTTCAAAAAATTCCCCACGGTCAAGCTATTTAAACCGATTCCAAATTGGTCAACCTCCCCCAAGAAAGTAACCGGGTGTGGTCAGGGAATGTTTTTACGGCGGAAAACAAAAAGCCCCGCTACCACGGGGCTTTTGGGACGAACCTGACACACCGCCGCGCAACGGCACAGGCCTGCCCCCATCCGCGTGTTCGGCCTTTCGGCCTACTTCAACTCCCGGATGGCCACGTTGCGGAAGCGGTGCGCGCCGCCGGGCTTCCACGAACCGGCCATGCTGAAGGCCCGCGCCGCCGGGGAATACACCGCCGACCAGTGGAGTTGCAGGCCAATCATGCCCTCGGTGGCCCCGGCGGTGAAGTCGTTTTTCGGCTGGGTCACGTCCCACATCTGCTCGCCGTTGACCCAGAGCGTCAGGTGGGGCACCTCGCCTTCCATGCGGATGCGGAACGCGTTCCAGTCGCCGGGCTTCCAGACCTTCGCGAGGTTGGTGGCCTGGACGCTCTGGCTGATGGGCAGCATTTCGCCGAGCAGGTTGCCCGTGCCCTGGGGCAGCATGAGTTCCACCTGGTAAGCCTGTCCGCTTTCGGTGGAGCGGAGGAAAATGCCCCCGTTGCAGAACGAATCGATTTTCGCTTCGAGGTACAGCTCGAAGTTTTTGTACTTCCGGTCGGTCAGCAGCACGCCGCCCTGGCCGTAGGGATGTTGTTGGAGCGTGATGGCCCCGTCCTCGACGTGGAAATTGCCGGTGGTGCCCTGGTGAGTGGTGCGGCTGAGGTGCCAGCCCTTCAGGTTTTTGCCGTTGAAAATCGGCGTGAACCCGGCGGGGATGCTACCCACCTGGGCCTGCGCCAAGCTAGCCAGCCCACCGAGCAGGACGGCGAGAACACCCTTTTTTTTGAACAGCATGAAACGGTTGGGGTTGAATCAGTTCGTTTCCATCACGACGCGGAAGCCCACGTCCCAGCCGTTGCCCGGCCCGGCGGCGTGGGTGAGGTAGGTGGCGTTTTTCACGTCGCCCACGAACGAGGCCCCTTTCAGCACGTGCTGCTTGCCGGACCGGGTCGGCACGGGGTTGGCAAAAAGTTTTTCGTTGTAAAAATCCTGCACCCACTCCCACACGTTACCCAGGGTGTCGTACAGTCCCCAGGCGTTGGGCTTTTTCTGGCCGACGGGGTTGGTGGTGCGGGTGCCGAGTTGGGCCATTTGCCGGATTTCGGCCCAGGCGATGTCGTCGTCGGCCCCGGCGCGGGCGGCGTATTCCCACTCAAACTCGGTGGGCAGGCGGTAGGTGCGGCCTTTTTCGAGGCGATTGAGTTTTTTCAGGAAAACCTGCACGTCGGCCCAGGTTACGTTTTCGACCGGATGCTGGTCGGCGTTTCCGCTGACTTTTTCCCCCTGAAACACCGATGAATTGCTGCCCATGACCCGCTTCCACTGGGCCTGAGTCACTTCAAATTTGCCGATGTAGTACGACCGGGCAATGGTGACTGGAAAACCGGGCGAGGCATCCCGGGTGGCCAGTTTCTCGGCAAGTTGGTAGTCAGCATCCGTCCAGGCCAGTCCCCGCGCTTCGCCCCGCTTCGGGTGCGGCGGCTGGAACCGCCCGACCACCATCCGGCCAGGCTCAATCCGCACGAACTCCATGCCGATGGAATTGGTGAAAGTCGGGGTCTGGGCGAGCATCGGCAACACGGGCAGCAGACCTAGCCCCACGAGCCAGTTACTTGATTTCATCGTAAAAATGGATGGCTGCTAGCGGAAACAGCGCGTCTTTGGACGACGCTTTCGCATTTTTAAACACAAAATACACGTCGTGCTTGCCGCTGACGGGCCGCAGCGTGGCGCGGGCTGGCGTGGTTTTGGCGTTTTTGTCGTTGCGGGGTTCGCGGCCCCAGAAGGCGTCCATGCCGCCGGGCATTTTTTTGATGTTGAAAAATTCCTCCTTCACTTGGGCCGCGCCGAGCAGTTCCCCGGTGGGCGAATCCAGCCGGATTTCGACTTCGCCGCCCTGGTAGATGTCGTAGAGGTGCCAGTTGGGCCGAAATTCCACCTGACGGATGCCCGTCAGGTCGATCTGCCGGAAGCCGATGTGCGAGTCGGCTTTCGTCGTCAGAAACGTGAACTCGTCGAGTTGGTCGCGCACGGCCCCGCCCGCCACCACGTCGGCCTCGGTAGGCAGCAGTTGCGGACGGCGCAGGACGACGACATGCTCCGACGTTTGCGCGGGTACGTTCGTGGGCCGGTCGGTGTAGGCCGCCCGCAGGAGGTAGAAGCCCGTGGCGGGGTCGTCCTGCGGCAGGGTGGGCGTGTACGACCCCGCCACGGGCAGCGTGCGGAGGGTTTTGGTCGTCGCGTTGAGGATGTACTGCGTCATGGTCCGGGCCTCGTAAGCCGTGAGCGTCGGGTGGGCGGGCATGGCCACCTCGCCCCACACGCCCGCGCCGCCGCTCCGAATTTTGGCGGCTAGCCGGTCGAGCGCCCGCGGGTCGCCCCGGTACTTGGTGGCGATGTCGGCGAACGACGGCCCCACGGCTTTGGCGTTGAGGGCGTGGCAGGTGTTGCAGTCGCTTTTGCCCATCAGCGCCCGCGCCACGGCAAATTGCGTCGAGGCGTCCACGCTCCGGTGACCCATCTGCACGTCCGCCAGGTCGAAGCCTGCGGGCACGTAGTCGATGCTCACCGCCACCCGGTCGGGGCTAATGCGCCCGTCGGCCAGCGAGCCGTCCTCCCGGTCGGCGACCGCGATTCGGTAGGAAAATGGTTTTCCCGGAAAAAAGAAACTTTGGTTTTCCCCCAGCGCGAGCGTCACCACCGGCGGCTCGTTGCCCGCCACGAGGCGCACGGACTGGCTGTTTTTGGCCCCTTTCGCGTCCATTACCGTCAGCGTGGCCGTGTACACCCCGGCTTTCGCGAGGGTCAGGGTGGGGTTTGGTGCGGTGAACGCCCTCGGAGCGACGCCCGGCGCGGTGACCTTCCAGGCGTACCGCAGCGCGTCGCCGTCGTAGTCCTTGCTCCCGGCCGACGACAACGTCACCGTGAGCGGCAATGCCCCGCCCAGTTTGCTGGCCGATGCCTGCACCACGGGCTTGCGGTTCCCGGCGTTGTACTCGATGCGCACGAGCCGGGCTTCGACCGCCGAGCGGGCGCTGTTGCCGCCGTATTCGAGCACGTAGAGGTCGCCTTCGGGGCCGAACTTCAGGTCGATGGGCTGGCGGGGGTGGTAGTCGGGGGCGAAGCGCTCCATGGCCTGGTAGTTGCCCTCGGTGTCGAGGGTGATGGCCATGATCCAGAAGCGGGACAAATCGGCGGCCAGCCACTTGCCCTCGTAGTAGGCCGGGTAGGGTCGTTTAGGGTTCGGAAAATCGGCCCGGCGGAACACCGGCCCGCCGATGGCCGCCCGCGAACTGGAACCGACCAGCGGAAATTTCTCCGAAACGGCGTAGGGATAGTACACCAGCGCGGGCTGGGCCGGGGGCAGGTCGGTCAGGCCGGTGTTGTTGGGCGAACGGTTGACGGGGCGGGCGGGGTCCTGCTTCGCACCGGGTTTTCGGGCGGCAAAGTCGAACATCGGGTAGGCGAAATTAGCGCCGATGAAGTAGGGCCAGCCGAAAAAGCCGGGGCCTTTGGCCTGGTTGAATTCATCGTAGCCACGGGGGCCGTTTTCGGTGTCCCGGTCGGCATCGGGCCCGATTTCGCCCCAGAACAGCCAGCCCGTTTTCGAGTCCAGCGAAGGCCGCCAGGCGTTGCGTGTGCCCATGACGTAGATTTCGGGTCTTGTCTTGGGCGTGCCTTTCGGGAAAAGATTGCCTTCGGGAACGGTGTACGTGCCGTCCGGCTCGGGATGAATCCGCAGGATTTTACCCCGCAGATCGTTCGTGTTGGCGGCTCCGCGCTGGTCGTCCCACTTCTGGCGGCCGGGGCGTTCGTCGGTTTGGGCCGTGTACGAGTTGCCCGAATTGTTGCCCACGGTCAGGTATAGGTTGCCTCGGGCGTCCCAAGTCATGCCGCCGCCGGTGTGGCTGGTGCCTTCGCGGTCCACGGGGATTTCGAGGAGAGTTTTTCGGGAACTTTCAACGAGTTGGTCGTTCACCAGTGCGTAGCGGGCAAGCACGAATTTGCTCTCGGCCGGCGGCGCGTAGTACAGGTACACCCAGTGGTTTTTGGCAAAATTCGGGTCAATCGTAAACCCGACCAGCCCTTGTTCGTACTCGGCAAAAACGGGAATCGTGCCGACGAGACTGACGGCCTGCGTGACGGGGTCGAATTTCTTCAACCGCCCATGCCGTTCGATGAGGTACATGGTGCCGTCGCGGAGCACCTCGAAGGCCATCGGTTCGTCCAGCGCCCCTTCCGGCGTCAGCACCACGGGGGTGAAGCGATTGGCTTCGGGTTTTTTCGGTTCGTCGAGGACGTTGTCGTGGGTGAAGGCCAGCAACGCACCGCTCGTAACGAGCAGCGTTCCGACGACGGCGGTGAGTCTGAATCGGCTCATGGTTTTTTTTGAAAAGCACCGGCGACGAACCCAGGCAACGAAGTAACGGATTCGCGCAAAAAAATCCGATTACCGTTTCGGTAAAAATCCCGTTCGGCACCGTTGGCAAGCCGCACGGGGTGGCGAGTGGATTTCAAAAAAAGAAGGCCCCGAAATTCGGAGCCTTCTCTTGGTTCGAGGTCTCAAGCGGATTCGAACCGCTGTACGAGGTTTTGCAGACCTCTGCCTAGCCACTCGGCCATGAGACCCGGTTGGGTTTGGTGGCGCAAAAGTACGCACTTCGCGCCACCAAACCACGGTTTACGCGGAATTACTTACCGCTTTTGCGGGCGTTGCTTTCAAACTGCTCCTTCAAAGCCGAGAGGGCTTCCAGGTCGCCAAGCGTGGTTTTCTCGACCGAGGCCGATACCTTCTCCACATTCTTGGTAGTCTTCTTGCGCTCTTCGGCCACGGCTTCGTCCTTGGCGTCGTTCCACACGCGGCTGTGCGAGAGGATGATGCGGCGCTCGTCTTTCAGGAATTCGAGCACTTTGAAGTCGAGGTTTTCACTCACTTCGGCCTGGGCACCGTCTTCTTTCTGGAGTTGCTTCACCGGAGCCAGGCCTTCGATGCCGTAGGGCAGTTCGAGGGTCGCCATTTTGTCGTTTTTCGACACGATGGTGGCCTTGTGCACCGAGCCGGGGGTGAATACGGTCTCGAAGGTATCCCAGGGATTTTCTTCGAGTTGCTTGTGACCCAGGGCCAGGCGGCGGTTGTCGGCGTCAAGTTCGAGCACCTGCACGTCCATCTTTTCGCCCACTTTCGTGAACTCCGAGGGGTGCTTGATTTTCTTCGTCCAGGAAAGGTCGGATACGTGCACGAGGCCGTCGATGCCTTCTTCGAGTTCGAGGAACAGGCCGAAGTTGGTCAGGTTACGCACCGTGCCGGTGTGACGGGTGCCCACGGCGTACTTGGTGAGCACTTCGGCGCGGGTCCAGGGGTCTTCGGTGAGTTGCTTGATGCCGAGCGACATTTTGCGGTCGTTGCGGTCGAGGGTCAGCACGACGGCTTCGATTTCGTCACCCACTTTCAGGAAATCCTGGGGGTTGCGCAGGTGCTGCGACCAGGACATTTCCGACACGTGAATCAGGCCTTCGACGCCGGGCATCACTTCGAGGAACGCGCCGTAGTCGGCCACATTCACAATACGGCCCCGCACGCGCGAACCCGGACCGAGGTCGGCGGGCAAAGCCTCCCAGGGATGCGCCGTGAGCTGCTTCATGCCGAGCGAGATGCGCTTTTTGTCTTCGTCGAAATCGAGTACCACCACCTGCACGCGCTGGTCGAGTTTGAGCACTTCCGAGGGGTGGTTGATGCGGCCCCACGAAATGTCGGTGATGTGCAACAGGCCATCCACGCCGCCGAGGTCGATGAACACGCCGAAGTTAGTCATGTTCTTGATGACGCCTTCGAGCACCTGGCCTTTTTCGAGGTTGTTCAGAATCTGGGCGCGTTGCTGCTCCAGGTCTTTTTCGATGAGGACTTTGTGCGACACCACGACGTTGTCGTTGGCATAGTTAATCTTCACCACTTTCACCTCCATCTTCTTGCCCACAAACACGTCGAAGTCGCGAATCGGCTTCACGTCGATTTGCGAACCGGGCAGGAAGGCTTCGATGCCGTAAATATCGACGATGAGACCACCCTTCGTCCGGCGCTTCACGAAGCCGTCGATGACGATGTCTTCGTCCAGCGCCCGCTGAATGTTGTCCCAGGCCGTCATCACTTTCGCTTTTTTGCGCGAGAGAATGAGCTGACCGTTCAGATCTTCCTGGTTTTCAACGTACACTTCCACTTCGTCGCCCACCTGAAGGTCGGGCGTATCCCGAAACTCCGACAAGGGCACCATGCCATCCGATTTGAAACCGATGTTCAAAATCACTTCCCGGTCGGTGATACCGACGACTTTCCCTTTCACGACTTCCTTCTCGGCCACTTGAGCCAGGGTGCCGTCGTAGAGGGCTTCCAGTTGCGCGCGTTCCTGCTGAGAGTAGCCACTGCCGAAGCCCTTGTTGTCGGCCTTGTCCCAGTCGAAGTCTGCCAGTTGTGCTTTCGCCATAAAGGTTGGTTGATTACCCGGTTGTACGTCAACCCGTCGGGTAAGCCCGGATTGAATTTTGGTGCAACAAAAAACTCCGTTTTGGGAAACGGAGTGCAAAGGTAGAAAGAAAACGCAAACGAATCAGGCTCAGGCTACTTTTTCCTTTTTTGCCAGATACGGTAGCCACGCGGCATCGACCGTGCCGGAAAAATCCCTCAGAAACATCACGAACGACGGTTTGTAGGGCTTCTGAGCCAACAGCAGCCCGGCTTCCTCAGGGGTGAAGTCGCCCTTCCGCGAGTTGCAGCGCTTGCAGGCCGTCACGAGGTTGTCCCACGACGTGCGCCCGCCCCGCGACTTGGGCATGACGTGGTCGAGCGTCAGATCGTCGTTGATGCCGCAGTACTGACACTGGTGGTTGTCGCGTTTGAAAATGTTCTGGCGCGTGAGCATAACACCCCGGTAGGGCAAGTACACGTACTTGTGCAAACGAATGACTGAAGGCATGGGAAACGTCTCCGAAATGCTGCGGAGCTTTTCGGTTTCCGATTCGGCAACGAGGTCGGCTTTTTTCAGGTACACCAGCAAAAAGGCTTTCGCCACCGAACAGATGGTGAAAGCACTGTAATCCTGGTTGAGCACTAACACTTTCCTGCCCATAGCGCGGATGGAGTTTATGGTTCAGCAAGATACTGAACGATTTTACGCGGCAAACGGCAAGGTGGAAATTTTAGTTTGAAGAACGCCAAAAAGCCCAATCGTGGGGAGCGATTGGGCTTTGGTCAAAGTAAAAAGATTGAGGCGGTTACCTACTTTCCCACGGGTGAGCGCAGTATCATCGGCGAGGGGGGG
>ERZ1066118.26-NODE-26-length-196620-cov-14.133457_pt1 | contig 196620 bp, 176 predicted proteins | sample MGYA00382765_ERZ1066118 | MGnify/ENA primary metagenome ERZ1066118 (study PRJEB33369, sample SAMEA5778348) | biofilm metagenome | biome: Industrial cooling water; feature: Water cooling tower basin; material: Biofilm | place: United Arab Emirates | collected... | reverse complement strand
CAAAAGGTCAGAGTCGCTAAACCCAAGATTTACGTCAATGTCCAGTAGTGAGGGTTGGCGGCAAAGTACGTGCCGGGCTGGTTGATGGTGAGGATATTGCAGGTGCATGTTTGCAGGATAGGCCCGCTGGGTGAATCTTTCCGCCAAATCTGGGTGGAGCCGCTGGGGGTGCCGATGAGTTGCAGTTCCAGCGAGTTACCCGGACAGGTGCTGGTCACGCCTCCGGCCCCGTTGATGCCGAGTGGGTCGCCGCACTGGGCGAGCGCATCCTGAACCAGGGTAAGTGACAGGCCAATCAGAATCGTTGCGTAGCGTGCTTTCATGGGCCGTGAAAAAATTTCGACCGAAAAGTAGGTTACATTCAAGCACTTGGTTTTGATTTACGCTTAGAATTCACAACCTGACCGCTTATCATTTACCACCATGAACCACAACAACCTACCTCATGCTGTTGCACGAGAAAATCCGCAAAGTGCGGGAGTTCAAGGATCTCTCGCAGGACTATGTGGCCCGGCGTCTAAACATTAGCCAGGAAGCCTATAGTAACTGGGAAAAAGGACGCCCCCGCCTGACTCTCGACAAACTCCGGGCGATTGCCGAGGTGCTGGAAGTAAATCCAATGGACATCGTCGACTTGCAGGAAAGCAGCCTGTTCAAGAGCCTTCATGGCAAAGGTGCGACCGGCAGTGATGACCTACACGCCAATGAACTGACGCCGGGCGAACGGCACCTGTTCGAGCAACGCATCAGCGAACTGCAGGATGGGTACCGGTGGCTTCGCCAGCAAAACGAAATGCTGACGAAGCAATTGGCGCTGACCATTTCGGAAAAGGGTCGGGTGGGTGAATCCTCTTGACGAGGATTCACCCACCCGACCCTTTTCCGAAATTAATGCTCGCGTACCGACTTCCCCGCTTTCACCCACTCCCCTCCGTCGTTCACCCCATCCCCTTTTTCCGGGCCGAAAAGCCGCTTTTACTTTGGTTCACCAACCGCGAAACACCGCGCTTCAACCCGTTCGCCACCGGTTTGGAGGTTTCGCGAAAACCCGCAACCCGAACCAAATCAAGCCCACGTCCGACGTTCCGCCACGTTGACCAACGGCGCGATTCACCAATCGCCAACCCGTTCAACCGATGCACGCCAGGAACCGTCGTCCAAACCGGCTGCTGCCCGTCCTCTTCCTCATTGCCCTGCTCGGCGCAACGACCGCTGGGTTTTCCCAAACTCAATTGACGTGTAACGGCACCGTTCGAGAAAGCGGCAGCCGCCTGCCCCTCGTCGGGGCCACCGTCTGGGTGCCCGCCCTCGGCCTCGGCACCACCACCGGAGCCGACGGCACGTTTCGCCTCAACGTCCCCGCCGCCGACAGCCTGGCGCTGCGCGTTTCAATGGTCGGGTACGAAACTTGGCTCCAACCGGTCTTTCTTTCCCAAAAAACTTCCCTAAGCATCGAACTCGTCGCCGGGACCACCCTCGCCGGCGTGACCGTCAGCGGCGCGAAAGCCCGGCTGGGCGACGCCAACACCCTGAGCCGGGTGGCGATTTCGGGGGACCTCATCCGGCAGGTTCCGGCCCTGCTCGGCGAGAAAGACGCCCTGAAAGTCATCCAATTGCTGCCTGGCGTGCAGAAAGGCTCTGAGGGCAACGCCGGGGTGTACGTGCGCGGCGGTGGCCCCGACCAGAACCTCATCCTGCTCGACGGGGCCACGGTGTACAACGCCAGCCACCTGTTCGGGTTTTTCTCGGTCTTCAACGGCGACGCCCTCCAGGGCGTGAGCCTCACCAAAGGCGGCTTCCCGGCCCAGTACGGCGGGCGGCTGTCGTCGGTCATCGACGTAACCACCCGCACCGGCAACCGCGACCGCCTGCGCACCGAAGGCAGCGTGGGCATCATCGCCTCGCGGCTGACGATGGACGGCCCGCTGGGGCGGCGCGTGTCCCTACTGGTGTCGGGCCGGTACAGCTACTACGGCCTGCTGACCCAGCAACTGATGAAAAACACCAAGTCGGGCGGGCCGACCAACGCCAATTTTTACGACCTCAACGCCAAAGTGTTGTTTGATTTCGGCGCTAAAAATCAGGTGACGTTCAGCGGGTACACGGGCCACGACCAGTTCGTGGGCAACCGTGCGGCCAACGCCGCCAGCCTGCAAGCCGGGCTGGGCTGGGGCAACACGGTGGGTTCGCTGAAGTGGGAGCACCGGTTTTCCGAAAAACTCGTCGTCAACACGGCGGCGCAGTACAGCGGCTACCAACTTCGGGTGACCAACCAGGACGCCCTGACGGTAGGCAAAACCACCCAGGTGTTTGAACTCGAATACGCCTCGCGCATTCAGGATTTGACCCTGAAATCGGACTGGGATGGTTTTTTCGGAAAACACCACCTCCGCTTTGGTGCGCAGGCGACACGGCACCGTTTCCTGCCCAGCGCCGTAGTGCGGGCCACCGCCGAAGCGGGTTCGCTGCTCAACAACGGCCAGGAAATCAGCGCCCTGGAGTCGGGCGTGTACGCCGAAAATTCCTGGAAACCCACCGCCCGCCTCCACCTCGTCGCCGGGCTGCGGGTGAGCGATTACCGTCAGAACGGCACGCACTACTTCCGCCCCGAACCCCGCGCTTCAGTGGCCTACACGCTGCCCGCCGACTGGGCCGTGAAAGCTTCGTACGCGAAAATGAACCAGTACGTTCACCTGCTCAGCAACACGGGCGTGGGCCTGCCCACCGACCTCTGGGTGCCCACCACCGACCGGGTAAAGCCCCAGCAATCGGAGCAAATCGCCGCCGGTTTGACGAAGGAAGTTGATGGAAAAAACCTGACGTTCAGCGTGGAAGCTTACCGCAAGACGATGAGCAACCTCCTCAGCTACCGCGAGGGCAGCAGTTTTTTGCTCCCCACCGACGGCAAAGCCGCCCGCTGGGAGGACGACGTGACGGCGGGTCGGGGCTGGTCGTCGGGCGTAGAGGTGCTGCTGCAAAAACGCGCCGGACGCTTCACGGGCTGGGCCGGTTACACCTGGTCGATGACCCGGTGGCAGTTTGACGAACTCAACGGCGGACAACCCTTTTTCCCCCGCTACGACCGCCGCCACGACGTGTCGCTGGTGGGCAGTTACGCCCTCACGCCGGGCATCCGCCTGTCGGGCACCTGGGTGTACGGCACCGGCCAGGCCCTGACCGTGCCCGTGGCCCGCTACCGGGCCGTCGTCAACAACCCCACCGCCACGCCCAACGCGCCCTTCGGCACGGGCCTGACCACCCGCGAGTTCGGCGGCAAAAACAGCTTCCGGGCCGAACCCTACCACCGCCTCGACCTCAGCGTGCAGTTCGTGCGGCAGCGGGCCGGAGGCCGCGAGCGGGTGTGGGAACTGAGCGTGTACAACGCCTACAACCGCCGCAACCCGTTTTTCTACGCAATGGAAGGCAAAACCGACCCCGCCACCAGGCTTACCCGAACCGTGATGTACCGCTACTCGCTGTTTTCGGTGATTCCGAGTGTGAGTTATTCGTTTAAAATCTGAGTTCGACCCGCCTTTTTTTTCACTCCGCCGTTTCCTGATTTACCCCAATGAAAGCTTTCGCTTTTGCGGCGCTTGCCGTGGTTTTTTTGTCGGGTTGCCAGAGTTTGCGCGAAGAGGTGCAGCCCCTTGAACTCACCGAACAGGCCGAAAAACTCGTCGTGGCCGGGTTCATTTCCCCCCAGGACAGCGTGCTGTCGGTGCGCGTGTCCCGCTCGCAGACCATTCTGGACGAAACCACCTCGCCCAACGGCCCCGTGACCGACGCCACGGTGCTGCTGTCGGGCAATGGTACCTCGGTTACGCTGGCCTACAACGCCAGAAAGCAATGCTACCAGGTGGAAGCCCGCCACCTGCCGGTGCGGAACGGGCAAACCTACGAACTCTCCGTGCGCACCCCCCAGGGCGAGCGCGTGACGGGTCGCTGCACCGTCCCGAAAGCGGTGACGCTGAAAACCGTCACCCTTGATTCGGTGCAGGCGACCGACCGCACCCGGCAGTTCGTGGCCCGCTACGCGTGGAACGACCCGGCGGGGGAGACGAATTTTTACCAGACCACCGGGACGTTCACCTACGTGAAGCAGTGCCCCACCTGCCGGGGCGAGGCGCTGAAGCCCGAAAGCGTGCCGGTGGCCTTCACCGCCGCCACGGGCTGGGTGCTGGATGAAACGCGCAACGGCAGCAAACTCCAAACCGACGGTAGCCTGGCACTGCTGAACCCGAAGGCCACGTTTGGCGACAATTTCCAGCGGGCTACGGTGCAGGCCACGCTGTTGCACGTGGACGAGGCGTACTTCCGCTACCACCAGGCCGTGGAAAAAGCCACCGCTGCGAAGTCCAAAGAAAATCCCTTCGCCGAGCCGGTGCTGATTCCCTCCAACGTGCAGGGCGGGCTGGGCTGCTTCGCGGCCTACAACCGGGTGACGATGACGGTGGGGTTGAGGTAAACACGAAGTTGCTACCCAATCGAAACCCCACCCAACCCTGCCCTGCTGGGAGGGCTAAAAATCATCGGTTAGGAAAGCCCCGCAGCGGGGGCAGGGCCGTTAAGTTCTACACCTACGGTAGATAATGTTCAATGCTCAATGCTCAATGTTCAATGATTGAAAGTCAGAGAAATAACCCATTGAACATTGAGCATTGAAAATTGAACATTTTTAGCGTTCCCAATCAGAACTTAACAGCCCTGCCGCAGCGGGGGGATCGCTCCCAGCAGGGGAGGGTTGAGTGGGGTTTGTGTTTGCAATTCCACCATTTCCAATACATTTGCCAAAGAAAAATCACCCCTCAGGCACCCGCTCGTTAAACGTTCCGCTGCGTTGACGGTCTGAGGCGATGCAAATCGCCCCAAATCAGCCCAACCAATGCCCGTCTGGAACCGCGACACGGCCCGGCACCTGTTGTCGAGAGCGCTCTTCGGCTACCGCCGCGCTGACCTCGACCGTGCCCTTTCGTTTCCTTCGCTGGAAGCCTTCGTCGACCAGGAACTGCTGGCCGACAAACCCCTCCCGACGCCCCCCGGCACCTGGGTGACCGAAGCCCCCGTCGCCAACGACCCCAACATCGGTGCCCGCAACCGCGAACTGGTGTACTGGTGGTACAACCTCATGCTGACCGAGGGCCGGTCGGTGCGCGAGAAAGTGGTGCTGTTGTTTCACAACCACTTCACCTCCGAGCGCGATAAGGTCAACTACCCGCAGTTCATGTACATCCAGAACGACCTGTTCCGGCGGTACGCTTTCGGCAACCTGCGCCAACTGACCAAAGACGTGACCGTGGACCCGGCGATGCTGATTTACCTCGATGGGCGCGGCAGTAACAAGAACGGCCCCAACGAAAACTACGCCCGCGAACTCTTTGAACTCTTCACCCTCGGCGTGGGCAACTACACCGAAACCGACATCAAGCAGGCCGCACGCGCCCTCACCGGCTGGCAACTCGACGGCCTGAAGGCCGTGTTGAACCCCAACCGCTTCGACGCGGGGCAGAAGACGATTTTCGGGAAAACGGGCAACTTCGGTTACCAGGAGGTGGTCGATTTGGCGTACCAGCAAACCGCCGCCGCCGAGTGGTGGGCCAGGAAATTGTGCCTGGAATTCATGTACTACAAACCCGACAACGCCTTCGTCAAAAAGCTGGCGGCGGTGCTGAGGGCCGCCGATTTCAACCTCAAGCCCGCGCTGCGGGCGCTCTTCACCGCCGACGAATTCTACGCGCCCGGCGTGGTGGGAACCAAAATCAAATCACCCACCGAACTGATGATTGGCACGCTGAAAGCCCTCGACGTGCGCTCGATGACGGCCAACGACTGGGGTTTTCTCTACGAAACGGGCCGCAACCTCCAGCAATGGCTTTTCGAGCCGCCCGACGTGGCGGGCTGGCCGGGCCAGCGGGACTGGATTTCGTCGAACACCTACCCCCAGCGGGGCGGCTACTCCGACGCGCTCGTCAACGGGCGGCAACTAGCCGGGCGCGCCCTCAACTTCAAACTTGCCCCCGTGGAGTACGTCCGGAGTTACCACAAGCCCGAAGACGCCCCGCAGTTGGTCAACGACGTGGTCGAGGCATTCATGCAATTCCCGCTCAGCGCCGCCAAGCGCAAAACCCTGCTCGACACGTTGCTCGACGGCACCATCGTCAGCAACTGGAGCACCTACACCCCCAACGCCGACGCCCGCATCAACCGCTTCCTGAAGGCGCTGATGCGGTTGCCGGAGTATCAACTTTGTTGAGTTTGAAGTTCGTAGTTTGAAGTTTGTAGTTGTCAGCCTGAGCTTACAGAAGGCCAACTACAAACTTCAAACTACGAACTTCAAACTCGTTTCCCTGCGGTCCGCCAGCCGCCGTCACTTTATCACCGACGACGAGCCTTTTTTTCGGATCGACATGAAACGCAGCGAATTTTTACGGCAACTGGGCGTGGTATCCGGCGGCGTGGCCTTCGGGCTGGATGGCGTCGCGGGGCGGGCGTTTGCTCACAACCCCTTCATGCTCGACCTGGCGGGCACCAACGGCAGCATCCTCGTGCTGGTACAACTCGCCGGGGGCAACGACGGCCTCAACACGGTGGTGCCGTTTGAAGACCCGATTTATTACCAAAAACGCACGACGGTCCACGTCAAAAAAGAGGAGGCGCTCAAACTCACGAGCACGCTGGGCTTTCACCCCTCGATGACCGGTTTGCGCAAGCTCTACGACGAGGCCAAGCTCTGCGTCGTCAACAACGTGGGCTACGCCAGCCCCAACCGCAGTCACTTCCGCTCGACCGACATCTGGCTTTCCGGCTCCGACGCCGCCACGGTGCTCACCGACGGCTGGCTGGGGCGGTACCTGGCGGGCCAGTACCCGGAATTTCCGGTGAAAATGCCCACCGAGCCGATGGCAATTCAACTCGGTTCGGTAGAGTCCATGTTGCTGCTGAGTCCGGTGGGCACCACGGCCACGGTGTTTGAAGACCCCAATCAATTTTTCCAACTCGTCAGCGGCAGCACTGCCGACAACGACCCACCTCCGGCCACGCCGGCGGGCGACGAACTCAAGTTTCTGAAGCAAATCGCCGCGCAGTCCATCCAGTATTCGGGGGTCATCAAGCAAAGCGCCGACCGGGGCAAAAACGCCGTCACCTACCCGACGACGAACCTGGGGCGGCAGTTGGGCATCGTGGCGAAGCTGATTTCGGGTGGCTCCAACACGCCCGTGTACCTGACCACCATCGGGGGTTTTGACACCCACGCCAACCAACTCACCCAGCACGCCAACCTCTGGCGGCAGGTTTCCGAAGCGGTTTCGGCGTTTCAAAGCGATGTACAGAAACAAAACCTGGGCAAAAAGGTGGTCGTGATGACGTTCTCCGAATTCGGTCGGCGTTTGCCCCAGAACGGCACCAACGGCACCGACCACGGCACGGCCGCGCCCCTGCTCGTGCTGGGCGAAACCGTGCGCGGGGGCATTCTGGGCGGCAACCCCAACCTCAGCGATCTTGACAGCAGCGGCGACATCAAGTTCAAAAACGATTTCCGGCAGGTGTACGCCAGCGTGCTCCGCGACCACCTCGGCCTCAGCCCCACCGACGCCCGCGCCGTGCTCAACGGCAAGGATTTCGAGAAACTGCCCATTTTCCTCCAGTCTTCCGAAAAACCGAGCATCGCCCAGGCCCTCGAACTGGCCCAGAACTACCCCAACCCGGCCTCCGATTTCACGTACATTCCCTACGCCGTGGCCGAAACCCAGGCCATCCGCCTGACGCTGCACGACTTCCAGGGCCGCGAACTGTTGACCCTGAAAGCCGAAACCGCCGACCCCGGCACCTACACCGCCGTGCTCAACGCGAGTACCCTCCCCGCCGGGCAGTACCTCTACAGCCTGCAAGGCAACGGGGCACGGCAAACGAAGCGGCTGCTGGTGGCGCGGGGATGAGTTCAGGGTTTAGAGTTTAGGGTTCAGAGTTCAGAGTTTAACGTGTCTTTTCAACTCTGAACTCTGAACCCTAAACTCTAAACTATCTTTGCCCCGCACCATTCCCCGTTGCCGTGGCCCATTCCGCTTCCCACAAAGACCCGTACTTAGCCCTCCGCTACCCCGAGTTTCGCCTCTACGTCGCCGGTAGTTTTTTGCTCACCGCCGCCCTGCTGATTCAGGAAGTGGTGCTGGGCTACGAACTCTACCGCCTCACCAAAGATCCGCTCACGCTGGGCCTCATTGGTCTGGCCGAAGCCCTGCCCTTCATCGCCGTCGCGCTCTTCGGAGGGTACTACGCCGACAACCGCGACAAGAAAACCATCCTGCTCCTCAGTTTGCTGGTCATCATGCTGGCGTCGGTGGTGTTGATTGTCGTGACGTACCCGAGCTTCCGAGCCGACCTGACCACGGGGCAACTGCTCGCGTCGGTGTACTTCGTCATTTTCCTGATTGGCCTGGCGCGGGGATTTTTCAGCCCGACGGCTTCGTCGCTGAAGGCGTTTCTGACGCCCCGCGAAACCTACGCCAACGCCTCGGTGTGGTACAGCACGGCCTGGCAGGGCGGGGCCATCGTGGGGCCGGGCGTGGCGGGCTACCTCTTCGACGGCTTCGGCCTGACGGGTTCGCTGCTCGTCGTGCTGGGGCTGATGGCGCTGGTCGTTTTATTCCAGAGTTTGATTGAACGAAAGCCGATTCCGGTGGGGGAAAAAACCGATCTGTTCGAAAGCCTCCGCGAGGGCCTGCGCTACGTGTATCGCTCGAAAATCATTCTGTACTCCATCTCGCTCGATTTGGCGGCGGTGCTGTTCGGCGGCGTGGTGGCCATTTTGCCCGTGTTCGCCCAGGACATCCTGCACGTGGGGGCGCGGGGGTTCGGCATCCTGCGGGCGGCCCCGTCGGTGGGGGCCATGCTCGTGTTCATCGCGTTGGCCTACGTGCCGGTCATGCAGCACGCCTGGCGGAACATGCTCGTGGCGGTGGCTGGGTTCGGCGTCGCCACCCTGGTATTCGCGGTTTCGACCAACTTCTGGCTCTCGGTGGTGATGCTGTTCCTGACGGGGGCCTTCGACGGCATTAGCGTCGTGATTCGCCAGACCATCATGCAAATCATCCCGCCCGACCACCTGCGGGGGCGGGTGTCGTCGGTGAACGGCATTTTCGTGAGTGCCTCCAACGAAATCGGAGCCTTCGAGTCGGGCGTGGCGGCCAAACTGCTCGGCACGGTGCCCTCGGTGCTCGTCGGCGGGGGCCTGACGATGCTCATCGTGGCCTACGTGTGGGCGAAGTCGAAGGAGTTGTTTGAGATGAAATTTGCGTGACAATTTCCCAAAAAATAAGCACGCCATGCGCCAAGACAAAGGCATCATCGTCCGGTTCGTAGAAGGCGAGCGGACGCTGCTCGAAAGCACCACCTGGGGCTACCCCCCGTACCGCATCGGCGACGAGGTGACGGTGCTGACCGGCTACCGGCGCGGCCTGAAGGAAAGAAACCTGCCCGCCAAACGCTACCGCATCCTCAGCCTCGACCACCTCGCCCGGCGCGTCGAGCAGCCGCACGAGGTGGTGTACTGGGAGTTTTGCTTGCGGGTGGGGGTGGAGGAGGTGTGAGGCGCGTAGCTACAGATTAGGGTGTCGAGGTTTAATTTTGCGAAGGTGCAACCGATGGTGGGTCACTTGCTAAATACCCCCTTCGCAATCAGGTACGGAATAATCAGCCAGAGAAGGCCCTTGATGAGGAAAAACAAAAACCCCAGCCAGCCGACGCGCTTGAGCCAGGTCTTGAAGCGCTGATTCATGGCGGAAAGTTAAGCGAAAACCTCATAGGTCTTTTTTTGACCTATGAGGTTTTTGGCGTCAGGCAAGTAGGTCGCGCTCGGCCCGTTCCACCCGGTCAAACGGAAACCGCCCCAGCACCTCGGCCATCAGGCCCCGGATTTCGGCGGTGTTCAGGTTGCCCAAGCTGCCTTCGTGGGTGTGGGCGAGGCGTTCGCGGAAGGGTGCGGCGTCGAAACGGCCGTCCTGCACTTCGTCTTTCACCCGCTTGTAGGCTTCGCGGAAGGGCACGCCCTGGGCGACCAACTGGTTGGCCCGCTCGACCGAAAAGAGCAAATCGTACTTCGGGTCGGCAAGGAGGTCTGTTTTTACCTCCAGGTTCGAGAGCATGAAGTGCGCGATTTCGAGGCAGTTCAGGATTTCGTCGAAGGCGGGAAACAGGATTTCCTTCAAAAGCTGCATTTCGCGGTGGTAGCCGCTGGGCAGGTTGGTGAGCACCAGGGCCACCTCGTTGGGCAGGGCGCGGAGGCGGTTGCACTTGCCCCGGAGCAGTTCGGCCACGTCGGGGTTTTTCTTGTGCGGCATGATGCTGCTGCCGGTGGTGAGCGCGTCCGGGAGGGTCAGGAAACCGAAATTCTGGGAATTGTAGAGGCACACGTCCATTGCCAGGCGGCCCAGCGTGCCCGCGAGTTGAGCCAGGGCCGTGCAGGCCACAAGTTCGGTTTTACCCCGGCTCATCTGGGCGTACACCACGTTGTAGTGGAGAGCGTCGAAACCGAGCAGCCGGGTGGTGAGGGCGCGGTCGAGGGGGAACGACGAGCCGTAGCCCGCCCCGCTGCCCAGGGGGTTTTTGTTGGCCAGTTTGTAGGCCGTCAGCAGCATTTCGGCGTCGTCCACCAGCGCCTCGGCCCAGGCCCCGAACCACAGCCCGAACGAGGAGGGCATGGCGATTTGCAGGTGCGTGTAGCCGGGGAGCAGGTCGGTTTTGTGCCGTTCGCTGCGCTCGGTGAGCAGGTCGAACAGCCGCCCGGTGGCCTCGACCACCTCCCGCAGCCGGGCGCGGGTGAAGAGTTTCAAGTCCACCAGCACCTGGTCGTTGCGGGAGCGGCCCGAGTGAATTTTCTTGCCCGCCTCGCCGAGCCGTTGGGTCAGCAGGGCTTCGACCTGCGAATGCACGTCTTCCACGTCGTCTTCGATGACGAATTGGCCGGTTTCGATTTCCCGAAAAATCGCCTTCAGTTCCCGCTGCACGGCGGCGAGTTCGTCGGCACTGAGCAGCCCGACGCTTTCGAGCATCCGCGTGTGGGCCAGCGAGCCGAGCACGTCGAAGCGGGCGAGTTGGAGGTCAAACTCCCGGTCGCGGCCCACGGTGAAGGTTTCGATTTCCCGCGCCACGGCGGAGCGGTCGTTTTGCCAGAGTTTCATGGTGCGTGGTCTGAACCGCGATTGGCCAGGATTTTAGGATTTTCAAGATGGCTGACACCTGGTTTTTCAGAATGATTGCAAGCTGAATTTTTGCCTTTCATCTTGTTTATCCTAAAATCCTGGCCAATCGCGGTTCAGACAGAAAGTTCAAACAATTTTCTCCAACATCCTGATGTACAACTCAATCCCCTCTTCAATTTCCTTTAAATAAATAAACTCATCCGCCGTGTGGGAGCGGGCCGAATCGCCGGGACCGAGTTTGAGCGAGGGGCAATCAATCAGCGCCTGGTCGGAGGTGGTGGGCGAGCCGTAGGTGCTGCGGCCCAGCGAAAGCCCGGCTTTGACGATGGGGTGGTCGGCGGGGATGCTCGACGGGCGCAGGCGCACCGAGCGGGGCTGGAGTTCGGAACGCAGGTTTTGCCGCATCGTTTCCAGCACGTCCTCCAGCGTGTACTGCTCGGTCACGCGCACGTCCACGGTGAACTGGCAGCGGTCGGGCACGACGTTGTGCTGACTGCCCGCCTGGATGATGGTAGCCGTCATTTTCACCGGCCCCAGCATGGGCGAAACCTTCGGAAACTGGTAACTGCGAATCCACGAAATATCATCCAGGGCTTTGTAGAGCGCGTTTTCGCCCTCGTCGCGGGCGGCGTGGCCCGACTTGCCGTGGGCGATGCAGTCGACCACCATCAGTCCTTTTTCGGCAATGGCCAGGTGCATCTGCGTCGGCTCGCCAACGATGGCGAAGTCGATGGGCGGCAAATCATTTTCCCGAACCAACAATTCCAAGCCTTCGGTGCCCGAAATTTCCTCCTCCGCCGTGGCGGCCATCAGGAAATTGTACTTCAGGTCGGAGCGGTAAAAAAAGTGGTGAAACGTGGCCAGCAGGGCCACCAGGCAACCGCCCGCGTCGTTGGAGCCGAGGCCGTAGAGCTTGCCGTCCTGTTCGAGGGGCTCGAAAGGGTCGAGCGTCCAGCCCTTGTTGGGCTTCACCGTGTCGTGGTGCGAGTTGAGCAGAATCGTGGGCAGGTCGGGGTTGAAGTGCTGGTTGCGCGCCCAGAGGTTGTTTTTTTTACGGCGGTAGGGCAGGTTTCGTTCGCGGAAAAACTCGGCGACCAAATCGCCCGTCCGGTCTTCCTCGCGGCTGAACGAAGGCGTGGCGATGAAATTTCGGAGCAACGCAGTCGCGTCGGTGGTGAGGGTAGCGAGGTGGGTTGGGGTCATGAAAAGGAGTTTAGGGTTTAGGGTTCAGGGTTTAGCGTGTTTTTTAACTCTAAACGCTAAACCCTGAACCCTAAACTGAATTCAACCAGTCGGCAAACCGCCGGGCTAAATCGCGGATGTCGTCGAGGCGGGCCAGCACCTTAAGCCAGGGCGTGGGGATGCTTTTCGGGCCGTAGGCAATGCCCGCCAGCCCGCCGGTGAGCGCGGCCACGGTGTCGGTGTCGTCGCCGAGGTTGACGGCCCGGAGCGTGGCGTCGCGGAAATTATCCGTCGTCAGGAAGGACCAGAGCGCGGCTTCCAGCGTGTGGATGACGTAGCCGGAGGAGTAAATTTCGGTTTCGGGCAGTTGGCTGATGTCGGCCAGCAGCACGCGATTGAACAGTTCCAGTTCGTGCGCGGGAACGGGCCGGTTTGTTAAAAAATCCGCCGTTTCCTGCCGGGCCACGCGGTAAGCCTGGTGCTTGTCCAGGCCGTGCAAAAGCTGACGGACGATTTCGACGAAGAAAAAACTACCCATCGCCGAACGGATGTGGCCGTGGGTGACGCGGGCGACTTCGCAAACGTGTTGAAAGCGCGCTTCCTGGGAGCCTTCGTTGAGCAGGGTGAACGCCAGCGGCAAAATGCGCATCAGTGCCCCGTTGCCGTTGCTGTACTCGCCGTTTTCGCCCGCTTCCAGGGCCGGGGTGCCCTGCTCGATGCGGTGCAGGGCGCTGCGGGTGGCGATGCCAATGTCGAAACAGTTGCCCCGCGCCGACCACTCGCCCTGCACGAACCAGCGGACGAACCGCTCGCCGAGCTGCTGGGGGTCGTAGCCTTCAATAAGGTTTTCAACGAGTTGAAACGTCAGAGCGCTGTCGTCCGACCAGGTGCCGGGGGGCTGGTGGTGGACCTGGTAGCCGCGCATGCCCGTGACCGGGTCGCGGCGGAGTTCGGAACGGTGGCGAAACTCGACCGGCACGCCCAGCGCGTCGCCGACGGCAAAGCCGACGAGGGCGGCCTCGATGGTTTTCAGAGAAAGTGGCATTGAACGACGGAAATGTTCAATGCTCAATGCTCAATGTTCAACGCTCAACTCTCAACGTAAAATTCTCATTTCATTGAAAATTGAACATTGAACATTGAACATTGAGCATTCTCAATCATAAACTCAACCTCGTCCCCGCCGTGCCTTCCTCCACGGCCTGGCGGAGGTCGGCGGCGTGGCAGATGGTCACGCGGGAGACGCCCACGCCGAGGGCCAGAAAGGCGTTTTCGAGCTTGGGAATCATGCCTTTGTTGACCGCGCCGGAGGCTTTCATGGTTTCAAAATCCGTCGGCGTCAGGCTTTCCACGACCGAACCGTCGTCGGTTGGGTCGGCGAGTACGCCGCGTTTTTCAAAGCAATATACCAGGTTGACGGCGAAATTCCGGGCCAGGGCCACGGCCACGGCCTGGGCTTGCGTGTCGGCGTTGGTGTTGAGCACCGAAGCCAGGGTCGGGTCGAAACTCAGCGGGGCGAGCACGGGCGTGAGGCCCTGCCTGAGCAGGGTTTCGAGCAGGTCGGCGTTGACCTCCTCCACGTCGCCGACGAAGCCGTAGTCCTGCGCCCAGCCGGTGCGTTTTCTGGCCCGAATTACGCCGCCGTCGGCTCCGGTCAGGCCCAGGGCATTGCAGCCCAACGCCTGCAACGACGCGACCAACTGCTTGTTGACCAGCCCGCCGTACACCATCGTGACCACGTCGAGCATGGGCTGGTCGGTCACGCGGCGGCCGTCGATCATCACGGTTTGCACGCCCAGTTTTTCGGCCACCTGCGTGGCGATTTTCCCCCCGCCGTGGACGAGGATTTTCCCGCCGGGCAACTGGGCGAAGTCGCTCAGGAACTGCTGCCGGGCCGCCGGGTCATCGATGACGTTGCCGCCGATTTTGAGGATGGTTAGGTTCATTGAACGCGATGAAATTCAGGATGCTGGATAAAAGACAAGATACTGGATGGAGTGATCCAGCATCCAGATTCTGGCTTTTTATCCAGTATCTTTTACAAACTTTCCAGCATCCGCTTCAGCACCGCCTGCGCCGCCCAGACCCGGTTGCCGGCCTGAGGAATGACGATGGAAGTCGGCGAATCGAGCACCGCGTCGGCCACAACCACGTTGCGGCGCACGGGCAGGCAGTGCATGAATTTCGCGTTGTTCGTGAGGGCCATTTTTTCGGGCGTCACCATCCAGTCGGGGTCGCGGCTGAGGATTTGGCCGTACTCGCGGTACGACGACCAGTTTTTGGCGTACACGAAATCCGCGCCTGCGAAAGCTTCACGCTGGTTGTGGGTGACGGGCGCGGCCCCCGAAAACTCGGGGGCCAGTTCGTAGCCTGCGGGGTGGGCGATGACGAAATCCACCAGCCCGAGCGCGGCGGCGGCGTTCATCCACTCGGCGAAGGAGTTGGGCACGGCCTGGGGCAGGGCCTTCACGTGCGGTGCCCAGGTGAGCACCACCTTCGGGCGGGGGGTGGTTTTAAATTCCTCAATCGTCACCAGATCGGCCAGCGATTGCAGCGGGTGCCGCGTGGCCGATTCGAGGCTGACGAGTGGTCGGCCCGCGTAGCGCGCGAACTGGTGGATGATTTTTTCGGAATAATCGCCTTCGCGGTCGGTCAGCGTGGGAAAGCTGCGCACGCCGATGATTTCGCAATACTGCCCGATGACGGCGGCGGCTTCCCGGACGTGCTCGGCCTTGTCGCCGTTCATGATGGCCCCGTCCTCGAATTCCAGCCCCCACGAATCCTGCGTCACATTCATCACCATTGTTTGCAGACCCAGGTTTTGGGCCGCTCGCTGGGTGCTGAGGCGGGTGCGGAGGCTGGCGTTGAAAAACAGCAGCCCCAGCGTGCGGTTACGCCCCAGATGTTGGCGGGCATACGGAGCCTGTTTTTCGGCCAGGGCCTCGCGCACCAGCGCGGGCAAATCGGGCACGTCGCGGACGGATAAAAACTGGTTCATGGGCAGGGAAGGGGGATTGTGGGTGCGTCAGGGACAAAAAATATCGTTGACAAAGGTCAGAAAAACGGGCCGTGTGTTGACAACCTACCGCAACGCGCTAATTTTGGATTCTTGTCAGTCACAATCTGCTGATTGGCAAGCTGTTCTGATAGGTTGTTGGGCACACGGGGGAGATTCTCCTCCGTGTTTGCTTTTTTAGGCGGCTGTCGCACAGTTCAGACCGCCACGTTCATCACCGCACTGAACGCTTCCAGAAACTGGTCGGCTTCGGCCTGACCCAGCGCCAGGCTGGGCAGCAGGCGCAGCGTGTGCCTGCCCGCGTAGCCGCAAAAAATGCGGTGCTCGAACAGCAGCGCGTCGCGCACTTTGTCCACGGGCTGGTCGAGTTCGATGCCGAGCATCAGGCCCCGGCCCCGGAGTTCGCGGATGCCCTCGATGCCGCGCAGGTTTTCCATCAGGTAATTGCCGATTCGGGCCGCGTTTTCCATCAGGTTTTCCTCTTCAATCACGTCGAGCACGGCCACGGCGGCGGCGCAGGCGAGGTGGTTGCCGCCGAAGGTGGTGCCGAGCATCCCGTGCTTCGCATGGAATTTCGGCGCAATCAACACGCCGCCGATGGGAAAGCCGTTGCCCATGCCCTTGGCCGTGGTGATGAGGTCGGGGCGGATGCCCGAAAACTGGTGCGAAAAAAACTTCCCCGAACGCCCGTAGCCGCACTGCACCCCGTCGAGGATGAGGCAGGCTCCGGTCTGGTCGCAGAGGCGGCGGGCGGTTTGCAAAAACTCGTCGCTCGCCACGTGGATGCCGCCCACGCCCTGAATGCCTTCGACGATGACGGCACAAACCTCCTCGCTCATCGCCGCTTCGAGGGCGGTCGCGTCGTTGAAAGGCAGGAACGTGACGTGGTCGTTGAAGTTGACCGGCGCGACAATGGCCGGGTTGTCGGTGGCGGCCACGGCTCCGGCGGTACGGCCGTGAAAGGCTTTTTTGAAGGCGATGACTTTTTTCCGCCCGTTGAAAAACGAGGCCACTTTCAGCGCGTTTTCGTTGGCTTCGGCCCCGGAGTTGCACAGAAACAGCGCGTAGTCGTCGTAGCCGCTGATTCGGCCCAGTTTTTCGGCCAGTTCGTCCTGCAAGGGGATTTTTACCGAGTTGGAATAAAACCCGATGCGGTTCAACTGGTCGGTGAGTTGGGCGACGTAGTGCGGGTGGGCGTGGCCGATGGAAATGACCGCGTGGCCCCCGTAGAGGTCGAGGTACTGCGTGCCGTGCTGGTCCCAGAGGTAGCTGCCGCTGGCCCGCACGGGCGTGATGTCGTAGAGGGGGTAGACGTTGAAGAGGTTCATTTTCAAGGAAGTGTTTAAAAATGTTCAATTCTCAATGCTCAATTTTCAACGTTCAACGAGTTCATTCTTCATTGAAAATTGAGCATTGAGAATTGAACATTAGAAACCAACGCTCCGAAGTTTCAGCCCCGCCGTTTCGTCCAGCCCGAACAGCAGGTTCAGGTTCTGGACGGCCTGGCCGGAGGCACCTTTGGTGAGGTTGTCGATGACGCTGCTGATGAGCAGTTGGCCGTCGTGCAGTTCGAGGTGCAGCAGGCATTTGTTCGTGCCGACGACCTGCTTCACGTCCACGGGTGCTTCGGCGCGGTGCGTGAAGGGGTGCGGGGCGTAGTACTCGTCGTAGAGCCGTTTCGCGTCGGCGAGGTTGCCGCTGAAATCGGTGTACACGTTGGCCAGAATGCCCCGCGTGAACGCGCCCCGGTAGGGCACGAAGTTGACGCGCCTTCGGAAGTCGGGCTGGTGGGCGCGGAGGGTCATGCCGATTTCGGTCAAATGCTGGTGAGTGAAGGCTTTGTAAATGCTCACGTTGTTGCTCCGCCAACTGAAGTGACTCGTCGGCGCGAGCGCCTGCCCGGCCCCCGTGCTCCCCGTGATGGCGCTCACATGAACGTCGCCCTCCAGCAACCCCGCCGCCGCCAGCGGCAACAGGGCCAGTTCGATGCTCGTGGCGAAGCAACCGGGGTTGGCGATTTTCTGAGCGTTCCGAATGCTCTCCCGTTGCAATTCCGGCAAGCCGTACACGAAGCCTGCGGACTGGTCGCGGAAGTCGGTGCTGAGGTCGATGACTTTTTGGCCGTCGGCCAGCGGGTTTTCGGCCAAAAACTTTTTCGATTCGCCGTGGCCGGAGCAGAGGAACAGTACCTCCGCCGCGCCGAGGTCAGGTTCGCCGGTGAATTTTAACTCCGTATCACCCACCAAGTCGGCATGCGTGGCCCAGACGGGCTTGCCCGTCTGCGAGTTGCTGTGGACGAAGGCGATGCGGGCTTCGGGGTGGTTCAACAGAATGCGGAGCAGTTCGCCACCCGTGTAGCCGGCTCCGCCGATGATGCCGATGGTCATTTTGCGTGGGGCGTGGGGCAGGGCGGGGAGCAGGGGTAAATGCAAATTTTGAATTTTACCCCCTGCCCCACGCCCCCTGCTCCACGCTTTTTAGTCGTTCGCCTCCGTCACCTTCCGGTGAATCATGGTCTGGTTCGACAGGATTTTCGAGAAACCCCGCACGTCGTCGCCGGTCCAGGCGTTGTTCATTTCGCCGTAGCTGCCGAAGGCGTTGCTCATCAAATCGTACGGCGACTCGATGCCCAGCACGTGGAAGCGGTAGGGGGCCAGTTGCACCCGCACCGTGCCCGTGACGTGCTCCTGGGAGCTTTCCAGGAACGTCTCGATGTCGCGCATGGCCGGTTCAAGAAACTGCCCCCGGTGGAGCATCGTGCCGTAGGGCGCGGCAAGGAGGTCTTTCAACTGCTGCTGCTGCTCGGTCAAGACGTGCTTTTCGAGGGCGTGGTGAGCTTTGATGATGATGAGCGGCGCGGCGGCCTCGAAGCCCACCCGCCCCTTGATGCCGATGATGGTGTCGCCCACGTGAATGTCGCGGCCTACGGCAAAGGGCGCGGCCAGGTCGGTCAGTTGGCGGATGGCGTCCACGGGGTTTTCAAAATTCTCGCCGTTGAGGCCCCTCAATTCGCCGTGCTCAAAGCGTAGTTCGACGGTTTCGGCGGTGGTTTTGCTCAATTGCGTCGGCCAGGCCTCTTCGGGCAGGTAGCCGCCGGAGGTCAACGTTTCGCGCCCGCCCACCGAGGTGCCCCAGAGGCCCTTGTTGATGCTGTAGGCGGCTTTGGTCCAGTCGCGGCTGACGCCTTTCCCCGTCAAATACTCGATTTCGGCCTCCCGGCTCAGGCGCAGGTCGCGGATGGGCGTGATGACCTCCACGTCGGGAATCACGATGCGAAACACCACGTCAAAGCGCACCTGGTCGTTGCCCGCGCCGGTGCTGCCGTGGGCCACGGCCTGGGCACCCACCTGCTTGGCGTACTCGGCCACGGCCAGGGCCTGAAACACCCGCTCGGCGCTCACCGAGAGTGGGTAGGTGTTGTTTTTCAGCACGTTGCCAAACACGAGGTACTTCAGGCAATGCTCGTAGTAATCGTTGACGACGTCGAGCGTGACGTGCTGTTTGACGCCCAACTCGTAGGCGGTTTTTTCGATTTTGGTGATTTCCGAACGGCTGAAACCGCCCGTGTCCACGAGCACGGAATGCACGTCGTAGCCGCGGTCGTCGGTGAGGTATTTAACGCAGAAGGAAGTGTCGAGGCCCCCGGAAAAGGCCAGGACGACGAGGGGTTTGTTCATGGGCAATGGGCTGGAAAAACGGGGGCAAAGTTCCATCGGCAAACCGATTTTGCCGCGTAGTTTCCCGAAAAACAATCGTTTGGATTAAAAATGAAACGGCGGGCGGGGTGTTGCTGCCCCGTCCGCCGTTTGGAATTCAAATTGAAAAGTCACCAATTAACCACTAACTGATAACCAATCACCAAACCTACGGCAGGGCAGGCTCCTCCTCTTCTTCGCGTTCGCCGAAAAGGATTCGCTGTTTGATTTTCTGCCACCTCTCGTAGATTTTCGAGTTTTTGACGAAATTCCAGGTCGGCTTTTTGCCCTCGTCGTCGCCGTTTTTCCTGGCGTCTTTTTCTTCTTCAACGGGGTCGTACATCATGCCCGTGCAGAGGCAGTGCTTGCGGCCCGTGCGGTTGAGGATGTCGTAATTGACGCAACTGGAGCAGCCTTTCCAGAAATCATCGCCCACGGGCAGTTCCGAAAACGTCGTCGGCTTGTAGCCCAGATCGGAGTTGATTTTCATCACGGCGAGGCTCGTCGTGATGCCGATGATTTTGGCGTCGGGGTATTTTTTCCGGGAAAGCTCGAAGGCTTTCGCCTTGATGTTGCTGGCGATGCCGCTCTTGCGGTGGTCGGGATGCACGATGAGGCCCGAGTTGGCCACGAACTTGCCGTGGTCCCAGGTTTCGATGTAGCAGAATCCCACGAAGCGCCCGGCGCGGTCGGTGGCGATGATGGCCTTGCCCTCCTCCATCTTCTGGCGCAGGTACTCCGGCGAGCGCTTCGAAATGCCCGTACCCCGGACTTTGGCGCTTTCCTCCATCTGAAAACAGATTTCCCCGGCGAGCGGAAAATGGGCCGTAGTGGCAATCTGAACCTGGTAATCGTTCATTTTTTGGCGAACGGGCGAAAAAACGAAAGGAATGAACTGGAAAAACTTCGGCGACGCTGATTCGGGGAATCAGACGGGGTTTAACAACGAACGTGCCGAAAAAAGTTGTACCGGGTGGCAAAAATCAGAAGGGGCTGACCTGCCTGCACCGCACGGCGCTCGTCCGTCGCGGATAGCGCGTCGGGGCGGCCGGGAAGAAGCGTAGCGAAAGGGCCGGAAAGTCCATCGGTGCGCGGTGCGTTTGAAAAGAACGGTGCAAAGGTGGCAAAATTCTGCGAACTGGAACAAGCCGTTCACACAATTTAACATGCCTTTTGCTCCGATTTCAGGACGCGGCAACGCGCGAAGGCTGTTTTTTGTTTGCCGGATTCACGAAAAAGGTTTGTAAAACCCAACGATGTTGCTAATCTTTGCTTTAGGCACTGGCTTCCCACCTTGATGAACAAGACCAGCCTCACCTCCGATGATCTGATTTACGGCTACATGAACGGCATCTTCCCGATGGCCGACTCGGACGGTACGGTCTATTGGTACTCGCCCGACCCGCGGGCCATCATCCCCATCGAAAGCTACAAACCCGCCCGGTCGCTGCGACCGATTCTGAACCAAAAACGCTTTGAAGTGCGCATCAACACCGATTTTCAGTCGGTTATCCGCTACTGCGCCATGCCCCGCGCCGACGGCGAAGGCACCTGGATATCGGAGGAAATCATCGGAGCCTACACCGAACTGCACCAGTCCGGTCTGGCGTATTCTGTGGAGACGTATATGGATAATCGGTTGGCGGGCGGACTCTACGGCGTGGCCATCGGCGGGGCGTTTTTTGGGGAATCCATGTTTCACCTCGTTTCCAACGCCTCGAAAGTCGCCTTCCATTTTTTAATGGAAATTTTGAGAAACCAGGGGTTTGAACTCCTTGATACACAATTTATTAATGAAAACGTGCGCCGCTTCGGGGCTGTTGAAATTCCTCGTTCCGAGTACATTCGTCGGCTGAAAATCGCGCTCGAAAAAAAGTGCATTTTCACTGAAACCGCACTCGAACACCTGTTTAAAGAACAACCCGCCTGACCAAAACAAAAAAGCGGGTTTGGTGTGAGACCAAACCCGCTTTTCCACCGTGGAAACCTTTACTTCCTGTAAACCAGAACGCCGTCAACCAGGTACGTCGGCTGGTCAGTCACGAGGTTGAAGACCGTGCCCGTCGTGCGAAAGGTTGGCTGGGCCGTGAACACCCGGTAAGCTTTCAACGCATTCGTGCCCGCCTCGTGCCAGTACAGCGTTTCGCCCACGCGCACCTCGCCGAGGGACTTGCGGCCCGAAGCCGTCAGCACGGGGTGGTTGGCGGTGCCTTCCAGGACGGTTTCGACCAGAAAACGGCCTTCGCTAGCACGGGCGGTTTCCAGCGAAGCAGGGTCCACCAGCGTGAGCCGCGTCAACTCAAACGAGCGATTCGCGTGAACCTGCACCCGCTGCACGGTGGCGGTTTCAGGCTGCTTGGTTTCGGGGTTGAAGCTAAGCACGGTGTCGCCCGTCTGCACGTCGGCAATGGCTTTCGTCGTACCATCGGCGAGGGTGACGCGGGCCTTGGCGGGGAAGCAATATTCGATTTTCTCACCTTCCTGTGCCACCACCGGCGTGCCGCCCACGCCCGACTTGGTCAGGGCGAAGGCCACGCAGGGAGCCAGGCCTTTCATGGCGTCTTCACCGTACTTCAAATCGTCGATGTACTTGCCCCAGACCTCGCCGGGCGCGTCGGGGCTGGGCACGGGGAACATCCGCAGTTTGCCGTCCTTCGGCGTGGTGTACACGACGGCCATGCCCAGTTCGGCCATTTTTTCGGTCTCGAACAATTTGTAGAGGTACACCCGCCGCTCGGTGCCGTCGGAGAATTTGAACACAAACGGGTCGCCGATGCGGTCGAGGATGAACTTGTCGGCCTTGACGTAGCTGTCTTTTTCGAGGTTTTTGATGGCTACTTTTTTCACCGCGTCGTACTCGGCGGCGGTGAGGGCGCGCTTTTCGGAGGCTTCCTGGGCGAACAGGCCGAGGGCAAGGAGCAGGGGGCAGAGGGTCAGGAGGAGTTTTTTCATGGGAGAAAGGAAACGTTAAGCAATCAGTTGTCGGTTTTGTCGCGCAGTTGTTGCTGTACGGATAGGATGAACTCAGGGGACACGTCGTTGTCTTCAGCAATTTCTTCGAGTGAAAGTTTCCCGCGTATGAGGGCTTTTTTCACCGATTCCGTTTTAGCCTCCAACTGCCCTTCAAGCCTACCTTCAAGCCTGCCTTCAAGCCTGCCTTCCTTTCGTTCCTCAGCTACTTTCCGGACTGCCTCGGCATTGATAGCCGTAATCCTGGCAAATTGGTAACGCTCTTCGGCGGTCATCTTCCGGGTGTTTAGCTCGTGGATGGCGCGCTTCAGCCACTCTTCGTCCCAGAATTCGGGGTACTGCGTCGGTTCGGTTACGTCTTGAATCGTTTTCATGGTGTAAATCAGTTTGTCGAGGTCGGTTTGGATGGCGGACAATGTCAGGTTGAATTTAGCCAATTCTACCGTGATAAACGTCATTTGGTCGTCAACCAAATTGCCCTGTTCGTCCCGCAAGTTTGAAACCGTGTGGTAGGCGGGTGTTTCTAAAATCGACTTTACTAAAAACGCGATGCAGTAGATTTTGGGTAAGTTGGCGAAGTCAAACTTTCCGCGCTCTACTACCGTGTTGAACTTGTGCAGCCCGTAAAATTTCATGCGCTGAAGGAAATTGGGCGCATTTCCCAATTGCATTTCCACGATGAAATGGTGGCCGTTTTCGTCGGTGCAAGCTAAATCGAAAATGCCGCTACGGCTGTCGGGGGTCAACGATTCAAACACGGTTTTGTCGAAACGGACATCCCGAATTGGCACTGGCGACTTGATGAGGGCCTGCAAGGCAGTTCGGAGAAACAGCGTATCCGATTCGTTTCCGAAGGTGACTTTAAATCCGTAATCCGAAACGATGGGGATGAAGAGGGGTAGCTCCATGCCCCAAAGCTAACCAAATCAGGCGCTTGCACGACGTTACCCCGCCGCCACCCGCTTGTGCAGCAACTCGACCACCCGCCGGGCCGATTCGAGTGCCCCGGCCATCCAGGCGCAGAGGTGACTGACGTGCTCCCCGGCAAAGTAAATCGGCCCGTCGGGTTCGAGCAGGGCTGGGTACATCCGGTCGCGGGCGGCTTTGTTGTACTCGGCCCAGCCGCCCAGCGAGTAGGGGATTTTGTGCCAGGCTAGCGAGAACGAATTTTCAAATTCCGTGGCGTACTGCGGGTGGATTTTACCCCCCTGTTCGAGGGCCAGTTTTTCCCGCTCGGCCAGGCTCAGGTTGCCGATTTTGGTGGCTTTGTCGTGGAAACAGTAGGTTGCCTTCAGCACGCCTTTTTGCCCCAGAAAGCCGTAGGAGGGGTAAAAAATCTGCGTGATGTCCTGGTTGGTTTTGCTGATGCCGCCGAAAATGGCGTCGTCTTCCTCCCAAAACCGCCGCTTGAATTGCAGGCCGACTTTGGTCGTGTGCATGTACGGCAGAAAATCGGCAGCCCGTTGCACGTTGCCTGACAGGTCGGACTGCACTTGCTTCAGCGTGGGCAGTGGCAACGTGCAGACGCAGAAATCAGACGTGGTTTCGCTCGTCTTGCCCGTTTTTTTGTCGAGGAAAACCACCCGCGCGCCGCTTTCGGTTTTGCGCAGTTCCTTCACCTCGCAGCCGTACCGGATTTTGTCGCCCAAAATTTTGGCAAACGCTTTCGGCAGGTTGTCATTGCCGCCCACCATTTGCAGCAGCACGGGCTGCTGGTGGTAGGTGTACTCGCCCACATTGGCGAAGGCTGGGTGCGTCAGGCCCGACTGGACGATGTCCTTCAGGGCGTAGGGCGTGGCGATTTCGCCCGCCTGCGTGCCCGCCCCCGGCCGCACTTTGTAGCCCCGCATTTCCGAACCTGAATATTTCCGCTCCGGCGTCAGCCCGGCTTCTTCCTTCAGCCAGAAGCGGAGTTTCTCCACGTCTTCGGTCGTCATTTGGGCGTCGAGGAAAGGCTGGTCGCCGACTTTGGTGAGGAGTTCGTACAACTGCCCGCGCATGTCGGCATGGATTTCGCGGGCGCGGACGGGCCGGTTGGCCAGCGCCCCGCCCGGCTGGGCCGAGTAGTAGTAGCCCGCTTCGTTGAAATTTCCGAAAATCTCGATGGGCACCTTCAATTCCCGGCAGTAGTGCAGCGTGAGCTGGTGGTGGTGCGGAATCCGCGCGGCCCCGGCGTTGAGGTAATGGCCTTCGTCGAACCGACAAACCTGCCGTTCACCGCCCACTTCGGTTTCTTCGGAGCCGCCCCGTACGGTCCAGACCCGGCCGCCGGGACGGTTGCGGGCTTCGAGAATCGTGCAGTCGTAGCCGAGTTTGCCGAGTTCGTAGGCGGTCGCCAGGCCCGCCAGGCCCGCGCCGAGGATGAGGACTTTTTTGGCTGCCTTCTCCGTCCGGGGCAAGTCAAAGGCGTTGGCCGGGGCCGAAGGCAGCAGCCCCAGGCCAAGCATCGCCAGGTATCCGTTGCCGGAACGTTCGATGAAATCTCTGCGGGTCATGTTTGTGGGTTGTTCGATGTTCGTTGCTCGTTGTTCGTAAAACCCGTGCGCTCAGACCGAACAACGAGCAACGAACATCGAACAACGATTTTCAGGAAACTACCTTCGCAAAACCATCCACGAAGGCCTTCATTTCGTCGGTGGTGCCGATGCTGACCCGGCACCAGGGTTGTTGGTTGAAAAACCAGTGGCGCACGAATACGCCTTCGCGGGCAAGCTGACTCTGCAACTGCTGACCCTTCATTTTAATCGGAAACAGCACGAAGTTGGCCGACGACGGCAGGGCTTCGTAGCCCAGTTTTTTCAACCCGTCGAGCAGAATCTGCTTTGATTCGGCGGTTTTCTGCAACGTCATCTGCTGGAACTCCGTGTCCTTCAGCGCCGCCAGCCCCGCCGCCGCCGAGGTGACCGACACGCCGAATCCCTGCTGAGTGAACGGCTCGATGACCTTGATGAGCGCCGGTTTGGCCAGCGCGTAGCCCACCCGCAACCCGGCGAAGGCGTGGAGTTTCGAGAACGTGCGGAGGATGATCACGTTTTTGCCCTCCCGCACTTTGTCCACCATGCTTTCGGCCTTGGGGTCAGCGGCGTAGTCGATGTAGGCTTCGTCGATCAGGATCGGCACCTTCGGCGACACGTCGTCGATGAACTTCCGCAACTTCTCAGCGGGCAAAATTTTGCCCGTCGGGTTGTTGGGGTTGCAGACATAAATCAGGCTGTGAATGGCCGGGTCGGCTTTGGCCGCCATCGCGTCGAGGTCGTAGTGAAAATCGGCGGTGAGGGGCACTTTTTCCATCGGAAAATCCCCCATCATGCCGTCGGAGATGTAGCAGGTCTGGGCCAGCATGATTTTCCCCTTCGCGTAGGCATTGATGCCCGCCGCCAGCAGTTCCGACGAACCCGCCCCGAGCAGGATGTGGTCGCCCTTCACGCCGTCGCGCGTCGCAATGGCCCCGCGCAGGCCAAAAATCTGCCGGAAGGCGTAGCGGTTCGACTCGCCGATGGCTTCGATGAGCGCCTGCTTCGTTTTGTCCGACGGACCCCAGGGGTTTTCGTTGGCATCCAGCTTGGCCCGGACCGCTGCCAGCGGCGAGACCTGGGAGGCACATTCACGTTGAAAAACAGCACTGGAAACCAGCGGACGGGCAATCAGTTCGGGGGCGGCACCGATACCGACGGCGGCCAGCGCACTCCGGCGCAGCCACTCGCGGCGATTCAGGGAACTTGCCATGCAATGAGAAGTTTTCGGGTGATAATCTTTTCCGCAAGGTAAAAATTTTCACCCGGAAACCGGTGAGGGAGTCCAGGGTTTAGAGTTCAGAGTTTAGCGTTAACTCTAAACCCTAAACCCTAAACCCTGAACGCATAAACTCAAACCGCCACCTTCGCAAACGCGTCGGTAAACGCCTTCATCTCGTCCATCGTGCCGATGCTGACCCGGCACCAGGGCTGCCCGTCGAAGAACCAGTGCCGCACGGCCACGCCTTCTTCCATGAGTTTGCTGGTGAGTTCAGCCCCCTTCATTTTGATGGGAAACAGCATGAAGTTGGCGAACGACGGGATGGGCGTGTACCCGGCCCGCTTCAGGAAATCCACCGTGTACGCCTTCGATTCGGCGGTTTTTTCGATGACCATTTTCTGGTTGTCCTTGTCCTGGAGCGCCGTGATGGCCCCCATGATGGTCGGCACCGAGAGGCCGAAGCCGTTCATGGTGTACTTGCCGATGGCCGAGAGGAATTCGGGCTTGGCCAGGGCGTACCCGAGGCGCATCCCGGCGAAGGCGTAGAGTTTCGACATCGTGCGGAGGATGATGACGTTTTTGCCTTCCTTCACCTTATCGACCATGCACTCGGCGACGGGGTTTTTGGCGTAGTCGATGTACGCTTCGTCCACGAGCACGGGCACTTTGGGCGACACCTCGTCGATAAACTTCCGCAGCTTGTCGGCGGGCAGGATGTTGCCCGTGGGGTTGTTGGGGTTGCAGATGTACACCAGGCTGTGAATGGCCGGGTCGGCTTTGGCCGCCATCGCGTCAAGGTCGTACTGAAAGTCGGCGGTGAGTTTCACCTTGTCGGCCCCGATGCCGTAGCGCTCGTCGCCGCCGGAAATGTAGCAGGGGTCGGCCATCAGGATTTTGCCCTTCTGCCCGAAGTGCATCATCGAGGCGCTGAGCAGTTCGCTGGAGCCGCAGCCGAGTTTAATCATGCTGTTCGATGGTCCGCGGAAGTTGCCGTCGCCGCCCGTGGGCAGGGGGATGCCTTCTTTTTCGGCGATGACTTTGTACAATTCGGCCTGGGCGCGGCCCCCGTAGCGGTTGGCCTGGTCGAGCGAAGCCAGCACGGCCTGCCGGGTTTTGGGCGAAAGGCCCCAGGGGTTTTCGTTGGAACTGAGCCTTGCTTTGATGGCCATCGGCGGCAGGGCGTCCACGGCCTGAGCGGCGCGGAACTCGTGCGAGAGGGCCAGGTACAGTTCTTCGCGGGCGGCCGGGCTGGCGGCGGCGCGCTGGAGGAGGGAGGGGACCGCAGTGGCACCCAGCGTGAGGGCACCGGCTTGCTTGAGCCAATTACGACGTTTCATCGTCTGGAAATGGTTTTTGGTGAAACAAGTACGCTTGGGTTGCGGCCCGAATTGGATTGTATTGGGGTGGAATAGAAAATTTTCTGAAAACGATTTTTTGTCTATCGAAAATTTGCCAATTCCGACCGAAAAATAGGGCATCGTTTGGTAAAAAAGCAAGAATACATCAAAAAGCTATTTTTAAAAGTTTTGCATTTTTCGTTTTGATAAACAGGACTTTTGAAACTTAAAAAAGGTTAATGCTGAAAATTTTTGGACGAAAACCAAAAAAATAGAGACATAAATTTTCGCTTTTCGCAAAAAGGGTTGCTGACCGTAGCGGGTCTGCGCGGGGATAGGACTGGCAACCCGGCCTTCCCACCCACCGCCAGGAAAAACGCCGCAACGCCTACCTTTGCCGACGCATGAAACCCATTCTGGTCCTCAAATTCGGCACGGCTTCCATCACCAAGTCCACCGGCGAACCCGACGAGGCGACGATTCTCGAAATCGCCCGGCAGGTGGCCCGTCTCCGCGACCGTTACCGCGTGGTCATCGTGTCGTCGGGGGCGGTGGGAGCGGGGCGGGGCGTACTGAAGGGATACCGGGGTAGCCTGCGCGAGCGGAAGGCGGCGGCGGCCATCGGCAACCCGCTGCTGCTGGGACTGTACGCCAAGTTTTTCTCGGCCTACAACATTCCCATCGCCCAGAGCCTCTGCGAGCGGCAACACTTCGCCAACCGCCGCCAGTTTTTGCAGTTGAAGGAAACCTACGAGGCGCTTTGGGAAAACGGCGTGATTCCCATCGCCAACGAAAACGACGTGGTGAGCAACCTCGAACTCAAGTTTTCGGACAACGACGAACTCGCCACCCTCCTCGCCGCCGGGCTGGGGGCCGACACCCTGCTCTTCAGCACCTCGGTGGGCGGTTTGCTCGACGGGGAGAACCGCATCCTGCCCCGCGTGGCGCGGATTGACGAAACCATCCTCAGCCTGGCCGACACGTCGAAATCGGCGCTGGGCCTGGGCGGCATGACCTCCAAGCTCACGTTTGCCAAGCGGGCCACGCGGCTCGGCATCCGGGTCGTCATTTTCGGCATCCACACGCCCGACGGGATTTTAAAGGCGCTGGACGAAGAAACCGGCACCGTGTTCCCGCCCGACGAAGCCGGGTTTTCGGCCCGGCAGAAGTGGCTCGGCAGCGGCAGCCTGCCTACGGGGCAGGTCGTGGCCGACGCCGGGGCCGTGAAGGCGTTGCAAAAACGCCGCAGCCTGCTGGCCGTGGGCCTCACCGCCGTCCGGGGCGAGTTCGACCGGGGCGAAATCCTCGAAATCGTGGACGAAAGCGGCCAGCCCGTGGCCGTCGCGAAGGCGCGGATTTCGTCGGAAAGCCTCACCGCTCAACTGCGGGTGCCGAACGTCGAAGTGGCGCACGCGGATGATATTGTACTTTTGTAAAAACCTCCCCAGGGCGTCAATGCGAGCGGAGTTTTTTCCGCCTCCACTCGCATTGACGCCCTGGGGAAACGGATTTTAGAAGAACCATGACCCAAACCGAAAGCCCCGTCCTCGACCTGCTCCGGCAGACCCACGCCGCCGCCGCCCAGGTGCGCCGCCTCAGCGACGGTCAGAAAACGGCCTTGCTGAACGACCTGGCCGAAGCGGTTTTGCAAAACCAGGCCCCCATCCTCGCCGCCAACGCCGAAGACCTGGCCCGGATGCCCCGCACCGACCCGAAGTGGGACCGGTTGCTGTTGACCGAAGGCCGGTTGGAGAATTTGGCCGACGCCATCCGCGCCGTGGCCCAACTGCCCGACCCGACGGGGCAGGTATTGCTCGAAAAAACGCTGCCCAACGGCCTGAACCTGCGGAAGGTCGCCGTGCCGATGGGCGTCGTGGGCATCATTTACGAAGCCCGCCCCAACGTCACCCTCGACGTGACGGCCCTCTGCCTGCGCTCGGGCAACGCGGCAGCCCTCCGCGGCGGCTCCGACGCCTACGCGACCAATTCGGTGCTGGTGGGGTTGATTAGGGATGTTTTGGAAAACCACGGCATCGCCCGCGAGGCCGTCGCCCTCCTGCCGCCCGACCGGGAACTGGTGAAGGACATGCTCACGGCCACCCGCTACCTCGACCTCATCATCCCCCGCGGGTCGGACAGTTTGATTCAGTTCGTGCGGCGGCATTCGCTCGTGCCGACGATTGAAACCGGTGCGGGGGTCGTCCATACTTACGTCGAAAAAACGGCGGAGTTGGCGAAAGCCCGCGCCATCGTGGTGAACGCCCGCGTCTCGCGCCCGTCGGTGTGCAATTCGCTCGACTGCCTGCTCGTGGACGAGGTCATCGCGCCCGCGTTCCTGCCGATGCTGAACGAAGAATTGCAGAAGTACAACGTGGAGGTGTACGCCGACGAAACGGCGTTTTCGATTTTTGAAGAATCCGGCTACCCGCTCCTGCACCGCGCCCAGCCCGAAGACTTTGGCCGGGAGTGGCTGGATTTCAAACTTTCGGTGAAAACCGTCGCGGGTTTCGACGAAGCCCTAGCCCACCTCGACGCGTACTCCTCCCGCCACTCCGAAGCGATTTTAACCGAAAACCAAACCCTGGCCCAGCGCTTTCTCGACGAAGTGGACGCCGCCGCCGTGTACGTCAACGCCTCGACCCGCTTCACCGATGGCGGCGAGTTTGGCCTGGGGGCCGAAATTGGCATTTCCACCCAAAAACTTCACGCCCGTGGGCCGTTCGCGCTGGAAAAACTGGTAACGGAAAAGTGGCTGGTGGTGGGGGAGGGACAGGTGAGGTGGTGAAGTAGGTCATTTGTAGTGCTCCAGTTTCCAGAGATCTTCGATGAGCTTCTTGAGTTCTTCTGCCGCCAGCGGACCCTTTTCGCTTTTCGCTTCTCGCAGCATCCTACGTTCTTCAACCAGTTCAGGAACTTTATTTGCAAAATCAGGATGGTGAAAATCAATACCGCCGAATAAATACATTCCAAAGCCGTTTTGGAAAGCCCGCCTGAGGTTATCTTTACAATTGCGTATATCTCTAACGCTTCCGTAGTAGCAGGCGGCGGCAAAAAACGTTCGTCTGAACTCTGGGTATTTGAGCGTTGGGGCTCTTACGGCGCGTTTGAAACTGGGCATTCTGAAAAATCGCCCATAGTCGCCTAACAAGAAACTAACTAAGCCGGGGTGATGAGTTTCAACAGCATTAAATTCTTCTAAACTTTCAAATAGTTCATGAGTCTGATAGGTAGGGTCTGTTTCTTGGTATAAAATCAATCCACTTGATTCTGGATGAGATTCTTTTAACTGCGTGAAGCTTCCATAATGGTATGTAGCATTTTTCATTTTGCGGTATTGGGGCGACGGAATGGAGAGCACCATGCTTCCCCATAAATCTGAATCGGTGAACAATAGAGTCAGGCGAGTGCCGTCAAGCTGTATTTTAGTATCGACCCATCTGTTAGAATCAATTAGCGCTCTTGCACTATCTCCCTCGAAGTGCATTGGCATCCGAATCAACTGCATGAGTTGATTGGTAAGGGTAATTGCCTTACCGAAAGAATCTTTCGATACATCTTTTTTGGTCACAAAAAATGCATTGTACGTCCCTGTGATAGGTAGTGGGGATTGGGAAGGCAAGCGATGCAGCTCCATCGTTGGCGTGGGCTGTTGCGACTGATTATCAAGCCAGTGGGTCCAGAAAGCGTCTGTGCTATTCATATTTCTTTCTAACATGAAACTTCCTGCTTCTGGATCTTGCTCAAATAAAGTGTTGAGCGTCGATAACGAAATGGGTTCATAAGTTTTTACTTCAGGAGTTATCGCTTTGCTCAGGTACACACGCCCCGATGCTATTCTATTTGTGCGATTCAAGCCAGAAAAAATACCCTTGAGATTATTGTGGTTTGTGTTATCACGTTCAAGTATGAAAGAAAAGCGCCAGTAGTTTTGCTCCGCTTGATGATCAAACTTTATAATTAATACGTGATTGGCACAATAATCTACATATCCAACTATACGATTCTTATCCGTCCTATCTTCGCTTAAATTATCCTTATCTTCTCTTAAAATCGCAACACCTGTTTCGCTCAACTCTAATCGCATCAATTTAAGCCGGTTAGACCAACCAGGAGCGTAAACTTGATATGTACCAATGTAATACTTGGCCAGCGTATCAGCTTCGTGACCGTAGAGAAACCCGTTTTGCGTCTTAATGTTCTTGACAGGCACTACGTACCGAGCATTAAAAAGCGAATAATATAGCAAGGCCGGAATATTTTGGAAAGCCCGGTTGGCCTTACCTCCAAGATTTTTATTGTCAACGTACTCAGATGAATACAACTGTTCAACGTTCGTGTCACTATTTCTAATTAAGTGAACGACTCCACATACAGGAGATCCATCTCCACGATAAGAAGTGGAATAGACCCCTGATAGAAATCGGCGATGTTCATAGTCAGCGGCTGCATGCAACGTCATGTAGAATCGAACCCATGGTGATTTTTCAGATCTGTCCTCCTCTTCCCAGAACTCGAAGTACCAAGTATTCCGCTTCGGCTCAACCTCCAATTTACCCTTCAGGTAAGCGGGCCTATAGTTTACAGGCAGAAAATGGAATACCAAGTGAGCGTCTTCGCCATTGGCATCAATCAAAAGTTTTGCGACACCAATTGAAAAGATACCATCGGTTTCCTCGGTCGTTGTTCGAGGGTAAAAAACGTCGTACACCACCGCTTGGGGTCGATTGGTGTGCTCCACGACAAACGCCCCCGTCGAGGCCCCGACCACCCGCCAGGCGTTGTTCGACCCTTCCTCGCAGGCCAGCGCCACATGGTACTCTTCCTGGAAAAACAAAAGGTATCCAAGGATATTTTCCTTGACTTCCAGTCTGTCGAAGTCGATCGGGATAGGCTTCTTCCGCCCCGGCCCCTGGTCATAGAGGTAGTTGCTGAAGGTGTCTTTCCCGCGGAGCGGATAGCGGTGGGTCTTACCCTTGGCGGAGGTCGGGTTTTTGGAGGCTTTGGAGGCTTCGTCAATTCTTCGTTTAACGGCTTCGGAGTTTTTCACCAGCCGGGAATTGCTTAGGTATTCGTGCAGAAACCGAACGGCGGCCTTGAGTTCGGTGCCCGATAGCCCTTCCAGCGCCTGAATGTACTTCGTGAGGGAAAAATCAGACATCAACCGAAAAATTTTTTGGGATAAGACGAAGAATTTTCGCGTTGGCGATAAGCGCAAATAAGTGAAAATCGCGCAGAAATAAGCAACCGAATAAGTGAAGTTCGCGACAGATAAGCAGAATTTTTAAAAGGATAGCTTATTTCAAATAACTGAAAATGTGATAGTTAGCTATTGTTTTTTAGAAAAGGATTCCCGTAAGTTTGTTCAAGCCGTTCGCATTTAACCTAAAAACCAAATGGCGCTATGGAAACTCCCTTTTATTACCAGCAAGTCGTGGATGCCGCTGAACGACAGCGGTTCATTACCAACTACAAGCGGGTCTCGGGCAACGAACTCCCCGCCCGCTACGTGCGCAGGGCTGTGGTCATTCAGTTTTACATAGGTACACGTGCGGTTGCCGGATTTATTCTGAACACCGCCGAGATGAATCTCCTGAGGTACCTGTGGTACTTGGCGAGTTCGGTCCGGAAGGCCATGCTCGCCAACGAAGGGCTGAAGGAGAGTGAGTTTCTGGAGATTACCGCAAATTGGATCCTGCCGAGCTTGTCCCGCCAACAGCGCCGCTTCTACTACCAGGTCATGCTCACGATGGCTTACAGGCATGGTAAGCGCCTCGGGAAAAAGTATCTTCTGGGCGGCAGTGTCATCCGTAAGATTCAGGTCCTGCAGCAAGCATTGATGACACGGACCATCTATCACGGCCCAATTTCCCACCGCAGCCAGACGGGCGTCAAGAAACGGTCAGCACTGCTCAAGCTTTATGTCATCGAAGTGGACAAGCTACCCCTCCGTGCGGTACTGGCGCTGACTAACCGGTACCTGATTCAAGCGTTGAAAAACACCCTGGCGCAGTGGCTTCGCCGCTGGCGCGATCGTGCCCCCGTCCGCCGAGGAGCGGGCGGAGGGCAGTTGGTGGGTTCGTAACCCGCCCAAACCGCGAACGGCTAAACGAGGCACCCGACGAAGTTGGGTGCCTCGTTTTTTGGGGAGTACGGGCACGTCACGGCCCCAGCAACCCCGACCGTTTCATGTGAACGGCCACCTCGCGCGCGGTTTTCAGGGGCAACGATTCGTCGAAAAGGGCTTCTGTATTGACGAATCAAGAGCCTTCGGTTCCGCTGGCGGAAGAAAAGCCCGCTTATGCCCCAACGGGACAAGGCCAAGTGGCAGGCACTCTACCGAATAGTCCTGCTGAACGGAGTTCAGCAGGACCATTTTCAATGGTTCGTTCCACCCGGCGTTGGAGTCCTTCCCCCAAAACGGCGGCGGGCACAGGAGCGGCTACCTTTCCCGGCTGCTCATCATCGTCGCCATCAGCGTTGGCTGAATTGCCTCTTCAGCAGCCAAGCGGTACGTGGCTTCACTCGGCGAGAGCGCGTCGCTATCCCTCCAGACCCGAGCTTTGCCCGCGGCGATAAGCTCATCGTTTGGGTCGTTTTTCTCTTTTAAAATGAATGAATACTGAAAATTGCGGATGCCTTGAGCGCTTATTTCGCCGGAAATGACGGCCAACTGTTTGTACGTTGCCTTCCCAGTTGTGCCTGACACTTCGGCGAAAATAGTAAACGAGTTGTTTTTGCCCGCCACGAAGGCCCCCAGCCCCGTTGAGGTATCGTTGCCGGAAGGCTGCTTGCTGTCCACCTTGATGGATACCTTGTCGGCGCTCTGGTCGTAGAAGCGGTATTTGTAATCGCCAATCACTTTCCCTTTCTTCCAACTGTCTTCGGGTCCGTACGGAGCGAAGAGTTCGAACGGTGAAGCGCGAAAGATGCCGGTCAACGCGGGCGGAGTCAAGCCCTCGTTGATCACCATGCCCTTGCTACGGAGTGTGTCGATAAGCGCTTCCGGCACAATCTGCTGGACAACCGTTGGCAGATCGTAGCGGTAGTTGGATTCTTTTTTCTTGCATCCGGCGGCCAGTGCCGCCCCGAGGAGCAGGACGTAGATTGATTTTTGCATGGTTGAGCTGGTTTTTCAGGAGGATGAACTAAGCTGAACGACGGTTCGTAAACCTTGCCGTATTGCACTCCACCAGTTGTTCAAGGCTGGAGTGCAACTTCGGTGTGGTGAAGTAGACCGGGATTTACCGCGCCACGGCGGTGCCTCCCACCCCGCCCAGCCGAGGCCGGGCCTTCCAGATGCTGTAATTCTTGGCCGCGTCGCAGGAAAAGTACAGCATCCCATCGGGCCCCCAAGCCGGGTCGGCCTCGTCGGTTTCGCCCTGGGTGATTTGCTTGATGTCGGTGCCGTCGGCGCGCATGACGTACACGTGGTGCCGGCCCAGTTTCGGGTTCTCACGGTTGCTCACGAAGGCGATGTACTGTCCGTCGCGGGAGAAGGCCGCGTCTTTGTTGTTGTACTCGCCCGTGGTCAACTGCGCTTTCTGGCCCGATTTAAGGTCAAGGGTGAAAATCTGCGTGTGCTTGTTGACAATCAGGTTGTACACGATTTTGTTGTCCTCATTAGGCAGGAAAATGGGTTTGAAGCCCTCGGTGATGACAGTGAAATTGCCACCTTTCTGGTCCATTGAACATATCATTCGGTTGCCTCCGATGAGCGTGCTGAACACGATCCGGGAGCCGTCGCGGGAAACGACGGGCTGAGCGTCGTCGTCGCCCATTTCGCCCTGCGAAACGTAATTGATGCCGACACCATCGGGAGAGGTGTAGGCGATGACCGGCTTGTTGGGCAGCACGTACGTGAACAGGATGTTGCCGTTGGGCATCAGCGTGGCGTCGGCGGCGTTGTCCTTGAGGGGGTTGGTGGTGGGCGCGCCGATTTGCTTGCGGACGATTTTGGTTTTCTTGTTTGTCTTGACGATAGGGTCGAACAAGTCCGCCCCGCTCAGGATTTCACCCAGGGTAATCCCCTTGCGCAGCCCACCCCCACTAGTTGTCGATTCAATCACGTTGTAGTACATGTAGCGGCCGTCGGCGCTAATGCGGGGGTAAAATTCATCCGAGGGGTCGGCAGTTTCACGGGTAAGGCTTTCGGCGTTGCCGGTCGTACCCGGTGCCGTCGGGAAAGAGGCGGCAGGTTTTTTCTGCGTGGCGCAGGCGTGAAGCAGGAGAACCAGCGCGGTCAGCGTACTCAGGCGAAGTAAATGGATGGACATGGGCTTGTACGGTTAAGTTAGTGATGGCTATTTTTTCTCCACCGACCGGTTAGGCTCTTTCTTGGCTCACTGAATGCTTCAGGGTAATGATTCAAGTGAAGGTGTTTGAGCTTGAAACCAGTCGTGCTTAAAAAGTTTAAGCGTGGCCAAAGTTGAAGGACGCCGCGTTTGAAAAAACTACTTAGGGTAGGTAGGAAAATTTGGGAATTCGGATTTTAACAACCGTCTTTATGCCAATACTTTTGCCCTAACTTCCCAATCCCTCTCTGTTTAAATGTACGCCTACGCACACAACCTGCTGATTGAGCAAGAACTCCGTCAATTGAAGGAATTCGTAAAGGAGTTGTTCCCTTCGCCCCATATCCTACAGTTCCGAATTCCGCCCGAAGTGCAACAAGCCGAACTCCAGCGATTGAAGCAAGGTCGGCGCGCCGAACAGTTCTTCTTCGTTGTCGACTTCGTCAACCTGACCATCCTCGAAGCCCACGGAATTGAGGAGGTTGGGTACAATTCGCGGAACTTTACATTCAGGCAGTACTTGGGCATGGTTCCGAGTGGTGGAATGCTGCAGTTGCTGATGTTGCTTGGAAAGCAAACGTTTGTGCTCTCCGATAAGTCGAAGGCACTCGCTTTCACGAAGTCGCAGTTCATTGTTCAACTCCCCCTCACTTGCGCCGACGGCCGGGTGCTACTGGTCAAACGCAGCATTTCGCCTTGGCAGATTACCGAAGCGGGGCGCATCTCGGCGTACCTGTCGGAGTTCACGTTGCTGAAGCCGTACGAAAACGAACCCCTCAACCCCAGGTTCGTCAACACGGAGCCGGAAGTGGAAGAGGCCTTCAACCGGCTCGTGGCAAAACTGTTTGCGAACCTGCCGGTGAGTTCCAACCCCTTTTCCCCGAAAGAGTTACTGATTCTGAAACTTTACACCGAGCGAAACGCCGAAGAACTGACGGCCCAGCGCGTGGCTGAATTGGTGGGAATCACGGTAAGCACCGCACATACGCACCACAAAAACATTTTATTGAAGGCCAAAGCCCTCTTCGGCGAATCGTTGCCACTGAAAACCGCCCGCGAGGTGGCTGTTCACATGAAACGGTCGGGGCTTTTGGGGCCAGGATGAGATTCAATTCGCATAAAAAGACAAAGTCGGGTTGACTGAAAAGTCAACCCGACTTCGAAACAACGCGGGGCTTTAAAAAGAACTGCTCGGTAGCCAGGTCAGATCATTACTGACCGTAACAATTCAATTCGGCAAATTCAGTAAAAACCCAATCGTAAAATTGGCGTCCCAGTCAAAGACGAACTGCTGGGTACCCGTGCCGTCGGCGATGGCTTTGTAGATGTTCACGCCCGCTTTCGACTTGGCGTTTTCGAGTTTGTAGGCGCTGGGCGCGTCGAGCACGGTGTAGCGCTCCTTGCCCTTGCGCACGGCTTTGGCCAGTTCAAACGGCACCCCGCCGATGATGAAGCACACCTGCCGGTTGGCCTGGGGCACTTGCTTCACTTTCGCCTTCACCTCCTCGGCCACGGTGGCGTCGTCCACGCCGTTCTGGTAGTACTTCGAGCCGTAGGTTTCGAGGGCTTCGGTGCGGCTGCCTTCTTTCCAGGAAATTTTCGTGTTGCCCGAACCGATGTCAGCTACGAAGGCCCGTCCTTCGTACTCGGCGGGCAGCACCGAGCGCAGGGCCAGGCGGCCTTCTTCCTCCGGCGTGACGGGGTTGACGAAGTAGTTGAGGGCTTTGAGGTTGCGCACGATTTTCTGGGTCACGTCGGCTTTGGCCGCCCCCGAACTGACCACGAAGTGGATGTCGCGGCCGTTGACGCCGTAGTCGAGCATCCCGGCGATGTACTTTTTCAGCCCGGCGCGGATGTCTTCGTCGGAGGCCATGTTTTCGAGCACGAGGCTGTTGCCGAATTCGGCTTTTTCCTGCTTCCAGTTGCCCTGACCGTCCACGCGGATGATGAACGAGTTGAACCCGCTGGCCCCGAGTTCGACCACGCCCTTGAGCTTGCCCGCCGTCGGGGCCGGGGGCTGGTAGGTGAAGGCCGAAGCGGCTCCGGTGGGGGCGGCGGTTTCGGGTTCGGTGTCGGGCGCGGCGTTTTCGGTGGCCGGAATCGTGGATTTCGAATTGGGCGACGGCATGGTGGAACTGCCTTCGACGGCGCTCTCCTCGGTCTGAGTCGGCGCGAACCGTTTAAGCAGGTCAACCCCGCCGATGTACTTCACTCCGAAATAAAGGGCCGCCAGAATCAGAAGCGTGATGAGCAGCCGTCCGGCCGTGGTGAGGCGTTGCATTTGGTTTGGAAGGGTTTTGAGTTTGGAAGTTGAGTATTGTGGGGCGGGTTGATAACCCGCCTGTCGGTTCTGGGTTGCACACACGGGCGGGTTATCAACCCGCCCCACAAAATTACTCCAGCAGGCTCCGGTAGCCTTCATCCTTCGGCGGGTTGATCTGCCGGGAAGGCGTAGCCGCTGCGGGCGCGTCGAGTTGAATGAGCTTGAACTGCCCCTGGTTGTAGGCTTCGAGCAGGGCCTGACCTTTGTCGGAGAGCACGCCGTTCTGGATGTCCACTGAGTTGATGAAATCCATCGAGAGGTCCATGGCCCGTTTCATTTCGCCGAGTTTGCGGCTCATGTCGTCCTGGATGTACTCCATGCTTTCGTCGAAGTAAAACTTCTTGTCGGGGTTGCCCTTGAAAATGCTCACCGCCGTGCGCAGGGCGTTGGAGCTTTCCTTCACGATCTGGTACTCGGCCTCCTTCAGCTTGACCTTGATTTCGGTCTCCTTGATGATGTAGTCAGCGCTTTTGTTCACTTTTTCCATGAATTCGAGCACCAGTTTCATGTTGCGCTGAAGCGGAAACAGCTTCTCGTTCATTTCCTGCAAACCCGCGCCCTCGATGGTCGCCAGTTGGGCGGCTTCGCGCATACCCGGCTTGTCGGAAAGCGAGTTGGCTTTGTTGGCCTCGGCGAATTTCTGCTTGATGGCCTCGTTGTTCTCGCCGATTTTCTTGTTCAGCTTCACCAGTTGCCCGGCCAGTTGGTCGATTTGGCCCTGCATTTTCCGGCGCTTGTCCTTTAAATCGTCGATGTAAATCTTCATGATGGCAATCGGGTCGAGCTGCACGACGACGCCCGTGATTTTGCGCATCAGGGTTTTGAAGAGGAAAAACACCGCCGTGCGGACGTCCTTGCTGGTGAACAGGAAAATAAGCACGCCCAGTGCCGCGAGCAGCAAGCCGAGGTACAGCGTATTTTCGGCCACGCGAATGAGAAACTCCACCACGCGGTTGAAGTACACCAGCCCCAGCCCGGCGATGGCCGCCAGCACAATGAGGCCAAACACGCCTTCGGGGCGGCTCCAGAACGAGCGTTTTTCGGCATCGGCCTCGCCGCCACCGAGTTGGGAGAAATCAGGTGTTGCCATGTTTCGTTTGGTTTAGGGTTTAGCGTTCAGGGTTTAGAGTTCAGCGTTAAGACAACTCTAAACACTAAACTCTGAACGCTAAACTCATTTCAGGTAGCTTCCCATCTTGCCCACGTCGCCTTTGATTTGGTCGGTGAAATGGGCATAGGTGGCTTCGTAGGCTGCTTTGTTCTGGGCAAGTTTAGCGGTCTGGGCTTCGACCTCCCCGCCGATTTTGGACAACCGGTCGGCGTTGGCCTGCATCCGGTTCTGTAGCTCCGCGAGTTGGGCGGCCAGTTTTTCGTTTTCGGCCTGCAAGGTTTTCTGCTCCTTTTGCAAGCTGCCCACCTTGTCGGCCAGGGCGGCGTCCACGGTTTTCAGAAAGGCCTCCCGGTCGGCGGCGAGGGCCGTGAGGTACTGCTGGGCCGTTTGGGTTAGCACCGACACGTCGGTGGCCCCGCCCAGCGCCCCGAAGCTCGCCCAGGCGGCCTGAAACTGCTTGTCTTCGCTCAGGCCGAGGTTGGCGAGGCTGCGCAGGGTTTCGCGGAATTCGAAATAATCCGGCCCCTGCAGATTGGTCTTGGCCAGCACGGCGGCGAAGTGGTCCACGAACTTGGTGTCCACCTGGCCTGCTACTTTCGGTGCGGCGGGCGCGGGGGCTGGGGCCGACGCATGGGTTGTCGGCGGTAGGGTGGGGGAGGCGGGCGCTTCCTCCACGAAAAAACTCAACAGTTTTCGGCCAAAGCTTTTTTCCGAATCGGGCATGGCTGTACGGCGTTGGTTGACGCCGCGAAAGTACGAGTCTGCGCCGACTGGGGGAGAAAATTCCTTGCGCGGTTGCCCGCCGGGTCAGTTGGTCGAAACGGCGGCCAGTTGCTGACGGGCTTTCTCGATGCGGGCGTAGGCGACGTCGAACGATTCCCCGTGGCGCAGGGCCAGTATCAGTTCGCGCAGGCCGTGGTGCCCGACCACCGAGAGCCACCGCGACACCTCCAGCCCGGCCGTCAGGTAGGCCAGGCGCACGTGTCGGGGGTCGCCGTTGAAAAACCCCTTCACCGTGCGGATTTCGGTCAGGTCAATCGCCGCGCTGCCGTGGTGGGTGGTGAGCATCCACTCGTCGAGGTAATCGAGGTGGCGGCGGGTGGAGTCGGGGCTGGTGAAGCGGTAGTCCACCATCAGGGCCAGCCCCTCGTCGAACCACTGCGGGACGGAGTTTTTGGTTTTGAACCAGCCCAGCCGCGTGAACAGTTCGTCGTGGCACATTTCATGGCTGATCACGTCGTCGTTCAGCCCTTCGGGGCCGAGCACGATCCACGAGCCGGTGGGCGTGCCGAGGCTGGTGCCCGCGCCTTCGTCCTGGAGGGCGTACCGGTTGTAGCAGCTTTGGTCGTGGCAGTAGATGATGCGGCTGTTGCCGAGTTGGGTACCCCAAAACCGGCGGATGCGGGCGCGGGCGCGTTCGATGGATTTGAGCAAATCGGCGCGGTCGGGGGCGGGGGCGTCGTTGCTGACGAGCACGTTGCCGGGCAGTTCGGTGAAATTCCCGAACCGGGCGGTCTGGCAGCGCCAGATGGCCGGAAACCAGAAGTAGTACGCCGCCAGCAGAAACGCGCCGATGAGCACAAAATTGATCAAGTACATTTTTTTCGAGCGCATGGCGTCAGCGGGTCGGGGCAAAACAACGGGGCTTTGGGTGGGTTTTTCTCCAAAAGTAGCCTAAAAAACCGTACTCCCCTTTTTCGTGAACACCCAGCAACAATCGTGCGTAATTCTCGGCGCGGGCCTCGCGGGCCTGACCGCCGCCCGTTTTTTAACCCAACGCGGCCTCATCGTCACCGTGCTCGACAAGGGCCGGGGCGTGGGCGGCCGCCTCGCCAGCCGGAGCTTCGACGGCGGTCGCTTCGACCACGGCGCGCAGTATTTTTCGGTGAAAACGCCTGATTTTCGGGAATTTCTGAAACCCTTCAAAACCGTCGGCCTGGTGCGGGAATGGAATGTCCGTCCCGATAACCACCCGCGCTACGCCGTGCGGGGCGGCATGAACGGCCTGGCCAAAGCCCTGGCCGAAACCCTCGACGTGCGGACGGGCGAAAAAGTGATTCGCCTGCTGCCGGAAACCTCCGGCGGCTGCACGCTGCTGACCGAGGCCGGAAACCGGTTTTTTGCCGAAAACCTAATCCTCACCCTGCCCGTACCCCAGGCCCTGGCCTTGTTTGAAGCGAGCGAAATCAACCTTTCCGAAGCCGATCGCGCCGCCCTGACGGCCCTCGACTACGACCCCTGCTGGGCCGTCATGGCCACCCTGACCGCGCCGCCGAACCTCCCGGCACCGGGCGGGCTTTCGCTCGAAAACGGCCCCATCGCCTGGCTGGCCGACAACGGGCAAAAAGGGCTTTCCCAAAAACCCGCCGTCACCCTTCACGCCAGCGCCGCCTTCAGCCGGGAACACCTCGAGGCTGACCCCCAAACGGTGCAGCAACTCTTGCTCGACGCGGTTCGGGACTACGTGCCCGCCGAAACGGTGGAGACCGTGCAAACCCACCGCTGGCGGTACAGCCTGGCCGCCCGGCGCCACCCGGAGCCGTTCCTGAAACTCGACCTGCCCTTCTCCGCCTGGATTGGCGGCGATGCGTTCGGCATCGGCAACGTGGAGGGGGCGTTTTTGTCGGGGAAGGGGATGGGAAGTTTGAAGTTCGTAGTTTGAAGTTTGTAGTTGCTGACAGCCATGAACTACAAACTTCAAACTACGAGCTTCAAACTACCGAACCAGGAGTTCCGCCACCTCCCGCCCCGTCAGCATGGCGGCGTTGAGCGAGGGATAAGCGGTCTGGTCGCCGCACTGGTAGAGGCGTTCGCCGAGTTTGAGCGGGCGCAGGCCCGCACCGGGGCCGAAGTGGGGCAGGGCCTGGGGCAGGTGGTAGGTGCGCAGGTGCCGCCAGCCCGCCACCTGGGGGCCAAACCAGCCGGTGAGCTCCCGGCGGATGCGGGCGGTCAGGGCGGGCACGTCCACCGTTTCGAGGCCCTGAGTGGACACCGAAATCAACGCCTCGCCGCTCGTGGTGTAGCTCGGCGCGACATCGGTGGGCACGCAGAGGTTATGGACCACCGACAGCCGGTCGGGGTTCAGCACGATCATCTTCCGGTCCAGCGGCGAACGTTCGGCGGCGAAATACGTGCAGGTGGTGTGGTGAAAGGCACGTTTCTCGGGCAGGCCCAGCAGCGCGTCGGCGGCGTGGGCGTCCACGGCCAGCACGACCGAGTCGGCGGTGAGCGACTGGCCGTTTTGTAGAAAAACCCTCGTGCCTTCCACGCGGGCCACGCGGGTGCCGGTCTGCACGGTGCCGGGGGGGAGCATCCGCTGGATTTGTTCAGGAATGGCCCCAATGCCTTCAGTGGGCAGGGTGGCGTCGCCCGCGTAGAAGTTTTTGAACACGAACCGAAAGAAATTCGACGACGTGCCGAGGTCGTTTTCCAGAAAAACACCCCCGAAAAAAGGCCGGAAAAACAGGTCAATCATTTTTTCCGAAAACCCGTAGCCGCGCAGGTAACTGAGCGTGTCGGTAGCCGAGTGGTGGAAGGTTTCGGTGTCGTCGGCGTCGTCGGTGTCGAGCGAAAGCCGCAGGATGCGGAGTTTGTCGCCGAGCGAGCCGACGGGAGCCGTCAGGGCGGCCCCCACCGCACCGGGATTTTTGAACGGGTCGGGCAGCACGGTGAAGCCGTCGGGGCGGCGAATAATGGCCCCCGACTCGAACGGTTTCAGGCCGAGGGCTTCGTAATCGAGCAGCCGCTGGGCTTCGGGGTAGGCGGTGAGCAGAATCTGAAAGCCCCGGTCAAGCAGGAACCCTTCGATCCGATCGGTGCGGACGCGGCCGCCTACGCCATCGGAAGCTTCCAGGACCAGCGGAGTGATGCCCCGGTCGCGGAGGTACTTGGCGCAGGTCAGGCCCGCCACGCCCGCGCCGATGATGAGAACGTTGTGCATGGAGAAATGCTGAGCGACTGAATGAGACTGAGTGATTGAGTGACTGAGTGACTGAGTGACTGAGTGGACGGAGTGACTGAGCGACTGCCTAAGTGATGCAATGTGCATTTTTCTCACTCAGTCACTCAGTCACTCCGTTGCCAAATACGCCCTTTTCCGGCCATTCAGCAATTTTTTTTGCAAATCGGCTGGCAATCATTTAGTTTTTGTCGCCGAAGCTCCGAAGCCATCCAGCGGTTTTTGGAGAAAAAAAGGAGAAATGCGCTTTATTTGCGTTTTTCTTTGCATAAAACCGAGTTATGACCTACCGCATTCACGAAGAAGACGGCTTTAAGTACATCGATGAAGGCCAGGGTGAAGTCCTGCTGCTGCTGCACGGCCTGTTTGGGGCGCTCAGCAACTGGGAGGGCGTCATCGAGGCCTTCCGCGACCGTTTTCGCATCGTGATTCCGCTGATGCCGATTTATGAAATGCCCGCCCGGCAGGCCGGATTGGAAGGGTTGCTTCAGTTCATCGAAGAATTCATCGCGCTCAAAAACCTCGGCGACCTGACCCCCCTGGGCAACTCGCTGGGCGGTCACATGGCCCTGCTGTACACCATCAAGCACCCCGATAACGTGAAGCGGCTGGTGCTGACGGGCAGTTCGGGGCTTTTTGAAAACGCCATGGGCGGCAGCTACCCCAAGCGGGGCAGCTACGAGTACATCGCCGAGCGGGTGGCCTACACGTTTTACGACCCGAGGGTGGCCACGAAAGACCTCATCGACGAGGTGTTCGACATCACCAACAGCATTCCGAAGTGCATGAACATCGTGCAGATTGCCAAGTCGGCCCAGCGCAACAACGTGGCCCACGACCTGCCGGGCATCCAGGTGCCGACGCTGCTCGTGTGGGGCCTCAACGACACGATAACGCCGCCTTCGGTAGCGCACGAATTCAACCGATTGATTCCAAATTCGGAACTGTGGTTCATCGACCACTGCGGCCACGCGCCGATGATGGAACACCCCCGGCGGTTTAACGACCTGCTGGAACGTTTTTTGGAAAAACACCCGGCTGAACTGACCGTTGCCGCCTGATGGTTTTGAGTGGAGAAGTTTTTACGTTTGGGCGTCCGTTTTCGTTACCCATTCGGCAACCGATTCAACTCCGAAACCGCTCAACCGTACCACTTGAAAACCGCGCTCGCCATGATCGCCGACGAATTGCTCAACCCGCTGCTGCCCGCCCTGAAGCCCACCGATTCGGCGGGGAAAGCGCTCGACTGGATGGAGGAATTTCGCACCAGTCAACTGGCGGTGGTCGAGGGCGGCGAATACCGGGGTTTGGTAAGCGAGGAAGTGCTGCTCGAAACCGACGACAGTACGCCCATCGACGACGTGGAGCCGCAACTGCCCACCGTGTACGCTTTCGACGATCAGCACTTGTTTGAAGTGCTCCAACTGGCCCAGGCTTACCACCTCGACGTGGTTCCGGTGCTCGACGTGGACCGGCACTTCGCGGGCAGCATCACCCGCAGCGATTTGCTGAGCCGGTTTGCCGAACAACTCGGCACCCAGGAGGTCGGGGCCGTGCTCGTCATCAACCTCGACGAGCGCGATTATTCGATGGCCGAAATCAGTCGGCTGGTCGAATCGAACGACGCCAAAATCGTCAGCAGCTACTTCGGCAGCACCCCCGGTGACGACGACCTGGGCGTGCCCCTGCCCAGCCGCCTGACGCTCAAACTCAACCGCCGCGACGTGGGCGCGGTCGTGGCTACCCTCGAACGCTTCGGCTACTCGGTGGAGGCCGCTTTTTCCAACGAACCCCTCGAAAGTCCCGACCGCGAACGCCTCGACGCGCTGTTTCGGTATTTGGACATTTAGTTTTGTAAGAGGTGAGAAGTGAGAGGTGAGATGTGAAAAGCATTTCAAACATTTCACTTCTCACCTCTTACCTCTCACAAACTATGAATCTCGCCATTCACGGTCGCCCGTTTGCTGATTCGGCCCGGCACGCCATCCAGAGTTTTTTCGATGAACTGGTGTACCGGCAGTACGCGGTGCAGATTACGGTGCCGTTTCAGGAAGTGCTCCGGCAGGCGGGCATCGTTCATCCCTTCGGCGAACAGAGTTTTGCCGACCGGGCGGGATTGTTCGAGGCTGATTTCCTGCTCAGCCTCGGCGGCGATGGCACCCTGCTCGAATCAGTCACGTACGTGGGCGAACGACAGGTGCCCATCGCGGGCGTCAACTTTGGGCGGCTGGGGTTTCTGGCCACCATCGCGCCGGGCAAACTTCAGGACACGCTCAATGCCCTTGAAGCCAGTCAGTTTTCGCTCGACGACCGCACGCTCGTGCACGTTGATTCGGAAAAAGCCGGTGACCGCCCCGACGTGTTCGAAGGCATTAATTTCGGGCTGAACGACTTCACGATTTCCAAAACCCAAAGCTCGTCGATGATCGTCGTCCACGCCTACCTCGACGGCAAATTCCTGAACTCGTACTGGGCCGACGGGTTGGTGATTTCAACGCCCACCGGCTCGACGGGCTACTGCCTGAGCGTGGGTGGACCGGTGGTGATGCCCCATTCGGGCAACTTCATCGTCGCGCCCATGTGCCCCCACAACCTCAACGTGCGGCCCCTGGTCATCAACGATTCGGGCGTGCTGTCGGTGACGGTCGAAAGCCGGAGCAAAAACTTCCTCGTAGCCCTCGACACCCGCTCGCGGGTGGTGGACGAATCGGTGCGGTTCACGGTCCGGAAGGAAGCCTTCGTGGCCCGGCTGGTGAAAATGCCCGGTGACAATTTTCTGGATACCCTGCGCAGCAAACTCAACTGGGGCCTGGATGCGCGCAATTGAGGCCCGATGTTTGATGCTGGATGAAAGGCAAGATGCTGAATGCTGGATAAAAACATTAGGTAAAATTTAAGATACCGGATGCTGGCAATGAGGTCATCCAAAATCCAGCCTCTTGAATTTTATCCAGCATCCCGAAAGCCATCCAGCATCTTGCCTCTCATCCACCATCCAGCTCCCGATTTTTCCCCCCGCCTTCCGTAACAAATGCCCGGAGGCGTCGTTAAACCACCAAATACCTGAAGCCAATCGTGTTGAAAAATTCATCCATGAAAGCGCGTACCCTGTTGGTTGCTGCGGCGTTGCTGGCCGTGGGCGCGACCACGCCGACGCTGGCGCAGTTTAAGTTTCCGTCGTTGTTCAAGAAAAATGGGGTCCGCACCGGGCCGCAGTTTCAACCGTACTCCAGCGTGGGTTTTGGGCTGGGTACCTCGCACTACTACGGCGATCTGTCGCCCTACGGCGATCCGATTGGATCGACGTTTTCTTCCCTTCGCTGGAACGTAACGGGCAACTACACCCGCCACTTCACACCCCGCCTCAGCGGCCGGATTGGCCTGACCCTGGCCCGCCTCGGGGCCGACGACATCCGCTTCGCCAACAGCACGCGGTTCCAGAACAACTACATCCGCAACCTGCACTTCCGCAACGACGTGAAGGAACTTTCGGTGGTGGGCATCTACAACTTCACCCCTGCCGGGCGGGCGTACAACAAACGGCCCCAGTTTTTGCCGTACGCCTTCACGGGCATCGTCGTGTTTGCCCACAACCCCCGCGCTAAGACGCCCGTCTCGGGCCTCGGCCCCGACGCCGGGCAGGAGTGGATCCGCCTCCAGCCCCTGGGCACCGAAGGGCAGGGGCAGCCCGGTTACGCCCAGCCGTATTCGCTCGTGCAGGTGGGTATTCCGCTGGGGTTGGGCGTGCGCTACAAAATCAACCAGCGCTGGGACGTGGCCCTCGAAGCGGGCTTCCGGGTGACGTTCACCAATTACCTCGACGACGTGGGCGGCCCCTACGCCGATCCGAACGACCTCGCCCCCGACGCGCAGGCCATGGCCAACCGGACCCTCGAACCCATCGGTGCCCGCACGGGCCGCGACCGCACCGAAAACGTGAGGCAGTACCTGATTAACAACCAGGGGTTTCCGGCCACCAATTTCGACCCCTTCGCGCAGCCGATTGCCGGCTACTACGAGCGCGGCGACGTGCGCAGTACCAACACCCTGAAAGACACCTACCTGCTCACGAATTTCACCGTGCATTACATTTTGCCCGGTGGCATCAAGTGTCCGCCGCTGAAGTGAAGCAGGCAGTGGACCGTTGGCAATGATTCGCGTGGCTTGGGCAGTTGGCACAGCGCAACTGCCCGTTTTTTATGCATTTGTGAAAAAATCAGTTTTACTCGTCCTGGCAGCACTCGGCGCGGTTCCGCTGCTGGCCCAGAAGGTCGAACTGGGCGGCGGGCTGGGTGTGCTGCACTACAAAGGCGACATTTCGCCCGCGTTTCACCCGGCCTTTGCCCGGCCCGGTGGCCACCTGTTTTTCCGCTACAACGCCAGCCAGGCCGTGTCGCTGCGGGTGCAGGGGATGATGGGGCAAATCGGGGCCGACGACCGGCAGGTGGCCAACCCCTTCAATCAGGCCCGAGGGCGCTCGTTCCGCACGCGCATCACCGAACTGAGCACCGACATCGAGTACAACTTCCTGAATTACAAACACGAGAACCTGAAGAAAGCCGGTAACTGGACGCCCTACGTGTTTGGGGGGCTGGCGCTGTTCTCGTTCAAGCCCAACGTGTTTGAATCGGCGCCGTACCGGAAAAACGGCCTGGCCCTGCCTTTCGGCACGGGCATTAAGTGGCAGTTGCGCAGCCCCTGGAGCCTCGGCGTGGAATTTGGGATGCGCAAAACCTTTACCGACTACCTCGACAACCTCGGCCCCGGCTCCGACCTCGACAACCCCAAAGCCCAGGGCGACAACACCCACAAGGATTTTTACTACTACACCTCCGTGTCGCTGAGTTACACGTTTTACCGGATTTGGTGCCCGTGAAAACGAGGGTGAAGGTGTGGGAAAACGCTGCCTTTCAGGAGGTCATTCTTAACAATTTTTAGCACTTCCCACCCCCAACATTGGCCCGGCCCCCCTTGAAAGCCCCCCTAAAGTCTTATCTTTGTCGGTTCAAAATCCGGGCTGAACCTTATCGTGACTGAACTGATTGACAAGGGCAATCTGCCCCGGCACGTGGCCGTCATCATGGATGGCAACGGGCGCTGGGCCAAGCAGCAGGGCGTGCTTAACCGCGTGTTCGGGCACCGCAACGCTATCAAGGCCGTGCGCGAATGCACCGAAGGCTGCGCCGAACTGGGCATCGGGTACCTGACGCTCTACACGTTTTCGACCGAAAACTGGGAACGCCCGAAGGAAGAAATCGAAGCCCTGATGAACCTGCTCGTTGGCACAATTGCCGATGAAACGCCTACCCTCCAAAAAAATAACATCCGCCTGCTGACCATCGGCGACACGGCCAGCCTGCCCGACCGCTGCCGCCGCGACCTGCTCCGGGCCATCGACGAAACCCGCCACAACACGGGCCTGTCGCTGGTGCTGGCTTTGAGCTACAGCGGTCGCTGGGACATCACCCAGGCCGCCCGCCAACTGGCCCGGCAGGTAGCACGGGGCGAACTTAGCCCGGAGCAAGTCACCGAAGACTACCTCGAAGCTGCCCTCGCCACCGCCGGCATGCCCGACCCCGATTTGATGATCCGCACCGGCGGCGACCACCGCATTTCGAACTTCATGCTCTGGCAACTGGCTTACGCCGAACTGTACATTTTTGAAGACCTGTTCTGGCCCGATTTCCGCCGCGAACACCTGCACCAGGCCATTCTCGATTTTCAGAACCGCGAACGGCGGTTTGGCAAAACCAGCGAACAGATAGTTGGCAGTTGATAGTGGGCAGTTGGCAATTTTCAGAAGTGTTTTTTGCCAACTGCCAATTGCTAACTGCCAGCTTCATCAGACATTCCCACGATTTATGAAAAACCATTTCCTCCTCTCCGGCATCCTGCTTTTCCTGACGACGGTGGGGGCTTCGGCGCAGTTGCGCACGGGGCTGGGCAGCCGCCTGGGCAGCAGCGAGTCGTCCACTACGGCGGCACCGGGTGAACCCACGTTGAGCTACGCCGACCCGAAGACGTACGAGATCATGGCCATCACCACGAGCGGTACCAAGTTCTACGACGCCAACTCGCTGGTGTCGATTTCGGGTCTGCGCGTGGGCGACAAAGTGGAGATTCCCGGCGAAAGCATCACCAGCGCCGTGCGGCGGCTCATGGAGCAGGGCATCCTCGACGACGTGCAGGTGTCGTACACCAAAATCGAGGAAGGGAAAATCTGGCTTAACATTTACCTGAAAGAACGGCCCCGCCTGTATTCCATCCAATTCGACGGCATCCGCAAGGGCGAAAAAGAAACCCTCAACGACAAGGTGAAGCTCATCAAAGGCAAAATCATCACCGAGTCGCTGATTAAAAACACCCAGACGCTCATCAAGCGGCACTTCATGGACAAGGGTTTTCTGAACACCCAGGTCCGCGTCACCCAACTCGCCGACACGCTGCGGGGCAACAACGCCGCCCTGAAAGTAACCATCAACAAGGGCGACAAGGTGAAAATCAACCGCATCGAGTTTGTGGGTCGGGAGGAAATCGCCGAGAAGAAACTCCGCCGCAAGCTCAAAAGTACCAAGCAGCGCCGCTTCGGGCGGATTTTCACACCCTCGAAGTTCGTCCCCAAAAAGTTTGAGGAAGACAAGGAAAAACTCCTCGAATACTACAGCAAGCAGGGCTACCGCGACGCCCGCATCCTGTCGGACACGGTGTACGCCCAGGACGGCAAATCCGTAAACGTGGTGCTGCGCATCGAGGAAGGCAAACGCTACTACTACCGCAACATCACCTGGGAGGGCAACTACCTCCACCGCGACTCGCTGCTGGCCGAGGTGCTGGGCATTAAAAAAGGCGACGTGTACAACCCGGAGGAGATGCAGAAAAAACTCTACGGCAATCCCGGCTACGACCTCAGTTCGCTCTACATGGACGACGGCTACCTGTACTTCAGCGTCGAACCCCAGGAGGTGGCCGTTGAAAACGACTCCATCGACGTGGTGATGCGGGTGTTTGAAGGCAAACAAGCGACGATCAACAAAATCGTGCTGAACGGCAACACCAAAACCTCCGACCACGTCGTGATGCGGGAAATCCGCACCCTGCCGGGGCAGAAGTTCAGTAAGTCGGCCATCGTGCGCACCCAGCGCGAACTCTCGGCGCTGGGCTATTTCAACCCCGAAAAAATGGGCATCAACCCCGTGCCCCGCCCCGACGGTACGGTGGACATCGAGTACACCGTCGAGGAGAAACCCTCCGACCAGATTGAGCTTTCCGGCGGCTGGGGGGGCTTCATCGGCTTCGTCGGGACGCTGGGCGTGGTGTTCAACAACTTCTCGGCCCGCAACATCCCCAACCTGCGCGCCTGGCGGCCCCTGCCCGCCGGCGACGGGCAGAAGCTGGCCGTGCGTTTCCAGGCCAACGGGCGGTATTTTCAGAACTACTCGCTCTCGTTCACGGAACCCTGGCTGGGCGGTAAAAAGCCCAATTCGTTCACCATCAGCATCAACCGGCAGATTTTCCGCCAACCGGCAACCGGATTCAACCCGGCGTTTGGCGGCGGATTTGGCGGCGGTTTTGGCGGACTCGGCGGGTTCGGGTTGCAGCAAGGGCGGCCCCAGGGGGTGTCGTCGCAGTTCAACACGACGGGCGTCGTGCTGGGTCTGGGCAAACGCCTGCGCCGCCCGGACGACTCGTTCTCGTTGAACATGTCGCTGTCGTACCAGCGTTACGACTTTTTCAACTCGTTTTTCCTCGGCATCAGCGATTTCACGACGGGCATCGCCAACAACCTTTCGCTGATTACGAGCCTGTCGCGGTACAGCATCGACAACCCGCAGTTTCCGCGCACCGGTTCGACGTTCTCGCTGACGGGCACCGTGACGCCGCCGTATTCGCTGCTGCGCGGCAAAGACTGGAAGCCCGGCGGTCCGCAGGAGAAGTACCGGCTCCTGGAGTTTCACAAGTGGATGTTCGACGCCGCCTGGTACGCGCCGCTGGCACCCAAACTGGTGCTGGCCACGCGGGCGCACATGGGTTTCCTGGGTAACTACAACCGCAGCCTCGGCATCGTACCCTTCGAGCGCTTCGTGCTGGGTGGTGCCGGGCTGGCCGGGCAGGGGCAATTTGCCATCGCCCAGGACATCATCGGGTTGCGGGGCTACGAAGACCGGGGCGTGGGGCCGTCGCAGCCCGGCGGGGTGGTATACAACAAATACGTGATGGAAATGCGTTACCTGGTGTCGCCCAACCCCTCGGCCACGATTTTCGTGCTCGGGTTCCTCGAAGGCGGCAACAACTGGGCGGACTACAAATCGTTTAACCCGTTCAACATCAAACGCTCGGCGGGGGTCGGTGCCCGGATTTTCATGCCGGCCTTCGGCCTGATTGGCATCGACTACGGCTTTGGCTTTGACCGCAACTTCAATCAGGCGACAGGTTCCGTGCAGCAACCCGGCAAGGGGCAGTTTCACTTCACGATTGGCCAGCAGATTCGGTGACGGCAGAGAGCGGGGGGCGGGGAGCAGGGGGTAAATTCGTGAACTGCCTTTTCTCCCTGCCCCTCGCCGACCCGTCGGACCGCCCCGCCACTTAACACAATTTAACACGTGAAAAAGGGTAGATTTTTGCTACTTTTGCCGTTCCTTTGGCTGAGTGGCAACGCGTTGGCGCAGAAAATTGGTTACATCGATTCGGAGTACATCCTGAGCCGGATGCCCGAATCGAAGCAGGCTGACGCCGAGATGGAACGCTTCGCCAGCCGCTGGTCGAAGGAAGTGGCCGACCGGCAAGCCGAACTCGACCGCCTCGAACGGGCCTACAAAGCCGAGGAGCCGTTGCTGACCGACGAAATGAAGGCTCAGCGGCGCCGGGCAATTGAGGCGAAGGAGCGCGAAAGCCAGGAGTTTGCCAACAAGGTGTTCGGGTTTCAGGGGCTGTATTTTCAGAAGCGGAAGGAGTTGATGAAGTCCCTGCTCGATGAAGTGTACAAAGCCCTCGAAAAAGTAACCCGCCAGCGCCGCATCGATTTCATCTGGGACAAAGCCAGCGACGGCGTGGCCCTGGTGTACACCAACCCGGTTCACGATTATTCTGACTATGTGCTCGAAGAACTGGGCATCGACCCGAAAAACAACCCGAATAACCAACCTCAACCCAATACCCCCCAGACCGCGAAAAAACCAAAACAGTAAGTCAGTTTAGAGTTTAGAGTTTAAGGTTTAGAGTTGAAAATGCAAACAACTCTGACCTCTAAACTCTAAACTCTAAACCCAAACACAGACCAAACCAATGAAGAAAGCCTTTTGGATTGCCGCAGTGGCCGTGCTGGCCGGACTTTTCGGCTCGCAGGCCAATGCCCAGCAAGCCAGCCAGAAAATCGGGTTCACCAACGTGGATTACCTCCTCAGTCAGATGCCCGAACTGAAGACCATCGAAGCCGAAATCAAAACAAAGGAAGCCCAGTACCAAAATCTGCTTCAGGCTCGTCAGAAAGAGTTGCAGGACAAGTTTGCAGCCTACCAGAAAAACGCCCCGACGATGTCGGAGGTGATCCGGACCGACACCGAAAAGCAGTTGCAGAACCTCCAGGCTTCGATGCAGGAACTCCAGCAGAATGCTTCGACCGAGCTTCAGCAAAAGCAGCAGCAATTGCTGGCCCCGGTGCTCGACAAAATCGACAAGGCCATTAAGGAAGTGGCCAAGGAAAACGGCTACACGTTCGTCATCAGCAGCGACATCAGCAACCAGCTTTCGCCCGTGCTGCTTTACTCGACCGACGAGTACGACATCACGAACCTCGTTTTCAAAAAACTGGGCGTGACGCCGAAGCCCGCCGACGCCAAGCCCGCCGCCTCGACGACTGCGCCCCCCGCCGCCCGGCCCACGACCGGCAGCACGGCTCCGAAGAAAAACTAATGTCGGAGCGACCGGACGGTTCGCGAATTTGTTACTTTCCCCAAACAGGCAGTCCCCGTGGCTGCCTGTTTCCTTTTTTAGTAGGTTTGTGAAAACTCAAGCGGCTGTTTCAACGGCCTGAGTACGCTCACACTCCTTGCCCCGAATGCCCCCCGATTACGCTTCGTTTAAAACCGACTGGCAACGCCATGCCTCCGCCCGCCTCGACGACTACGCGCTGGGTAAAAGTACGTTCGTGGCCGGTGTGCTGCCCGAAGACCTGCTTCGCTTCCCGGCGCGGGGAATTTTGTACCTGCTCGAACGAAAATTGGGCACCGAAGCCGTCCGCCGTGCCCTGCTGCCGGGCGAGACGATTCCCAGCCCCGTAGCGCACCACCCCGACGGCTCCTGGCTGCGGCGCACCAACATGGTGGGCATCAATGTCCGCACAATTGGTGCCTTCTGGAATGTCGTTCCCTACGCCCTCACCCTGCCCGCCGCCCAGGATTCCATCCACCTGCTGCCCATCTGGGAACCGGGCGTGGTGGCGAGTTTGTACGGCATGGCAAGCTGGCACCTCAACCGCGAGTTTTTCAGCCCCGACCTGGCCGACGCCCTTCCCCACCTCGACACGGTGGAGAAGCAATTGAAAGTCGTCGTCAACCTGCTGCACCTCACGGGCCGCTCCGTGGGCATGGACGTGATTCCGCACACCGACCGCTACGCCGAAATCGTGCTGACCAATCCGGCCTATTTTGAGTGGCTCCAGCGCCAGGAGTTGACCATCGTTAACCACTCCGCCCGGTTGTACGAAACCGTGCAGCAGCGCATCCTGGATTGGCTCCGGGCCGAAGGCCCCGCCGTGCCCTGGCTCGGCCTGACGCTCAACCCGACGGAATTTTTTGGTGAAAAAACGCCCGAAGGCGTCCGGGCCCGGCTGCTGTTCGGCGAACCGGCCAACCTCTGGGGACGCAACGCCCGCCGCAACCGGCTCATCCAGGCGCTCTACGACGAGGGCCTCGAACCCGTGCCCGCCACGATGGCTCCGCCCTACCGGGGCCTGGCCGTGGACCCCGACGAAAGCGCCAAAACCGTGGACGACGACGGGCGGGTGTGGCGCGATTACGTCGTGACGAAGCCCGAAGCCATGTCGCGGGTGTTCGGGCCGCTGACGCGCTACCGGCTGTTCGAGTCGAAGAACGATAACCGGAATTGGGAATTGGATTTCGGGAAGCCCCGCGTACCCGTCTGGCAGTACGCCGCCGGGCACTACGCGGCGGTGGCCCGCGCCTACGGCTTCGACTTCATGCGCGGCGACATGTCGCACGTGCAGATGCACCCGGCAGGCGTTCCGGCGGAGACCGACGATTTTTACGACATCCACCGCTACATCAAGGCCCACGTGCGGCGCGAAAAACCCTGGTTCGGGTACTTCGCCGAAAGTTTCCTGGCTCCGCCCAACGTGATGGCCTACGGCGACGAACCCGACCACCTCGAAGCCTCCCACGCCGACGTCACGCTGGGCGATTTGCAGAGCCAAGTTGTCGGGACGAGTGAGTTTTTGGCCGAACTGGCCCACTACCGGCATTTGCTCGAAACCCGGAAATTCGCCCCCAGCTTCACGGTCATGACCGCCGACAAGGACGACCCGCGCTTCGATGAATTTTACCTGTCGGGCAACGAAGTGCGCCTCTTCCTGGCCCTGTTCCTGACCGACATGCCCAGCTACGTAGCCCTCGGTTTCGAGACCCGCGACCCGCACCCCGAACCCGCGCCCAACGAGCACTACACGAAACTCTACGTTTTTCAACTGCACAACGGCCCCAATGCCACGCACGGGCCGTACCAGTGGGGCCGCAACGGCGAGTTGTTCCACCGCCTGACCCGCCTGCGGCGGTTTGCGGATGAGCTTTTGCCAAAAACCAGAGAGCAAAAAATACAGTGGCTGATGCCGCCCAACGCGAACGCCGCGCACCCGGTCATTGCCTGGACAGCGGGCGGCTACGTGTTTCTCGCCAACCTCGACCGCGAAGCCACGCACCACGTGCCCGATTCGGGCGGGTTAGGAAAACTCGAAGCCGTTTTTTCAACGCATTCAGAAACGGTGGAGACGGCGGAACTGGCGGCGGGGGAGGGGAGGGTGTACAAAATTGTCTGAACCACGATTCGCAGGATTTTTGGATTTTCATGATTGTCGCAACGAATCATCCTGGTAATCCAAAAATCCTGCGAATCGTGGTTCAGACAGCTTCCGACCGATTCTCGTCGGATGATTTTTCGGGAGCCGCCGGTTCAGGCTCTTCGAGCGTCGTTTCGGGTTCAGAGAAAGAACTTTCCGAAGGTTCTCCCGACGCTGCCGTCAGCTCACGGCTTTCATCGCCGACTTCCACTTCGCCGGGCTGCGCTTCTTCTTTTTCGTGGAAAAACCGGCTCTGGAAAAGCAGAATCACGCACACGCCGAGGAAAATCGAGGCGTCGGCCACGTTGAAAATGGGCGTCGAGTAGTACGACCCGCCCCACACCGGCACCCATTCGGGGATGATGCCTTCCCAGAAATCAAAGAAAAACATGTCGATGACCTTGCCGTGAAACCAGGGCGTCGGCGCGTTTTCGGTGGTCAGGCCGAAGAGTTTTCCGTAAAAAATCGAATCAATTACGTTGCCGATGGCCCCGCCCAGAATCGCCGCGATGCACCAAAGCAGGCCGGGGTGCGCCCCCCGCCGGGCCAGCCGCACGAGGTAGTAGCCGATGCCCACCATCGCCACCAGCCGGAAGCCCGTCAGCAACAGTTTGCCGTATTCCGAGCCGAGTTGCATCCCGAAGGCCATGCCGGGATTGGTCACGTAGTGAATCTTGAACCAGTCGCCGATGACGCGGATTTGCCCGGCGAAGCCCTCGTCCATGTTGAAATGCACCAGCATTTTCACGCTCTGGTCAATGAGAATCACCAGCAGCGTGAGCAGGAAATAGCGGTAGGGGGAACGGTGTTGCATGGGGAAGGAATGAAAATGTTCAATGCTCAATGCTCAATTTTCAACGTCCAATGACCTTTCATTGAGCATTGAAAATTGAGCATTGAGCATTGAACATTCCGTGTCTTTTTGGCAAAGTTACTTCTTCGCCACCTTTTTCTTCGCGGCCCGCGCCACGGCCCGGCGGCGGCGCTCCAGTTCGCGCTTGATGAGCGAGTACTCCCGGCTGGCCTGCCCGGCCACCGACGTGTTTTCTTCGGCCCGGCGGAACAGGTAGGGCATCACGGCCTCCACCGGCCCGTAGGGCACGTACTTGGCCACGTTGTAACCCGCCTTGGCGAGGTTGTAACTGATGTTGTCGCTCATGCCGAGGAGTTGGGCGAACCAGAAGCGCGGGTCGTTGGGCGCGATGCCCCGGCGGCGCATTTCTTCGGCCAGGTACAGGCTGCTGTACTCGTTGTGCGTGCCGAGGCAAAGGCTCACCACGTCTTTGTTTTCGAGGCAGAACTCAATGGCCCGGTTGAAATCGCGGTCGGTTTCTTCTTTCGTACCGTGGACGGGTTCGCAGTACTCCATCTCGTGGGCGCGCTGCCTCTCTTTTTCCATGTACGCCCCGCGCACGAGTTTCACGCCGAGGCAGTAGCCCTGCTGGCGGGCGGTTTTGGCGGCCTTCGACAAGTTGTTGAAACTGTCGCGGAGGTAAAGCTGGTAGGTGTTGTACACCACGGCCTGCTTCTGGTTGTAGCGCACCATCATCTCGTAGGCCAGCGCGTCGATGGTGTCCTGAATCCAGCTTTCCTCGGCGTCGATGAAAATCTTCACGTGCCAGTCGTGGGCGGCCTGGCAGAGTACGTTCACGCGGTGGCGCACCCGCTCGTAGGCGGCCTGCTCCTCGGCGTCGAGGGGTTGGTTGTTCTGGACTTTTTCGAGGAGTTCGGTGTCGGCCAGGCCCGTGACTTTGAAGACGGCGAAGGGAACGGCGGGCGTCTTGCTGGCTTTCTCGATGGTGTGAAGAATCTCGTTGACGGTGGCGTCGAAGCTTTTCTCGGAAACTTCGCCCTCGACCGAGTAATCGAGGATGGTGCCGATGTGCGCGTGGTCGAGTTTCTGGATGGTCTTTCGACAGTCTTCGATGCTCTCACCCCCGCAGAAGTGCTCAAAAACCGTGTTTTTTATCAGACTTTTAATCGGGAACTTCAGGTACAGGAAAAGCTTGATGAAAAAAGTGCCTATCTTTACCAGCCAATTTTGATTCATGGCCGCGAAAATCAGGTAGGTCTTCTTTAGTTCCCAGTCGGACTGGTCGGCAAAGGCCGTGGACGTATCCTCAAACGAGATTTTGTGGCTGAGTTTCCGACCGGGAGACGGTACGGCGGTTGGCATTTTGGTCATGGTGATGTGCCCTGGTGCCGGGTTCTTTAGTGGAGTTGGTGGAAAGTTTTGAAAAACGGACTCACAAAGTCAACTACTTTTTTCAAAAAGAGGGATGGCACAGGTTCAGAGACCACTTTAACCGAAAACGGAAAAAGGATTGCAAAGATACGGCTTTGTTGCTAAAACAAATTCATATCGAATGATTTAAACCGGGCCGCACCGGGGCCTGAACCCCGCCGTCCCGAACCGATTTTACCACTTTCCATTGCTTCAAAAAACATGAGCGCATCCCTGGACATCATCCCGATGCACGACTGGATCGACACCGGCGGCAAACCCCTCATCATCGCCGGGCCGTGCAGCGCCGAAACCGAAGAGCAGGTTCACGAAACCGTCACCCAAATCGCCCAAGAGGGCTACGCCCACGTCATCCGGGCGGGGGTCTGGAAGCCCCGCACCCGCCCCGGCTCGTTCGAGGGCATGGGCGAAGCGGCTTTGCCCTGGCTGGCTTCCGTCAAAAAAGAAACCGGCCTGCCCATCGCCGTCGAGGTCGCCACGCCCGACCACATCGAATTGGCCCTCAAGTACGGCATCGACATCCTCTGGGTGGGTGCCCGCACGACGGTCAACCCCTTCAACGTCCAGGAAATCGCCGACGCGCTCAAAGGCGTCGACGTGCCGGTGTTGGTGAAAAACCCCGTCAACCCCGACCTCGCGCTGTGGATTGGGGCTTTCGAGCGCCTTCAGAATTCGGGGCTAAAAAAGCTTGCCGCCATCCACCGGGGCTTCTCCAACATGCAGGAGGCAAAGTACCGCAACTCGCCGTTCTGGCAGATTGCCATCGAACTGAAAACGCAGTTCCCCCAACTGCCGCTCATCGGCGACCCCAGCCACATGGCCGGCAAGCGGGCGTACCTGTTTGAACTGGCCCAGCGGGCCCTCGACCTCAACTACGACGGCCTCATCATCGAAAGCCACCGCGACCCCGACAAGGCCTGGAGCGATGCCGCCCAGCAACTCACGCCCATGGCCCTCGGCGAGATGCTCCACGAACTGCACATCCGCCGGGCTTCCTACGGGGCCGACTACCAGAGCGAACTCGAACGCCTGCGGGGGAAAATCGACCACCTCGACCGCGAACTGCTCGAAGTGCTCGCCGCCCGGATGGCCGTGGTCGAAAAACTCGGCGAATACAAGCGCGACAACAACGTGGCCGTGCTCCAACTCGACCGCTGGAAAGAAGTCCACAACACCCGCGCCGACCTGGGCAAGAAACTCAACCTCTACCCCGAAACGGTGGAGGAGCTTTTCAAACTCATCCACATGGAATCCATCCGCAAGCAGACGGAGGTGATGAATCAGGTACAGGTGTGAACTTTTGGGTTTGAAGGTCTGAGTGTTTGAAAGTTTGAATGAAAAAGCCCGCCGCGTCGTTGGGGATGCGGCGGGCTTTTTTGTATCTACGAATTGCTGATTTAGCCGCATTTTTTGCGAAAAGCAGCATTAAAGGCGTCAAACAGACTGGCCTCCATGTCAAAGTGTGTTTTGTGATTGATGAAATGGAACAAATTATTGAGCGCGGCTGCTGAAAGCTCATGCACGCTGGGCTTGAATTCAATTCCACGGTGCGAACCAATTGTCACGTAATCTCGGAAGGCTTTTTCCGAAGCGAGGGCATCTTTTGGAAGGCTGGAAAGCAATTCTTCGTTTTCCCTGACCAACGATAACCAGCCATCGTGATGATTGAACGATTTACGAAAAGACATGGAGGCAAATGTTCAAAGCCGGTCCAAAAGTTTGTCGTATTCCGCGTGCGAACCAATCCAGAACCAAACCATTACATCGCCATTTCTAACGCCAAGAACCCGGTAATCCCGATTGACACGGGCCGAAAAAATCGGTTTGGTTTCGTGAACCTGCTTGAACCTCAGGCTCGTGTGATTGGTGTCATCTTGGAACCGGCGAAATGCTTGACGCGCCTGCCGCCTGATGGGGTCGGGAAGCGCGTCGAACAGTTTCCAAAATTCTTTGGTGGTATGGGAAATCATCGCTCATCCAGATTGAATGGGCGTGTTTCTCCTTGCCGGTAAGCTGTCAGCGCCTGCTCCGCCAGTTGCGACAATACATCCTGGGATTTAGCGAAAGACGCCTCCCACGCTTTGTCGGCGTTCATTTCTTCGAGCACCAACGTTGCCAGCGCGTTTTGCTCCGGCTCGGGTAATTTGGCGGCTTCGGCAAACGCTTTTTCCAACAATTCAGTCGTCATGATTCCGTGCGTTTTGTGAATCGAAGTTATCAATTTTCAAATACTTCAAGCCAACGCCCTCCGCCGCACCTTCTCCCGCTGTCGGCTCGAAATCCACCACTCCACAAAAACCAAATTCGGCACCCAGCACAGCCAGGCCACAATCGGGTAAGCCGTTGAAAACGGCAAGCCCAGTACGGCGATTTCAAACGGCAAAATGATGCGCAGCGTCACCGCCGAGAGCGTGACGGCGTAGCTGCGGTACATCCACTGCTCGTGGGCTTTCAGCTTTTTGGCGCGAATGGCCTGGTACGCCCGCAACGTGGTGTAGAACCAGGCCGTGGCCAGCCCCATAAACCCCACGGCGGCCACCCAGCCCGTGCTGGCATACCACGCCGCGCCGAACGCCGCCACGCTCCCCACCAGAATGGCGAACACGTACACCTTGCCGAGTCGCCGGTGCCACCGCATCCACCGGTTGCGGAACTTTCGCCAGAACTGAAATGGCCCCAACGCCAGCGCCGTGGCCCCCAGCCCCACGTGCGTGAAAAACACCACCCGCCAGAAGACGTTGTCGGTCGGTTTACTTTTCAGAAAACCCGATGGGAAGGCGGGCACGAAATGCGCCAGGGCGTAGGCCACCACCGTGAAAATGAACAGCAGGGCAAGGGTTTTGCCGGTGGTTTTCAGGACGGTTGTCATGGCGAACGGAGGTTTGAACAAAGGTAAAAATTTTGTCCAACCCACCGACCCGCGTCCGTGAGTTGCGGCGGTTCGCGCCGGGTTGGCTGGGAAGGGGGCGCTGCCGGAGCCAGGCAGGTACTGTCTGATCGGTTTGAGAACGCGTCCGGCGCGTGTGATGACGCATCCGGTCGGAGTGATGAGGCTTCCGGGTCGAGGTATTTTGCCTCCGGTCTGAGGCATATCCCTTCCGGGTTGAGATATATTCCTTCCGGTTCAGGAAATTTTGCTTCCGTACTGAGGTATTTTATTTCCGGGCTGGGATATTTTGCTTCCGGGCTGGGATATTTTGTCTCCGGGTCGAGATATAAGGCTGCCGGGTTGGGATATTTTGTCTCCGGGTTGAGGTATCGTGCTGCCGGGCGGCGGTATCGTCGGGCCGGGGGCTGTTCAGCCCGCCCAGCACAGCGCGGCACGGTTGGCCTGACTTTTTTACCCGTGGCGTGGGTTCTCCAATCGGACAACCCTTTGTTTCGCCATGATTGAATTCGATAAGCTTTCCCTGAATGTTCCCGACACCACCAAGCCCCGCGTCGTTGTCATCGGCGGGGGGTTCGGGGGCATCAACCTGGCCCGGAACCTCGACAACCGCCGGTTTCAGATTGTGATGTTCGACAAGCAGAACTACCACGGCTTCTGGCCGCTGCTGTACCAGGTCGCCACCGCCGGGCTGGAGCCCGACGCCATCGCCGAGCCGCTCCGTAAGCTGTTCGACGAAGACTATCCCGACTTCCACTTCCGCCTCGTGCGCGTGACCGGCGTGGACCCCGCCCGCAAGGTGGTCAAAACGCTCATTGGCGAACTGCCCTACGATTACCTCGTCATCGCCACCGGCTCGAAGGCCAATTTTTTCGGGAATCAGCAGATTCAGGCCCTGTCGTTTCCGCTCAAAACCATCCCCGAAGCCCTCAATCTGCGGAGCCAGTTGCTGCAATCGTTCGAGCAGGCCAGCATCACGACCGACCCCGAAATGCGGCAGGCGTTGCTCAATTTCGTCATCGTGGGCGGCGGGCCGACGGGCGTCGAACTGGCCGGGTCGCTGGCCGAAATGCGCAAGCACGTGCTGCCCGGCGATTACCCCGGTATTGATTTCAGCCAGATGAACATCTACCTCGTCGAGGGCATGGACCGGGTGCTGCCGCCCATGTCGCCCGAAGCGAGCCAGACCACCCACCGCTACCTGACCGACCTGGGGATTGAAGTTCGTTTGAAAACGCTGGTCGAATCGTACGACGGCGAAACGGTGACGTTCAAAGGCGGCGAGCAAATCAAAGCCCAGACGCTCGTCTGGGCGGCGGGCGTGTCGGGAGCGGTCATCGACGGGATTCCAAAAGAATCCATCGAGCGGGGTCGCGTGCTCGTGGACCGCACCAACCAAATCCAGGGCCTGCGCGACGTGTTCGCCATCGGCGACCTCGCCCTGATGAAAACCGAGAAGTACCCCAACGGCCACCCCGGCGTGGCCCAACCGGCCATGCAGCAGGGCAAACTGCTCGCCAAAAACCTCGAACGCCTCCACCGGGGTCAAACGCCCGAACCCTTCGAGTACTTCGACAAGGGGTCGCTGGCCATCATCGGCCGCAGCCGGGCCGTGGCCGATTTGCCCAAAAACCTGCACCTGAAGGGCCTGATTGCGTGGTTTGCGTGGCTGTTCGTCCACATTTACTACCTCGTCGGGTTCCGCAACAAACTCGTGGTGATGAGCAACTGGATTTACCGCCTGTTCACCTACGAACGCGGCACCCGCCTCATCATCCGCCCTTTCATCCGCAAAGACGACGTGAAAGCGCAGGAATTTGCGGTGAAGAACGAAATGGGGTAGGGGTCAATTAGGAATTACGAATTAGGAATTACGAATGGAAATGCCTCCCCATCGCGTGGTGGCGTACGGAAACGAACTTGGAAAAACCCACCGGTTCACGCGTGAACCGGTGGGTTTTTTTACTTTCGTGAAAATCTTCGTCCTTCCACCCTTTCTTGCCATGCGATACGTTTCCTGCCTGGTTTTAATCGTATTTCCCGCCTTCCTGTTCGCCCAGAGTGGTTCGGAGAAAATCACCGTCTCTGATTTAGCCAAAATCAAGACCGTCCAAAACATCGCCGTTTCGCCCGACGGGCAGCGGGCGGTGTACGCCGTGCAGGGCCTCGAACCCCACGAAACCGACAAGCTCGACTACGACTACCGCACGCACCTCTGGCTGACCGACTTCAACGGGTCGCCCCGCCAATTGACGCGGGGCAAGGAAAGCGTCAGCCGGGCGGTGTGGGTGAGCAACCGGGCGCTGCTGTTCACGCGGACGGTGAAGGAAAAACCCCAACTCTTCCTGATGACCCTCGACGGCGGCGAACCCGTGCCGCTCACCGACTGGAAGTACGGCGCGGCCAACCCGCAGGTCACGCCCGACGGCAGCCGGGTGGTGTTTTCGGTGAACCTCACCCTGAGCGAACTGGTGAAGGATTCGCTGTTCAACGAAAAAAAGGCGTTGCCGCTCTGGTCGGTGGAAAAGCCGGGGTTTGCCAGCAACGAGTTTTTGAAACCTGCCAAAGACGTGAAGCCCAACCCCGACGGCTCGCTGGCCGAGGTGCGGGCGTTTCTGGCAAAAGACGAGGAAGACAAAAAAGCGAAGGTCATTGACCGGCTGAACTTCCAGGGCGAAGCCACGACCCAGCCCGAACTGAATTTCTCCCACCTCTGCGTGATGGAAGTCCGTGAAGGGGCCAAACCCCGCGTGCTGACGACGGGCTTCCAGAGCTACGGCGGAGCCGTGTGGGCACCCGACGGCAAGCACCTGTTTGTGACGACGGCCCTGGACGAAGAAAAACACCCCGACCGCGAACAGGACGCGGGCATTTTGCTCGTGCGGGTCAACGATTTGGGGGGCATGGAATCGAGCTACGCGCTGACGGGCCTGCAACAAAAAGGTTTCCGGATGTTCAACCCCGCACCCTCGCCCGACGGCAAACTGCTGGCCTGGATGGTGACGCCCTCCGAAGGCGTGAACGTGCCCAAACTCCAACTGGCCGAAATCAAGGTCGCGGGCGCGGTGCCCACGGTGCGCAACATCCGCGAAATCACGGTGGACCGCACGGCCACGAACCTGACCTGGGCGAAGGATTCGCGGAGTGTGTACTTCACGGCCCCGTCGAACGGGGGCTTCCCGCTCTACCGCCTCGACGCCCGCAACCAGCGCGTGGAGCGCCTGACGGAATATGATTATGGCGTAGGGGATTTTGACCTGTCAAAAAACAGCGTGGTGTTTGCCAAAACCGAAGTGGCCAACCCCTCGGAACTGTACACCGCCGATTTGAGCGCGAAAAAGCAAACCCGAATCAGCAGCCACAACCGCGAATGGCTGGCCGAAAAAAGCCTCAGTTTTCCCGAAAAATACGTGCTGGCCAACGAAAAAGGCCAAACCGTGGAGTACTGGATCATGAAGCCGACGGGGTTTGAGCCGGGGAAAAAATACCCGCTGCTGCTGCAAATGCACGGCGGCCCGACGGCCATGTGGGGACCGGGTGAGGCGTCGATGTGGCACGAATTCCAGTTTTTCACGGCCAAAGGCTACGGCATCGTGTACGCCAATCCGCGGGGTTCGGGGGGCTACGGCGAGGAATTCCAGCGGGCCAACATCAAGGACTGGGGTACCGGCCCGGCCCGCGACGTGCTGGCCGCCGCCACCGCCGCCGCCCGCGAAGCCTGGGTGGACACGAGTCGGCAGGTCATCACGGGCGGCTCGTACGCGGGCTACCTCACGGCCTGGATCGTGGGCCACGACCACCGCTTCAAGGCCGCCTTCGCCCAGCGCGGCGTGTACGATTTGAAAACGTTTCTGGGCGAAGGCAACGCCTGGCGGCTCATTCCGGCGTATTTTCAGTACCCCTGGCTTGATACCCAGGAGCGGGTTCTGGAGCGGGAATCGCCGTACAGTTACCTGCAAGCCATCCGTACGCCGCTGCTCATCAAGCACGGCGAAAACGACCTCCGCACCGGCCCGATTCAGAGCGAAATGCTTTACAAAAGCCTGAAAATTCTGGGTAAGCCCGTGGAGTATGTGCGGATGCCAGGAGCCACGCACGAACTCTCGCGGAGTGGCAACCCCCGCCAGCGCATCGACCGGATTCTGCGGATTTACGAGTTTTTCGAGCGGTACGTGGGGGCGGGTGCGCGGGGCGACGTGCGGTAGAAAATTCCTCCTTGAAAGGCAGGGCTGTTAAGTTCTCAAATGCTTGAACCTAATGTTCAATTTTCAATGCTCAATGTTCAATGGGTTATTTCTCTGACTTTCAATCATTGAACATTGAGCATTGAGCATTGAAAATTGAACATTATTTACCATAGTAGTAGAACTTAATAGCCCTGCCTTCAAAGGGGGAATTTCGTCGCGGGAATTTTTTATTTCTTGCCAAACAACCTCGCCCAAAAACCTTTCGCTTTGGTTTTCACGACCTCGGTCTGTTCGGCGACTTCCTGTTTGATTTCTTCGGCTTTTTCGGCCACGGCCTCCGTCACCTGCTCCAGTTTCACCTGGGCCGTGGCGATGGCTTCGATGGCTTTTTCCTTGAATTCGCTGACCTCCTCAGCCGTCTCGGCCTTCAGTTCCTGAATCTCCTCGGCGGCTTCGGCTTTCACCTCCTCGTACTTTTCCGCCGCAGCTTCCTTGAGCTCCGACAGTTTCTCGCTGGCGGCTTCGGTGATTTCCTCCAGCCTCTCGCCCGCCTCCGTCACCACTTCGCTGGTTTTCGCGGCCACGTCCACGCCCGTCAGGTCTTTGACCTTCTCGTTGGCGGCGTCGGCGAGGGCCTCGACCTTTTCAACGGCGGTGTCCGCCACTTCCTGCATTTTGCTTTTCGGGGTCGGGGCCTTTTGGGGTTTGGCGGGGGCCTTCTCGGTCGGGGTGCTGGCTTTCGCTTTCGGAGCGGGCGTCTTCGGCTTCGCCGCCGGTTTGGCCGACTCGGCGGGCTTGCTGGGGGTTTTGGCCATGGATTGGATTGGTTAGGGGATGATTCCACAAAGAAGGCGCATTCCGCGCTACTAACCAACGCAAGGGGCTACTTTTCAGGTTTTTGTCAGCCGCATTGCTAATTCAGCCGCCGCGTGATGAGCCGATTCACCAATTCGTAGAACAGGGCTGGTTTCATCGTCCGCCAGTTGGCGATGCCGTTGAGCGTGCCGCCGGAGTTGACGTACGCGTCGATGCCGTAGCGGTGCCACTCGGTTTCGACAAAGTCCCGAAAGTTGACGCCCGCGATCCAGCCGTCTTCCACCTCCTCGAACCACTCGGCGTAGTACTCGTCGTCGGAGCCGTGGAAATTGAGGACGTTTTCCCCGACCAGAATGTACTGGTTGATGCCCTCGGCGGTGAGGTGGTCGATGACGTTGCGCTTGAGGTGCATCACGTCGTTGTGGAGGGTGTCGTTCCACTCGCCGAACAGTTCGATGACCACGAAACGCCGGTCGTAGTCGGCGTAGAGAATCTTGCAGTACAGCGTTTCGGAGCCGATTTCGTCCCACGATGGGTGGATGTAGTACCCGTAAATGTCGTTTTCGTACTGGTTGAAATTGTACTCCCGCCCGTAAAACGGCGACCGGTCGTCCTCGGCGGCGTTGTAGCGGTCTTCCCAGCCCCAGAAGGGTTCGATGTCTTGCATAATGCTGTGGAGTGAGGAGTCAGGAGCGAGGAGTGAGTAGGAGTGCATTCTGCGTTTTCTACTCACTCCTCGCTCCTGACTCCTCACTCCTAATAAGTTTTTGTCATGTCCGCCGGGATGCACACGGTGAACGTGGCCGTTCCGGGTTTCTCGGTGGGTTTGGCGATGTCGGCTTCTTCCACCGAGTGGATGGTGACCACCCGCAAGTCGGGCTTTTGCTGCTTCAGGTACCAGACGATGCCCTCGAAATTCTTGGAGTGGTAACTGCCGTTGAGGTGAAAAAAGGTGTTCCCCGGCTTCAGGTTTTGCAGGATGAAATGCGCCATCGTGGCGTCTTTGGTGGCCTGGGCGCGGGCCATGTTTTCGGCGCTCATTTTTGGCATGCCATTGCTGCCGTGCATGCCGCCCATGTCGAGCATTTGTTTATAGCCGGGGAGGCTGAGGTCCACGGTGATGGGCAGGGGGGCGAAGAAAGCCTTGTCCCCAGCGGGCAGGGAGTCGAGGGCGGGCAGGCCCTGCCGGGCCACGAGGCTGGCGTAGCGCCGGGGCACGTTGGTGGCGACGACGGGAAGTTGGTGCTGCCGCGCGAAATCCAGCACGGGCTTGTAATCGGTGGTGAAGTTGGGCCAGAGCCTTGCTCTTTCCGAAAGTTGCTTGTCGGTGATGCGCCGGGCGAGGTAGTCGTCGTAAGCGACCTGGTTGTCGGTCTCGAACATTTCGGCCCCAATCACCAACTTCTGTTTTCGTTCGGCGAACAGGTCTTTCGTCAGTTGCAGTTCGAGCCAGTGGCAGATGGGGTTGTTGTGCAATTCGCCGAACAGCACCACGTCGGCCCCGGCGGCGGTTTTGAGGAGGTTGGAGTAATCCGTCCGCTTCCCTTTCTGGTCGTAAAGCAGGTAGGCGGGTTTGTCCGGGGTCATGGCGAGGAGCAACAGGCAGGAGAGAACGAGCAGAATGCGCATGCAGTCGGGGGCGTTGGTTGAGCTAACGTAAAGCTACGGGGTTTTTCGTGCCCCATCCATCCCTTCATTCATCCATAGCGAGGGATGGATGAATGAAGGGATGGATGGGGCACGCGAGCCGTTGGAATCACTTCTCAAACCGCACGATAAACTCCGACAGATACTGACTCTTCGGTCCTTCCATGTCCTTGAAAAACAGCCGTGCCTCCTGCCCCAGCCGCAGGCAGGTGCGTTTTTCGGCCACGTCCTCCGGTGTGTTCATGGGCTGGAGCGAGGGGTACCACAGAATGTGGCCGGGCCGCTGCACGAGCAGTTGGGGTTTGCTCCAGGCCTGCGAATTGGTCCCGGCCCCGAGGTCAAGGTTGCGGTTGAATGAAATGTACAGCTCGTCGCCCTTCCACGAGGTACCCTCCACCTTACCCATGAGCATTACCCAGGCGTTGAGGTAGGTGTTGTAACTCACCGACGGTCCCCAGTGGAAGCCCCCTGTGGGTGACGAAGCCGGGCCGCCGCCCTGCGCCCGTGGAATTTGCAGGCTGGCGATGGGCGCGCCCACGCCGTTGTAGGGCGCGTTGAAGCCTTTTCCGTCCCAGCGGCGGGCTTTCCCGACGGGGTTGTCAAGGTCACTCAGGCGGATGCGGGCCACGCTGATGCACTGCCCGCTCCATTCCTTCGTGCGGTCGTAAGCGGCGGGGGTGTAAATGCCGGGGTAGCCGTACTCACCGTAAAACAGGTACAGGTACTCGCCGCTGGCCACTGCCGAGGGGTCGCCCACGCCCCCGGCGAAGGTTTCGGAGGTGTTGTGGGGTTTGAGAATGAGCCGGGGCTGGAGGTCTTCCAGAAACATCCCCTTGTTTTCCCAACTCCGCCCGCCGTCCACCGATTTCATGATGCCGATGCGGCACACCGCCGCGGGCGAAGTAGGACCTTTCAACCCTTGAGGCCACTTTTCGTCCTTGTACCCCTCGCCGGTTTTCGCGTCGTAGGGCAGGGTGGAGGGGTAGTTTTCGTTGTGGTACACGGCGTAGAGCGTCTTGCCGCTCCGGTCGCGGGCGTCCTGGTACACGGTCTCGAACCACGCCGCGCCGTGCAGACCGGGCTTTCCGATGGACGCGTTGGGGGGCATTTTGGGTTCGGTAAATTCCTCAGATTTTCGGAGAAACGCCTCGTCGGCGTTGCGACCGTCGGCGAATTTCAGGTCGCGGGCGTCGCCCCAGAGCGGGTCTTCGCCGTACTTGCCGGGGAAAATCCGGAAGGTATCGCCCACCCAGGCCTCGGCCATGTTGCAATCGACGAAGGAGTTGAAAAGAAACTTCTGGGAAGGAATCAGCTTGAACTTGAAGGGCTGAACGGGAGCATCCACCGGGCGGCGGAAGCCAAAAACCAGCAGCAGAAGGCCGCAAACGACGAGTAGAAGGCGCATGGGAAATGGGTTTGGATGTGGGGTAAAAATACGGCCTTTCGGCATACCCCGCTGCCAACGCCCCGAAGGAAACCGGGCGGCATACGCGACAGCCCACCGGGCATCTCGCTCCAACAGTCCGAAAAATTTCTAATCTGGGGAGGGAGAAAGCCGCGCGGTGGCGCGAAAAATACCGATGGTGGAGGTCATTTTGTCGCCGGTGGGGGCTTATTCATCAACGGTGGAGGCTTCTTGCCCAACGGTGGAGACTTTTTATACGTTGGTGGAGCCTTTCTGCGCACCGGTGGAGGCTTTTTTACTGATGGTGGGGCTTTCTGCGTCAACGGTAAAGCTTTCTTGATCAATGGTGGGGGGTTCTTTGCCGGTGGTGGAGCAAGAAATACGATTGGAGGAGCGGGCACGGGTGATGTTTGCCGAAGAAGTATTCCCTACCTGATCTGAACACGCACCCACCCTGTCATCCTGAGCTTGTCGAAGGAGCTTCCCGGTGCTCAGGAACGCTTTCTCGCAACCAAGCGCTTGGTTACAAGTTAGCAAACCGGTAACCAGAAAGGTCCTTCGCTGCGCTCAGGATGGCAGGTTTTTGTCAGTAACGAAGTGTGTTGTCGATACGCACGAGTTGCAAACTCATGCGAGTAGGAGGCGCGGAAATTTCTAATAATATTGGCAAGTACTCATGCTATCAACTAATATAACTCCACACTTAAATTCGATCCTACATATTCTATCCTTTCTGCGCACAACAAAAAAATTGGTATTCTTTAATTTTATCAAAGTGTCGCCCTTAGATATGGCATTAACACCCTTGAGCTTATAAAATTCTAAATACCTAACATTCAAATCACTAAAATATATTCCTTTCTTCGTTTTAGGATCAATTCCCTGTATCTTAAAATACTTATCAACTTTTTCATCTGGTACAGTAACAACCATTTGAAGACTAACTTGTCTGAGTTGCTCCTCTGACTCTTCACAAGAAAGTTTGTGAATACATGAAAGCAAACTTAAAAGGCACAGATATGAAAAGGTCTTCATCTTGTTAGGTCAATAATAGTGAAAACTTTCGGGGTAACCGGCTCCCCAGTTCTCCGTAGATTAAACATATTGTCCGACGTTTGCAACGCCGGACACTAATCCTTGATCTGTAAACAAAACCACCCCGGCCCAGTCCCCTGACGGGCCGGAATTGCTTCATGCTGAAGGGTTTTGGCCAAGGGTCAAGTTTGCACTGCGGCGTTCTTCCCTAATCAACTCGCTAATGGCGAAGGCTTTCGATTTCGCTTCAAACGCATCACGGCTGGGCGTACCAATTTTACCATAGCGTTTTTCAAGATGTTCTTCGAGCGTCGTAATGACTTTCGACTGTTTCATTTGAAAATAAATTCAATCATTCCTCCCGCTCCACCACAAAACAAGCCCCATGCCGAGTCATCCCAATCTTTGGATAATAATCAACAGCCTTCGGGGCGGCGAGTAAAATCAGCGTCGTCTGCGGGCCGCTCACTTCGTGGGTGAGTTCGACCAGCCGCCGCCCGATGCCCCGGTGCTGGTAGGCTTCGTCCACGGCGAGGTCGGAGAGGTAGCAGCAAAAGCTGAAATCGGTCAGGGCGCGGCTCACGCCCACGAGCCGGGGACCGTCCCAAGCCGTGACGAGCACGTTGGCCTCGTCGAGCATCCGCTGGATGCGCTCCTCGTCGTCCACGGGGCGGCGTTCGGCCAGGGTCGAGCGGTGCAGCACGTCGATGAACTGCCGGGCGGACAGGGGGCGGTCGGTCGAGAACAAGAGCATGGTTTGGCCGTTTGGTGGTTTGGATGTTAGTCGGTCCGACCGGTCAAAAAGTTCTTGGAAGAATGTAAATTCGCTTCCGAAAACATCCGAACACACAAACCAACAAACAATCGAACAAATTTGGAAACGCCCCCCAACCTGATTTACTACGCCATTCCGGGCTTTATTCTGCTCCTTACGGCCGAGGTGCTGTGGGCCAGGCACAAGCAGGAGGACTGGTACGAGTTCCGCGACGCGGCCACGAGCCTGACGATGGGCATCGGCAACGTCATCACCGGCCTGGTGGGCAAACTGCTCGTTCTGGGGGCGTATTTTCTGATCTGGGAAATCCGGCTGTTCGACCTCGGCTTCGCCTGGTGGGTGTGGGTGCTGGCCTTTTTCGCCGACGATTTCAGCTACTACTGGTTCCACCGGACGAGCCACGGCGTGCGGTACTTCTGGGCCTCGCACGTGATTCACCATTCGTCGCGGCGGTACAACCTCGCCACGGCCCTCCGCCAGACCTGGACCGGTGCCCTGAGCGGCTCGTTCGTGTTCTGGCTCTGGATGCCGCTGGTGGGTTTTCACCCGTTCATCGTCGTCACGATGCAGGCGGCGAGTCTGATTTACCAATTCTGGATTCACACCGAGGCCGTGGGCAAGCTGGGCTGGCTGGAGTACGTGCTTAACACGCCCTCGCACCACCGGGTCCACCATTCGAGCGAACTGAAGTACCTCGACAAAAACCACGCGGGCGTGCTCATCGTCTGGGACCGGCTATTCGGCACGTTTCAGGAAGAGGAAAACCGGCCTACCTACGGCCTAACGAAGAACCTCGACACGCACAACCCCTTCCGGGTGGCCTTCCACGAGTGGGCCGACATCGTGCGCGACGTGCGCCGGGCCGGGTCGCTGCGCAACGCCCTGGGCTACGTGTTTGGCCCGCCGGGCTGGAGCCACGACGGGTCAAGGAAAACGACGAAGCAGTTGCGGGAGGAGGCGGCGCGGCGGGAATCTGCGCCCGTCAGCTAAAGCTGACGGAGCCGCATCATTGCAACGCCCCCTTCACCTCCTCCACGTACGCCCGGAAGTACGCCAGTCCGCGGGCGGTTTCGTCGTCGTAATCCGTCCGGGCTTGCTGCTTTACCTGTTTTTTCCGAAGCTGAAAACGCTGTGCCCCCGTTTCGACGGCCCGCGCAAGCAGGTCGTGGGCGGTGTGGGCGTCGGTTTCGTCGAAAAACGTGGCGTTGAAGTCGGCGTGGTCGTCGAAATACCGGAGTCCCACGCCACTGACCGAAAACACGATGGGTGAGTTGAGGTTCGACAAATCCATCTCACCGGCCTCGCGCTCGATGGCTACCGTCAGCCAGGCTGTAAGGTAGTCGAGGTGGTTGAGCAGCCGCGTTTTCAACTCGGCTTCGGTTTGGCGGCGGGTGGGTTTCAGGCGCCACTGGTTGAGCGGCAGGCTGTAGAAATCGTCGTTCTCCGAAAAATCGTAGGAATCGCCCTTGCCTTTGAAAACAACCGCCGGGGCATCGGGGGCCACCACTTCACCGGGCGGGGCGGCGTTGGCGGAATTCAGGACCAGAACGACCTCGTCGGCGGTGAGTGCCGCGACGCGAAAATGCACCGGGCGGTTTTCGGTATCCGTATTCGATTCCGGATTCAGCGTCAAGGCCCGTTCCTCAACTGCCCAGGTGCCGTGCATGAAATGCGTTTTCGACCCCATCGTGTAGGTATGGTCGGGGTAAAACCGCAGGAAAAAGTCGTAGTGCGATAGCATCGACGCGTACACCTCCCGGCCCTGCATGGCTTCGAGCAAATCCGCCAGTCCTTCGGTGGTCGAGGAGCCGTCGAGGGTCCACTTTCGGGTGAGGCGGCGTTCGTCGGAGCAGGAAAACAGCAGGCAGGCCAGGAAGCAGAAAACGAGGGAGCGAGTTTTCAAGAGCAGGTGATTTTTCGCCGGAAACTACACGAAAAAAGCCCCCTCCGCAAGGAAGAGGCTTGGGGCGAACAGGGGAGGTTCGCTTACTCAATCACGTGCCCGCAAAACTGCGCCGTGTTGTCAAGGATGGTGCCCCCCCGCCGGTAGCCCAGGCCGCAGCCTTCGCCCGCGAAAAACACCCCCGCCTGGTAGTGATTCCCGGCGGCGTCTTTCGGAAACTCCACGAATTCCTGGTACACGCGGGGCTGGTCGCCGTACTCGCCGTCGGCTTCGATGGTGGTGCGCCCGCCCGCGTCGAGCACGCGCACGTTGGCTCCCTCGCGCCCGAAGAGCACTTTTTCGACCCAACTCCGCGAAGGCTGGGGCCGTTCGCCCGTGGCCAGCAGGAGGGGGTGATTGGGGAACAACTCCCAGAGGACTTTCAAAATCGCTTTCGATTGAAAAATCAGCGTGTACGCTGGGTTGAGGATGACCACCTTGCGCTCCCGCACGAGCTGGGTCAGGATTTGGGCCAATTCTTCCTCCTCGGCGATGTACTCCCAGGGCGCGAGTTTGAACCAGAAATCGAACCGCTCAAACTGCCCGTTGCGCGGATTTTGCTTGAAAATGCCCTCGATGGGCGAAAATTCCACCGCGTCCATGTACTCGTACTCCACCTCGAACCCAGCCTCGCGGGCGGCTTCGCCGAGCACGCTCACGTTGGCGTCGTCTTCCGGAAAATCGCGCAGCGTCGTCAGCAGCAGGGTAGGCGTGAGGTCGGCGTTTTGCTGGCGCAGCACCTGAAACGCCTCCACCAGCGACTCAAACACGGTGTTGAACTGCCGCTGGTCGTCCAGCCCGTTGGCTTTCAGGTGCGCCCATTGCACGAGGGCCGTTTCGGGCAGGCAGGTGGCCGTGTCGGCGTTGAATTCAATCAGTTTGATGGGCTGTCCGCCCACGCCCCCGGCCAGGTCGAAGCGCCCGTAGAGGTGGCGCTGCCGGTCGTCGTCCCAACTCAGGCGGACGAGTTCGTGCAATGGGGCCGGGATGCCCAGCTCCACGAGCCGGTTGGCGTCGAGCACGTGCTGGCCTGCCTCCACGAAGCGGTCGTAGAGTTCGTTGGCGGCGTCGTAGTACGCCTGGGCGTCTTTTTCGCTGACCACCACCATTTCCTGCGTCAGGTAGGGCAGCGTGTCGGTGCCCAGCATCCACTCCCAGCCGATGAGGCGGAGCTGGGCTTCGGGAGGGTGGGGGAGGGGTTTGAGTTTAATCATCGGTCAAAGTTCGGAAAATAGCCGGGCAATGTTCCGCAGCACCCGGCCGCTGGCGCAGGGGTTTAGGACTAAAGGCACGACGGCGGGTCGTTCGGGCGATTTTCGGGGTAACGAAAAACCGCCGCCCGGTTTGGCGGCGCAAGTTCTTTCTTTGCGTTTTTTTGCCGAAACCCCTCCGTTTCTTTTTCGATGAACGTCCGTCCTGCCCTCCTGCTCCGCCGCGCCGACGCGGTGCTCACCCTCCGCTACCGCTACGGCACTGCCGACGTGTACGGCCTGCCCGGCGGCAACCCCGACGACGGCGAAAGCCTCACTGAAACCCTCGTCCGCGAACTGCGGGAGGAACTCGGCATCGCCGTGCGCGTGGGGGGGCTTCTGCTGCTGGGTGAAGTTCTGATTCCGGGTAAAAAATCCGTGCTCCACGCCGTGTTTGAAGGTGAACTTCTGGCCGGCGACCCCCTGCCCAACCCCGCCGAAACCACCGCCCTGGAGGCCGTCTGGCTGCCCGTGGCCGACCTCGACCGGCGGAATTTATACCCCAACGTGGGGGCTTTCGTGCAAAACCTGCCCGCCGAGCCGTACATCGGGCCGGTTGCGCAGGAATGGTTTGGGTAACCGACGGGCCATTTCGTGCGGAACGGTTGTAACTTGCCTTCCGGGAAGAATCCCAGCCACACCGGCAACCTTTTGATTTTACGCAATGCGGACGAAAACCGAAAAAAAGCTTTTTTACCGAATCACCGAAGTTAAAGAGGCAAAAGAAGTCGCGCTCAATTTTCTGAAGCGCTACGAACTTGAAAACGCCCTGGAATTTGGTTTACCGGAGGTGGACGACCGCTACCACATCTGGCGGGTGCCCTTGAAAAGCCGGAACGGCGATACGGTTGGCGAAGTCACCATCGACGCTGTCACCTCGCTCGTGGTGGAGAAAAAAACCACCCGCAAGGAAGTGCTCGAATCGCGTTTGCTGGGGCGTAAAACCAAAAAAGACGGGTTGAACGGAACCCACGGCTCAGCACCCAGAAAACACGCTGCCCTGCAAAATACGGTGGGCCTCGGCGACGCGGAAGACCTGCTTCAGGAAATGCCCTCCGAATCGGTCGATTTGGTGTTCACCTCCCCACCCTACTACAACGCCCGGCCCGAATACGCCGACTACATTACTTACGAAGAATACCTGCTGAAAATGCGGAAAATCTTCTTTCAATGCCACCGGGTGCTGAACGAAGGCCGCTTCATTGTCGTCAACATTTCGCCCGTGCTGATTCGCCGGGCCAACCGCAACGAGGCGTCCAGGCGCATCGCCGTGCCCTTCGATTTCCACCGCCTGCTCACCGAAGAAGGCTTCGAGTTTATCGACGACATCCACTGGGTGAAACCCGAAGGCGCGGGCTGGGCCACCGGCCGGGGCCGCCGCTTCGCTGCCGACCGCAACCCGCTCCAGTACAAAGCGGTGCCCGTGACGGAGTACCTGCTGGTGTACCGGAAAAAAACCGACAAACTGATCGACTGGCACATCCGCAACACCGACCCGGACGTGCTCGAACAATCAAAAATTGACGATTCCTACGAAAAAACGAACCTCTGGCGCATTCACCCGGCGTTTCACAAAATTCACCCGGCGGTTTTTCCAGTGGAGTTGGCCGAAAAAGTAATTCGGTATTATTCCTTCAAAAACGACGTGGTGTTGGACCCGTTCGCCGGCGTCGGCACAGTAGGTGAAGCGGCCGTTCGGCTGGGCCGAAAATTCGTGCTGTTTGAACTGAACCCCGACTACGTCGAGGTGATTCGCCAGCAGGCGGAGGCGTGGCTCCAGGGGAAAGCCCAGGAAATCCGTTGGCTCAACGTGGAAGCCAAACCCTCCGCCCTCTTTTTGTTCTGATGAAGAAAAAAGTTTCTGAGTTCGTGCCCAAACTGGGCGCGGACCTGTCCAGCTACGAGGGCAGGCAACTCATCGACCGCATCGGCGAAGAAGCGATCCGGGAAGTGGTGACTGCGGTGTTGTGCGGCGAAAACCTGCGCTCGCTGACCGAGGGCCTGACCCGGCGGCGGCTGATGCTTTCCAACGCCGCCATGCTTTCCACCTTCCTGTCGGCGTCGAGCGCCATTCCCGATTTTGTCCGGCAATCGCCCGCCCTGATCGCCGAGGAACTCACCGGCAGTCGGCTTTCCAAAGAAAAAAAGCTGTTTCTCACCTGGCTGGTGGGCTTGACCGAAAAAGGCGTTCAGAACATCCTGCGAGGCAACGACGCCGACGAGTTGAAAGCGTACTTGTCGGAACTCAACGCCTCGCTGGCGGAGTCGGTGAAAGGAGCCGAAGGTGTTTTCGGAAAGTTGTCCGGTTCCGTGGCGTTTCAAAATCAGAGCGTGGCGCTGGATTGGGAAAACGTCTTGTATTTGTTCGTCGCCATCGGTGCGCAGACGCTTGCCATCCGGGGATCGGAGAAATCGATTTACGGAAAGTTTTTCGAGAAATTGGTTTTGGGGTCGTTGCTGACGCTGCTCGGTTTCGAGAAAATTAACCCGAGCGATACGGTCAAATCGGAACGGGTTTTTTGGATGTCGCAACGGGAAAACAAACGCGAAAGCGACGCCACGCTGCTCCTCAAGCGGGGCGTGGGCATCCGGTTCGACATTGGCTTTATCGGGTCGGGCAATTCCGAAATTTCGCTGGATAAAGTCTCCCGGTTTGAGCGCGAAATGACGCACGGGCGAAGCCTGAATTTCATGAACACGCTGGTTATCGTCGATCGGATTGGCGCAAAAAGCCGAATCAAAGAATTGGCCAGGGCCATCGACGGCGACATTGTGCAGATGAGCATGAGTTACTGGGTGAAGGAGGTGGCTACGTTGCTGGCAAAAAATGGCTTTAAGCACCCGATTCTCGGCATGACCGATGAACAAAGTCTGCAATTCGTCCGGTCAAATATGAAAAACGTTGATTTGAAAACTTTTGGCTAACCGGGAAATCGCATGAGACTTGTTCTACTATTCCTGAGTTTGCTGACGGTTGCGTCCTTCGCCCAATCCCCCCACGCCGCCCAAACCTTCGACGCCCAAACCCGCCGCCCTCTGCCCGGCGTGACGGTAGCGGTCGGCGGGCAACCCCGCGCCGTTTCCGACGCCGACGGGCGCTTCCGCCTCGACGCCGACAGCGCCACGCTCTCGGCGGTGGGTTACGCGCCGCTCCGGGTCCAACTTTCGCCGGATTCAGCCCGCAACCGGTTTTTTCTCCAACCCGCCGCCGTTCAGCTCGACGAAGTCATCGTCCGGGCCTACGAGGCCAACCGCCGCGTTCTCGACGTACCCGCCGCCGTGGCCACGCTCACGGCGCGCGACCTGGAGCGCTTCGCGCCCACGTCGCTCGTGCCCGCCCTGAACACGTTGCCGGGGGTGCGGATGGAGGAGCGTTCGCCGGGCAGTTACCGGCTCAGCATCCGGGGCAGCACGCTACGGTCGCCGTTTGGGGTGCGCAACGTGAAGGTGTACCTCAACGGCCTGCCCTTCACCGACCCCGGCGGCAACACCTACCTCCAAAACCTCGACGTGCAGGGCCTGGGCAGCATCGAGGTGCTCAAAGGCCCCGCCGGGAGCCTCTACGGCGCGGGCACGGGGGGCGTGGTGCTGCTCGAAAGTCCCCGTCCGGCGGGCAACGAGCCGACCCGCCTGCGGGCTGGGTTTACGGTGGGCAGCTACGGCCTACGGCAGTACGAACTGGGCCTGCAAACGGCCTCGGCGGGGCAGCAAACGGCGGTCAGTTATTCAAAAACCCAGGCCGACGGCTACCGCGAGCAATCGGCCCTGAGCCGGGAGGTGCTCAACTGGAGCAGCCGGTTTTTCCTCGAAAACCAAACGCTCACCACCACCGTGCTCTACTCCGATTTGGGCTACGGAACCCCCGGCGGGCTGACCCGCGCGCAGTTTGAAGCCAACCCCCGGCAGGCCCGGCCCCGCGCGGGCGCTATCCCCGGCGCGGTGGAGCAACAGGCGGCATTCCGGGTCAAAACGGCCTACGCGGGCGTCGGCCACGAGTGGATGGCCACCGACCGCTTCGCCCTGCGTTCGGCGGTGTACGGCACCTTCACGCAGGTGCAGAATTCGGCCATCCGCAACTGGGAGCGCCGGGCCGAGCAAAGCTTCGGCGGGCGCCTCACGGCCTCCTACCGGTTCGGCACCGAGGCCCACGGCGGGCGGCTCACGGCGGGGGCCGAGGCCCAGAGCGGGTTTTTCAACGTGAAAAATTACGGCAACCGCCGGGGCGTGCTCGACACCCTCCAGACCGACGAGGAACTCACCTACCGTCCGGTCAGCCTCTTCGCCCAGGCCGAAATCACACTGCCCGGTGGCTGGAATTTCACCGGGGGACTGAGTTACAACGCCGTCAGCCTGTCGTACACCCGGCTGTACCGCCCGGCCCAGGTCCGGCAGGAGCGGCAACTCGACCCCGTGCTGTCGCCGAGAATCGCCGTTTTGAAAAAACTCACGCCCCGCCTGAGCGCCTACGCCAGCCTGAGCAACGGCTACTCGCCGCCCACCGTGCAGGAAGTGCGGCCTTCGGAGGGCACCTTCAACCCCAGCCTGCAACCCGAGCGGGGCACGAGCACCGAAGTGGGACTGCGGGGAAATCTGGCCCAAAACCGCCTGAGTTTCGACCTGACGGGCTACTGGTTTCGGTTGAAACAAACCATCGTCGTGCGCCGCACCGCCGACGGGGCCGATTTCTTCGCCAACGCGGGCCGGACGCGGCAGAACGGACTGGAAGCGAGTGCGAATTGGAAAATTACCAATTCTCAATTTTCAATTCTCAATTCTCAATTTTCAAAGGTCTGGACGACGTATGCGTTTCAGGATTACCGTTTCGTGGATTTCGTCACTTCGGGCGGTGATTTTTCGGGGAAATTGCTGACCGGTACGCCCCGGCACGTGCTGACCCTCGGTGCGGATTTGGTCACGAACCTCGGTTTTTACACCAACCTGACCTTCACCCACACCGACCGGGTGCCCCTCAACGACGCCAACGCCGACTTCGCCCCGGCGTACTCGCTGCTGGGCGGGCGGTTTGGGTTTCGGAAAACCTTCGGGCGGTGGGAAACCGACCTGTTCGGCGGCCTCGACAACGCCCTTGACCAGACCTACACCCCAGCCCCCGACCTCAACGCCGTGGGCGGGCGGTACTTCAACGCCGCACCCCGGCGGAACGGGTATGGCGGGGTGCGGCTCGGCTACGCACTCCGGCCCTGAACGCGCCGGTCGAAAACTGGCCCGTTTTTACATTCTAGGTTCGGACGATTTCGTTACCTTTGATTTCGTCCGGCTATGCACGCCGGGTCCGCGAAAACCAGCGCCCCGAGTCCCCAGGGACGCACCGGAGCCACCCGGAAACCCGAATCGGTTTCACGGGGGAAGATTACCGCTCAACTTGGCCACCTGCACGAAACGCCCGACGGCGCAACTCAACCCCGTCCGGCGCTTGCCCACCACCCGCCCGACTCCGCCATAGGGCGATCCCGCGATTCACCAGGCAGACGCCTCTGGGACGCTTCGCCGGTGATTTGGGACTTGACAACCGGCCGCGCCAACACCGAAACCTTCGGCGCGGCTGGGCACCACACGGATTTGACGGCTACCGAACCCCTGCTTCCTCTCCTCATGAAAGCCCGGATGACCCACGCGCCAACCCGGCGCGCCCTGCTCCTTTTTCTGATGCTGGCAAGCTGCGTCCCCGGCGAGGCGCAACAACCGGATGTTGACCGCAACCGGCCCGCGTCCGGCCCGGCCAATCCGCCCAACATCCTGCTCATCCTGAGCGACGACATGGGCTACGGCGATTTGGGTTGCTACGGGCAGACGGCCTTCCAAACTCCGAACTTGGACAAGCTGGCGTCGGAGGGAATAAAACTCGTCAACGCGTACTCAGCAGGGGCCGTCTGCACCCCCACGCGGGCGGCGTTGATGACGGGTCGGTACCCCGCCCGCACGCCGGTCGGGTTGTTTGAACCCTTGAAGCCGGTGGACAGCGCGTTCGGGTTGACGGCCAGGTACCGCCCGTTCGCCTTGCTGCTCCAGAAAAAGGGCTACGAAACGGCCCTGATCGGCAAATGGCACCTGGGGTATCTGGCGCAGCACAGTCCTACCCAGAACGGGTTTGATTTCTTCTTCGGACTGCGTGGCGCGGCGGCGGATTACCACTCCCACCGGGGGGTGCGCGCGTTTAGGGCTGGGCCTCCCGACCTGTACGAAAACGAACAGCCTGTTCGGTCCGAAGCGTACCTGACGGATTTGTTTACGCAAAAAGCGGTTGATTTTCTGAAACAAAAACACCGCAAGCCGTTCTTCCTGGCCCTGACGTACAACGCCCCGCACTGGCCCTGGCAAGGCCCGACGGACGGGCCGTACCCGGATTCGGTGCGGTTTGTGGACGGCGGTTCGCCCGCCGTGTACGCGGCCATGATGAAAAGCCTGGACGACGGGATTGGCCGGGTAATGAAAACCCTCGACGAACAGGGCCTGGCGCAAAACACCCTCGTCATTTTTACCAACGACAACGGCGGCGAACGGTACTCCCGCAACGGCGGCCTGTCAAAGTCCAAAAGTTGGTTGTGGGAAGGCGGCATCCGGGTGCCCGCGTTCGTGCGGTGGCCGGGCCGGATTGCACCGGGCGGCGTGACCCGGCAGGTAGCCATCACGATGGACTGGACGGCCACCATCCTGGCGGCAGCCGGGGCAAAACCCGACCCTGATTTCCCGCCCGACGGCATCAACCTGCTGCCCGTCCTGACCGGCTCAAAACCCGAAGTCGGGCGTACGCTGTGTTGGCGCACCTTCCAGCACCGGAAACAAAAAGCCATCCGCGACGGCAACTGGAAGTACCTCCAGGACGAGGAAGGCGAGCACCTCTTCGATTTATCGGTGGATGAAGCCGAGCAGAACGACCTGAAGGACCGGCACCCGGCGGTGGTCGCCCGGCTGAAGGAAAAATACGCCCGGTGGGAAAAACCGCTGCTGGCTCCCATCCCGTTGTAATCCTGGTTTCCCGGCCAGGGGCGTATCGCAACGGACGGCGCGGTTTTCCGGCGAAAAAATCGCTTCTTTGGGAAACACCTTTCCCTCCCCATGAACCTTCACCTGCTCCGGGTCGGCCTGATGCTGGTCGGCGTGGCTTCACTGCCGAACGCCTTTTCCCAGAAGAAAAAAGCCGCCCCTGCCCCCATCCCCGCCCAGCGCCTGGCCGATTTCGATGCCTTCGCCCAGAAAGTCCTCGCCGACTGGAACGCCCCCGGCTGCGGCGTGGCCGTGGTGGTGAAAGACCGGGTCGTGTTTGCCAAAGGCTACGGGTTTCGGGACCTGGAAAAAAAACTGCCCGTCACGCCCCAGACGCTGTTTCGGATTGCGTCGAACACGAAACTCATCACCGCCACCGGCGCGGGGCTGCTCGTGGAGGAGGGCAAACTCGACTGGGACAAACCCGTGCGGCAGTACGCCCCCGGCCTCCAGTTTTTCAACGACGAACTCAACCGCACCGTCACGCTGCGCGATTTGCTGGCCCACCGCACGGGCATCAGCCGCCACGACGGCATTTGGTACGGGGCCGATTTCACCCTCCGGCAACTGGCCGCGCAGGTGCGGAACCTCGAACCCAGCCTGCCGCCCCGCCAGGAATTTCTCTACAACAACATGATGTACTACGCCGCCGGGGCCGTGGTGGAGCAGGTGGCGGGGCAACCCTGGGAGGAGTTCACCCGGCGGCGCATTTTTGAACCCCTGGGCATGAACGCCACGCTGTTCGACGACGCCGAAATGCTCCGCCGACCCGATTTCGCCCGGTCGTACTACGAAAAACGGGACACCACGCTGCTGGTGCCCATTCCCTTCATCAAAAAAAGCGTGTACTCCGCCGGGGCCGTCGTGTCGAACCTCGACGACCTCTCGCACTGGCTCATCGCCCAGATGAACGGCGGGAAATGGAACGGAAACCAGGTCATTCCGGCGCGGGTCATCGGGGAAACGATGACGCCCGCCATGCCGGTGAAAAACAACGGCATGCTCACGAAGGGCTACACCGAACTCCTCACGCCCGTGTACGGCATGGGGCGCTACACGGCCTCGTACCGGGGGCATTACGTGAGCTACCACGGCGGGGCGCTCGACGGGGTGTTTTCGCAGGTGTCGATGATGCCCTACGACAGCATCGGGATCATTGCCTTCGTCAATGCCGCCCACGGGCGACCCATCCCCGACATCCTCGTGTACGGCGTGTACGACCGGCTGCTCGGCCTGCCCCCCGTGCCCTGGAGCGACCGGGCGCTGACCGATTTCAAAAAAAGCAAACGAACCGCCCGCGAAGCCCGCAAAAAAGCCGACGCCGACCGGGTGGCGAACACGAAACCCTCGCACCCGTTGGCGGACTACGCCGGTACCTTCGAGCACCCGGCCTACGGGCAGGCCGTGGTGGTGGAGGTCGGCGGGAAGCTGGCGCTCACCTTCCACGAGGTCACGCTGCCCCTGGATCACTACCACTACGACCGCTTCCAGACCCCCGACGACGAGGTGTACGGCCGCACGGTGCTGCTCTACGAAACCAATGCGCAAGGCGATTTGGACAAGGTGAAAATTCCCCTCGACGAGCAGGAGGCCACCTTTACCCGCAAGCCCGACGCCCGGCTGTCGGAGCCGGGTTTTCTGGCTAAACTCGCGGGCAGTTACGAACTCAACGGCACGGTGATTCGGGTGACGGAGCGGGACGGCCGCCTGCAACTGCTCCAGCCCGGCCAGCCGCCCTACGACCTGGAGCCGTACCGGGGCACGGCCTACCGCCTGAAGCAGTTTTCGGACGTGACGGTGGAATTTGCCGTGCCCGACGCCGCGACGGGGCTGAAACTGAAGGACAGTTCGGGGGAGGTGACTTACGCCCGAAAAAACTGAGGAACCCTTGCCCGCCCCTTCATTCCCCGCTTTTCAACAACCTATTCTTCTTTTTTCATGAAACGCTTCGCGTGCAGTCTGTTTTGGTTGCTGCTGCTTGCTTCGTCGCTGTCGGCGCAGTCCCTGCCGGGAATGTGGTCGCGCCCGCCCGTGCCGCCGACCGACGACCCGGCGGCGGTGCAACCCGCCCCGCCCCTGCTGCTGGCCAACGGCAATTTGATTGACGTGGAAACGGGTCGGGTGCGCGAAGGCGTGAGCCTGCTCATCGAAGACGGGTTGATTCGGAAAATCGGCAAAAACCTCACCCCGCCCGCCGGGGCCACGGTCCTCGACGTTCGCGGGAAGTGGCTGCTGCCGGGGCTGGTCGACAGCCACATCCACCTGTTCCAGTCGGGGGGCCTCTACACCCGCCCCGACGGCATCGACCTGACCAAATACCGCCCCTACGAAACCGAGCGGCAATGGCTGCGCGACAACATGGGCGATTTGCTGCGCCGGTACCTGGCCTGCGGCGTCACGACGGTGGTTGACGTGGGCGGGCCGCTCTACCAGTTTCCGTACCGCGACCGCTTCAACCGCTTCCCCACCAGCCCCCGCATTTTGCTGACCGGCCCCCTGATTTCGACCTACCAGCCGCCCGCGTTCAAAAACCTCGACGATTCGCCCATCCTGAAGGCCACCACCCCCGACGAGGCCCGCGAGCAGGTGCGCCGCCAGTTGCCCTTCAAGCCCGATTTCATCAAAATCTGGTTCATCGTGCGGGGCGTGGGGGCGGGTGCCCAGGCGCAGGAAATGGTGAAAGCGGCCATCGACGAAAGCCATAAAAACGGCCTGAAAGTGGCCATCCACACGCAGGAACTGCTGGCCGCCAAACTGGGCGTGAAGTTCGGGGCCGATTACCTCGTGCACAGCCCCGAAGACGGGCTGGTGGACGACGAATTGCTTGATTTAATGAAAGCCCGCAACGTGAGCTACTGCCCCACGCTGGTGGTGGCCGGGGGCATTGCGGGCTTTTTCGGGGAGCGCGCGCCGACGCCCTACGAGTTCGCGCGGGCCAACCCCTACGTGCTCGGCACACTGTTCGACCTCCGGCACCTGCCCGAACCTAAACTCATCAAAGGCTTCGGCGACTACCTCAACGGGCCGTTTTTTCAAAAACAAGCCGCCCGTGCCGACTCCATCCGGCTGGCGAACCTGAGGCGGGTCTGGAAGGCGGGCGTCAACGTCGTGACCGGCACCGACGCGGGCAATCCGGGCATTTTCCACGGCACGTCGTACCTCGACGAACTTCTAAAAATGCAGAAAGGCGGGCTGAGCAACGCCGACATCCTGCGGGCTTCGACCCTCAACCCGGCCCGGATTTTCGGGCAGGAAAACCGGGTGGGGAGCCTGGCCGAGGGCAAGGAAGCCAACGTGCTGGTGCTGCCCCAGAACCCCCTCGCCGACCTGACGGCCCTGACCCGCGTCGAGACGGTCGTCAACCGGGGCTACGCCCTAACCCCGGCCCAACTCCTGCCCGACTCCCCCGCCGACCTGGCCCAGCGGCAGCTCAACGCCTACAACGCCCGCGACCTGGAGGCCTTCCTGGAACCCTACGCCGACGACGTAGAGATTTACAATTTTCCCAACGAATTGCGGAGCAAGGGCAAAGACGCCATGCGGAAAAACTACGCCTTTTTCGCCACTACGCCCGCGCTGCACTGCGAACTCGTGAACCGCATCGTGGTCAACAACACCGTCATCGATCACGAGCGCGTCACGCGACAGCCCAACCAGCCGCCGGTGCAGGCGGTGGCCATTTACAAAATTCAAAACGGGAAAATCCGGAAAGTGTACTTCACGCGGTGAGGCGGGGGGGAGAATGTTCAATTTTCAATGTTCAATGCTCAACGTTCAACGAGTAAGTATTTGGACGAAATAAATGAAGAACAAGGAAAGAAAAATAAGAAATGTAAAATCCTTAAATTCAGCATTTTACATTCCTTATATCTTGCGGTCCGCCGCTGCGGTTCTTACTTTAAATAATTCGGTCCGACTACTTAAAAACAACGTTGAACATCGAGCATTGAACATTCCCCACCCGCCGTTTGAGCAGGCATCGGCCCGGCCGACAGTTGGCAACGATAGCGGTGCAAGGGTAGCAGCATGGCATTTTTTGCCAACTGCCAACCGTGAACCGCCAACGTTTTCACCCTTCCCCCGCCCCCGCGCCATCCTTCACGTCGAAGCAGAGCGACGCGGCGCCGAGCAGACCGGCGTCGTTGCCCAGGGTGGCTTTCCGAATTTTCAGGGCGTTGAGGTAGTACGGCGTGAGCCAGTAAGCCAGTTGGCGCTGCACGGCGGGCAGGATGTAGTCGAACGAGGCCGAGAGGCCCCCGCCGATGAGGATGGTTTTGACGTCGAGAATCCGGACGAGCGACACGAGTACCTCGCCGAGCATTTCGCCCACTTCGTCAAGCACCTTCAGGGCCAGGTCGTCGCCTGCCGCCGCCGCCGCCACGAGGCCCGTCGTGCTGATGGCTCCGTCGGCGGGGAGTTGGGTGGGGCCTTTGTATTCGGAGCGGCGCAGGTTGGCCAGGTCGAGGAGTTCTTTTTTGCCGATGTTGCGTTCGAGCACCTTGCCGTGGCGCGAGGGCATGTGGCCGGGTTCCATGGCGTTGCCCCCGCCGATGAACACCCGCTTGTCGAGAATGGCCGCGCCCCCGACGCCCGTGCCCAGGGTGATGAAAATGTAGTCTTCGTCGAGGTCGCCTTCGCCGAAGTAGAACTCGCCGAGGGCTGCGGCGGCGGCGTCGTTTTCGAGGAAAAATTCGTGGTTGGGAAAGCGCTTCTTCAGGGACGGCACGAGCGGCGTGCCGTTGATTTCGGGAATGGCCGTGATTTCCTCCAGCGTAGTGCGGTCGCGGGTGATGGTGCCCGGCAGGCCGATGCCCACGCGCTCGATGGTGGGGTAGGTCGCCAATTGGAGGGCGATGGCGTCGCCCAGGCTCTCGACAAAGTGCCCCGATTCGCGCCAGGAGGCGGTGTCGTGGCTGTAGAAATTGGAGATTTTACCGGATTTCGGGTCCACGACGCCCATTTTCACGTTCGTGCCGCCGACGTCGATGCCCAGGTACAGGGTGTTTTCCATGCGAAGCGAAGAAGGATGCAGGTTGGGTTGCGGGGGCAAAAGTAGAGTTTAGAGTTCAGAGTTTAGAGTTCAGAGTTGCACACCACTGCGCATTTTAACCCTAAAGCCTGAACTCTGAACTCAAATGTCCCCCAACTGCGGCCGCAGCAGAATCTCCTCGACCACGGCGCCGGGCGAGAGGGCGTGGCAGGCCCAGAGCAGGGCGGCCACGTCGGCGGATTCCATGAAGCGGTCGGGGGGCAGGTCGGTGCCCGACCAGCTATCGGTGAGGATGGCACCGGGCAGGAGGGCGGTGACCTTCACGCCGTGGGGTTTGAGTTCTTCGCGCAGCACCCGGCTCAGGCCCAGCAGGGCGTGTTTGGTGATGCAGTACGAGCCGCCGTTGGGGTAGCCCATGATGGAGGCCGTGGAGCAGACGTTGACGATGAAGCCCCGCTTCCGGGCCATCATGCCCCCCATCACGCCCCGCGTGAGGCGGTAGGCGCTCTGCACGTTGACGGCGAAGAGTTCTTCCAAAATCCCTTCTTCTTCGTTGTGAATCTGGCCGGGCCGGAACAGCCCGGCGTTGTTGACGAGCACGTCCACGGGGCGGTTGAGGCCGTTCAGGAATTGCACGAAGGCATCGACTTCCTCGCGGTGGGCGAAATCAGCCCGGAAGGTGTGCAGGGTTTGAGTTGGAAATTTCCCGGAAAAATCGGTTTGCAGCGCGGCCAGGTCGGCGGCGTTGCGGGCGCAGACGGCGGCGTCGAAGCCTTCGCGGGCGAAGCGTTCGAGCACGGCCCGGCCAATGCCACGGGTGCCGCCGCTGACGACGAGGAGGGGGGTCATTTGGTTGTTGGTTGTTGGTTGTCGGCTGCTGGTTGATTCGTTTCCATTTAAAAAATGGGGTCCTTCTGGTTCGGCAACTACCAACCGCCAACCCCCAACCAACAACTTCTTCCCCAAATTTGCGGTAAGTTCGCGCAGAAATTACGCGTTCATCCCATGAAAATCCGCTTCGCGCTGGCCTTCCTGCTCGGTTCGCTGGCCGCCCAGGCCCAGGCGCCCGCCAAATTTTTCGTGAAGGTTGCGCTCGGTCCGGCCATGCCCGCCGCCGAACTCACCGGCAACGCCGAGGACGTCCGCACGGCGGCCTACGCCAAAACCGGCACCTACCTCGGCCTGACGGTGGGCCGCGAATTTACCCGCTGGTTCGGCGTGTCGGCCTCGGTGTTTGGCTGGACCAACCCCGTCAACAACCAGAAACTGACCGAACTCACCCAGGCCAACTACACCGACGCCTTCAACCAGGTGCTGGCCAATTTCCCCAACCGGCCCGCCAACCTGCCCCCACTGCCCGCCGTCACCTGGGCCGCCGATGCCGAGGCGTGGCGGTTTCTGGGGGCCTACGTCTCGCCGTTCGTGGTGGGGCGGCTGGGCGAGCGGTTTGCCGTCGAGGGGCGGCTCAACGCGGGCTTCGTCAATGCCGCTTACCCGGCCATTACGGCCACGGGCGTGGGCACCAACTTTCAGGCGTCGGTGCTGACCAACCGCCTGCGGGGCAACGGCTTCCTGTACGGCGGGGGCCTGGGGCTGCGGTTCCGGGTGCAGGACGGCTTTCACCTCGTGGCCAACCTCGACGCCCTGCGGGCGCAACCCCAGTTCCCGGCCAGCACGGTGGAAGCGCGGGGTTCGTGGGTGATTCCGCTCAACGGACAGAATGTGACCATTCCCCTGCTCCTCGACCAACCCCGCACGGCCTTCTCCCAGACCGTCGGCACCCTGGCGGCGACGGCCGGGGTAGGGATTTTCTTTTGAGATGCTGGATGAAAGACTGGATACTGGTGGATGTTGGATAAAATTCAAGATACTGGATGGCTCCATTCGACGTCTTGACTTCATCCAGCATCCAACATCCAGTATCCAGTCTTTCATCCAGCATCTCGCCTTTCATCCAGAATCCAGACGCATGTCACGACTCGGACGCTATTTTATTTTTCTCGGAAATCTGTTCCGCAGGCCCGAAAAGCTGGGGGTGTACCTCCGCCAGACGTTCGAGGAGGGGGTTTCGATCGGGATCGATTCGATCTTCATCGTGGCCATCGTCAGCACGTTCATCGGGGCCGTGACCTGCGTGCAGACGGCCTACAACCTGGTCAGTCCGCTGATTCCCAACTACGTCATCAGCCTCATCGTGCGGGACATGACCCTGCTCGAACTCGCCCCGACCATCACCTGCGTGGTGTTGTCGGGCAAGGTCGGGTCCAACATCGCCGGCACGCTCGGCACCATGCGCGTGACCGAACAAATCGATGCGCTGGAGGTGATGGGCATCAATTCCACCTCGTACCTCGTTTTGCCCAAAATCATCGCCGCCATGCTCGTGTTTCCGATGCTGGTCACGCTGGCGGGGTTCCTGTCGATTTACGGCGGCTACCTGGCGGGCACGCTCACGGGGGTCATCACGCCCGAGGAGTACGTGTACGGCATCCGGGCCGATTTCAACCAATTCAACATCCCGTTCGCGCTCATCAAATCGGTGGTGTTTGCTTTCCTGATTTCGTCGATTTCGGCGTTTCAGGGCTACTACACCAGCGGCGGCGCGCTCGAAGTGGGCCGGGCCAGCACGGCGGCCGTCACCAACAGTTGCATCTCGGTGCTGGTGGCGGATTATTTGCTGGCGCAGTTGCTGCTGTGAGTCGTAAGTCGTAGGAGTCGTAAGTCGTAAGCCGTCATTTCATTTGCCGCCCAGGGAGTGGATGAGGCCCAGAATGATTTTTGAGAGTTCTTCGGTTTTGGCGATGAATGACGCTCTCTGTTCATCCGAAATGTACTTGATCCGTGCGGCCAGGTAACTCATCGACTTTACTTCGTTGCACGAGGTGCGTGAAAAGTTTAGGAATCGAATGAAGTCGGCGTCACTGCCCCGGTCGAACCCTTCTGAAATGTTGTTTGAAACCGAAATTGCGGCTCCCCAAATTTGATTTTTGAATGTAAAATCCCGGACGTGTTCGTAGGTGAAGAAAATATCCACAGCCAAGTCTTGTGCTTTCTGCCAAGCGATCAAGTCTTCAAATCTTCTGATTTTCATGGTGGAAATTGAGGTTTGAACTGGACAAGAGCCTCAAACGTACACCAAAAAATGGCATACTTACGACTCCTACGACTTACGACTCCCCATGATCGAAATCCAAAACATCGCCAAAACCTTCGACGGGCGGCAGGTGCTGTACGGCATCGGGGGAAAATTCCTCGACGGCCGCACCAGCCTCATTATTGGGGGCAGCGGCACGGGCAAGAGCGTGCTGCTGAAGTGCATGATTGGCCTGATAAAACCCGAAACCGGCCAGGTGCTCTACGACGGCCGCGACTTCTGGAATTCCAGCGACGACGTGCAGCGTGACATCCGCCGCGAGATGGGCGTGCTGTTCCAGGGTGGGGCGCTGTTCGACTCGAAAACCGTGCTCGAAAACGTGAAATTTCCCCTCGACACGCTCAGCGAGATGGGCGAGGCCGAGAAGGTGGAGCGGGCGGAGTTCTGCCTCCAGCGGGTGGGCCTCGAAAACGCCGGAAAACGCATGCCCTCGGAGATTTCCGGAGGGATGAAAAAACGCGTCGGCATCGCCAGGGCCATCGTGATGAACCCCAAGTACCTGTTCTGCGACGAACCCAACTCCGGCCTCGACCCGCTCACGAGCGTCAAAATCGACGACCTCATTCAGGAAATCACCGACGAGTACACCATCACGACGGTGGTCATCACCCACGACATGAACTCGGTCATGGGCATCGGCGAGTACGTGATGTTTCTCTACCAGGGCCGCAAGCTCTGGGAAGGCGACCGCGCCACCATCACCCAGTCGGACGTGCCCGAACTGAACGAGTTCCTTTTTTCCAACAAACTGCTGCGGGATTTGAAATGAAGCGTTTTCTGCAAACCGGAGCCGTTTTTCTACTCCTGTCGTCGTGTCAAAGTCAGGAAGAAATCAAGCGCGACCAGTACTTCGTGGAGGGTTTGGAACTTTACAAAATCCACTGCGCCAACTGCCACCAAACCGACGGGCGCGGGCTGGCGAACCTCTACCCGCCCCTGGCCGACGCCGATTACCTGACCGCGAAAAACAAGGCGGCGGTGATTTGCGCCATTCGCTACGGCCAGCACGATTCGCTCGTCGTCAACGGCCGCCGCTACACGCAGCCCATGCCCGGCAACGCGCAGTTGCAGCCCCTCGACATCGCCGAAATCGTGACCTACGTGTACAACCAGTGGGGCGGCGAAAAAACCCTCACGCCCACGGATTCGGTGCGGAAGGTGTTGGAAGGGTGTGGGCGGTAGTTTAGGGTTCAGCGTTTAGGGTTCAGAGTTGTCGTTGCAGCAACTATGAACCCTAAACGCTGAACCCTAAACTCAATTCGGCAAATCCCTCACCGTCACCGTACCCGTCACCTGCCGGATGGTGTAGTCGCTGAAATCCTGGGTGGAAGTGAGGCCCACGCCCTGCAACTGCTCGGTGGCGCGGTTGATTTTGATGGGCTTGTCGGTGTAGATGAGTTTCGTCTGGGGGTTCCAGGTGAGTTCGTCGGTGAGCAGGGTCTCGTTTTTCACCTTGTTGTGCACCACCACGTTGCCCTTCACTTTGTAGATGGTCTGCTGGGGCAGGAAACGCCCCGAATCGGCCCGGAGCGTGGAGGTTTCCTGCCCCGTTTTGTCGTAAAAAAACAGGTTGACCTGCCGGGGGTAAATCTGGTCGCCGTTGGCAAGCACGACTTCTTTCGCCGTGTTCATCTTCACCGAAAGCCGGGCCGAATCGCTGTAGAGCAGCGTTACGTTGTTGGTTTCGCGCACCGGGCCGGTGTAATTCACGTCGGCGGCGACTTCTTCCTGGCAGGAAAAAAGCAGGAAAAGGGAAAAAGGAAAAAGGAGGAGGGAAAGCCGGGCGGCCTGTTTTGCCGAAAAAATTCCGGCACAGTTTTTCAAAAAGTCCATTGCTGACAGTAACGCCCCCTTTTTTGAGGACGTGATCAGTTGCACGAAAAAGAAACCGGAAAAAAGCGTTCCCTTTTCCTGTTTCCCTTTCCTCCCTTCTCCCCAATTTTAGTCAATCACCTGCCGCAGGAACCAGCGGTCATTGAGCGTCACGCCGAGGATAACCCGCCCAAACTGCTCGCGGATGAGGCCGTTGCCCGCCACGCCCCGCTGCCCGAAGCTGAAGCCCAGGTTGAGGTCCGACAGCCCACCCCGGCTGATGGGCAGCGATGCCCCGGTGGTGATGCTCCACTCGGTGGGCTGCTGACCGTTGACGCTGAAGGGCGTTTTGCCGTAGCTGAAGCCCAGTCGGTAGGGCACGCGGCTCCAGTAGCCCGAGGCGGCCAGGATGTTGGGCGTGTACTCGGCCCCCACCGAAATCGTGTACGAGTCGGCGAGTTTTTCGTTCAGGTTCGATTCGTTGTTGAAGCCCCGGTATTTCGACCACTGCTGCACCGACAGGTCGGCGGCGAGGGTGAGTTTGTACGGGTTTTCGAGGGCCAGGCCCAGGCGGTAAGCCGGAGCCAGGCGGGTGTTACCCCCCGTGTTGAGGTTGACCGTGTCGGCCACCGTGCCCGGTATCGTCGTGCCCGAGGTGTTGAGGTACTGGAACGAGCGCAGTTGGTCGGCGCGCAGGTTGGTGCCAAAGTCGTAGGTGCCCGCCGCGGTCAGGAAGAGCTTTTCCTTTAATTTCTGCCGCCAGGCGAGTCCGCCTTTGAATTGAAAATCGTGGTAGTTGATGCGGTTGCGCAGGGTGAGCGAGTAATCCTGGTCCTGAAACAGCCGCAGCCGCGACACGGCGTCGCGGTCGATGCCCCCGAAGAGGTAACTGGCCACCACGCCCGCGTAGAGGCTTTTCGTCACCTGAAATCCGTTGCTCAGGGCCACCTGATTCAGCCCCCCGCGCCCGGAGTAGGTGTAATCGGCGAAGTAAATCGAGCCGGGCACGGCCCTGGTTTCACGAATTTCATAGTCCACGTAGCTGTACGGGCGCAGGCCGATGGAGGCCGTCCAGCGCTTGTTGAGGGGCAGGGCCAGGGCGAGGTAGTTCAGGTTGCCCCCGGCGGTCTGCTGCTGCTGGCGACCATCGTTCAGCCGTTTGAGCTGCCCCAGCACGCCCACCTCAAACACCACGTTGCGGTTGCGGGCCAGCAGGGCCGGGTTGAGGTTGTTGATGTAAATGCCGTTAGAGGCCGCCACGCCCGCGCCGCCCATCATCTGGTTGACGGCAAAGCCCCCGCCGAAGGTTTCGCCCACACCCAGCGCCGAGTAGGGCGAGTTGCCCAGGCCCTGACCGGTGGCGGAATGAAAAATGAAAAATGAAAAATGAAAAATGAAAAAGTGGAGCAGGAACCCGAAACGGAGGAACTGGCGACTGACGACCGACGACCGGGCGGCGAACCGCTGACGACTACCTGTAGAGTTGAACATTATGCTGAAGAATTCGGTGGAGACCGACCAGAACCAGTTCCGGGACGGCAAATATCGGCGTTCGGAAACTGGATTCAAAGAAACGGGCATCCCCGCCGCACACAACCGTTTGAAAATCAGAGTAGATTTCACGGTACTGCGCCACGATGCCGTTGAGTTCGGCCACCAGCCCGTTCAGCACCCCGCTCTGCATGGCGTGGCGGGTGTTTTTACCGACGAGGGGAGGAATGACCTCGTCCGGCTGAAGGTCAGGCAGCCGTTGGGTAAACGAATGCATGGCCCGGAATCGCATCCGCAGGCCGGGAGAAATCAACCCGCCCTGAAACACGTCGTGCGCGTCCACGAAATCGTAGGTGATGCAGGTGCCCAGGTCGATGACGAGGCAGGCAGCGTCGGGCCGTAGCGCCCGCGCGCCCACGGCGGCGGCCACGCGGTCGGCTCCGAGCGTGTTCGGGGTGTCGTAGGCTTTGGTCAGGGGCACGGGCAGGTGGGGCGTGAGCAGGAAAAATTCGGGGGTAATTTTCGAGAAAACCGTCCGCAGTTCCTCCTCCGTCCGGCTCACCGACGAGAGCATCACGCGGCGGGGCCGCACTCGTTCGGCGTAGGCCACGAGTTCGTCAAACGTCAGCCGCCAGTGGATTTCAGCGGGGACGTTTTCTCGGAAAAGTCCGGTTTTGGCAAAGGTGTTACCCAGGTCCACGCAGAGGTCGGACGGCTGGTTTTGTTCGGAAGCCGAAGGGAAAGTAGTCATTTATTTTCCCGAAAATAAATTTCTTTGGAGAAAATTTGGCCGAAGGCCAGCATAAACAAATTTCTTGACGAAATGCAATCAAAACCCACGTTTTAGAATGTATTCAACGATTTCAGCGGTAAAAATGCAAAACTCGCCCTGCTCCGAAAGTCCGTTTTTCCCAGTTAACCAGCTTTTTTCACCCGTTCAACCAACCAAACCGACGGTTCGTTGAAAACCGGTTGCCAGGGCAGCAAACCGGGGCCAATTTTGCCACGCAATCCAGCAGGAAAAGCACAAAAACAATCAACTCTCAAAACAACACAGCCATGAAATCGTACCGCACCCTTCGCCCCTCCCGCCCCCGTCTCATCGAGGTAGGCGGCCACCTCTCCCCGCTCTCCGGCCTTCGCAGCCGGGCGCGCTGACGTACGAATTACGGGTTATGATTTACGATGTTGGGAAGAATGCCTCCCCAATTCGTAATTCGTAATTCGTAATTCGTAATTCGTAATTCGTAATTCGTAATTCGTAATTGTCCTCTCACCACATCGTCCGCGAAAACCAGGAACCGGCCCTCGTCATCGCCAACGGCGAGGCGTGCAGCGCCGAACTGCTCGGCCAACTGCTCGAGTGGGCACCCTACGTGGTCGTGCTCGACGGCGCCCTGCCCCGGGTGCTCGACCTGGGCATCAAGGTGGACGCCCTGCTGGGGGATTTTGACCGAGGGTTTGATCCGACCGAAATCCTCCGGCACCAACCGGACGTCGAAATCATCCACACGCCCGACCAGGACAAAACGGACCTGGAAAAAGCCTTCGATTTTCTCCTCCAGCGCGGCCACCGGGCCGCCAACGTGGTGTGGGCCACCGGCCGTCGCGCCGACCACACCCTCACCAACCTGACGGGCCTCGTTGCCTACCGCGACCGCCTGGCCATCACCCTCCTCGACGATTATTCGCGGGTGTTCCTCCTGCCCCGGACCTTTGAAAAATGGTACCCGGCGGGCACGCCGCTCAGCCTGATTCCGGTCGGCACGGTCGGGGGCATTGTCACCGAAAACCTGAAGTACAACCTGCACGACGAGGCCCTCGTACTCGGCTACCGCACCGGCAGCAGCAACGAAGCCGCCACCGACGGCCTGGTGAAAATCCGGCACGCCGAGGGGGACTTGCTGATGATGGAGTGCTGGGATTAATGCTGAATTCTGAATGCAGAATGCTGAATGTGAGCAAGCTGTTTTTCATTCAGCATTCTGCATTCAGAATTCAGCATTCAATACCGCCGTAGCAACTCCAGCATCTTCCGGTCCAGTTTTTCGCCGCGAAAATCCTCGTAGGCTACGTCGGTGCGGCCGCTGGCGAGGATGCCGAAGGCCCCGTCGAGGTTCCAGAGGGACCAGCCCCAGCCTGCTTGCTGCCAGAGTTGGAGGTTGTCTTCCATCCAGCGGAGGGCCACTTCGTGCGGGGTGCGGTTGTACGCCCCCCACTCGCCCACGTGGACGCCCACGCCCCGCGCCTGCAAGTCCTGCCAGGGTTGAATGTAGGTTTTTCGGAGAAAATCCTTGTCCACCATGCCTTTTTCGCCCGCCAGCGGCCAGGTCGGGATGGCCCAGGCGTCGGAACCTTTCACCCAACTGGCCCGGAAGTGGCTGACCTGCATGGGGTTGTAGCCCCGCGTGCTCTGGGCCACGCCCAAGTCGGCGAGGCTCATCACGGGCGTGGTGCCCCACCGCAGGCCGTCGGCCACGATGAGGCGGGTGGGGTCAACCGCCCGGATGACGCCCACCAGGTGCCGGATCACGCGGGCGTAGTCGGCCTCGGCGATGGCGGGCGGCTCGTTGATGAGGTCGAAGCTCAGTTCGCGGCTCGGGATGCCCCGGTAGCGCTCGGCAAACGCCTGCCAGTGGGCCGAGGCCGCCTGGAGGGCGCGGTCGTCGTGCCAGAGGTCGAGGGGTTCGGCGGGCGGGTTGACGCAGTAGCCCGGCAGGCGGTGCAGGTTGAGGTTGACGTGAATCCCGTGGGCTTTGCCCCAGGCCACGGCCTGGTCGATGTCGCGGAGTTGGGCCTCGTCCATCTGCGTCCAAACCGCCGGGTCGGGCCTGCTCCAGCAGTGGTACGACATGGGCAGGCGGGCGAAGTCGAAGCCCCACTCCTGCATCAGGGCGAAATCTTTTTCGCGGAAGGCCGCCGGTTTGGCTGGGTTGAATTTGGCCAGCAGGTTGAAGCCCCGCCAGCGGGGCAGGCGGGCGGCGGAGGGTTCGGGCAGGGCGCGGCTGGACGGGCGGGCACAACCGGTGGCCAGGGCGGTGGTGCCGGCAAGCGAGGCGGCGAGGAAAGCGCGGCGGTTCATGGTTCGCGTGATTATTGGGGCGGCAAGTTGGTCAAAAACGCGGGCCTGAATTGTTTTCCAAACGGCAAACCGCGAATTTTCCCCCATGAACCTTTCGAAAACCGCCTTCTGGGACGTTGACCTTGCCCGCCTCGACCACGAGCGGCAAAGCCGGTTTATCCTTGAAAAGGTGTTCAACCACGGCACCTGGGACGATTTTCTGGAGGTCATGCGGTACTACGGCTTCGAGCGTGCCCGCCGGGAAATCGTGCAGGCGGCGTACTTGAAAAAGAAGACGTTGTCGTTTTGCTGCCTGCTGTTCGACTTAAACCCGGAGGATTTCACATGCTACACCGAGCGGCAGTTGAGCCATCCGCACTGGGACTACTGAATTGCGCTGAATCGTTTGCCGCCGCTGCTCCCGTTTGCCCTGACGGGGGGCACCAACCTGGCGTTGCGGTACGGCCACCGCATTTCCGTTGATCTTGATTTTTTTACCCTGCATCCGTTTGACACCCAGGCGGTGATTCAACTGCTGCAAACCGAGTTCGCCCCGGCGGTGCTGCTGGAAGAGGCCGTCAATACTGTGTCTATCGTCGTTGGGGGCGTGAAGGTGGATTTCATCGCCCAGCGATACCCCGCCCAGCCGTTCGAGGTGCTCGAAGAAATCCGCCTGTTTGACCTCCGGGACGTGATTGCCATGAAACTCGGTGCCATCGCCCGGCGGGGTGCGAAGAAAGATTTCCACGACCTGGCCGAACTGACCCAGCAATTCACCATTGCGGAGATGCTTGGCTTTTACAGCGAAAAATACGCCAACACCGACCCCTTTTTCGTGGTGCGTTCGCTGACGTATTTCGGCGATGCGGAAGGTCAGGAAGACCCGATTTCGCTCACCGGAATAACCTGGGAGCAAGTAAAAAAGAGGGTAGAACAGGCCGTAAACATGTTTCTTTGGGAGACGATTTGACCCGGCCGTTTTTGTCAAAACATAAAACTCAACCCGTTGGATAAGGCCATTCCAGAACGGCGGAACAATGCCGACGCTCCGCTAATTTTTTCTACTCGCACGTCCCGGCTTTTCGCAGGGCAGCAAAAACGCGGTCGATGCGTTGCTGAGGGATGAACATTTCAAAGAAGAAGTCGTTGCGTACAGTAGCGAAAAGTACCGTTCTCCTTTAGGCGTTCTCTACCTCGAAATTCGTGCACGTTCAATTTTGATCCTCCTGGCTGGTTGTTGATGGTCGAGGCTGGGCGGTTGATTCGGATAGAGCAACTCTTTTGAGTGGCATTGCCCCCCTCAAAACGGCAATTCATCCCCCTCGCGGGGCGGCGGCATTTCCAACTCCTCGTCGGTGAACTTCGCGCAATCGCAGAACTCCTCGCCGAAGGCGCAGGTGGCCGGGTCGCAGTCGCAGAACGACAGGTGGGTGACGGTGCCACGGGCCAGGTACTGAATCGGTTCGCCGTTCCAGCGCCCCGTCAGCGCCCGGTAGGCCAGGCGAAGGGGCAGCCCCTCCGGCAATTCGGCGCACATGCTCCGCGATGCCCACAACTCGAGAATGCCGTCGATGAGCGCCTCCACCTGCTCATCGCTGAGGCGGTCGTCGGGCGGGAACACCTCGCCTTCGATGCCCATCACCGTTCCGAAGGGCTGGTAGGGGGCCGTTTCCCACTCTTCGATGTAGTCGAGGCCCATGTACTTCGGGTCGCCGTCCACGAAAGTCTCGGCGGGTGGGTTGCGGGCGGCTTCCCGCATGTCTTCGAGCAGTTGGGCAACGTAGGTTTCCATGACAGAACGTTTCGGTCCGGGCGTCACAGGGACGCTGTTTTTCTCCAAAGTAAACCGGAACCGGGCTTTGATTTTCAGTCCCCTCCGGCAAGGAAGCCGATGCCGTTTTCGTACCTTTGACCCAAAACTGATTTAAACGCATGGAAACGCCAACCAAACCTTTGCGCGGAATTGAAATCGTCCGGCGGATGCTGGAGGTGAAACGGCAGGTTCAACGCGAATCCGTGGAAAACTACCGGAATAATCCGGAAGTTTGGCCCGTGGTCGAAAAGCTGAAAAAAGCGAATGGAAAACGCAAATCAGCCTAAGCCCTATTAATTCTCTTTCGTCGGTGGAGAGTTCAATTCGTACTTTTTCACGACCATCACCGACGTCGTGTACGAGGTAAAATTCGTCCCCTCCACCGATTTCTTCGACGCGTACCCCGATCTGGGCGTGGAGGTGTTCGAGATGGTTATCGCCGTGGCTGACTACCCAACCGATGGTCGGCTGCCCGCCGATGCCCGCACATCGCCTACGATATTTGCCATTTTCGAGGATTTTTTCCTGCCCAACCGCCACGCGATTGTGTTCATCTGCGATTCGTCGGACGGTCGGGAGGTGGCGCGGTACCGCAAATTCAGCCTCTGGTTTTACAGCCAGTCGCCCCGCACCGACGAAATAGCCAAATTCGACCGCAACATCCGGGACGGCGACCGGATTATCTACCTTTCGCTCTTGTTGAGCCGCAAGAACCCCCGGCTGAACCGAATCGTGGATGTTTTCATGCAACTGGGTGAAGAAGAGAAGTAACGTTGCCGTTCGCCCGGCACCGGACCCGCCGCGTCGCTGATTGACCTCACTTGATGCATCAGCGGCCCGCCCCAACGAGCACCCTGCTTGTTCCCACCCATCCCCCCGCCCGCACCCGCACCAGGTACACCCCCGCCGCTAGCGTCCGCACCGGCAAAACCGCTTCGCAGCGCCCGGCCAGAACGGCTATTTCCCGCCCCAAAACCACCCGTCCCCACGCGTCGAGCAGCTCGCAAACCGGCACCGTCGTCACCCCCGCCGCACTCAGCCGCACGGTCAGAACATCGGAGGCCGGGTTGGGCGAAACCTCCAGCTTCCACCCGGCGGGCAGCGCGAGGGTCGTGATGACCATGCGTTTGGCTTGCGAGCGGAGCACAGTGCGGCAGGCCGGGTCGGGGTTGCGCACCTCCACGGCGTACTCACCGCTGCGGGTGACGGTCAGGCTGGGCGCAACGGCCCCCCGCAGCGTGTCGCCGTCGAGAAACCACTGGTTGTGCAGCGAACTGTTCGACCAGAGCGTGAGCAGGGAAGCCGAATCGCTCAGAATCCGGGGCGGGGCCGGGTTGACGCAGAACGTACGCGTCACGTCGGCGGCGGGCAGAAACTGGTCATTGCCCGGTTGGCTGGCCCGCACGCGCACCTGGCCGTAGTCGGTGAACGTTACCTGATTGCCCGAAAGCTGGGCCGGGCCACCCAGCAGGCTGAACTGCACCGGCAACCCCGACGACGTGGCCGCCCGCAGCGTCAGCGGTCCCGCGCCGAAGGTCTGCGTAGCGACGGAATCGAAGGCAATCACCTGGGCTTGCCGGGGTTCGTACCGGGCCACGTTGCTGTACGTCTGGCTGGTGCCGTGGCGGGCGCGGTAGTACCAGGGTGCTTGGGGGTCGGGCACCCGGTCGCCGAACGTGCTGTCGCCGCCCGGTGGGACGTAAAAAAAGTGAACGGGCGTCCAGGGGCCGTCCGGCCCGGGGGCGCGCTCCACCAGAATCTGCGAGTGAAAATTGGCCCGTGTGTTCCAATCGGCCTTCACGTTTACCTGGTTGGTGCCGGGCGGGCGACCAACGACGCGCAGGTTCGTGGGCGTTAGGTCATTCGGAGCCGCGCTGAAATCGTAGTACGTTTCGCGGCTGCCCGGGTTGTTTTTTCGGTACAAAAAACCGGCGTAGGCCCGCTCCAACTGCTCCGGCGTGAAGCGGTCGGTCTGGCAACCCCGCGTGTGCCAGTAGCCCATCAGGTTGTTCAGGTCCGGGGTGTACGCCTGCCCGTTGGCGTCGGTGGCCGTGCCGGTGTAGCTGCACCTGCTGCTGGTGGCATTGGGCTTGCCGTAGGGGTCGGCGGGGGTGTCGCACACCCGGTCGCCGGCCGTGGCGCAGTTGGAGCCGTTGGCGAGTTCGTCGCCCCATTCGTGGGTATGAATCAGGTTGAGATAATGCCCCATTTCGTGGGGCACGAGGTTGTCCTGCTGCCCGAAGTAGTCGCTGCCGACGACCACCAGGTTGCTGTACTGGCCGGGCGAGGGGTAGTACGCGTAGCCCGCCACGCCCAGCGCCAGCCTGGGCACCACCACCACGTTGGCGGCGTTTTTGGGCAAGCGCTGGGGCAGGGTGGCGTCGTACTGCGTGTACCATTCGCGGTTGAAATCCGCGTCGTTGTCGAGGGTATTCAGGTTGGCGACGAAAAAATGCAGGTTGCCCGTCCGGTAGAAGCGTTCGAGCCAGAACAAGTTCCGAAACGCGTCGTCCTGCTGGCGGGTGGTGAGGGGTTGTCCGGCGGCGCTGGCGGGCCGCACGAACGTGAACGTGACGGGAATGAATACCGGAGGATTTTCCGTGGTCCGGCTGGTGCGCAGGGTTCTCGCCCAGCGCTGATACTGCTCAAGAACATCCGGCGACGGGCGGGGCGTGCCGCAAAACTCCGGTCGCTGCGCTCCGGCCAGCCGGGACAGCAGCACGAGGAGCAGCAAGAGGAAGCCCCGTGGGAGTCGTTTCATGAGTCGGCGCGGGTTGCTATTGCAAGTTAGTATTTCCTTTCAACTAAACTTTTAAGATTTATTAACAGGTTTGTGCAGCGGAGCGGTGGAAATTGGCGTCCTTCTTCGCATTTTGCAGCGCCCAAAACCTCTGACCTGTCATGCCTCCCGCTCCCCGCCCGCTGGCCACGCGCCGCTGGCTTTTCTACCTCGTTCCTGCCGTGCTGCTCCTCGTGTTGGGAGCCTGGTATTTTTCCAGCAAAAAAATCGACGCGTCCACCGGCCTGACTACCAAAGTCCGCAAGAGCAAATTTGAAATCATCGTCACCACCACGGGCGAACTCCGGGCCAAGAAACAGGTGAAAATCAGCGCCCCCGGTCCCGAAATGATGGCCGTGGACGTGTACAACGGGGTAAAAATCTCGAACCTGATTTCGGAAGGCACGGTCGTGAAAAAAGGGGCCTTCGTAGCCCAGCTCGACCAGGCCCCGGTGATGAACAAAATCAGCGAGGCCAGCCTGGAGGTGCAGAAGAAAACCGCCGAGATGACCCAGGCCAAGCTCGACACCACGCTCACCCTCCGTGACGCCCGCGACGAACTGAGCAACCTCAAGTTTGCCGTCGAGCAGGCCAAACTCACCCGCGACCAGTCGATTTACGAAGCCGCCGCCGAGCAGCGCCGGGTGGCCATTGAGTGGGAAAAGGCCCAGAAATCCTACGAGCAGAAGGTGCAGAATTACAAAACCAAAGTGGCCCAGGCCGTGACGAAGGTGCAAATCATCAACTCCGATTTGCAGAAAGCCCAGAACAAGCTCAACCAGTTGAACGATCTGGTCGCCAAGTTCACGATTAACGCGCCGGAGGACGGGATGCTGATTTACGACAAAGACTGGAGCGGGCGGAAAAAAGGCGTCGGCTCGGAGGTGCAGCCCTGGAACCCCACCGTGGCGACCCTGCCCGATTTGAGCGCGATGGAGGTGGTTTCGTACGTCAACGAGGTGGACATTCAGAAAATCAAAGTCGGGCAAACCGTCGAAATCGGCCTCGACGCCGACCCGGCCAAGCGGCTGAAGGGCGTCATCATCCAGGTCGCCAACGTGGGCGAGCAGCGCCCCAACCAGGAGTCGAAGGTTTTCGAGGTGGTGATGGACGTGCTCGACAAAGACCCCGACCTGCGCCCGTCGATGACGACCAGTTGCCGCGTCCACGCCGACACCTACCTCGACGCCCTGAGCATTCCGCTCGAAGCCATCAACACCGACAAGTCGCTCAGCTACGTCTTCACCCGACAGGACGGCAAACTCGTGCGCCGCCAGATTAAAATCGGGGCCGTCAACGAAACCGACGCGATGGTGTACGCCGGGGTGCGCGAGGGCGACGAAATCTACCTTACCGCCCCCAGCGACACGGCGGGCGTGAAATTCATCCCCGAACGCTCGATGGCCAAGCCGCCGAAGCCCTACGTTTCCCCCGAAGAAAAACGGCTGCGCGCCAAAGCCGACAGCCTCAAAAATGCGCCCCGGCCCCAGCAGGGCGGCGGCGGTGGGGGCGGGATGATTATTGTGGGGTAAAGGCGTGAAGAATGCTCAATGTTCAATTTTCAATGCTCAATGTCCAGAGCAGATTTCATTGAAAATTGAACATTGAGCATTGAAAATTGAGCATTCTTTTCTTTCTCCCTGTGACCCTCGACCGCCTCCTCTTCAACTTCAAAATAGGCCTCGAAGCCCTCGCCACCAACCGCTTCCGGGCATTGCTCACCTCGCTGGGCATTATTTTCGGCGTGGCGGCGGTGATTGCCATGCTGGCCATCGGCTCCGGGGCCGAGCGCGAAATTCTGGAACAAATCCGGCAGGTGGGTTCCAACAACGTCATCGTCAAGGCGAAGGTCGAAGACCCGGACAAAAAACTCCAGGAAGACGACAAAACCGGCGGCAAGGGCAAGGAAAAACGCTTCTCGCCCGGCCTGACCCTGCTCGACGCCCAGAACCTCGCCAACCTGCCCGCCGTGCGGTTCGTCAGCCCCGAAATCGAAATCGAGGCGATGTTTCTGCGCGAGGGCATCAAGAACAACGGAAAGCTCATCGGCGTCAACAACCACTACTTCGAGGTGGCGGGCATCGACGTGGCTGAGGGGCATCTGTTCACCCAAAATCAACTCGAAAACGCCGAGGCCGTGTGCGTCATCGGCCGGAACGTGAAGGCCCGGTTCTTCCCCGACGTCAACCCCGTCGGCCAGGTGCTCAAGTGCGGGGCCACCTGGCTGACGGTCGTGGGCGTGCTCGAAGGCCGGGCCATTTCCGACGCGTCGGTGCAGAAACTCTCCATCCGTAACCTCAACGTGGACGTGTACGTGCCCGTCAAAACGGCCCTGCTCCGCTACAAAAACCGGGCGCGGGTGACGATTGAAGACATCAAAAACGCCTCCCAACGCCAATTTTTCGGCAACGACGACGCCAACGCGAAAAAAGCCCCCGTCAACTACCACCAACTCGACCGCCTGGTGGTCAACGTGGCCGAAAGCCGCGACGTGGAACCGGCCACCGAACTCATCGGCAAGGTGCTCGCCCGCCGCCACAACGGCGTGCCCGACTACGAAATCGTGGTGCCCGAACTCCTCCTGAAGCAGGAACAGCGCACGCGCAACCTGTTCAACGTCGTGCTGGCCGTGATTGCTTCGATTTCGCTGCTCGTGGGCGGCATCGGCATCATGAACATCATGCTGGCTTCGGTGCTAGAGCGCATCAAGGAAATCGGCCTGCGGCTGTCGCTCGGTGCCCGCAAGCGCGACATCGTGATGCAGTTCATGGCCGAGGCCGTCACGATTTCGATTTCGGGGGGGCTGCTGGGCATCGCGCTGGGCGTGCTCATCAGCTACGGGGTCGAAAAACTGGCCGACATCCAGACCATCGTCACGCCGCTGTCGGTGGGGGTGTCGTTTTTCGTGTCGGTCACGGTGGGATTGATTTTCGGCATCTACCCCGCCCGCCGGGCTTCCGAGCAGGACCCGATTGAGTCGCTCAGGCACGAGTAGCGCCGACCCGCGCCGCGTAGGCTCTGGTCGGCGACAGCGGCCGACCAAGCACTTTTCCGAAAACCGAACCCGTTGGCAGTCCAACCCACACCGACCGGAGGTCGGTGCAACCTCATGAAACACCTTCTCCTCCCCGCCTTCCTCCTCCTCGTTTTTTCGGCCCGCGCCCAAACCTTCACCCTCGACGAAGCCATCCGCACCGCGCAAGCCAATAGCCCCGTGGCGAAGCAGATTCGCTCGGGGTACGCGGCGGATACGTGGCGGTACCGGGCCAACAAGGCGTTTTTGCAACCCCAACTCGTGCTCAGCGGCACGGTGCCCGGCTACGCCCGCGAAATCGGCGGCATCACCCAGCCCGACGGGACGATTCTGTTCCAGAACTACAGCCGGGCGTTTTCCAACCTCAACCTCGGCCTCGAACAGGTCATCCTGGCCACGGGCGGGCGGGTGAGCCTCAACACCGGCCTCGACCGCATCGACATTTTCGGCAACACCCGCACCTCGTACTGGGCCGCCGTGCCGCTGGCGTTGCGCTACACCCAGCCCCTGTTCCGCATCAACCAGGTGAAGTGGACCTGGCAGCAGCAGCAACTCCGCTACCAACTCGCCACCCGCCAGCAGGTCGAGGAACTGGAAAACGTGGCCATCCGCGTCACCGCCAAGTTTTTCGACCTCTACCTCGCCAAGCTCCAACTTCGCAACGCTGAGTACAACCGGGTCGTCAACGACACGATTTATCGCGTGGCCCAGGGGCGGTACGGCTTGGGGAAAATCGCCGAAAACGAGCTTCTCCAGGTGGAACTCGGCCTGATGAACGCCCGCAACGCCGTCACGCAGAACGCCCTGAACATTTCGGTTTTTGAAAAAGAACTCCGCAACCTCCTCGGCCTCGCGCCCGACACGCCCCTCGACGTGACGGCCCCGTCCCGACCGCCCCTGACCAACCCCGTCGCCGACCTCGCCATCCGCGAAGCCCGCGCCAACCGGAGCGATTTCAAGCAGTTTGAACTGACCGAAAACCAGGCCCAGCTTGATTTACAGGCGGCGAAAATCAGCCGCCGCTTCAGCGCGGATTTGAACGCCAGCCTGGGCTTTAACCAAACCGCCCCGACACTGCCCGCCGCCTACCGGAACCTGCAAAACGCCCAGGCCATCTCGGTCGGCTTCACGATTCCGGTCTTCAACGCCGGGCGTAACACGGCGCTTTACGAAGCGGCCCGCCACGACCTCGAAGCCACGCAGACCGGCCTCGAAAACAGCCGCAACCTGCTCGACATCGAGGTGTACAATTCGGTGAATTCGGTGAACCAACTGAAAGTCAGCCTGGAGATTTCGGCCAAAGCCGACACGATTGGGCAGAAGCGCTACGAGGTGGCCAAAAACCGGTACCTCATCGGCAAAATCGACATCACCAACCTGACCATCGCCCAGCAGGAAAAAGACAACGCGCTCTTCAACTACATCCAAACCCTGCGCGACTACTGGCTGGCCCACTACCGCCTCCGGCGTTTGACGCTCTACGATTTCGAGAGCGAGCGGAAGCTGGGGCAGCCGTGAAAAGTCATTTAACCACAGAGTGCGCAGAGTTTCGGCACAGAGGGCACAGAGAAAACTCCGTGTACTCCGTGCCGAAACTCTGCGCACTCTGTGGTTAAACCCCGTAATCTGATTACATTTTTCGTACTATTGCGGAGCAACGAAATCGGAACGAAGTCAGGCACTTAGCCCGGCTCCGGTTTCAGGGCAAAACCCACCCTCTCGCTCCGCACCATGCCTGAATCCCCGGCACCTTCGCTCCGGCTCTTTGGCCTCCTCATCGGCATTGGAAATTACCAGCGCGTGCGGCCCCTGCGCGGTCCGGCCCACGACCTGCGCGTGGTTGAAGACTACCTCCGGAGCCTGCCCGATGTCGAACCGGACTTGCTCGTTCTCGCCGACGAAGCCGCCACGAAGTCGGCCATCGCCGACGGGTTCAGAAACCACCTGTCGAAAGCCGGGCCGGGCGACACGGTGTTCGTGTATTTCTCCGGCCACGGTGCCCAGGAAGCCGCCGACGCCACCGTGTGGGCCACCGAAACCGACGGCAAACTCGAATGCCTCGTCTGCCACGACGGGGGTGCGGCCCAACCCCATGAATTCCTGCTGGCCGACAAGGAACTCCGCTACCTGCTCGGCCCCGTCGGGGCCACGGGGGCGCACGTCGTGACCCTGTTCGACTGCTGCCACGCGGGCGACAACACCCGCAATTTTGCCTGGCTACAATCGTCGCTGGCCGAAGAGCAGGACCTGCGCGAACGCCGCCTGACGCAGTCGGCCCCGCAACGGCCCTGGAGCGGGTTTTTGTTCTCCGAAACCTTTTCCGAAACCGACCTCAAAACGGCGGGTCTCGACGACCTCATGCCTTCGGCCCCGCACGTGCAACTCGCCGCCTGCGAGTCGGACGAATCGGCGGTGGAGGTGGCGGGGGAGGGGATTTTCACAAAAAACCTGCTGGCCGTGCTCCGTTCCAGCGGCGGCAGCCTCAGCTACGGGGCGCTGCACAACCGCGTCCGGCAGTACATGCGCTTCGGCTACGAGCAGCGGCCCCGCGTCGCGGCCCTGGGCGAGGGAGCCGACCAACGCCTGAACGAAACCTTCCTGAACCGCCCCGGCACCGCGACCGTCTCCGCCGCCGAGGCCACCTTCAACCCCCAACAAGGCTGGCTCCTCGACGTGGGTGCCCTGCACGGCGTGGGCCAAACGACTCAACCCATCGAGTTGTTGGACGGCGAAACCCGCTACCCCGTCGGCGTTGCCTCGGTGGGGCCGGATTTTACCGTGCTCGACGTGCCCGCCGACACGAAGGCGGTGTTGCAGTCCGAAAAAACCTACCCGGCCCTGGTTGAAGGGCTGCTGACGCGGAAAATTCGCCTGCACCTGACCAACGACAGCGCCGGGGCCGACCAGGCGATTGGCCTGCTGGCGGCACTCACCGAACGAGCGGGCGATTTTTTCAGCCTCGAAGAAACTGAGAGCGCCGCCGACTACGCGTTGCTCCTGCGCCACGGGGCCTACCGGCTCACCCGGCCCAACGACCCGTTTCGACCCCTGGTTCGGCCCGTTCCGGCGGACGCGCCCGACGCCCTGGCCGACGTCGCCGCTTCGCTGCGGCACCTGGCCCGCTGGCACTACCTCCGCAACCTGACCAACCCGGACGTGACGACCCCGCCCTTCTTGCTTTCCCTGGGGGCGAACGGTGCGGCTCCGGTGCCCGTCGGCGGGGAGCCGGTGGACGTGGTTTTTTCCGAAGCGCCTCCCCACGTCGTCGCGCTCGACGTGGCCCTGACCAACCCCACCGACCAACCCGCGTACTGCACGGCGTTGTACCTGTCGCGGGATTTCATGGCTTCCACGGCCCTGCTGCCGACCAACACCCGCCTCGAACCCGGCCAAACGATTCACCTCGGCCTGCCCGACCGGAAGAACTTCGCCGGGCGGCAAAGCACCGTGAAATTCCGGCTGGAGGAAGTCGTCCGACAGTACAACTGGCCCGGCGTGACGGAGCATTTTCAGTTCATCCTCACCGCCGACCCGCTTTCGGAAAGCACCCTCGCGTTTCTGACGCTCGATGCGCTGCCCTCGCCGCCGACGCTCGCCGACCGGCAGAAAGAGCTGGCCACCCGGGGGGCGCTCTGGGACGAGGACGAACCCGCCGAAGCCTTCCCCGCGTGGTGGACCCAGCGCCTGAGCGTAACGATGCGCAACCCGCTGTTCAATCGCGTGCCCGCCGCCGAACTGCGCGAACGACTCGCGCCCGTGGCCGAGGACGCGCCGACGACCCTCGCCACCGACCTGTTCGCCGATTGCACGCTGGGGCTTTTTTACGACCTGAAGCTTGATGTCAACGGCCTGCCGGTGCCGGTTTTGAAACCGGAAATTCAGGTGACGGACGAAGAACGCGGTTTGTGGTCGGATTTGAAAACCGCCGTGACCAACGGCCTGACGACCCGGATGCGGCTGCGGGAGTACCAGCAAAACCTGCTGCGCTACCCCCGCCGCACGCGCCTGGTGGCCGGGGGCGACGGCTGGTTTCAGTACCCCATGCTGCTCAAGGACGTGGTCGATTTGCTGGGCCGGGTGTACAACGTCCGGGCCTTCGCCGCGCCGGATGAGACGTTGGCGAAACTGGCCCAGAACCCGGCCCTGTTCACGACCATCGCCGACGTGGACCCGGATTTCGTGCTCCTCAGCGGGGGGGCGAACGATTTGTTCGGGGAAACCTTCGGGAATTTTTTGGCGAACCCCCCCGACCCGGCCCGGCCCTCGCCCCAGCGCTACCTCAGCAACACCTTCGCCCCCGCGCTCGACGCGGTGCTGACGGCGGGCGGCAACGTGCTCCGGCAAATCAAGGTGGGCTACCCCAACGTGCGCGTGCTCGTCCACGGCTACGATTACCTGGTGGCGACGAGTTTTTCGGAAAAAGAAAACCGCCTGGCGGAAGCAATGACCGAAGCGGGCATCGCCGACCCCGCCGAGCGTGACGCCCTGGCGCGGTACGTGGTGGACGCGTTCAACCAGCGGCTGGAAGCGCTCGTGGACCAGTACCCCAACGCCTCGTACCTCGACCTGCGCGGGGCGATGACGGGCCGCGAACGCCCCGACGAGTTCTGGTTCGACGCGCTGGTGCCCAACGACAAAGGGTTTTTGAAAATCGCCACGCGGTTTGATGACCGGATTGTGGCGTTGCAGAAAAGCTTGTTGCCAGCCAGCTAACTTCCGCCTGCTTCCGTCAGCTAAAGCAGACGGAAGCAGGCGGGTGAAGCTCACGGGAAACAAAAAATCCCCCGAACCCATGCCCACCTCGACCACTCCCCATTTTTCCGACGAAGCTCTCTGGCAAAAACGCCAGGTCGGCGACGCCCGCGCCGACGAGGTGATTCAAACCCTCCTCGCCCGCAATCAAAAAGGCGAGGTGGGCGAAATTTTCAAGGCCCTCGCCCGCACCCGCGATTTCCCCAACCCGGCCTTCAACGCCCTGCCCGCCGACGTGCGCGACCTCGTGGAGGAATATTTCGCCGAAGTCCGCCGCCTGCCCGACTGGGTGCGGCCCTTCAAGCTCGAAATCGCGGCGGACGTGTTCCGGAAACACGGTCCCAAAATCCTGATGGTGCTGCTCGGCAAGTCGCTGCCCACCTGCTACACCTGCTGGCGGGGGGCGAAGGTGCTGGCGGGCACGGGGCGGCTGCTGGCCGACGGCACCCTCGAACCGTTCACGCGGCGCTTGATGGAAACGGCCCAGTTCGTGGTGAACCTGCTCACGCCTAACGCCTTCGCCCACGATGGCCGGGCGATTGTTTCGATTCAGAAAGTGCGGCTCATGCACGCGGCCATCCGGTACTTCGCCCAGGAATACCACTGGGACCGCGAAACCTACGGCGTGCCCATCAACCAGCAGGATTTGGTCGGCACACTGCTGTCGTTCAGCGTCGTCATCGCCGACGGGCTGGGGCAGTTGGGCATTGAGTTGGAACCGGAGGAAAAATCGGCCTGGTACCACCTCTGGCACCTCGTCGGGGTACTGATGGGCATTGACGAGGAGTTGCTTTCGGAAGAGGAGGCCGAATGCCGGGCCTTGATGCAGGCCATCCTCGACCAGCAGGCCGGGCCGTCGCCGGAGGGCGTCGGACTGACGCGGGCCTGCCTGGAGTTGATGGAAACCCGCCTCGTGTTCGGTCCGCTGCAACGCCTCGCCCCCGTGCTGATGCGGTTTTTCATCGGCGACCGCTACGCGGACATGCTCGAAATTCCCGCCACCGACGAGGCCAGCGAATCGACCATGCTTGCCGCCATTCAAAACTTCGACCGGAGTTTCCGGGGGGCGGGCGAGCGCCACCTGCTGCTGGCCGCAGCGGGTAGGGCGATGAGCGCCAGCCTCATCGAACAGTTCCTGGCCGTCAGCAACCGCGCCCACGCCGAGCAGTTTTCGCTGCCCTCGGCCCTGACCGATACCTGGCGGAGCGACCTGCCCGACCTGCGGATTCCGCCCATCGCGACCATCGACGAGGCGATTTTTTACTTCGACAAAGTGGCACGCTACTTCAAAGCCCAGAACAACCCGATGGGCCTGTTCGCCGCCGTGTACCAGCGCGTGACCGAGCGCGTGGCCGAGGGCATCCAACTCGGGCTTTTCAAGAACGCGGAAAAAATGGAGGCCGTGGACGTGCGCTTCTGCACGCTGTACTTCACGGCGCTGAACGCGTACTTTGACCAAAAACCCGCCGTCGGCCCCTGGCAGGTGGCGTTCGACGCGGCCCGGAAGCCCCTTATCGCCGACCAGCACATTTTCGCCGCCTGCAATGCGCACATCGGGTACGACCTCGCCCTCGTCGTCTCAGAAATTTTTCCCGGAGAGAAAGTCCACGAATTCGAACCGGATTTTCTGAAAATGAACAGCCTGTTCGACGCGATGTACGACCAGATGAACGACAACATCGGGCGGATTTTCCGGCCCTTCGGCGTCATGCTGAAGTATTTCGACCAACAAATCCTGGCCGCCGAGCGGAAAATCATGCGGCGGGGTCGGGAAAAAGCCTGGGAAACCAGCGTCCGGCTGGCGATGGCGAAAAACGAAAGCGAGCGGGCGGCGATGGTTTTGCAACTGGAAAAAGATTCTGCCGCGATGGGCCGGAAAATCGTTAGCCCGCACCCCCTGCTTAATCCGCTGCTGCGCTGGATGGCCCGCCACGAGCAGGGCACCGTGGCCCAGAAAGTGGACGTGATGCTGCGGAGCGCCCTGCTGCCGGAGGTGGCGTGAGCGAAGTCCTCCGGTTTTTGACTTGAAACCTGACGGTATGAAACGACATCTCCTGCTTTTCCTCCTCGCTGCCGCACGCCTCACCGCCGTTGCCCAGCCCCTCCGGGTGCAGGACCCGGCGCAGTCGTACGACGTGCTGCCCCACTGCCGGGTGCTGGAGGTGGAGCACGGCACGGTTTCGGTTCAGCACCTGCTGCAAAACGCCCCGGCGTACCGGTTTGCGCCCTACCAGCCGAACCTTCTCAAAACCCGCTTCACCCAGGCCGACGCCAGCCGATTCGGCTACTGGTTCCTCTTCGACCTGACCAACCAGACCGACCGCGAACTGTTTCTGCGCTTCGTGTACAGCGGCACCGAGGTCATCGACGTGTACGAAACCGACGGTGCCCGCGTGCTGGCCAGCCACCGCATCGGGTCGCTGGAACCGGCGGGGGGCGATGCGTTCCGCAAAAGCAACCCGTACTGCCCGCTCCGGATCGGACCGGGCCAAACGCACCGGGTGTACGTGTACCAGCAGGGCATTTACACGGCCTACGTGCCCCTGTTCTGCCTGACCTCGTCGAGCCTGCTCCGCAGCCAGCACCGCGCCGATTTGTTTTACGGCCTGTACTACGGGTTTATCCTGCTCATCGTGGTGTACAACCTGATTCTGTTCCTGCGTGTCCGCGAGCGCGACCACCTGTTTTACGGCCTGTGGGTGCTCATGATGGGCGTGCAGGTGATGCTGTTCCGGGGGCACCTGAACGAGTTTTTCTACGCCGAAACCCCCGAAATCGAGCGGTACGGCGCGGCCCTGGCGGGCTTGGTGGGCTTGTGCCACATTTTGTTCACGCGATCGTTTCTGCGGCTGCGCGAACTGGCCCCCCGGCTGTACCGCCTCAGCACGGTGATTCTCGGCCTGTTCCTGCTCGCGTTTCTCTGGGATGTGTACGCGATTAGCCGGGGGTCGTTGCTCGATTTGGTTCCCTTCGTGACCATCGCCGAGGGGCTGTTCAGCGTCACGGCGGCGGTGGTGGTGTACCGACGCGGGTTCCGGCCCGCGCTGTACTACATCCTGGGCAATGTCGTGTTTTTCGCCTGCCTGTTTTTGTACCTGGCTTACGCCGCCGGGCGATTGCGCTTCGGATTTTTTTCGTACAACGCCCTGCTGATTGGTTCGGGCAGCGAAATCCTGCTGTTCACCCTGGCCCTGGCCTACAAAATCACGCTGATGAAGCGGGAGCGCGAAGCCGCCGAACACGAACAGGTACGGCTGCTGGCCGAAAACGAGCGGCTCATCCGCGAACAGAAGGCCACGCTCGAAGAGCAGGTAGCCCAGCGCACGGCCGAATTGAACCAGACCCTCAAAAACCTGCGCGACACCCAAGCCCAACTCATTCATTCAGAGAAAATGGCCTCGCTGGGCGAATTGGTGGCGGGCATCGCCCACGAGATTCAGAACCCGTTGAATTTCGTCAACAATTTCGCCGAGGTGAGCGCGGAGTTGGTGGGGGAACTTCGGGAGGAACGGGAGAAAGGGGCAAACCGGGACGAGGCAACAGAAGCGGAAATCCTGCACGATTTGGAAGAAAACCTCCGCAAAATCACCCACCACGGCCAGCGGGCCGATGGCATCGTGAAGGGCATGTTGCAGCACTCGCGGGGCAGCAGCGGCGAAAAATCGCCCGCCAACCTCAACGCCCTCGCCGACGAGTTTCTGCGCCTGGCCTACCACGGCCTGCGGGCGAAAGACAAAACGTTCAACGCCAGACTCGTCACCGACCTGGAGCCGGGGTTGGAACCGGTCAGCGTCGTGGCCCCCGACCTGGGCCGGGTGTTGCTCAACCTCTTCAACAACGCGTTCTACGCCGTGCAGCAGCGGCAGAAAACGGCCCCGCCTGGCTACCAGCCCACCGTGGAAGTCTGCACGGCCCGGCAAAACGGCCACGTCGTCATCAAGGTGAAAGACAACGGCACGGGCATGACCGAGGCGGTGCGGGCGAAAATGTTCCAGCCGTTCTTCACGACCAAACCTACGGGCGAAGGCACGGGCCTCGGCCTGAGCCTCAGTTTCGACATCGTCACCAAAGGCCACGGCGGGGAAATGACCGTCGAAAGCGTGGAAGGCGAGGGAACCGAGTTTACGGTGCGGTTGCCGGGGTGAAAACACGAAAAAGTAAAAACAAGAAATGAAAAATAAGGAATGAAGAAGGAGAGGGCATCTGCCTTTCCCTTCCTCATTCCTTATTTTTCATTTCTTGTTTTTACTTCAAAAAATCGCCTTCTCACTTCGTCAATGTCAGCGTAAACGGCGTACCGTCTTCGTCCACGCTGTTGAGTTGTAGCTTGTTGCTGCCGCCCGTGCCCAGGGGCTGGGTTTCGCCTTTGGCGCGGAGTTGCACCTGCCCGCCGCCGAGGTCGGTCAGTTCGACGCCTTCGGCGAGGCCGGTGATGAATTCCGCCCCGTTGGATTTCAGGACGATGTTGAAATTCATGTCCACCGTGCTGGCCGTGGCGCGGGTGACGGCCACGCCGCCTTTGATGTTCGATTCGGCGGCGGGGTACACCTTGCCGCCCAGCGTCAGCGACGCGAACGTGTACTGCCCGGCGATGCGGTCGGAAAGGTCGCCCTGGGGTTCGACTTCGGTGTTTTTCTTGCAGGACGAGAGCGTGGCGGCGACGGCGAGAAGCATCAGCAGCCCGGCGCGGCGGAGGAGGTTGGCGTTGGCCTTCATGGGGTTGTTGGGTGTTTTAGGTTGATTGTCTGATTGACGAGGCAAAGGTGGCGGGCGGCTTCAGCCCGGCGAAGCACGAGGCGCTTCAACCGGCAGGAAAGGCGCGTGAATTGTCATTTTCGGCGGGTCAAGGCAAAGCAACCAAAACCGCCGGCTTCCGGGGAAGTCGGCGGTTTTGGTTCACGGGCAGCGGGAATCACTTCTCCCCTCGCAGCGGCACCACCAGCACCGGCGTGCGGGCGTGGTTGACCACGTCTTCGGCCACGCTGCCGTTGAGGAAGTGCCAGAAGCCCTTCCGCTGGGTGGTGAAGACGACGATAAGGTCGAAGGCGTTTTGTTCGGCAAACTGAAGGATGCCCTCGTCGGCGCTCAGGTGGTGGAGCACCGTCAGGCGGTAGTCGGTGAGTTGGCGGGCGTTGGCCCAGGCGTCCACCCACTGCCCGACGCCTTCGGACACGCGGGGGTCGTTGGGCGTGGCCACGAACAGAAATTCCTTCTCGGCTTCGGGGAACAGGTCCACGAACTGCATGTACAGCCGTTCGTCGGGGTCGATGGGAAAGAGAATTTTTTGGGGGGAAAATTCCGGCAGCGGCTCCTTCAGCACCAGCACGGGGCAGTCCACGGTATTCACGATTTCCTCGGCGTTGGAACCCACCAGCCATTCGGCCCAGCCCTCGGCCCCGTGCGAAGCCAGCACAATGAGGTCGGCGCGTTCGTCGACGATGGCCCCGAACAGCCCCGCGCTGTGGCGGCTCACCACGGGCGTGATGCGCACCCCGTCCCGTTGGTGCTGCGCACAAAGCCGTTCCAGGGCTTCGGTGGCCTCTTCGGTTTGCTCGTTGAGGTAGCGGGTCATCGCGACGGGAGCCGGACTCAGTTCCGGTTCGATGACGGTGAAGGGCAAAAAGTGCAGCACCCGCACCTCGGCTCCCCAGCGGTGGGCGAGGCGTACGGCCACGGGCAGGGCGGCGTTGGCGAGGGGACTCAGGTCGGTGGGAACGAGGAGGGTTTTCATCGGTTGGCGTGGTTTTGGGGGAAAGCTCGTCCCGCCCGGCACCGGGCAGGCTCAGCAAACCTCGTAACCAGCCGTCCCGAAAACAGGCGTGATGGTCAGCGAATTAGCTGATTTCCGTCATCCGAATCAGGCAACCTGCCTGGCGGGGTTTGTCCGTGTCGCGCGGGCGGCGTAAACTTGTAGGAAGCATTTCTTCATTCCCATGCAGGAGGTCCTCGATGAACCCAAACGCCGCCGCGCGACCACGGCCGCTCCGCGCAAGTCAGCCCCCCGGAAGACCGCACCCCGGCGGGGCGTTCCCCCGGCGCTGATTTACGAGCAGTGGAACGGCAAACCCATCTACTACCGGGGGTACGAAGACGTGCTGGCCGGGAAAAAAACCATCGAGGAAATCATGTCAAGCTCTGATTTGCAGGGGGTGCTGGTGTCCGTCCTCCACGGGTACCTGTTCGGCACCATCGACCGCAAAAAGTACCTCCTCGCCACCAACGAACCCGGCCTGCACCTGGCGCTGAACGACAACCTCGGCAACGACCTCGTGATTTTCGAGAAAGAACGGGTGGGCAAGCTCAAGGGCAAGTACTTCGAGGTGCCGCCCCGCGTGGTGATTGAGGTGGACATCAAGGCCGATTTGAGCGATTTCACGAACAAAGAGAGCGATTACATTTTCCAGAAATCCCAGAAAATGCTCGATTTTGGCGTGGAGAAGGTGGTGTGGGTGCTGACTTCCTCCCGCAAAACCTACCTCATCGACCGCCACGACCCGCGTTGGTACGTGGTCAACTGGAACGAAGAGATTCCCCTGATTGATGGGTGCGTGGTGAACATTGAGCGGTTGTTGGGGGAGGAGGGGGTGGAGTATTGAAACGTGCGAGCGTGGCAACGGAGTTGAAAACTCCGGGCATTTACGGTCCGACGTTGCAAACGTCGAACAACAGGCAATCAAACATGAAAAAAGAATCTATCGCCAAACCCGATAATATTTATAAGTATATGAGTTTGGAAGTCGCTAAAATTATAATTAGCGAAAATACCTTATTATTCTCAAAACCTTCTGATTTTAATGATCCTTTTGATTGTGATGTAGATATTGTCGATTTTAATTTCAATAAATTAATTGATGTGAAAGTTGCAGATGAGATAAAATATATTAAAAGTGTTTATTCGTCTCAGGGAAAGGATAATTCAATTTTTGAAGACAAAAATTTTTTACAGCGACTCTTCAGAAATGCCCAAATAGCAAAAATTAACAGTTTTGGAATATGTTGTTTCTCTTTAAAATACGACATTGTATTGATGTGGTCGCATTACGCAGACAAACACATGGGAATATGTTTAGGTTTTAATAATATGCTTACAGGCAAATTTATAAATCTAACCGAGGAAGACATTAGTGAAGGCCAAGTAGAATATAAGGCAAGAGAAAAAATCAACTATGTTTCGGAAAATAGATACTTTGCGATTCGCAAATTATTCCTTAGTAAAAGCAAAAGTTGGAGCCATGAAAAAGAATATAGAATGATTACATTACGCGAAAAACCCAAAATACAACGATTCAATCCTAAGTTCCTATCTGAAGTTTATTTTGGGCTTAGGGTTGCTGAAGATCAGATTCGCTCCTTTATTTCATTATGTAGTTTGAATGGCTTAAATCACTTGAAGTTTTACAGAGCTTCCAAACATAACCTTTCAATTAAATTCCATCAAATTCAGAATTAACCTCTTTGCAGTAGCTCGCCGGAGGCGAGCTACAACGATTTTAAGCCTCCCCGGGGCGGCGGCGGATTGAAGCACTTCAACTTTGACCAAAGCCCATTAACTTGCCCCATGAAAGCCTACGACGAATTGATTGATTTCATCGCGGCGGGCCACTCGTCGGACCAATTGGCCACGTTCGAGCCTTCGAGCGAAACCCGGCAGCGGGCTTGGGAACTCGTGCGCAAGGAAAAAGAAGCGGGCCTGACCGACGACGAGCGGCACGATTTGGACGTTTTCGCCCAACTCGAACACTTCATGCGGCTCATCAAAGCCCGCGCCCGGCACCATGTCCCCGTTGCTTGACGTTTGCAACTCACTCCCGTAGCAGCAATTCGTATACTGCCAAAACCTGAGCGCAGCGCGCGCTGCGCTCAGGATGACAGGTTGGAGGACGATTCACCCCTTCCCTGCACCAACCTCGCCCTTTTTCCCGATTATTACGGAACAATCCTCCGACGGCCTGTTCCCATGCACACCCTGCTGTTCTGCTACGCCAACGACCGCGACCGGCCCCTGCCCGATTTGCGGCGGGAAGACGAGGGCATCGACCGCCTGCTCGACCCGAGGGCGAGCCGGAATCATTTCCAGAAAATCCGCGAATCGTTCGCCACGACCGAAGCCGTGGCGGGCAAGCTGCTGACCTACGCCGATTCGCTGGCCCTGTTTCACTTCAGCGGCCACGCGGGCAGTACCATCCTGCATCTCGAAGACACCCAGGCGCGGGGCGTGGGCATCGCCCAACTGCTGGGCCGCTGCCCTAACCTCCGGCTGGTGTTTCTCAACGGCTGCTCCACGCTCCAGCACATCCGGCTGCTCCAGACCCAGGGCGTCAAGGCGGCAGTCATCGCCACGAGCACGCCCATTGAGGACGACGTGGCCGTGCGGTTTTCGCTGGCGTTTTACCGGGCGCTGGTCAACCAGTACTCGGTGGAGCAGGCCCTCGACACCGCCCGCCTGGAATTGCAGGTGAGCACCGCCACCGACATCAAACCCGTGCGGGCGGCGCTGGTGGACGATTCGCTGGAGGAAGTGAGCCGGAACCAGTGGTATTTTTTCGCCCCCACCGACGAGGCTCCCCGCTGGGAATTGCCCACCGGGGCCGACCCCGCCACGCTCGACTACAAACCCAACAACGCCCTCCGGGCGGCGCTGTTCGGGGCGCTGCGCACGTTCGACGGGGGCCTGACGGAGCAGTTCAAGGCCAAGCAGACCCTGCCCCCCGACGCGCTCAAAAGCTGGCTCAACGAGGAAATCATGCGGCGGCTGCCCTTCCCGCTGTCGGAGCCGCTGCGCAAGCTGCTCTGCCCGGCGCTCGGTCCCGACGGTAAGCTGCTGCCCGTGGCCCCCACCCGCGACCGGCTGGTGAACTACGTCTCGTTTTTCGAGTCGGGGGTGGATTTGCTCGTCGCGCCCCTGCTGGCCCAGGTGTTCGACCGACTCATGCGCGCTTACGACGAAGGCCAGCCGCTTATGCCCAACCCGGAGGCATCGAAGCAGTTGCAGAGCCTGCTCACCGACGGCTGGACGGCCCTCGACCCGGCGGCGCTGGTGGCTGCGCTGCGGAATTTGCGGCAGTTTTTGACCGAAACGAACACGCCCCCGTTCGTGGCCGAAATCGAAGACCTGGCGAAGCAGTTTGACGAAGGCGCGGCGTTTTACGAAAGCATCCTGTTTTTCGACGATTTGCGGAAACGGCTGGCTTCAACGGCGGGCGTAGGCAACGTGCCCTCGCTCTGCCAGGTGGGCGAAGACCACCTCGTTGAACTCGCCAAACGGCTGGGGTTCTGGGCCACCTACCAGTTGGAGTCGTACAAAAACATCCGGGTGATTCGGTTTTTCCACCGCCCGCCGGAGTACAAGCACGAGCGCGTGGTGCTGCGCACGAGCCAGAGCTACCGCGAAGACGAGAAGTATTTTCAGGAGGTGGCCTTCAAGGAACTGTGGGAATGCCAGTCGGTGCTGCTCGTGAAAAACGCGCCGTCCGGGGCGAGCGGGGCCAGTTCGCAGTTTCTGAACCTTTCGCCGCTGGTCATTGACCGGAACGTGTACCTGAAAAGTGACAACTCGGTGTTCGACCTCTACGACTTCCATTCCGCCGCCGATGGGGTATTGCGGTTCAAACACATCGCCCGCCCCGAAGACCCGCTGCTGCCCATCGGCCCCGATGACGGCGAACGCCTCCAGCAGCAGGATTTCGGCGTGCTGCGGGAGCAGTTCAAGGCGTTGCGGCATTTGGTGGGGCTGGAGGAGGATGCCGCTGTCCCCGCGCAGGCGGCGGATGATTTGGATTTGCTGCTGAAGTTGCCGGATTGAGGCCGTTGCCCCCGTCTGCTCCCCGTCAGCTAAAGCAAACGGCAAGACGGGGAAGCCCCGCCGGGGCTAAAAATCTTGTTATCAATTGGGTTCCGGAGGGTGAGTCCCGGAGGGACTTTCCCGTCTTGCCGTTTGCTTTAGCTGACGGGGAGCGGCGGGACTGGTGTCAGTCGAAACCTAACTTTCGATTACATTCCCCAAACATTCGGTATATTCAATCCCGTTTTTCCTTTGGAAACGTAAACTGCCTGAACCAGTTCATGCTCCGCTCCGTGGTCTTTCGCTGCCTTTCCGCCATCGGCCTGCTGCTGCTGGCCGGGTTTACGACGTTCCTGAAAACGCCGGACGCCGACGACCCTTCGCCGCCGAAAAGCCCCGAACAGGAACGGGCCACGTTCCAACTCGAACCGGGCCTGAACATCGAACTCGTCGCCGCCGAACCCCTCGTGCAGGACCCGGTGACCATGCTTTTCGACCCCGACGGGCGGCTCTGGGTGGTCGAAATGCGGGGCTTCATGCCCACGCTCGACGGCGAGGGCGAGCGCGAACGCACGGGCCGGGTGTCCGTGCTGGAAGACCGGGACGGCGACGGGCGGATGGAGCACAGCACGGTGTTCCTCGACAGCCTCATCCTGCCCCGCGCCCTGGCCCTCGTGCCCGGCGGCGCGCTGGTGGCCGAGCAGGAAGCCCTCTGGTTCGCCGCCGACCGCGACGGCGATTTGCGGGCCGAAACCAAAACCCTCATCGATAAGGACTACGCGGGCAGCCCCCTGCCCGAACACGCGGGCAACGGCCTCTGGCGGGGCGTCGACAACTGGTACTACAACGCCAAATCCCGCTTCCGCTACCGGCTTGCGGGCAAAACCTGGAAGCGCGACAGCACCGAGTTCCGGGGGCAGTGGGGCCTCAGCCACGACGACCGCGGGCGGCTGGTGTACAACTACAACTGGTCGCAGTTGCACGGCGATCTGGTGCCGCCGAATACGTTTTCCCGCAACAAAAACCACACGCCCACCACGGGCATCGACGCGGGCCTGACGCTCGACCGGCGCATCTACCCCATCCGCCCCACGCCCGCCGTGAACCGCGGCTACATCCCCGGCACGCTCGACCCCGGCGGGAAACTGCTCGAATTCACCGCCGCCTGCTCGCCGCTGGTGTACCGGGGCGTGACGCTGCCCGCCGAATTTCGGGGCAACGCGTTCGTGTGCGAACCTGCCGGGAACCTCGTCAAACGCAACTTGGTCGAAACGAACGGCCTGACCGTAACCGCCCGCGACCCGCACCCGGGCCGGGAATTCCTCGCTTCGACCGACGAACGCTTCCGCCCCGTGGCCCTCGCCACCGGCCCCGACGGCTTGCTTTACGTGGCCGACATGTACCGGGGCCTCATCCAGCACGGGGCCTACGTGACGCCCTACCTGAAGGAGCAAACCCGCAGCCGCAAGCTCGATTTGCCCGTTCACCTGGGCCGCATCTGGCGGATTGTTCCCGAAAACTACCAACCGCTCCAAACCGGCAAACTTTCCACCGCCACGCCCGACGAACTCGTCGCCACGCTGTCGCACCCCGACGGCTGGCACCGCGACGTGGCCCAGCGCCTGCTCGTGGAGCGGGGCGGCACGGCGGCGGTTCCGGCCCTGACGAAGCTCGCGCGGGAAGGCCAGAACCCGCTCGGCCGCTTCCACGCGCTTTGGACCCTCGAAGGGCTGAACGCGCTCCAGCCCGACCTGCTGCTTTCTCTCGTCAGCGACCGGGACCCGCTCGCGGCCAGCACGGCGTTACGATTGCTGGAACCGCTGGCGAAAGCGGCCGCGACCACGCGGGGTTTGCTGGAAAAAAAGCTTTCGGGTTTCGGTGAAAACGCGCCGGTGGACGTGCAACTGCAACTGGCCCTGACCGCCAACGCCCTCGGCACCCCCACCGCCATCCCCTTGCTGGCGGGCGTCCTCGACCGCCACGGCGACCAGGCCCTGATTCGGGATGCCGCCATGAGCAGCCTCGGCAACCGCGAAGCTGCCTTCCTGAACCACCTCTGGAAAGCCCCGGCCTGGCAAAGCGCCGACGCGAACCGGGAGATTTTTCTGGAAACCCTCACCACCGCCATCGCCCGCCGCCGCGACCCGGCGGAATTGAAAGCCGTGCTCGCGTTGCTCGGAAAAGATTCTTCCGGCTGGCGGCAGAGAGCTTTGCTGGCCGGGCTGGCGAACGGGGCCGGGAAGGGCAAGCCCGTGCCGCTTCCCGCCGCACCGAAATTGCTGGCCAACCTGAGCGTCCTCGACGCCACGCAGGCCGAAGCCCTCGGCAACCTGTTCACCTGGCCCGGCAAACCCGCCAAACTGGCCGTCGCCGCGAAAAAAATCCCGCTCACGCCCGATGAGCAGAAACTCTTCGCCCTCGGTCGGCAGCACTACCTGACCACCTGCGCCGGGTGCCACGGCTCCGACGGCAACGGCATGCGCCGCTTCGCCCCGCCGCTGAACGGTTCGGATTGGGTGAACGGCGACGAGAAAAAGCTGGCGCTCATCCTGCTCCACGGCATGGAAGGGCCGTTGAAGGTAGCGGGCAAACACTACGACGCGCCCGACATCCTGCCCGTGATGCCCGCCCACTCGACCCTCGACGATGCCGTGCTGACGGCCATCCTGACCTACATCCGCAACGCCTGGGGCAACAACGCCGGGGCCGTCAGCCGCCGGACGGTGGGCATGACCCGCATCACCTCCCAGGGCCGCGTCGTGCCGTGGACGGCGGCGGAACTAGAGCGGCTCAGGCTCACGGCCGAAAACAAGGTGCCGACGGAGAAGTGAATTCTTCTGAACGCAACGACCACTAAACCTCTAAAAACCCCATGCACCGACGCCAGTTTCTCCAGGGTACCGCCGCCAGCGCCCTGGCCCTGTCCTTTCCCGGCTTTTCGGGAACGTTCAAAACCCAGCGCATGGGCATCGTCGTGCATTCGTACGCCAGCCGGTGGCAGGCCAAAACGCCGAGCGCGCGGTTTCCGGCGTTCGCCAACGCGCTCGATTTGCTGGAGCATTGCCACCAAATCGGCGCGGGCGGGGTGCAGGTGACGGTGAACGGCTGGGCGGAGGATTTCGCGAAAAAAATGCGGGATGCCCGCGAGAAGATGGGTCTGTACCTCGAAGGCTCCATCGGCCTGCCCCGCGACGAGGGCGACGTGGCCCGCTTCGACGGGGAAGTGCGTCGCGCCCGTGAAGCCGGGGCGCAGATTCTCCGCACCGTGACGCTGGGCACCCGGCGGTACGAGACCTTCCGCACGGCACCGGAGTTTGAGGCGTTTCGCAAAAAATCCCTCCGCTCGATTCAACTGGCCGAACCTGTGGCGCGCAAGCACGGCGTGAAGCTGGCCGTCGAAAACCATAAGGACTGGCGCTCCGGCGAACTGGCGGCGATTTTGAAACCCCTCAGCAGCGAATGGGTGGGGGCCACGATTGATTTTGGCAACAACCTCGCCCTGCTCGAAGACCCCACCGACGTGGTGCAAACGCTGGCTCCCTACGCGCTCAGCACGCACATCAAAGACATGGCCGTCGAACCCTACGCCGACGGGTTTCTGCTCTCGGAAGTGCCGCTGGGCAAAGGCATCCTCGACCTGCCCAAACTCGTTTCCATCTGCCGGGCCAGCAACCCCGCCGTCACGTTCAGCCTCGAAATGATTACCCGCGACCCGCTTCAAATTCCGTGTTTGAAAGACGACTACTGGGCCACGTTCGGCGACTTGCCGGGCCGCGACCTCGCCCGCACGCTGCGGCTGGTGCGCGACAAAAAATCACCTTCTCCCCTGCCCCGGGTTGCGGGCCTGAGCACCGACGAGAAGGTGGAAACCGAAGAAGCCAACATCCTGGCCTGCCTGGCGTACAGCCGGGAGGCGCTTTCGATGGTCTAAAAATTCATTTAACCGCAGAGATGCAGGGATTAAGCAGAGGGCGCAGAGGCAATCTCTGCGTACTTTGCGCATCCTCTGCGTCTCTGCGGTTAAAACATATTTTTAAAAATGCCCAACCAACCCCTCCCCGGCATCAAGCAATTCGATTTAACCGGCAAGGCCGCCGTCGTGACGGGCGGCTCGAAGGGCCTCGGCCTGGCGATGGCCGCCGGACTGGCCTCCGCCGGGGCCGACCTGCTGCTCGTCAACCGCAACGCCGCCGAAGGCCAGGCCGCCGCCGACCAACTCGCCGCCGATTTCAACGTCAACGTCCACGCCTTTGCCGCCGACGTGACGAAGCAGGACGAGGCCGAAGCGATGGGCGCCCGCGCCGTGGAGCTTTTTGGCAAAATCGACATCCTCATCAACAGCGCGGGCATCAACATCCGAGGCCCCATCGACGAACTGAAGCTCGACGATTTCACGAAAGTGATGGACGTGAACGTGACCGGCACCTGGCTCTGCTGCCGGGCCGTGGTGCCCCAGATGAAGGCGCAGGGCGACGGGCGCATCATCAACCTGGCCAGCACGCTGGGGCTGGTGGGCCTGGCCAACCGCACGCCCTACACGGCCAGCAAGGGGGCCGTCGTGCAGATGACGCGGGCGCTGGCGCTCGAACTCGCGCCCCATCGCATCAACGTCAACGCGATTTGCCCCGGCCCGTTCCTGACCGAAATGAACGTGCCCATCGCCCACACCGACGAGGCCAAAAACTTCGTCGTCGGGGCCACGGCCCTGGGGCGCTGGGGCGAACTGCGGGAGATTCAGGGCGCGGCCATTTTCCTGGCCTCCGAGGCAGCGACCTACCTGGTGGGGACGATGCTGGCGGTGGATGGGGGGTGGACGGCGAAGTGAGAGCGGGAAAGCTGCTTCCCGAACTGTTGAGCAAATGAATTTGGGCCGACTCACGCCCAAACCAGGGAAAGCTTGTAGCTTTAGCGCATGAAGTTCTACGTGGACACCTCGGTTTGGGGCGGGTACTTCGACAAGGAATTTGCCGAGTGGACCATTCCGTTCATTGAGCAGGCCAGGGAGGGACGTTTCACCGTCGTGCTTTCGGACATCACGATTGCCGAACTACAGGACGCGCCCGAACCGGTTCGATTGCTTCCGGCAACCATCCCGCCCGCCAACCTTGAACTGGTGAACATCAACAGCGAACAACTGACGCTTGCCGACCACTACGTCAACGAAGGGGCATTGTCGCCAAAGTACCGGTCGGATGCCAGGCACATCGCCATCACCAGCGTCTTGAAACTCGACACGCTGGTGAGTTGGAACTTCAAGCACATGGTCAACTTTTTTCGCATCAGGCAGTACAACAGCATCAACCTAAAGTTCGGCTACCAGACCATCGACATCCGAACACCAAAAGAGGTAACCCATGAACCAGACGCGGAATAAAAATCACGACACGCTGCCCGACTTCCACGCAGTTGAATACATGCGCGCGGTGCGGACGAAACACGCGGAGAAGTACCAGGCTGACCCGCAGCACTATTTGGAAGATGCCCGAAAAGCTATGGAGGCGTTTAAGCAACTGCTGAAAAGCCAGCCGCAACCACAGGTTTAATGCGAACGGGGCTAACGAAGAGGCCACGGCCCTGGTGCGCTGGGGCGAACTGCGGGAAATTCAGGGTGCCGCTATTTTCCTGGCCTCCGAGGCAGCGACCTACCTGGTGGGGACGATGCTGACGGTGGATGGGGGGTGGACGGCGAAGTGAGAGCTACTGCGGGATGCGCGTTGCAAACGCGGACCAGTCACAGACGCGGACGAGCGGAGCAATTCAGAAAAAAGAGGAAGTGCTTACAAATAAAGAAAATAGGCTTACTTTGCGGCGGGCTTGGAGTACGGAATTAACTCACGGTGCAACTTCTACGCCACTTATTTGATAGAGGCTGGCACGGATGCGCGAGTGATTCAGACTCTGCTTGGTCATGCTATTGGTAACTCACAGAAAAAATCACCTATACTTATACCATGAAGACTGTTTTATTTATCTACCTGTTTTTTGCAGAAGGAATATTGATAAAATTTTTATGGTCATGGTTTATAGCAGCAACTTTTAATATTCCAGAGCTTTCGATTCCAAACGCACTCGGGCTATCCTTAGTCATGTTTGTCCTAACCGGGAGTCATAAAGACTTAATTCCATTTGCTAAAGAGGAAATAGAGAATCCTGCTATTTATTATATTTTTTTATCCTTACTCCCGATTTTATTATTTGTAGTAGGCTGGATAATTCACTTATTCATGTAATAGCTGTTCCCCGCCGTCGCTCGCGAACTTCTCAGGTTGGGCGTAATTTATAACTACGTCCGAGCGTTTGCCGGTCTCCGACCGGCGTGGGTGGGTGGCCAAATCTGCTGCCAGTCACCAGGCACTAAATCACGCAAAATCAATATCCATCAACGCCTGCCGCCCGGCGTAATTTCGCGCCGAACTGTAGCGGTATTCGTGCGGTTCGTCCACCCACCCGGCCCGCACCGGGTTTAGGTGAATGTAATCCATCTTTTGCCGCATGAACTCCGGCGTGACGACTGCCACCGCGTGGTTTTCATGCGTCCAAAACTGAAGCGTCGCGTTTCGCACGTGCCGCTGGGCGGCGAACTCAAAGCGCTTGAGCATCCAATCCCGGCGGCTTTCCGCGCCGCTGTGTTTGATTTCCTCCAGGATGCGCCGGGCCGTGAACTTCTTGAAGTCCCGCAACACGTCGGACAAGTTGCCGTCTCTGGCGCGCACCAACAGATGCAGGTGATTACTCATCACCACGTAGGCGAACACCTCCAGCCCTTTTTGCTGACGGCAGAAGGCCAGACTTTCCACCACCACGTCGCGGTAGCTGCGGCGGGTGAATACGTCCACCCAATCGACCACCTGCAACGTCAGAAAATAGGTGGCGGCTGGGTCGTAAATCTGGTAGCCCTGGCTCATAGCGGCTGAAAATAAGGCTTTTCGTGGTGAGTGATGCGCCGGTCGGAGACCGGCAAACGCTCGGACGTAGTTGCAAACTACGCCCAGCTTTTGGCGTCTTTTTCGCGAACCGCGAAGTCACTTCGACTGCTCACCGTACCCAAATCAAATCCACCGGCCGGGTCGCATTCGCCCAGTCGAGTTGGTAGCGCTTGCCGCGTTCGACGGTCAGGCGGGTGGGGAAGGCCGAGTCGTTGGGCAGTTCGACGATGACTTCCCGGCCCCGGATTTTCAGCACGCTGCTCGTCAGGGGCGGAATCGTCACCGTTTCCCACTTGCGCAGGTCGGTGCTGTAGCGGAGGCTGGCCGGGCGGCGGGCCTTGTTGGTCACCGTCGCGCCCGCTTCGGAAAGCTGCCCCGCCGTGTTGCGCGTGGCGAGTGAATCGTTGAGGACAGGCATGGGGCCGTCGAGGTCCACCACCTGCACGGGCGGGCGCCGGAGCGAGTCAGCCACGGCCACGCCGTCGCGCACGAACGGCACGTGAACCACGGGGGGCGTACCGGGCGTGCGGCGTTTGAAAATAAACTCCCCGCTGGTTTTGTCGAAGCCGTTGAGGTCGCCGAACTGGGGCCGCTGATTGCGGCGGGTGCGGTTGTGGACGGGGTATTTCAAACTGCCGAAAATCTCCTCGCTGGTCAGGTACAGTTCGCTGTTCTGCGCGAGTTTTTTGATGAAATAATCGAGAAACACGCTGTTGTCGGGGGTTTCCTGCAAAAACGTGCTGCTCATCGCCTGCCAGCTTCGCTCGTTGTAAAGCTGGTCCCAAGTGGCGAGTTGGTTGGCCCGCAAATCGCGGGAGGCCACCACGGCGGTGCCGAAGCAGGCGTCCACGACCACCAATTGGTGCTGGGTGTGGACGTGCCGGAGTTCGTCCAGCAGCACGGCGGTTGAGAGGTAGCTGTCGAGGCTTTCGTTCGTGTCGCGGAAGGCCCAGTAGCCCGTCGGCGACTGGTACACGGCGTGGCCGGCGAAAAACAGCAGCAGGTTGTCTTCGTTGGTCAGCTCAAACGCGAGGCTTTTCAGCGCCCGCAGAAATTCGGCTTTCGTCGGGCTGAGCATCACCCGAATCGTGGCGAACTCGTACCGGGCAGTGAGCACGCTGTCGAGGCGGGCCACGTCCACCGCCGGGCGTTTGAGGCGCAGGCTGGGCAGGTCGTAGTCGTTGACGCCCACGAGCAGGGCGTGGTACTTGCCCTCGCGGAGGCTGGGGCGGAGGGTGCGGGTCACGAGGGGCACGGCGCGGTCGGCCCCGCTCCGCTTGAGGAGGCTGACTTTCAGGTTGAAATCCGCCCGCGTCTGGTTGAGGTTGCCCACCGACACGTAAATCCGGCTGAGGTTGGTGTTGTCGAAAAACACCGTTTCGTTGGCGTCGTTGAGGTACTGGCTGCGGGCCTCGATGGGGAATTTTACGGTGAAATTTTTCGCCCGCAACTCGCTGGTTTTGCCCACGAACACCTCGCGGTCGCCCACGAGCACCGTGCTGCCGTCGCGCTGGCTGAGGCGTTCGCAGTTGCCGGGGCAGAAGCGCAGGCGCAGCACGAGGTCCTCGACGTTCTGGGGCTGGAGCCGCACGACGAGCGTGTCGCCGATTTCGACCCCGTTTTCGGCCACGTCGAAGGTGTACGTGGTGTTGACGCCCTGGCGGTTGTTGGCCGAGAGGCTGTAGGCCCGCACGGAGCCGTCGCGGTCGAAGGGCAGGCGGTAACCGTCGGTCTGGGCCTGGGCGGGGAGCGAAAACAGCCCCAGCAAGGCCAGGGGGATTTTCCGGAAAATGCGCGTAAACGTGTTGTTCATGCCCGTGTCGTTAAGTTTCAAACAGGCCCTTCACCCCCAGCCAGAACGCCTCCCAAAACGACGTCCGGATGCCGTACTCCCGCTTCACCCGCTCGCGCAGGACGGCGAGCGTGCGTTCGTCATAGGTTTGGTGGAGCCAAGGTACGATGTTGTCGGGGCTTGGCCAAAGCACCACGTTTTGCCCCGCCAGGGCCACCAGCAGCGTGCCATCCGGCGAGAATTCGGCCTGCTGGTAACGCCGTTCGGTGAGCAGCAGGGGCTGGCCCTGGGGGTTCCACAGGTGCAGGCCCGTCTGGGTGCGCACGAGCACCTGCCGCCCGTTGGGCGAAAAGCGGGCATCCTGCACGGGGCCTCGGTTGAGCAGGGTGAAGGTACGCCCGGTGGGGCGGCTCCAGAGGTAGGCCACGGCGGAGAGGTCCCAGCCGAGGGCGGTTTTTCCGTCGGGCGAAAGCCGGGCGTCGTACCACATGGCCTGGGGCAACTGGGGACCGAGGGCCTTGCCGGACCGGTCCAGCCAGTGCGGGGCGTAGGTGTCGTCGAGGGCCAGCAGGGTTTGCCCGTCGGGGGCGAAGTGCGCGCCGATGAGCGGTTTGGGTGCGGGGAAGGGGCGGAGTTGACGCGTGTCGGCGTGCCAAAGCAAGGTTCGTTTTTCGGCCAGGCACAGCGCGTGGCGCGAATCGGGCGAAAACGCCACGGTGCCCGGCACGTCGGGCAGCGTCATGCCCACCGCCCTGGCCCCCGACCCGTCGGGTTGGGCGCTGAACAGGCCGCTGGCCGTGCTGACGAGCAGCAACTTGCCGTCGGGCGAGGGGAACACGTCCTGCACGCGGGCGAAGGGCATTTCCCGAAAAACCCGTTCGCCCGCGCGTTGCACCCGCGCCCGCCCGTCCTGGCCGAGGCTGTACACGAAGGCCCCGTCGGGCGAAAACTGGCAGTTGACCAACGGTCCGGGGTACGCGACGCTGTCGAGCCGTTGGCCCCGGCGGTCGTGGCGGAACAGCGTGCGGCCCGCCGCCGTGACGAGGGTTTGGCCGTCGGGTGCCACGGCGACCTGCCGCACGGGTTCGGCTTGGGGCAGGGTCACGAGGCGGGGGTCGCGGCGGTTCCAGAGGTAGGCCCGCCCGCCCGCCGTGACGGTCAGCACCCGTTGGCCGTCGGGTGAAAACACGGCGTTGTTCACCGGCGAGGCGTGGGCAAACCGCGATTCGGTGTCGCCCTGCCGGTTGACGATTTCCACCACGTTGTCGTTGATGACGGTCAGAAACGCCCGCCCGCCGGGGGCGAGGGTGAGGCCCTCCCAGGTTTCGCGCCGGTCGAGCGAATCGGTCGGGAGGGAATTTTCTCTTTCGAGAAAAAAAAGAACCTCCTCGCTCATCAGCAGGGCCGTTTCGCCCCGCACCACGTCGGTCAGCGCCAGGCCGGGGGGGAAGGGCCGCGCCCGGCCCGGCGTGTTGCCCTGGGTCGGCACCCACTGGAGAATCTGGTCGCTGCCCTGGGTGATGAGGGCCTGGTTGCCTTTTCCGAAAAACCGCACCGAAATCAGTTCCTCGCCTTGCACACTGAGGCTGTCCACTACCCGGTGCGCGGCGACGTCCCAGAGGTAGGCGTGGCCGTTGGACAGCACCGTGCCCAGCCAGCGGCCGTCGGGCGAAAACTCCAGCGAGCGGACGGCGGCGGGCAGGTTGCGCACGGCCAGGGGTCGCCCGTCGGCGTTCAGCCAGTGCGCGGTGCCGTCTTCCGCGCCGCAGAACACGGTTTTTCCGTCGGGCGAAAACTGCCCGACGGCCAGGGGTTTGCCCGCGAGCAGGGGACTGAGTTTTCGCGTGTCCCGATTCCAGAGGTGCCCGCTTACTTTTTCTTTTTGGGTCGTGAACAGGAGCACGCGGGTCAGGTCCGGCGTGCCGTTGCCGCCCACCACCTCCGCGCCCGCGTTGAGGCTGTCGAGGCGTTGCCGACCGGTGCCGTCAAACACCTGCACGCGGTGGTCGCTGGTGAAGGCGAGGATAGCCCGCCCGTCGGTCGAAAACCGGGCGCTGAACACCGTCGCGCCGGTTTCGAGGCTGGTTTCGTAGGGCTGCTGGTTGTAAAACGTGTTGAACAACGCGCTTTCGGTGAGGGGCGTGCGGTCCTGTTCGTACGCCCAGGCGTCCATCACCAGCGATTGGAGCGGGTCCATGTCGCGGGCCTGAAACACGACGCTTTTCACGTTGGAGTCGTTCCACTGAATCACGGCCATGACCATCGCCACCACGGCCAGCCCGAGCAGGCTGGCCACGACGGCCACCGTGCGGCGCAGGCGGCTGATTTTCTGCCGCTCCAGCCGCTCGTTGTGCTTCCGGCTGGCGCTAACGAACTGCCAGATGGCCTTGCCGTTGGTCCCGCCGCGGGTCAATTCCCGGCGGATGGGTTTTTCGAACAACAGGATTTCGCCCACCCGCCGGGGCGAGAGCAGCACGTCGTCGGCTTTGCCTTTTTCGAGAAAATACCGGTAATCTTCGCGCAGCCGCCGCAGCAGGTCGGTGAGCTGGCGTTGCTCGGCGGAACGCCCCCGGTCGATGACGCGGGCGAGGCTGTCGTGGGCGAGTTCGTAGGTGGTTTCCTCGTGGCGCAGGATGCGGGCGCGCTCGAAGCCGTCCACGATGCCGTTGACCAGCGCCGGGGCCGAGTCCGTGGCGGCGGGCAGTTCGTCGAGTTTTCGTTCGCGGCGGGTGCCTTCGTCGGTCACGAAGGCTTCGAGCACCCGGCCCACGGCGGGGGCGTCGTCGGGGGGCAGTGCGGCGATGAGGCGGCGTTTTTGTTCGTCGAGAAACCGCTCCAGTACGTCGGCAATGGCTCCCACGCGCTTCACGAGGGCGGGCGTGAACGTGACCGGCCCGCCGGGGGCCTCGGTTTGCGCCGTGCGCCAGAGGCGGTCGAGGTACACCTGGAGGTAGGGCAGTTGGTACGACCCGCTCGAACTCTGGATGTTTCTGGAAATCCCTGAAACGGTTTCCGCTTCGTCGTCCAGCGCGATGCCCGCCTCCCGGCAGGTGCCGACGATGGCGGCGTGGAGGTTTTTTTCGCTCATCGGCTCCACCCGGAGACGGAAATCGAACAGACCCGGCAGGGCACTTTCGAAGGGGTAGAGGTTGGCGAGGTAGTCCTCGCGCATGGCGATGAGCAGTTTGGTCGTGCCGGGGGCGTCGTAGAGCGCTTTGAGCTGGGCGATGAACCGGCCCTGTTCGTCGGGGGTGCCGCTGATGAAGAGTTCTTCGAACTGGTCGAAAATCAGGTACACGGGCCGCAGGGCCAGCCGGGACAGGTACTCGACGAGGGCAGCGGGTTCGGCGGGGGCTTCGGAGTCATTGACGATGCCCCGGAGCGTAGCAAGCAGCGAAGCGGGCAAATCCCCCCGCCGCCGCACGATGACCGGAAAATAATCGGCCTCGGAGAGCGCCTTGGCCAGCCCGCACTGCACCAGGCTGCTTTTGCCCGTGCCCGACTGCCCGTACACCAGAATGAGTTTGGAGCGGAAAATGAGTTCGACCAGCCGCTGCTGCTCCGTTTCCCGCCCGAAAAACCGGGCCTTGTCGCTGGCCGTGTACGCGTCGAGAAACTTGAACGGCGACGGGGCGGCCGCGGGCTGGGTTTCGGGAGGGGTGGGTTCGACGCGCATAAGTCCGGCCCGGTCAGGGCGTTGGCAAATAACGCGGTCTTGGGGGTGGGATGCAAATGGGGTCTCGAACCCGGGCGTACCTACAAACCGCTTCGCTCAAGCTGCCGGTCAGGAAGATTGAATTGCAACAGCCGCACCGTCACGTTCCCAACGGGTGTTTTGCCTTCAATTCGTCGCTCGTTGCACTGGAAATGCTCGTCCCACGAATCCGCACGCGGGTTGAACAAGCGGGTGAGTCGTCCGTCTTCCGAAAGCGAGGCGATGTCGCTGCCTTTGTGGCGGTTGCAGTAAAAACAGGCGAAGGCCAGGTTCTCCATCACCGTCTGCCCGCCGTGTTTGCGGCTGATGATGTGGTCCACTTCACAACCCAGCAACGTGTCGGATTGCGCGATGCCGCAGTATTCGCAGCGATGCCCGGCGCGTTGGGCCACCAACCGCCGCAGGGCATCGGGAATGGGTTCAGGCAGCCTGGGCATGGTGCCGGGCGCGGGCTTTGATGAGCCGCACGAAGTGTTCGAGTTGGGCGAAAACGTCCAATTCGTGCCGCTCGTCGTCGGTCAGACCCGCTTCTTTTTCCTTGCGCACGAGTTCCCAAGCCCGTTGCCGGGTTTCGGGCGAAGGCTCGAAAGCGGCCAACTGTTCCGACGAGTGGCCCGCCGCGATGAAATCAATCAGTTCGTCGTAGGCTTTCATGGGGGAAAGTTAACGGGCTGACAGGCTTTGTCAAAATCGAACTTCTTTCGGCCCTACGCCGTCCCGGAAGGTTCTGTTTTTGCCGCTCCGCGTCGGTCAGGGTGACCGGTAGCAGTTACTGGCAATCGCTCGTCTCAATACCCATACCGCTCCCCCCAAAGCGCCCGCAGCCGCTCGCGCAGTTTCTCCTCCGGCCCATTCGCCTGCGGGTCGAAAAGACGGGTGCCGCTGAGGGTTTCCGGCAAAAATTCCTGTTCGACGAAGTTGCCGGGGTGGTCGTGGGCGTAGCCGTAGTTTTTGCCATAATCCAACTGCTTCATCAGTTTGGTCGGGGCGTTGCGCAGGTGCAGGGGCACGGGCGGGCTGCCGGTGCGCTGCACGAGGGCCTGGGCTTCGTTGATGGCCGCGTAGGTGGAGTTGCTCTTGGGCGAGGTGGCGAGGTACACGGCCGTTTGCGAGAGGATGATGCGGGCTTCGGGCAGGCCCACAGCCCGGATGGCCTGGAAGCAGGTGTTGGCCATGAGCAGGGCGTTGGGGTTGGCCAGGCCGATGTCCTCCGAAGCGGCGATGAGCATCCGGCGGGCGATGAACTCGATGTCTTCGCCGCCTTCGAGCATCCGGGCCAGCCAGTACACGGCGGCGTTGGGGTCGGAACCCCGGATGGACTTGATGAAGGCCGAAATGATGTCGTAGTGCGCCTCCCCGCCCTTGTCGTAGAGGGCCAGGTTCTGCTGCACTTTTTCCAGAACAAGGTCGTTCGTGATTTCTAGGGCCTCGCCGGGGCGGCGGGCGTTGGCCACGAGTTCGAGGGCGTTGTAGAGCTTGCGCCCGTCGCCCCCCGAAAGCTGGAGCAGGGCTTCGTACTCCGTCACGGTGATGGGCTGGTCTTTCAGGAATTCGTCCCGCGCCAGCGCGCGGTTCACCATTTCAATCAACTCGTCTTTCTCCAGCGACTTCAGCACGTACACCTGGCACCGGGACAACAGGGCCGGGATGACTTCAAACGAGGGGTTTTCCGTCGTAGCCCCGATGAGCGTCACCACGCCCTGCTCGACGGCCCCGAGCAGCGAATCCTGCTGGGATTTGGAAAAACGGTGGATTTCGTCGATGAACAGAATCGGGCTGGACGCATTGAAAAACCGCTGTTTTTTGGCAACGTCGATAGTTTCGCGGATGTCTTTCACGCCCGAACTAATCGCCGAGAGCGTATAAAACGGCACGTTCAGCGTGCGGGCGATGAGGTTGGCCAAAGTGGTTTTGCCCGTGCCCGGCGGCCCCCAGAGGATGAACGACGGAATCCGGCCCGCCTCGACGGCCTGCCGCAACACGGCCTTCGGCCCGACGAGGTGGGCCTGCCCGATGTAGTCGTCGAGGGTGGCGGGGCGCATGCGTTCGGCGAGGGGCGGCATGTCAATTACGAATTAGGAATTACGAATTAAAGGCATTTTTGGCCACATCTCTTTTGGAAAAACTGTCTTTCCAATTCGTAATTCCTAATTCGTAATTCGTAATTGATGCAAAATGGCCTCCCGGCGGGGTTTGCGACGGAGGGTCCAGCGCAGGCCGGAAGCGAGCAGGGTGAGCGCGACGAGTGATGCCGTTCTCATGGTAGTTTTTGAGCAAACAGGTTCATTTTGAGGGAACAAAACAAAAGGTTACCAGCTTTCGGGGCAACGAGTAGGGGAAAATACGCTCCCGTATTTGTACGCATGACGCCCCGTATTTCTACTGGATTTAAGGGGCGGATGCCCAAAAAATGGTTTGCATTTCAAACCTTTGCTTTTGTTTTTCGCCGGGACTGAATCCGTCCGCTGCCCGCCCTGAACCGGTTTTTGTCGTACCGTTTAACCCACTTTCACCGCATGGCATCCAACGAATCCATCCACGGAGAGTTTATTGACCGGCAGGAGGCCCGCCGCATGGCCGACCGCTACCGGCAGCAATTTCCCAAAAGCAAGACCGAGAGCGTGCTGATGAACGCCGACCTGGTACGCCGAGTACTCAACCAGAAGGGCTGCGTGAACCTGAAAATGTACCTGGCCCTCAACGCCGGGGACGAACTGACGCTCGTGCTCGCCCCCGCCGACGCCGAGGGCAACCGCATTCCGGTGGTGCTGGCCGAAGCGGGTCTGAAAGACGGCGAGGATCGTGTGCTCAACCGGGGCACCAGCACGCCGCCTCCGAGCCTGGATCTCTAACCCGAACGCTTCGTTATGACTTCGCTGGAGGTGTTGAAGTACGTGTCGGGGGGCAGTATTTTGATTCCGGCCCTGATGAGTTTGTTCCGATGGCCGACCCTGGTGCGGCGCTTCCCAACGCTGCTGGCCTACGTGTGGCTGGTGGTGCTGGTGGAAAGTTACGGGACCTACGGCATGATGACGGGCATCAGAAACACCACGCCGGTTTTCAACTTTTTTTCCCTCGGTGAGTTGACGCTGCTCAGCTTGCTGTACCACCGGCACTACGACCGGGCCGTCCTGCGGGCGTTTGCGCTTGGTTGCATCGCCGTGTACGTGCCCCTGGCCCTGTACCGGTACCTGAAGCAGCCGTATGGCTACGACGGGCTGGTGATGTCGGTCGAATACCTGATGCTCATTCTCCTGGTGTTGCTTTACTTTTACCGATTGCTTAACAATCTGGAGGCCAGCAGGTTGTCCCGCTTCCCGATGTTCTGGTTCAGCGCCGGCATCCTGATGTTTTTCGCAGGCAGTCTGTTTCTGTACATGTTTGGCAACTACCTCGTTACAAAGGAAAATTATCCGAAATTTGACGCCCTCTGGAATGTGTCGTACTACGTCAACATCGTGTTTCATCTGTGCGTGGCGGTGGGTATCCATTACACGCGTCCGGCGGAAGCGGTGATTGGTTGATTCACGCCCGAACGGATGTATCTTTCGGCGGGGGATCAGGTAGGATTATGAACGATGAAGCCCAGTTCAAACTGCTGCTGACCATCGGGGTCGTGTCCATGTTGTGCATGGCGGGGTTCATCGTGCTGTTTTTGCTTTACTACCAGCAGCGGCAGCTTCGGCACCGCGAGCGATTGCGAAAACTCGAAGAACAGCACCAGCGTGAACTGCTCGAAGCCAGCCTGCGAACCCAGGAAGCCGAACGCCGCCGCATCGCCGCCAATCTGCACGACGACATCGGGACCATGCTTTCGGCCACGCGCATGAGCCTGGCCCAGGCCAATCGCCACGCCGCCGACAACCCGGCGGTGGAGGCCGTGGTGCGCCAAACCCGGGATTTGCTCGAAGAAACCGTCAACAACGTTCGGCGCATGACGAAGGAACTCCTCCCCTCGACCCTGGACGATCTGGGTCTGCTGGCGGCCCTCGACGAATTTATTTCCCGGTTACACCTGACTTTCCCGGGCGTGACGATTGACTTGCACGCCGAAAACTACGACCAGCGGCTCGCGGCTCCCGTGGAGCTAGCGGTGTACCGAGTGGCCCAGGAACTGGTCCACAACTGCCTGCGCCACGCACGGGCAACGCGCATCGAACTGCTGCTCATGCGCCAACCCAACCGGGTGCTGCTCACCGTGAGCGACGACGGCGTGGGCTTCAATTTGGACGCCGTCCGGCAACCGGGGCAACCAGGGCTGGGGCTGAAAAACATCGAAAGCCGGTTGAATGTCATCGGGGGCCGGGTTATTTTTGACGTCGCGCCCGGCAAAGGGGCCTACGTGATTGTGGACGTGCCTTTGACCTCCTAACTCTTTCATTCCGATCATGGAAACGACCTCCACTTCCACCATCCGCCTGGCCATTGCCGACGACCACGCCCTGTTTCGCCGGGGGTTGGTGTCGATTTTTTCCAATACCCCCGGCATCGAGCTGATGTACGAAGCCATCGACGGCCAGGATCTGATTGAGAAAATGGCCGACCAGCAACCCGACGTCGTGCTGCTCGACCTGCAAATGCCCCGGCTCGACGGCATCAAAACCACCCAGCACATTCGTCAGCGGTTTCCGGGGGTGAAAATTGTCATTCTCTCCATGCACGACGAAGATAATTTTGTCATGCACCTCATGGAACTCGGGGCCAACGGCTACCTGCTCAAAGACGCCGACCCGGAGGAGGTCGAGCGGGCCATTCATACCGTGGCGACGGAAGACTATTACTACGGCTCTTTCCTGACGAAGGTGATGCACCGGAGAATGCTCGACAAATCGCGCAAACGCGAACCGATGCATCTCGACTCCAAAGCCAATCTGACCGCCCGCGAAGTCGAAGTGCTCCGACTCATCTGCGAAGGCCGCACCACCGCCCAAATCGCCGATAAAATCTTTCTCAGCGACCGGACCGTCGAAGGCCACCGCAACCGCATCATGGAAAAAATCGGGGCTAAAAACACCGCCGGCATGGTGGTGTACGCGGTGAAGAATGGAATTTACTGAAGGGGGGAATAAGGAGGAGAGAAGTAGGGGGACGAGGGGGCAAGCAACCTCCTTCTTCCCTCTACTCCCCCTCTTTCGCCCAATCGCCCGACGCGACCCAGGGCAGGCCAACCACCGGGCGATTGTACACGTACACCCAGGCCTGCACGCGTTGCTCGTTCTTCAATTCAATTTCGTGAATCTGCCGGAGGTAAAGCGAAGCGGCGGGGTTTTCGGGCAAAAAATCTTCGTAGTCGTCCAGTTTGGCAAACAGCGGCCCGGCGTCCAGCACTTCGTACACTTCGCCTTTCACGCGCTCGGCAGGTCGGGCCGAGGGCACCGCTGCGGGGTATGCACCCAGCGAAAACAGCGTGCCCCCAAACGTGGCATTGCCCATCCAACGGGCGTACCGCGCCAACCAGTCGTGCATCGGGTGATTGAAATTCCGGCGCAGCGAGCCGTAGACGAAAAGATACCGGCAGTCGTCCATCATCGGTTGTTCATCAACAGTCGTTCTCGAATGAATTTTACTGCCGACCAACGACTATCGACTGTTGACTTCTACAAAACAAAGCAGGAACGCGCGTTCGGCACGTTCCTGACCCGACTATACCCTTAACCAAAACGAAATAACGGAAAGAAAATGGGGTTAGGAAGCAGCCATTGCCCCGGACCCGGCACGAAAACACCCTCAGAACCGGGCCATGACCCGCACGATGCGGTTTACCGAAGGCAGGCTCCAGACCCGGTGCGTGACGGGTGCCTGCGACGTCTGGATGCCCTTTCGGAGGCTGGCAGGTGCGGCTTTCGCCACTTTTTTGGCGGCGAACAGGCGGTGCGGGTAACCGATGGCGTGCGCCCGGGTGCTCATTCCGAGGGTAAGCAGCACAACAGCCAGGAGCGTCAGCGTTTTCATGAGTACAGGCGTTTAGGAGTCAGTGCGATGAATTTGAAGCGCCAATCACGCGGTCAGGACGGTCAAACCAATCTTTTTTTCGATGAACCGTCATTTTCGCCGGATTAACCGTCACCCGGTTGAGGTGAATGTTTTGCTGATTGACGTTGCAAAGATATGGGCGTCACTTTGTACTTTGCAATACATAGTACCTTATTTTCTTTGAAATCGGGGCCAGCGGCGAAATAGGTACGCGAACGGCGGAATGGCGGGGCGGCGATTTTCCGAATTCAGTCCATAGATGCAATTGATGCTGGTGGCGTTGCACCGGGGGCGAAAATTTTACTAAAAATCACGGGACGCTGACTCATACGGTCCGGAAGCGGAAGAAAAAGGACTCCACCTGAGCGTAGTTTTCGGAAAAAAGATACCCCAGAAACACCAGCACCACCCCCAGGCAGAGGCCCGCCACGAGCAGGTTGGCCCAGCGCAGTTTCACCCGGATGAGCACCTCGGCCTCGCGCCGGTCGTAGGTGACGTGCAGCACGGCCAGCAAGTTGAGCGCCAGCCCTGCCAGCGGACCGGCCAGCAGCACCACGGGAGCCACCCACTTCAGCACGGGGTGCTGGTCGAGCCAGGAGAGGTAGTTTTCGAGCCGGTCGAACAGGCCGACGTTGAGGCCCAGCCAGTATTTCAACAGCACGCCGAACAAAAACAGGCAGGGCAGCAGCACCAGCAGGTACCCCGCCCGCGACGAGCGCCGGGCGCTGACGAGCGCCATCCGCAGGTGCCAGCGGTGTTCTTCGTTGGTGAAATTCGGCTTGGCGAGGGTTTCGAGGCGGTTTAAGAAATCGTCGTTGGTGGCCATGAGTTTAGAACATCGTCGGGGTATCAATGCCAGTCTTCGGTTTCCGTTGCAGTGCGTTGCACCCGTTGCCGGATTTTCTCCAGCCCCCGCGAGAGCAGGGACTTCACGGTGCCCTCGGGCTTGCCTAGGATCTCGGCGATTTCCAGAATGCTTTTTCCCTCAAAAAACCGCAACGCGATGACTTCCTGGTACTTCACGTCGAGGGTTTTGAGGGCGGCCTGGATGGCCAGGAAATCCTGATACTCGGCCAATTGGCGCTCGGCTTCAACCCGCTCGGCGGGCGAGGAGTCGCGCAAATCAAACCCGAATTCGTCGTGCAGGTGCGTGAGCGAGGTGGGCGCGTACTTGCCCCGGCGAAAGTAGAGGTTCACTTCGTTGGTGGCGATGCGGTACAACCAGGCCCCCAGCGAAATGCCCAGCCAGCGGTAGCGCCCCAGGTGGGTGTAGGCTTTCAGGAAAGTTTCGGAAACCACGTCCCGCGACACGTCCCAGTCGAGCACCCGCCGGTGGACGTACCCGAACAATTGCGGGTAGTAATGGTCGAACAACACCCCGAAGGCCTGCGGGTCGGTGCGAGCGCGGTCGAGGAGGTCTTTTTCTTCGTCGAGCGTCAAGACTTAAGTTGGCAGTTTCCAGTTGGCAGTTGGCACTAAAATGCAGAATAAACCAGGGGTTGCAAGACTCGATGACTTTTTTGCCAAGCGGAACGCCGCCTGCTGCCCACTGCCAATTGCCAACTGTGCTCACCCCCGTGGGTTCGTCGCCCACACCGACGTTTCGGGCACGAAGCCCACGTCGGGCAGTTCGAGCAGGCTGACGATGACGTGCGCGATTTCGCTCCCCCGCAGTTTGGTTTCGTTGAAAGGCCGCGCCTCCCGGCCCGAATTGACCACGAAATCGGTCTGCACTTCGCTGGGGTTGACGAGCATCACCCGGATGTTGTGGCGGCGGAGTTCCTGCCGCCAGCAGTCGGTCATGCCGCGCAGGGCGAATTTGCTTGCCACGTAGGCCGTGCCGCCCGCCGAGCCGTTGAGCGCCGCCGTCGAGGCAATGTTGACGATGTTGCCGGTTTGCTTCGTGACGAAATGCTTCGCCGATTCGCGGGCGGCGAGCATGGCTCCGAGCACGTTGGTGGCAAGCAGGGCGTCCATTTTTTCGCCGTCGAGGTCGAGCAGGGGGGCGAAGTAGCCGAAAGCGGCGTTGTTGATGAGCACGTTGTAATCGCCGAAGGTTTCGACCACCGTTTGCACCATGCCCACCACGTCGGCCTCGCGGCTCACGTCGGCGTGGATGGGCAGGGCACCCAATTCGGCGGCGGCCCGCTGGAGGTTTTCGGCATTGCGCCCGCAGATGGCCACGCGGGCACCTTTTTCAATCAGGAGTTTGGCGGTTTCGAAGCCGATGCCCGAACTGCCGCCGGTGACGAGGACGTTTGCTTGTTGGAGGTTCATGGTTGCTTGTGAATTTCTATCGTAGGGGCAACCCTTGCGGTTGCCCGTGGCGTTTTGACTACCGACCGCTGGCGGGCAACCGCAAGGGTTGCCCCTACGATAATATATGGAAACTTCGGTCTGCAAAACAAACCATCCCGCTGCTTGCTGGTGCGCAACCGGCCAAACTTTGTTTCCCACCGCCGTTTGGCGAACTTGCTCTCCCAACCGTCCGTTGCCGTCGGCATGCCGATTCTCGAAACCTCCGCCTACGTTGCCCCGCGCTTCATGCGGAATGCTCATTTCTCCACCGTCTTCGCCTCCGCCTACCGCCGCGTGACGGGCGTGAGCTACACCCGTGAACGCCTCGAATTGCCCGATGGCGATTTTCTGGACCTGGATTGGTCGCAGGGGGCTGGGGGCGAGGGGCAGGGGGCAAATGCAGGGGTGAATCTGCTCCTTGCCCCTCGCCCCCAGCCCCTCGCCATTTTGACCCACGGCTACCTCGGCTCCACCACCCGCCAGTACATGCGCGGGGCGGCGAAGGCCTTCAACGCGGCGGGCTACGACGTGCTGGCCTGGAACCACCGCGGCCTCAGCGGTGAAGCCAACCGCACCGAGCGCGTCACCACCCACGGCAGCACCGACGACCTGGGGGCTGTCGTCAACCACGCCCTGGCGCGGGGCTACACCCACGTCGTGCTCGTGGGCTTCAGCAAAGGCGGCAATTTGACGTTGAAATATTTGGGCGAACTGGGCGAAAAAGCCCCGGCGGCGATTCGCTCGGCGGTGGCGATTTCGGTACCCACCGACCTCGACGGCAGTTGGGCCGCCTGCCGGGGCACGTTTTACGAGTGGTATTTTACGAAAAAACTCCGCGACTTTATGACGGCCCGCCAGACCGTGATTCCCCCCGAACGCTTCCGCGAGTTTTCCCGCTTCCGTACCCTCGACGACTACACGACCGAGTACATCGCCCCGCTGTTCGGCTGGAAAGACTACCGCGACTACTGCGAGCAGTGCAGCGCCTTGCCGTACCTGCGCAACGTCCGGGTGCCCAGCCTGCTGCTAAACGCCCAGAACGACCCCGTGCTGTCGGAAAGCTGCTCCCCCGCCGAACTGGCCCGGCAATCGGATTTTGTTTTTCTCGAAACCCCAACCCACGGGGGCCATTGCGGGTTTTACGAGAAATCCACCGATGAACTCTACTGGATGGACCGCCGGGCGGTGGCGTTCGTGGCGGACAACCGCTAAGCGCGGCGGCTTTCCTCGACTCGCCGGAGGCTCTTTCGAACACCTGACCTCCTCATTTTACTTTCCGACCCTTTCTTTTTGCTTTTTGACCCTCTTATTTTACTTTCTGACCAGCTCATTTTACTTTCTGACCTGCCGTTTCAAATAACTGACCTGGCTTTTTGAACATCCGACCTCCTCATTTTACTTTTTGACCTCCTCATTTTAACTTCCGACATGCTCATTTTACTTTTTGACTACGCTATTTTACGTTCTGACCTCTCTTTTTGAACTTCCGGCAACCCATCTTCAGCATCCCACCCGCTGGTTGACACACCTGCCCCGCCGCCTGTTTCGTCAGGGCGTCTCCGTTTGCCGACGGACCTGACCTGTTCGGATTAAGCCGCTCCCGGTTGCGGTGCAATCCCCGAAAACCGTTTACTTCGCATCCCTCACTTCTCACCAACCTCAACTCCATGACGTTTCAGGGAAAAACCGTCTTCATCACCGGCGCAAGCCGGGGCATCGGGCACGCCATCGGCCTGCGCCTGGCCCGCGAAGGAGCCAACATCGTCGTCGCCGCCAAAACCGCCGAACCCCACCCCAAACTCCCCGGCACCATCTACACCGCTGCCGAAGACATGGAGCAGGCGGGCGGCAAAGCGTTGCCGATTGTGCTCGACGTGCGCGACGAAACGGCCGTCCGCGCCGCCGTGCAGCAGGCCGTGGACGCGTTCGGCGGCATCGACATCCTCGTTAACAACGCCTCGGCCATCCAACTCACCGACACGCTGCACACCGACATGAAGCGGTACGATTTGATGCACCAAATCAACACGCGGGGCACGTTCGTCTGCTCGCAGGCGTGTTTGCCGCACCTTTTGAAAGCCGAAAACCCGCACGTGCTCAACCTCTCGCCGCCCCTCAACATGGAAACGCGCTGGTTTCAGAACCACGTGGCCTACACCATGGCCAAGTTTGGCATGAGCATGTGCGTGCTCGGCATGGCGGGGGAATTCCGGGGCAAAGTGGCCTTCAACGCCCTCTGGCCCCGCACGGCCATCGCCACGGCGGCGGTAGAGTTTGCCCTGGGCGGGCAGGAAATGATGCGCCGCAGCCGCACGCCCGAAATCCTGGCCGACGCGGCGGCAATCGTTTTCGGCAAAGACGCCAAGACCTTCACCGGGAATTTCCTCATCGATGACGAGGTGCTGGCCGCCGAAGGCATCACCGATTTGGAAAAATACAAGGTCACGCCGGGGATGAAGGACGAGGAACTGGTGCGGGATTTCTTCGTCTGAACCGCGATTGGCCGGGATTTTAGGATGGGCAGGATGAAATGCGAAATCATGATTCTCAATTCTGAAAATCCTAAAATCCTGGCCAATCGCGGTTCAGACAAAGAAATCCCGGACAGCCAACCGCCCATCAAAAACCCCAAGCCTCACCACCTCCTCCGGCGCTATCTTTCGCCATTTCCCCAAACCGAACTTTTTCAACGAAACCCCATTTTCGCATGACAAAGCATCTAGTACTGGCGGGGGCACTGCTGACTTCGGTCGCCGCGCAGGCCCAGACCGCCGCCGCACCCAAGACACCCATGAGTGACAACCCGCTGCTCCAGCCCTTCAACACCCCGTTCCAGACCCCGCCCTACGACAAAATCAAGGCCGAGCACTTCCTGCCAGCGATGAAAGAAGCGATGGCCGAAGGCCGCCAGGAAGTGGACGTCATCGTCAACAACGCCGCCAAACCGACCTTCGAGAACACCATCGTGGCCCTCGAACGGGCGGGCGACAAGCTCTCGCGCATCACGCCGATTCTGTTTCACCTCAACGGGGCCGAAACCACCCCCGACCTCCAGAAAGTCGTCCGCGAAGCCAGCCCCCTGCTGACCGAGTACGGCAACGACATTCAGTTGAACGAGAAACTCTTCGCCCGCGTGAAATCGGTGTGGGACGGTCGGGATAAACTGAAACTCGACGCCGAGGGCAAGATGCTCCTCGAAAAAACGTACAAAGGTTTCGCCCGCAACGGGGCCAACCTCAGCGCCGCCGACAAGGAAAAACTCCGCGGACTGAACAAAGAGCTTTCGCAGCTTTCCATCCAGTTCAACGAGCACAACCTGGCCGAAACCAACGAGTACGCCCTCGAAATCACCGACGAGAAGGACTTGGCCGGCCTGCCCGATTACGTGCGCGAAGCCGCCAAAGCCGAGGCGAAAAAACGCGGTAAGAACGGGTGGTTTTTCACCCTGCAAGCCCCCAGCTACGGCCCGTTCATGCAGTACGCCGATAACCGGGAGTTGCGCAAAAAACTCTGGCTGGCCTACAACAAGCGGGGCTTCAACGGCGACAAAAACGACAACCAGGAAATCATCGGGAAACTGGTGAAACTCCGCCACGAAAAAGCCACCCTCCTCGGCTACAAAACCTGGGCGGACTACGTGCTCGAAGACCGCATGGCCGAAAACCCGGCGAAGGTGAAGGAGTTTGAACTCAGCGTGCTGGGCTACGCCAAACCCGCAGCCCAGCGCGAACTGAAAGAACTGACCGACTACGCCAAATCCCAGGGTTTCAACGAAAACGTGCTCCAACGCTGGGACGCCTCGTACTACGCCGAAAAGCTGAAAAAGGAAAAATTCGCCATCAACGACGACCTCCTCAAGCCGTATTTCAAACTTGAAAACGTGCTCGACGGCCTCTTCACGCTCACCAACAAGCTCTACGGCCTGACCTTCAAGGAGCGCAAGGACATCCCGACCTGGAACCCGGAGGTGAAGACCTACGAGATTCTGGACGAAAACGGCAAACTGCTGTCCATCTGGTACGGCGACTACTTCCCCCGCCCCGGCAAGCGGGCCGGAGCCTGGAACACCACCACCCGCTCGCAGCACTTCGCCAACGGCCAGGACGTGCGCCCGCACGTGCTCAACGTCTGCAACTTCACCCGCCCAACCGAGACGATGCCCTCGCTGCTGACGTTCCGGGAGGTCGAAACGCTCTTCCACGAATTCGGCCACGCCCTGCACTCCATGCTCTCGCACGCCAAGTACGAAACCGTCAGCGGCACGAGCGTAGCCTGGGATTTCGTCGAACTGCCCAGCCAGTTCATGGAAAACTTCTGCCAGGAACCCGAAGTGCTGAAGATGTTCGCCAAGCACTACCAGACCGGCGCCGTGATTCCGCAGGAGTACATCGAGAAAATCCGGGCCTCGTCCAACTTCCTGGCGGGCATCGGCACGGCCCGGCAAATCAACCTCGGCCTGACCGACCTCGCCTGGCACGGGCAAGCCCCCACGGGCAAGTCGGTGGCCGAGGTGGAAGCCGAAGTGGCCCAGCAAACCGAGGTGTACCCGCTGGTGCCCGGCACGGCGGTGAGTCCGGCCTTCGCGCACATTTTCGCGGGCGGCTACTCGGCGGGCTACTACTCGTACATGTGGAGCGAAGTGCTCGACGCCGACGCGTTTGACGCCTTCAAGGAAAAAGGCATTTTCAACCCCGCCGTGGCGAAGTCCTTCCGCGAAAACATCCTCTCGAAAGGCGGCAGCGAAAAAGCCGACGTGCTCTACCGCCGCTTCCGGGGTCGCGACCCGCGCCCCGAAGCCATGCTCCGCCGGGCGGGGCTGATTCAGTGATTTTATTGTGGGGCGGGTTGATAACCCGCCCGTCGCCTGCCCTTACAAAACCGCCCCGCTTCACCGAGTGGGGCGGTTTTTCTTTTTCGGTTAACTTGCCGGTAAATCCCTGCGACCATGACAGCAATTCCCGAAAAGAAACTCTACACGTTTGAGGAATACCTGGCCCTCGAAGAAGCCAGCGAAACCCGCTACGAGTACTGGGACGGGGAGGTGTTTGCGATGGCGGGGACGACGCGGCGGCATAATGTGCTGGTGCAGAACCTGACGCGGTTGCTTTACCCGTTTGTTCGCAAGAACGGTTGCCAGACTTTTGCCGAAAGCGTGAAGCAGGAAATCTGGAAACGCCAGCGGTACGTCTATCCCGACGTCATCTACACCTGTGACCCCGACGACATCAGCGCCGACGATGACAAATGGGTGAAGAACCCGAGTCTGCTGATTGAAGTGCTTTCCGACTCCACCCGGGGCGTTGACCTTCACACAAAACGGCTGGCGTATTTCAACCTGATTTCCTTACAGGCATACGTGCTTCTCGCTCAAAATCAATGTCAGGCCGAGGTGTTTGAACGGGCTAACGATTTCTGGACGTACCGAATTTTCAGAAATTTAAACGACCAAATTCGCCTTCAAACGCTGGGCATTGAATTGGTGCTCTCAGAAGTTTACGAAAACATCAAATTCAAAACGCGTGTCTGAATTCTCCATGCCACCGTCCGACTCCCCCGTTCACCAAGCGGTTTGATTAAACTTGCCAACAACTTCCACGACCATGACAGCAATTCCCGAAAAGAAACTCTACACGTTCGAGGAATATCTGGCCCTCGAAGAAGCCAGCGAAACCCGCTACGAGTACTGGGACGGCGAAGTGTTTGCGATGGCGGGGACGACAAAGCGGCACAACCGCCTTGTGCTGCGACTGGCTGGGTTACTGGAATCGTTCGCCCTTCGGCAAGGCTGTGCCGTATTCGCTGAGAATGTGAAGCAGCAGTTGGTCCACCGCAGTCGTTACGTGTATCCCGACATCATCTACACCTGCGATGCCGATGATTTGGAAGACGACTTAACGATGTTGGTCAAATCACCTTGTCTTCTGATTGAAGTACTCTCTGATTCAACCAAAACCGAAGACACGACGACGAAACTTACCAACTACTTCCGCTTGCCATCACTTCAAGCCTACTTGTTGGTTTCCCAGAAAAAAATACAAATTCAGGTGTACGAACGGGCCAATGATTTTCTGAAGTGTCGCACATTTACCGATATCGAAGACATCATTCATCTCGAAAAACTCGGAATAACCCTTCGCCTTGCAGATGTTTATGCAGGTTTTAATCTGAAGGCTGGCGCGTAATTCTCATCAACTCATGCCCTCCCCCGAATCCCTCCGTTACCCCATCGGCCGTTTTTCCTACGAAACCTCCTACACCCCCGAGCAACGCCAAGCCCTCTTCGCCGAACTCGAAGCCTACCCCAACCACCTCCGCCGGGTGGTCGTACCCCTCACCGACGCCCAACTCGACACGCCCTACCGCGAGCACGGCTGGACCGTCCGGCAGGTAATTCACCACGTAGCCGACAGCCACGCCAACGGCTACCTCCGCACCAAACTGGCCCTGACCGAGGAAAACCCCACCATCAAACCCTACGAAGAGAGCCTTTGGGCCGACCTCCGCGACACCACCGCCGTGCCCGTGCTGACGTCGTTGAATTTACTCGACGCCCTCCACGCCCGCTGGGTGGCCGTGTTTCGCTCGCTGACGGACGCCGATTTTCAGCGCACCTACTACCACCCGGCCAACCGGCTCACCGTCCCGCTTGACCGGCAGTTGGGCGAGTACGTCTGGCACGGCAAGCACCACCTGGCGCACGTGACGGGGCTGCTGGAGCGGGAGGGTTGGTCATGAAGAAGTAAAAACAAGGAATGAAAAATAAGAAATGAAAAAGGGAAAGACAGACTTGCACTTTTTCATTTCTTATTTTTCATTCCCTGTTTTTACTTCCATTTCCCTTCTCTCACCATGTCCATTCTGAAGAAAACCTCCCTCGTCCTTGGCATTGCCGCTCTCGGCTACGGCGGGTACTACGGCTACACCTACGCCTCCGTCGGCGCGGGCTACGCGGCCAAAGCCGTGTGTTCCTGCGTATTCGTGTCGGGCCGCTCGCTCGAATCGGTCGTGGCGGAGGATTTGTACGCGGTGAAGGGCATCGCCACCTCGGAAGTGGACCGGGCCAACCGCACCGCCACGACCCGCGTGCTGGGCATTGCCGCCAAAACGGCCTTGTACCGCGAGGGCCTGGGCTGCACGCTGCTCAACGGCGTGACGGCGGAAGAACTTCGGGCGCAGCCCACCGTCGCGAAAACCCCCGCCGCGCCCGATTCGATGCGTTTGGGCGAAAGGCTTCCCGCGCTGGAAAAAACGCTGGACTGGGCCTTTGCCGAACCCGACCCGAAAAAGCCCGTCCGCACCCGCGCCGTACTGGTGCTGCACCGGGGGCACGTCGTGGCCGAACGCTACGGGCCGGGCATCACCGCCCAAACCCCGCTCACGGGCTGGTCGATGACCAAAAGCGTGACCAACGCGCTCGTCGGAATGCTCGTGAAAGACGGCAAACTGGCGGTCGAAAAACCCACCGATCTCGCCGAGTGGCAGGCCGACGACCGCCGCCGCATCACCCTCGACAAACTGCTCCGGATGAGCAGCGGTCTGAAATTCGAGGAAAACTACGGCAGCGTCAGCGACGCCACGCGGATGTTGTTTCTGGAAAAAAGCGCCGGGGGCTACGCGCTCCGAAGCCCGCTGGGCGGTGAGCCGGGCGCGACCTGGTACTACTCCAGCGGCACAACGAACATTTTGCAGGAAATTCTCCGGCGGCAATTCCCCACCCACGCCGCGTACCTGGCTTTTCCGTACGAACGGCTTTTTCAGAAACTCAGCATGAGCAGCGCCGTGCTGGAACCCGACCCGTCGGGCACCTACGTCGGCTCGTCGTTTTTGTTCGCCACGGCCCGCGACTGGGCGAAGTTCGGGCAACTCTTCGTCCAGGACGGCGTCTGGCGGGGCGAACGGCTGCTGCCCGAAGGCTGGGCCGCCTACTCGGCCCGCGAAACGCCCGCCTCCGACGGCATGTACGCCGCGCAATTCTGGATATACCCACGGAAGTGGGGCCTCCCCGCCGATACGTTCATGGCCAACGGCTTCGAGGGGCAACTGGTCGTCATCGTGCCGTCGAAACAGTTGGTCATCGTCCGCCTCGGCTGCACGCCCGACGAGCGGAACTTTGACGAAAAGCGGTTTTTGACGGAAATCAACGCGGCGTTCCCATGAGCAGGGTTCACGCAGAGACGCGGAGGCGCAGAGTTTCTTAGTGGCTCTGCGCCTCCGCGTCTCTGCGTGAACCATTTTTAGGAACGTTTTTTTACCCGCTCACCGTTGCGCACTGAAAACCGGTCTTTCCGAACATGGAACACTTCGACATTCTCATCATCGGCGGCGGGCCGATTGGCCTGGCCTGCGGGCTGGCGGCCCAGAAAGCCGGGCTTTCGTACGTGGTGGTGGAAAAAGGCTGTCTGGTCAATTCGCTCTACAACTACCCCACCAACATGACCTTTTTCAGCACCTCCGACCGCCTGGAAATCGGCGGGGTGCCCTTCATGTCGCTCAACGCCAAGCCCACCCGCCCCGAAGCCCTCGAATACTACCGCCGCGTGACGCTCAACCACAAACTCAACCTCAAACTCTTTGAGCGCGTCGAGCGGGTGAACGACGCCGAGGGCGGCGAAGGCTTCGAGGTGGTTACCTCGAAAGGCCGCTATGGTGCCCGGTACGTCATCGTGGCGACGGGTTTTTATGACATTCCCTGCCTGCTCAACATCCCCGGCGAGGAATTGCCCAAAGTGACCCACTACTACCGGGAACCGCATTTTTACACCGGACAGAAAGTGCTGGTCATCGGCGCGAACAACTCCGCCGTGGACGCCGCCCTCGAAACCTTCCGCAAGGGTGCCGACGTGACGATGGTCATCCGGGGCAAGGAAATCGGCAACCGCGTGAAGTACTGGGTGAAGCCCGACATCGAAAACCGCATCAAGGAAGGCACCATCCGGGCTTGCTTCAATTCGTCGGTGGTCGAAATCCGCGAAACCGAGGTGGACGTGCAAACTCCCGAAGGCATCGTCACGCTCGCTAACGACTTCGTCATCAGCGCCACGGGCTACCGGCCCAACTTCGATTTTCTGCTTTCGCTGGGCATCGAGCTTTCGCCGGATGCCAAGCTCTATCCGCAGTACGACCAGCACAACATGGAAACCAACCGCCCCGGCCTGTTCCTGGCGGGGGTCGTCTGCGGGGGCATGGACACGCACGTGTGGTTCATCGAAAATTCCCGCATTCACGCCGACAAAATCGTGCGGAGCATCGTGGAGCGGGAGAGCGTGATTGTCTGAACCCTGATTCGTCGGATTATTGGATTTTCATGATTGCTGAAAATCACGTTTACGACATCCCAGCATCGGGTTAATCCAATAATCCGACGAATCAAGCGGGGCCGCCCGGCGGTTCAGACAAATACTCCGCCCACAACGCCAGCGCGTGCGCCGGGCAACTCCAACGAAAGTGCGTGAACGGGTGGTGCGCCCAGCGGTACCAGAAGCGGGGCCGCTCCAGGGGCGTCAGGATGCAGCCGATGAAAAAGGCGTAGCGGGCCACTTCCTGCCAAAAATCCACGGGCATTTCCAGCGGCGGCGCTTCCCCGCCGAGCCGCCGCAGCGAGGTTTGGAGGAGCACCCGGTCGAAAAATTCCAGGTCCTTTTCCCGCAGCAGTTCCGGGCCGTCGGCGAGGAGTTTTTCCCGGCAGCCTTCGAGCTGCGGCGGGTCGTGGGCGGCCAGAAGCCGGGCGACGTGGTAAAAAATCAGGGCCGGGCGGGGGTAGTGGTGCGACACGTCGAAGGGACGCTCCCGGTAATCGCCGAGCAGAATCACTTCGCGCAGGAAAAGCAGACTGGCCTCGTCGTACTCGTTGAGCGGCAGGTTTTCCCCCAACATCAAGAGAAATAAATTGCTCAGCGCGCAGGCGTCGAGGTCGATGCTCATCCGTTCGCCGAACCAGGTCGAGTAGGCCCGCAGGCGGCGGTAGGCGGGCAGGGTGTTCCGCACCCAGCGTTGGGTGCCGTTGGCGTGGCGGGGCAGAAGTTCCTTCAGCCGGAGCACCTCGTCGCGGGGGTGTTTTTTCGTTAAAAAAACCAGCGCCGTGTCGTCGATGTCGTCGGGCAGGCGGAACTGCCGGAAGCGGTGGAAGACGTAACCCGGCGTGAAGTGCCCGTCGGGGCGGGCGGGGTAGTTGTTGTAGGTCGGGCGGGTGGGATGGCGGTACGCTGGGTACGCCAGCCAGGCTTTTTCCGAAATTTCGTCCACCAGTTTCCGCGATTCCGGTGCTAATTTTTCCCGAATTCCGTGGAGCGTAAACACCGTGAGGGCCGTGCAGAATACGTTGGCGTCGGGGCGGCGGTAGGGGAGGGAGGCGTGGTACCGCCAGGACGGGAACAGCCCAGCCGGAAACGGACCCGACTCGTCGGATTGCAGGGCGGCGATGCGGCGCACGGCCTCGTCGGCGGTGAGGGGCGGCGGAACGGAAATTTTCATCTTCACTCCCGGCAAAAGTAGCGCAATTTTTCGCCGTCCGTTCCCCCGACGTTTCGCCAAACCCGGCGACCGTTCGGCTTAAACCGGCTACCGGAAGGCGGGGGAGGACGGTAGTTTTGTCGGCATCTTTTTCGTCTTTTGTCTGAATCGCGATTGGCCCGAATTTCAGGATTTACAGGATGGCTGAAAACGGCTTTTGAGTTTCCTCCTGAAAATCATTTAATCCCAGCCAATCGCGGTTCAGACGAACCAACCAAAACGAACCATGACACTCCAACGAAAAGGCAGTTCCATCCGTCGCGTGCGCGACATCGCCGTCAGCAGCACGCTGGCCCTGGCCGTGCTGACGGGCGCGCCCCTGCTGCAAAGCTGCGGCGGCAACAACCGGGAAGAAACCTACACCCGCGACGAAACTACGTTTTCGCGGGGCGTGAAAACGTACATCACCGAGGTCGAACCGGGCGTGTTCAAAGTAACCGACGAAGTGCCCGCCTCCGCCGACAGTTCGGTGGCCATCGTGCGGTACTACGACGGTCACCGCGATACGCTCACCACGGCCTCGGCCAAAGCGCTTATCGACAACGAAATCAACACCCGGCAGGCCAGCGTGGGCCAGGGTTTTTCGCTGGGCAACGCCCTGCTCTACGGGGGCATGGGCTACCTGCTCGCCACCACGTTGAACAACAACCGCTACGCGTCTTACCGCCAGCAGTACGACGGGAGCCGGTTTTACACCAACCCGTCCACCTACCAGCGGGCGCAGACCATCGGCCAGCAAATCAACGCCTCGCGGAGTACACGCACCGTGACGGGCACCCGGCCCGCCGGGGGCCGGAGCGGGTACATGAGCGGCCGGAGCAGCGGGAGCCGGAGCTTTGGTGGCTGAGGCCGACGACCAACGCAGGCGGGCCGGCGCGGCGGGTGAAAAATGGGCACGGTGTTTGTCTGAGCATTCAATGAGTGCGTTGAATTTTACACCGTTCCATCCATGCTTAACCTGTTACGTCGGCCCCTGCTCTGCCTGGGGCTGTGCGCGATGCTGACGCCCGCCGCCGCGCAGCTCGCCGGACGCGGAAAACTGCTCCGCACCCCCGAAACGCCCTTCGCCCCCCAGGACCCGAAACGCAAAAGCTACATCGGGTGGGAGAAATTCAACACCTTCTCCCTGGCTCCCGGCGAACGCCTGTGGTGGGATTCGTTCGCTACCGGCAACGACCTGCCCACCATGCTCAGTCGGGGGGTTACGCACCAGAGCGTTAACAAAGTACCCCAGGACTACATCCGCGCACTGCCCGCCGAAAAACGCGCCGTGATGGTATACGCCGGCTCGATGTACGGCGCACGGTACGTGGACAACTGGTACAACCTCTACGACGGCCTCGCCGACGCCTTCACGGACGAAGAAGCGCTGCTGCGGGACAAAATCAGCGGATTTCTGGGCGGACAGCGCGAATACCTCGGGGCCACCGAGGGGAGAACGCCCGTATCGCTGATGTACCTCGATTTCGAGAACCGGGCGCTGTACGATGGCAACCTCTACGCCCGCAACATCATCTACAACGGCCACTTCGCCATCCGGGGGGCCAAAGGTGGGTACTCCGACAGCCAATACCTGAGCGAGTACCGGGCCAACCACCCCGGCGACACCCGCAGCAACGCCGAACTGCTTTCGATGCGCGTTCGCAATACCGTGGACAATGGCATCTACTGCCCCGGTGGGCCGGAAGGGGGCATTTCCGAAGGCGAATTCCTGCACCGCTACGGCAACGGCTGGGGCCAAAAACTCTGCCAGATCGTCACGCAGGCGAAAAAATACAGCCTCATGGATGGGGCCAAGGTGGCGTACATCGACGTGTCACCCGGCGAGGGCGACGTTTACCTGCTGGCTTCGTACCTGGCCGACATGAAGTATGCCTACCGCTGGCCCTGGGGCTACGACTGCGGCGGCAACGTGCCGGCGGGCGACTGGCTTGATTTCTCCGACGCCAGTTTTTACCCCCGCATCAACACCTGGCGCGACGGTAAATTCGTGTATTACGGCACTCCCGAATTTGAACCGGCCATCCAGGCCAACATCGCCGAAGACCGGCACTTCCTGTTTTCGTTCCTGAATGCCTTTGAAAACAGCCATAAACTCAAAGGCAAGGCCGAGTTCATTTCCCTCTGGTACCCCTTCCACGACGGAGCGCAAGGCCCCGAAAGCACCCACTTCGACTACCCCCTCCGCGACGACATGGCCGAGGCCATGGCCATTTTCGGAATCTACTACGGCACGACGTTCATCGTCTGGTCGCCGCACAGCTTCGTGACCAACCCCAGCGCCATTTCGACCGTGCAGGGGGCCTTCCGCCCCACCGAATTTTTCCTCGGCGGGCTGCGGCGCATGGCCTGGCACAACGACATCCGCACGGGAAACTTCGAACGGGTCAACCCCGAAATCTCGGTGGACGGGGGCAAAACCTGGTACCGCGACAACCTTTACCAGAGCAAGTACAATAACCGCCCCGTGGTGCGGGCCATCGTGAAAGGCAACGAAATCCTGGTCATCGGCTACAACACCACGACCGGCAGCAACAACGACATCGAGGTGATGGTGCGTTACAACAACTGGCAGGATAAATTCACCCTCAGGGGGTTCAATTCGCCCGACCGCCGGGTGTACGTCGGGCGGGCGGTCATGCAGTAGTCCGCCATTGCACCGGAGCAGGCAGGGCCGTTAAGTGCTACAACTGGGGTAGAGAATGTTCAATGTTCAATGTTCAATTTTCAATTCATTGGACGTTGAACATTGAGCATTGAGCATTGAACATTTTTTCGCTACGGGTGCAGGTGCGGGTAGAAAAAAATCCCCCAGGTGGCGCACGACGGCGTGACCTGGGGGATTTTCGGTGCGTGAAGCGAGGAAGCGAACCGAAAAAGGTTTGGCAAACCAGTTGGTTTATTCCGTAGTTTCACCGTCGGAGAAAACGGATTTTCCGCCTCTAAACTAGATGCCCGCGCGTGATAAAACGGCTACGAATCGGGTGGCTTTTGCTGGGATTGGTACCGGGCTTGCTGCGCGGGCAGAACCTCGTGCCCAACCCGGACTTCGAGCAGCTCCAGCGCCTGCCCTGCCGGTTTCTGACCTTCCCGCCCGCCGACAGCCTGTCGGCCAACCTCAGTTCATTCGTCGTTGGGTGGTCGTCGCCCACGGCGGGCACCGCCGACCCCTGGCTCTACGACCCCGGCATGGACCCCCGCTGCACGCAGAACCTGTTTCGCCTCGGCATCACGCCGCCGTCCGGGCGATCCTGCGTGGGCGTATATACTAGTTCGTTCGGCACGACGGTGCCCGCCAATTCGGTTGCGTACCGCGAATACGTGCAAACGCGCCTCCGCCAGCCCCTGCGCAAGGGGGCCGTGTACCGGGTGACGTTTTACGCCCGCCTGCGGCCCACGGCCCGCACCGCCACCAACAACCTGGGGGCTTATTTCTCGAAAGAACGCATCGGCCTCGTCGAAACCAACCCGTTCCGGTACGGGGCGCGGCTGCGGGTGCAGCCCCAGGTGAACGAAAGCCGCGTGCTCGACAACAGCCTGCGCTGGGAGAAAATCGAAGGGTGTTTCGTGGCCGACGACGCCCACGAGTACCTCACCCTGGGCAACTTCTTCGACGACCGGGCCACCGAGCGCGTGCGCGTCAGCACGACCGGGGCCGACTCCTCGTTCGTGCTGCCGTACTACTTCCTCGACGACATATCGGTGGTGGAAGAAAGCCCCCCCGGCCTGCCCCTAACCCGCCTCGGCCCCGACACCACGCTCTGCCCGGCCCAGCGGCTGACCTTCCGCCTGCCCACGGCCCCCGCCCTGAGCTACCGCTGGCAGGACGGCAGCACGGCCCCCACGTACACCATCGCCGAAAGCGGCACCTACCGCCTCGAAACCCGCGTCGGGGCCTGCGTGCTGCGCGATACCCTCCGCGTGACCGTCGAAAAAGCCCCCCAACTGCCCCCCGACACGGTGTTGTGCCGGGGCGAAACGCTCACCCTCCGCGCCGCCCCCGGCACCGCCCCCACCTGGAGCGACGGCTCCCGTGGCCCCACGTTCGCCGTGCGCGAAGCGGGCATGTACACGCTGCAACTCCCTTCGCGCACCTGCCTCCTGGCCGACACCCTCCGCGTGGAGGTGGCCGACTGCCCCGGCCCGGTGCCCAACGTCTTCACGCCCAACGGCGACGGCCGGAACGAGACGTTTTTCGTCGAAAACATCGAACTGGCCCCCTGGCGGCTGCGGGTGTACAACCGCTGGGGTGCGCCCGTGTACGAGGCCGATCCCTACCGCAACGAGTGGACCGGCGGCAACCATCCCGCCGGGACGTACTACTACGAACTCACCAGCCCGACGCTGAAACGGAGGCTGAAGGGGTGGGTGGAGGTGCTGCGGTGATCTTCTTCCGGAAATTTTTGAAGGGTTTTTGGAAAATCCCCCCCCCCCCCCCTTATTTTGGCCCGGATGGTCGGCACGTTGCAATTTTTTGATTGGGCCGAAGCGTCCAGATCCAAATCACCATTAACCTTCTTTATCGGTATGAGAAAACGTGTACGTGTCGGGCTGCTTTGGTGCAGCGTGGTCTTGATTTGCGCTTTGGGGGCGCAAGCGCAGTTTGTGCAGCAGCAAAAATTAGTACCGCCAATACGCCAAGCCAGGGCGCAGTTCGGATGGGCATTGGCAGTTCATGGCAGCGGAATGGTCGTGGGGAGCAAGCAGGAAACCAACTATCGAGGGGCAGCCTACGTGTACGAGAAGTCGGGGGAAACCTGGAGCCAGACCGCCCGGTTGACCGCTGCCAACCCCGTTCAGGGAGATAGTTTGTTCGGTTCCGCCGTGGCCATCGCTGGAAACACCCTGGTTGTCGGCGGCAACAAAGCGGTGTACGTGTTTGAAAAGAATGGCAACGTCTGGACGCAGACACATCAACTGGTAACCCCCGACGGATTTGGCAGCGATGGATTTGGCTACGCCCTTATTTTAAAGGACAACACGCTGGTTGTTTCGGCCCCCTCGAATCCCATCGGCGCGAACCCGTCTGATTTTGTGGGGGCAGCCGGTGCCGTCTTTTTTTACGAAAAAGGAAACGCTGGCTGGACGCAAACGCATCGGCTCGTTGCTTCTGATCGGGCTTTCGGCGATTCGTTTGGATCTTCGTTGTCGTTGGACGGAAATAGGTTGGCCGTGGGCGCATTCGCCCACAAAAAAGACGCAGCCGGGGCGGACTCCAAAGACAATGCTGGGGCAGTGTACATTTTCGAGAAAAACGGCTCAGCCTGGACGCAGACCCAGAAACTCGCGGCGTCCGACCGCGCCGCATTCGATTTTTTTGGCAGCGCGGTTGTTTTTGTGGGCGGCGAGTTGGCCGTCGGTGCTCCCGGTCAGAGCACCGACGAGGCCGGTAAAAATTTCAAGGAAGGAACTGGTGCCGTTTACCTTTTCAAAAAAACTGGTTCCACCTGGAACCAAACACAAAAATTGGTCGGGGGCAACCGACTTCTTGTGGGAGGGGCACAACTAACCGGCCGTTCACTGGCGGCGTCGGAAAACATTCTGGTTGTCAGTTCTCTTTTTGAAGGTCTTGACGCGAACAATTCTAACCTGCTTCCCGGTGCCGGAACCGCTTACGTGTTTGAAAACAATGGCCAGGAATGGGTGCAAAGCCAGAAGCTCATGGCGTCCGACCGGGGCGAGTCGGACGTTTTCGGCAGCGCCGTTGGGATTTATGGAAAGGAAATCATGGTGGGCGCACGTGGTCAGGAATTTGACAATGACGGCAACAACAAAAACGACGCCGGTGCGGTTTACATATTTTCCCGTGCTCCCATGCCGCCACCCTCCGGCACTCCCACGTTGAGCGTCAACACGGGCATTTTGTCGGGCTTTGTTACCAACCAGGGGAGCCCTTCGGCGGCGCAAAGCTTTACGCTTTCTGCCTCAGGTTTCGGGGCATCAACACAGTTAGTTATTGACGCTTCTCCGGCCTACGAAGCCAGCCCAAGCGGGCAAGGTCCCTTCAGCAAACGGATTTTCTTCACCACCGACGCCAGCGGTAATTTACAGGCAACCGTGTACGTGCGGTTGAACGCCAGCGCCCCCCTGGGTACGGCTAATGATGTATTATTGGCTGGCGTCAAAGACCAGCCCCCACTGGCCTTCGTAGCGCTAAACGGGGTGGTGCAATCTACTGGTAACACCGATAACCCACCACCCCCGCCCACAACGGATGGTTGCGCCCTGACTAAAGTCCGCATTTTCCCCCGTCCCGACTGCTGCTCAGGCCGCACCATCGGCGGGCAAATTCAAGTTTCGACCGAAGGCCGGAACGGCCCCTGGCAAACGGTGCTCACCGTTGACCGGGAAGTGGCCGGGCAGTGGAATGAATTCGCCATCGACGCGCCAAGTTCGCTCAAGGCGATCCGGTACCGCTCGCCAGACTGGGGTTACGGCAACGTGGCCGAAGTGGAATTCTACAACGGCACGACGAAACTGGCCGGAACCATTTTTGACGACGGTAGCGGGCCATGGAACGGCAACCAGGACCGCACCGCCAGCAAAGCCTTCGACGGCAACACCCAAACGTACTACGACGCCAACAACGCCAACGGCGCGTTTGTAGGCATTGAATTGTCGGGTTGCACACTGAACCCTCCCCCTGCCACGGATTGTGGATTAACGAGAATTGATGTCCTTCCTCGTCAGAAATGCTGCGCGGGCCGAACCATCGGGGGGAAATTTCAAGTCTCCACCGTTGGGCAGGAAGGCCCCTGGGAAACCGTGCTTACGTTGTCCAACGAACCCGCAAGTTTGACAAATTACTATTTACCCAACGGGGGAATCAAAGGACCAATTAAAGCCATCCGCTACCTGGCCCCTGACTGGAGTTACGGCAACGTGGCGGAACTGACGTTTTACAGCGGCGACAAAAAACTCACCGGCACCGTCTTCCACGACGGCAGTGGCCCCTGGAACGGCCTGCAAGATCGATCCGCCGACAAAGCCTTCGACAGCGACCCGGCTACGTTCTACGACGCCAACAACGCCAACGGAGCCTATGTTGGTCTTGAACTGACGGGATGCCCCACCGGCAATGCCCGCCTGGCCGCCCCCGGGACCGCCGAAGCGACCTGGGCGCTGCACGTGGCCCCTAACCCCTCGGCCGGGCGCGTGAAAGCGTCGGTGACGTTGCCCCAGGCCACTCGCTTCACTCTCACGCTGACCAACGTGCTGGGCCAGGAACTGCACCGCCGTGAGGTGCCGGGCGAAGCCGGGGCCAATCCCGTCGAGGTGGATTTTAGCGCCCAACCCACGGGCCTGTACCTGCTGCGGGTGCAGACCGACGGGCAGAAGCCACTCGTGCAGAAGCTGCTCAAACGCTCGGAGTGACGCATTTCTCAGAAACCAAAAAGCCGCTGACGAAGTGGCTTTTTGGTTTCTGAACGTCGTCAAAACGCCTCCCCCAGCGAAATGTAAACCCCGCGCCCCTCGCGGGTAAAACCAATGTCGCCCCGGATGAAGACGTCTTTTTTCGGGTAAATCGCGAAGCGAATGCCCCCGCCCGCCGCCCAGCGGAAGTGGTCGAGGCGGAAATCGCCCACGGTGGGGGCCACGCTGCCCGCCCCGGCAAAGAGCGCCCCGCCCCAGCGCTTGCTAAAGCCGAAGGGCAGCCAGCGGGCTTCCACCTGGGCCGAAAGCAGGGCCTTATCCCGGTACCGGCCCAGGTAGTACCCCCGCAACAGCGATTCGCCCCCGAGCAGGGCGAGGTTGTTGAAGGGCACCTGGCCGCTGAGGAAGTTGCCGTACACCTGGGCGGCCAGCACCCGGTTGGGACGGCCCAGCGGGCGGTACACGCGCCCGTCGAGCACGAGGCCCCGGAAGGGGTAGCGGTTGCCCAGGCGGGCGTCGTAAAACAGCCCGCCCACTTCCAGAAATTCCCCCCGGCGCACGTTGAGGATGTTGGGGCGGTTGTCGAACACCAGCGCCGGGCCGAGGCCGAGGTTGGTCGAACCCTGGGCACCCAGGGGCAGGTCGGTGGTGAGCAGCCGGTCGTTTTTCTCGAACGTCACCCGCCGCATGTCCTGAAAATCAAGCTCAAGCCCCACGTACCAGTTGCCCACCACTTGGCGGAGCGCCCGCTGACGAACCTGGAAAAACCGGGAATTAACCAGAGCGATGTAGTCTTTGTCGGTGAACGGCCCGATGCCGAAGTACAGCAGCGGGAACTGCTGGTAGCGCGTCCGGCCCAGGAAGAAAAACAAGTTTTGGTTGGTGAACACGGCGTTTTCAAACCACGCCCCAAACTGCCCCCGAAAGGTGCCGAAGGCGTACACGTTCACCTCGCTGAGGCGGTTGCGGGCCGTGTCGCCGTACACGTGGAAGAGCGAAAACGTGCGGATGCCCAGTTCGACGCTCGTTTCGGGGGCGAAGGCAAACGTTGGGTAGGCCACGATGCGGGCATGCTCGCCCGACGTGGTGTCGTTCAACTGCCGTTTCACCCAGCCCACCAGTCCCGACTGCCCCTGCGCCGCCCCCAGTGAAGCAAGGAGCAGACCACCCACCCATACGGAACGAGAAAAAAAGGCAGGAAGTCGGAAAAATCGTGGCAGCGTCACAAGGGGGAGACAACGTCGGTTTGGTGGCCTGTGTACAAAACCCGTGCGCACCGGGGTAGGGTTTTGTAAATTTTCGTCCTCCGTCGAATCGCAGGGGGAAAGGGGCTGAACGGTTCCCCCAAAACCACTTCCGGTGCGGATGGGCAGGAGCGGCGAAAGGTTTTCTGAATCAGAACCTTCACGCCGTGGTTGACGTGGGTCGGCACCGTCGGGCGGCATCCGCAGACCCTGTCGCGGCGTTCGCCCTGATGGAGGGTGCGGCAAAACGGCGGTTTGTTGCTTTTTTTACAACCCTGAACCGTAAGCCCCCCCCTCCTCGCCCCATGCTTCCCACCACCCACCCCGCTCCGCCCGTCGCCCGTCGCAACCTCGTGTTGGCCATCGTGGCTTCGGCGCTGGGGTTCTTCGTCGATTTGTACGACATCATCATCGTCAGCGTGGTGCGCCGCCCGAGCCTGCTGGCCGTGGGCGTGGCTCCGGGCGATTTGGTGGACAAGGGCGTGTGGCTGCTCAACGTGCAAATGGCCGGGATGCTCCTCGGGGGCTTTCTCTGGGGCATTCTGGGCGACAAACGGGGGCGGCTGTCGGTGCTGTTCGGCAGCATCATCCTCTACTCGGCGGCCACGTTGGCCAACGGCTACGTGACCACCTACGGGGGCTACCTGCTGCTGCGGTTTCTGGCGGGCGTGGGGCTGTCGGGCGAGTTGGGCGCGGGCGTGACGCTCGTCAGCGAGCAGATGCCCCCGAAATGGCGGGGCATCGGGCCGAGCCTCATCGGATCGTTCGGGATGCTGGGGGCCATCGCCGGGGCCTGGATTGGCGGGCGGTACGACTGGCAACTGACCTACCAGATTGGCGGGCTGATGGGCTTCGGGCTGCTCGTGCTGCGTTTCGGCGTACTCGAATCGGGGCTGTACGAAAACCTCCGGCGCGCCACCGCCCGCCGGGGAAGCCTGCGCCTGATTTTCAACGACCGCCGCAAGCGGCTCACCTACCTCAGCGTGATTCTGATGGGTTTTCCGGCCTGGTTCATCAACGGCGTGGTCATGACGTTTTCCCCCGAAATCGGCAAGGCCATGGGCATGACCGACCTGCCCTCGGTCAGCACGGTGTTCATGGTGTTTTTCCTGGGCTTCACCTTCGGCGATTTCAGCGGCGGGTTCGTCAGTCAGGCGCTGCGCAGCCGCAAACGCACCCTGCGGCTGTACCTGACGGCCTTCGCGGTGCTGTTTGCCCTGTACCTGGTGTTCGCCCGTCAGTCGCTGGCGGCCTACTACGCCTTTTTCCTCGGCCTGGGCGTGGCGGCGGGCTACACCATCGTGCTGCTGACGGCGGCGGCGGAGCATTTCGGCACCAACATCCGCTCGACGGTCACCACCTCGTCGCTCAACCTGCTGCGGGCCTCGGTCATTCCGCAGACGACGGCCTTCAGCCTGCTGCTGCCCCGCGTCGGGGCGTTTTACGCGGTTCTGGTGGTAGGCGTGTGCTCGCTGGGCATTTCGTTCTGGGCCTTGGGCAATCTGCGCGAAACGTTTCACGCCGACCTTGATTTCATCGACGAATGAACATGGTGAGTTTAGAGGCCGTTGGAATGAACTTTCCAACTCTGCGCCTGCACCCCCTTGAGGGGCAAGGGGTGCAGGCAGTGGAGTCAAAAATTCCTTGTTTCGCCAACTAAAACAGCTTCTCAGTCCTCCGGGTACGGAATAAACACGAACCGCGTGAAGTCGGCGTCCACGACGAAGAGGCAGGCGAATTCGTCCGGGTTTTTGTAATTCTCCCGGAAATAGTCCACCGCGTCGGGGGCGATGATTTGCCGTTGGGTGAATTCTTCGAGAAAACTGGCGTAGTAGTGCCAGTCGTTATCCTGCTCGAAGGCCCCCAGCAGCAGCGTACCCAGGGGCAATTCCTGCCGGGAGGTGGCGAAAATGGGGAATTCCGAAAAACCCCGCTTGCGAATCTGGTAGGCGGCTTCCTTAATCAGTTCGGAAGCCTTCGCGAAGTCGGCGGAAATCTGGCCCAGGTACTTCCCGTCGAGTTCGGGCGAGTTGGGCGCGTTGGAAAGGGCTTCGGGTTCGTCGATCATACTTCTGAGTTTGTAGTTCGTAGGTTGAAGTTTGTAGTTACTGATGCTGGAACTACAAACTTCAAACTACGAACTCTGAACTACATTCGTGCCGCCAGCAGCAGCCCCAAATCTTTGTACCGCAGGTTGAATTGCCGGGCCAGGTGCTGGTTGGTCACGCTGCCGTGGTGGCAGTACACCCCGCGCATGAAGTAGGGGTTGGCAAACATCATTTCTTCGATGCCGCCCAGCGTGCCCGTTTGCAGCAGCACGGGCGCGAACACGTTGCTTAGGGCCGTGCTGGCCGTGTGGGCCACCCGGCTGGCGATGTTGGGCACGCAGTAGTGGATGACGCCGTGCTTTTTGAACGTCGGATTGCGGTGCGTCGTCATTTCCGAGGTCTCGAAGTTGCCGCCCTGGTCGATGCTCACGTCGATGAGCACCGAGTTGCGGCGCATCCGCTGCACCATCTCCTCGGTCACCACCATCGGGGCACGGCTTTCGTCGGCCCGCATCGTGCCGATGACCACGTCGGCGTGTTCGACGGCCTCGCTGAGCGTGTTGGAGTCGATAATGGACGTGAACACCTGCTGCCCGATGGCGTAGCGCAGGCGCTGGAGTTTGTAAATGTCCTTGTCGAAAATCTTGATTTCGGCCCCCAGGCCCAGGGCCGTGCGGGCGGCGAATTCGGCCACCGTGCCCCCGCCCAGAATCACGACTTTGGTGGGCGGAACGCCCGTGATGCCCCCGACGATGATGCCCCGCCCGTCGTTGACGCTGCTGAGGTACTCGGCGGCGATGAGCATCACGGTGCTGCCGGCGATTTCGCTCATGGCCCGGATGATGGGCAGGCCCCCGGCCTTGTCTTCGATGAACTCGAAGGCCAGCCCGGTGATTTGCCGCTGGTTGAGGGCGTGAAAGTACTCGGGCGTGAGCTTGGGCACGGTCAGGGCCGAGATGAGCGTGGAGCCGCGTTTCAGAAACTCGTACTCCGACTCGATGGGCGGTTCCACCTTCAGGATCACGTCGGCGGCGTAGGCTTCCTTCGGCGAGGGCACGATCTGCGCCCCGGCTTCGCGGTACTCGTGGTCGGTGAATTTCGCCCCCAGCCCCGCGTCGGTTTCGAGCAGTACCCGGTGGCCGTTGCGCACGAGTAACGCCACGGCCTCGGGCGTGAGCGCGATGCGGTTTTCCTGCAACGACACTTCCTTCGGCAACCCGATGAGCAGGCTGTGGCGGCTCGTCTCTGCGGGCGCGAGTTGCTCCTGCGGGTACAGGGCCGTCTGCTGGGCCAGGGCCTCGAAGCCGGTTTGCTGGAGTTGGGGGGTGCTCAATTCAATTAGGAATTACGAATTAGGAATTACGAATTGAAATACCTCTGAAAATCTTCTCACTTCGTACATCTCACGACCCGGCTGCCGTCGGGTTGGGTTTCCAGGCTGAATCTCAGGTGGTTCTCCGGCCAGAGGTTCGGGATTTTCGAGGGCCATTCCACGAAACAGAAATGGCCGGAGTCGAAGTATTCTTCCACGCCCATATCAAGGGCTTCGATTTCGGATTTAATCCGGTAAAAATCAAAGTGGTACACCGGGTCGCCGGTGGCCGTTTCGTACTCATTGACGAGCGCGAACGTGGGACTTTGCACCGGGCTGCCAACGCCCAGGCACCGGCACAGCGCCTGGATGAAGGTGGTTTTCCCGGCCCCCATCTCGCCCTCGAACAGCCAGACCGGCACATCGCACCCGAAGTCGAGCACCGTTTGCGCGGCTTGGTCGATTTCGGCCAGGTGCTGGTTGCGCAGAGTTAGTTCGGTCATTTCGGGGCGGGAAAGGCCCGCGAAGTTACGGAAAAACAACCTCACCCGCGCGGCGTCCGCCCCGTGGGTGAGGTTAGAAGTGGCGCGCCAGCCGCTCCACGATGTGGGCCACCGCCGGGCATATTCCGGCGTTTTTGCGGGTGAGATCGAGCAGTTGGTGCATCCGGCGGCGGTTGGTGTGCGGGTACTCCCGGCAGGCTTTGGGGCGTACGTCGTAAATCGCGCAGTAATTTTCGCCGTCCAGAAACGCGCAGGGTGCGGCGTTGAGTACGTAATGACGGTCCCGGTCGAGGTGCAGGTATTTTTGAATGAAATCAGCCGGGCGCAGTCGCAGGTGTCGGGCGATGCGCTCGATGTCGGCGTCGGTGAAAATCGGGCTGGTGGTTTTGCAGCAGTTGGCGCAAGTCAGGCAATCCGTTTCGGCGAACACCTCGTCGTGCAGCCGCGCGAAGGTTTCGTCGAGGTGCTTCGGCGGGCGGGCTTTGAGGCGGCGGAGAATGTCGGTTTTTGTCTGAACCACGATTCACAGGATTTGTGGATGACCAAGATGTTACCACATTGATGTGACCACATTTTTTTGCAAAAATCCGGTTAATCCTTGAATCCGACGAATCATGGTTCAGACAATTTAGTTATAGCTTCGCAACGATGCTTCTTCCCATGATTTCCGTCGCCACCCGACACCTGACCATCGATGCCGCCTGGCGGGCCGCCGACCGGGGCGGACACCCGGCGGCGCTCTGGCGCCTGCCCCGTGGTAGCGAAAAAACCTTGATTTTCGATCTTTCCGGCGAAGACCGCCGGGGCAAACTGGATTTGGAAGAAACTCCCTCCGGTTTCGCGCTGGGGCCGTTTCTAAACCCCGACGGCCAGCAAACCCGCCTGCTCCGCGCCGACGTGTGCCTGCGCTTCGACGCCCAGAACCGGTTTCTCGACGAACAAACCTCGCCCTCGGCGGACCGGCGGCGGGTGCTGGCATGGGAAGATTTTTTGGAAAATGATGAATCCCTGGAGCACGACGATGAGATGCGTTTCAGCCTGGCACCTGATTCGGCAGCGGTTCAGAATTTCAATTCCACTGAAACCGATTTCAAAACCGCCGTCCGGCAAGCCGTCGAAGCAATTGGGGCTGGGCAGTTTCAGAAAGTCGTGCTCTCGCGCACGAAAACCGTGGCCCTGCCCGCCGGTTTCAACGTGATCGCGGCCTTCAACCGCCTCTGCGACGCCTACCCGAACGCCTTCGTTTCGGCCGTTTCCCTGCCCGACGAAGGGGCTGTGTGGCTCGGGGCCACGCCCGAAATTTTGGTCAGCTTGGATGCGAAGGGCATTTTCCGCACCGTCTCGCTGGCCGGTACACAGCCCGCCTACGACGCCGACGGCAACCTCATCGCCCCCGTGGACGCCCGCTGGTCGCACAAGGAAATCGAGGAGCAGGCGCTCGTGAGCCGGTACATCATCGAGTGCTTCAAGAAAATCCGCCTGCGGGAGTACGTCGAAAACGGCCCCAAAACGGTGCAGGCGGGCAATTTGCACCACCTCCGCACCGACTTCACGGTGGACACGGAGGCCGTGGCCTTCCCCCAACTCGGCACGGTGATGCTCGAATTGCTCCACCCCACCTCGGCCGTGTGCGGCACGCCCAAGACCCCGGCGCTCGATTTCATCCAGCGGCACGAAAGCTACGACCGGACCTGGTACAGCGGGTTTCTCGGCCCGGTGAACGTGGGCGGCGAAAGCCACCTGTTCGTCAACCTGCGGACGATGAAAATCGAGGCCGACCGCGCCACGCTCTACGCCGGGGCGGGCATCACCGAAGATTCCGTCCCCGAGCGGGAGTGGCGGGAGACGGAGTTGAAGTGCCAGACATTGTTGAAAGTAATTGGTTGAGTAGGCGATTGGGTAGTTGGTTTTCAACCACTTGACAAATCCACCCAATTACCTACTCAACCAATTACCTGACCCGCTTCAAATCCCCAACCTGCCGCGGTCCCTGGTCGGTGTTGAGCACGAGCGTGCCCCGGCCGTTTTGCTGCTGGGAGTGGATGCCGATGATGCGCAGGCCCGTGGTGTCGTACACGTCGGTTTCGTTGACGGTCAGTTCGTGGCGCTCGGCGGAGTAGCGGTACGAAACCCCGTTTTGCATCACGCTGAAACCGCCTCCGCCGCCCGACTGGCTGACGGTCGCCTGGTTCTGGGCCATGCTGGCCAGTTTCTCAGCCCGCCAGGTGAGTTCCGGCGAAGCGTCGGGCGAGGCTTCGAGCAGGGCGGCGAGGTCGGCCAGGAAGGCGGCGACTCTGGCCTTCAGGCCGTGGTTCATCATGTCGCCGATCATGAGTTGGCCGCTCTGCCACATGCCCAGGCCGCCGAGGGCCGGGTCGTTGAACTGCGCCTGACGGCCCCCGCTGCGGCGGAGTTCGGCGAGCAGGCGCTGCGCCAGGTCGGGTGAAAATCCATGGCGTTCAGCGAGTTGGTTTATCGTTTCGTTCATCGGGAATTTACCACGAGGGCGCTGAGTTTTATGCAAAGAACGCAAAGAAAAAAGCGTGCGTTACGCCCTTGGCGCAAAACCTTCGCGCCGTTGCGGTTAAAAAATTTACCTTCGCAAAAAACTAAAACCACATGGACGCATACATCGTAGCCGGGTACCGCACGGCCGTGGGCAAAGCCCCCCGCGGCGGTTTCCGCTTCACCCGCCCCGACGACCTCGCCGCCGACGTCATCAAGCACCTCGTCGCCTCGGTCCCGGCCCTCGACCCCGCCCGCATCGACGACCTCATCGTCGGTAACGCCGTGCCCGAAGCCGAGCAGGGCATGCAGATTTCGCGGTACATCGCGCTCCTCGCGCTGCCCAGCACCGTGTCGGGCGTGACCATCAACCGCTACTGCGGCTCCGGCCTCGAAGCCATCGCGCTGGCCTCGGCCAAAATCCGCACCGGCATGGCCGACTGCATCGTCGCGGGCGGCACCGAGAGCATGAGCCTCGTGCCCGTGATGGGGTACAAAACGGCCCTTAATTTTGAAATCGCCAAAGCCCACCCCGACTACTACATCGGCATGGGCCTCACCGCCGAGCAGGTGGCCAAACAATTCAACATCGCCCGCGACGCCCAGGACGAGTTTGCCTACGAATCGCACCAGAAGGCCATCCGGGCCATTCAGGAAGGAAAATTCAAGGACGAAATCGTGCCCGTGCCCGTGCAGGAAACCTACTTCGACGCCGAGTCGGGCAAGAAAAAAACGAAACAGTGGGTGGTGGATACCGACGAAGGTCCCCGCGCCGACACGAGCGCCGAAGCCCTGGCGAAACTGAAGCCCGTTTTCGCGGCGGGCGGCTCGGTCACGGCGGGCAACTCCTCGCAAACCTCCGACGGCGCGGCCTTCGTGCTGGTCATGTCGGAAAAACTGGTGAACGAATTGGGCCTGCAACCCATCGCCCGGCTGGTGAGTTACGCCACGGCGGGCGTGGAGCCGCGCATCATGGGCATCGGCCCCGTGGCGGCCATCCCGAAGGCCGTCAGGCAGGCCGGGCTGAAGCTCGACGACATCGAACAGATTGAACTCAACGAAGCCTTCGCAGCCCAATCGCTGGCCGTGATTCAGGAACTGGGCCTCGACCGCGAAAAAATCAACCCCAACGGCGGAGCCATCGCCCTGGGCCACCCACTGGGCTGTTCGGGCGCGAAACTCAGCATCCAGTTGCTGAACGAAATGCGCCGCCGCGACCAGAAGTACGGCATGGTCACCGCCTGCGTGGGCGGCGGGCAGGGCGTGGCGGGGGTGTTTGAGCGGTTGAATTGATGTTTTTGGTCGAAAAAAAGTCTTGGCTGAGTCAGGACTTTTTTTGGCGGTTTGGGCACGTTCAAAATTCGAGGTAAGGCGTGAGCCTCTCCACGGTACTGGCGTCGATGACTTTCACCTTCAGCAAATCCTCCGGGGCGCTGAACGGACCGTGTTGCTGCCGGTAGGCCACGATGGCCCTGGCCATGTGAAACTTCAGGTAGGGGTGCCGCAACTGCTCGAAAGGCGTGGTGTTGACGTTCAGCTTGCGCAGTTGGGGGTTGCGCAGGGTGGCGTGTCTGCGAATTTCTTCGATGACGATGGAATCGAGGCCCCAGACTTCGCGGAGTTGGTTGAGGCTGTGAAAGCCGCCGAGGTCGTTGCGGGTTTTCACGATGCGGGCTGAGAGTTTGGAGCCAATGCCGTACACGCGCTTCAACTCGGTGGTGTCGGCGGTGTTGAGGTCGAAAGTGAAGGGGGTTTTGAGGGTTGGCCTAACTTCGGGAGCGGAGGCACCTGGCATTGGGGCGACGGGCGGGTTATCATGCGGATCGCCGCCCGCCCGCCCCACAATCTTCTCGTCGAGCCGGATGTACGGCTCCAGGCGGGCGTAGGTTTCTTCGGGGAAATCGTAAATCTTCTTCAAATCTTCTTTTTTCCGAAACCGGCCGCCTTTCGCCCGGTACTTGCCGATGCGCTCGGCCAGCCAGCGGGGCAGGCCCAGTTGCTGCCATTCGTCCGTTGAAATCGTGTTGGGATTGAAGGGAAACAGGCGGGCCTGCGGGGCTGGTGCCTCGTCATCCCGTTCGCGGGCGGCAGGCCGGTTTTTCCCGGCGTAGCGGTTGGGCGGGGTGGTTTCGGCGGGTTCGACGGTCAGACCCGCCAGCAGGCTGTCGAGGTGACGCGGGTCGGCGGCGGACGGGTCGGTGGTGCGGGCGGGGCGGAGGTCCCAGGCGAAGGGCAGGAGCAGGGCGACAATGATGACGGCCATCAGCACCAGAAAGCCCCGCGCCTCGGCGGCGCTGAAGCCGAAATAATCGCGGACGGCTTGATGGAAGCGGCGAAACATGGCTGAACGGGCGCGGGTGGGGAGGGGCGCAACTTCAGCAGAGTTTGGATTGATGTCCAAACCGTTTACTAAATTTTAGACGCTAAAATTTGTTCCTTTGGGTAGAATCTTGTTTTTTTGGCGTAGATTTTTTTTCTCTCAGCAGAAGATTAGCCAGACATACGAAATTAAAGCCATATATTTCCCAAAAAAACTCGTTAAATTTTTTCAAACTTTGAATAAAAACGCAAAAATTGGCAAAAACGGGCCACCAGCAGGACGCCGCGTGGTCCCGGCGGCGGCGGCTGCCATCGGCAGCATCGTCTCGGAGAACATTCGCCGCTACCAGAAAGACAACAAGGTCAGGGGCGAGGAGCTTGCCGGTCGGCTGGGCATCAACGCGGCCACTTTCTACTCCAAGCTCTCGCGCAAAACCTACTCGCTGGAAACGCTCTACGAAATGGCCCAGGCCCTGCGAGTGCCACCGTACCAGCTTTTGATGAGGCCGGGCGAAGCGGGCACGGGCATGAGCCTGCCCTGCTTCTCGCCGACGGACTACCCTAGGCTGCCCCAACTCATTGAGCGCACCCCTGCCAGCCAGTCGACCCAGGCCGTGGACGCCGCTTGGCTGGATATTCAGCACGCCGAACGTTACGTGATGCTGGATATTGATTCCTCGTCGCTCGAACCCCGCCTGCGGATTGGCGATAGGATTCTCTCGCGGCGGCTGGTGGAAGGGGAGCTTTTTCGCCCCGGCCTGTACTGCGTGTGGGCCGACGGGCGGATGTGGTGGGGAAGGGTGCGCTCCCAGCCTGACGATGAGTGGGTGCTCCGGGAGGACAACCCCAAAACCGGGGGCGAAATCCGCATTCCGGTCAGCGCCGTGCTCCTGGCCTTTCACCTGGAAAGGGCCACCAGTGCCATGCTTGATTAGAAACACCCGTCAAAACCTTGCTCAGAACAACCTATCTCCAGAATCCCACCCCGCCCCAGCGCGACGCCATGCTGCTGGTGGCCCTAGCCCAGCCCGAGAAGTTGCGCATTGCCCTGCTATTGGCCCGCGTTCCCTGCGCCTGCGTCACCGACCTCTGCACCTGGCTGGGCGGCGAGGACGGGCCGTATGATTCCTCGTACATGGCCCGCCACCTGCGCGAACTGCTGCGCGACAACATCGTGCGCTTCACCTTTCAGGGGCGCTACAAACTCTACCACCTGATGGCAGAGGACCAGGCGCACCCCCTGTTGGGTAGCCTGCTCGACCTTCTCCGCGCCCAGGCATACGCCCTATCCGACGCCGAACGCTGGGAAACCCTGGCGGCAACGGGACGCCTGATTCTTCCCTGACAAAACAAAAATCCCACCCCGTTTCTGGGGTGGGATGTAGTCTAACAGACAGCCTAAATACTTTTAAATTATCTGTAACTCGCTGATAATGTGTGGAGAAGATGGGATTCGAACCCACGACCTCTTGCATGCCATGCAAGCGCTCTAGCCAGCTGAGCTACATCCCCGAAAATTGATTTTCCCGCGTTTGGGACTGCAAAACTAAACGCCGCCGGGCTTTTGTCAACGCCCGGCGCGAAAAAAAGCCAAAAATTATTTTCCCTCCCGCGTGAACACGATGTAGTCCGTCACGGGCATGGCGGGCACGAGTTTGCGGCTGCGGAGTTCTTCCACAATCTGCCCCCGGTGGTAGGTATCGTGGTTGATGAGGTGCGCCAGGATGTCGCGCAGGGGCGTTTCGTAGGGGTCGCCCTGCGTGGTGCGGTAGGCGACGACTTCGTCGAAAGTAGCATCCGTCGTGCCGGTCAGAAACACGTCCCACCGGTTGGTCAACTGGTGAAACATCATCCGGCATTCGCCGATGTCGCGGCGCTCCCAGAGGGGCACGTAGCCGGTTTCGCGCCGGACGCGGTTGAGCCAGGTTTGCTGGGCAGCCAGGATGTGCGAAAACAGGTCGAGGCAACGCTCGTCGGGGTATCGGGGTTGTTCGAGTGCGGCCAGGATGCGCTCGTTGGCCCAACGCTCGTAGGCGAACAGGTTTTGAAAGTACGCTTTCATGGGAAAAAGGCTTCGGCGTAAACATCATTGTTTTTCCCGGAAAAAGCGCCGAAGTTTGGCCGAAAATTAAAGCCTACTGAACTTGTAGGCTATTGGCTGGGTTCTTCCGCTGTATCCACGAATTTTAAACCCAAACTTCCAATCCCTATGTCACTCCGACTTGGCGACATTGCCCCTGACTTCGAGGCCGACACCACTCAGGGCCACATCCGTTTCCACGAATGGCTCGGCGATAGCTGGGGGATGCTGTTCTCGCACCCCGCCGATTTTACGCCCGTCTGCACCACCGAACTGGGCAAAACGGCCCTGCTGAAGGACGAATTCGGCAAACGCAACGTGAAGGTCATCGCCGTCAGCGTGGACGACCTCGACTCGCACCACCGCTGGACGCCCGACATCCAGGACGTGACCGGCAGTGAGGTGAACTTCCCGCTCATCGCCGACCCCGACCGCAAGGTGGCTGAACTCTACGACATGATTCACCCCAACGCGTCGGAAAAAGCCACGGTGCGCTCGGTGTTCGTCATCGGCCCCGACAAGAAAATCAAGCTGACGCTGACCTACCCCGCCTCGACGGGCCGGAATTTCAACGAACTGCTCCGGGTCATCGACTCGCTCCAACTGACGGCCAACTACCAGGTGGCCACTCCCGCCGACTGGCAGCAGGGCGAGGACGTCATCGTGACGCCCGCCGTGCCGAATGAAGGCCTGGAGGAGAAATTCCCGAAGGGCGTCAAGCACGTGAAGCCTTACCTCCGCGTGACGCCCCAGCCCAACGCGTGATGTTGGGTGATTGGTGAAATGGGTGATGGGGTGATTTGTTGTCGCTGTACAAATCACCCCATCACCCATTTTTTGGTTTACCGGTTCAGCGAAGCTAATCGGACACCACGGCAGCACCAGTCACCCAATTCCCAAACTCAGTAGCCTTTCCCAAAATCCACCCGGTTCCCGACCGGCTCGCCCGCACGGAAGCGGCGGAGGTTTTCGAGAAAAACGGGCACTTTGTCGGCCTGCTCGTCGGCGTAACCCCCGGCGGTGTGCTGGGTGAGCAGCACGTTGGGCAAGCGCCAGAGGGGGCTGTCGGCGGGGAGGGGTTCTTCGGCGGTCACGTCGAGCACGGCCCCGCCGAGGCGACCCGCCCGCAACGCTTCGATGAGGGCCGGTTCGTGTACGGCGCTGCCCCGGCCCACGTTGACGAACACCGCCGTGGGCTTCATCGCGGCGAGGCGGCTGGCGGTAAAAATGCCCACGGTTTCCTCGGTTTCGGGCAGGGCCGACAGCACCACGTCGGCCTGGGGAAGCAAATCGTCGAGGTCGGCGAGGGTGGGGGGCTGGCTGCGCGACACGACGGTCACGTCGCATTCATAGCCCCCCAGAATCCGCTCGATTTGCCGCCCGATGGCCCCCGCGCCGAGTACCAGCGCCCGTTGCCGGTGCAGCAGCCGCATCGCGGGCCGGAGCTTGCCCCCCACCCATTCTTGCCGGTGTTGCAACACGGCCAGTTCGTTCATTTTTCGGAACAGCGCCACCAGGCCGGCCACGGCCGATTCGGCCACGGGTTGCCCGAAAAACCCGCGCAGGTTGGCCATCACGACGCGGTTGAGCGGCGGAGCGTGCCAGTCGAGGGGCAGGTATTCGTTGATGCCCGCCGAGTACAGTTGAATGAAGCCGAGCCGGTCGTGCTGCGTCAGCCAGTCGGGGGGGACATTGCCAAACACGACCTCTGCGCGGCGGAAGGCGTCAAAGCGTTCGGAAAGCGGAAGATCTGCTCCGAAAACAACGGTTTCATCCGGTTGCAGCCCACTGCGGAGGGCCTGTCTGGCGAAATCGGGGAGGGAAAAATGAACGTAAAGCTTCATCCGGTTTTTGGGCAAAAAAACGAATTGTTTCCCGCAGATGATGCAACGGTGCGCGGCGGGTACCCGGAAATTTTCAGGTGAAGCCATCCGCTGCGGCGGCTGAAACAGTTCCATGCTCCTGACCGGGGTTGCCGAAGGGTCGGCCCCGCCGCCACCCGACGTGCGGGCACTCCGAATCGGCTTCTGCCGGATGATTGCCTTCGTACAAAATTCAATTTACGGCAGTCTCCCAGGCCCGAACGCCCGCCGTTCCCCGAACTTCCGTATTTTTGCCGCCTATGAACACGACTACCCAGGCCCCGGCCACCGGAACGCCGGCCGCTTCCCTCCAAGACATCATCGCCCACGCCAAGGAATACGGCTTTGTTTTTCCCTCCTCCGAAATTTACGACGGCCTCCAGGCTGTGTACGACTACGGCCAGAACGGCGTCGAACTCAAAAACAACCTCAAAACCCTCTGGTGGAAGGCCATGACCATGCTCCACGACAACGTGGTGGGCATCGACGCGGCCATTTTCATGCACCCCCTGACCTGGAAAGCGTCGGGCCACGTGGACTCGTTCAACGACCCGATGATCGACAACCGGGATTCCAAAAAACGCTACCGCGCCGACCAGCTCCTCGAAGCCAAAGCCGAGGAATACGCCGCCCACGGCCACGAGGTGCGTGCCCAGACGCTCCTCAACCGCATGGGCCGCCTCCTCGACGCGGGCGATCTGGAGGGCGTGCGCCAGTTGATTCTGGACGAAGAAATCGTCTGCCCCATTTCGGGCACGGCCAACTGGACCGAGGTGCGGCAGTTCAACCTCATGTTCAGCACCCAGGTCGGGGCCGTCAGCGACGACGCCAGTTTGATTTACCTCCGCCCCGAAACGGCCCAGGGCATTTTCGTCAACTTCCTGAACGTGCAGAAAACCGGGCGGATGAAAATTCCCTTCGGCATCGCCCAGATTGGCAAAGCGTTTCGGAATGAAATCGTGGCGCGGCAGTTCACCTTCCGGATGCGGGAATTCGAGCAGATGGAAATGCAGTTTTTCTGCCGCCCCGGCACCGAGATGGACTGGTACGAGCACTGGAAAAGCGTCCGGATGCGCTTCCACCAGGCCGTGGGGCTGCCCGCCGAGAAACTGAAATTCCACGACCACGACAAGCTGGCCCACTACGCCAACGCCGCCGTGGACATCGAGTACCAGTTTCCCTTCGGCTTCCGCGAAATCGAAGGCATCCACAGCCGGACGGATTTCGACCTGAAAGCCCACCAGGAGCTTTCCAAAAAGAAACAGCAGTACTTCGACAACGACCTCAACGCCGAGGGCAAGCCTTTTGGCAACTACATTCCCTACGTGGTTGAAACCTCCGTCGGGGCCGACCGGCTGTTTTTGGCCGTGCTGTGCAACGCCTTCACCGTTGAGTCGTCCGGGGAAGGGGAGGAAGCCAAATCCCGCACGTTCCTGAAATTCCACCCGGCGGTGGCCCCCGTCAAAGCGGCTATTCTGCCCCTGGTGAAAAAAGACGGGTTGCCCGAAAAAGCGCGGGAAATTCAGAACCTGCTGAAATTCGATTTCAACGTGTTTTACGAAGAGCGCGACAGCATCGGCAAGCGCTACACCCGCCAGGACCTCATCGGCACGCCGTTCTGCATCGCCGTGGACCACCAGACGCTGGAAGACGACACCGTGACCATCCGCGACCGCGACACCACCGAGCAGGTGCGCGTGCCGATTGCGGAACTCAAAAGCCGCATCGGCCACGCCGTTTCGATGGAGCGGGTTTTTGAGAAATTGTGAAAATTGTCTGAATGGGGTTTGCGTTTACCATTCAAATTGCGGACAATTACAACGGTAATCAATTCTGAATCATGGGTAGATTGAGTCAATCGCAAAAGCGAGCGGCAGTACGGCAGACAAGGCGAACTGCACATCGCTTCAGACAGCGGCGAGGGCAAGTTTTAAGTGCGAGAGCGCGTGTCTTCCCGAATGAACCCGTCTCTGGCAAGCACATTCTGGAGTTGGTGGAATCCTTGTCCGTTAACCTGCCCGAGGCGACCGTAAAGTCGGTTTTGAGCGAAAATTCTTTTTGGGAAGGGGTTCGGCGGTACTGTTATTCCTGGATTGACGGACTTGGCCTGTCAACAACCTTGGGTCTGGACCTCGGGAAAAACAGCATCGGTTGGGCCTTGATTCGGGATGGTGAAACCATTCGGAATGACGTCAAAAATGTCTTCGACCGGGAAATCCAATACGTCAAGGCTCCGGAGCAAGCGACACTTGAAGCGGCCTGATGAACGAGATTCTTCCGTTTTGGCGACGGAGGAAATGACCATCTACCGTGGCATTATGCCCGATCCGGAATCCATGCAGGAGTATGAAAACCTGCTGCCTGGATTTACAGAACGAATTTTGGCAATGACCGAAGAAGAGGGAAAGCACCGGAGGGCCATTGAAAAATCAATCATCGCCAGTAACCGCGTGCTCGCTCTGTGTGGAATAGCTTCTGCGCTCTTGTCGGTACTGGTTATCACGGCCTTGTGCTTCTACGCTTTTTACCTCGGCCACCCGATTCAAGCTGCTGCGATTGCTATCGGCGTGATAGCGGCTTTGGCAGGCACTTTCCTGTACAGAAAGCAAACCAAACCGGAACAGGAAGAGGCCCGGACGCGGGAGTGAGCGATTAAACTGCCGCATCGGCCACGCCGTTTCGATGGAGCGGATTTTTGAGAAACTTTAGCCGCAGGACTCCGGATGAAACCCTACCCCGCAAGCGTTTTGGAACGCTTGCGGGGTTTTACTTTTCAAGGCCATGATGCTCACCGTAACGTCTGAATCGCCCGCCAGCCCCGATGCCCGGCGGTTGCTTGCGGCGCTCAACGCCGAACTCGACCGGCGTTACCCGGAGTTTGGCGGTACGCCCTACGATCCGGCGGCCAACCCGGCTCCGGGCGCAGCGTTCGTCGTCGCCCGGCTCGACGGCGTGGCCGTGGGCTGCGGGGCGCTGCGGCCCCTGCACGACGGCGTGGGCGAAATCAAGCGGATGTTCGTGGTGGAAAACCGCCGGGGGCAGGGCATCGCCGGGCAGGTGCTGGGCGAACTCGAACGCCGGGCGAGCGCGTGTGGCTACGCGGAGGTGTGGCTGGAAACGGGCCTGCGACAGCCCGAAGCCCTTGCGCTCTACGAACGGATGGGTTACGGGCGCATCCCAAATTACGGCCCCTACGCCGGAGACCCGCTGAGCGTGTGTTTCCGGAAAACGTTGCGTCCGGAAGCGGGGTAAGCCCCCGTTGGAGGCATGGTTTTTTAACCGGTATTGGCAAAAGCCCCCGGTTTGACCCTGTTTTCCAACCAAATTTTTCTTCCCATGCGAGCAGACATCGGCGTTCCCGAAAAAGACCTTCAGGAAATGGCCAACCGCATCAACGTGATTCTGGCCGACGAGCACGTGCTGTACGTCAAAACCCGGAATTACCACTGGAACATCACCGGCAAGAGTTTCATCGAGTACCACGAGTTTCTCGAAAAACTCTACACGGAACTGGCCGAGCAGATCGACGAAATCGCCGAGGAAGTGCGCACGATGGGCCACCACTCGGTGGGCAGCATGAAGGAATTTCTCGACCTGGCCCGCCTGCCCGAATCGAAAGAACACCCTAACGGCGCGCCGCTTAAGTTGCTCGAAGAACTAAAAAACGACCACGAATCCCTCGTGAAGTCCACGAAGCAGGACATCGAAAAGGCCGAAGAACTCGGCATGGCCACCACCGCCGATTTTCTGGTGGACATCGCCCGTTACCACGAAAAAACCGCCTGGATGCTCCGGGCGTATTTGGAATGAGTTCAGGGTTTAGAGTTAAAAGCAAAAGACAACCCTAAACCCTAAACCCTGAACTCTAAACCCTAAACCCTAAACTCTGAACTATGCACTCCTACGACACCCTTTCGCAGGCGACCAACGACTTGATTGCCCGCGGTTTTACCGAAGATTTCACCGCCGAAGGTGCCCAATTGGTCAACAGCAAAAAAGAAGTCCGGCTGAATGCCGACGAATTCGACATCGTGGAAGTCCACCGCTTCGAGGGCGAATCCGACCCCGGCGATATGTCGGTGGTGTACGCCATCGAGTCGAAAAACGGCCACAAGGGCATCATGATCAACGCCTTCGGCACCTACGCCTCGACGCTTTCGGGCGAACTGGCCAAGAAGTTCAACGGCGCGGGCGGGGTCGGGACGGTGATGGTCTGAAAGCGGATTGAGGAAGGAAAAACAAGAAATGAGGAATAAATAATGACGAAGGCCAAAACCTTTTTCATTTCTTATTCTTCATTTCTTGTTTTTCCTTCAATCCTCCTTCATGCGCATTACCATCCCGGTTCTCGTCCAACAGTCGCCCGACGTGGTCTGGGCGGGGTTTGACGAAACACTGTTCCGAAACCTTTCCCCGCCGTTTCCCCCCGCCAGACTCCTCCGCTTCGACGGCTCGATGCCGGGCGACGAAGTCCACGTCGAGTTGAATTTTCTGGTTTTCCGCCAAACTTGGGTGAGCGTCATCACCGAACAGTGGGAAACGCCGGAGGAAATTTACTTCGTGGACGAGGGCGTGAAGCTGCCGTTTTTTCTCCGCTCCTGGCGGCACAAGCACCGCATCGTGCGGGCGGGCACGGGCAGCCGAATCATCGAGGAAATTGAGTACCGTGCGCCGTTCCGGTGGATGGATTTTGTGCTCTGGCCCGTGATGTACGCCCAGTTCGCGTACCGGAAACCCGTTTACCGGCGGGTGTTTGGGTAGGGGTGAAGCGCCCCGCACCCTGCTAACCCCACGGCTTTAGCGTGGGGCACGCAGGGCGGCAATCCCTCACGCCTCTGCGTCCACCGCAACCGGTTCGTCCACCGGGGCGGCGTGCATTTTCTGGTCGTCGAGCACGCCTTCCCAGCGGCCAATGACCGTGGTGGCCAGGCAGTTGCCAATCACGTTGACCGACGTGCGGGCCATGTCCATCAGTTCGTCGATGCCCATGATGAGCAGCACGGGCCACTCGGGCAGGCCGAACGTGGCCACGGCCCCGAGCAGAATCACCAGCGTGGCCCGTGGGATGCCCGCCACGCCCTTGCTCGTGAGCATGAGCAGGAACACCATCAGCATCTGCTTTTCAATCGGAAACGGCACGTTGCCCGCCTGGGCCACGAACACCGCCGCCAGCGAGAGGTACAGCGTGGAGCCGTCGAGGTTGAAGCTGTAGCCCGTGGGCATCACGAACGACACCACCTGCCGGGGCACGCCAAATTTTTCCATCTGCTCCATGGCCTTCGGCAGGGCCGATTCCGAACTCGTCGTGGCAAAGGCGATGGACACCGGCTCGGCGATTTGCTTCATGAACTTCACGATGGGCACCCGCACGATGAGCGCCACCGGCACCAGCACCAGCAGCAGGAAGGCCAGCAACGCGCAGTACAGCGTGACCAGCAGCAGGGCCAGGTTGCGCAGCACGTCGAGGCCCATGTGCCCGACGGTCTCGGCGATGGCCGCCCCCACGCCGATGGGCGCGTAGTACATGATGACCTTCGTGAATTTGAACATCACCTCGGCCAGCAGTTCGACCCCGCCGACGAATTTCTTTTTCTTGTGCTCGGCAATCAGCGCCAGGCTGATGCCGAACAAAATGCTGAACACCACCACCTGCAGCACCTGCCCTTCGTACACCGATTTGGCGATGTTTTCGGGGAAAACGTGCGTGATGACCTCCTGCCAATTTTGGGCTTTCACCGACGGCAGTTTTTCGTTGAAGGTCTGCGGGGGCACCAGGCCCCGACCCGGCTGGAACCAGTTGGCGAACACCAGCCCGATGGCCAGGGCAAACGTAGTGACGACCTCGAAGTACAGCAGCGATTTCCAGCCCATCCGACCCACCTGCTTCAAGTTGGAGTGCCCGGCGATGCCCGCCACCAACGTGGCAAAAAGTAGCGGGGCGATGATGGTTTTGATGAGTTGAAGGAAAATTTTCCGGAGAAAACTCAGGTTGACGGCCACCTCGGGGAAATCGTACCCGATTTCGGTGCCGATGAGCATGGCCACCAGGATGGAGGTGGTCAGTGAGCGTTTCGTGAAAGCGTAGGCCACGAAACCGGCCAGCGCCAGCCAGCGCAGGGTCATCAGCAGGCCCGCCGGGAGGGGAAGAATTTCGTAGGCCGAAAGTACCGAGGCGAAAGCCGCGACGGTGAACAAGAGCAGCGTACCGAGCAAAACGCGGGAACGGGTCATGGGGAGCAGAACGGGGGCAGACGTTTTTCGATGTGTAAACTTAGGCAAAATTAGCCGGTCTGTTTCGATGGAGGGCGGCGGTACCGTCGGCAAGCCCCGGCAGGCGCCCAAACAATCGCTTAAATTTTGCCGTTTCCCATTGGCGTCCAGCCTGAAAAGCGTAAACTTACCACGCCTTACCACCTTTAAAACCTCCGCCCCTCCATGAAAAATCTGCTTCCCCTCGAAGCCGAACTGTCCGGCTTTTTCCTGAACAACCTGCCCGCGTTTCCTGCCCAAACCCGCGATTACCTCGTTGAGTTGCTCCCCTACGCCACCGTCGGCTGCGCGCTGCTTTTTTTGGTGTACCTTTCGGTTTCGTCCGGGCTGCTGACGGGCTACATCGCCGTCAGTTCGGTGCGTTCGCTGCTCTGGCACGCCGCCGGGGCGACGGCCTCCGTGCTGGCACTGATGGCCTTTTCGCCGCTGCGCAACCGCCTGCGCCAGGGCTGGGGGCTGTTGTACTACGCCCACTGGGGCGTGGTGGTGCTAATGCTGTTCTCGCTGAGCCTGACCGGGCTAATCATCGTTGGCTTCGCGGGATTTTGGGTGCTGTTCCAGGTGCGGGAGCGGTACGTTTGAACCACTCATCAAAACTCTTTTCCCGACCCGTGCCCACGGCGTACTTTTGAGCAAACCCTTATCAAAACAAACAACCTTGAACCAACTCGAAGCCCGCGGCGTGGTGAAGCGCTACGCCGCCCACACCGCCCTCAGCGGCGTGAGCCTGAGCATTCCCAAAGGCCAGATTTTCGGCTTGCTCGGGCCGAACGGAGCGGGGAAAACCTCGCTCATCCGCATCATCAACCAAATCACCGCCCCGGACGAAGGGGAAGTTTTTTTCAGCGGCGAACCCCTCCAGCCCCGGCACATCGAGCGCATCGGCTACCTGCCCGAAGAACGCGGCCTCTACAAAAAAATGAAGGTCGGCGACCAACTGCTTTACCTGGCGCAGTTGAAGGGGTTGTCGTCCCGCGAAGCCACCGACCGGCTCAAGCGCTGGTTCGTCAAGTTCGACATCAAGGACTGGTGGGGCAAAAACGTCGAGGACCTCTCGAAGGGCATGCAGCAGAAGTGCCAGTTCATCGCCACCATCGTCCACGAACCCGAACTCATCATCCTCGACGAGCCGTTTTCCGGTTTCGACCCCATCAACGCCAACCTGCTGAAGGACGAGATTCTGGAGTTGAAAGCGAAAGGCAGCACCATCATTTTCTCGACCCACCGCATGGAATCGGTCGAGGAACTCTGCGACCACATCGCGCTCATCAACCGCTCGCAGGTGGTGCTCGACGGGGAGAAACGGGCCATCAAGAATCAATTCAAAGACAACAGCTTCACGCTCGAATACACCGGCCCGAAGGCCATCCTGCCCGCCGGGTACGAGGAGGTGAGCGCCGTGGAAGTCGGGCCGGAGCACTGGCGCGAACACATCCGCATTGGCGAAGGCGGCTCCGTCAACGGGCTGATTGCGAGCGTCATCAGCCAGGTCGAACTGCGGGCGTTTTCGGAAAACATTCCGTCGTTCAACGAAATTTTTATCAAAACCGTCGGGGCCGGCAACGCCGACCTCCTGGTCGGCGAACGCTGACCGGCAGGCGATTTTCCTGGTTCCCAAGTTACTTCCATTCCAACCCACGCCGACCGGAGGTCGGCGCTACCTCATGGACAAAATTCTGCTCATCATCCAGCGCGAATACCTCGTTCGGGTCAAAAAGCGCTCGTTTCTGATTGCCACCCTGCTCACGCCCATCCTGATTACGTCGATTTACGCCGTGCCCGCGCTCCTTTTTTTCGCGGGCGACGAAACCAAAACCATCCAGGTGCTCGACGAAAGCGACCGGTTTCGGCAAAAACTTAAAAACGACGACGATTACACGTACACCTTCGTGAGCGGCTCGCTCGAAAAAGCGAAGGAACGGATGCGCGCCAGCAAGGCCGACGCCCTGGTGTACATCCCGGCGGACATCGTCAAAAACCCCGACGGCCTGCGCATTTTCGCCCCCAAAACCGTCAGCATCGGCGTGCAGCGCGACGTGGAGCGGGCCGTGCAGGACGAAGTCCGCAACCTGCGCCTGGCCCAGGCGGGCATCGACGTGAAGGTGGTCGAAGACAACCGCGTGAACGTCAGCGCCCAGACCTTCAGCCTCAGCGACGAAGGCGAGAAAAAAAGCAGTTCGGGCGTGGCCACGGGCCTGGGCTACGCCATCGCCCTGATTTTGTACATGACCGTGTTTCTGAGCGGGTCGCAGGTGATGAACGGCGTCATCGAAGAAAAATCGAACCGCATCGTGGAGGTCATCATCTCGTCGGTGAAACCCATGCAACTGCTCCTGGGCAAAATCATCGGCGTGGGGCTGGTGGGTTTGACGCAGTTCGTGCTCTGGATTCTGCTCACGATGGCCATTTCGAGCGCCGTGACGGCGGTTTTCGCGAAAAAATTTGAAGCCAAAGCCAAAACCGAACTCGCCGCCGGCAAAAACGCCGCCGACCTGAAGGAAGCCGAGGCCCAGTTGCAGGCCCAAAACCCGATGGTGAAGGTGCAGGAATCGCTGGCCAGTCTGCCCCTGGGCAAGCTCCTGGCCTGCTTCATTTTCTACTACCTGACCGGCTACCTGCTCTACTCCTCGCTCTTCGCCGCCGTCGGGTCGGCGGTCGAAAACGCTTCGGAGGCCCAGCAGTTGCTATTTCCGGTCACGATTCCGCTGATTCTGAGCATCGCCATCATGGCCTTCGTCATCAACGAACCCGACAGCAAGGTGGCCTTCTGGGCGTCCGTCATTCCGTTCACGGCTCCGGTCAACATGATGGCCCGGCTGCCCTTCGGCGTCGAAACCTGGCAGTTGCTGCTTTCGATGGCGCTGATGGTGCTCGGCTTTTTGTTCACTACCTGGCTGGCGGCCCGCATCTACCGCGTGGGCATTCTGATGTACGGCAAAAAAGTCACCTTCGGCGAACTGTCGAAGTGGGTGTTTTACAAGGGGTAGGGGCGGGGAGCAGGGAGCAGGGAGCAAGGAGTAAAAATGCATTTCACCCCCTGCTCCCCGCCCCCTGCTTTTTTAACACCTTTTAACGCCCCCCACCCCGTCCCTGCCGGGGTTTTTTCTATTTTTGGCGGTTTTTCGGCCAGAGGCCGACCCGCATTCCTACCGTTTTTCCTGTTCTCATGCACACTTTCCGACGCATCAACAACCTCACCGGCTGGTTGGTGTTTGCCGTGGCGTTTTTCACCTACGCGGCCACCGTCGAGCGGACGGCCTCGTTCTGGGACGCCGGCGAGTTCATCGCCGTGGCCTACAAACTCATGGTGCCCCACCCGCCGGGCGCGCCGTTTTTCCTGCTGCTGGGGCGGCTGTTTTCCATGCTCGCCCTCGGCGACGTGACGCAGGTGGCCTATTGGGTCAACATGGTGTCGGTGCTGTCGAGCGCGTTCACGATTTTATTTTTGTTCTGGACCATCACCATGCTGGGCCGGAAACTCTACAACAAAGCCGACGAAGACCTGACCACGGGCGAAACGATTCTGCTCATGGGCGCGGGGGCCGTCGGGGCGCTGGCCTACACCTGGAGCGATTCGTTCTGGTTTTCGGCGGTCGAGGCCGAGGTGTACGGGCTGTCGTCGTTTTTCACGGCCATCGTCGTCTGGGCCATGTACAAGTGGGAACGGATTGATGACGAAGCCGCCGCCAACCGCTGGATTATTTTCATCGCCTACCTCGTGGGGCTGTCCATCGGGGTTCACCTCCTGAACCTCGTGACGATTCCGGCCCTGGCGCTGATTTACTACTTTAAAAAATACCGCAAACCCACGCTCCTCGGTGGCCTGACGGCCGTGGCGGCGGGTTTCGCCATCCTGGGTTTTATCAACGCGGCCATCATTCCCGGCCTGCCCTCGGTGGCCTTTCAATTTGAATTGCTGTTTGTCAACACGCTGGGGCTGCCGTTCAACACCGGGGCGCTGTTCTTCACCATCCTGCTCATCGGCGCGCTGGTGTGGCTGATCCGGTACTCGATTCGGAAGCAAAATCCGCTGCTCAACACAGCGTTGCTGGCGCTTTCATTCATCCTCATCGGGTACATCTCGTACACGCTCGTGCTGGTGCGGGCCAATTTCAACCCGCCCATCAACGAAAACGACCCCAAAGACGCCGTGGGCTTCACGTACTACCTGAAGCGCGAGCAGTACGGCAGCCGCCCGTTGCTCTACGGCCCGGTGTTCACGGCCCAGGCCATCGACGTGGAAAAAGGTGCGCCGATGTACAAAAAGGAAGGGGGCCGCTATGTGGTGTACAAGCACCGCCCGGATTACGTCTGGGAAAAAGACCAGCAGATGCTGCTGCCCCGCGTGCACAGCCACGACCCCGGCCACCCCGAATTGTACCGGCAGATGCTGAACCTGCCCGAAGGCAAAAAACCAACCTTCGGCGACAACCTGCGCTTCCTATTCAGCCACCAGATGGGCCACATGTACATGCGGTATTTCCTCTGGAATTTTGCCGGGCGGGAAAGCGATTTTGAAGGCGCAGGGTCGATTCCGAAACTCAAAGGCAGCGATTTCCCCTCATCGATTCGGGAAAACAAGGCCCACGACAATTTCTACTTCCTGCCCCTGATTCTGGGCCTGCTGGGCTTTTTCCTGCAATACCGACGGGAAGAAAAAGACTTCCTCGTCGTCACGCTGATTTTCCTGATGACGGGCCTGGCGCTGGTGGTGTTCATCAACTCGCCGCCGGTCGAACCCCGCGAACGGGATTACATCTACGTCGGGTCGTTTTACGCCTTCGCCATCTGGATTGGCCTCGGCGTGATGCAGGTGGCGGAATTTCTCCAGAAACTCGTCCGGGGTGACACGGCCCGCGCCGTGGCGGCGACCGCGCTCTGCGCCATCGTGCCCGGCATCATGGTCACCAAAAGCTGGGACAACCACGACCGCAACCACCGCTACCACTCGGTGGATTTCGCCAAAAACGTGCTCAGTTCCTGTGCGCCCAACGCGATTCTGTTCACCGGCGGCGACAACGACACCTTCCCGCTGTGGTACGTGCAGGAGGTGGAGGGCTTCCGCACCGACGTGCGCGTGTGCAACCTCTCGCTGCTGGGCACGGGCTGGTACATCGACCAGATGAAGCGCAAAACCTACCAGTCGGACCCGCTGCCGATTTCGCTGACGAAAGACAAATTTCTGGAGGGCGTCAACGACAACATTCCGTTCGTCGAAAACCCCAACCCCAGCATCAAGGCGGGCATTAACCTGAAGGAATACCTGCGGCTGATTCAGGAGGACAACCCGGCCATCAAAGTACCCACTTCGTCGGACGGGCAGATGATCAACACCCTGCCGTCGGCCAATTTCTACCTGCCGATTGACAAAGCGGCGGTGGCCAAAATGCCCTTCGTGCCCGAACAAATGCGCCCGCTCGTGGGCGACACCATCGCCTGGACGTACGGGAAAAAGGACATTTACAAACCCGAACTGATTCAGTTGGACATCATCGCGACCAACAACTGGCAGCGGCCCATCTACTTCTCGTCCACCATCGGGCAGGAAAGCTACCTCAACCTGCGCGAGTTCATGCAGCTCGAAGGCTTCGCCTACCGCCTGATGCCGTACCGGATTCCTGGTGCCCGCGACGGCTACGTCAACTCCGACATCATGTACAAAAACATGATGGAGAAAACGGCCTGGCGCGAGATGGACAACCCCAACAGCTACTACGACGCCACCTACGACACGCCCATTTTCTCCTCCCGCGTGGCCTTCCTGCGGCTGGCCGACCAGTTGCTCCGCGAAGGCAAGCGCGACTCGGCGAAGGCCGTCATCAACAAGTGCCTGACGGTGCTGCCCGACAAGTCGATTCCCTACGACCAGGTATCGGTGAGTTTCATCGGGCCGCTGCTCGAACTCGGCGAACGCCAAAAAGCCCTCGACATCGCCGACAAGGTGATGAAGCGCAACGACGAAAACATGGCCTACTTCACCCAGCACCCCGAAACGTACAGCAAGGAACTCAACAACAACCTGTACGAAATGAACCTCATCGTCAACCAACTGAAGGACGCCAAAATCAATGACCAGGCGACGAAATACGAAGCGATTTTTCAGAAGCATTACTCGAAGCTGGCAAACTGAGGTTTCTCCCCGTATTTTTTACAAAAAGCCCGTCCCAGGTACCTGGGACGGGCTTTTTGCTGGCCAAAAGTCCACTTGTCAAGTGGATTTTCCACTCGTCCCAAACGGCTGCGGTCAGGGGGTGCGCCTGAATCTTTAGCTCGAAATTGCGCCGGAAATTCACCGTCCGAACCCGGTCAGCCGCTGACCGGGTTCGGACGGAAAGTACCAAACCTAAAAACACAAACTTCTGACAATCAACGAAAAAAATCTGGCACGGAAATCCAATCTTCACGCTGAAACAAACAATTAACTCTAAAACACATTTTCCCCATGAACGCACTCCTCGCCTCCCTCGCTGGCCCCATCATCGCCGGTATGCTCCAGGTTCACACCAACGACACCCCCTCGGCTTCGTTTGAAGTGGGCATTTACCCGGTGCAACACTCCTCGAAACTCCACGTTGCCGTAGCCAAGCACCACCAGAAGCGCCTCAACCTGCGCCTGGTCAATCCGAAAAACGAAGTGATGTACCAGGAAACGGTGGGCAAGCACCAAGCGAAATACCAGCGCAAACTCGACCTGAGCACCCTGCCCGACGGCGTGTACCAACTGCAAATCACCGACGGCCAGGACACGGTCGTGCGCGAGGTCAGCCTCGGCACCAGCAAGCCCGAACCGGTTCAGGCGGAGCGGTTCGTGAGCCTGCGGTAAACGAAAAACACCGCCCCGGTTTGGCCGGGGCGGTATCCAGATGATTTTGGTTAAAAGTGAAAATTGCAGACAGAGCCGTTCCGTTGGGGCGGCTCTGTTTTTTTGCGCAAATTAGGCGTTTTTCCTATTCAAAGAAATCTTTCATTTTCTCGAAAAAGCCCCGCTCGTTTTTACTGGGTTTGGGCTGGAAATTGCCCGAACTGCGGAGTCGTTCGAGCAACGAACGTTCTTCATTGCTCAACTGCTTCGGGGTCCAAACGTTCACGTGAATGAGTTGGTCGCCCTTGCCGTAGCCGTTCAATTCTTTGATGCCCTTGCCTTTGAGCCGCAGGATTTTGCCGCTCTGCGTACCCGCTTCGAGCGTGATGCGGGCCTTGCCATCGATGGTCGGCACCTCCACGGCCGTGCCCAGGGCGGCGTCGGCGAAGTTGACGTAGAGGTCGAACACCACGTTGTTGCCGTCGCGCTTGAGGCTTTCGTGTTCTTCTTCCTCCACCACGATGAGCAAATCGCCCGCCACGCCGCCCGAGGCGGGCCGGGGCGGCACGTTGCCCTTGCCGCTCATCGAAAGCTGCATGCCTTCAGCCACGCCCGCCGGGATTTTGATGCTCAGCACCTCGTCGGCCAGGGTGCGGCCTTCGCCGAAGCACACTTCGCAGCGGGTTTCCACGATTTTGCCCTCGCCATTGCAAGTGGGGCAGGTGGAGGTCGAGACCATCTGGCCGAGCATCGTCTGGGTGACTTTGCGCACCTGGCCGGAGCCGTTGCAGGTCTGGCAGGTTTTCAGCGACGCGCCATTTTTAGAGCCGTTGCCCTGGCAGGCCGTGCAGGTGACGTGGTGCTTGACCTTGATTTTCTTTTCGACGCCGTTGGCGACTTCCTGCAAATCGAGTTTCAACTTGATGCGGAGGTCGGAGCCTTTGCGCACCCGTCTCCCCTGGCTGCCCATGCCCCCGCCGAAGAACGACCCGAAGGGGCTGTTGTCGCCGAAAATATCGCCGAACTGGGAAAAAATGTCCTCCATGCTCGGCCCGCCGCCGTTGCCGCCAAAGCCGCCTCCATTCACACCCTGGTGGCCGAACTGGTCGTAGCGTTTGCGCTTGGCGTCGTCGCTGAGCACCTCGTAGGCTTCGGCGGCCTCCTTGAATTTCTCCTCGGCCTCGGGGTTATCGGGGTTTTTGTCGGGGTGGTACTTGATGGCCATCTTGCGGTAGGCCTTCTTGATGTCCTCCGCCGACGCGCCCTTGTCCACGCCGAGCACCTCGTAATAATCGCGTTTCTGTGCCATTGCTGGTTGAATGCTGAATTCTGAATGTTGAATGCTGAATGGCTGGCCGGATGCATTCAGCATTCAGCACTCATCCGCGCGGCGGACCGCATTCAGCATTAAATCAACTCCCTACCACCACCTTCGCAAACCGGATGACCTTGTCGTGGAGGGTGTAGCCCTTCTCGACCACGTCGATGACCTTGCCTTTTTGTTCGTCAGTCGGGGCCGGGAACTGGGCGATGCTTTCGTGCAAATCGGCGTCGAAGGCCGCGCCCTGGGCGTCCATTGGTTTCAAGCCTTTGGCAGTGAGGGTTTGGTGAAATTTATTGAAAATCAGTTCGATGCCTGCTTTTTCGACCTTGCCGTCTTCGGCGCTGGCGAAGGTGGCCTGGGCGCGTTCCACATCGTCGAGGACGGGGAGCAACGCGGTCACGATGTCTTCGGAGGCACTTTTAATCAGCTCCACTTTTTCCTTCGCGGTGCGCCGACGGAAGTTGTCGAAGTCGCTGTACAACCTCAGGTACTTGTCTTTCAGTTCGGCCAGTTCCGCCTTGATTTTATCGGTTTCAGACTGCTCTTCGACGGCCTCGAAGGCTTCGTTTTCGGTCTCGATGGCAGTTTCGGGGGTGAATTCGGTTTCGGGGTTCGTCATTTCTTCCGGATTGGTCGCCATAGCTTGCGTAACTTTATGCGTTGATGAATCGAGAAAAGCCCTTGCCAGACCCTTTTGGCTGACAGGTTGGCAGAAAAAGGGTGGAGAGGGAGAAGGGGACTTTTTTGAAAAATGCTCAATGTTCAATGCTCAATTCTCAATGAAAATCATCGAACATTGAGAATTGAGCATTCTCCCGTCTTTTCCTTTCGTCCCCCTCCTCCCGTTTCTTCCCCAAAACTACGACAAATGCCCGACACCGTCCGCCGACGCCACACCGCGCTCGTCAAAGCCAAAGCCGCTGAACTGGGCTTTGATTTCTGCGGCGTGGCGAAGGCCGATTTCCTGGAAAACGAAGCCCCGCGCCTGGAGACCTGGCTCAAAAACGGCATGAACGGGCAAATGGACTACATGGCGAACCACTTCGACAAGCGCCTCGACCCGCGCCGGCTCGTCGAGGGGGCCAAATCGGTGGTGTCGCTGCTGTACAATTATTTTCCGGAGGAAGATTTGACGAAAAACGGCGAGTTCAAAGTCTCGAAGTACGCCTACGGCACGGATTACCACTTCGTCATCAAGGACAAACTGAAAACGCTGTTTTCCTTGATTCGGGAAGAAATCGGCGACGTGGGCGGGCGGGTGTTCGTCGATTCCGCGCCGGTGATGGACAAAGCCTGGGCGGCCCGCGCGGGCTTGGGTTGGCTGGGCAAACACAGCAACCTGCTCAACCGGCAGATGGGTAGTTTCTTCTTCATCGCCGAATTGATTCTCGACGTTGACCTCGAACCCGACGGCCCCGTGCCCGACTACTGCGGCACCTGCACCCGCTGCCTCGACGCCTGCCCGACGGGGGCCATCACCGAGCCTTACGTGGTGGACGGGAGCAAGTGCATCAGCTACTTCACCATCGAACTCAAGGAGCAGATTCCCGCCGAAATGAAGGGCCGTTTCGCCGATTGGATTTTCGGCTGCGACATCTGCCAGGACGTTTGCCCCTGGAACCGCTTCAGCCGCCCGCACCGCGAACCGGCCTTCGCGCCCTCGCCCGAACTGCAAGGCTTCACCAGGCGGGACTGGCTGGAAATGACGGAGGAGGTTTTCCAAAAAACCTTCAAAAACTCTCCGCTGAAACGCGCCAAGTTTGATGGCTTGCAGCGGAACGTGCGATTCGTCGCGGCGGAACCGGATTCCCGGTACTGAATGGCGGAAGCAGAGCGGTGTGGTAAAACCATGCGGCGCTGCCACCAGCGGATTGGGGGGCGATTTCGCCGAGGTTCGTCGCGGTAATGCGGGGGTTCGTAGCGAGTTTGGTCGGGCCAGGCCACGCGAGTCGCCAATTTTGTGTAGTTCTTCCAGTCAAACGGCGCGGTCGCGCCGAATGCAAACCAATGCGCACACGGGGCTTATTTCGCCCGTCGCCCTGGCTTCGCCGGGGGTTTCTGGGCGTACTGGCGGTGGGGTTTGTCTTGTTTCCACTGGTTTCCACGCCGCCGATGCCGGTTCAGAGCGAGGCCTTCCGGAGAATGCATCAGGCATTGCCCTACTACGGTACGGTGTTCAATGCGCTGGCCGTCGTGCTGACCTACCTCAATACGACCGTTTTCGTGCCGAAGGTGCTGCGGCGTTACGGCCTGTCGCGCTACCTGCTGTACCTGCTCGGTTGCCTGCTGTTGATGGTGTCCGCGTCGGTGATGGTGCGGCTGTGGGTGCTGGGCGGGAAGTTTTTCTCCGTGCTGTTCTTGATGCAAAGCCTGTTTCCGGCCTTGTTTTTCCTGTCGCTGAGCACGGCGTACACCATGCTCAACGAGTACCACCGGCAGCAACAGGCGGAAAAGGAACGGGAAAACGAGCGGCTGAAGTCCGAGCTAGCGTTTCTGCGCTGGCAAATCAGTCCCCATTTCCTCTTCAACGGCCTCAACAGCGTCGTGGCCCTGGCCCGGCTGCGCTCCGACCAGACCGAGGCCGTCACGCTCAAACTGGCCGATTTGATGCGGTACATGCTCTACGAATCCGACGAGGCGCAGGTGCCGCTCGACCGCGAAGTGCGTTACCTGAGCAGCTACGTGGAGTTGCAGCGGCTGCGGTTTGGGAAACGGGTGGCCATCGAGTTCACTGCCGACCCCACCGACGGCACCCGCTGCATCGAGCCGATGCTCCTGATTCCGTTCGTGGAAAACGCCTTCAAGCACGGCATCAACCACGTCAACCGACCCTGCGTGGCCGTTGAACTGCACCTGAAGGCGACAAACCTGCGGCTGCGCGTGCGGAACAAGCGCACGGAGGCCGACGCGACCGACGCCGACCCGCATTCGGGCATCGGCCTCAAAAACGTGCAGCGGCGGCTGTTGCTGCTGTACCCAGGGGCGCATTCGCTCACCATCCGGCGCGAACCCGACTGGTTCGCCGTGGAATTAATCCTTCAACTCCGATGAAAAAAATCCGCTGCCTGGCCGTCGACGACGAGCCGCTGGCCCTGGCCCTGCTGGCCGACAACATCCGCAACGTGCCTGCCCTCCACCTGACCCACGCCTGCGAAGACCCCCTCGAAGCCTTCGACGTGCTGCGGCGCGAACCCGTAGACCTGCTGTTTCTGGACGTGCAGATGCCCGGCCTGACCGGCACCCGCTTTCTGCGCAGCCTGCCCAAGCCCCCACCGACGATTTTCGTGACGGCCCACGACCAGTTCGCCCTCGAAGGCTACGACCTCAACGTGGTCGATTACCTGCTCAAGCCCGTCGAACCGGGGCGGTTTGGGCTGGCCGTGCGAAAGGCCCTCCAGCGGCTCACGTCGAACCCGCTCGCTGACGAACCCGCCGACGTGTTTTTCGTCCACGCCGATTATTCGCTGGTGAAAATCGACCGCCGCGACGTGCTCTACGCCGAAGGCTTGAAGGATTACGTCAAGATTTACCTCCAGGGTCAGGCCCGTCCGGTGGTGACGCGTATCACGCTCAAGACCCTCGAAACCTACCTGCCCCCGCCCCGCTTCGTGCGCACGCACCGCTCGTACATCGTCAATTTCAGCCGGATTGATTCGGTGAAACGCAACGTGCTCGTGGTGCAGGGCCAGACCGTGCCCATTGGCGAATCGTACCTCGACCACTTCTTCCGCCTGCTCGACGTGCCGAAATGAGCCGCCGCGTTGGTCGCGGCAAACGGGCCAAACTTCGCCCCCGAAGCGGGGGTACTTCTCATTCGCCGGGGATGGGGTAGGAGGATACCTACTTTTGACGGGCCAAACGCCGTTTCTGAAATGCACCGGGAGGTACGTCTGGCCGGTGCTGGTTTTTTCGAAAAATTTCTTCCATGATTCAAATTCAACCTACCGGTTTTCAACGCGTTCTCCGGGCAAAAGCCCCCCGCGCGCTGCTCGGCACCCTGGCCCTCGGCCTGCTGCTGGGCGGCTGCGAGCCGAGCGACGAAATCACCCTGGGCGACTGGCGGCGGCGCTCCGACTTCGAGGGCGTGGCCCGCAACGGCGCGGCGGGGTTCGTCGTCAACGGCAAGGCCTACCTCGGCACGGGCACCAACTACGACAACGAGCGCCTGCCCGACTTCTGGGAGTACGATGCCGCCCGCAACATTTGGACGCAGAAGGCCGACTTCGGCGGCGCGACCCGCAGCGGGGCCGTGGCCTTCGCGGCGGGGGGCAAGGGCTACCTCGGCACCGGTCTGAACGAAAACAGCGAACGCCTCGCCGATTTCTGGGAATACGACCCCGCTGCCAACGCCTGGCGGCGCGTGGCCGATTTCGCGGGCACGGCCCGCCGCAATGCCGTGGCCTTCGGCATCGGCGCGAACGGGTACGTGGGCACGGGTTTCGACGGCAACTACCTCAAGGATTTCTGGCGTTACGACCCAGCCGCCAACGCCTGGACGCGAATTTCGAGCTACGGCGGCTCCAAGCGGCTGGGGGCGAGCGCCTTCGTGATCGACAACGTGGCCTACGTCACGGCGGGCAACAACAACGGCACCCCCCAGGACGACCTCTGGGCCTACGACCCCGCCACCGACACCTGGACCGAAAAACAGGACTACGGCGACAACGCCATTGCCCGCAGCTACGCCGTGGCCTTCGTGGTGGGCGGAAAAGGCTACCTCGCCACCGGCGACGGCACCAACAAGGTCTGGGAATACAGCCCCACCACCGACGCCTGGCGCGAAATGCCCCAGGACTTCGAGGGGGCCAACCGCACCAACGCCATCGGTTTCGGCATCGGCAGCAAAGGGTACGTCACCACGGGCGGGGTCGGCTCGGCCAAACTCGACGACCTCTGGGAATTCGATCCCACCCTGGAGTACAGCGATGAAGACGATTAATCGCGCTGCGGGCTGGGCGCTGCTGGCCCTCTGGCTTACGGCCTGCGCCGACCCCTGGAGCCTGACGCTCTACCAGACGGACAAAGGTTGGGGCTACGCCATCGCGTACAAAAACCAGCCCGTCATTTACCAACCCACCGTACCCGCCCGACCGGGGCAGCAGGGTTTTGCCACCGAGGCCTTCGCCCGGCGGGTGGGCACACTAGCCCTGCAAAAAATCCGTCGGCGGCAATTTCCGCCCACCATCACCCCCACCGAACTCGACAGCCTGGAACGGCTGACCCCGTAATCCTTTTTTCATGACCCCACCCCGCATGGGCCGGTTCCTGCTTTGGCTGGCAGGCTGGGCCGCGCTTTGCCTCGCCTGCGAAAAAGGCGACGAATTCGTCGGGCAGCAACTGGTGCCCAACACCCGACTCGAAGTGCAACTGGTGGACACGTTCACCGTGTCCACGGCCACCGTCCGGGGCGATACCTTCGCCACGTCGCTGGACACGATCATGCTGGCGGGTCGCCTCGCCGACGCGACCACGGGCGAACTCCGCGCCGGGTCGTTCACCAACCTGACCTACGCCACCAACTCGTTTCCCGGACTGACCCAAATCCGGTACGACTCGCTGGTGCTGCTGCTGCCGTACACCTACGCCTACGGCGACACGCTGCGGGCGTTTTCGCTGGGCCTGCACGCGCTGACGGAGCCGTTCGACGACGCCCGGACCTACTCCAACCGCGACGCCCTCGCCTACGACCCCGCCCCGCTGGCGACGCAGACCCTGGTGCCCCGCCCGCGCTTCGGCGACCGAACCCTGCGCCTGCGCCTGCCCGACGCGCTCGGCCGCCGGTTGTACGACGACCTCCGCAACCGCGTCGTTTCCGACCAGGAAACCCTCGAAGCGTTCCTGCGCGGCTTCGCGCTCGTGGAAACCGGGCAATCCAACGCCGTGCTGGGGTTCAGCACGGAGAATTCGGCACTGCGGCTGTACTACCGCGACCTCACGTCCGACGACGGCAAATCGCGGTACCTCGACTTCCGACTGGGTGCCCAACGCTTCAACCGGCTCACGACCTCCTGGCAGAACACCCCGCTGGCTGGTCTGCAAAACCGGAGCGACGCCGTGAGCAGCCGGGCGACCAACCACCTGAGTTTCGTGCACCCCGCCGCCGGGCTGCGCACCCGCCTGACCCTACCGGATTTGCAGGGCCTGAAAAGTCTGGATAAATTTCTGGCCATCAACCACGCCGAACTGGTGATTCACCCCGTGCGGTCGGGCCTGCGGGACAATGCCCCGCCACCCGCTCAATTGGTGCTGTACGAAACCAACTCCCTCCACGAGCAACTCGGCCCCGTGTACGCCGTGGGTACGTCCCCGGTCGTGGCCACGTATGGCCTCAATTCGTTGAGTCCCGAAAGCGAAGACGAGTACGTATTCGACCTCACCAACCACGTGAACGCCGTGCTGGCGGGGCAAATCCGGCAACGGCCCCTGATTCTCAACAGCGCCAACCGGGGGATGGTCGAACGCCTGGCCCTGGGCAGCCGCCAGTACCCGACCGCCACCGACCGGATTCAACTGCGGGTGTTTTTTACCCGAACGAACTGACGCACCCTAACGAAAGGTAAAGCAACGCCGCCCGAGCACACGGTTCGGGCGGCGTTTTTTTTACCACTGGCGCAAATTCAGACGGCCATTCCGCCCCGGGTTTCCGGCCTTCGGCGGGTTAAATTTGTCATTCGGACACATTGATTTTCGGGGAAGAAACCGGAGGCTAACCTTTGTGTCGTTCAAACAACGCAACACAGGTTAAACCAAACAAAAGCCATGAAAAAAATCCTCTCCCTGATGCTGGCCCTCACCGTGAGCGCCGCTTCGTTCGCTACCCAACCCGCTGCCACCGAACCCACCGCCTACCTGACGCTGGCCACGGCCAACAAAGTCCGCCTGTTCGTCGGGCAGGAAGCGGCCAAAGCCTCCATCTCGCTCTGGGATGCCGCTGGTCACCAGTTGTACTTTGAGCGGGTGAACCTGGAAAAAGGCGCTTTTCACCAGAGTTTCGACATCTCGAATTTGGCCGAGGGCACCTACCAGTTCGTCATCTCGACGGGGGAAACGACCGTGACCAAAACGCTGGTGGTCGAAACCCAACCCGCCCAGCGCACCGTCGAAATCAAATCGTAAGCTTTCTCGGCCCGGTCCGTCGGCAACCCCGACGGGCCGGGCTTTTTCTGTTTCCAATCCTAACCTCCGTTTTCGCCGCATGAAGAAACTATCCGTTTCTCGCCTGCTCCAACCCGCCGCGCTGCTCCTTGCCGCCGGGGGGCTTTTGTCCTATTCGTTCCGCGCCGACGATCCCGTGAAGCCCGAAGACAACCGCTTCACGAAGGTCGTTTTGTCCGAAGGCTTGGACGAACCGATGGAAATGGCCCTGCTCAACGACGGCCGCGTGCTGTTCATCGAGCGCAAGGGCGCTCTGCGCGTGTACGATCCCGCCACGAAGGCCGTGCGCACCCTGGCCACGATTCCGGTCAACACGAAGTACACCAACCGGCAGGGCCAGGTGCGCGAGGCCGAGGAAGGGCTGATGGGCCTCGTGCAGGACCCGAATTTTGACCAAAACCACTTCATTTACCTCTACTACGCCGACCCGACCGAGAAGCAGCACACGCTGGCCCGCTACCAACTGCGGGGCGACGAATTGGTGGAATCCTCGAAAAAGGTGCTGCTCAACGTGCCCACCCAGCGCGAGGAATGCTGCCACACGGGGGGCGGCATGACCTTCGACAAGGCCGGGAACCTCTTCCTGACCGTCGGCAACAACACCTCCAACAGCAATTCCGACGGCTACGCGCCCCTCGACGAGCGCCCCGACCAGGCCAACTGGGACGACCAGCGCGGGGCCGCCAGCACGAACGATTTGCGGGGCAAAATCCTGCGCATCCACCCCGAAGCCGACGGGTCGTACACCATCCCCGAGGGCAACCTTTTCCCGAAGGGTACGCCCAAAACCAAGCCCGAAATCTACACGATGGGCCACCGCAACCCCTGGCGCGTTTCGGTGGACTCGAAAACTGGCTACATCTACTGGGGCGAAGTCGGCCCCGACGCCTCCGACGATTCCGAGCGCGGCCCCCGTGGTTACGACGAATTCAACCAGGCCAAAGGCCCCGGCTTTTTCGGCTGGCCGTATTTCATCGGCAACAACATCGCCTACAGCGACTACAACTTCGAGACGAAGCAGGTCGGCCCGAAATTCGACCCCGCGCACCCCGTCAACGATTCACCCAACAACACCGGCCTGCGCGAGCTGCCCCCCGCCCAACCGGCCATGATTTACTACCCTTACGCCGCCTCGCCGGAGTTTCCGCTGGTGGGGGCGTCGGGCCGCAGCGCCACGGGCGGGCCGGTGTACCACCGCGCGGATTTTCCGAAGGCGAAACGACCCTTCCCGGCGTACTACGAAAACAAGTGGCTCATCGTGGAATTCATGCGGGGTTGGATTATGGCCGTGACGCTCGACGACGCGGGCAATTTCAAAAGCATGGAGCGCTTCCTGCCCAACGAAAGCTTCCAGAGCGCCATCGACATGAAGTTCGCCCCCGACGGCGACCTCTACGTGCTCGAATACGGCAGCGCCTGGTTCCGGGGCAACGACAACGCGCGGCTCGTGAAAATCGAGTACAACGCGGGCAACCGCCGCCCCGTGGCCGTGGCCAGCGCCAGCAAAACGAGCGGTGCCGTGCCGCTGAAGGTGACGCTTTCGGCCAACGGCTCGAAGGACTTTGACGGCGACGCGCTGACCTACGCCTGGGCGGTGACGGGGAAAGGAGCGCCCGCCCGCAAGTTCGCCCAGGCCAGCCCGGTGGTGGCGTTCGACAAACCCGGCACGTACACCGCCACGCTGACCGTGACCGACGCGAAGGGCGAAAAAGCCAGCCGCTCGGTGGAGATTCTGGCCGGGAACGAAACGCCCGCCGTGGCCTTCGACGTCACGAAGGGCAACCAAAGCTTCTTTTTTCCGAACCAACCCATCGAGTACGCCGTGCGCGTGACCGACCGGGAAGACGGCAGCCTCGCCAGCGGTAAAATCACCCCGGCGCAGGTGGCGGTGACCATCGACTACCTCGCCACCTACGACCCCATCGAACTGGCCCAGAGCCATCGGGGCAGCGAAGCCACGGCCCGCGTTTCGACCGGCAAGCGGCTCATCGACGCCAGCGACTGCAAGGCCTGCCACATGGTGGACAAAAAATCGGTCGGGCCGAGCTACCAGGACGTGGCGAAAAAATACAAGGGCGACGCCGGAGCGACCGAGCGGTTGGCGAAAAAAGTCATCGCCGGGGGCGGCGGGGTGTGGGGCGACCACGCCATGAGCGCGCACCCGTCGCTTTCGCAGGCCGACGCCACGGCGATGGTCAACTACATTTTGGCCATCAACGACCAGCCCGCCGCCGTGAAGTCGTTGCCCGTGAGCGGGAGCTACACCACCGCCGTGCCCGCTGGTCAGGCTCCGACCGGAGCCTTCGTGCTCCGCGCCGCCTACACCGACCGCGGCGGCAAAACCATCCCCGCCCTGACCGGCGAGAGCGTCCGCTACCTGCGCAGCGCCAGCGTGAATCCCGAAAAAGCGGACGTGGCGAAAGGCACCGAACTGTTCACCACGCCCGGCCGGTCGTTTTACGTGAAAGGCGACGGGTCGTACCTGGGTTTCAAGGGCCTCGACCTGACGGGCGTCAGCCAGGTGGACGTGGTGGCGATGGCCACCCAGCGCGTGGGCGCGGTGGGCGGCACGGTGGAAGTGCGCCTCGATTCGCCCACCGGCCCGCTGGTGGGGCAGACGGGGGCGGTTGAAGTGCGCAACCCACCCATGCCCGGCGCGGCCCCGGCCGCTGGTGCCAACGCGGCGGGCGGCGCGGGCGCGCCGCGACCGGCCAACGCCCAGGCGGGTGGAAATGCGTCGGCGACCCCGGCGGCCGGTGCTCCGGCGGCGGGCGGAGGTGGGGGTATGCGCCGCATGGCCCAGACCGTGAAAGCCGACCTGACGCCGACCTCCGGCCTCCACGACGTGTATTTCGTTTTCAAAAACCCCAAAGCCACGCCCGACCAGTTCCTGATGCAGGTGATGAACATCCAGTTCGTGCCGACGGGGCAGAAGGCGGCGAATTGATTTTTTGAAATATCGAATAAGAAATAACGAATGTGGAATAAAGAAGAAAGAAGTAGCAATCTGAAAATCAGTATTCTGCCTTCTACATTCCTTATTTCTTATTCGATATTTTTTTGATTTCCATCCAACCCCCAACCCCATTTTCCATGCAGAACCGTCGTCATTTTCTCAAACAATCCAGCGCGCTGACCCTCGGCGGCCTGGCTCTGCCCCACCTGCTGCGGGCCGAGGCGCTCCTCGCGCCGAACACCATGCCCGTCGGCATCCAGTTGTTCACGCTGTTCCGGCAGATGAACGAAGACCCCAAAACCACCCTCGAACAAGTGGCCAAAGCGGGTTACAAGGAAGTGGAATCGGCCTTCAACACCCGGGGCGGGTACTACGGCTACACGGCGAAGGAGTTCAGGCAAGTCGTCGAAGACCTCGGCATGACCTGGCGCGCCCACCACGCGGGCGGCGCGCCGTTCCGGCCCCGTCCCCAAGCCGCACCGCCCGCAGGTGCTCCTCCGGCGGGGGGCGGCGCACCGGGTGGCGGCGAACGGCCACGGATGGATTTCTCGAAAATGCCCCCCATGCTCAACCTCCGCGACAATGCCCAGCAACTGGTGGACGAAGCCGCCGAAGGAGGCCTGAAGTACCTCGTCTGCGCCAGCACGCCCGTGGCAACGGTGGACGAAATCAACAAGTCGATTGAGGTTTTCCAGAAAACCGGCGAAGCGGCGAAAAAGGCGGGCATCGGCTTCGCCTACCACAACCACGCCACCGAGTTTGACGCGGTGGAAGGCGGCAAAACCCCCTACGAACTCATCCTCTCGCAGACCGACAAGGACCTGGTGAAGATGGAACTCGACCTGGCCTGGGCCACGAAAGCGGGCAAAGACCCCGTCGAACTCTTCAAGGGCCAGCCGGGCCGCTTCCCGCTCTGGCACATCAAAGACATCAAGGCCGATTTGAAAACCATCACCGAAGTCGGCAACGGCGTCGTGGATTTCAAAAAAGCCTTCGCCGCCGCCCCTGTCGCGGGCCTGAAGTACATCTTCGTCGAGCAGGACATGGCCCCCGGCATCGAAAGCATCCAGACGAGTTTTCGGAATCTTTCGAAGGTTTTGGTGTGAGGAAAAAGAGAATGTTCAATGTTCAATTCTCAATGTTCAATTTTCAAAATACTGTTTTTCAATCAGTTGAAAATTGAACATTGAGAATTGAGCATTGAACATTGGACATTTTTCTGCCTTTCACCCAAACCCCAGCGCCCCCACCTCCAGCGCCTGCCGGTAGGGTTCTTCCTGGAAGCGGTAGAGGTAGGGCGATTTGTAGGCACCACCGGTGCGGCGCTCGTCGAGGCGTTCGAGGATGCCCAGGGCGGCGATTTTCTTGTAAAAATTCCGGGGGTCGAGCTTCTGGCCGAGCAGGGTTTCGTAGAGCCGCTGGAGTTCGGGCATCGTGAATTTTTCGGGCAGCAGCGTGTAGCCCACGGGCTGCCAGCTCAGTTGGGTGCGGAGCGTGTTGAGGGCCACGTCGACGATGCGGTTGTGGTCGAAGAGCAGGTCGGGCACCTCGCGCACGTCCCACCAGCGGCACTCGTCGGTAAGCACGTCGGGCGTGGGCGTCACTTCCGAGTACTCCACCAGGGCGTAGTAGCCCACGGTGATGGTGCGGTCGGGCCAGGAGGGGTCGGGGGTGATTTGCAGGCCCATGCGCTGCCAGTTGCGTTCGGCGTCGTACCGCGTGGCCTCGCCGAAGACGTGGAATTGCCGGAGGAAAATTTCCTCCAGCCCCGTGCGTTCGCGCAGCACCCGGTGGGCCGCGTCGTCGATGGATTCGGTTTTGAGGATGAACCCACCCGGCAGGCTCCACTCGTCGGTGCCTTTCCAGCGCAGCAGCAGCACCTTCAGTTGGTTTTCGTGAAAGCCGAACACCACGCAGTCCAGCGACAGGCCGGGCATGCACGTGGCGGCGGCTTCGCGGTAGTGGGCTTCCTGTAGTTTCTGGGGAGTTTGGGGCGTCATGTGGGTTAAAAAATCAATGTGTAATTTTTACAAATAAAAAAGAACTGCCTAACATTGTGGTAAATCTATGCCATGAAAAGAACCTTCTTCGCCTTTTTTACCCTGCTCATCAGTCTGCAACTGAGCCCGGCGCAGTCGGCTCGTCCGGCGGCGGGCCAAACCACCTACGTCATCGTCCACGGGGCCTGGGGCGGTAGCTGGGCCTTCAAAAAAGTGGATTCCCTGCTCACGGCACGGGGCGCGCTGGTGTACCGGCCCTCGCTGACGGGCCAGGGGGAACGCGTCCACCTCGCCACGCCCGACGTCAACCTCAGCACGCACGTCAACGACGTGGTCAACGTGATTTTGTTTGAAGACCTCCGCGACGTCGTGCTCGTGGGCCACAGCTACGGGGGCATGGTCATCACCGGCGTGGCCGACCGCGTGACCGACCGCATCCAACGTCTGGTGTACCTCGACGCCTTCCTGCCCAACGACGGCGAGAGCGCGTTCACGGCGCAGGGTTCGCCTGCCGCGTCGGAGGGCATTCAGAAGATGGAAAAAAACGGCTTCCTCGTGCCCCCCTGGGTGCAACCCGGCCAGGCCCCGCCCACCGACGTGCCCCACCCCCTCAAGACGCTCACCGAACCGCTTTCGCTGAAAAACAGCGCCGCCCGCAACCTGCCCGCCACGTACATTCTGACCGTGGACCCTGGCAAAACCCCCGAGCAGGACGGCTTCGCCCGCTTCGCGCAACGGGCGAAAGAACGCGGCTTCAAATTCATCCAAATGGACCAGACCGACCACAACCCCCAGCGCACGAAGCCGGAGGAACTGGCGCGGCTGCTGGGACAGTATTGAATCGTAGCGGACGCCGCGCGGGGGCAACCCTTGCGGTTGCCCGTGGCGTCGTTGGAATGCAACCGCTGAGGG